>ENA-ORCS01000004-ORCS01000004.1-marine-metagenome-genome-assembly--contig:-NODE-4-length-388957-cov-7.548874_pt1 | contig 388957 bp, 392 predicted proteins | sample MGYA00237781_ERZ508513 | MGnify/ENA primary metagenome ERZ508513 (study PRJEB26184, sample SAMN06268793) | marine metagenome | isolation source: Eden Landing Ponds, San Francisco, CA, USA | place... | reverse complement strand
GGCCGTCTCAACGCGCGCGACCCCGGCCGACTCGATCGACTGGGCAAGCAAGACCGCGATGGCTGACACGAGTTATCAGACGAATCTCTCAATCAGCGGGAGCGGATTCATCGTCGCTATCGGACTCGCGGTCTATTCGGACGGCTCAAGCAGTTATTGGACGACCCCGGACGTCTCGCTGACGATTGACGGGACGGATCTTGGGACAGTGTTGCAAATGTCCGTCAACACGAATGGAGGGCCAGACGGCGGCGCGGCGTCGATGCCGTTGATGGCTCGATTTGAGCAGGGGGCAACGATTAGACCAGCGAACAAGCAGGCGCAGGGAGGTTACTTGGTGGTGAACTATGTCCTCGATTAGGTGGGCGCGTGACGGCGACCATCTCGTGAAGCTCGTCGAGACGGACGTGCAGACTGCGGAGGTCCGCGGCACTAACCCGGCGCGCGTCCTCCGTGTCTCGACGGCTGGGGACGGCCAACTCGTCAACGACGGGAGCGCGACGGAGACGCTCCGCGTCGAGGTCGTCGATGGCCTCCGGGTCGCGCGGGGGACCGACCCTGCGGATGCGGACGTCCTCGACGTCGATGACGATGCGACGCTCGTTGTGGACGGGTCGGAGCAGACGCTGACCCTCATGGAGGGGTCGGGGACGCTCGACGTCTCGACGACCGCGGCCGCGGGCTCGACGATCGACGTCGTCGCGCGCGAGTTGGCGTCGCATCCCGCAGAGTCGGACCGGACGCAAATCGACGTGGTGAGAACTCAATGAGCAACAGCAAGAAGCCGAACGCGAAGGGGAACAGGAACGGCCGCGGGCCGCCGCCGTGGGCCGGCAACGGCCGGCACGTCGAGCGCGACGGGGACGCGGTCGCGGTCGGTCGTCGGCCGCGGGAGGACGCGCGCGATCGCGTCGCGGCCGCGACGTCGCAGATAGATCGCGTCGAGGCCAAGCTCGACGTCCTCCTGTCGATCCTCGACGATGGGGGTCGGCCGTGAGCGTTACAGCGAATTTCGACGCCAATGACGAACCGATCCGGCCCGGTACGACCGGCGAGCTCTACGTCGGCAGCCTTGAGGGCACGGATGACGCGATCTACGTGGAGGGCGAGCAGATCGCGGACGGCATCCCCAAGGGCGAAGACGGCGACTATGAGTCCTCGCGGTACTCGGTCACGATCCCGCAGGACGTCGGGGACTTCCTGACGTGGCGCGTCGGCGACGAGAGCTTTTGGGCTCCCGTGAACGCTGGCGCGACGTACATCCTCAACGAGCGCGGAACGCCGGAGGACTACGAGAAGCCGAGGCTATCGAACGTCGGCGTGCCGGCCGGCGCGACCCTCACTCCCGGCGGGACCGTGCAAGTAGACGCGCACGTCCAAAACGTCCAGGTCCCGCTGTCCGTCGACTTCGAGTGGTACCTCGGCGACTATCGCGTCAAAGAGACGACTGAGGAGATGCAGACGTGGGTCGGCCATCTCGACACGAACGAGACCGTGACGCTCACCCACTCGGACGTCGCGGATGCGGGGATCGGCCCCGGGACGTACCAGATCGGGGTCGTGATGCACGCGGGCGACGTCACGTCGACGCTCCGCGGGGGCACGATCACGGTGACTGGAACGGGCTCGACGACGGCGAGGCCGTCCTGCTGGAGAACACCCGCTTCTACAGCGAGGAGTACATGGAGTTCGACCCCAGCGAGGCCGGCGACACCCACCTCGTCACCGAACTCGCCCCGGCGCTGGACCTGTACGTCAACGACGCCTTCGCCGCAGCCCACCGCTCGCAGCCGTCGCTCGTCGGGTTCTCCCAGCACCTCCCCAGCTACGCCGGGCGGGTGATGGAGCGGGAACTCGACGTGCTCGGCACCGTCGGCGAGACGGACACCCCCCGGGTGTACGTCCTCGGCGGCGCGAAGGTCGAAGACTCCATCGACGTCGCCTGGAACGTCCTCGAACGGGGGCTGGCAGACACCGTCCTCACGGCGGGGCTCGTCGGCAACGTGTTCCTGCTGGCCGACGGCGTCGACGTCGGGCGGGCCAGCCGCGAGTTCGTCGACGAGCAGGGCTACACCGACCAGATCGACCGCGCGCGTGACCTGCTCGACGCTCACGGCGACGCGATCCGGTTCCCGCTGGACGTCGCCGTCGAGCGCGACGGCGACCGCACCGAGGTCGGGATCAACCTCCTCCCGCCGGAGCCGGGCGAAGCCGCGATGGACGTCGGCCAGGAGACCGTCGACAGCTACCGGGCGACCCTGGAGTCCGCCGAGACGGTGATCCTCAACGGGCCCGCCGGGGTGTTCGAGGAGCCGTCGTTCCAGTACGGCACCCGGGCGCTGTACGCGGCCGCGACCGAGGTGCCGACGAGCATCGTCGGCGGCGGCGACACCGCGGCGGCGCTGCGACGACTCGGCGTCGAGGGGTTCAACCACGTCAGCACCGGCGGCGGCGCCGCGATGGCCGCGCTGTGCGACGACCCGCTACCGGTCGTCGAGGCGCTGGAGGCCGCGCCCGACGAACGCGTCGCGGAGACGGGCGCGGATGCGAGTTGAGCGGGGGACCCTCGACGACCTAGACCGCCTCGTCGAGGGGTGGATCGACCTGGCCGCGGAGATGCGCGAGCACGGCGCCCGGGTCCGGCCCGCCGACAGTCGCGGCGTGATCCGCGAGGAGCTGGGCCGCGCGCTGGTCGGCGACCGCGTCCACGTCGTCCGCGAGGACGGGGCGATCCTGGGGTTCGCGAGCCACCGCGCGGACGACGGCCCCCTCGCGGCCGACGGCGACCGCGCGCTGGTGACCTACCTCTACGTCGTCCCCGACCGCCGCGGCGAGGGGATCGGGACCGACCTGTTCGCGGCCGTCGAGGCGGACCTCCGGGCGGCGGGGTACGACGAGGTGGCCCTGGAGGTGCTGGCCGACAACGAGCGCGCCCGGCGGTTCTACCGGCGCCTGGGGTACGAGCCCCACCGCCTCGAGATGGCGAAAGCGCTGGCCGACGACGAAAGCGATAATCACTCAAAGGACGACGCGTAACCCGCAGTCGGGCCAGGGGAGCTTGGGCGGTTCAAGCACTCGACTTGTAATCGAGACTCCCTGGGTTCGAATCCCAGCCCTGGCTCGTGACGGACTCGTTTCGATGGCGGCTCCCTACTCCTCGCGCTCCTTCAGCCACCGGTCGAGCAGGTCCCGGACCGCCGCCTCGCGGTTCTCGCGGTGGTCCCGGAACGCCTTCTCGTCGATGGCCGCCAGCGTCTCCTCGTCGAACTCGACCGTCACCGATTCCGCGTCGAACAGCTCCTCCATGGACTCGAACGGGCGACGCGGAGCCACATAAGACTCAGTCAGACGGCCGTCAGACTCCCGTCGGACCGACGCCAGCCTCGGTTACGGATCGCCCGACGGCGGTCGCGCCGCCGCCAGCGGTACCCAGAGACCGTCGCCCGCTCGCCGGTACTCGGTGTCGAAGCCTCGCGAGCGTTCCCGCAGGCGCTCGCGGAGCCACGCCGCCGCGGTCGGGCGGGCGCGGTGGACCGTCTCGTCGCGAATCTCGGTGGGGACGATGCGCACGCCCGCGAGATCGCCGTCGACGACCGGGAGTTCGAACAGCGCGCTCCGGTCGTTGCGCAGGTCGGGTTTGATCACGTAGTCGTCGACGAGGTCGCCGCCGTCGTAGAGGATGGGCCGCCCGCGGTGGGTCTCGACGCCCTGGGCGACGTGGGCGCTGTGGCCGTGGACGACATCGACGCCGCGGTCGATCAGCCAGCGCGCCAGCGCGCGGCGATGCGAGGACGGCCGTGACCGCCAGTTGGGCCCCCAGTGCAGCGACGCGACCAGCAGGTCCGGATCGGCGGCCAGCGCGCGCTCCAGCAGCGTTCCGAGGAACTCGCGGGTCTCGGGGACGGCCGCCGACAGCGGCAGGTGCGCGACCCCTGGCCGGTCCGGGGCCGCGCCGTCGCCGCGGGCCTGGTCGGTCGCCGAGACGAGCGCGACGTCGAGGTCGCCGACGGTGGCGGTCGCCGGGCGGGCCGCCGTCGCGAGGTCGCCCCCGGCGCCGGCGACGGCGAAGTCCGCCGCGGTCAGGCGTCGGCGGCTGTCGACCAGCGCCGCGGGACCGAAGTCGAGTTGGTGGTTGTTCGCCAGCGCCAGCGCGTCGACGCCGGCCCGCTCCAGCGCGGCGAGTGCCCAGTCGGGGTGTGCCCGGAAACGGTAGGTACGGCCCGGCTGGGGTGCCCCGCGGTCCGAGACGGTACACTCCAGATTGGCGACGAGGCCGTCCAGCGCGTCCAGTCGCTCCAGCAGCGACCCCCAGACCGCCGACGGCCCGCGTTCGGTCCCGCGCCAGCGCTCGTCGACGCTCCGGCCCAGCATCGCGTCGCCCGCAAACCCGACCCGCGCCGTCGCGTCGGTGTCGAGGGTCGGCTCGTCGTCGCACCGTCGACGGCCGAGACAGCCCGCGGCGCCGACGCTGGCGGCGGCGAGCCCTCCCAGCAGCGAGCGGCGACTCCGGGCCACGGTTTTCGATTGTGCGCCCCGCGGAGTCTTGAACTTCTCGGGAATTGTCGGGAAGACCCTCACAGTAGACCGCGAATCGTCCGTGTGTTGCTTCTGTCCCCGAGACGGTGCAGCCACCCCTCGAAACACACATCAGACGCCGGGACAACATCGACACCAATGACCGACGGCGGGAACGATGAGCTTCCCGATCCTGAGGATGTCATCGCTGGTGAGCGGAGTGACGACCACGGTGTCGGTGACGATCTTCCGGACCCGGAGCAAATTGTTCGTATCCACGATCGTATCGAGGAGGAGTACGAGCTGACTCACACCGGTGCCGCAGTGGCTTCGCCACGGCTCAAACTCGAACGAATACTAGAGGAAGTCGACGAGTACGAGGGGACGTTCGTGCGGGCCGCCGCACTGTTGCGAAAGGTTCTCACGGCACATCTCTTCGAAGACGCCAACAAGCGTACATCGTGGACAGTGACCGTGATCTACTTGGACGATCGAAGTGCCGAACCCGCAGAACGAGGAGACCAAGCCGAAAAGGTACTCAAGCGAATTCGTTGTTACAGTGTCGAGGAGATCGCAGAGTGGTTGGCGAACGGCACGATCGACGAGGGGCCGCTCCGGCGGTGATCGATATCGCACTCGGTCGGCATGCGTGACTGTGCATGGGAACGTCGACGCACGGAGGGAGAAGATATATACGAAGCTGTCTCTTAGATTTCGTTACCAATGAGTCTCAGAGATGGTGAAGAAGACGACGCGCCGGTGCTGGAAGAGCGGGTCGACGCCGTCATCGAGGAGGACCGCGATCTCTTCGACGCTCTCGATAACTAAATCGTCTCGGCTGGGCCGACAGAGACAACTACTTCGCATCCCCCGACAGTCGACGCTCTGTTTCGATCTTTCTCACGACATTCTCCGTCGGGCCACGGTCGGGTCCGAGGTGGCAGCGGCTCGGTCTTCAACCCTCTGAAACCGGAGCCGCAGTAACTGCACCGTGGCTCGAACTCGAGCACTTCGACGACCGGGGTTCCGGACCCTCGGAACGAGGAGAACAAGCCGAAGAGGTGCTCAAACGAATTCGTTGCCGAACGTCCTGTTTTTATACGTATAGTTGTGCAGTTCAAGTACAACCGCTCACCCGTAGCAGGAGTCAGATGTATAGAATGAAAAGAAGAGACCTCATCAGGACAAGCTCGGTTGTTGCCAGTGCATCGATCTGCGGATGTATGAGTAGTTTGGCGGAATCTAGCACAGGCGAAGACGAGAAGCCCGAAATGAGAACTGTGGTCGGGGAAGGCCCCACTATCTCGATCCAAAATACGTTCGCCGAAGAGTATCAGTACGACGAATCGAAAGACGAGGTGATCATCGAAGACGAGGACGGTAATGACAGCAGGAAGAGTTTCGACTCGTGGGCAGCCAACGAGTCAGCCTGGCACGCCAAGCGTGCAGTCGTTGGCAAACTCAGGGAGGAACTGGAGAGTTTGACGAATATCACCGCTGGTGTCGGGAGAACTGACAACGAAGGGATAGAGGGATTCGATCGAGAGAGATACACGACTGCAGTTGCGGTCGCACCGTACATAGGGTACTACTATCACTACGACGACGAGGGGAACCTGCTCTCAGAGCCAGCGGTCGAATTCGAGACACTCGTCGAAGCTGCACCTCGAACGATCGAATCGACGCTGATGTTCGATTCGAAGTTCGATCGCAGAGAGCACGTCTCAAAGTTCCCCACGGTTTGCGAAAGGTTCTGGCAAGAACAAAACTAGTCGATCTTCGACACGGACTCCCCCCAAGGTAGTTTCGGCTCGCTACGTCTCTGGCGGATGTTCTCGTCTGACCGCTCATTGCCGGGCGCGCAACCGTTATCCGGGTCTGAACCCTACGAACGGGCATGAATCAACTCGTGAACGGCGAGTGGCGGACGGACGCCTACGAGGCGACCGACGAGTCCGGGAACTTCGAGCGCGGGGAGACGACGTTCCGGAACTGGCCGGTCGGCTCGGAGATTCCCGAGCACGTCGACGCCGAGGTCGACGAGCGCTTCGAGCCCGAACCGGGGCGGTACCACCTGTACGTCTCCTACGCCTGTCCGTGGGCCCACCGCGCGCTGACGGTGCGGACGCTGCTCGGCCTGGAGGACGCCATCGACATCTCCGTCGTCGACCCCTGGCGCGGCGAGGACGGCTGGCAGTTCACCCCGGAGAAGGAGGGCTGCACGCCCGACAAGGTCCACGGCGCCGACTACCTCCGGGAGCTGTACGTCCGGGCCGACCCCGACGCCACCTGCCGGGTGACGGTGCCGGTCCTCTACGACACCGAGGAGGACACCATCGTCAACAACGAGTCCCGCGAGATCGTCCGCATCCTCGACACCGCGTTCGCCGACCTGGGCAACGGGCGGCGCCTGCTCCCGGACGACGAGGCCGGCGTCCGCGAGGTCGACGAGATCATAACGGAGATCTACGAGCCGATCAACAACGGCGTCTACCGTGCCGGGTTCGCGACGTCCCAGGACGCCTACGACGAGGCCATCGACGACCTGTTCGCCGCGCTGGATCACTGGGACGCTGTGCTCGCCGACCAGCGCTTTCTCGCCGGCGACCAGCTGACCGAGGCCGACGTCTGCATGTTCACGACGCTCGTGCGGTTCGACCAGGTGTACCACACCCACTTCATGTGCAACCGCACGCACGTCCACGAGTACGACAACCTCTGGCCGTATCTGCGGGACCTCTACCAAACCGACGACGTGTCCGAGACCGTCAACATGGACCACATCAAGGAACACTACTACACGACCCACCCCGACGTCACCCCCTCCGGCATCGTCGCCCGGGGGCCGGAGCTGGACTTCGAGGAACCCCACGACCGTGCGGTGCTGGCGGTCTCCTCGCCGCTGGCGGAGTAGTCGAGTCGCGCCGCCCTGACCAGCGGTCGTTCTCGCCGCCGCCCGACGACCTTTGACCCGCAGGACCGTCCGGGGCGGCATGGACCTCGACCGAGCCAGCGACCTGCGAGCGTCGATCCGCGGGGGCGACGCCCTCGTCGGCGGGTGGGTGTCGATCGGCCACCCCGCCGTCGCCGAGATCACCGCCGACGCCGGGCCGGACTTCGTCGTCGTCGACACCGAGCACGGCGAACTCGGGATCGGCGACGTCGCCGACGCGATTCGGGGGATCGAGGCCGCCGACGGCGCGGTCCCGCTGGCGCGCGTCCCCGCGGCCGACCCCGTCCCGGTCAAGCGCGTCCTGGACGCCGGCGCCGCCGGCGTGATGGTGCCCCGCGTCGACACCGCCGCCGACGCCGAACTCGTCGTCGACGCGACGACGTACCCGCCGGACGGGGTGCGCGGGACGGCCGGCGCGCGAACGTCGCGGTACGGCTCGGACCTCCCCGAGCACATCGAGGGGGCGGACGACGCTCTGACGCGAATCGTTCAGGTCGAGACCGAGGAGGCCGTCGGCAACGCGGCCGACATCGCCGCCGTCGAGGGCGTCGACGCGCTGTTCGTCGGCCCCGCTGACCTCTCGACGGCGCTCGGCGTCCCGCTGGACTACGACGCCGACCCGTTCCGCGCGGCCGTCGAGCGCGTCGTCGCCGCCGCCAGCGAGGCCGGCGTCCCCACGGGCATCTTCGTCACCGACCCCGACCGGATGGACGAGTGGCTCGACCTAGGGTTCGACTTCGCCATCGTCGGCTACGACGCCGCCTTCCTGCGCTCGGGGACCGAGGAGATGGTCGAGGCGTTCAGGTCAGCCGCCGAGGAGTGACACCACACCCTGCTCACTCGTGGCCGGAGATGGGAACCGGCTCGTACGGCTCCTCGAGGGACGCGAGCTCGTCGTCGGACAGCGACAGTTCGACCGCGCCGACGGCGTCTTCGAGGTGCTCGACGCTGGAGACGCCGACGATGGGCGCGGTCACCGGGTCGCGGTGGAGGTGCCACGCGAGCGCGACCTGTGCCATCGAAGCGTCCTTCTCCGCGGCGAGTTCCTGGACGCGCTCGTTGATCTCGACCCCGCCGCCGCGGTGGTACGCCGAGTGGCGGTCCTCGCGGCGGTCGGCCTCCGACTGCCCGCGCGCGGTCGTCTCGAACTCCTCGTGCGGACGGGCGAGAAAGCCGCGGGCCAGCGGGCTCCACGGGATGGCGCCGACGCCCTCCTTCTCGCACAGCGGCATCATCTCGCGCTCCTCCTCGCGGTAGGCGAGGCTGTAGTGGTTCTGCATCGTCTGGAACCGTTCGAGGCCGAGGCGGTCGCTCGTGTGTAGCGCCTCGGCGAACTGGTGCGCCCACATCGAGGAAGCACCGATGTGGCGCACCTGCCCGCGGCGGACGGTGTCGTCGAGCGCCCGCAGGGTTTCCTCGATGGGCGTGTCGTCGTCCCAGCGGTGAATCTGGTAGAGGTCGACGGTGTCCATCCCCAGTCGGTCCAGGGAGTTTTCCAGTTCCTGCTCGATGGCCTTCCGCGAGAGGCCGCTGGCGTTGGGGTTGTCGTCGTTCATCGAGCCGTACACCTTCGTCGCGACGACGAACTCGTCGCGGTCGTAGTCGGCCAACACGTCCCCGAGAATCTCCTCGCTCTCGCCGTTCGAGTAGACGTTCGCCGTGTCGAAGAAGTTGATCCCGAGGTCGATCGCTCGCTCGATGACCTCGCGGCTCTCCTCGCGGGAGAGCGTCCACTCGCGGTCGCCGCCGAAGCTCATACAGCCCAGACAGATTCTGCTGACGCTCATCCCCGTCGAGCCGAGGGTGTCGTACTCCATGGCACGGGCCACGGACGGGCGGGCAATCAAAGCGAGGGTGGCGGCAGGGACCTGCGGCGACGAATCCCGGCCGCCGGCGCCGACATCCGCTATACGAGGCCGAGGCCCACGACCGTCCCCGCCGTGACGAACACGCCCAGCGCGAACAGCCCGTAGTTGGCCACGCGGTTCTTCGCGGTCCACAGCGACAGCGTGACATCGCGACCCGACAGCGGCCACAGCAGCGGCACGCCCGACGGCGTCACCACGTCGCCGAGCAGGTGCGCGAGGATGCCGTAGGTGCCGACGAACGCACCAAACAGGCCCGCCTCACGAGGCGTGCCCAGCAGGTCGGGCGCCGTCGCAGCGACGGCGTAGGCGGCGGCGCCGAGGACGCCCCCGACGGCCAGGGCGAAGACGGGGGTGTGGGTCAGACCACGGTGTTCGACCAGCGGCAGGCGGTGGTCGATGTCGGGCAGCGTCGCCAGCCAGAGCACGACGGCGCCGCCGACGAACGCGAGGTCGGCCCTGCCGGTCGAGACGAGCGTCGCGCCGACGGGCGCGTACGCGAGGAGGCTCACGCCGTAGTGGCCGGCGGCGTACATGGGGGGAGCCAGCGCCTCGGGACGCGAAAAGCCTCCGGTCGGCCGGCGAGGGGGGATCAGTCGTCGGCGGTACCTTCGTCCGTCTCGTCGTCGGTCACTGCTGCGGGCGGGAACTCGGGGACGTCGCTGGTGTCGTGGGTCCCCGTCGGCGGGAGGTTCACCTCGGCGGCGGGCGAGTCGTCGAGGTCGGTCTGGTCGTCGATGGACTCCATCTCGCCGTCGGCGTCGCGGGCGTCCTGGTCGATGCGCATCGAGCAGAACTCCGCGCCACACATCGAGCAGAAGCGCGCCTCTTTGTAGTTGTCGCCGGGCAGCGTCTGGTCGTGGAACTCACGGGCGCGTTCGGGGTCCAGGGCGAGTTCGAACTGTTCGCGCCAGTCGAAGGCGTAGCGGGCCTCCGAGAGCGCGTCGTCCCAGTCGCGGGCGCCGGGCAGGTCGTTCGCGACGTCGCCGGCGTGAGCGGCGATGCGGTAGGCCGCCAGCCCGTCACGGACGTCCTCCTCTTCGGGCAGTCCGAGGTGTTCCTTCGGGGTGACGTAACACAGCATCGCGGCCCCGGCGCGGGCGGCTTCGGCGGCGCCGATGGCGCTCGTGATGTGGTCGTAGCCCGGTGCGACATCGGTCACCAGCGGACCCAGGAGGTAGAACGGGGCGCCGTCACAGAGCTCCTGTTGCTTCTCGACGTTGTCGGCAACCTCGTCCAGCGGGACGTGGCCCGGCCCCTCGACCATCACCTGGACGCCGTGGTCCCAGGCGGTGCGGGTGAGTTCCCCCAGCGTCTCGAGTTCGGCGAACTGAGCCTCGTCGCTAGCGTCGGCCAGACAGCCAGGTCTGAGCCCGTCACCGAGACTGAAGGTGACGTCGTGTTCGGCGAAAATCTCACATATCTCATCGAACTTCGCGTACAGCGGGTTCTGCATGCCGTTCTCCTCGATCCACTGCGCGAGGATCGACCCGCCACGAGAGACGATGCCAGTCTTCCGACCGTCTGTCAGCGGGAGGTGCTCCAGCAGGACGCCGGCGTGGATGGTCATGTAGTCGACGCCCTGCGCGGCCTGCTTCTCGATGACGTCGAGCAGGAGGTCGTGGGTGATGTCTTCGACGCCGTCGGCCCGTTTGACCGCCTCGTAGATGGGGACCGTCCCGATGGGCACCGGCGAGTGTTCGACGTTCGCCTCGCGGATATCGTCCAGTCGGTCGCCCGTCGAGAGGTCCATCACGGTGTCGGCGCCGTAGTGGACCGCGGTGTGCAGTTTCTCCAGTTCGCCCTGCAGGTCGCTGGTGGTGTCGCTGTTGCCGATGTTGGCGTTGACCTTCGTGGCGAACTCCCGCCCGATGATCATCGGGTCCAGCGAGCCGTGACCGTGGTTCGCGGGGATCACCGCCTGCCCCTCGGCGACCTGCTCCCGGACGAACTCCGGGTCGCGGTTTTCGCGCTCTGCCACCCGCTCCATCGCGGCCGTGACCTCGCCCTCGCGGGCACGCTGCAGCTGCGTTCGCGCCATCATACTACCTAGTGATACAACCAACTTATAACCGTTTCGGAGGGCGCCCTTATGACCCTGGGCCGCGTACCCACCTGTATGCCAGAAGAAGTGCTGTTCGAGTCCGAGTCCGACCGCGACCGCACCGAGATCGCCGACGTCCTCCGGACCGTCGCGGACAACCTGGAGGCTGGAGACGGGATCACGCTCAGTGCGGGTGGGGACTCGCTTACGATGGACCCGCCCGCGCGGCCGACCTTCGAGGTGAAAGCCGAGCGCGAGGGGCCCGCCGGCGGCCCAAACGAGCTGAGCGTCGAGTTCGAACTGGAGTGGGACGAGGACGCCGACGGCGACGGTGGTGGCGGCGGGGACCTCAGCGTCGAGTGACGGGCCGATCCGGGCCTACCAGCGCCCCGTGGCCCACGACAGCAACGCTCCCGTGCCCACGAGGAGGAACGCGGCACCGGAGCGGACGACCGTCGCCGCCAGCGCCGTGAACACCGTCGCGTCGGTCGCCGCGGTCGCGATGGCGCTGTGAGACCACCGCGACCACACGGCGGCCGTTAAGTGCCCGGCCCGAGTAGAGAGCGCATGGCGTCGCTGGGGCCCGTCGAACTGGTCGGTCCGTTCCTCTACCCGGTCCTGCTGTTCGCGGCTGGTATCGTCGGCTACGGCGTGATCTACGTCGTCCAGCGACTCCGGGCCGACTGATACGGGTTCTTCTCGGATTCTTCCGAGAGCGCACCGTCGCGCTCCCGGGAAACGGTGAGCACGAACCGTGTGACCGCACACCGCCCACCGTTTTGTACCCTCGACCCGACGCTCCAGACATGTCCGACGACGCGACCGACAGCGACGATGTCCCGGCGATGACGCGGTTCCCGGTTCCCGACGTCGAGGAGTTGCCCGAGGACCTGCGAGAGCGCATCGCGGAGGAGGAGGACCGCGCGGGGTTCGTCCCCAACGTCTTCGAGGCGTACGGCTACAAACCCTCGCACTTCCGGGCCTTCTTCGCGTACTACGACGCCCTGGTCGATGACACCGACCTCACGCGCGAGGAGGTCGAGATGATCGTCGTCGCCGTCTCCGGCGCCAACGACTGCTACTACTGCAACGTCGCCCACGGCGCCTTGGTGCGCATCTACGCCGACGCGCCGATGCTGGCCGACCAGCTCGTCGCGAACCCACGGACCGCCGACATCTCCGAGACCCACCGCGAGATGCTGACGTTCGCTCTCCAGCTGACCGAGGAGCCGGAGACCGTCTCAGAGGAGGACCTCACGGCGTTGCGGGAGGCGGGCTACTCTGAAGAGGACATCTGGGACATCGGCGCGGTGACGGCCTTCTTCAACCTCTCGAACCGCATGGCCCACCTCGCAGACATGCGGCCCAACCGCGAGTTCCACACGATGGGGCGCTGAGACCGGTCGGCGAGACGGGCGCGCGTCACCGAACCGGGGGACCCCCGAGTGACAAACTTTCCCGAGGTTTGCGATTAATTTTCTCGGTCGATCGGCGTTCAATCCATGTCGAAAGTTGTTTTAACCACGTTCAGAGATGAATCAATATGCGCGAACTGGACGATACGGACCGCAACATCCTTCGACTCCTCCTCGACGACGGGCGACGCCCGTACAGCGAAATCGCCGAGGAAGTGGGCGTCTCGCCCCCGACCGTCTCCGACCGTGTCGAGCGTCTGCAGAACCTCGGCATCATCCGGCGGTTCACCCTGGACCTGGACCGCTCGCTGTTCGACGACGGACTGGAGGTACTGCTCGATGTCCACCTCCGGCCCGACGCCGCGCCGGACGTCGCCGAGCGGTTCGCCGCCGTCGAGGGTGTCGAACGCGTGTACGCCACCGCCGACCGGCGACTGACCGTCGAGGCCGTCGTCGACGACCCCGACGTGCGCTCGCTGCTGGAGAGCGCCGTCGACATGGCCGCCGTCGACAGCTACGGGGTCCGACTGCTGAACGAGACCGTCTGGACGCCCCACGTCGGCGAGGGGACGCTGTCGCTGGACTGCGAGGAGTGCGGCGACGAGGTGTCCGGCGACGGCGTCGTCGCGGAGTACGGCGGCGAACGAACCCACTTCTGCACCGAGGGCTGTCGCGAACGCTTCGAGGACCGCACGAAGGTCGTCGAGTCCGCCTGACCGGCCTCCACAAACCCCTTTACTGCCGCCGTCCGTATCTGCACCCATGACGACAGAACTGACGGTGTCGGGCATGTCCTGCGAGGGCTGTGAGGACGTCGTCGAGTACGCCGTCGAACTGGCCGACGGCGTCGACGCCGCCAGCGCCGACCGTGACAGCGGCGTCGTCACCGTCGAGGGGTCGGTCGACCGCGAAACCGTCGCCGAGAAGATTCGGATGGCTGGCTACGGCGTCGCCGAGTAGTACTGTCGGACACAACTTCGTGAAGAAGTCCGACGGACCGCGTCGTTGGATTTCTTCGAGTATGTGTGTCCGACAGTATCAGCTGTCGACGGCGTCGCGGAACGCGCGAACGACCTCGCCGACGGTCGCGAACGCCACGTCGCCGGCGGACTGGACGTGGTCGACGAACTCGCCCAGTCGCGCCAGTCTGTGACCGCGACCGATCACCTGCGGGTGCAGCGTCAGCACGAACACGCCGCCCAAGTCCGCGGAGACACCGCGCTCGACGGTCCCAGGGACGTGCTCGACCATCCAGTCGAAGCTCTCGGCCCACTCGTCGAAGGCGTCGCCGATGGCGGCACGCTGTCGGTCTCGCGAGAACGCGAGCAGCGGGTAGTCGTCGCGGCCCCACGAGACGGGCACCTCGACGAGCCCGGTGGGTTCGGACTCGTAGGCGTCGTCGGCGGGCGCCTCGTCCCGGCGGACGAAGTACGGCGAGTACTCGCGGCTCATCCCGTTCGAACACCACTCGAAGCCCAGTTCGTCCAGCACGTCGACGGTGTGCTCGGAGTAGTCCCACGACGGCGAGCGGTAGCCCGCCGGGGGTTCGCCGGTGATCTCGGAGAGTGCCTCCTCGCCACGGACGACATCCTGCAGCTCCTCGGCTCGGGAGTCGAACGCCCGCGGCGGCGTGTGACTCCAGCCGTGGTGGCCGATCTCGTGGCCGGCCTCGTCGATGGCTCGGACGGCCTCCGGGAACGACTCGGCGGTGTGGCCGGGGACGAACCACGTCGCGGGGAGGTCCCGTCGCTCCAGGAACTCCAGAATTCGCGGGGCGCCGACCTCCGCGCCGAACACCCCTCGCGAGCGATTGGTGGGCGTGTTTCGCTCGCCGTCGTCCATGTGCAACCAGGGCGATACGGCGTCGAAGTCGAAGGTCAGACAGACCGTCGCGTCGGTCATGTCCGGGGGTCCGAGCCCCACCGGCTTGAGTGTTGGTGGCTCGGCGCGCCCCCGGTCAGTTCTCGGCCGGGTCGTGCGCGACGGTCTCGGTCAAGAACGTCCGGACCGCCTCCGCGACGCGGTCGGGGTCCTCCACGGGGCCGAGATGCCCCAGGCCGTCGAACTCGACGAGGCGGGCGTCCGGGAGGGCGTCGCGGACCGCCCGGACGCTATCCCGGAGGTGTGGCGGTCCGCGGGTGCCGGTCAGCAGCAGGACCGGCACGTCCAGGTCCAGCGCGTCGGGCGGGTGGTGGGTCTCCAGCGCGCGGTCCATGCGCTGCGCGCCCTCGACGCTCTCGGCCGCGTCGGGCCAGCCGGGCCACTCCGCCAGGAACGCGTCGAAGTCCTCGTAGGCGTCGCCGTTGAGGACCTCCCGGAGGTGCAGTTTCATCGCGCCGCGGCGGTCGCCCTCGTCGATGCGGGCCTGCATCCGCGCCGCGAGATCGGCCGTCTCGCGGTACTCGCCGACGAGGTACGCCGGTTCGTAGGCCACCACGCCGGCGACGTCGGCCTCCTGCGCCGCCTCCAGAGCCTGGAGTCCGCCGAAGGAGTGGCCAAACACCACCGGATCGCCGTCGGTCTCGTCGATCACCGCGCGGGCGTCGGCGACCTCCCGTTCGATGGCGTACGTCTCGGCGTCGCCGCTCTCGCCGACGCCGCGCCGGTCGGGCGCGTAGACGGTGTATGAGTCGGCGAAGCCGGGGCGCAGCGGGTCCCAGAACTCGTGGCCGCCGCCGCCGTGGAGCAACACCAGCGGCGCTCCCGTGCCGGTTCGGTCGTAGGCGATGCGTGTGCCGTCCGCAGCTGTGGTCGTCTGCATGACTGGGCCCTTCGTTCGTCCCGGCGGTGCCTGACGCTGACCCGGAGTCTCGCGGCGGTTTAAGTGCCGTCCGGAAGCGGCGGCCACGTCGAGGCGACGGTCTCCTCGACCAGCCGCGTCTGTGCGCGCCGCAGGCGCTCGGACAGCGCCGACGTCCCGACGCCCACCTCGTCGGCGACCTCGGCCAGCGACGCGCCGCGTGGCACCTCGAAGTGTCCCATCTCGTATGCGGTCCGCAGCGCCTCTCGCTGGGGGTCGGTCAGCCCGTCTCCGGGCGGTTCCGGATCGCCGTCGCGGGTCAGTCGCCGCAGCGAGAACGTGGCGTTGTCCTGCCAGAACGCCCGGAACTCGTCGAAGGCATCACGGTCGGCGAACCATCCGGTCTGAATCCAGCCCGAGGGCGTCGCCTCGATGCGCTCGACGATGGCGTCGGTCGTCGCCAGCCCGCGCAACCCCGAGAGATCGTCGAGGTGGTCACCGAGTTGCTCCTCGAAACTGGTCGCCGCCAGCACCTGGTAGCGCCGCGTGTCCCCCGCCGCACCGACGAGGGTGTGTTCCGCGACGAAGTCGGCCTCGTCGAGTGCCGCCTCGACCGCCGCGTGGTCGTCGTGGGTCGCGGCCACGATGAACGGCGGCCGCCGACCGTGATTGTACTGGATGTCGACGACCAGCGTCGCCACCGGGACCCTGCCGGCGACGCTCACGAGCGGCAGCGCCGCACAGCCGATCTCGAACTCCGCGACCAGGCCCATGACCGTCGACAGCGTGTCGAACGGCTTGTGCGTGGTGGAATCGATCGGTCCCGAAACGTTCAGGGGCGGCGCGGTCGCACCGCCGCCCGTGACACCCCGGGAACTGTTCGCGCTGGGCTGTGTGCTCGCCGCAGCGGTGGTGGTGCTACACGCCGTCGCCCGTGAGCTGGGGCGGCCAGCCGAGCGGACCAACGCGCTCACGCTCCTGGTCGGCGGCCAGGTGTTGTACCTGCTCGCCGAGATCGGCACCGAGGGCGGGTTCGGTCTGACCGTCGAGCCGGCGCTGTCCCAACGGGTGGCGCTCCCGCTGCTCGGGGCCGCCGTCGCCGCACAGGTCGCCGGTGGGGGGCTGTTCTGCAGGTGGTTGCTCGGGCGGTTCGGTGACGAGGACGCTCCGGACGGCGCCGACCGCCCATCACAGCAATAATGTGGGAGCTGGGCGCAGCTGCGCACACATGTACCCGATCGACGACACTCCGCTCGCGCGCGACGGCAAGGTCCTGATCCTCGCGATGGACCACGGCCTCGAACACGGTCCCGTGGACTTCGACCCGGTCCCCGAGACCATCGATCCCCGCGAAGTCTTCGAGTACGCGACCCACGACGCGGTCACGGCGATGGCCGTCCAGAAGGGCGTCGCCGAGACGTACTACCCCGAGTTCGAGGACGACGTGAACCTGCTTGTGAAGCTCAACGGCACGTCGAACCTCTGGATGGGCGAGCCCGACTCGTCGGTCAACTGTTCGGTCGAGTACGCCGCCGAGGAACTGGGCGCCGACGCGCTCGGGTTCACGCTGTACGGCGGCTCGAACCACGAGATCGAGATGGCCGAGGAGTTCCGCGACGCCCAGGAGGCCGGCCGCGAGCACGACCTCCCGATGGTGATGTGGTCGTACCCGCGCGGCCAGGGCCTGAAGAACGACCGCAAGCCCGAGACCATCGCCTACGGCACCCGCCTGGCGCTGGAACTCGGCGCCGACGTGGCGAAGGTCAAGTACCCCGGCGACACGGAGGCCTTCGAGTGGGCGGTCGACGCCGCGGGCGACGTGAAGGTCGTGATGTCCGGCGGGTCGAAGACCGACGACTACGCCTTCCTCAAGCAGGTCGAGGACTGCATCAGCGCCGGCGGGAAGGGGCTGGCGGTGGGTCGGAACGTCTGGCAGCGCGAGAACCCCCGCGAGATTCTCGACGCCCTGGAGAAGGTCATCTTCGAGGAGCAGACCGCCGAGGAAGCGCTGGGGCGATGAGCGACACCGTCGACGCCGTCGTCGACGTGCTCGCCGAGACGGCCCCGGAGATCAGGGCGGGCCTGCGGGGCCGTCGCGAGGCCGTCGACGGCGACAACCCCACCGGCGACACCCAGTACGCCGCCGACGTGTGGGCCGACAAGCTGCTGGGCGAGCGCCTCGGCGCGGTCGACGGCGTCGGCTGGTACGCCAGCGAGGAGCGGGAGGCGGTCGTCGACTGCGGCGAGGGGTACGCGGTCGCCGTGGACCCCCTCGACGGCTCCTCGAACCTGACCTCGAACAACGCGATGGGGACCGTCTTCGGCGTGTACGACGCCGAACTGCCGGCGCCGGGGCGCGACCTCGTCGCCTCGGGATACGTCCTCTACGGCCCGATCACGACGATGATCGTCGCCCGCGACGGCCGCGTCACGGAGTACGAGGTGACCGACGAGGGCCTGCGAACCCTCGACGAGGACGTTCGGCTGCCCGACGACCCCGTCGTGTACGGGTTCGGCGGTCGCGTCCCGGACTGGCCAGCGGCGTTCACCGACTACGCCCGCGAGATCGAGTCCGAACTGAAGCTGCGCTACGGCGGCGCGATGATCGGCGACGTCAACCAGGTGCTCACCTACGGCGGCGTGTTCGCCTATCCCGGACTGGAGTCCCGGCCGGAAGGCAAACTGCGCCTGACCTTCGAATGTGCGCCCATCGCCCACGTCGTCGAGACCGCCGGCGGTGCCTCCTCCGACGGAGAGCGGTCGGTGCTGGACGTCGAACCGACCGAACTCCACCAGCGCGTGCCGCTGCACGTCGGCAACCAGGCGCTGATCGACCGCCTGGAGTCCCACCTGGGCTGAGCGCCCGCGAGCGCTCCCTGCCGCCGTTCTTCAGGCGTTCTCGGCGAGCCACTCCAGCGCCGCGTTTAGGTCGGTCTCCGGCGGCGAGCAGGTCCGGTTCCGGCAGGCGTAGATCGTGGCCTCGCCGTCGCGGGCCGCGCGACCGGCCCAGACCGGCGGCGCCTCGTCGAGGCCGAGCGCGTCGAGCCACGTCGCCAGGCCCGCCGCGGTCGGTGGCCGCGGGGCGAGCAGTCGTCCCGGGAGGTACCGCTGGCCGAGCGTGCGGCGCCACCCGGCTGGCACGGCGTCGGCGGCGACGGTGATCTCCGGGCGGCCGTGGCGCAGGCCGTCCGCGGCCAGCGCCAGCGAGGCGTGCTCCAGCGGACTGGTCCGGATGGTCTCGCCGTGAGTCTCGACGACGCGCTCGGCGACCGCGCGGTACTCGTCGTCCGTCGAGAAGGGGTCGAGCGCGCCTAGCACGTCGACGGCGACGCCGACCGACGAGGGCGTCGACTGGTCGCGCAGCTCCTGCGGGCGGGCGACGAGCGTCTCGCCGTCGGCGGGGGTGAAGTACAGCGTCCCCGCAGCGTCGTCGTAGAACGCCTCGACGATCACGTCGGCGAGCTCTCTGGCGAACGCGAGGTGGTCGACCTCGCCGGTGACGCCGTACAGGTCCAGCGCCCCCCGCGCGAGGAAGGCGTAGTCCTCCAGGTACCCCTCGCCGGCGACATCGCCGTCCTTGTACCGGCGGGCGAGCCGCTTTCGGTCGGCGTCCCAGAGGTGCTCGCGGACGAACGACAGCGCCGCTTCGGCACTGGCGGCGCGGTCGCCGTCGAGCACGAGGTCGCCCTGGGCCAGCGCCGAGATGGCCAGCCCGTTCCAGCCGCCCAGAATCTTCTCGTCGCGGCGCGGCCGCGGTCGCTCCGCCCGCGCGTCGAACAGCGCCCCGCGGGCGTCGGCCAGTCGGTCGCGGACCGCGCTCTCGTCGAGGTCGTGGCGCTCGGCCAGCGTGGCCACGTCCTCGGCCAGCGTGAGCACGGTGTCGCCCTCGAAGTTGCCTCGCTCGGTCACGCCGAACCGCTCGCGAGCGAGGGTGGCCGTCGTCTCGTCGTCGACGGCCGCGTCGACGGCGTCGGGCGTCCAGACGTAGAACGCCCCCTCCTCGTCGTCGCGCTCCGCGGGCGGCGCGTCGGCGTCCTCGGGCGGCGTCGACTGGGCATCGAGCGTGCTGAAGAGGCCGCCGTCGTCGTGCTGGAGTTCGCGTTCGAGGAAGTCGAACGTCTCCCGCGCGACGGTGCGGTACCGCTCGTCGCCGGTCGCCGCGTAGCCGTCGAGGTACAGCCGCGGGAGTTCCGCGTTGTCGTACAGCATCTTCTCGAAGTGCGGGACCGTCCAGTCGCGGTCGGTCGCGTACCGGTGGAAGCCGCCGCCGACCTGGTCGTACATCCCGCCGTTCGCCATCGCGTCGAGCGTCTCGGCGGCCACCTCGCGGTACACGTCGCGGCCCGTCCGCTCGTGGGCGGTCAGGCAGATGCGCACCCGGGCCTCCTGGGGGAACTTGGGGCCGGACCGACCGAACCCGCCGTGCTCGCGGTCGGCGCCGCGGACGGCGGCGTCGGCGGCGTCGATCAGGAGGTCGTCGTCGGGCGCCGCGGCGTCGCTGGGGTCCGGGACGTCCTCAAGGTTCTCGCGGGCCGCGCTGGTCCACTTCGCGGCTCGCTGTGCCATCTCCGCGCGCTCGTCGGGGTCGTTCCACGACGCCGCGACGTTCTCCAGGAGGTCCCCGAACCCAGGCGTGTTCCGGCGCGGCTCGGGCGGGAAGTACGTCCCGACGTAGAACGGTTCGCCCTTGGGGGTCAGCCAGGCCGACAGCGGCCACCCACCGCGGCCGGTCACCAGCTGGCACACCGTCTGGTACACGGAGTCGAGGTCCGGCCGCTCTTCGCGGTCGACCTTGATCGGGACGAAGTTCTCGTTCAACTGCGCCGCGATAGCCTCGTCCTCGAAGCTCTCCTCCTCCATGACGTGACACCAGTGACACGCCGAGTAGCCAACCGACAGGAAGATCGGGACGTCGTGCTCGCGGGCCGTCTCCAGGGCCCGCTCGTCCCACGGCTGCCAGTTGACGGGGTTGTCGGCGTGCTGTCGGAGGTACGGGCTCGCCTCCTCGTCGAGGCGGTTGCGGTCCGTGGGCGTGCTCATGACTCCCGGTTGGGTGGGCCGACGGAAAGGCCCGGCGCACGGGGCGGTGCCGTCTCTCCAGGCGGGGACTACTCGTAGGTCGCGCTCATCGCCACGAAGCGACCGTCCTGCTCGAACGAGCGGTCGGCGGCATCCGTCGCGAGCGTCGACTCCAGGGCCGCGAGTTCGACCGCGGACTCCTCTGGGTACACCACACCCGCCCGGGCGTCGGTGACCGTCTCGCCGTCCAGGGAGGTGGTCTGGGCCACGCCAGCGGCGTCGGTGAACGGCGAGAGGTCGACGCGGGACGACCCGGCCTCCGAGACGGTCCCCTCGGCCTGGTGGGTGAGCAGCGAGAAGTCACCGCCGGCCCCGGCGCCGAACAGCCACGCCACCTCCTCGTCGGCCTCGTGCCAGCGGGCCAGTTCGCCGCGGCCGGCCGCCCGCAGCGTGGCGACCTCTGCGGCACTCTGAGCGACGACGACGTACTCGGCGCCGTACGCGACGAACAGTTCCCCCTCCTCGTAGCGGTAGACGCCCTCGGTGTCCGTCGCCGAGAACGGGCCCGCCGCGACGGTGGCGTCCAGTTCGTCGACGTCGAACGAGCCGAGGTACACCTGGTCGTCGTCGACGAGCACGCCCGTCTCGGCGGGCACGGTCGCGGGGTCGACATCGGTGCTCCGGGCGGCCTCGCCCAGCACCGCCCGGTCGAGACCGACGGCCCGGAGTTCCTCCCAGACCAGCGTGGCGAACAGCCCCGCGGTGATGGGGTTCTTCGTCGGATCGCCGACGATCGAGAGCTCGTCCAGAGCGTCGCCGGCAGCGACGGTGGCCGAGACATCGAACTGCCAGAGGCCGCGCGTCCCGGCGACCGCGTCCGAGGCCGACGGCGCCGGCACCCAGTCCGCCCACGCCGGTGGGTCCCCGACCGCGACATCGCCGCCGCCGCTGTCACCGTCGGCCAGCCCGTCGAGACGGCCGATCATGGTCTCGAACAGCCACCCGAGGCGGTCCACGTCGTACTGGTTCCCCCGCGTCGGCACCTCGGGGCTGGTCTCCGGGGGGTAACTGGCTTCGACGTACCCCTGCATCTCGTCGCGGGCGGCCGCGTAGTCGCCGCTGGCCATCGCCTCCTCGACCGTCGCGAGCATCGCCTCGACCCGCTCGCGGACGACCTCGGGGTCCTCCGCGAGCGCCTCCGGCGAGATGCTGCCGTACGCCTCACGGATCACCCGCGTGATCGGGTTCTCCCTGACCGTCGACCCCTCGTCGGCGACCACCATCTCGACGGCCTCGGGGGGGAAGGGGGCGGCGAAGGGCGTGTCGCCGATCAGTTCTCCGTTCTCCACGTCGTGGCCGTCGACGCGGCCGGTCGCGGGCACCTGCGTGGTCGCCAGCGTCTCGCCGTCCGGACCGAGCATCGAGACGTCGATCAGCTCCTCGGCGTTCGCGAGTTCCCGCTCGCCGGGGGCGCTCGCGGCGCTCTGGCCGAACTCGAGGGTCGTCACCTCCAGTTCGGTCGCCTCGAGAGCGCCACCGCCACCGAAGCCGTCGACGCTACGTTTGTTCAGGCCGCCCAACACATGGTTCGCCGTCTGGAAGCCCCCCTCGCGCCTGAAGCCGCTCTCGGCGATGTCCCTGGCGATCAGGCTGTCGGCCCACACGCGGCGGTCGCTGTAACTCATGAAGCTCTCCATCCGACCGAGCCGACCCGTGAGACCCGCGGGACCGTACGAATCGTACGCGTCGTTGTTTCTGTCGTCGTCGTCGTCGGAGACCGAGCTGACCTCGAACCCGCCGTCCCAGTCGGTGAACGAGGGGACGACGAACTCCCCCTCGGCCAGCGAGTAGGCCTGCGAGACGACACCGGGGCCGTCCGTGGGCGTGTCGCCGTCCTCGTCGGAACTCAGGTGGCGCGCGTGGTCGAAGTCGCGGTTGCCGGTATCGGTGCCGTCGTCGTCGCGCTGGGCGAGCGGGTTCGACCACCCGTTGCCGCTGGTCGGGTTCTCGTACGGGTTGCCCTCGATGCGGTGGCCCAGCTCCTGGGCGACCACTTCGGCGGCCTGCTCCCGGTCGAGACGGTCGCCCTCGGCGGTCGTCACCGCGAGGTTGTCGTCGAACGGCGCGAGTCCCGCCGGCCGGTTGTCGCCGTGGAACTGGTAGTAGCCGTCCGGGACGATCAGCACCCAGATGTCGAACCCGTTGGACCTGATCTGGCTCTGGGCCTCGTTCTCGGTGATCTTATGGCCGTACGTCTCGCCGGTGTACACCCAGCCGTTGTTGCTCGGGTCGGCGGTCCGTTCGAGGGCGACTCTGGCGTTGCGGTAGTCTTTCGTCGTGTTGTGTGTCGCCTTGTTGCCCAGCCACGTCGAGATGCCCTCGATGGCCGAGTTGTGGCGGTAGGCGGCGATGCCGACCGGGTAGGTCCGCTTGAGGTACTCGAACGCCGCGTCGACGGTCTCGGCGTAGTCGGTCGTCGCGCCGTTGCCGTCCCCGTAGTTCTTGCCGTTCTGCGGGTCGACGACCGGGATGAACCCAACCCGGAGCACGTCGAAGTCGGTCATCTCGTAGTCGGCGCCGGCCTGCAGGACGGCGGACTCGTACTGGTGGCCGCTGGGCGCGAGCGCCTCCAGCGTGGCCGAGTCGTCGCTGTCTTGGAGTTCGAACACCGGAAGTTCGCTCTCCGCGGGCCCGTTCTGCCGAACGTCGTCGAACAGCATATCGGGGTTGACCCTGTCCTGGTCGAGATTCGACAGCGTCGTGCTGTCGAGGACGGTCTCGAACGTCTCCGAGCGGTCACCCAGTTTCAGTCGAAACACGCCACGGAGCGGCTCCGGATACCCGGAAAACGACGTGTCGCTCCAGGTGCTGACGTCGAACGGCGCCGCGGTGTTGCGGCCCTCGACCAGCGGCGGGTCCGGTTGTTGCAGGACGTCCGCGGACCGCGTTTCGAGGCGCGTGTTCTGACAGACCTGGACGAGATTCAGGTCGTCGATGCCGGCGTCGACCCAGTCGGTCAGCGGGTCGGGATCGAACACCACCTCGTCGGTCAGTCGCTCGAACAGCCCCTTCACGGTGCTGCGCTCGTCGAAGTGGCCGCCCTCGCCGTTCTCGCTGAACCCCACGGCGACGACCACCTCGTCGTCGGTCAGCACCCGCGCGACGTAGACGGTGGTGTCGGAAGTTTGGACCTCGCCGTTCGAGGTCGTGCCGGCCTTCCCCTGGAATCCGACGAACTCCGCGCTCTCGCCGAGCATGTACTCGCCGGACACGCGGTCGACTTCGACCAGGTTCTCCTCCCAGACCAGGTCGTCGAGGACACCCGCCCGGTACATCAGGTCCCAGACGTTGGTCGCGTACTGGAGGATTTCCCGCATCGAGTCGGTCGCCAGCGGGTTGCGCTGTTCGCCCTCGACCTCGACGAGCGTCGAGGCGACCACGCCGAACGGTACCGCAGTCCCGTCCTCGGCCGGGATGCGGTAGGCCGTCGACGAGGCCCCGGCCTTGAGGAGGTACGCCGTCCCGGGAGAGTGTACCTCCGGGTCGTACTCCTCGGTGAGCGGCGGCATGTCCCGGCCGACGGTGAACGACTCGTACGTCGTCTCGTCCTCGATCTCCTCGTCGGGATAGCCGAGTTTCACCTGCACGTCGTCGTCGACGCCGAGCGTCGCCGAGTACGACTCCTCGACGACCTCCTCGTCGGGCGCTCGCTCGTCTCGTTCGTCCACGTCCGGAATCTGACTCGCGTAGGCCATCTCGATCTCGGAGACGACGCTGAGGAACAGGCCGACCCGGATGAACTCCTCGTAGAGGTCGCCGAACTCCTCGAGCAGGTCCGGGCCCAGGTCCCCGGCCCGCGGGTCCATCGACGGGGGGCGCCGGAACCCGTCGACCATCCCCGTCAGCACCAGATCACCGCCGACCTGCGTGCGGGCGGCGTGGACGGCGACGAGGTGACCGAACGGGCGAGCGCCGTCGCCGCCCAGGAACCCGGACTCCTCCTCACCGGACGGCATTCGGGGTCCCGGCTCCCCTCGAACGACGCCGAGGAACGTCCTGGTCTCCACGGGCGAATCCGCAAGCGTTGCCTCGCCGCGGTCGACCGGGACGGGTTCGGTGAGCCACTCGACGGTCGTACCCAGGCCGGCGGCGGCGAGCAGCAAGTTGCCCTCCTCCAGCCGGACCAGCTCGGTCAGTTCCGCGCTCGCGAGATCGGTACCAGCGCCCTCCTCCGGCGCGGGCACGGAGAGGGTGCCCGCCGACAGCGCGTTCACCGTCGGTACGTCGGGTGGGTCGCCGGAGAGCGCCGCCCCCTCGTGGCCGTACGTGAGCGCGTGAGCCGTAGGCGTGACGTCTTCGGGGGCGTCGACGCCCGGGACGCCCTCGATGCGGGTGTACTGTTCCTTCGCGAACGTCCCCTGAACGAGGCCGTCGGCCTCAGCGGTGAACTCGGTGTTCACCACGGCCGCGCGTGCCTGGAAGGGGTCGTCGACGTCCGACCCGCCGTCGCCCGTCGACGTGGCTCCACCGTCTGCCGTCCCGTTCCCGCCCTCGGTGGTCTCGTCGCCCAAGTCCGGTGTCTCGTCGCATCCCGCGAGACTCGTCGCGAGGACGCCCGCACCGGTCGCCTTCAGGAAGTCGCGTCGCTTCGGGAGTTCCGATCCGCTCTGATCTCGTCCCATACCCTCCTCTGATCCGTAACCGGGGAAAATCCGGACGCTACGTGGATAGTGAGTGGTCACCGAGCGGCGTTCCCGGCGGCCCGCGCAACCGACACCGTTCGGACGACAGAAACTTGTTGTGTGGTACCGTACGACATTCCATGGGGGAACGGTGCCGACTCTGCGGCGCCACGGTGCGGGTCGCCGACGCCGCACACGTCGTACTGAACGCGCCAGACGCCGCCGTCGCGGACTGGTACGTCTGTGTGGACTGTTTCGAGGGGTCGGTCGCGCCGCTGTTCGAGGGCGAGGCGGGGGCCGAGCGGGCGAACGACGAGGACGCCGACGCCGCCGCATCGGACTGACGGCGCGGTTCGTGTCGGCCCCCTCGACGACGGTGGCGGCTTCGGCGCCGGTGACTCGACGGACCGGACATCAGCACGGTATCCAGCGGCGTCGAGCAGAACTGTAAAATTGTCGTCAATACTTTTTTGAACGGTCTGTGAGATTCCAAGCCTGTGGGTGGTGCATGCTATGTCAACACAATCCATTCGAACGCGCTTCCTCGGGACCGAGACATCGTTCTCGGTCTCGGGTACCTGGTTGTCGTACTGGATACTACTGCTCCGGCTGACTTCGGGGTGGTGGTTGCTGCACGCCGGGCTGGACAAGATATGGGCGTGGCCGTTCGACGCCAGCTGGTTCGTCGGCGGCGCCGCTCAGGGCACGATACTCGCCCCCTTCGTCACGCCGTTCAGCGACGGCATCCTGCTGTCGGTCGTCAACGTGGCGGTACCGCTCGGACAGACCGCCATCGGTCTCGGACTGATCCTGGGCGTCCTCACGCGGACCGCCGCCTTCTTCGGTGCCGTCCTGATGTTGTTCTTCTACTTCATCAACGGATACGGCGGCGGCTGGGCCCACGGCCTCGTCACGGCTGAACTGCTCGGGATCATGGTCTTCGGGACCATCGTCGCCCTCGGAGCGGGCGGCGTCCTGGCGGTCGACAACCGCCTGCGGGAGATGGCTCCGTTCGAAAACACGCGGTTGCGGAGGCTCCTGGGGTGATTCACGATGAGTGATCTGACGGTGGCAGACAAGATTGCCATGTACGGCGGCGGCGGACTGGTGGTCCTGGGTGTCGTCGTGATCGGCCTCCTCGACATGCTGCTGGGGGCCGGGCACCCGGTCGACAGCGAGGGGGCGATCGAACACGATGCAGTGGTCCCCATCGACATCAGGGCAGGTATCATCCTGGTCGGCCTGGTGATCTGGGGCCTCGTCGCCGTGTACAAGTTCGCGGCGGGGTCGGCGCCGTCCGAATCGACCGCGAGCCGGGCGGCATCCGGCACGGACGACTAGTCCGACGTCCCGGCCACCGCGCCGATTTCCTCCGGGTCCGTCTCTTCGAGTAGTCGACCGTCCAGGGGGACCACGTCGCCACTCTCCAGTTCGAGACTTTCACGCGGGACGAGTTCGGTCGCGTCGCCCTCGGTCGTCGTCTCGTCTGGTCGCACGACCGCCGTCGGCGCCCGGAGATCGTCGGCCCGATAGTGGCAGCAGTCGTCGTCGGTGCGACACTGTGCACCACCGTGCGATGCCCGCTATCGCCTGGAGCGCCCTCGGTCTGCTCGGACCGAGGGCCTTCGCCGAAGGCGAGGAGGCCCGGATCAGGAGGGCGTCGGGAGGTGGATCGCGACGCTCGTGCCGTCTCCCGTCGCCGTTGCCTCGATCTCACCGTTCAGGCTCCTGACGATCCAGTACACCAGCCACAGTCCCAGCCCCTGACCGTGAACCATCTGGGTCTCCGTTTCCGACTCGAGGACCTCCCGTTCGACCTCGGGGAGACCTGGGCCGTCGTCGGTGACGACGATCGCCACCCGTTGCTCGTCGACGGACACTTCGATGTCGATCGACGGTGGGGTTCCACCGTGTTTTGCGGCGTTGTCGACGATCTCCCAGAGGGCCGTCTCCAGGCGCTGGTCGGTCTCCGCGACGACGGTGTCGGGTGCGGTCACGGTTATCGACGCCGCCGGGTACTCGGTTTCCAGTTTCGCGACTGTCCGGTCCAGAATCGGAGTGAGCGCTATCGGTTCGAGGTCGGGAGAACTTTGCCGGAACTCCTCGATCTGTTGGGCCGACTCGCTGAGCTCGACCAACTGGTCTGCCGTGTCTCTGATGGTCGTCGCCTTCTCGGCCGAGTCGCCGGTGAGCTCCGTTTCGAGCATCTTCGCGTAGCCCGTGATGATCGTCATCTTGTTCCGCAGGTTGTGGCGAAGGAGGCGGTTGATGACGCTGATGAACCCCTCGCGTTGGCGCCGCTTCGTGGCGTCGCGAACCATCAACTGGATTTCGACGATGTCCGCCGGGGTCCGCTCGTCGGCCGGAACGTCTCCCCGGTAGATCGGGACGCCGCGGATGTCCGTGTACACGGTCGTGCCAGCCTTCGTCTCCAGCGGGAAGTCACGCTCCAGATGGGTGTCGCCGTTCAATATCTGCTCGATCCCGCCCCAGGCTCGCTCCGTGGTCGCTCCGTCCGGAAGCGCGACGGTGATCGGCTGGCTCTCGAGGTCCGCCAGCGAGTATCCGAGGAACTCCTCGGCCGACGAGGAGACGAACGTGAACCGCCCTTCGAGGTCGACGCGGAAGATGAAGGCGAAACTGGCGTCGATGATCGCACGGTAGAGTTCGTTCTGCTCGTCGAGTTCTCGTTCCCGCTCGACGAGTTCGCGACGCTGGCGCTCGCTTTCGGTCACGTCCGACAGTTGGACCAACCGCGCTCCCGTGTCCCCGAGTGTGACGGTGCTCTCCGAGACGAAGTAGTACCGCAGCTCACCCGCGTGCTCACGCTCGACGATCTGATCGGCGCTATCCAGGGCGTTGGCGACGGACGGAACGGCGTCCGAGAGACGGTCACCGATCGAGTGTTCGAGTTCGGGGAGGACCGCTTCGATCGGCGTCGAGTAGTCCCGGATGTTCCCCCGTTCGTCGAGATAGATGGACAGGTCGTCACCGCGTGCGGACCGCTGAATCGCCAGAAAGCGACGGTCGAACACGAACAGGACGCCGACCGAGAACGCTGCGACGCCGATCGGCGCGTAGATGACCTCGATCAGCCACGGCGTGAACAGTGCGGCGATGTCGAAGACGACCGGGAGCGCGAGCAGCGCCGTCAAACCGCCGACAGCGCGGGTGTCGTACCCCGAGTCCATGTAGAACTGGAAGATCAGGAAGAGCCCGAGCGCCGACAACACGTACGACAGACCGGTCGCCGTCCAGTGGAGCACGTTGTGTTCGATGGCGAGGTGCGCGAACGGTGTCGTCACCTCTCTCGTGGTGAAGTAGGCCCCGTGTAGCGGGTTCGTGACCTTCACCGAGACGACGGTGAGAAAGACGACCGCACTGAGCCGCCGCAAACTCGGCTCGCGGTGGTAGTCACGGCCGGTGTAGGCGGAGCAGAAGTACAGCCACGCCCAGACGGTCGCGAACCCGAGGACGAGTCCCGTGATGTAGGCCGGGCGTCGGAACGGTTCGGGAAGGAGAAAGAACGCGGTCTTGAACAGCGCCCACCCGCCCGCCGTGGCGAGCAACCAGACGACGCCTCGGCGGACGTCCGGATCGTCGAACTTTCGTGCTCGTTCGATGCCAGCGAGACAGACGAGCCCACTGATCGCGAAGAGACAGGCGTACAGCAACCCCACAGTACCCAGACTCTGCAACATCGAGAGTGTCCGTCCGAATGGAACACGGCAATATACCCTTTTGGGCCCCCGGGGCAGGTGGTGCTCGGATACGCATTGAAACGTGAGGAGCGGAGGTTTTGAAGTGATCTATGCCCAGAAACGCCGTCCTCAGTGGTTCTTTGGACGAGAACGAGGTGGGAGTTGTGGAGCGCGAGGTATCACCGCGACCGGTGGTGAAACTCAGTATTCAGCGCCACCTGGCGGAATTGTCACCCTCGAATACTGTCAATATGCTCAGGATTTTCGATGTTGAACGCGCTCGTTCGACCGTCCACAACTGCGTTCGCGAGGCCGATCGACAGTCAGAATCTGGTCGGTCTCCGGATCACGTTGCCGTCGAGGAGACCGTGATCCACCTCGACGACGAACGCTGCTGGCTGTACGCTGCCGTCGATCCCGAAACGAAGAATGACTGCACACACGCCTCGAACCGACGAGAACGAACGTGATCGTGCACGCGTTCTTCGCCGAACACCGCGAGAAACACGACATCGACGACGTCCCGAGAACTGCGCCGCAGTTCTCGTGGGCACGCAAGACGCGAGGCGTCTTGCGAACGCCGTGTTGCTCGTCGCTGGCGCAACACCACTGAAAGACGCCTGCCGCCGTCACGGCCTCGATTTCAGAGCCGAACGCCACGGAAATCCCAACAGCGTCGAACGTGTCTCCTGAGAACTGAACCGACGAACGACCGCTCTCTCGAACTGTTTCAGCGACGCCAGTGCGGAAACAGCCGGCCAGTGGCGCAAATCCTTCGCCGTCGCATGGAAGCAACTGATCCGAACACTACCGTCGACGGAAGACGGAGCTATATATGTACGTCCGATAACGTTGCATCCAGAACGAGACGATGGTACAGTTGCTGACTGTCGTCGGAATCGCCGTCGCCGTGTTCGTCGGATTCAACATCGGCGGCTCGTCGACGGGCGTGGCGTTCGGGCCGGCGGTCGGCTCGCGGCTGCTGCGGAAGGTGACCGCCGGCGGGCTGTTCGTCGCCTTCGGCTTCCTCGGGGCGTGGACCGTCGGCCGGAACGTCATCGAGACGATGAGCAGCAGCATCGTGCCGGCCGCGCAGTTCACGCCCGTCGCGAGCGTCGCCGTTCTGTTTTTCACCGGTGCGTCGCTGCTCGTGTCGAACCTCTACGGCGTGCCGGCCTCGACCTCGATGACGGCCGTCGGGGCCATCGTCGGCCTGGGACTGGCGTCGGGCACCCTCGACCAGGCGCTGATGTTCGTCATCGTCTCGGCGTGGATCGTCGCCCCGCTGCTGTGTTTCGTCGTCGGGGTCGTGGTCGGCCGCTACGTCTACCCCTACCTCGACCGCTACGTCGCGTTCACGCGGTTCGACCTCCACTTCGTTCAGGTCGACCGCTCGGGACTGTTCCCACGGCCCTACCTGAACGAGAACGCCTCCGCCCAGGACGTCGTCGGGTCGCTCTCGGTGGTCGTCATCGGCTGTTACATGGCGTTCTCCGCGGGGGCGTCGAACGCTGCCAACGCCGTGGCACCCCTGGTCGGTGAGGGGGGATCGCTCACCGTCGACCAGGGCGTGTTGCTGGCGGTGGCGGCGTTCGGCCTGGGCAGTTTCACCATCGCCCGCCGGACGCTGGAGACGGTCGGCGACGACATCACCGAACTGCCGATCCTCGCGTCGCTGATCGTCTCGATCGTCGGGGGGACGGTCATCACGATCCTCTCGTTTCTCGGGATTCCCGCGAGCCTCGCGGTGAGCACGACGTCGACGATCATCGGCCTCGGGTGGGGCCGTGCGAGTCGGGCGGCGACGCTCGCCGAGCTGGCGACCCCGACCCCCGATCGCCCGGACCTGGACGTCGCGACGGGCGCGCTGGTCACCTCCCGGGCCGAAGACGCCCCCGCCGGCCCGACCATCGGGGACGTCGCCCGCCACGAGCCTCCGGCGGGCAAGCCCGACGAGACCCCGGACATCCCGGACGTTGGCGCGGAGGGGCCCGCCGATCTCGACGAGCGGAGTCTGTTCGACGCCGGCGCGGCCAAGCGCATCGTGTCGATGTGGGTGCTGACGCCGTCGCTCTCCATCGTCACCTCGTATCCGGTGTTCGTGTTCCTGCTGTGACCGGCGGGCGGCGGCGGTCGCCCCCGTGTGTCCGGGAACGCCCGGGAGGTTCACGGGGCGTCTCCGTCTCGGGTCGGCGACTACGTCGACGAACGGCGACGCCGAACCGCTTCGCCCTGGACTGCGTGTTACAGGCGCCCCGGCGGCACAGGTCTTCTCGCCGAGTCACGAACCGACCGCAAGGATCGTCACCAGACCTTTGTCGCGCGCCGTCCCACCGGGACCGCCGTGAGCGATTCGAACAGCCGTCGTCGCCACGTCCTGCAAGCGCTCTCCGCTGCGGGACTGACCGCACTCGTCGGGTGTGGCGGCGACGGGGACACGACGAACTCGACGCCGCCCACGAACGGCGGCGAGACCACCGCCGGAACGGCCGCCGGGACCCGACAAACCGATTCGACGCCCGACGACGGGGACGCTGCCGTCGATCGGTCGCTCGTCGCGGACATCGAACGCGTCGCGGTCCCGTTCGAGACGGCTGGGCCGACGGCATCCCCCGGCGACCTCGGCCGGGTTGCCGCCGACTTCGCGGACGCCCGCATCGTCGGGCTGGGCGAGGCCACACACGGCACCCGGGAGTTTCAGACGGCCCGTGCGCGACTCGTGCGAGCGCTCGTCACCGATGCGGGCTTTCGCGCGGTCGCCTTCGAGGACAACTTCGGGGGCCTGCAGCGCGTCGACGAGTTCGTCACCGACGGCGAGGGGACCCTCGACGACGCGATGGACGGGTTCCACGGGTACCTCTTCGACACCGAGACGGTGCGGGAACTGATCGGCTGGTTGCGGTCGTTCAACGAGGGTCGACCCCGGGACGACCGCGTCGGCGTGTACGGCATCGACGTGCAGAACGCCGCCCTCCCCGCAGGGCGGGTGCGGTCGTACCTCGCACGCGTCGACCCCGGGTACCTCGAGACGACGGCCTCGGACCCCCTAACCCGCGTCGCCGGGTGGCCGGTCGAGCAGATGTCGTACGGGTCCGCGGAGGTCGAGCGACTGTTCGGCCTCGTCGAGACGCTGCGGACCAGGCTGGAAGGCCACCGCGCCGAGTACGTCGCCGCGAGTTCACGAGACGACTGGGAACTCGCGATGCGAAGCGTTCGGGCCGTCGAGGAGAGTGCCGAGCGTGGCGAGGCCCAGCAGGCGGGCGACTCCGCCCGGGAGCGCCTCATGGCGGGGTACGAGGTGCGCGAGGAGACGATGGCCGAGAACGCGGCCTGGATAGCGGAGTTCGCCCCCGGCGACGGCCTCGCGCTGTGGGCCCACAACAGTCACGTCCAGCGCGGGAGAATCGACCGCGGACTCGATGACGAGACCTCGAAGACGATGGGCGAGTTCGTCGCCGACCACGTCGGCGCGGACTACCGGGTCATCGTCCTGACGTTCGGACGGGGTGCGTTCACGGCGGAGGACAGCGGCGGTGTCGGCACGTTCTCCGCCGAGAACCCCGTCTCCGGGTCGCTCGCCGAGGTGCTGGTCGAGGTGGACCACCCGGCGTTCTACCTCGACACCGACGCCGGGCCCGGAGACTCCGACATCGCGACCTGGCTCGACGACACACAGCGCATCCATCGAGTCGGGTCGGCGTGGGGTGGAGAACTCGAAACGGTCCGGATTCGCCCGCGAACGGACGCCGACGGGTTGCTCTTCGTCCGGGAGACGACCGCGACGACGCCGCTGCTGGCGGACCGCGAGGACTGACGCGACACGGTGGACGCCGCCGTCTCGCTCCGTGTCGTTCCTTCACCGTACGGGGACGCACCCTGGGCCGATCGGACCGGGACCGGGTCAGCGGCGCTCCGATGGGACGCGTCTGGCACCTGTGCCGTGCCCGGAGGTGATAGGCGTGGACCGGCTCGCAAACACTATTGTATTACAGGCAGTATTACTAACCATGAGCAAGAGTACACGGATCACGGAGAAGGGGCAAGCGACGATCCCGAAGGAACTCCGCGAGAAGTACGACCTCCAGCCGGGCGACGAGGTGGTGTGGATGGACACCGAGGAGGGGATCGTCGTCAAAAAGCGGACCCGGACCGCCGGCCGGGGGATGCTCGTTCCCGACGACACGCCCGCGGAGAAACGCGAAGAGATCGCCGAAGCGCTCGAGAAGCGCCTCCGTGACCGTCGTGACCGCAACTACGAGGACTCCTGAGATGGCGACGTACACGGCCGATGCCGTCTCGCTGTTGGTCTATCTCGTCGACGCACTCCCGCAGGAGGCGGATCAGGTGTTCGCGGAAGCCGAGGCCGGAGAGACGGTCATCCAGGCACCGAGTACCGCGCTCGCTGAAGTCATGTACTCGGTGTCTCACGACAAGGACGTCCGGGGAACCAGCCTCACGGGGACCGCCGAAGACGCCCGACAGGCACTGGTTGGAAACGGCCCCGTCTCGGTCGCGGCCGTCGAGGACGCGGTCTTGGCCGAGTACGCGCAGGTCGTCGACGAGTTCAGCAGCCACGACGCCTTGATCGTCGCCAGCCATCGGGCGCAGGACACGGCTGCGATCATCACCACCGACGGCCTCATCGACGAGGCTGGCTACACCACCCTCTGGGAATAGCGTCGGCTCGGGTGCGATCCACGCGGTCGATCGAGGGCGGGCGAGACGACCGCCACGCCGTTAGCGTTCGGTGACCGAACACGAATCGCGGTCCGACAGTATAAGTCGCGTCGAGACCGTACGCTCGGGGTATCGATGGGGGAAGCCATACCGATCCCCGGTTCCGCGGAGGTGCTGATCGCTGGCACGCGGGAGTGGACCGACTCCCTCGCGAGCACGCTGCGGGAGACTCACGACGTGGAGACCAGCGTCGTCGAGACGACCGCGGCCGCGCTGGACCGGGTGTCCGAGCGGGACGTGGCGTGTGTCGTCGCCGGCTACGAGATCGGGGGGGAGACCGCGGTCGACCTGCTGGAGTCGATCCGCGCCGACTCCGCGACGCTCCCGGTGGTCGTCTGCACCGACCGCGGGAGCGAAGCGATCGCGAGCGCGGTCGTCGGCGCCGGGGCGACCGACTACGTCGCGCTCTCGGGGGGCACTCTGGAAGCGACGGCTGAGGTCGTCGAGCGGATCGGTCGCGCCGTCCGGGGGGCCCGACGCACCGAGACCCAGCGCGATCGCGCGCGGCAGTTCGACGCCATCTTCCGGGACGCCCAGACGGCGACGTGGGTCGTCGACCCGGCAGGCCGACTGCAGCGAGCCAACGAGACCGCCCGCGAACTGGACGACGGCGACATCGACGCGGTGATCGGCGAGCCGGTCTGGACGCTATCGCCGTGGGACGCCGACACGGAGACCCAGTCGGACGTGCGCGGGCTCATCGAGCGCGTGCGGACGACCGACTCGACCGAACGGATCGTGACTCGCCCGCGAGAGGGGCAAACGCCGGTCCTCGAACTCACGCTGATCCCCGTCCACGACCCGCTGGGCGACCTCGTGGCGATCGTGATCCGGGGGGCCGACGTCTCCGAGCGCGTGTCGCTGTACCGCGAGCTCCGCGACTCGGAGGAGCTGCACCGGGTCACGCTCAGCAACATGACCGACACGGTCCTGATGACCGACGAGTCCGGCGAGTTCACCTACATCTGCCCAAACGTCCACTTCATCTTCGGCTACTCCGTCGAGGAGATTCGAGAGTTCGGGACGATCGACCGACTCCTCGGCGCGGACCTGTTCGACCGCGCGGAGTTACGCGAGGAAGGGGTGCTGACGAACATTGAGTGTCGAGCGACGGACAAGGCCGGGGAGGAACACACGCTACTGGTCAACGTCCGGGAAGTCGACATCCAGGACGGAGACCTCCTGTTCAGCTGCAGAGACGTCACCAAGCGCAAGCAGCGCGAGGCGGCGCTGTCGACGCTGCAGGAGACCACGCGCCGGATTCAGTACGCCGAGACGAAAGCGGAGATCGCACAGCGACTCGTCGACGACGCGGCGGACATCCTCGACCTCCCGGCGAGCCAGATCTCGCTGTATCGGAGCGAGGACAACACTCTGCAACCGGTCGCGTACACCGACGAGATGGAATCGCTGCACGGGCCGATGGCGGGCCAGCAGGTCGACGAGGACACGCTCGCGGGCTACAGCTTCGTCAACAGGTACCCGCGCTACTACGACGACGTCCGCGACGCAGATCGGTTCGCGAACGAGGCGACGGACCTGCGCAGCGCCGCGTTCGTCCCCATCGGCGACCACGGCCTGTTCGTCGCCGGCGCGCCGACGACGGGGGCCTTCGACAGGGTTCGACGCGAGCTGACCGACCTCGTCGGCGCGACCGCGGAGGCGGCGTTCGACCGCGTCGCGCGGGACAGCAGACTGCGCAGTCAGGACCGACAGCTCCAGCGCCGGAACGAGCAGTTGCAGCGCCTCGACGAACTCAACGAGCTGATCCGAGAGATCGACCGCACGCTGGTCCGGGCCGAGACCCGCGAGGATGTCGACCAGACGGTCTGTGAGGCGCTGACCGACGGCACGCACTTCTCGTTCGCCTGGATCGGGGAGCTCGACGCCGCCGGCGAACGCCTGGAGCCGACCGCGTGGGCCGGCCACGACGGCGGCTACCTCGACGCCATCGACCCGACGCTGGGCTCGCCGGGAGGCGACCCCGCGACGAGGACGGCGGCGACCCGGGAGGTGACCGTCGTGCCGAACCTCGCGGACGACGTCCACCGCGACGACTGGCAGCGGCAGGCGCTGCGGCGGGGCTACCAGTCGGCGATCAGCGTGCCGCTGGTGTACGACGACTTCGTGTACGGGGTGCTGACGGTGTACGCCGAGACCCCCGAGACGTTCGACGACCGGACGCGCGAGGTCATCGCGGAGCTCGGCGAGACGGTCGCGTCGGCGATCAGCGCGCTCAACCGGAAGAACGCGCTGCTCACGTCTGCGGGGACGCGCCTGGAGTTCGAGACGACGGACCCGGAGTTCACGCTGACGCGACTGGCCCGCGACGCCGACTGCACGCTGCGGTTCGAGGGGGGCGTCCAGCGGACCGACGCGGGCGTCGGGCTGTTCGTGCGGGTCACCGACGGCGCCGTCGCCGACCTCGTCGACGCGGCCGCGGAGATGATCACCGTGGCCTCGGCGCAGGTGCTCACCAGCGGCGAGTCCGAGGGACTGGTCCGTCTAGACCTCCGGGGACCGTTCCTGGCGACGAGTCTGGCCGATCACGGCGCGGTCCTCCGCCGGGTCGTCACCGACGGCGAGACGGCGACGCTCGTCGTCGGCGTCCCGACGAACAACGAGAGCCAGCCGGTCGTCCAGCACGTACTCGCGTCGCTCGCCGAGACGGAGCTGGTGGCGAAACACACCGACGAGCGGACCCCGACCCACGAACTGTACGGCACCTTCCTCGACCGGGTGACCGAGCGGCAGCTGGAGGTCGTCCAGACCGCCTACTACAGCGGGTTCTTCGAGTCGCCACGGGAACACTCCGGCGAGGAGATCGCGGAGACGCTGGGCATCTCGGGGCCGGCGTTCTACAGCCACACCAGGACCGTCCAGCGGAAGCTGTTCGCGACGCTGTTCGACGAGATCGGCGTCCCCGCCGCCACGGATCGGTCGTGAGACCGACCCCGGCGGCCGCTCACTGCGAGAGCCGCTCGTGGCCGTCGATTCGGGACAGGACCGCCTCGTGGAGGTCGCCGTTCGTCCCGACCAGCGGCGTCCGACGGTCGGTGTCCCGGACCGCGAACGGCGCGCCGTCGGCGTCGGTCAGGCTGGCGCCCGCGGTCTCGGCGATGACCGCGCCGGCGGCGACATCCCACGGGTACGTGTCGTACTCCCAGATCGCGTCCACGCTCCCGCTGGCGAGATAGCACAGGTGGAGGGCGGTCGCACCGAGTCGCCGGACGCCGCGGGCCTCCTGGTAGAAGTGCGTCAGGAACGTGCCGTCTGGGTCGTACCCCGACAGCAGCACGCTCTCGGCGACGGCCGTCCGGTCGGTCGTCGAGATGGGGCGGCCGTCTCGCCGGGCGGTCCCGCCTCTGATCGCCGTCCAGCGCTCGTCCGTCTCCGGTGCGTAGACGACGCCCACGACCGGGGTGTCGCCGTCGAGCAGCGCGACCGAGACGCAGTAGTTCGGGTTCCCGTTCGCGTAGTTGCCCGTGCCGTCCAGGGGATCGATCAGCCAGGTGTAGCGGCCGTCGCGGTCGATCCGGACGTCCTCCTCCGAACGGATGTTGTGGGTCGGGAACTCGTTCTCCAGCGCCGTCGTCAGGACGTTCTCGGAGAGGTAATCGGCGCGGGTCACCACGTCGGCGGCGTCGCTCTTGAAGGTCACCGACTCGATGCGCCCGTGGAGCTCTCGCAGGGGTTCGCCGACGCTCTCGACGGCCTCGGTGGCCACTCTGCGGGCGTGTTCCAGGTGGCTCTCGTCGTCGCCGCCCCGTCGCCCGGCCCGGTCGGGCGGCCGGGGCGTTTGCTCCGGCGGATCGTCCCGGACCCCCCACCCGAGTTTCTCGCCGATTGCCCGGTAGAACGCTTCGTCGTAGCTCGTCCGGACGATCTCCGCGGCGGTGTCGGCGGCGTCGACGCGGACGCGCTCACCCGCGTCGACGGCCACATGTTCGCGGCCGCCGTCGACCTGTAGGCGAGCCGGTCGCTTCGCGACGATGTCGATCGTCGTCTCGGCGTCGACGACGAGCGGCCGGACGCCCATCTTGTGGGTCTGCAGCGGGACGACCTGGAGCGTCGCGTTGTTCCGGGGGTCGTGGACGGGGCCACCCGCGGAGAGCGCCAGCCCCGTCGATCCCGTCGGCGTCGCCACCGCGACGCCGGTGCCGTCGTACTCGCCGACGAACTCTCCGTCGGCGAACACGTCCAGCTTCGTGATCTTGCGATCGACCGGCGTGTCGAGCGGCGGCGTCTCGAGGACGACGTCGTTGATGCCCGTCGCGTCGAGATCGGGCCCGCGGACGCGAAACTGGAGGTGCGCGTCGAGGGTCGCCCGGCCCTGGACGGCCTCGTCGAGCGCGTCGGGCAGTTCGTCGGGGTCGACCCGTGCCAGAAACGCGAGCGTCCCCTCGTTGACGCCCAACACCGGGACGTCCTGAGGCGCGAACTGCTTGACCCCCTCCAGGAAGGTGCCGTCGCCGCCGATCGTGATGCCGAGCACGCCCAGTCGCTCCTCCTCGGCGATGTCGACGTCGTCGCCGACCGGGACAGTTCGGACACCGAGTCCGCGATCCGTCGCCCAGCCACGGAGTCGCTCTGCCACCCGTTCGCCGTCGGGACTCACGATGGCGACGAGTTCGTCGACGGCCGCCAGTCTTCGGCCACGCATACCGTCTCGACCTACCGCCCTGCCCGACATACGCTGGACGGTTATACTCTTAACCACTATTTCCACAGGGTGTTGTGTGCTTAACCGCTCGGCTATCGGAGGTTCGGTGCGTTCCTCCGATGGAGAGCGCACGGGTCACCGGCGCTTTCGATGCACACATGAAGGACGTAGATCACGACGCAGACGAGGAGACGGCCTACGAGTGTTTCCGGTGTGGCAGCATCGTCACCGGGCAGGACCATCCGATGGACTGTCCCGACTGTGGCGGCGCAATGCGACACCGACGGACCCCCCTGGAGTGACGATGAGCAGCGACAACACCCTCACAGTCGACGAGAGCGAGGACTCGGACGGCGAGACCGAACCGGAGTCGGCGCTGCAGACCGCGCGGCGCCAGCTCGGCAACGCCGCCGAGCACCTCGACGTGGACCCGAACATCGTCGAACGACTCAAACACCCCGCGAAGGTGACCGAGGTGACGGTTCCCGTCGAGCGCGACGACGGCACCGTCGACGTGTTCACCGCCTACCGCGCCCAGCACGACAGCGTTCGCGGGCCGTACAAGGGCGGCATGCGCTACCACCCCCACGTCACCAAGGACGAGTGCATCGGCCTCGGGATGTGGATGACCTGGAAGTGCGCCGTGATGGACCTCCCGTTCGGCGGCGCGAAGGGCGGGGTTACGGTCAATCCGAAGGACCTCAGCGAGAGCGAGAAGGAACGGCTCACCCGTCGCCTGACCCAAGAGCTGCGCGACGTCATCGGCCCCACGCACGACATCCCGGCGCCGGACATGGGCACCGACCCGCAGACGATGGCGTGGCTGATGGACGCCTACTCGATGCAGGAGGGCGAGACGATTCCGGGCGTCGTCACCGGCAAGCCGCCCATCGTCGGCGGGAGCAAGGGCCGCGAGGAGGCCCCCGGACGCAGCGTCGCCATCGTCACGCGGGCGGCCGTGGAGTTCGAGGGGCGGTCCCTCGACGAGACGACCGTCGCCGTCCAGGGGTTCGGGAGCGTCGGCGCCAACGCCGCGCGTGACCTCGACCGCTGGGGCGCCACGGTCGTCGCCATCAGCGACGTCAACGGCGCGATGTACGATCCCGAGGGCATCGACACCCAGGCGGTCCCCTCCCACGACGAGGAGCCCGAAGCCGTGACGGAGTACGCCGATCGGGTGATCACCAACCGGGAGCTGCTGGAGCTGGACGTCGACGTACTCGTCCCGGCGGCGCTGGGCAACGTCATCACGGCCGACAACGCCGAGGACATCTCGGCGGACCTGATCGTCGAGGGTGCGAACGGGCCGATCACCTCCACCGCCGACGAGATTCTCGCCGCGCAGGACATCCCGGTCATCCCCGACATCCTGGCCAACGCCGGCGGCGTGACCGTCAGCTACTTCGAGTGGCTGCAGGACATCAACCGCCGCTCGTGGTCGCTGGAACGGGTCAACGAGGAGCTCGAGTCGGAGATGCTGTCTGCGTGGGACGACGTCCGCACCGAGTACGAGCAACGCGACGTCACCTGGCGCGAGGCCGCGTACATCGTGGCGCTGTCCCGCGTCGCCGAGGCCCACGAACGCCGCGGCCTCTGGCCGTAGTTCGGTCCGCGATCCGGCGCCGGTGACCGCCACCCGTTCTCGCCGAGGGATATCTGACCACGTTCGTGTACACTTCGACGACCGAGGAGCAACTTTTATTCACTCACGCGCTGGCTCTCCGGACATGGACGAGACGGTACTCCTGATCGGCGGCGGCGGTCGAGAGCACGCCATCGCGCGGGCGGTGGCCGACGACGCGGCGCTGTACGCCTGCGCGGGCAACCGCAACCCCGGCATCGCCCGCCTGGCCGAGGAGTTCGAGGCCATCCCCGGGACCGACACTGAGGCGGTCGTCGAGTACGCCGAGTCCGTCGGCGCGACGCTGGCTGTCGTCGGCCCGGAGGGCCCCCTGGAGGCCGGCGTGGTCGACGCGCTGGAGGACGCTGGCGTCTACGCCTTCGGCCCTCGCGCCGCCGAGGCCCGCCTGGAGACCGACAAGTCGTTCCAGCGAGAGTTCATGGAGCGAGAGGGGATTCCGGGCTGTCCCGACTACGCGACGTTCGAGGACAGCGACGCCGCGGCGGAGTACGTCGCCGACTACGACGGCGACGTGGCGGTCAAGCCCGTGGGCCTGACCGGCGGCAAGGGCGTCCGCGTCACCGGCGACCAGGTGACGACGGCGGAGGCCGTCGAGTACGTCCGGGACAGCGAGTACGACGAGTGGGTCATCGAGGAGCGCCTGGTCGGCGAGGAGTTCACGATTCAGGCGCTGGTCGCGAACGGCGACGTCCGCCTGACCCCCGCCGTGCAGGACCACAAGCGCGCCTACGAGGGCGACGAGGGGCCCAACACCGGCGGGATGGGCAGCTACAGCGACGCCACGGAGTGTCTGCCGTTCATGTCCCCCAGCGACTACGAGGAGGCCCGCGCCATCCTCGAGGCCGTCGTCGAGGCGATGCCGGCGTACCGCGGCGTGCTGTACGGCCAGTTCATGCTCACCGCCGGGGGTGTGAAAGTCGTCGAGTTCAACGCCCGCTTCGGCGACCCCGAGGCGATGAACACCCTCCCCGTCATGGAGACGTCGTTCGTCGACGTGCTCGTCGCCGCCCGCGAGGGGGAGGGGTTGCCCGAACTCGACGTCGCCCCGCAGGCGACCGTCTGCAAGTACGCCGCCCCCGCGGGCTACCCCGTCGACCCCGACGGTGGCGTGAAGGTCGAAGTCGATGAAGAATCGGCCGGTGATGCCCTGCTGTACTACGCCTCCGTCGACGAGCGCGCGGACGGCATCTACACGACGACCTCGCGAGCGTTCGCCGTCGTCGGCGTCGCCGACACCATCCCCGAAGCCGAGACCATCGCCGAGGACGCGCTGGCGGTCGCCGGCGACGAGGGGCTGCACGTCCGCCACGACGTGGGCACCGAGGACCTCGTGCAACGGCGGATCGACCACGTCGCGGACCTGCGTGAGGAATGAGCGCCGCGGCGACCGCCGCCGCCACCGAGCGACCGTTTCAATAGCCCTCCCCCGTTACGACCGCGAGTGAGCGACGACGCAGACGCCGCCGACGACGACCGCCGCCACGAGCGGATCGCCCGCCACGGCACGCCGGGACCGGGCAACTCGCTGCGGGCGTGGACCGACGCCAAGCACCCGGTGCGGGTCGCGCTCAACTACGTCGTCGTCTGGCTGATTCGAATCGCCCCGAGCCTACGGGCTCGCAGTTGGCTGCTGGGACGCCTGGGCGTCACCGTCGGCGACCGCGTCTCCTGGGGCCTGGAGGCCACTCCGGACGTGTTCTGGCCCGAGCACATCACGCTGGGCGACGACGTCATCGTCGGCTACGACGCGACGCTGCTGTGCCACGAGTTCCTCCAGGAGGAGTACCGCGTCGGCGACGTGGTGATCCGTGACCGTGCGATGATCGGCGCGGGCGCCATCGTCCTCCCCGGCGTCGAGATCGGCGAGGGCGCGCAGGTCGCCGCCAACTCGCTGGTCGCCGAGGACGTCCCGGCGGGCGCGACCGTGGCCGGCGTCCCCGCCGAGCGGATCGACGGCGAGGACTGACGCCGTGCGTCAGCGCATCCGGGCGACGCCCTCGTCGAGGACGCGGTGGTTCGGGACGACGTACTCGGTGTCCTCGTCCTCGATGCTCGTGGTGAACAGGTCGACCTCCTGGACGATGCCGCGGCGCTCGCCGACACGAATCTCGTCGCCGATGCCGTACGGCTCCCGCAGCAGGACGTAGATGCCCGAGGCGCCGGCCTGCAACAGCGGGCGGAAGGCGATCCCGGCGACGAACACGCCGCCGAACAGGTACGCCGCCAGCAGGATCAGCAGGGCAGTCGTCGAGACGCCGACCTGTGACAGCGCAACGAGGAAGGCGATGTAGAGGATGCTGTACTTCGCGACCTTCGGGATGAACCCCGTCTCGGGCAACTTCACGTTGCGCATCCGCTCGCCGACGATGAGTTCGGCCTTGTCCGCGACGACGAACCCCAGGATCAGGACGAACGCCGCGACGAACAGCTGGGGGATGAAGCCGGTGACCCGCAACCAGAACGTCTCGCCGCTGACCAGCCGCGCGACGTGGAACGACGTGACGATGGCGACGCCGTAGATCAGCCACGACGACAGCCTGGCGACGATGTCGACGGTCGAGGTGCCGAGGCTCTGTGCGGTCCGCTCGAAGGGCGTGCCTTCGACGATACCCGGGATGCCAGCCGCCCGGAGGAGCCGACGGTTGAGCCGCCCGACCAGCAGCCCGATCACCAGCCCGATGGCCAGGACGACCATCGCCAGTACCGCCGGCTCGGCGGCGAGACGCTCGACGTCGACCATCTCAGTACGCCTCCGGATCGACCTCGAGGACGAGTTCGCCGCCCTTGAACGCCCGCACGAGACCGTCGCTCTCGCTCAGGACGATCGACGTCGCGTTGGTGTCGCGGGTGATCGCCCCCGCGGCCATGTGGCGGGTCCCCAGCCCCTTCGGGATGTCCACGCCCTCCGCGGACGGCTCGAGGTACCGGTACGCCGAGACGATCTTGCCCGAGTCGGAGATGACGAAGGCGCCGTCCAGCCGCGAGAACTCCTTGAGCATCACGTTCACGATCGGGTCGCCGACGTGGACGTGGGACTTCTCGAAGGGATTGTACGACAGCGGACGGGACTTGTTCATCACCTTGCCGGCGTCGCCGACGACGAACAGTGCGCCGACTGGCTCTCCCTTCTGGCCCTTCTTGCCGAGCTCGATGACCACCTCCAGCACGTCCCGGATCACCGCGGCGTCGGCCCGCGAGTTGGCGAACAGGTCGTACACGCCGTTGTCCTCGCTGACGTTCGCCCGGACCCGGAACAGCGCGTCGACGTCGTCGCCGAACGCGGCGGTCGCACACAGCAGCGTCTCGCTCGCCTCGACGTGGCCGTTCGCGACCGCCCCCTGCACGCCGAACTGCACCCGCTGTTTCACGTCCTCGAACGACAGCGGGAGGTCCACGAACAGGTCGGCGTCGTACTCGTTCTCGCGGGCGACGACGACGGTCGGCACCTCGCGGTCGGCGAACCGCTCGAAGAACGCTGCGCTCGGAGAGAACAGCAACACCGCGTCGACGTCGACGAACAGGTCGTCGAACGCCCCCTGCAGAGCATCCATCGCACCAACAGAGCACCCCGAGTCTGAAAAAACCTTGCGGGGCGTCTTGCGCGTGTCGTGCGATCCATCCGGTCGGCAGGCGGCCTCAAGACGTATCTGTCACGATGGTCAATCGTCGCGGATAGCCGATGGTCGAATCGCTGAACATCCTGCTCGTGGACGACGACCCGGGGGTGCGCGAGCTGATGGCCGACCTGATCGAGGAGGAGGACGCGGGCACGTCGGTGACGACCGCGCCGGACGGAGCGACGGCCCTCAAACGCCTGGACAGCGGGTCCTACGACTGCGTCGTCAGCGACCTCCGGATGCCCGGCATGGACGGCCTCGACCTCGCCGATCGCGTTCGGGCGACCGAGGAGAGCCTGCCGTTCGTGCTCGTCACCGCCGCCGGCTCCGAGGAGACCGCCAGCGAGGCGTTCTCGGCGGGCGTCTCCGAGTACTTCCGGAAGGACGCCGACGTGGCGGTCTTGGTCAAGCGCATCCGCCACCTGGTCGACCGCGCACGGGGCGAACGGTCGGTCAGACGGACCAAGGAGCGCTACGAGGCGCTCATCGAGGCGTCTTCGGACCTCATCGCCGTCGTCCGAGCGGACGGGACCGTCACCTACCACAGCGAGTCGCTGCGCCGGACGCTGGGGTTCGACCCAGGGGAGGTGGCCGGCGAGAACGTCCTCGAGATGATCCACCCCGAAGATCGCGAGCGCACGCGAGCGGCGCTGTCGGGCCTCGCCGAGGCTTCGGACGGGGAGGGGCGGACCCAGCGTCTGGAGATCAGGATTCGAGACGCCGACGGCGACTGGCGGTGGCTCGAGTCGACGATTCGAACCACCGAAGCCGACGCCGTCGACGGCTTCGTGGCGAACTCCCGGGACATCACCGAGCGGCGCCACCGCGAGACGGCAATCCGGGCGATCCACGACGCGACCCGGTCGATGATGTCCGTCGGCGACGCCGCCGTCGTCGAACGCATCGTCGCCGACGCCGCCGACGACGCCCTGGGACTCGATCTGGTTGCCGTCTACCGGTTCGACGAGAGCGAGGGCGCGCTGGTTCCAACGGAGTACGGCGACGACATCGTCGACGTGCTGGGGGAACTGCCGACCTTCGAGCGCGGTGAGGGGGTCGCCTGGCGGGCCTTCGCCGCGGGCGAGACCCGCGTCTACGACGACGTCCGGACCGCCGAGGAGGTGTACAACCCCGACACGCCGGTCCGGAGCGAACTCGCGGTCCCGATCGGAACCCACGGCGTGCTCCTCTCGGGCGACCTCGATCCCGCCGCCTTCGACGGTGTCGACGTCGACGCCGTCGAGACGCTGTGTGACAACGCTCGCGCGGCGCTCGGCCAGCTCGACCGAGAGCGTCGCCTCCGCGAGCGAGAGGCCGACCTGAAGCGCCACACCGACGAACTCCGGCGGACGACCCACGTCCTCGACATCGCCCGCAACGCGCTGGGCGCCCAGTTCGAAGCGTCCACGCGAGTCGAGATGGAGGCGGCGGTCTGCGAACACCTCGCGAACGCGGAGCCGTACCGCTTCGCCTGGCTCGGCCGGGTCGACGCCGCCGGCGAGCGCCTGGACCCCGCGGTCGCCCGCGGCGTCGCGGACGCCTTCCCCGAGTCGCTGGCGCTGACCGTCGCGGACGAGGCGTCGTCGACGCCCGCGGCCCGGGCCGCCGCGACCGGCGAGGCCGCGGTGGTGCGAGACACCCTCGACGCGAGCGACGACAGACTGCGGGAGGACGCGCTCCGGCGGAACTACCGCTCGGTGTTGGGTGTCCCGATCACCCACGAGGACCGCACGATCGGCGCGTTCGAGGTGTACGCGAGCGAGGCCGAGCGGTTCGACGACCGCGAGCGGGCGGTGCTTTCCGACCTCGGGCGCGGGCTCGGCTACGCCGTCGATACCGTCGACCGACACGGGCCTGGCGGCGACGCGGCGACGGTCGCCGCCACCTACGAAATCCGGTCGGAGACGCTGTTCAGCTGGCGACTCGCGGCAGCGCTCGGCTGTCCGGTCCACCACCGTGGCACCACCCGAGACGACGACGGCGAGGTCACCCTGTTCGCCGCCGTCGAGCGGGACGACCCCGAGGCGGTCGCCGCGGCGGTCGCGGACCTCGAGGCCAGAGACCCCCGGGTCGTGGGCGAGGACCCGCCGGTCCTCCGGGCGAAGACGACCGCGCCGCTGGCCGTCAGATCGCTGTCGGCCCACGGTGGTCGGCTCCGATCGCTGACCGTCGCGGATGGCGTCGGTGAACTCGACGCGACGTTCTCGCGGCGGGCAGACGTCCGGGCGTTCGCCGACGCCGTTGCCCCCTACGCCGACGACGTCGACCTCCGCGGCTGCGAACGGCTGTCGGCGAACGACGACGCTCTCGCGCCGACCGAACCGCACGAACTGGTTCGCCGGGCGCTGACCGACCGCCAACTCGAGCTCCTGCAGGCGGCGCACTTCGGCGGGTACTTCGAGCGCACGCGGCGAATCACCGGCGAGGAGCTGGCGGCTGCCTACGACCTCAACCACTCGACGGTGTACGAACACCTCCGGGCCGGCCAGCGGCGTGTGTTCGACGAGCTGTTCGGGCCAGAGGCCCGCGACTGAGGCTCACCGGCGAGATCACCCACCGGACCCACATATTCGGGGAGGGGTGATCGCGACCCCCGGAACATGTGGCGAGACGACCCTTGCCCGATAGCTGCGTAGTCTCTCCCGTGCCGTCACGGGCACGGATCACCATGTCAGCACCCGCACAGACCGGTGGGAACCCGCCATCGATCGACGCGCCCGAACCGTCCGCCGAGAACGTCTACCGTCACACGGCGGCGCTCATCCGTCGGTGGGCGGAGACGCGAGCGGACGACGCCGACGGCGAGGGTGCACGGCGGGGCCACCACCTGCGCAGCTACCTGTGGCGGCGACTCAGAGACGCGCTGGGCCACCCGGCGACGGTCGTCGAACCGCGGGGCAACGACACCGCGGACGTCGTCGTCGAGGATCGGGTCGGCGTCAAGCTCGTGTCCTCGCTGAACCAGGGCGCCAGCGGCTGGTTTCACCGTGAACTGCGGACCCTCAGCGAGGGGTACGACTACCTGATCGTGCTCGGGTACGGCCTCGACGGCGAGCACACGGACCTCTGGCGGAACCTGCAGACTTCACTGACGTCCAACGACGTCGACGCGCAGGCGCTGACGTTCGTCGACACCATCGAACCCGAGGAGACCGCCGCAGAGTCGATCCGGCCACCGATCGCACCCGAGACCGCCGCCGTCGCGCTGCTGGCGCTCCCGGCGGTCGTCGTGGGCACCCGCATCCTGGCGGCCTTTGCGCTGTCCCTGGACTCGATCGGGACCGGACTGCTGGTCGCAGTCGGACTCGTCTACCTGCTCGGGGCCTCACTGCTCGGTCTCGTGCTCGGGCTGCTGTGATCCTCGGGAGCTGCGCTCCCTGTTCGCCCTCGCTATGCGCGGGACAGGATTCGAACCGGAGCCAGACGTGCTCGCTTCGCTGCGCGCGACTGGCAGGGTTCGACTCCTTCGTGGCGATGCTTCTGCTCGCGTGCTGGCTCGCAGAAGCATGTGCGGGACAGGATTCGAACCACGGTCGGAGCGCCGCTCCTCCCTGATTCGAATCCTTGCGCGCACTCGCCGCTCACGTCCGTTCGCGGCAGAGTGCGCGGGACAGGATTCGAACCTGCGGACCCCTACGGGACAGCGTCCTAAGCGCGGATGTCACGTAGACACGCTAACGCGCCAATTTCGGCGTGGCACGTCCCGTTTTCGCCTTGTCTACCGGCACAAATGACTGCCTTGTATATAAAACCCCAACCGGGACAGCGTTAAGCGCGACTCACGCTGACCGGCGGATTATTCGGGTCGAGACTCAATCTCTTGTTCGTAAATCCGGTCAGGGTCGGGTTCGGATTCCGTTTCAGAGTCTCTTATATCCCCGAGATGTGGCGGGTCGCATTGGAGTGCCATTATTGACCCTCCTGTTGTTTCTCGACCCGTCCGTACACGTCCATCGCGGAACGCTTGAGACGACGGAGTGCATCGGCCCGTTCGACATCCCCGGCGGCTTCGGCTTGGAGTACCTTGTCATCCAGAGACGCCGCGAGCGAGAGCGCACCCTGACGGTACTGTTCTAACTCTCGCTGGGCAACAGCAAGGTCGTGGACAATCTCCGTCACATCCATCTCTCTGCTGGCGTGATGCACCGTTTCAGACTCGATAAGGTCCGCGAGAGAGTCGGTGTCTTCGAACCCGAGAGTTTCGAGCGAATCGGTGATACTACTCATCGGCGTTCACCTCCGGGTTCGGAGCCTCGAAGCAGTCACGGTAGCAGGGCCAACAGGGGAGTTCGGCTCCGTCGTTCCAGTCGCCACAATCACAATCGTCGGGTCGCTGGCGGGCCTTATCGCTGTCGTCGCCGGGGTGCAGAACCTCGACAGTACCCCCGTCCGTCGCGGCTACCTGTGGGGTTCCAGAAACGTGTTCTCCCAGTTGGGAATCAATCGCTTCGGCGTTGGTCCAGCCGGGGATAGTCCGCTCGCCCGTAGCGAACCGAACGCGGCGTTCGTGTTTGCACAGTTCTCCGTCTTCGAGGTTATGCTGTTTGTCGGGACAGGTACAGCGGGCTTCGAGCGCGTCAACACGGTACTCAGAACCGCTTTGCGAGATGACTGAGTACACATCTCCCCCGAGTGGGAGAACCGCCATATACTCTGTAAGAGCCCGGACATCGCGTTTTTGAAGGTCGGTGCTTGCATCCGTGACGGCATCTTCAAGTGCCGCCGAATCGTTAGTTTGCATTGGCCTTTCGGACTCCAAACGAAGGCCATTGTCCGGCGTCCATAGCGCCGGGCGTTTTCCGAACTGCTACGCCCCGAGGGACAACGACCTTCGTATTCCTACCTTAGACGGGAAGATTATAAAACCACCGGAAGATAGCCAATACGCGCACAAACAACAGTTAGTAACTTCTAGGGTAAAGACTTAAAGTACCAGAGATACGTCATTGAGATATGGGAAATGACACAACCCCCGGACGAAAGCCACGAGTGACCGATGACGAGATTCTGCAACTGTTTCGAGATACAGATGACCCGGTGCTTTCAACCGCCGAAGTGACCGAACAATTGCCCATCAAGCGGAGTGCTACGTACAAGCGGTTATCTGCTCTCCGTGATGACGAAAAGTTGACCGGGAAGGACATCGGTGGGAGAAACACGATTTGGTGGATTCCGGTGAATTGAGCAATTTCGAACCCGATTCTGCCGGTTATGTCTGCATATCTGAAACAGGGGTCTTGAAGACTCCCTAAGAACCTCTGAAAAATATTAAAGACTTTCTCCGGTTGTTACACCAGAAGCACCCCCACCCGTGTATCTTTAGTAACCATCCACGTACAAAACAGGGTGTATTTGGCCCAATTTTGGCGGGTTGACTTGGAACTGTGCAGAGTATGGGTGACAGCGATAAGGGGGCGCGGTCGTGTTCTGCCATCGCGCGGGCGCAAAACTGTTGGATATCATCGGTCGAATCCTCTCCACCGCTTATCGCTCTTACCTTCGAGAACCCCACAAAAATTAGGAAATAGTTCCTTCCAAATTTAGGCAAACAAATTCAGGGATTATCTTATAAACCCCTACCCGTCCCCCCGTGTATATAAAGGCGATACCTTTCATAGTGGTGGGGGTGGACGGAGAACAACGGCTTCCCATTACACGACGTGTTGTCATTCAACTGTAGTGGGAGCCGGTGTTCACGACCATCCCATTCTCAAGCAATTATGCGAGGAACCACGATTAGCATTAGTCACGACGAGAAGCGACGACTGGACGAAGCGGCACAAGAAATGTGTGGAACTACTGAGGTTCCATACGGCGAAATCATCGCCCAACTCGTAGACAAAGCGACCGACGTGTAGCGTAGCGACTATTGAATAATTGAACGGGTCGGCCCTAACCGACCTTCAACATCTTAGAGAAAATGTCCGTAGACACATCTACTAACGACACGGAGAACCGCAACTCTGTTGCTTCTAATCCAACAGATAACTCAACCAGCAGTAGAACCGATTTCAAATCCCACTATCAACAGGGTGGTCGTCACTATCTCATAGACACCGACACCGAAGAGCAGGTTAGTGTTTCTCGACTTACAGCCTACGCCGACTACGGTAAACAGATACACGAGCGAGACGCCCATCACGAAATTCCGCTGTTGAAGGTGGATGCTCTGAGGTTCCTTGATGCTCTGACGCGAGAGGAACACACAGAGTACCACAAACAAGAACCTGACCCCGTGGAGGTAGACGGCTTCCCCCTGCTTCGAGCGGGGCTATGAGCCAGCGGGGAGATGTCTATGCGCCAAACAGCAGAAATCTCGCTGGGCCTGAAGACCGCCCTGATACTGAGCCCGCTGACCCGGCTACCGCCGACCACGCTACTCGTCGCGGCCTTCTTCTTGCTCCAGAGTCCGTGAAAGCCGACCGTCTCCCCGACCCGTTCGTCACCGATAAGGGCCGGGCGGTGACGGTGGCTGAAGCCGGTGAAACGTACCTGAAGGTCCAACGGTCGAACTGGCAAGACGATACGCTCACGTCGAAGTACGAGCGGCACAAGACCGACACGTACCCCCGGATTCTTGAAGCCGACCGGCACTTTCGGGCGAAGTACGACGGCGTCACCACGGCGATGCTGACGCGCCGACTGTCGCCGCTCGATGAGTCGGGGGAGTGGTTGACACCGTGGGAGTGTAACGAGATGTTGCACGGCGGGGGCGTCCACAAGTCGATTCGCGGGACGCTGAACTACCAACTGGATGCGTTCGAGTTCGAGTGGATAGCCGTCACCGCGCCGACTCGAAGCGCCGGGACGCCCCACGAACACATCTACCTGTGGATAGATGACTCCGACGACGACGTGACAGTTGACCACATCCTGCCCGCTCGTGACAAGCACCTGAAATACTGTGCGAACGCCTACGAGAAACACCACCAATACCGGACCGACGGAACCGGCGGCGCGGTCACAGTCCAGCACAACCCCGACCTTATCGGGTTCATCCCTACGGAGTTCTTCAGTATCGCTGAGAACAGTCCGACCTACAAGGATACGGGGAAGGTGTTAGCGAACACCGCCGGAGCGCAGTATCTCGCTTCCCAACTGGCACACCTGCCGGTCGGGGACTACTACGACAGCCAGCGGGAGAACCCACCGCAGGCATTGTTTGAAGGCGCGGCGCTTGCGTGGGCCAGCCCGCGTGACTGGTTCCGAGCCGGTCGAGGTGTACCCTCGTAGTAGAACGGGGGAGATGACTATGTGCTACGAAGCAGAAAATCGTCTTTCTGTCTGCCCGTCGCCTCCCCAGTCGCCCGGCCTACCAGCGGGGTTGAAGACAGCGATGGGCGTGTCACCAGGGAGCCAGACGGCTGATAGGCAGATGGCTGGTTTCTGTGGTGTAGCGCATAGTCATCTCAGCATTGCTCTACTGTCAGTCTTCGTTCCGGCCACTCACCCTCAGTAATGTACTCTACCTCTTCATCGGACAGTACGTCTTTGTCCTGAAGAACGCTCGCCCGAACGATTCACTCAGATACTCGGGTCCAGATTGGTTGTCATCACTCATTCCAGTAAGTTGGTTCCGAGAAGGGACAGATGAACGTTTGGAGAGGTATGCCGCACCGATAAGGCCGGGCCTGGGCCGTCAGTTCCGAAATCCGGCGTAAGGCAACGACCAGCCTGTCACCCCGACAGTCTGCGGGTCGAAATGTACGCCACGCTCCGAAATTTCGCTCTGCAACAGCAATCGAGACGAACCAACCCCAGGGGTCGCGTCGAGCGGAGAGTTGGTCTATATTCGGAACAGCCACTTGGATGGTCGAAGCAATTTCTGTGAAGTCCGGGTATCCCACCCGCACCTTATCGCTGTCAACAGTTGACTATTCAACTACTTTGAATAGGATACCCTCTGCAAAAAGAACGATACCCACACCAAGTAGCAGTCCTGTTGCCACCCTGAGTAGATTGTTGCTTTCCCGATTGCCGAACATTTGGGTTGTGCCATCTATACCACCGGGCAGTAACAGTCCCGCTCCCAATATGATACTGAGAGTAGGAGAAAGTAGTTCGTCTCTGAGCGGGAACGTCAAAATCATCAGAACACCGGCGAAGTACATCCCTGTACACCGGGCACACAGTCCAAAATATCTCCCACGGTAGCACAACGAACGGTCAGGACGGGAGTGACAGAACGGATACGGCCTAAACACTCTGTTTGAGATACGGAAAATATAGTCCAACAGAGTCATCCTGAATTGCTAAGTTCAGAGCCACAGTCATTACAGTAAGAATTTTCTTGAGGGTTCTGCCACCCACATTCTGAGCAAATTCTCTTGGGTTTTGACTGAGTAGATTTCTTCTGTATCTGATTTTCGTCTTCCATTTCTTCCTGCATCTCTTTCAATATTTCTCGCCCACCCTCCGTTAGTACCAGCGGTCCGATAATAGGCAAGGAGAGGAAAATTAGCCCCAACCCGGTGTTACCACTTGAAAAGAAAACCATTGAAAGGATTATTGCCAGCACACCGCCACCAATACCACCGTACAACTTCCAATTTGGAATATCGTCCCGAGGTCTCTTATTTCCCTCACTCCTCTGATAATCACTAACTTTTTGATGTGTCGGCTTGTCCGACTGTGGCTGATTGTTAGTTTCTGATGCCCCTGAATCTTGTTTTTGTGTCTGTTCGTTCAAGACCGGACCAGATTCATCACTCATCGGAGTTTTCTCCTGAAGGTTTGAAATCGAATCCGCAATCACCACAATATTCGGCATCTTTCGGGTTCTCGATTCCGCAATCTGGACAGACTCTTTTTCGGTCGTCCGTGTTATCCCCCATTACTGTAATCTGCTGTTGCTGTTGCTGGTCAGGACAACAGCAACCGATAACACCTAATCCAACAAGAGACAGAGCCGTCGTTCCGAGCCACGTTACTTCAAATATCACGGTCCAACGATAAGACGCTTCCTTGAAAGTATTAATCGTTGTGGCACTCACTCCATCTTGTCCAGCGCCTCGCGCCGGTCTTCGACCGGGACGTTGTCGTACTTGAGCGTGGTTTTAACCGACTCGTGACGCAGTTGTGCTTGCGTAGCGGCAAGGTCACGTTCCTTGGTCATATGAGTCCCAACCGAGTGGCGGATTGCGTACCACGACATCTGCCGGTTCTCGTAACTAATCCCGACCCTGTCGCACAGGTCTTTGAGAATCCTGCTCAGTTCGTTGGAACCGTAGCGATTCCCGTGCCGAGTGAGCCAGAGTTTGTCGGTATCCCCGTATCTCGGATGGTCCGCTCGTTCGTCTATCCACCGCTCTAACGCGGTCGCTGTCCGGTCAGTAATACCCACCGTCCAGTTCCCTTCGTTCTTCGCGGAATCCTCTCTCGGGATACGTAGTAGTCCGTTCTCAGGTTCACACCAGTCCACCGAAGCGTTCCCGACTTCCACCGGACGAAGCCCGGCGTCGAGACTCGTCCAAACGAGAGACGTGAATTTCCAACTGTCTGGCTTGGCTTCAAGAAGGTCGCTGTCGGTCCCGTAGTTCGGAGTGCCGTCTTTCCTGAGTGCGGCCTGTCGAATCTTGCGACGTTCTGGCTTCGTCAGGAAGTCTCGCGGGCCGTTGTTTCCCCCGCCAGATTGGAAGTTCCAACTAAACTCCCACTCGTCACGGTTGTACTTTTGTTGAAGCCACTTCGAGTAGCGCCCAAGCGCACCGAGAATTTTGCCCTTGGTGGACTCCGTCACGTCGCGGAACGCGACTTCTTCCATATAGGCACGAGCATCGTCTTGGTCGGGTGGGGCTTTGTAGCCACCACGGTTCTCCCACACCCACAGGTCAAAACGGGCAGTTCGGTGTCCCGTTTGACAGACGGTGTAGGGCGAGTATCCTTTCGCTTTCTCGGGGTCTTTTCCCATCCGAAGCAGGTACGTGAGGAAGGGTTTGCGGTACTCGTAGTAATCCACCGCCCCCTTATCGGATAAGAAGTCGCGCTGGTTCTTGCGAACTATTGTTATCGTTCTGTTCGGTTCCATCATATCTGAATCGAAACCGGGACAGCGTTCGAGCGTATTCGGCTTTTCGAGGTTCATTTGGGGTCTTGTCGTTGTTGGACAAGCCGAAAACGGGAGGTAGAGTGTGCGCGGGACAGGATTCGAACCTGCGGACCCCTACGGGACAGCGTCCTAAGCGCTGCGCCTTTGGCCGCTTGGCTACCCGCGCTCGGGCGAGCGTACTGGCGGTTCGGGCAAGAACTTGTCGCAATCTCCCGAGGGCTTAATCCGGCGGGCGCCTCACATCCGGCCATGCACAGCGCCCGCGACAGGGTCGAGCACGAGGAGGAACTCGCGGAGCTCGATCGCATCGCGGATCGACTGGAATTGAGCGGTGACGCCCGCAGCGTGGCGACGGACCTGTTCCTGTCGGAGGCGCCCGTCGACGAGCGGTCGGTCCGGCCGGTGATCGCCGCGAGCCTCTACGCCGGGGGGCTGGTCGCTGGCGAGGAACGTCCGCAGACGCGGGTCGCCGAGGCGGCGGACGTCTCGCGGATCAGCGTGCAGTCCCGCTGGAAGGAGTTGCTGGCGGCGGCGGGCCTGCAACCGCCGTCGTGGTGAACAAGCCGGGAGCGCTCAATCCATCGGCTCGCGGCCGTCCCGCTCTGGCGTGAGCCGTCCGTGTTCGTCGATCTCGCCGCGGACGATCCGGGTCGAGGAGATGATCTCGCCGTCCGCGGCGGTGACGTGCGGGACGACGACGATCACCAGGGGGTCGTGGCCGGCCTCCCGTCGGAGGTCGTTGATGCGCTCGCCGGTCGCCTCCGTCTCCGGGGAGACGACGAGGTAGTCGAACTGCGGCTCGGTGGCGATCCCGGTGGGTTCGGTGAGTTCCCGGACGACGAACTCGCGGTCGCCGTCCGTCGCGAGCGACCGCAGTTCCGACTCGAGGTCGGCCTTCCGGCGCTCGAACGACCGGACGTGCCGGTCGACGTCTCTGGTCTTCGGCGCCAGTTCGTCGCTGGTGAGTCCGACGGTCACGTCGCCGAGTTCGAACGCCCGTTCGAACAGGGCCCGGTGGCCGTCGTGTACGGGGTCGAACGTCCCACCCAGCGCCACGTCCATACCGACCGACACGGCCGGCGCACGGAAAAATGGGTCGAACCTACTCGGCGTCGTCGCCGTCGCTCTCGTCGGCTTCGTCACCGCTCTCCTCGTCGACCGTGATGGTCACGGGTTCGGCGTCGGCCTCGGTGCCCGGATCCGCCTCGTCCCGGCCGAGGTAGGAGTCGAGGTTGAACACCGCGTTGAGTTCCTCCTGCACCTGCCCGACGATGCCACCGACCAGATCGCTCGGCGCGATGGCGGTGTACTCGTACGGATTGTTGCCCGCGCCGCTCTCCTCGCGCTTCTCGCGTTCGACGATCTCCTCGTCGTGTAGTTCCGCCAGCGCCTCCCGGACCGTGCTGGGGTACAGACCGGTGCCCGTCGCGACCTCCTCGCTGGTGCTGGCGGGGTGCTGGTGCAGGTAGATGTAGATCTTCGCCCGCGTCTCGGTGTCCAGCAGCCACGACAGCAGGTCGATCACCCGCCGGTCGAGTTCTTCGACTGCGCGGTCGGCCCCCTCCTCCAGTCGCTCCCGGGAGATTCGCCCCTCGTCCGCGTCGCCGTCGTCGATGTCCGTCTCGGCTGTGCCCGTGTCGTCGTCCGATCCGGAGTCGTCGGTAGCCATGTGTCCTCTCAGATGCGACGAAAGCGCCACGGGGATAAAAATGTCTTGCCTCGCTCACAGCCGCAGCGAGTCGTACAGCGCGTCGCCCCCCTGCTCCTCGTGGATCCGTCGCTGGCGGGCGGCGCCGCTCTCTCCCGCGAACACCCGCCGGAGGCCGTCGACCCCGAGGCGGTCGGACTCGCGGTCGACCCAGGTCGCCAGCGACTCGGTCTCGCCGGTCGGCGTGACAAAGGACGCCTCCCGGCCGTGGCGCATCGCCCGCCACTTGTTCTCGTCGAGCAGCTCCCGGCGGTAGTCGTCTCCGGCCTCGCCGTCCTCGTAGCGCGCGGCGAGGTCGACCACCAGCGCGTGGACGTACTCGACGAACGCGACGACGCGGTCGGCCTCGACCTGCGCGTCCGGCGTCCTGACCTCGACGGTGCCGTACTCGGTGTGCGGACGGACGTCGTACCACAGTTCCCCGCGATCCCGAATCGAATCGCTCTCGATCATGCGGCGCTCCAGCGACCGGTAGGCCGCGAAGTCCTCGAAGCGGGTGGGCATCCCGGTGTTGGGCAGCGCCTCGAATATCTTGGCCCGCGCCGACTGCAAGCCCGTCTCGTACCCGTCCCAGAACGGGGAGTTCGCCGACAGCGCCAGCAGCGGCGGGAGGTGTTTGCGCACCTCGTTGGCCACCCAGGTCGCCTTGTCCGCGTCGTCGACGCCGACGTGAACGTGCAGGCCAGCGGTCGTGTTGCGATGTTGTGGGTACCGGATGCGGTCGAGTTGCGACCGATACCGGGGTTTCTCGGCGTGTTCGAGTTCGCGCCACTTCGCGCCGGGGTGCAGGCCCGCCGCGGCGATGCCGAACCCGTGGGCCTCGGCGTGGTCGACCAGCGCCGCCCGCACCGAGCGCACCGTCTCGGCGACGTCGCCGGGGTCCTCGATGAGCGGCGTGTCCGCCTCGATGACGCACTTGAACAGTTCGTGGTCGAGCCGTCCGTCGAGGAGGTCCGGCGGTTCGGACTCGTAGACGAGTTCGTCCGTCCCCGCGGTCGGCAGACCGCGGTCGTCCACGACGAAAAACTCCTCCTCGACGCCCAGCGTCCCCGTCTCCGTGAACGACTCGGCTGGCGCCTCCTCCATCGCCTGCGGCGTACGTGTCCCGAGGTAAATAGGGTTTTGAGTGTCGGCAGGGCCGTTGCAAACTCGCGGCCGGTGGCCGCTCGGCGACGGTCGGCCGCTGGTCCCCCGCCAGACTTCACCGCGGCCGGGCGACGACCGCGAGGTGGTCGTCGTGGTACGGCTCCAACGGTTCGCGGTCCAGCACCTCGTAGGCGTCGGCCAGCTCGTCGACGACCCGGTCGAACACCGCCTCGGGATCGGCGGTCACGTCCTCGCTGCGGGCCTTGACCGCCAGGAACAGCCGTCCGTCCTCGGCCAGGAACCCCGCGTTGCGGCGCGCGACCGCCGCCTGGTCGCGCGTGGCGACATCCTGCACCAGCAGGTCGCAGTCGGCCTCGACGGCGTGGGCGTACGTCGTCGGCTCGCGGGCGTCCTTCAGCAGCGGGAACAGCCGGTCCCGCTCGGCGGCGACGTCCAGTAGATCGGCCGTGGGCCGCGGGGCGAACTCCACGGCGTAGGTGGGGCCGGCGACATCGGCGACGTGCGAGACGGTGGTGCCGCTGGCGGCGCCGAGGTACAGCGTCGTCGCGCCCGCCGCCAGTCCCGTGTCGAGGCCGAGTTCGAGGGCCGCGCCCAGTTTCGACCGCGTCGGGTCCCACGCGCGCCACTCGCCGTCGGTCGCCTCGCCGTACACCGGCGGCCCCCGTGTCGCCAGTCGCTCCCCTCCGTCGAACGAGTGCCGCACGACCCCCTCCGGAAGCGTCACGACTCCGCACCCCCCGCTCGCGCCCGGATGCGGTCGATGCGGTCGGCGAGTTCGGCGTCCAGTTCCGGGCGGCGCTCGCCCGAGTAGTGGTCGACCCGCGCCGCGATGGTCAGCTTCCCCGCCAGCGCGCGGGCCGCCGACCCCCGGTCTGCCGGGCGGGTTCCCCGCACGGCCTCGTGGGTGTAGATGACGCCGTGTTTCGGCGACGGGGCCGTCCCACGGAGGTGCGCGAACAGGGCGTCCTCGGCGCCAAGCACCTGCAGCGTCCCGGAGGGCTTGCGCGCGAGGTCCTTCAGACCGCCCGCCAGCGCGATCAGTCGCGCGGTCAGCACCGGCCCGGCCATCGCCGCGAGGTTCGGCGCGACCGTCGGCGCCGACCGCTCGACGTACTCCCGCAGCGCCGTCGCCTCGTCGTCCAGCTCGGCGACCCGCGTGGCGAGGTCGACCACGGCCCGCTCGGCGGGGCCGGTCGGCTCCCGGGCGGCCAGGTCCCGCGCGCCCTCGACGCCCGGCTCGACGCCGTCGAACAGCGTCCGGCCCCACTCGTGTACGCGCTCGGCCAGTTCGTTGGCCGTCGTCGCACAGTCGTCCATGGCCCGCACCGCCTGGGCGAGTTGCTGGTCGTCCGCCCGCTCGCGCTCTCGCACCGCCGCCCGGGTCGCCGAGAGCGTCGCCGCGCGGAGCAGGTCGTAGTACGCCGCCGCGTCCGGGACGACACCCGCCTCGACGGCCAGCGCGGGCCAGTCGGCGGGGGCCGCCGCCTCGCCCTCCCGAATCGCTTCCCCGGCCGCCGTCGCGTCGCCCGGGTCGACGCCGGCGAACCACCCGGCGTCCCCCGCTCCGTCTGCTGTCATGGCCCCGTCTTGCGCGCCGACTCGTATATGCGTTCGCGATGCGCCCCGCGCGGCCCCGATGTGCTAGCACGAGACACGGAGTCTCAAGGCTTATGTTTGTCCGACCGTTGGAAACGGTACCGCAGCGACACCCGTCGCAGCACACCCATGAACGGTACGAACGACGACCCCGAACCCGAGCGGTCAGGTCCGACGGACATCGACGAGCGCTACTGCGCTCGCCAGGAGCAGGACGGCTCCGTCGTCATCTACGACGACCGAGCCGACGACGCCTGGATTCGATCGGACGCCGCCGTAGCGATCGCCGGCACCACCGCCGACGACCGCTGACTCCCTCTCACCAGACGACCGGCATGATCACGTACCGCAGCGTGTAGTCCGCCCCGCGTTCGACGACCACCAGCGGTTCGTCCGGGCCGGTCTGCAGTTCGAGCTCCCCCGAGAGACAGCTGAACACCGCCGCGAACCCCTCCTCGTACTCGTTGTGAACGTCCGGGCCGGAGCGAACGCTCCCCGGGAGCGTCCCCGAGACCGTCGTCGGTCCGTTGCGGCCGAGCCGAACGTGGAGGTCGCCGTCCTCGACGACCAGCGGGTAGCGGTCGACTGACGGCGACAGTGCGACGGCCTCGGCGAGTCGCTCCATCGCCGCCGCCGTCGTCTCGACGACCGTCGGCGCCGGCTCGCCGTTCTCCAGGCGGAACCGGTCGTTGTCGCCGAACCGCGACGGCAGTTCGAACGTCAACTCCTCCAGCAGGAGCGGGTCGCGGTAGCAGTCGACCACCGCGGTCTGGGCCCCGTTCGAGAGGTGGAACGCCCCGACGATGCCCGCCTCCGCGTCGCCGACGAACTCGACTTCGATCGGCGAGCCGTCGTCGACCCAGCGCAGCCACGCGGTGAACTCCTCGATGTCGAAGATGGCGGTCAGCGGCGCATCGTCGACCGTCGACAGCGCCTCGAAGAGGTCGGCGTCGCCCGTGCAGTACGTCGCCAGCGACGAACTCGTCGACCCCGCCGGCGTCGCGACTCCCTCGGGCCGAATCTCCAGGAGAATCTCGTCGTAGTACGGCTCGGCGTCAGGATCGGGACGCAGCGTGGCGTACGCCATCGTCCGCTCGACGACCGACGCCGGCGCCACGAGGCGTCCGAGCGTCTCCTCAGCCATATCCAGGGATCGTCGCGCCGCCACAAAACCGTGTCCGTTCGTCGGCGTCGCCCTACTCGAACTTCTCGAACGGTGATCCGCAGTCCTCGCAGTAGTGCATCGACCGGCACAGCGACGGCCCCTTGGGGTGGTCCCGGACCGTGTTCGTCGACCCGCAGAACGGACACTCCGCGCCCGCGGTCTGGCCGTCCGTCTCGACGCTGGGGTTGCTCATCGTCACACGCTCAGTCCGAACTCGCGCAGTCGTTCCTCGCCCGTCTCGGTCACCATCTCCAGGGACCACTCGGGGCTCCAGACCAGTCGCACCGTCGACTCCGCGACGCCCTCGACGCTCGCGACGGCGTCCTCGACCTCCTCGGTGAGCCGGTCCCGTGCGGGACAGCCGGTGTAGGTCAGCGTCATGTCGACCTGCGCGCGGCCGTCGGTGACGTCCACGCCGTAGATGAGCCCGAGGTCGACGATGGAGATCGGCATCTCCGGGTCGTCGATCTCGTACAGCGCGTCCCAGACATCGGCCGCCAGCCCGGTCGCGTCCGCGCCGGTCGCCGGGAGGTCCGCGCTCCCCTCGCCGCGCTCGTAACTGGTGTACGCGCAGGCTCGCGTGCCGGTCGGGTCCGGGTTGGCGTCGCTCATGCCTCTTCCTCGTCGGGGTCGCGCATGATCTTGGTCGCCTGATCGCGGCCCAGTTCGCGGTAGGTGTTGGTGAACGCCTCGACCAGGTCGGGCCACGCGTCGGTGTGGCTCTGATCGCGGCCGACGGCGTCGGGAAGCGCGTAGCCGTCCGGCCCCTCATCGTCCTGGGGCACCTCCGAGAGCGACAGCCCCTGCGATTCCAGGTACGGTTCGACGCTCTCGAGCCACTCGGCGCGCATCTCCGACAGCGTCGCGGTGCGGACGCCCAGGTCGTCGATGCGGGCCTCGATCTCCTCGTCGACCGGCTCGAACAGCGTCAGCGCGTGGGGGAACAGCCGCTCCAGAGCCGCCTGGAGCCGCTCGCGGCTGTCCGCCTCCTCCGCCAGTCGCTCCAGCCACCGTCGCGCGTGCTGAACGTGGAAGTCCTCCTCGCCGGAGACCTTGCCGATGCGGTCCCGGATGCGAGCCGACGACGACTCTTCCAGGGCCGCCAGCCGAATCGACTCGGCGGTGTCGTACAGGTACGTCCGCACGATCAGGTCCGCCCAGTCGCCCTCGCCGAACGGCAGCTCGGTCAGCGTCGACTGGTGCCACTCGTCGGCGGGGCGCTCCCAGACGAGGTCGGGCTCGTCGTAGCCGAAGTCCTCCAGCAGATCGTACCACAGCCGCGCGTGGCCCAGTTCGTCTTGCGCGATGTTCGCCAGCGCCAGGTCCGACTCCAGGGTCGGGGACTCGACCTGCCACTCGGTGTAGCGCTCGGCGGCGACGAACTCGTCGTCGGCCAGTCGGAACAGCAGCGTCTCGACGGCCTCGCGCTGCTCGTCGTCCATGGCCTCGGGCGCCGGCAGTCCGTCTGCCGTGGCCATCAGTCGTCACCCCGCGCCTGCTGGGACTTGCGCTCGCGGTCGGCCTCCTCCTGTTCGCTCTGAGAGTCCTCGACCTCCTGTGCTGCGGCGTCGACGTTGTACGTCATCGCCCAGCGGTAGGACTTGTCCGTGGTCCCGCCGAAGTTGGTCTCCTCTGCGTCGACCTCGCCGATCTCTGGCTGGGGGACGACCCAGAGGCTGTTGGTCGGCTTTCGCCGACCGTGCTGGATCTCCGCGAACATCAGCGCCATGTCGCGATCCGGCGCGTGGACGTTCCCGCAGTGGGTGTGGTAGTCGCCCTCGTCTTCCTGACGGAACACTTCCCAAATCATGGTCAGTCTGCCGCCTGGGGCTGGTTCGAACCCATGCTGCGTCGCTCGTGGTCGTCGAGGGTGTCACGGACCCACTCGACGGCCTCCTGTGCCTTCTTGCGACCGTCGATCTGGCCGACGCCGGGCTCGTAGTCGTTCTTCGCGATGGTGAAGAACTCGTCCCAGTCGAGGTCGGACTCCCGCACCGTGTAGGTGCCGTCGTCGTTCTCCTCGATGCGCGGGTACTCGGGAATCTCGAGGCCGTACTTCTTCGCCTTGGGGATGTACGCGTTGAGGAACGCGTCGCGGAGTTCATCGTTGGTCCGCTGCTTGAGCCCGACTTCGCTGGCGAAGTCGTGGTGGGTGGACTTGTCGTTGGTCGGACCGAAGAACTGGATGATGCGGGGCCACCACTCGTCGAACGACTCCTGGACCATCTCCTGTTCTTTCCGCGACCCGTTCATCAGCGTCCGGAGGATGTCCTCGCCGTGCTTGACGTGGAACCCCTCCTCGAAGCAGACCTTGTCCATCGCGTGAGCGTACGGCTCCCAGGAGGTCCGCTTCAGCGTTGCCTGCCGACGCATCGCCGCGCCGTCGACGAAGAAGGCGATCATCGGCGTGTCCGCCCACGACTGCAACGGGTAGTGGAAACAGTTGAGGAACTTGCCCTCGCCGTTGGCGAGTTCGTCGAGCATCTCGTCGCGGGTCTTGATCCCCAGCGACTCCGCGGCCCGGTACAGCAGCTGCCCGTGGCCGATCTCGTCCTGCGTCTTCGCGGAGAACGCCAGTTTCCGGTCGAGGCTGGGCGCCTCCCGGATGAAGGGTTTCTCCAGGTACGCGCCCATGATCTCGCTGTTGGCGTGGAACTGAATCATCCGGGTGGCCGCCTTGCGGTACTCCTCGGGCATGTCGTCGTGCGGGTTGAACGCCCGCGGACCTGCCTTCTCTTTGACTTCCTCGATATCCATACCCAACTGTTCGGGCCGATCCGTTATGGGGTTTGACCACTACATAGACGGGTTTTATATACGAACGGCGGCAGTCTCACACCATGATTCGTGACTGTCTCGTCGTCGAGTTCGGCGTCACGGGCGACGACTGCCCGCTGGCCGAGGCGACCCGGACGGTCGGCGACAGCGTCGAGGCCATCCCGCCACAGCGGCGGTCGGACGGCAACACACTCTTGCGGTTCTCCGGCACCGAGAACGAGGCGCTGGCGACCCACCTCGACGAGGACGAGCGCATCCGCTACCTCCACGCCGCCACCGCCGACGGCGTCACGGACTACCGCTGTCTCTCGAAACACCCCTGCGTGGTGAACGACCTGACCGACGAGGGGTTCATGGCCGAGCAACTGCGCTACGACGCCGGGGTCGAGACGTACACCGGCGCCGTCGTCGGCCACGATGTCCTCCGAGGCGTGCTGGAAGCGGCAGGCGAGGCCGTCGGCGTCACCCTCGAGCGCATCTACCCCCTGGAAGCCGGCGAAGACGACTCCGTGAGCCGTCGCTGGTCGTTCACCGCCGCCCAGGAGGCCGCGCTGCGGGCGGCGCTGTCGGCGGGCTACTTCGAGGTGCCCCGTGGCGCGACAGCCGCCGAGGTGGCCGACGACCTCGGGATCAGCAAGTCCGCGTTCCTCGAACGTCTGCGCCGCGGGCTGGCGACGCTGCTTGAGCAGGTGTTCGGCGACGAGCGCTGATGGAGGCCGCGGTCCTACCCGGTCTTGTACACGCCGCGCGCGTCGGCGACCAGCGTGTCGTCCTCGGCGGCGTACACCTCGACGTCGACGGTGCCGACGTCGCCGCCGCTCCTGACGACGTCCGCCTCGGCGTACAGGTCACCGCTGCCGACGTCGAGGTAGTCGATGCGCATGTCGATCGTCGGCACCGACTGGTCGACCAGCGACACCAGCGCGGCACCGCCGACGGTGTCCGCGAGCGTGAACGTCACGCCGCCGTGGGCCATCAGTCGGTCGGCGTTCCAGGACAGCTCCGGGCGCATCTCGATGCGCCCCTCGGCGTGGCCGTCGGCGGCCTCGGTGACCTCTACCCCGAGCATGTCCGCGAACGGCATCGTCTCGAAGAACTCCTCGATGTCCATGTCTGTCGGTGCGAGTGGCACCGCTATAAGCGTGCAGGGAACAGGTGAACTCGGAGCGGTGGCTGCGCTCTCCGATGGCGAACAGGCGACACGTACTCGCGGGTCGCGTGGGGGCGTGTCGCGCAGTCGCCTGGACCACCCACGCACCTCGGTCAGGTCACGCCGCCGTTGGCCGCCCCACCGCACTTGAACCCGTGGACGCTCCCGACGAGTCAGGTGCGAGGAATTAAGCACGCGGGGGAAGTTCACGAGGGTATGGACGTGACCGACGAGGACGGCGTCAGGCGGATCACCTTCGACCGACCCGGCGTGATGAACGCCTTCGACCTGGACGTCGCCCGTGAACTCGCGGACAACGTCGAGGCCGTCGATCCCGAGAGCCACGACGCCGTGCTGATCACCGGCGAGGACCCCGCGTTCAGCGCCGGCGGGGACATCCAGGCGATGCAAGAGCGCGAGGAGTTGCCGCGGGACGCCTACGAGCGCATCGCAGACACGTTCAACCGTGTCGCCGAAGCGTTTCTGACCTCGAAGGTGCCCATCGTCGCGCGAGTCAACGGCGACTGCGTCGGCGCGGGGCTGGCGGTCGTCGCGCTGTCGGATTTCGCGTACACCGTCGCCGACGCGACGTTCTCGTGTGCGTTCATCCGCGTGGGGCTGATCCCCGATACGGGGGCGACGTTCACGCTCCCGCATCTGGTTGGACTGCGAACCGCCAAGCAACTCGCGATGACCGGGCAGTTCTTCTCCGGAGAGACGGCCGCCGAGATAGACCTCGTCAACAAGTCACTGGCGGACGCCGACGAACTCGACGCCGAACTCGACGACCTCCTCGACACGCTTCGGAAGCGTCCCACGCAGGTCGTCGGCATGACCAAGCAGGCGATGCACGAGAACCTCGGGAAGGACTGGCGCCAGGCACTGGACTACGAGAACCACGTCCAGGTCCAGGCGTACACCTCCCCGGAGCACGAGGAGGGCGTCGCCGCGTTCCTCGAGGGGCGCGATCCGGAGTTCGACTGATCGGCCGCCGCATACGGTTTATTCTCACAGTTACCCGGGAGCGCCACGCACGGTGGCAGCGCTCACCGGGACTGAGCGAACCGACGGTTCGCGAGGGTCGGGAGCACGCTACGGCGTGCTCCCGGAAGAAGCCGAGAATCAACCGTATCAGTGATCGGGCTCCGACGCGGGCGCCTCCATCCCCTCGATCTTCACGAGCAGGATGTTGGCGGTCTCGTCCTTGCCGTCGACGGTGCCGTCGACCACGAGTTTCGACAGCGGCGTCGGCCCCACGGAGACGGCGTCGCCCTCGTGGACGTCTCCGATCGAGCCCTGGAGGTGGAGTTCGGCCCGACACAGTTCGGGGTGGTGGACGCTCGTGAGGTTGATGCTCTCGACGTTGACGCCCTCGAGTTGCTCGCCGTCGACGTGCAGCGCGACCGCCGCCGGTTCGTCCATCCGCTGGACGTCGAGCGCCTCGTAAGCGGTCGCGGTCGGCTTGTACCCGCCCTTCGGGCCCGGCACCCCCTCGACCAGTTGCAGCGCCTTCAGGCTCTGCATCTGGTTGCGGATGGTCCCCGGATTGCGGTCGACCTCCTCGGCGATGTCCTCCCCCTTGACCGCGTCCTCCCGCTCCCGGTGGAGATTCACCAGCGCCCGCAGAATCGACTTCTGGGACGGGGTGAGTTCGATGGATGACATGGCACTGAATTCGCGGAGTGCGGCCTTAAAACCGGCGAACCGCCGAACGGCGTCGGAACGCCCGGCGCTCGCCGTCGATTCGTCGGTCACGGCCGGCAGGGCTGGCCGCACGTCGTCGGGCGCGACGGTGGACCGCAACGCTTCATACGGGGCCGCGAGAACCCACAATCGTGACCAGAACCGTCCGCATCATCGGAGCACCGACCGACTACGGGGCGAACCGCCGCGGCGTCGACATGGGACCGTCGGCGATCAGGTACGCGGGCCTCGCCGACTCGATCTCGGAGGCCGGCGACGACCCGGTCGACACCGGCGACCTCCTGGCGCCTCGCGCGGAGGAGCGCGACCCGGAGGCCCGTACCCCCAGCGACGGCGAGGCGAAGTTCCTCCGGGAGGTCGAGGACGTGAGCCAACGGCTGGCCGACGAGGTCGCCGCCGCCTGTGCGGAGGGGGCGCTCCCGCTCGTGCTCGGCGGCGACCACTCCGTCGCCATCGGGAGCATAGGCGGCAGCGCCCGCGACGCGGAGATCGGCGCGATCTGGTTCGACGCCCACGCCGACCTGAACACCCCGACGACCACCCCCTCGGGCAACGTCCACGGGATGCCGATGGCCGCCGCCCTGGGCATCGGCGAGTTCGAGGGCGTCGGCTGGGCCAACGCCGTCGGCCTGCGCGAAGAGAACGTCGCGATGGTCGGCCTGCGGAGCCTCGACGACCCCGAGAAGGCCGTCATCCGCGACAGCGACATCACGGCGTACACGATGTCCGACATCGACGCCCGCGGCGTCACGCCGGTCGTCGAAGAGGCCCTGGACGTCGCCACCGACGGCGTCGACGGCGTCCACGTCAGCCTCGACCTGGACTGGCTGGACCCCAACGAGGCCCCGGGCGTCGGGACGCCCGTCCGCGGCGGGGTCTCCTACCGCGAGGCCCACACCGCCCTGGAACTGGTCGCACACCGCGACGCCGACGACGACGTCCTGCGCTCGCTGGAGCTCGTCGAGGTCAACCCCATCCTCGACGAGTCCAACGAGACCGCCGCGCTGGCGACGGAACTGGCAGCCTCGGCGCTGGGCAAGACGATCCTCTGATCGACGGCGGGCGATACCGCGAGCCTCTCGGGTGAGGGATAGATGTATCTGCCATCCGGTCGAACACCCACCCATGACGGCCTCAGTGCTCACACAGGACGCGTACGACCCCGTGACCTTTGCGGCGGTGCTGGTCCGCGAGGACACCGTCGTCTGCATCGACGCCGAGGACGACGAAGAACTCGCCGGCGACGTGCGGATCGTCCCCATCGAGAACGTGATCCACGTCGACGCCGACCACGACGAGATGGTCCCCGGCGAGTCCGTCGCCGACTCCTTTTACGGCGGCTGTGAGTACGCCTTCCTCGACTTCGAGCGGTTCCCCGCAGCGCGGGCCTGATCCGAGACCCACGGCCGTATCGGCGAGTGTGGAAAAATTCGCCAGCATCTCCAGAGAATTTATTTTCGTGCCGCTCGTGTAACACACATGATCGGTGGGGCTCTTCTCGCGGTGGCCACCGGAGACCTGCTCCCGCTCGCGGTCACGAGCCTCTTCGTTGTCGTCGGGGTCGTCTTCGTCGTCGGTGGCCTCCTGCACCTCCTGCTGTCAGTGCGGATGTGGCGAGTGGACCCGAGCGACGCCGGCACTGTCGGCCACGGTACCGTCGAACTGACCGGCGAGGTGACCGCCCCGGAGACCGTCGCGGCGCCGCTGACCGGGACGGAGTGTGTGGCCTACGAGGTCGTCGTCGACAGACTGCGCGACGGCCAGCGCAGCGATGCCGACCGACGCCTCAGAGAGACCGGGTCAGCACCGTTCCAGTTCAGCGACGCGACCGGCGTCGTGGGTGTCGATCCTGAGGAAGCCGAACTGAGCCTCGACACGCACTACGAGACCGTCGTGATCCCCGGCGAGGAGCCCTCCGAGCGAATCGCGTCGTTCGTCGCGGACCGGCCGGAGTTGCACGACGGAGACGAGGACGACCCAGGCGTGCTGACGGTCGCGTTCGGCGACAGACACCGCTTCGTCGAACGGCGCCTCGAACCGGGGAGCGACGCCTACGTGCTCGGGGTCGCCGACGCGACCGCGACGGTCGCCGGCGAGCAACCGGCGGTGCGCGACGCCGGCGGCGAGCGGTTCCTGGAGGACTACCTCACGGCGCCGTTCGTCGTCTCGGACACCGATGAGACGGACACCCAACGGCGCTTTTTCATCTCCGGTCTGGGGAACCTGCTGTTCGGACTCGTGTTCACCGCCGGCGGCGCCGGGATGATGGCGCTGATCGTGACCGCGTAGCGGGATCAGTCCCCGTCGCCGTCTTCGTCGGTCGCCGACGCCGGCAGCACGTCGACGCTGGCGACGCGGTCGCCGTCCTCGACTTCCATCAGAACGACGCCCATCGTGTTCCGGCCGACGACCGAGACGTCGGCGGCGCGGGTCCGCATGATCTGGCCGCGCTCGGACATCGCGATGAGGTGGTCGTCGCCGCCGACAGCCTTGGCCGCGACGACCCCGCCGTTGCGGTCGCCGGTCTTGATGTCGATCAGCCCCTTGCCGTACCGGGACTGGGTGCGGTACTCCGCCAGCGGCGTGCGCTTGCCGTAGCCGTTCTCGGTCACCGTGAGGAGGTGGCGGTCGTCGGCGTCGTCGGTCGCCACGAGGCCGGCGACGCGGTCGTCGCCCTCCAGATCGATGCCGCGGACACCCCGCGCCGACCGACCCATCGTCCGGACCTCCGACTCGTCGAAGCGGATGGTCATCCCGCCCTCGGTGGCGACGACGAGGTCCTTCGTCCCGTCGGTGACCTCGACGTCGACGAGTTCGTCGTCGCCCTCGAGTTTCGCGGCGATGATGCCCGTCGAGAGGATGTTCTGGAAGTCCTCGCAGTTCGTCCGCTTGACGTACCCCTGGCGGGTCGCCATCGTGATGCACTCCTCCGGTTCGAAGTCGTCGGTGTTGACGACGGCGGTGATCTCCTCGCCGTCGTCCAGGTCGATCACGTTCACCGCCGACTTGCCGCGGGCCGTCCGGCCCATCTCCGGAATCTCGTAGGCCTTCAGCCGGTACACCTGGCCGTGGTTGGTGAAACACAGCAGGTAGTCGTGGCTGTTGGCCCGGAACACCGTCGACACGCGGTCATCCTTCTTGACGTCTGCGCCGATGATGCCCTTGCCGCCGCGGTTCTGCGGGTCGAAGGTCGCGGCGGGCATCCGCTTGAGGTAGTCGTCCTCGGTGACGACGACGACGACCTCCTCCTCGGGGATGAGGTCCTCGTGGGTGACCTGGCCGTCGTTCTCGACGAAGGAGGTCCGCCGGTCGTCGGCGTACTTGTCCTTGATCTCGCGCAGTTCGTCCTTGATGACCGAGAGCAGTTCGGCCTCGCTGTCGAGAATCTCCTCGAGACGCTCGATGGTCGCGGTGACCTCCTCGTACTCGGCCTCGACATCGGCGGCCTCCATCGAGGTCAGCGACCCGAGCTGCATCCGGACGATGTGGGCGGCCTGGTCCGCCGAGAAGTCGTAGCGCTCGCGCAAGGCGGCCTTGGCGGCGTCGCGGTCCGCGGAGTCCCGGATGAGTTCGACGACACCTTCGGCGTTGCGCAGCGCCTTCAGACGACCCTCGAGGATGTGCGCGCGGTCCTCGGCCTCCGCGAGGTCGTGTTCGGTGCGCCGGCGGACGACCTCCCTGCGGTGGTCGACGTAGTGTTCCAGGGTCTCCTTCAGCGTCAGCACCTGCGGCTGGCCGTCGACCAGCGCGAGGTTGATGACGCCGAACGTGCTCTCGAGGTGGCCCTCTAGCAGCTGGTTCTCGACGACCTCCGGGTTGGCGCCGTGGTTGAGGTCGACGACGATGCGGACGCCGTTGCGGTCCGACTCGTCCCGGAGGTCCGAGACGCCCTCGATGACCCCTTCGTGGACGTCGTCGGCGATGCGCTCGACCATCCGGGCCTTGTTCTCCTGGTAGGGGAGTTCGGTGATGACGATGCGGTCGCGGTCGCCCTCGCGGCGCTGAATCTCGTACTCTGCGCGGACGCGGAGCCGTCCGCGCCCCGTCGCGTAGGCCTTCCGCACGGCGTTCTTCCCGACGACGTTGGCGCCGGTGGGGAAGTCCGGACCCTTGACGTGCTCCATCAGGTCGGTCACGTCGCAGTCCGGATCGTCGATCAGTTCGATGGTCGCGTCGACCACCTCCCCGAGGTTGTGCGGCGGCACCTTCGTCGACATCCCGACGGCGATGCCAGTCGATCCGTTGACCAGCAGGTTCGGGTACGCGGCGGGCAACACCTCCGGTTCGGTGAGCCGATCGTCGTAGTTGCTCTGGAAGTCGACGGTGTCCTTCTCGATGTCCGCAAGCAGCTCCTCGGAGATGGGCGACATCCGCGCCTCCGTGTAGCGCATCGCGGCGGCCGGGTCGCCGTCGCGACTCCCGAAGTTGCCCTGGCCATCCACGAGCGGGTGGCGCATCGTGAAGTCCTGGGCCATCTTCACCAGGGTGTCGTAGATGGCCGAGTCGCCGTGTGGGTGGTAGTCACCCATCGTCTCGCCGACCACCGACGAGGACTTGCGGTGCGAGGAGCCCGAGGAGACGCCCATCTCGTGCATCGCGTACAGGAGGCGCCTGTGAACGGGCTTGAGGCCGTCCCGGACGTCCGGCAGGGCGCGCCCGGCGATGACGCTCATCGCGTAGTCGATGTAGCTCTGCTCCATCTCGTCCTCGATGCGCACTCGGTCGACGTTGCGCGCCGGCGCGTCGGTGTCGGGCAGGTCCGAACTCATATGTCCACCCACTCCGCCTCGGGAGCGTGCTCCTTGATGAACTGCTTGCGCGGTTCGACGGCGTCACCCATCAGCACCGAGAACATCTTGTCCGCCGCGGCGGCGTCCTCGACGTCGATGCGCTTGAGGACGCGGTTCTCGGGGTCCATCGTCGTGTCCCACAGCTGCTGGGGGTTCATCTCACCCAGGCCCTTGAACCGCTGGACCTGCGTGGGGTTGCCGTCGCACTTTTCTTCGACGATGCGGTCACGCTCTGCCTCGCTCATCGCGTCGTAGGTCTCCCCGCGGTAGCGCACCCGGTACAGCGGCGGCTGCGCGGCGTAGACGTAGCCCGCCTCCAGCAGCGGGCGCATGTGCCGGTAGAAGAACGTCAGCAGCAGCGTCCGGATGTGCGCGCCGTCGACATCGGCGTCGGTCATCAGGATGATCCGCTGGTAGCGGGCCTCCTCGATGTCGAACTCGTCGCCGATGCCCGTCCCGATGGCGGTGATCATGTGCCGAATCTCGTCGTGTTCGAGGATGCGGTCCAGGCGGTGTTTCTCGACGTTGAGAATCTTCCCGCCCAGCGGGAGGATGGCCTGGAACTCGGGGTTGCGGCCCTGCTTGGCGCTCCCGCCCGCCGAGTCGCCCTCCACGATGAACAGTTCGGACTCGGTGGGGTCTTTGGTCTGGCAGTCCGCGAGTTTGCCCGGCAGTGCCGTCGACTCCAGCGCGGACTTGCGGCGGGTCAGCTCCTCGGCCTTCTGGGCGGCCTTGCGGGCCTTGGCCGCCTCGACGGCCTTGCTGACGATCGCCTCGGCGGTCGAGGGGTTCTCCTCGAAGTACGTGCCCAGATGCTCGTGCATCGCCCCCTCGACGATGCCTCGGACCTCGCTGTTGCCGAGTTTCGTCTTCGTCTGGCCCTCGAACTGCGGGTCGGGGTGTTTGACCGAGACGACCGCCGTCAGGCCCTCGCGGATGTCTTCGCCCTTCAGCGTGTCGTCGAGGTCGCCCAGCAGGTCGTTGCTGGTCGCGTAGTCGTTGACGACGCGGGTCAGCGCGGTCTTGAATCCTGTGAGGTGGGTCCCGCCCTCGCGGGTGTTGATGTTGTTGGCGAAGGCGTGGATCGACCCCTGCAGTTCGTCGGTGGCCTGCATCGCCACCTCGACCTGGATGTCGTCTTCGGCGTCGTCGAAGTAGACGACGTCCTCGTGCAGCGCGGACTTCGTCTCGTTGAGAAACTCCACGAACTCCCGGATGCCGCCGTCGTACAGGAACGTGCTCTCGGCTCCGTCCCGTTCGTCGAGCAGTTCGATCTCGACGCCGGAGTTGAGGAAGGCGAGTTCGCGCAGGCGGCTCTCCAGCCGCCCGAAGTCGAACTCGGTGACCTCGAAGATGTCGCCGTCGGGCCAGAACCGAATCTCGGTGCCGGTCGACTCCTCGGGATCGAGGTCACGGACCCGCTCTAGCCCCCCGGGTTCGCCGGTGTCGAAGGACTCGCGCCACAGCGCCCCGTCGCGTCGGACCTCGACGGTCAGCCGTTCCGAGAGGGCGTTGACCACGGAGACGCCGACCCCGTGGAGGCCGCCCGAGACCTGGTAGGACTTGTTGTCGAACTTCCCGCCGGCGTGCAGGACGGTCATGATGACCTCCAGGGCGGGGCGGTCGTGCTCTTCGTGGGTGTCGACCGGAATGCCCCGTCCGTCGTCGGCGACGGTCACCGAGCCGTCCTCGTGGACGGTCACGGAGATGGACTCGCAATGTCCGGCCAGCGCCTCGTCGATCGAGTTGTCGACCACCTCGTAGACGAGGTGGTGTAACCCGCGTCCCTCCGTCGAACCGATGTACATCGCCGGGCGCTTGCGAACGGCCTCCAGGCCCTCGAGGACCTGAATTTGCCCGGCGCTGTACTCGCTCTCTTCGGACATATGAAAACCTGTTCCGGCGTACGAGACCCCCAGTTAAAAGAGTCATGCATACGCGCTCGCTCACGCGCGAGCGCGGAAACTGCCGACACACCCCCGGTCAGAGCCGCGCGGCGGGAGCCAGCTGGACGGTCTCGGCGACAGAGGCGGACAGCGGCAGGCGCATCTGCAGTTCCATCGCGTGGTCGGCGACCGTCTCGAACCCCAGCGAGCGGAACAGGGAGATGGCGGGGTCGTTGTCACCGTCGACGTGCAGGGTCAGCGCCTCGTGGTCGGCCGCCGCCGCGCGGGCGATCGCCTGGCGGGTGAGTTCGCCACCGAGGCCCCGCCCGTGGTAGTCGCCGCGGACGTACACCAGAAACTCCGGCGCCGCGGCCTCGGTCGGGGCGAACCCGGCGTGGCCGACGACCGTCTCGTCGTCCCAGGCGAGGACGTGCTCGCCGCGGGCCGCCAGGTTCCGCAACCACTCCCGGATGGCGGTGTCCTCCCGCGGCGGGAGCCCCATCGACCGCGACGCCTCCCCGAAGTCCTCGTACATCGCCGCGAGCGCCGCGCGCTCGGCCGCTTCGGCGGTGCGGTCGCCGAGCGACAGCAGCAGGTACGGGCGGCCCTCGCGGTCGACGAACCGCGGACAGCGCACCGGACAGTGAGGGGTCCCCTCGCAGTCGCCGGGTGACCAGGCCCCGCAGGCGTCGGCGGACATAACGGGGAGTAGAGCCGCCGGCAGGCTCAGCGTGGGACCCGAACTGTACGGGCCACTTATACCGAGCTCCGGTCGGTCCGTTTCGCACGCGGGCCGTTTCACTTCCGCCCCGGCGCCGGTCCCCTTTTATTCCCCCGGGGTGCAAGTAGCCGTACAGGATGACGTCATTCCAGTCGACGCTCGGCGAGGAGGGTGGCATCGCCGAGGAGCTGGCCGAGAACCAGCGGGCCATCTCCATCGCCGAGTTCTTCGAGAAGAACAAGCACATGCTGGGGTTCGACTCGGGGGCCCGCGGGCTCGTCACCGCGGTCAAGGAGGGCGTCGACAACGCCCTCGACGCCGCCGAGGAGGCCGGCATCCACCCCGACGTGCTCGTCGAGATCGAGGAGGCCGGCGACTACTACCGAGTTACCATCGACGACAACGGGCCCGGGATCACCAAAGAGCAGCTGCCGAAGATTTTCGGGAAACTGCTGTACGGGAGCCGCTTTCACTCCCGGGAGCAGAACCGCGGGCAGCAGGGGATCGGCATCTCCGCCGCCGTCCTCTACGCGCAGCTGACCAGCGGCAAGCCCGCGAAGATCACCAGTCGCACCCAGGGTGACGACCGCGCGCAGTACTTCGAACTGATCGTCGACACCGACGACAACGAACCGGAGATCAAACACGAGGAGACGCTGTCGCCCAGCGAGTCGGACCTCCGGGGGACCCACGGGACGCGCATCGAACTGGAGATGGAGGCGAACATGCGCGCCCGCAGCCAGCTGCACGACTACGTCAAGCACACCGCCGTGGTCAACCCCCACGCCCGCGTGGAACTGCGCGAGCCCGACGAACACCTGAAGTTCGACCGTGTGGAGGGCGCCCAGCTGCCCGAGGAGACCGAGGAGATTCGCCCGCACCCCCACGGCGTCGAACTGGGGACGGTGATCAAGATGCTGGAGGCGACCGACTCCTACTCCGTCTCGGGGTTCCTCCAGGAGGAGTTCACCCGCGTCGGTGCCAAGACAGCTCAGAACGTCATCGACGAGTTTCGCGACCGCCACTACGGCCGCGAGGCGGCCTGGTCGGTGCCGGCGAGTCACGAGGACGCCGACGTCGCCGCCGCCGTCGAGGCCGCGACGGCCAACAAGGGCGCGGCCGCGACCGAGACGTTCGCCGAACGGGTCGCCGACGCGATCGCGGAACAGGACCGGATCGCACACCACCAGGTCCGCCAGCGCGTCGACGCCGCCGCCGACTACGCCGAGGACGAGTACGACGCCACGTTCGGCGACACCGTCCGGGAGAAGGCCGTCGCCGCAGCCTGGGAGACGGTCGTCGGCGCCGGCAAAGAGCCCGAGGACCGCCGGCGAGCCGACCTGTACCGCGTCGTCGACGACGCGACGACGGACCGCAAGGACGACGCGACCGTCGACGGCCTCGCCGATCGGCTGGCCGCGAAGTTCGCCGAGGGCGAGGACGATCGCGACCGCGTGACTCGCGCCGCCCTCGCCGAGTACGTCGACCGCGCCGCCGACATGACCGAGGAACGCGAGGACGCCACCGTCGGCGAGACCGCCCGCGAGAAGATCGTCGACGCGGTGTGGACCAACACGCGGACCGTCCCGGACGACCCGCCCAAGGTCGGCCAGCTGGCGGGGAGTCGCGACGCCGCCAGCGACCTCGTCGACGCGATGCGCGCGACGGACATCATCGCGCCGCCGACCTCCTGTCTGTCGCCGATCACCGACGACCTCGTCGAGGCAGGCCTGCGCAAGGAGTACGACGCGGACTTCTACGCGGCGGCGACCCGCGACGCCGAGGTCTCCGGCGGCGACCCCTTTATCGTCGAGGCCGGCATCGCCTACGGCGGCGAACTGGTCGACGACGGAACCGCCGACGTGTTGCGGTTCGCCAACCGGGTCCCGCTGGTGTACCAGCGCGGTGCCTGCGCGACGACGGACGTGGTGAAGTCGATCGGCTGGCGCAACTACGGGCTGGACCAGCCCGGCGGCTCCGGGCTTCCGAACGGCCCCGCCGTGGTGATGGTCCACGTCGCCTCGACGAACGTCCCGTTCACCAGCGAGTCGAAAGACGCCGTCGCGAACGTCCCCGAGATCGAAGACGAGATCGAACTCGCGATCAGAGAGGCCGCCCGCGAACTCAAGAGCTACCTCAACAAGCGGCGCTCGATGGAGAAGCGCCGCAAGAAACAGAGCGTCCTCCGGGACATCCTGCCCGAGATGGCCGAGAAGGTCTCGGAGGTCGTCGACCGGGAGGAACCGGACGTCGACGACGCGCTGGCGCGGATCATGAACAACGTGTACGTCTCCCGCTCGGTCGAGGCCAACGGCGACCGCGCGACGGCGACGCTGACCGTCGAGAACAACGACACGAGCGGCGAGTCCCTGGAGGTGACAGAGGTGGTCGACGCCGAACCCGCCGACGTCGACGACGCGGTGACGGTCGTCGAGATGGACGGCGAGTGGTTCCTGAAGTGGTCCGTCGAGGTCGACGGCGGCGAGACCGCGAGTATCGCCTACGAGACCGACACCGACGCCGCCTTCGACGTGGAGGTCGAGGGCGTCGAGGACGCGAAACTGACGGTGGACGACTGACATGAGCACGACAGACGACGACGCACGACGGCAGTTGATCGAACTCGCGGCGGAGTTCTACGACCAGTTCGAGGAAGGGTCGGTTCCGGAGATGGAACTGCCGACCCGCACGAAGAGCAACATCGAGTACGACGACGACAAGAACGTCTGGGTGTACGGCGACCGCACCTCGACGCGGACCGCCAACAGCGTCCGCGGCGCGCGCAAACTCCTGAAGGCCATCTACACCATCGAGTTCCTCGCCAAGCAACTGGACGAGGATCGCTCGTCGACGCTGCGGGAGCTGTACTACCTCTCGGAGTCCTGGGCCGCCGAAGAGGCGCAGTTCTCCAGTCAGGACGAGTCGAACAACCTCGTCGAGGACCTGGAGATCGTCAGCGACGTCAAGCGTGAGGACTTCCACATGCGCCCCGAGGAGTCCGGTGCGACGCTGATGGGCCCGCTGCTGATCCGCGAGCAGACCCGCCGCGGCGAGCGGGAGATTCACTGCCAGGAGGACGTCGGCGAGGGCGGCTACCAGATTCCGAACAACCCCGACACCATCGAGTTCCTCGACAACGACGCCGACTTCGTCCTCTGTGTCGAGACCGGCGGGATGCGCGACCGCCTCGTCGAGAACGGGTTCGACGAGGAGTACAACGCCCTGATCGTCCACCTGAAGGGCCAGCCCGCTCGGGCGACCCGCCGGGTCACCAAGCGCCTGCACGACGAACTGGACCTGCCGGTGCTCGTGTTCACCGACGCCGACCCGTGGTCGTACCGCATCTACGGCTCCGTCGCCTACGGCTCCATCAAGAGCGCGCACCTCTCGGAGTACCTCGCGACCCCCGAGGCGGAGTACCTGGGCCTGCGCCCGGAGGACATCGTGGAGTACGACCTCCCGACGGACCCGCTCAGCGACTCCGACACCAACGCCCTGGAGTCGGAACTGGAGGACCCACGGTACCAGACCGACTACTGGACCGAGCAGATCGAACTCCAACTCGACATCGGCAAGAAGGCCGAACAGCAGGCCCTGGCCTCGCGTGGGTTGGACTTCGTGACGGAGACGTATCTTCCGGATCGTCTCTCCGAGATGGGCGTGATCTAACGCCCATCGAGACGAGGATACGGGAGGGTAACCCGACAGATTCAGCGAGATGGGCGTCATCTGACGACTCGACCGCGGTTGCCAACGACTCGCACCGTTTTCAGCCGCTGGGAACTGGCTGGACCGGGTTTATATGCAGACTCCAAACAGTCGGGTGTACGATGACCGACGAAATCGGTGCCCCCGGAACGGGAATGTCTCGACGTGAGTTTCTGGCTGCCACCGGCACGGTCGGCGCGACGGCTGCGGCGGGCTGTAGCGCTCCGACCCGCAACGACAGCGCCTCGACGGGCCCACAGACGAGCCCGGCGGACGTCGGCGGGGTCGAACAGCTGTCGCCCGCCGCGCCGCCACAGATAGTCGACCTCCCCGAGCAGAACAACCAGGTGACGATGCGGGCGGTCGACCGCAAGCTGGACGTCCACCCCGGCGAGTCGATGGGTGGCCCCGTCGAACTGCCGAAGGTGTGGGCGTTCCAGGCCGACGACCGCGAGCCTAGCGTCCCCGGCCCGATCCTGCGCGCCCAAGAGGGCGACACGCTCGAGGTGACGCTGGACAACACCGACGCAAAGCACCCGCACACGATCCACTTCCACGGCGTGCGCAAGACCTGGGAGAACGACGGCGTCCCGACGACGACGGGCATCACCGTCGCCCCCGGCGAGAAGCACACCTACGAGATTCCGGCCAACGTGCCCGGCACGCACCTGTACCACTGCCACTACCAGACCCACCGCCACATCGACATGGGGATGTACGGGTTCTTCCGGGTCGATCCGGAGGGGTACGAGCCCGCAGACCGCGAGCTCTTCCTGACGATGAAGGAGTGGGACTCGCGGCTCAACCGCCAGATGGCCGGCGAAGACGTCTCCTACAGCCCCCGCGAGCGCGACCCCGACACGTTCACCATCAACGGGCGGTCGGCCCCGCGCACGCTGCACCCCGAGGACGGCTCGCCGGTCATCGTCTCGCAGGGCGACACCGTCCGCATCCACTTCGCCAACAACGGGTACATGATGCACCCGATGCACACCCACAACCACCGGTTCAGAGTGGTCGAGAAGGACGGCTCGCCGATCCCCGAAGCGGCCCAGTACAAGCAGGACGTCCTGAACATCGCGCCCGCCGAACGCAAGACCGTCGAGTTCGAGGCCGACGCAGACCCCGGCATCTACCTGATGCACTGTCACAAGGTGTTCCACGCGATGAACGGCAACACCTACCCCGGCGGGATGGTCGGCGGCATCGTCTACGAGGAGGCGATGGACTCGGACATCTTCGCGAAACTGATGGACTACGCCGGCTACGAGGGCTGAGTCGCGACCCACGCCGGGGCCAGCCGTCTGTCATCCCACCTCGTGCGCCCACGGTCCCGGCGATCCCCTCCTCACCGCTGCTCTCCTGCGTTCCCCTCCGAGAGCTCGCCGAGCTCAGTCCTCGAACACCGCCGCGATAGCCTCGCGGATCGTCTCGTACTCTTCGTCGCTGTAGCCGATCAGCCGCACGTCGGTCAGCGTCTCCGGATCGTGAGCGCGAACCTCCTCGGCGATCAGCCGCGCCCCCTCTGAGAGGTCGAACCCCGCGACCCCACAGCCCAGCATCGGCAGGACCACGGACGCACAGCCCAGTTCGTCGGCCCGCGCCAGCGCGTTTCGGGTCGCGTCCCGAATGCTCTCCGCAGTCGCCTGCCCGTCGCCGTCGTGGGGCATCGCGGCGGCGTGGATCACATGGTCGGCATCCAGTTCGAAGGCGTCGGTCACCGCGACGCCCCCGAGGTCGACGGGCCCCTGCGCCATCGCGGCCTCGTCGATCGGGCCGTTCGCGCCGCGTCGCAACGCACCGGCGACACCCGACCCCATCCGGAGACTGGTGCCGGCCGCGTTGACCAGCGCGTCGGCGGACTGCTCGGCGATGTCCCCCTGGATCACGGTCGGTTCCATGGGCGGCGGTTCTCCCCGGAGCATACTCAACGTTGTCCACGAGCACGGGTTCGGATGCCGGAACGGTCTTTGGCACGCCCGACAACGACCGAGCGTGCAGCTGCCGTACCGTCGGGAGGACCCCAGCGTGCCGTTCGTCGCCGGCAGCCTCGTGCTCGGGGTGTTCCTCGGCGGGGTGGCCGGCGGCGTTGCGTTCCCGACGCTGCCGAACCTCGGCCCGCTGCTCGGCATCTCGCCCCTGCTGGTCGGCGCCATCCTCGCGATCAACCGCGCCACGCGACTGGTCCTGAACGCCCCCGCCGGGAGCGTCCTCGACCGGGTCGGCACCCGGCGGCCCATGCTCGTCGGGTTCGCCGTGATGGCCGCGGCGCCGTTCGGCTACGTCCTCGGGCTGGACCCGCCGCTCGGGCTCTCCAGCGCCGCGGTGTTCCTGCTGGCGCGGATCTGCTGGGGCGTCGGCTCGGCGTTCGTGTTCGTCGGCGCGTTCAGCACGATCACGCACGTCACCAGCGCCGACAACCGCGGGCGGTGGGTCGGCTACATGCGCGGCGGCCAGAGCCTGGGGTTCCCGGCCGGCCTGATCGTCGGCGGACTCGTCACCGACGCGTTCGGCTACGCGACGGCGTTCACCGTCGCCGGCGTCGCCGGCCTGGTCGCGACCGGGGCCGCCGCCGCGGTGTTGCCGAATCTCTCGCCGGACGTCTCCGGGAGCGCCGGCCTCCGGGCGATCCCCGACCTGGTCTGGGCGGACCGGCGGATCGGCGCCGTGGGCCTCGTGAACTTCGCCGTGCGCTTCCTGTTCGCCGGCGTGTTGCTATCCACGGTCGTCCTGTACGCCAGGACAAACGACATCGGGTTCGTCGGCCTCTCGGAGGTCGGCGCCAGCGGCATCGTGATGGCGATCAGCGTCGTCTTCTCGTCGACGACGACCGTGCTGGCCGGGCGGTACTCCGACCGCCTGGACGACCGCGCGGCGGTCACGCTGCCGGCCATCGTCGCGCTCGGACTCGGATTCGGGCTGCTCGCGCTCCGACCGACGCTCCCCGGAACGGTCGCCGGGGTCGCCCTGATCGGCGTCGGCGTCGGCGGCACGAACCCGCCGCTGCTGGCGTACCTCGGCGACATCAGCCCCGAGGGCGACGTCGGCAAGCTCGGCGGCGTGTACAACGCTTTCGGCGATCTGGGGTCGTCGCTGGGGCCCGTCGTCGCCCTGCCGCTCGTGGAGGTGCTCGGGTTCCGGAGCGGCTACCTCCTGTGTGCCGCCGTGGCCGTCGCGGTGGGCGTCCTCGTCGTCGCGACGCTGCTGGGAAGTGGGGCGGAGACGCCCGCGGTGGAGACCACCGGCGGGGACTGAGACGAGGTATTCTCACAGTTTCCCGGGAGGGCGCTGCGCCGCGCTCCCGGAAGAAGCCGAGAATAAGCCGTATGAGACGGGTTTAGGCGTACCGAAACCCTTATAGAATTAGGCTCGCCTAATTCGAGTGATGCCAACCCACACTCGTCCGTCGGGCACCGAGGAGGACGAGAGCCCCCGCGTATCGGCCTGTGAAACGCGCCCGGGTAGAACCGTGTTCACCGAAGAGTCGAACGAAGACGCCTGGATCGCGACCGATCTGACCGTCGACGTTCGACGGTAGTCGCCACCGCAGTTCTGCACGCACCGTCTCGCAGCGCCTCGACAGCTCTGGCGACGGCGGACCTGCCGCCGTCTACTTCGTCGCCTCGGACAGCACCAGCGTGTCGTCCTCGAGGTAGTGTTCGAGGTGGTGGGCCGCCTCCTCGACGTCGATCAGGTTCTCGCGGTAGATGTGGGCGGTCGCGTGGTCGCCGAGGTTCTCGAACAGGTCGATGTGGTCCCGCAGCGACTCGATGATCTCGCCGTACAGCTCCAGGTCGCGCTCCAGGGACGTCCGGATGTCGTACACGTCGTCGCCCTCGGGTTCGATGGGGGCGTGTTCCTCGAAGTTCGCCCCGCCGGCCAGCGGCACCCCGCCCAGCGCCTGGGCGCGCTCGGCGAGTTCGTCGGCGAACGCCTCGGCCTCCATCGCGATGTCGCCGAGGAAAACGTGCAGGTCGCGGAACTCCGCGCCGGCGACGTTCCAGTGGTGCTTCTTCAGTTGATGGTATAGGACGTACGTCGACGCGAGGTCGGTGTTCAGCGCGTCGATGATCTGTTCGGAACGCTCCTCGTCGATGCGCAGGGCGTTCTCCTCGATGCTGTCGGCCTCTCTGAAGACGGATTCGTGCTTGCTCATCGCGATTTTGGCTACGACCGGACACCCCTTAAGCCTTCCCATTGATGAACAATTCTTTTTCCACAACTCCAAAGAATTTGTCTAGAAGAAAAATTTGTTCCCCGTATCGATCTCCGTCGACTGAGAAGGCGGCCGCAGAACCGCTCGTCGCCGCGAGCGCTCCCGCTCCGCGCGGACGACACGCTTTACTTGGGTCGTCGACCACTCCGACCTATGCCAGTCGCCAAATCCGAGTTCGACCAGCTACACCCCTGTGACTTCTACACGCCCGCGGAACTGCTCGAACCCGGCCAGATGTACACCGTCTACGAGATCGCACGCCTGCTGCAGGAACTGGACCCCGACGCCGAACTCGAACCCGAGACCGAGTCGGTGCTGCTCGACTGGGCGATCCCGTGGATCATGACCAACGCCGACGATCTGGTCGTCGCCGACCCACGGGAGGACGACGAACCCGGCTACTACGGCCTCGCGGAGTAGATGCGACTGCTCGTGGCCGGCGCCGACCGGGTCGACGCCGGCAAGACCACGTTCTCGACGGGCCTCCTGGCGCGAATCGGCGGGACGGGGTACAAACCCCGGGCGGGCAACGACTACTGGTTCGACCACGACGACTGCCTGACGGCGCTGTCGGAGGGCCGCCTGTACGGCAAGGACGCGAACCGTCTCGCGGCCGCGAGCGCCGGAGAGCACCACCCGGAGGACATCAACCCGGTTCACCGACTGTGGCGCCCCGCCCGTGGGGGCGAGGGCGGCCTGATCGGCCGGGACGACCGCAGCTTCGTCCTCGACCGCGTCGACGGGACGTTCGTCCGCAACGCCGCCGCGAGGGTTCCCGACCGCGTCGAGCGAGCCCTCCCGCTGTCCGGGGCGACGACCGTCGAGACCGTCCGCGACCTCAACGCCGTCACCCGCGAGCGGTACTTCCCCGCCTTCGAGCGCCTGACCGAACGCATCGCGGCGACCGACCGCGCTGTCGTCGAGTCCTACGGCGACGTCGCCAGCCCGCTCCAGGGCCTGGCCGTCGACGCCGTCGCCGTCGTCGAACCGGGCCAGGCGAGGGTGTACGACGGCCAGCGCTGGGCGACCGCCTGCGAGGTCGCCAGCGGGAGCGTCGGCACTGACCCCGGTGCGGGCTCGCTGGAGCAGCGCGTCCCCGACGTCGAGGGCCACCTGTCGCCGGTCGCCAACGTCGAACTGCCGCCGCTACCCGCCGAGGACCGCGGGAATCCCGCCGCCGTCGCCGACGCCTACGAGGTGGCCTACGACGCCGTCGTCGCCGCGGCGCTGGACTGACCGGTCTCAGCGGGCCCCGGCGGCCATCTGCCGGGCGAGTTCGACGTGCGAGCGGGGGTCATCGGTCACGCTCGGGCCGTGGCCGGTGTGCATCGCCGCGAGGTCCTCGTCGAGCAGTTCCAACAGGCGGTCGATGCTGTCGACGAGCGTCGCACGGTCACCCTCCGCGAGGTCCGTCCGGCCGAAGCTCCCGTTGGCGAACACCAGGTCGCCCGCGAACAGGACGCCCGACTCGCGGGCGTACAGGCAGACGTGGTCGTCCTTGTGCCCGGGCGTGTGCAACACCTCGTACTCGTGGTCGCCGAGCAGGACGCTGTCGCCGTCGATCAGTTCGTGGTCGACGCCGTCTTGCGCCGTGTCGAACCCCCAAGCGTCGACGCCGAACGCCTCCTTCACCGCCGGGAGGTTGCCCACATGGTCCTCGTGAGTGTGGGTCAGCACGACGGTGTCGAGGTCGGCGACGTGCTCGCGGATCGCAGCGGCGACGTCGAAGTTCGCGCCCGGATCGACGAGGACGGTGCGCTCCCCGTCCACCAAGAACACGTTGCTGGAGAAGGCCGCGACATCCGCCGCGAGATTTCGGATCATAGTCGACGATTCCGTCGAAGCGGCCTTCACTCCGTCGCTTCGGGGAACGACCGACTTTTGAGCCAGAGGCCCCTCTCCACACTCGTGGACGCTCACCAGGACGCCGTCGCGAACCCGTTCGACATGGACGAGGAGTGCCGGAACTGTCCGGCGCTGTGCGAGACGCGCTCGGGGGTCGTTCACGGCTACGGCGACGTCGGCGCCGACTTCGCGGTGATCGGGGCCGCCCCGACCGCCGCCGCGGACGCGACCGGCGTCCCGTTCGCTCGCGACGACGGGCGGTCGATGTACGACCTCCTCGAACGAGTGGGGCTCTGCGAGGACGCCGCGGCTGAGCATCCCTCGGTGACGGGCGTCTACCTGACCGGGATCACGCGCTGTCACCACCCCGAGCGGGGACCGACAGACGAGGAGGTGCGCAACTGTGACGCCTTCCTCACCGCCGAGGTGCGGATGATCAACCCCGAGATTCTGCTCCCAGTCGGCGATCGGGCGCTGGCGACGCTGGTCCCTGAGTACACCACGTCCGCCCCCGAAGCGTTCGACGTCCGCGAGGACCACGCGACGACGATTCGCGGCCGCGGCTTCGAACTGTTCCCGACGATCCCACCCGCCGAGCAGACCGACGCCGAGGCGACGGCGTTCGTCGAGGCGTTCCGGGACCTGCTGGCCAGCGACTACCGGCAGACGAAGGGCCGCCGCGAGCGGTAGCTACCAGTACTGTCCGGACAGCCACTCCCGGGAGCGCATCCCGGCGGCCGCGAGCCCGGCGACCACCAGCGCGACGAGGACGACCGTCGCGAATCCCGCGGTCCCGACCTGTTCGGACGCGTTCGTCGCGAGGACGTACGCCGCGCCGAGGACCGTCGCGACGACGCCCAGCCCGACGAGACCACCCAGCGGCTTCGTGACGTGCATACGTCAGGGTCGTCGGTCGGCCACCTAAAATCCGCGGCTTCAAGAGCGCGCCACTCCGAACGTGAGGCATGACCGACGTCGCGCTGCTCGTCGATCCGCCGCGGGAAGGCTTAGTGGCGACAGGACTACCCGAGGAGACGCCACTCTCGGCCGATGAAGCCGCCGACCTCTACGAGGCCGCGGTGAAGGACACCGCCAGAGCGGTCGCCGCGAGCGGCGGCCAGTTGCTGGTGAACTACCGCACGGAGGAGTCTCTCCCGGAAGCCCACCGGCAATCGGAGGGGACCGCCGAGGAGACGACCCGAGAACTGATCGCGGCGGCGCTGGACGACGTCTCCGGCGACGACCCGCGGCTCGAACCGCAGGTCGGGTCGACGTTCTCCGCGCGGGCCGGCAACACCGTCACGCACCTGCTCGAGGAGGAAGACGCCACCTCTGCGGCGGTGTTGCGCGGGACGACGCCGCTGCTGGAGCGCACGCACGTCGACAGCGCCGCGATGAAGCTGCGCCGCTCGGAGACCGTCCTGGGCCCCACACCGGGCGGCAGCGTCCACTACGCGGGCTTCGCGGAGCCGCTGGACTTCGCAGACGCCTACGACGAACCGGCGCTGGAGACGCTGACCGACCGCGCGGTCGCCGCCGACCACGAGGTCGACTACGTGCCGATGCTGCCCCGCGTCGACACCCCCGCGGGCCTCGCGACGACGGTGTCGACGGTCCGGGCCCGCGCCGCGGCGGAGCGGTCGGTGCCGTACTTCACCGCGACGCTGATCGACGACCTCTCGCTGCACGTCGAAGTCGACGGCGGGGAACCGACGCTGGTCGCGAAGTAGCGAGCAGGCCACGCACCGTCGCACCCCCGGAGACGCGTGGCGCGACCGCTGCACTCCGGGGGCCACAGTCAGGTCACGGCGACCCTGGCCGCCCCCTGGATTATAAACCGTCGCACGCGCTCCCGACAGGGATTTGTAGGCCCCCGCGCAACCACCGGACGCGGTGGGGTGGCAGAGCGGACTATTGCGCCTGCCTTGAGAGCAGGTGTCCGAGAGGACTCCTGGGTTCAAATCCCAGCCCCACCGCTTGTGAGGGAACGGACGTGACCGAACAGCGGTGGAACCGGATTTGAGCCCTGCCAGTCGCAGCGCCGAGCGGAGTGAGGCGACCGTCTGGCTCCGGTTCAAATCCCAGCCCCACCGTGAGACTGCGGCGCACATTGCGCCGCAGGCGATCAGTACGCTGGTGATTTGAAGTAGACCAGTCGCGCGCAGCGAAGCGAGCACGTCTGGGCGTGGTTCAAATCCCAGCCCCACCGCGTCTGCTCCGAGCGAACACGCGAGGAGCGACGCGACTACGCGGTGGCCTCGTCGACGCGTGCCAGCAGGTCCTCGCTGTAGAGATCGGCGGCCTGTTCGGGGCGGCGGTCGGCGACGACGGCGGCGGCCCGGGCGGTGTTCAGGAAGGTTCGGTACGTGGCCTCGTCGACCATCTGACCGTCGATGGTGACGGCGCCGGTGCCGCCGGCCTTGGCGGCCTCGAACTCCTCGATTCGGTCGAGGTCCCGCGCGAGTTCGGCCGCGGACGGCGCGTGGATGCGGTTGCCCTGTGCGGTCTGGCTGGGGTGCAGCGACCAGGACCCGTCGAACCCCAGTTCGGCCTCGCGGCGCGCGTGTGCTGCGTAGCCCGGTGCGTCGTAGGTGGTGACGCCGGCGTGCTCGGCGAACACGTCGTCGTAGGGGCCGCCGATGGCGAGGAGGTCGGTCGCGCTGGCCTCGATGGAGATGCGTTCGAGCGTCCCGGCCCACTCCGGGCGGTCCTCGGGGTCGCCGCCGAGGTCCGCGGTGTAGTCGACGGGGCCGAACACGAGCGCGGCGAGGCGGTCGTCGTCGCCGAGGCGGGCGATCTCTCGGAGGTCGGACACCGCCGGTGCGGTCTCGACGATCACCGCGACCTCCAGGCTGTCGGCTGGGAGACCCGCCTCGCGTTCGGCCGTCTCGGCGGCCTCGATGGCCTGGCGGACGTCACGCTCGCGGCCGACCTTCGGAACGACGACGCCGTCGACGTGGTCGCCGGCGTCGGCGGCGAGCCGTCTGATCTCCTTGCGGCCCGCCTCGCGGCGCTCGACGTCGGCGTGGCTCCACCGGACGCGGGGCCAGAGTTCGCCCGCGAAGGCGGCGCCGTGCTCGGCGAGGAGATCGACGGTGTTGTCAAGCCCCGCCGCCTTCAGGTCCGGCGCGGTGCCGTCCTCCAAGTCGGGGACGAGCCAGTCGGGTGCCTCGAACCCCTCGGCGGTCAGCCCAGAGCGGAGGTACTTCGCCGTGTCCTCGCGGGGCACGGCGGCCGGTGCGGTCTGGAAGGTGCGACAGAGTCGTGTCATCGGTGTCTGAGAGTTATGGGTTAGCGGTCGCGGCGCTCGATCAAGGCCGTTCGGGTGCCGGAGTACACCGGGCGGCGGTCCTGGGTGAACGCGACGTGGCGAAAGCGCACCTCGCCGGCGTCGGCGTCGTGGGGCTCACAGCCCAGCACCACCGTGAAGCCGAACACGGTGTCGCCGGCGGTGACGAAGTCGTGGAACCGCTCCTCGCCGGCGCCGAGTTCGCGCCAGGTGCGCTCGTCCGAGCGGGCGTGGGCCAGCCCGATCGAACGCGTGACGTCGCCGTACGCGACCGGTTCGCCGGACGGCGCGTCGGCCATCGCCGCGGCGTTGTGGTGCTGGCGCGCGGTGTTCAGCGTCGCCAGCGGGAGTCCCGCGAGCGTCCTATCGTCGACGGTCCGGCCACGCTCGTGGCGGTACGCGACGGCGGCGTCCGCTCCCTCGGCGGTCGCGAGCGCCTCGCGGAAGTCCTCGAAGTAGCCACCGTCGGGCGCGAGCAGTTCGTCGGGCAAGTCAGCCGTCGGGTCGGGGTCGGGAGCGCCCTCGTCGTCGCTCCCCGCGCCGTCGGTCGCCGCGTCGCCGGCCTCGGCGGGGGTCTCGCGTGGGAGCATGTTCGTCCGGGTGTACGACAGGAGGACATCGCCGGTGTCGGCGTCTCGGCCCTCCGTCTCCCAGGAGACGATGCCGTACGCCGGCCGCGAGGACGATGTTCTGGTCTCCGTGACCGTCGAGACGACCGCCAGTTCCGTGCCGGGCGCGACCGCGCGGTCGTGAAAGCGGACGTCGTCCCGCCCGAGGAAGTACCCGCCCTTCTCGCTGAGGTCGGCGACGGTACAGCCCAGCGTGGCCGCCAGCAGGTAGTCGGGGTGGATGGGCACCTCGTCGAAGCCTCGCCGGCGTGTGGCGCTCGGTCGCCAGTAGGCGGGGTCGTGGTTCAGCGTCTGGCCGAGCCAGTCCTCGCAGCCGTGTCGCGAGAGCACGAGGCCGGGGTCGTGCTCGATGCGGTCGCCCTCGGCGAACGCCTCGAAGTGGTTGCCCTTGGGCTTCGTCTCGGCGCGCTCGACGGCGCGTGCGAACGTCTCCGGGTCGGTCCAGTCGGTCACCGTGGCACCTCCGTCGTCGCGGCGCGCTCGGCGTCGGCGCGACGCGCGAGTGTCCGGCGCATCTCGTTGGTGACGACCGTGTAGCCCTCGTCGAACCCCATCCCCGGTTTGGCGAGCACCTGGTCGGCGTCGGTCGCCAGCGCGACGTGGGCGCAGGCACGGGCGGACGTCGCCGTCTCGTTGCACGTCCCCCCGAGGTACGAGCGAACCGGGGTCCCCTCGCAGTACCGAACCGCGCGGGCCGACCGCTGGAGCCCCCCGAGGTCCGGCGTCTTGATCTGGACGACGTCGGCCGCCGCGGCGTCGACGAACGCCTCGACATCCTCCAGCGTGTTGCACCACTCGTCGGCGACGAGGTCGACCTCGACGGACGCCTCGCCCAGCGCCTCTCGCAGCGTCGCCAGCGCGCGAATCTGCTCGTCACGGGCGTCCGTCGGAGCCTCGTCGACCGCTTCGCCGGCGTCCATCGGCCCCTCAACCTGCAGGGCGAACGGCGCCGCGGCGTCCGCCAGGTCCGCGAAGTACGAGACCAAGTGGTCGCCGTCGTACGGCTCGCCGAAGATGTCACCGAGCAGGCCGTACACGTCGACGTGGAGATGGGGTTCGTACCCCGGCTGTCCGAGTTCGCGGGCACGCTCGGAGAGCCACGCGAGGTACGACCGGAGGTTCTCGCCGTCCGCACCGACCGCCTCGCGACTGTTGAACAGCCCGTGGGGTAACACCGGCGTCCCTCGCAGACACATCTTCTCGGCGTTCTCGCGCCGTCGCTCGCCGCTCTGGCCGAACACGGGGATCGGCTCGGTCGCCGGGTCGGTCCCCAGGTGGTCGGCGAGCACGTCGGTCCGCGTGGTGCGGGTCGCCCGCGCAGCGGCGGCCAGCAGCGCCGCGGAGACGCCGTAGCGGACGCCCGTGTGGTCGTCGGTCGACAGCGACTCGACGGCCTCGCCGAAGTCGTCGACTCGCCGGCCGACGAGGCGGTCGGCGAGCGGCCCCTCGACGGCTTTCTTCGCTCGCTCGGGGTCGAGCGGCGGGTCGCGGCCGCCGGCGCCAGCGTACTGGACCGCCGCGCAGTCGCCCCGGACGACGGAGCCGTCCGAGAGGTCGAGTTCGATCAGCAGACTCTCGCCTGGTTCGCGGACCCGGTCGAACCCGTCGGTCACGGGCTCGCCGTCGTAGGCGAACCCGTCCCGCTCCGCACCGGCCTTGATCGCGCGCTGGTCGTCGCTGTAGAAGGCGGCCACGCCGGGGGTCGCCCGAACCGACTCGATCCGCATCAGTCTCCCCCCGCGGGCCGGCCGATCAGTCGCCCCTCGCCGACGGCGTCGACGTCGTCGGCCACCATCCGGAAACTCCGGTCGCGGCCCTCGGTGTCCGCGCGGTCCTGGAGGCGGGCGCGGTGAATCTCCCGGACCTCCTCGCCGACGGCGAGGTCGCCGAACTCCAGCAGTCGGACGCGGCCGTCGTCGTCGCGGGCGGGCAGGACCTCGCCCGCCGCGGCGTCGCTGGGGGCGAACGGGACGTCCAGCGCGCCAGTCTCGAACGCCCGGACGACCCCCTGGGCCACGTCGCCGTCGCCGAGGTCGTGGACCGTCGACAGCAGCGACCGCACCGCCATCTCGATCACCTCGCGTTCCTCGCTCACGCCGTCGAGCGACGGGCCCTGTTCGAGAACCATCTCCATCGACTGGCGGGTCGTCCGCAGGCCCGCGGCGTTGGCCTCGGCGGTTGGGACGCCCTCGAACTCCTGGGGAGACTTCGTGATGACCTTGTCCGGCCGGGCGAACCCCGCCGTGACCCCACCGAGGCCGATCAGGCCATTCGCGCGAGCCTCGTCCGGTGGGAACCCGCCCATCCACTCGTGGAACACGGTCGTCACCGTCACCTCGTCGGGGAGGTACTCCTCGCCGAGCGCGCGCAGTTCCCGCAGCGCGGCGACGTCCTGGACGAGGTTGCCGACCTGCCCGTAGCCCAGCGTGATCGACCGGACGCCCTGTGTGGCCGCGAGTTTGCCCTCGACGAGCATCACGGCGATGGCGATGGCGGGCGGCACGAGGGTCCCGGTCAACGGGCCGAACGGCTCGCGGTTGATCCGGACGCCGCGCTCGGTGTAGGCGCCACAGAGGCGGTCGACGTACTGCCAGTGCTCGATGGTCTCCGCGAGGTCGGCCCCGCCGGTGTAGGGAATGTTGTACGAGATGGGCCCGCCCTCGAAGCTCTGGAACCCCCCGGCGAGCGTGACGGCGGCCAGCAGTCGCGCGTCGGGCGTGCCGTGGCGAACCTCCACGGGCGCGTCGGCGGCCTCGATCAGTTCGCGACAGCCCTCGACACCGTGAGTGACCGCCGGGAACCCGTTGAGCGCGTCCGGGTCGCCCTCGCGGGCGTCCGCCAGCCCCGCGGCCGCGTCCTCGTAGTCGTTCGTCCGCGTGTACGAGTCGATGGTCGTCGGCAGCAGATCGGCGCCGCCCGTCTCCTGGAGATGGTCGAGCAGTTCGATCTGGTCGTCCAGTCGCGCGACGCCCGCTCGGGGTTGCAACAACGGCCGGTCGGCCGCCTCCAGCACGCGGGCGAACTCCGTCTCGGGCGGCAACGACTCGTGGTGCGCGACGGCGCTCTCGAAGTCCACGTCGTCGCCCGCGGGCCAAGACTCCCGAACCGTCCGGTCGCGGCGCCGCAGCTCCGCGTCGGAGATGTACTCGTCGCGGATCATCTCAGGCCTCGACGCGCTCGCCGGCGGTCTGGCCGACGCGCAGGTCTCGCTCCAGCGAGGCGACGGCCTCCTCCGGGTCCGTCTCGGTGCCGAACACGCGGTCGAACCCCATCCGTTCGAACCGCTCCTGGGCGTCGCCCTCGTCCTGGCCGACCGAGAGGTTGCCGCCGACGTAGGTCACCGGGTCCAGCCCCGCCTCGGAGAGACGGTCGTTGAGCCCGGTACAGTCGCGCTCGGCGTGTCCGTACAACGAGGACACCAGCAGCGCGTCGGCGCCGTGGTCGGCGACGGCGTCGACGAACTCCGCCTGCGAGGTCTGCACGCCGAGGTTGACCACCGAGAACCCCGCCGCCGATAGGGCCCGTTCGAGGATGGTGATTCCGACGACGTGAGCGTCCGAGCCGATTGTGCCGAGTACGACCGTCCGTGGCATGTATTCACTCGTTGTACAGATGGACGCATAAACCTAATGGTCTATCATGATGTTTTCGAAAACAAGCGTTCGATCGGCGCGCACGCACCACTGGCACTTCGTTAATGATAAACCCTTATGTTTCGCGGCGCGTGCCGACCGGTATGGGCGCGCTGTCTGACCTGGCCGTCGTCGACCTGACGCAGGTGCTCGCCGGACCGTACTGCACGATGCTGCTCGCGGACATGGGCGCGGACGTGGTGAAAGTCGAGCGTCCGGGCGGCGACCTCATCCGACCGAACCCGCCGTTCGCCGATAGCGAGGCGGAACCGTACGGCGGCTACTTCCAGAGCGTCAACCGGGGCAAGCGCTCGGTCGAACTGGACCTCGGTGACGAGGGCGACCGCGCGGACTTCCTCGACCTCGTCTCGGAGGCCGACGTCGTCGTCGAGAACTACCGCGCCGGGACGATGGAGCGGTTCGACCTCGGCTACGAGACCCTGCGCGAGCACAACCCCGAACTCATCTACTCGTCGATCCGCGGCTTCGGCGACCCCCGCACCGGCGAGACCCACCGTCAGGGCCAGCCCTCCTTCGACCTCATCGCCCAGGCGCTGGGCGGCGTCATGGAGATCACCGGCCACCCCGACGGGCCGCCGACCAAGACCGGCCCCGGCATCGGCGACCTGTTCACCGCCGTGTTGAACTGCGCTGGCATCCTCGCGGCGGTCCACCACCGCGAGCGCACCGGCGAGGGCCAGTACGTCGACACCGCGATGTACGACGCGATGGTGTCGCTGTGCGAGCGGGCCGCATACCACCGCTCGTACGCCGACGAGACCCTGACCCGCCAGGGCAACTCCCACCCGACGCTGTTCCCCTACGACGCCTTCGCGGCGTCGGACGGCCACGTCGTGATCGCCGCCTTCTCCGACGGCCACTGGACGGCGCTCTGCGAGGCGATGGACCGCCCGGACCTGGCCGCCGACTACCCCACCACCGACGACCGCCTCGCCGCCCGCGAGCGGTTGCGCGAGGAGATCGCCGACTGGGTCGCCGACCGCTCGACGGCGGCCGTCGTCGACCGGCTCTCGGGGTCGGTCCCGGTCGCGCCCGTCCAGGACGCCGCCGACGTGTTCGCGGACCCCCACGTCCACGACCGGGAGATGCTCGTCCCCGTCGAGCAACCGGGCACCGGCGAGCGCGTCGAGATCGCCGGCTCGCCGATCAAGATGTCCGAGACGAACCCCCACCCGCGGGGCCGCGCGCCGTTGCTCGACGAACACCGCGAGGCCGTGCTCGGCGAGGACCGCGGCGCCGCCGACGACCGCTCGGAGGGAGTCGGCGACTAGGTCCCCGAGAACGACGCGAGCAGGTCGTCGAACCGCTCGGGCGGCGCGTCGAGCTCCTCGCGCAGCGTCCGCGCACGCTCCTGCAGCTCGCGGTACTCCGCGCTCTCTTTCAGTTCCGCCGCGGACTTCTCGTCGGCCAGCGTCGACAGCGTCGCGGCGATGCGCAGGAACTCCGCCTCCGGGTCCTCGCGGCTCCCGCCAGCGAGCTGTTCCTCGACGACCTCCGTCAGTTCGATCCCCGAGACTGGCTTGCGGACGTACTCGTCGAAGTCCATGTCGACGATGTCCAGATCGGCGCCGACCGCCGTCACCATCACGACCCGGCAGTCGAACCCCGCCTTGCGGATTTCCGCGAGCACCTCGTCGCCGGAGGTCGGCATCCGCCGGTCGAGCACCACGGCGTCCACCTCGCGGTCCATCTTCCGGAGCGCCTCCTGTCCGCCGTAGGCGGTGCGCACGTCGTACTCACGGTCCAGAAACAGCGCGTACGAGTCCGCGACCTCTTCCTCGTCGTCGACGACCAGCACCGTCCTCGACTCCTCGCCTGCGCTCACCGTTCGGTCCCCCCTGATGGTACCAGCATGCTGTGACGACCGTTCACACACCTCCCACAAAGCCGTTCCGCCCTGCCAGGGGGCCGCGGCGGCGCCGCTGGCGGAGTGGACGAACGAAAGCGAGAGGTGGGACGGGTGGCGCGGCGGGTGCCGGGTGGTGCGACCGGACGACCCCGGACATCGTCCGGTGCCGAGCGCGGGCCTTTGTGCGACGGGTGCTTCGCCGGTTCGACGTGAAAAGCGTCGGGTACCGGCATCACAATGTACTGCCTCCGCACAGATAAATGATCGGCTCCCGGTCGGCGCTGCCGGGCGGTCACCGGGGGAAGTCGTCGCGGCGGTCACGCCACGCGGGAAACTCCTCGCGGCGGGCCTCGACGACGCCGGGGTCGACGTCGGCGGTGACCAGCGTCGCCCCGTCGTCGCTACTCGCCAGCGTCGTTCCCCACGGGTCGTACACCGTCGAGCGACCGAGCAGCGTCGCGTCGTCGAACTCGCCGCTGCCGTTGACCGTCGCGACGTACGAGAGGTTCTCGATGGCCCGCGAACGGGACAGCGTCTCCCAGTGCTCGACGCGGGGGTACGGCCACGCGCTCGGCACCAGCGTCAGCGTCGTCCCCTGCTCGGCGAGCCGTCGGTACAGTTCCGGAAACCGCAGATCGTAGCAGGTCGTCACCCCGACGGTGAACCCGCCGATGTCGGCGGTCTCCAGGCGCTCGCCGGGCACCAGCAGCTCCGTCTCCGCCGAGCCGTAGCCGAACAGGTGGTGCTTGCGGTAGGTCAGCAGTCGTCGCCCGTCGGCGTCGAACAGCACCGATGTGTTCGCCAGCCCCTCCGCCGCGGGGCCGCCGTCGGTCGCCGACAGGTCCTCGACGATCGTCCCGGCCAGCACCGCGACGGACTGCTCGCGAGCCGTCTCGCGCAGTCGCGTCAGAATATCGCCGTCGAGACCCTCCGCCGAGCGCGCGTAACTGTCGAACGCGAAGTAGCCGACCGCGAACATCTCCGGGAGTGCGACGAGGTCCGCGCCGTCCGCGGCCGCCCGCTCGATCGCCGCCACGGCACGGTCGACGTTGTCGTCGACCGCCGCCGGTTCGACCTCGATCTGGGCCAGCGCCAGGCGCATCAGCGCTCGACCCCCAAGTGCTTCTCCAGCGCCCGTTCCAGATTCTGCAGTTCGCCGTCGAGGTTCCGCTTGAAGAACCGCTCGACGCCCGGCAACCGCCCGTCGACGACGAACTCGTTGATCAGACGGCTCCCGTCGTCGGTCGCCTCGATGGTGTGTTCGCCGGTGACCTTCATCACCTTCGAGCGACCGACGAACTTCACGTACTCCGGCGGTCGCCGCTCGACATCCTCGGTCCGGACTTTCGCCGTCCGGTTCAGCAGCGGGATCGGCAACTGGACGTGCCAGGTCGCCGCCGTCCCGTCCGGATCGTCGAGTTCGAACTCCGTCACGACGCTGATCGCCCCCGCGCGCAGTTCCGGGTCCGAGATGAACTCCCAGACGCGTTCGGGCGCGGCGGGCACCTCGATCGTTCGTTGGACCCGGACGGTCATCGCTCTCAGCTGTGACCCGGCGGTGGAAAAAGGCGCCGAAAGCGGGCCCGCGGGCCGGGAGAGGCGACGGCGGCGCCGCTGCTCGTGGACTGTGAACCGAACACGGACCGGCTCAGGACTGCGAGGCCGAGCGCAGGGTTACCTTCCAGGTGGTCGACCGCGACCGACCCCACTTCTCGATGTCGACATCCTCGGACTTCTCGGCGAGCTGTGGCAGGCGCGACCCGACCTCCTTGGCCGAGAGTCCGAGCGCCTCGGCGATGTTCTTCGAGCGGAAGTACCGCTCGCCACGAGAGACGCTCCCGTGGAGGTACGCGAGGATTCGACGCTCGTCCTCGGTGTAGTCGCTCATCCCTAGCTGACGCTACGTGCGGGATCCGTTTAATCGTTTCCCGTCGCGAACTCGCGAGTCAGCCCCAGTAGAGGTGCACGGCGACGACCGACAGCCCCGCAGCGATCATCGCCAGCGCGAACCCGGCGCCGGCCATCTCGTCGCCACCCTCGACGAACATCCACGCCGCCCCCAGCACGGCGACGACGCCGAACAGCATCGACGCCCCAACTGCCTTGTCCGACTCCATCGCTTCGGCTGTCATACCACACTGTATCCGAGCTGCCCACTTGAATCCTGTGAGGTCGCCCCGGGGCGATCCGCCGTCGCCGTGCCACCCTCTATCGAGCGACCGACAGCTTGTAGTGGGCCCCGCGGCGAGGTGGAGCCATATGACGGAGAGCCACCAGACTCCTGGTCGCGTTCTTCTCCCGCGGTGACCGGCGGGTCGCCGCCGCCCGCGAGGACGACGCCGTGTCGATCACCGTCGGCGACGTCGAGGTGGAACTGACCCACAGCGAAGCGGCGGCGCTGTCGGACGCCATCGGCGCGGCAGTCCGCGGCCGCCGCGAGTTCGTCCGCACGGCGTGCGTCGTCCACGCCGACGGCAGGTACGAGGTCCGCCGGCGCGGCGCCGACTCGGCGGGCAACCGGAAGGTGTTCGACGACCGCCGCGAACTGCGGCGACTGTACGATCGACTGCCCCAGCGGTTCGGCGCCGACGACATCGACCACCGCGGCGTCAGCGGTTCCCGACGACACCTGGTCGTCCGCCACGTCGCCGAGCACCCGTGGTTCGACTGCGAACTGTCGCGACGGCGTCCGCTGACCGTCGAGAAGCAGGCAGGCGGGGGTGAGGATCGGGACTGAACGGCGGAGCCGCGAGGAGAACCGTCCGCGAGGAGTCGACGGATGCGGGGTCGTTACTTCAGCCGTTCCTGGAGGAACGACGGGTGGGCAGCGGTGACCCCCTCGATGCCCTTGATGTCGTGGCTGATGACGTCGCCCAGCGCCTCGCCGTCGTCGGCCCGAACCTCGGCCATCAGCATGTGGTCGCCGCTGGAGGTGTACAGCGCCGTGACCTCGGCGAGGTCCTTCAGCGCCTGGGTCGCCTCGACGTAGTGCTCCGAGGCGACGTCGATGCCCACCTGTGCGATGGACTGCCCGGAGAGCTTCTTCGGGTCGACCTCCGCGGAGTAGCCCACGATGACCCCCTCCTCCTCCAGCTGGTTGATGTACTTCCGGACGGTCGGTTTCGACACCTCGGCTCGCTCGGCGATCTCGGCGTAGGAGGCCTGCGCGTCCTCTTCCAGCACCGAGAGGATGCGCTGCTCCGTCGACTCCGTGCTCATACCATACTCTCTTGCTCTCACAGGAAAATAAGTTTCGTATTGTGAAATCACCGCCGAGACCGGTCGCGAGGGGGTCGCCAGCGCCTACTTGTGGCGGTCAAGCAGGTCGTACGAGCGCTCCCACTCCCGATCCTCGTCGAAGTACTGCTCGGCGACGGCCGTCTCCGGGACGTCACCCTGGGCGCGCTTGGCCTGGGTGTAGGACGGGCGGTCGTCGTCGCGGTAGTACCGCCCGGTCAGCACTTCGCCCTCGTGCAGCGCCGACTCGGTCTCGTGCATCATGTCGGCCGCCTCCCGGCGGTCGGTGACGTCGAAGTCGTAGTCGTCGCTGTCCTGCACGTCGACGTACGGGACGTACTGCTTGGCGTCCTTGTTCCAGGTCGGACACTGGGTGAGGAAGTCGATGTGGGCGAACCCGTCGTGCTGGATGGCCTCGACGATGATCTCCTTGGCCTGGTTGGGGTTGACCGCCGCCGTCCGGGCGATGTAGGACGCGCCGGACGCCAGCGAGAGGCTCAGCGGGCGCACCGGGTCCTTCGCCGAGCCGTGGGGCTGGGTCTTGGACTCGTGTCCCTTCGGGCTGGTCGGGGAGGTCTGGCCCTTCGTGAGCCCGAAGATTTCGTTGTTGAACACGATGTACACCATGTCGTGGTTCTCCCGGGCGCTGTGCATGAAGTGGTTGCCGCCGATGCCGTAGCCGTCGCCGTCACCGCCGGCGGCGACCACTTCGAGGCCGGGGTTGGCCAGTTTCGTCGCCCGGGCGACCGGCAGCGCACGGCCGTGGATCGAGTGGTAACCGTAGCTCTCGAAGTACGAGGAGAGTTTGCCCGAGCAGCCGATGCCGGTCACCAGCATGATCTCCTCGGGGTCCCGGCCGACCTCGTGCATCGCCTGCTTGAGCGCCTTGAGGACGCCGAAGTCGCCACAGCCCGGACACCACGTCGGCTGCGGTTCCAGGCCGGGCGTGTAGTCGTCTCGGTCCAGTTCTCTGTCGCCGTCGATCGCGCTGAACGTGCTCATTGTCAGTCACCTGCCGCGGGTTCGATTCGCGTCTGTGCGTTCGGCGTGTCGGTGCTCCCGTCGATCACCGACTCCAGCCCCTCGACCACCTCGGCGGGTTCGAAGGGGTTGCCGTCGTACTTCAGGAGGCTGTGCAGCTTCGGGCCGAACCGCCCGAGGTGGCGCTGGACGTGCCCCCGGAACTGTGCGGTGGCGTTCATCTCGACGACCATGGCCCGCTCGACGCTCTCCAAGAACGCGGTCAGTTCGGCCTCGGGGAACGGCATCATGTCGCTGACGCCGATCGCTCGCACCGAGTGGCCGGCGTCGTTGAGGCGGTCGACGGCCTCCCGGACGGCGCCCTGCTGGCTGCCCCAGGTGACGATGCCGTAGTCGGCGTCCTCGGGACCCATGTACGTCTGGTTCGAGTCGTCGGCGGAGTCCAGGCGCTCGCGGATCGAGGTGAGCTTGCGGATTCGCCGGTCCATCTGCTTGACCCGGTTCTCGGGGTCCTCGGCGATGTGACCGCTTGGCCAGTGTTCGTTGCCGCTGGCGAGGTAGCGACCGCCCGTCTGGCCGGGCAGCGAGCGCGGGCTGACGCCCTCGGGCGTCTCGTCGGGGTCGTTGCCGTACCGGAGGAACTTCCCGGATTCGTCGTGGGCGGCCTCGGCGAGTTCGTCTTCGGTGAGCGTCGCCCCGAGGCTCGGGTCGGGTTCGCGGTCGAAGAAGCTCTCGGGGACGTTCGTGTTCTCGCCGGACAGCTTCTGGTCGTAGACGACGATCGCCGGGATGTGGTAGTCGTAGGCGATCTCGAAGGCCGTGCGGGTCTGCTCGTAGGCCTCCTCGACGGTCCCGGGGGCGAACACGACGCGGTTGGAGTCGCCCTGACTCGTGTACAGGACGTGTTCGAGGTCGCCCTGCTCGGGCTTGGTCGGCATGCCCGTGGAGGGGCCGGCCCGCATCGCCTCGACGAGGACGATCGGCGTCTCGGTCATCTCCGCCAGCCCCAGCGGCTCGGACATCAGCGCGAACCCACCGCCGGAGGAGCCGGACATCGCCTTCGCACCGGCGTGGGAGGCGCCGATCGCCAGCGACGCCGCTGCGATCTCGTCCTCGACCTGCTCGGCGACCCCGCCCATGTCCGGCAGGTTCTGAGACATGATGGTGAACACGTCCGTCCACGGGGTCATCGGGTACCCGGCGATGAACCGACAGCCGGCGTCGATAGCGGCGTAGGCGACGCCGTTCGACCCCGAGACGAGCACCTGCTCCTCGTCGTGGTCGCCCTCCGGAATCCGGAGGTCGTGCTCGAAGTCGTACTCCGTCTGGATCGTCTCGTAGGTGTCTTCGAGGATCGAGAGGTTCGTCTCCAGCACGTCGCCTTTCATCTTCGAGTCGCGCATCACCTCCTCGACGTAGTCGGTGTCCATCCCCAGCAAGGCGGCCGTCGCGCCGATGCCGGCGGTGTTGCGCATGACCTCTCGGCCCTGCTCTTTGGCCATCGCCCGGAGGTCGAGATCGAAGACGTGCCAGTCGTTCTCCGCGGCCCGTTCGTCGAGGTCCGGCAGCGACTCCTCGACGTCGATCAGCCCGGAGTCGTACACGATGATCCCGCCCTCTCGGAGGTCGTCGAGGTTCTCCGAGAGCGGCTTGATCTCCTCGTCGCCGTACACCGACTCCTCGTCCGGATTGCGGGCGAAGGAGTCACCCAGCGCCAGCAGGAAGTTGTAACCGTCGCCGCGGGAGTGTACGGGGTCGGCGGCGGCGCGAATCTCCACGTACGTGTGTCCGCCGCGGATGCGCGACGGGTAGTGCCTGTGCGTGAAGATGTCCAGCCCCGACCGCATCAGCGCCTTCGCGAAGTTCTGGCTCGTCGAGTCGATCCCGTCGCCGGAACCACCCGCGATTCGCCATATGAGTTCGTCCTGAGTCATTGGTTATCTGCGACCCGTGTCGGTCGCGTCTACACTGACTTCGCGGCAGCGCGGATTAAACGTTTGCTATGGGTTGGCAAGGAAAGTTCGTGAGGGATGGCGGTTTTCGGTGATCGATCCGGCGAGATGTGGGGGGTGTCGCGACCGTCTCACTCAGCAGTGACCTCGTCAGGCACCGCGTCCGGCGTCAACCGCGACAGCCGCATCGCGTTGCCGGTGACCCCGACGGTCATCCCGGCGTCGCCGGCCAGCACCGCCAGCCAGATCGGCACCAACCCGAGTGGCACGCCCACCGCCAGCAGGGCCTTGATGCCGAGGCTCGCCCAGATGTTCTGCCGGATGACGCCGTTGGCGTCGCCCGCCAGTTCGTACAGGTACGGGAGTTTCGAGAGGTCGTCGGTCATCAGCGCCACGTCGGCCGTCTCGATGGCGGTGTCGGTGCCCGCCGCCCCCATCGCGACGCCGACCGTCGCCGTCGCCAGCGCCGGCGCGTCGTTGATGCCGTCGCCGACCATCGCGACCGGGCCGTCGGCCGCGAGTTCCTCGACGGCCGCGACCTTCTCGTCGGGCAGCAGTTCGGCGCGGTACTCGTCGACACCGACCTGCTCGGCGATGGCCGCCGCGGTCCCCTCGTTGTCGCCGGTCAACATCACGACCCGCCCGACGCCCAGCGCGTGCAGGCGGTCGACGGCCCAGGCGGCCTCCGGGCGCACCTCGTCGGCGACGGCGACGACGCCCACCAGCTCCGTCTCCGTGCCGAGCAGGACGACCGTCTTGCCCGCCGCCTGCAGGTCCGGGATCGTCTCGGCGGCGAGATCGACGCAGTTCGACCGCTCGCAGGCGGCGACGGCGCCGCCGTCGGTTCGGGCCGCGGCGTCACCGGTCGCGTGGACATGCGAGAGGTCGAACCCGCGTTCGGCGAAGAGGTCGGGTTTGCCCGCGAGGTGGGCCTCGCCGTCGGCGGTGGCGCGAACGCCCTTCCCGGTGATGCTCTCGAAGCCCGCGACCGACAGCTCCGGGACGCCCCGCTCGTCGGCGGCAGCGACGACGGCGTCGGCGATTGGGTGCTCGCTGCGGGACTCGATGGCCCGGGCACGAGCGAGCACCTCGGACCCGTCGTGGCCATTGAGGCCGACGACATCGGTGACGGTGAGGTCGCCCCGGGTGAGCGTCCCGGTCTTGTCGACGGCGACGGTGTCGACGGTACCCATCGCCTCAAGGTGGTTCCCGCCCTTGATCAGGACGCCGTTGCGCGCCGCGCTGGTGATGCCCGACACCACCGAGACTGGCGTCGAGATGACGAACGCACAGGGACAGGCCAGCACGAGGAGGGTCAGCCCCCACACGACCGCCGTCGAGAGGCTCTTGCCGAGCAGCGTCGGCGCCGCCAGCGTCGTCAGCACCGCGATCGCGACGACGACCGGCGTGTAGTAGTTCGCGAACCGCTCGACGAACTGCTCGCGCTCGGTCTTGTTCGCGTTGGCGTCCTCGACCATCTCGACGATGCGCGAGAGGGTGTCTTCGCCCGCCGGCGTCGTCACCTCGACCTCGAGGTACCCGCCCTCGTTGATCGTCCCGGCGAACACCTCGTCGTCGACGGCTTTCTCGACGGGGACGCTCTCGCCGGTGATGGGGCTCTGGTCGACTGCGCTGGCCCCCTCGACGACGACGCCGTCGGCCGGAATCTTCTCGCCCGGTTCGACGAGGACGACTTCGCCGACCCGCAGTTCGTCGACGGGGACCGTCACCGTCTCGCCGTCCCGGCGCACCGTCGCCTCCTCCGGCGAGAGGTCCATCAGTTCTCGCAGGGAGTTTCGGGCCTGGTCCATCGAGTACCGCTCCAGCAGCTCGGCGACGCTGAACAGCACCGCCAGCGTGGCCGCCTCGAAGTACAGCGCCTCGCCAAAGGCGAGACTCGCCGACAGCGCGCCGACGATGGCCAGCGACATCAGGAAGTCGATGTCCAACTGGCGATTCGCCGCCGAGTAGTAGCCGCCGCGAAGAATCTCCTGGCCGCTGGCGGCGACCGCCACCAGGAACAGCAGGTCCGCGACGTGCAACGTCGATCCGAGCAGCGTCCCGACGACGAACTCGCCCGCGAGCACGAACTCGAAGCCCAGTCCGGCGGCGAGCACGACGGCGCCGACCAAGGTCTTCTTCGCCCGACGGCTCCGCCAGACGTCCGTCTCGGCCGCGGCTCCGCCGGGTTCGCCCTCGTCGCCGACGTCGGTCACCCCGTAGCCGGCCGCCTCGATGGCACCGACGACCGCGTCCTCGCCGGTGTCGGCGTCGGTCGCCACCGCGACGGTCCCCGCGGTCGGCCGGGCGTCGTGGTCCGTGACCCCGTCGAGGTCGTCGAGCGCGCTCCCGACCTTCTCGGCGCACGACGCACAGTCCATCTCCGGGACGGTGTAGGTGACCGTCGCTCCTCCGGCGTCCGACAAGCGCTCGCCCGCGTCGGTCTCGTCGTCGGGGTGCAGCCCGTGGCAGTCGTCGCACCCGTCGTCGGCTCTGGGCATCATCCGACCCTAGCCACCGCCGAGTTATTAATCCCGCTGTTGTAATCCGGCGACAGCGTGTGAGAATCTGTTAGCGTTCGACCCTGAGTTAATAACTCTGCGCCGAGACTGCTCACAGCCCCTCGACGGAGCGCAGCCGCTGGACGACGCGGGGCGGGGCGGCGCTGGGGCCGTCCCTGACGCGGTGGTCCGGGATCAAAAGCGGCGCCGGGTTCTCCGCCAGCGCCTGGCGCACCGTCCGCAACCCCTCGTCGTCGTCGGAGAGACCGCCCGTCATCCGAGCCAGCTGGCCACAGCCCACGTCCTCACCGTAGGGGACGTTCTGCAGCGTCTCCAGAACTGCCCGCTGGTCGCCGCCCGCGGTCAGCGCGACGTCGACGTCCTCAAAGGTGACGGGATCGACGCCGTCGAGGTACCGGTCGATGCGGTCGAGCAACGGGTGGTCCGTCTCGTGGTCGTCCTCGGGGTGGTCGGGGAACGAGACGCTGATGACCTTCCCACCGGCCGTCCCGATCTGGACCCACGACTCCAGGAACGGCGACTCGCTGGCGTACACGCCGGCGGAGCCGGGCGCCGCTGTGTCGTCCATGGCCGAACTTCGTGTGGTCGAGGCATCAACCTTCCCCACGGCGAGGGTTGAAGACGACGGAAGCCACCACTCCGAACGTGAACCGACGACACCGAGGACCCTCGCAGACCGCGACCGCCACACGTCCCACCGAGGACCTCGTGACGCAAGTTATTTGTACAAAACAGTACCTCGATGTACAATGATGAACACAACTGACGATCTGGCGCCGCCGGTACGGTCCATCCTGGCGGCGGCCCGCGAGCGCGCGGCCCCGGAGGGACGGGTCGACGCCGACGCCGCCTCGCTTGCCGACGCGCTCACGGCGGCCGCCGCCGACGGTCGCGTCCCGGTGATCGCGGAGGTGAAACCGACCAGTCCGACGACCGACGGTCACCGCGCGGACGACCCCGTCGAACTGGCCGAATCGATGGTCGCCGGCGGGGCCGCCGCCCTGTCGGTGCTGACCGAACCCGAGCACTTCGGTGGGAGCGTGGAGACCTTAGAGCGGGTGCGGGCCGCGGTCGACGTGCCCGTGCTCCGGAAAGACTTCGTGCTCGACGAGGCGGGGCTCGACGCCGTCGCCGCCGACGCCGTCCTGCTGATCGCGCGGTTCGTCGACGACCTGCCGGCGCTGGTCGAGGCCGCTCGCGACCGTGGGATGGAACCGCTCGTCGAGGTCCACACCGCCGCGGAGCTGGAACGAGCCCTCGACGCCGGTGCGACCGTGATCGGCGTGAACAACCGCGACCTCGCCCGCCTGGAGGTCGACCGTGCGACGTTCGAGTCGGTCGCCCCCCACGCGCCGGACGACGTGACGCTGATCGCCGAGAGCGGCATCGAGACGCCCGCACACGCCCGGCGGATGCGCGAGGCCGACGCCGACGGCCTCCTGATCGGGTCTGCGATCATGGGCAGCGACGACGTGGCCGAAGGGACCCGGAGGCTGGTGTCGGCATGAGCCGCCGCGAGACGGAGACACCCGAGGGCGACACGCTCGACGCCGGCGACGGCAAGTTCGGGAAGTACGGCGGCCAGTACGTCCCCGAGGTGCTGATGCCGGCAATCGAGGAGCTGGAGGACGCCTACGAGCGGTACGTCCTGCACAACGAGGACGGCTTCGTGGACGAGTTCCGCGACCGCCTGCGTGACTTCGGCGGGCGTCCGACGCCGCTCCAGCGCGCGGACAGGCTCTCCGAGCGCTACGACACCGAGGTGTACCTCAAGCGGGAGGACCTCCTGCACGGCGGCGCCCACAAGCTCAACAACGCGCTCGGCCAGGTGCTGCTGGCGAAGTACATGGGCAAGGAGCGCATCGTCGCCGAGACCGGCGCCGGCCAGCACGGCACCGCGACGGCGATGGCCTGCGCGCACCTCGGGATGCCCTGTGAAATCTACATGGGCGAGACCGACATCGCCCGCCAGCGCCCGAACGTGTTCCGGATGCGGATCAACGGTGCCGAGGTCAACCCCGTCACCATCGGCCGGGGAACGCTCAAGGAGGCGATCAACGAGACGATGCGCGACTGGGCGACCAACGTCGAGGACACCCACTACGTCATCGGCTCGATCGTCGGCCCGCATCCGTTCCCACAGATGGTCCGGGACTTCCAGGCGGTCATCTCCGAGGAGGTCCGCCGTCAGATTCGAGAGACGGCCGGCCGCCTCCCCGACGCCGTGCTCGCCTGTGCCGGCGGCGGCTCGAACACGATGGGGACGTTCCACGAGTTCGTCCCCGACGACGAGGTCGACCTCGTCGCCGTCGAGGCCGGCGGCTCCTCGCTGGCCGTCGACGAGGACGAGGGTGTCGCCCCCAACTCCGCGACGCTGTCGACCGGCGACGAGGGCGTGCTCCACGGTGCCCGGACGAAACTGCTGCAGGACTCCGACGGCCAGGTAGTCGAGTCCCACAGCGTCTCGGCGGGGCTGGACTACGCCGGCGTCGGCCCCGAACTCTCGCACCTCGTCGACACCGGTCGCGTGACGCCCGCGAACGTCGACGACGACGCGGCGCTGGAGGGGTTCCACCGCCTCTCGCAACTGGAGGGGATCATCCCCGCGCTGGAGACCGCCCACGCCTTCGGCTACGCCGAGGAACACCCCGAGGCGCTGGGCGACCTCGCGGTGATCAACGTCTCCGGGCGCGGCGACAAGGACCTCCAGACCGTCGTCGAGGAGACCGAGCGTCGGGACCTCGACGTCGCGCCGGACATGTCCGTGCTCGACGCCGACGGAGGTGGCCTCTGATGGGCCTGTCGACGGCGTTCGACGGCGAGCCCGCGTTCGTCCCGTACCTCTGTGTCGGCGACCCCAGCCTGGAGGCCTCGAAGGCCTACGTCGAGGCGCTGGTCGAGGGCGGCGCCGACGCGGTCGAACTCGGCCTGCCGTTCTCCGAACCCATCGCCGAGGGGCCGACGATCCAGGGTGCGATTCGCCGCGCGCTGTCGGCGGGCACGACCCCCGAGCGGTACTTCGAGTTCGTCGAAGACCTCGACGTCGACGTGCCGCTGGTCTGCATGACCTACTACAATCTCCTGTACCAGTACGGCGTCTCCGCGAGCGAAGCGAGCGGAGGCTCGGAAGACTCGTCTTCCGGTGGTGAGCAGGGGGTCGAGCCCGTCGTCGAACGGGCCGCCGAGGCGGGCATCGACGGGTTCGTCGTCCCGGACCTCCCGGTCGACGAGGCCGAACCGCTGGCCGACGCCTGCGAGTCCCACGGCCTCGATCTGGTGTTCATCGTCGCGCCGACGACGACCGACGAGCGCCTCGAACGGATTCGCGAACTGGTCTCGGGGTACGTGTACGTCCAGGCGCGCCTGGGCACGACCGGCGCCAGCGAGGAGGTGGGCGACGCGGTCGGCGAGGGCGTCGCCCGCGTCGCCGACTGGCCGGTGCCCGCCGCCGTCGGCTTCGGCATCTCCAGCGAGCAGCAGGCCCGCGAGGTCATCGCCGCCGGCGCCGACGGCATCATCGTCGGGTCGGCACTGGTCGATATCGTCGCCGACGGCGTCGAACGCGAGCGCTCGACCGCGGCGGTCGCGGACGAACTCCGAGAGATGGCAGCGGCACTCAAACGTGGCGCCCTCGCCGGTACCGAGGGTGCCGTCCCGGAACGGACGTGAGCCCAGCCATGACACGAGACACACCGACGACGGTCGGAACGGCAGCGCGACTGCAGCGACTCGGGACCGACGACCGGTACGTGATCGTCCCGATGGACCACGGCATCACCCTCGGCGCGGTCGAGGGGCTGGTCGACCTCGGCGACACCGTCGACGCGGTGACCCGCGGCGGCGCCGACGCCGTGCTCACCCAGAAGGGGATCGCCCCGCGGGTCCACGAGCACCGCAACGGCGCGGGCTACCTCGTCCACGTCAACGCCTCGACGACCCGCGGCCCCGACGCCAACGACAAGCGCAGGACCGCCACCGTCGAGGAGGCCCTGCGGGCCGGTGCCGACGGCGTCTCCTTCCACATCAACGTCGGCAGCGACCACGAGCGCGAACAGATCGAGGACCTCGCGAATCTCACCGCGGAGGCCAGCCAGTACGGCCTGCCCGTCCTCGCGATGGCCTACGCCCGCGGCCCGGGCGTCGACAGCGAGGACCCGGAGGCGCTCGGCCACGCCGTCCGCCTCGCGGAGGAGCTGGGCGCCGACCTCGTCAAGACCGGCTACAGCGGGGACGCGGAGAGCTTCGAGCGGGTCGTCGAGTCGACCCGCCTGCCCGTCCTCATCGCCGGCGGGGAACCGGCGGGCGACCGCGCGACCCTGGAAGCGGTCCGCGGCGCGATGGACGGCGGTGCGGCGGGGGTCTCGATCGGTCGGTCCATCTTCCAGCACGACGACCCCGAGGCGATCACCCGCGCCGTCGCAGCGGTCGTCCACGACGACGCTGCCCCCGCCGAGGCCCTAGAACGGGCGGGGCTGGCCGTCGAGGCCTGACGTTCCGGTGACGTGCTCGACGCCGTCTCACGCAGCCACCCGAGCACGGCGAGCCGCTCGGAAGTAGACCGGGAGTGACCCGACGATGAGCACGAACAGTCCGAACAGCCCGTACACGACCCGGGCGTCTGGGATCGGTGCGGCGACTCCGGGCCCCCGCAGCACCCGCGCGAGCCCGAACCCCCACCCGACGGTGGCCGCGCCGGCGGCGACCACGCCGAGCTCGGCGACGAAGGCGAGAGCCCGGAGCAGCGACACCGTCCTCGTCGACCGTCGGCCGGCGACGCTCCGCTCGGTCAGGGCGAGCACCCCCCGCGCGAGCATCGCTACGACGACCAGCGTACCCGCGCCGATCACCGGCCCCACCAGCGTGTAGTACGGCACCGCGGTCGTCGCGACGGCGTCGACGCCGACGACCAGCGAGACGAAAAGCGTCACCACCGCGAGCCCGGTCGTCGCTCCGGCCCCACGGGCGAGCCACCGGTCCACACGTCGCGTCGCCGTCTCACCGTCGTCCATCGACGTCCGAGAGGGCCGAGAGCGACAAGTGCCTTGCGTCGAACCGCCGGACGACCGCCGCGGTCTACGGGCCGGAGTCACCCTCCGGGTCGGTCGCCTCCACCAGCACCGAGAGGACGATCGCCAGCATCACCGATCCCAGCGTCGTGAGTTCGACGACGTACGTCTCCAGTGAACCCTGGCCGACGAACGCCCTCGCCAGCAGGAGCCACAGGAGGACCTGCACGACCGTGCGTGCTGGGACGAACCGTTCACCCTCGCTCGGGTCGCCGTACCGCAACGCGTAGTACGTCGTCGCGGCTACGCCGCAGAACAGCGTGACCGCAACGTCATCGGGCGGTCCCCCAACGAACAGGGCAGCGATGGTCACGACGGCGCCGACGACGAGACCGACCGCGAGTCCGGGACCGGCCCGGCCGCGAAACGACTCGCGGTCGATCACGGGTTCCCGGGCCTCCGCCGTCGTCGACCCGCCACGGTCGTCGCCAGGGCGCCGGCGAGCACCGGTGACCCGACGGCGGTCGCGTCGCTCATCGCCGACGCAGACGGGCCTTGGGGAGTTGTGTCTTGTGCCGATGACTCAGTCGGCGCCTCCGGGCTCGACGTCTGCCGCCGACGGCGCGCCGTCGCTCTCCGACTCCTCGGGGTCGATCACCGCGACCAGCACCGACTGGACGAGCGCGATCACCGTCGCCGCCGTCGCGAGGGGCGCGACGACCCTGGCGGCGCCGGTCGTCCCCGCGGCTGCCACCTGCGCGAGGAGTGCGGCCAGCATGCACTGTGCGAACACTCTGCCGAACACCACGGAGTCCGTCCGGTACACCCACCCGTACCGCAGCAGGTAGTACACACACCCCCAGACGCTGGCGGTCGACAGCAGCGCTATCTCTCCATCGACCCCGAGGCCGAGGAGAACGGTGGCTCCGACGAGCAGGCCACACGCGCCGCCGACGGTCAGCGCCGGACCCGGGCGACCGGCGAACGACTCTCGATCGACGTCGGGAACGTCACCGAGCACGCTCGGTCGGTCGTGCCTGCCGAAGTTAACGCCCCCGGGTCCGCCGTCGCTCACTCCAGCAGGGTCGGCAACGCCCCCAGCGTCTCCAGGCGGTGGGTCGGCTCGGCCGGCGGCTCGCTGGGGTCGTCACCGACCGGGACCCACGCCGACGGCATCCCGACGCGGGCGGCGCCGTGGACGTCTGCCACCGGGTCGTCGCCGACGTACAGCGTCCGCTCGGGGGTGGTCTCCAGGGCGTCCAGCATCGCCTCGAACGGCGCCGGCTCCGGCTTCAGGCCGCGCTCGGGGTCGCCAAACACCGCGACGTCGAAGGCGTCGGCCACCCCCAGCGACCGCAACTTCGCACGCTGGGTGTCAGGGGCGCCGTCGGTCAGCAGCGCCGTCGGGTACCGCTCGGTGACCCACTCGACGGCCTCGATTGCCCCGGGAAGCGGGTCGACCGCCGCGGGGTCGATCTGTGCTTCGAACGCGCTCGCGAGTCGTTCGTACGGCGCCTCGACGCCCGCTCGCTCCCCGACGTACCGGAAGCAGCGGCGGTAGAAGTCGACGTCGCTGTCGGCGTCGCCGGTCTCGTCGGCGGCACGGGAGAGGTCGGCGACGGAACAGAACTGCTCGACGCCGGTGCGCTCGAAGGCTCGCGCGAGCACCCGCGACCGGTCCTGGGCGCTCGTACACAGGGTGTGGTCGAGGTCGAACGCAACCGCAGACACCGAACTCGCCATGTCGACGCTGTGACAGCCAGCGGCAAGTACACTTCGATCTTCGCCACGTTCAAGCCCCGTCCCGCCGAGCGCTCGGACATGACACGTGCCGTCTGGCTCAAGGCCGACGACGAGGTCGGCGACTGGGAGGCCCGCAAGCGACGGATCACCGCCGGGCTGGAGGCCGGCGTCGACTGGGTGCTCGTCGACGAGAGCGACGTCGAGCGCGTCCGCGAGCTCGGGTCGGTGAACGTCGCCGCGTTCCGGCGCAACGGCGACGTCAGCGTCATCACCGACGCCGAAGAGGAGGGCGGGCCGGCGCCCGACGCCGTCGTCGTCGGCAAGGACGGCGAGGGCGACGGCACCGTGGACCTCCCGGAGGACTTCTCCGGATCGGCGGACCTCTCGACGCTGCGGCGCGACGACGACCGCGCCGACGCCGCGTTCGTCCGCATCCGCGGTGAGGAGTACGAGACGTTCGCCGAGGCCGCCGCCGCGGAGGCCGACTACACCCTCGTCGTCGGCGAGGACTGGTCGATCATCCCCCTGGAGAACCTGATCGCCCGCGTCGGCGAGGAGACGACGCTGGTCGCGGGGGTCGACTCCGCCGAGGCCGCCCGCACTGCCTTCGAGACGCTGGAGATCGGGGCCGACGCCGTGTTGCTGGACAGCGACGATCCCGGCGAGATTCGCCGGACGGTCGAGGTCCGCGACGAGGCCGAGCGAGAACAGCTGGACCTCTCGTACGCGACCGTCCGCTCGGTCGAGGAGATCGGCAGCGCCGACCGGGTCTGCGTCGACACGGGGTCGCTGCTGGAGGACGACGAGGGGATGCTCGTCGGGAGCATGGCCCGCGGACTGGTGTTCGTCCACGCCGAGACCGCCGAGTCGCCGTACGTCGCCGCCCGACCGTTCCGGGTCAACGCCGGCGCGGTCCACGCCTACGTCCGCACACCCGGCGGCGAGACGAAGTATCTCTCCGAACTCTCCTCCGGCGACTCGGTCCAGGTCGTCGACGCCGCGGGCAACACCCGCGAGGTCGTGGTCGGCCGCGCGAAGATCGAACAGCGCCCGATGTTCCGGGTCGAACTGGAGACCGACGACGGCGACCGCGTCGAGACGCTGCTGCAGAACGCCGAGACGATCAAGGTCCACACCGCCGAGGGCCGGACCGCCGTGACCGACCTCGAGACCGGCGACGAGCTGTTGCTGTACTACGAGGACGTCGGCCGGCACTTCGGCGAGGCCGTCGAGGAGAGCGTCATCGAGAAGTAGGCTTCGCAGCGGTGTGTTCTCTCCGACAGTCGACCGGTCCACAGCGACGAATCTGTGCGTCGAACCGATCCGAACGTCCATCGATGTGAGTCGAGTGTGAGTTTTCTGAGAAAGATTTATATATTTTGCTTCTCACAAACTCACACATGGCGAGAGAGGTGCGAATCACCATCGACGACGACGAAGTGTTCGAGCGCATGAAGGCCCGCAAGCGGGAACTGGACCTCTCCTGGGAGGAAGTCCTGCACCGCGGGCTCCGGGAGACGCCCGAACCCCCGGAACCTCCCGAACCGCCGGATTCGCCCGAGTTCGGGGCCAGGGACCGCCGTGGCGCCGGGCGTGCGGAGAGCGGCCGGGGGCAGGGCGGCGAGAGCATCGGCGACATCGCCGACCAGTTCCGCTCGCAACTGCGCGAGCAGGTCCAGGAGAGCGTCCGGGAGTCCATGGCGTCCTCGCTGGGCACCGACATCGACCGCGAGGTGGACGAACTGGCGGCCGCCGAGGACGCGGTCCTCCGGTTCCCGTTCCTCGACGACGACCGGTCGGCCTACCGGGTGCCGCTCAGGGTCGACCTGCAGACGAGTCGGGCGGGCCTGGCCGTCGACGTCGTCGCGGTCCGGCAGGGCAAGTCCGTCCGCGACTACAACCGCTTCGACCGCGCGGCGCGCCAGACGATCAACGAACGCCTGGCCCGTGGCGACACCGCCCGGCTGGCGTTCGCGGACGGCGCGGAGTCCTACGACGTCGCCCCGGTCCTGTCCTGGACGCGCAGCGACGATGGCAGCCCCACGGTCGGCGACGTCGAGATCGACGAGGTGCTGTTCGATGACGACGACTGAGCCACCGGGCACGACGGCCGCGTCGATCGACCCCGCGGACGTCAGCGACGCCCTCGAACTGCTCAGCGACGAGACCCGACTGGCGATCGTGCTCGAACTGGCTGCCGAGGGTGCGGTCCCCGACGACGACCCGATGTCGTTCTCGACCCTCCGGCGACGCGTCGGAGTCCGGGACTCCGGCCGGTTCAACTACCACCTGGACCGACTCCGGGACCGCTACGTCGAGCACGGCCCGGACGGCTACCGACTGACGTCACAGGGCGTCGCCGTCGCTGCGACCGTGACGGGCGTCGCGAATCCGCTGTCGGCGTGACTTTCTCGCGGTTTCTCTCTCGGCCGAGTCACCACAGCTGCTCGACCAGTTCGCGCAGCGTCGCGAGGTCGTACTGCCCCGGCGCGGTCGCCTCGTCGGGGTCGACCGGCGCGTACCCGAGCTTCGAGCCGTACACCGGCGCGACCGCCCGCGAGTGGCGGCCCACCGCGCCCATCGCCATCGTCGCGACGCGCTCGCCGCGAGCGGTGAACTCCCGGGTGAGCATCAGCAGCGTCAGCACGTCCGCGGGGTCCTCTGCGGTCACCGCCAGCTTGCCCACGTCGCCGTGCTCGACGGCGTCCGCCAGCGTCGACCGCAGATCGTCGGCCGGCGGCGTGCCCTCGAACTCGTGGACGGAGACCACCGCGGTCGCGCCGTGCTCGCGGGCGTGTGCGAGAACGCCCGCCCCGTCACCGTGACGGACCGCGTTCAGCTCCACGTCGACGGCCACGACGTCGTCGTGTTCGGCCGCCGTCGCGAGGTCGTCCAGCCGGCCGCTCCCGTCCGCCTCGCCGCCCTCCCACTCCGCGCGGTTGGTGGCCAGGATCGGCAGGACGCCGTCGTAGTCCGCCAGCGCCGCCAGCGGGTCGTCGGCGAGGTCCATCCGGAACTCCAGCAGGTCGGCGTCGTCGCGGGCTGCCGGCTCGCGATCCAGGTCCGCGACGGATGCCGCCAGTCGGAACTCGTCGAACTTCATGCGACGGGATTCGGGGGCCGGGGTGAAAAGAGCGGTCGGTCGACTACCCGAGCGCGAGGCTCTCCTCGGCCTCCAGCAGTTCGTGGTAGCGATTTCGAATGGTGACCTCGGAGATGTCCGCGACGTCGCTGACCGCGGCCTGGGTGGTCTTCTCGTTGGTCAGCAGCGAGGCGGCGTACACCGCCGCCGCCGCGAGGCCGACGGGGCTCTTGCCGCTGTGGACGCCCTTCTCCTTGGCGTTCTGGAGCAGACGGCGGGCACGGTGCTCGGCCTCCTCGGACAGCTCGAGGCCCGAGGCAAAGCGCGGCACGTAGCTCTCGGGGTCGGCGGGCTGGACCTGGAGGTTCAGTTCCCGGACGACGTAGCGGTAGGTGCGCGCGACCTCGTTCTTCTCGACGCGGCTGACCTCCGCGATCTCGTCGAGACTGCGGGGGACGCCGGCCTGGCGCGCGGCGGCGTACACCGCGGAGGTGGCGACACCTTCGATGGAGCGACCCGGCAGGAGGTCCTCGTCGAGCGCGCGGCGGTAGATGACGCTGGCGGTCTCCCGGACGTTCTTCGGCAGGCCGAGCGCGCTGGCCATCCGGTCGATCTCGCCCAGCGCCTGCTTGAGATTGCGCTCCTTGGAGTCACGCGTGCGGAACCGCTCGTTCCACTTGCGCAGGCGCTGCATCTTCTCGCGCTGGCGCGAGCCCAGCGAGTTGCCGTAGGCGTCCTTGTCGCGCCAGTCGATGTTCGTCGACAGCCCCTTGTCGTGCATCGTGTTCGTCGTCGGGGCGCCGACGCGGGACTTCTCGTTTTTCTCCTGGGCGTCGAACGCGCGCCACTCGGGGCCGCGGTCGACGCTGTCCTGCTCGACGACCAGTCCGCAGTCCGCACAGACGGTCTCGCCGTGCTCCTCGTCGTTGACGACGTTGCCGCCACACTCCGGGCAGGCCAGTTCGCTCTCTGTGTCTTCCTCGGTCTGTTCGTCCGCGTTACCTACGCGTCGTCGGGTGTTGGTCTGTGTCATGGTGAGATGGCGTCCGCTGCCGGGCAGGTGAGAGCCTGGAAAACCCCGGTGCGAGTATCTTACACAATGGTGTGGAAGAGAACACATAAGGGTTTCGGTACTGAGTTCGGAAACCGAGTTAAACCAGCCGAGCAACCGCTTCGCGACAACGAATCACAAGGTTCAAATAGGGTTGTTCGGCCGCCGCGCACGACCGCGGCCCACGCCGGGTCCGCAACGCCGAAGCCGCCACACGCGGACCGACCGGTATGGACCTCGCAGTCGGTAGCACGAACCCGGTGAAACGGCGCGCGACCGAGCGAGCCCTGACCAAGGCCGGCGTCGAGGCGACCGTCGCCGCCGTCGCGGTCGACTCCGGCGTCCCCGAACAGCCCCGCGGCGCCGCCGAGACGGCTCGCGGCGCCCGCACCCGCGCCCGCAACGCCCTGGCCGGCCACGACCTTGGCGTGGGCATCGAGGGGGGCGTGGACGACGAGACGCCAATCGAGGGCCTCGCGCTGGTGATGTACGCCGCCGTCACCGACGGCGACCGGACGGAACTGGCCGCCGGCCCGGCGCTCCGCCTGCCCGCCCGCATCGCCGACCGCGTCCGCGACGGCGCGGAACTCGGCCCCGTCATGGACGAGACGCTGGACACCAGTGGCCTGAAGAAGCGAGCCGGTGCCGCCGGCGCGCTGACCGGCGGCGCCACCGACCGCACCGAGGCGCTGTCGACGGCCGTCGCTGGCGCGCTGGGGCCGTTCGTCACCGAACGGTACTAGTCGCTTGCCTCGGCTGTCTCCGCCGCCTCGCCGCTCTCTTTGGCCTCGTCGACGGCCTCGGTCAGCGAGACGTTGAGTTTCAGCATCGAGACGACGCCCCCCAGCACCGTCACGACGTTCTTCACCGCGTGGTCGACGATGGCCGCGCCGATGGCCACCGGCGCCGCGATGCCCGTCAGGCCGACCACGAGGACGGTGAACGCCGCCTCGTACAGGCCCACGCCGCCGGGGGTCAGCGGCAGCACCTTCGCGAGGTTGCCGACGCTGACCGCGAAGAAGCTCACCCCCAAGAGCGTCCCCAGCGCGAGTCCCGGGTCGAACGCGACGAGGACGATCGCGGCGGTGGCGACATCGAGCGACCAGATGAGCACGCTGTTGGCACCGATGCGGGCGAACGCCGCCGGTCGACCAGCCGCCCGCTGGACGTCTCCGACGAACTGCTCGAGGACACCCGCGACGTACTCGACGTAGGAGTCGGAGCTCAGCCGCCCCAGTCCCCGCCGGATCAGGTTGGACTCCGTCTGGGCGGAGGCGACGATGGCCAGGACCGCGACCACCGCGGCGACGCCGACACCAGCGGAGACGGTCAGCGCGGTCCGGGCCTGTGCGGGGCTGACCTCTTCCCCCGCACCGGTCGCCAGCGCCTGGGATAGCTGGTCGACCTCGCCGGTCAGCACCATCCCGGCGAGCACGACGCCCGCCATCACGGTGATTGTCAGCAGGTCGAACACGCGCTCGACCGCCAGCGACGCGAACCCGGTCGGGTACGGGATGCCGCGACGGGCCTTGACGACGTACGCGCGAACGCCGTCGCCCAGCCTGGCCGGGAACACGAGATTGCCGGTCTGGCTGATGAACACCGCACCGGTGAGAAAGTCCCAGCGCTCCTCGTACCCCAGTTCAGAGAGGATGTCCCGGTAGCGAGCCCCCCGGAGCGGCCAGGAGACGACGTACACGACGGCGGCCGCGGCAACGAGACCCAGGTCCGCACCGCGCATGCTCGAAAGCACCTCGTCGGGGTCGATGTAGGTCACCATCAGCCCCAGCGCCAGCGCCGACAGCAGAAAGCCCGCGGCGACGCTGACCCGTTTGGTGATTCGCGGGCTCACCGACAGCTGCCACCACGTCCGCAGAATCTGACTGCCCATCCCGAACACGTCCCGCACCAGATCGACCTTCGAGTCCCCCTTTGGCTCCCAGTCGACCGGGAACTCCCGGACGCGGTAGCCGGCCCGCTGGGCGCGCACCAGCACCTCGGTGTCCCAGAACCAGTGGTCGTCCTCGACGTCGTCGAGCAGCGCCAGCAGCGCCGTCCGGTCGAACGCCTTGAACCCGCACTGGTGGTCCTGCAGGTCCGACCGCAGGAACAGCTGCACCAGACGGTTGTACCCCTGGCTCGGCACGCCTCGCTTGGCCGGACGATCCGCCTCGTGGCCGCTGATCCACCGCGAGCCCGTCGCGACGTCGTACTCCCCAGAGCGGACGCTCTCGACCAGTTCCGCCAGGTGACCCATGTCCGTCGCCAGGTCCGTGTCGAAGTACACCAGCGTCTCCCCGTCCGCGGCGCGGAAGGCTCGCTCCAGGGCGCCACCGCGCCCCAGTCGCTCGTCGCTGTGGAAGTGCTCAACGCGGTCGTCCGCGGCGGCGAGTTCATCTGCGATCTCGGGGGTGCGATCGTCACAGCCGTCCTCGGCGACGATCACCTCGAACGAGTCGGCGGGCAGGAAGTCCGCGAGCGTCGACAGCGTGGTCTGGACGGTCTCGGCGATGGTCTCTTCCTCGTTGTACGCGGGGAGGACCACGCTGACCTCGACGCCCCCGGAGCTCATCGTCCCTCACTTGGGCTACGGGTCGATAAAGGCCTTCTGAAACGTGAAACCGTCCGCACGCCGCCCTGGGGAACCAACCGATTGTCCGACCGTACCAGACTGGGCCACACCACCGGGACCACTGGGCTCAGCGACGCCGCCCATCCCACCAAAATCGCAGTACTGCGACCGATTTTACCGCCCGTACCAAACCCCTGAAGGGGACGGACCGACACCACCTAGTTGCAATGTCCACGAGTGCCGCGTCGACGACCGACCTCACCGACAAGCAACGGCGCATCCTCCGATACCTCCGCGAAGAGGGGGACACCCAGACGTACTTCAAGTCCCGCCTCATCGGCGACGACCTGGGGATGACCGCCAAGGAGGTCGGCACGAACATGACCGCGATCGCCGAGGGCGAGTTCGACGTGGACGTCGAGAAGTGGGGGTACTCCTCCTCGACGACCTGGCAGGTCACGGTCTGACGCGGGTCCGTCTCGCCGACGCGCGGACCGACCCGGCCACCGACGGCGGCACTCACCGCCGCCCGACCGGCCCCGCTCCGGCGCCCTCCACCGCATCGCCCGCTCACCACACCACTCTGCCATGTCCCTCCCGGGCCCCCTGAGGACTCCGGGAGGCAACTCATCACCCTCCGTAGCCAAGCCCCGGCCATGGGGGGAGAATCCGCTGTGCACGACGCACAGCTTCGAGTGACCGCGTATCTCAGGGCCTACACGCCGACATCCGAGCCCCAGAACACGGTGCTCGCCGAACTGGACCACCTCTCGGAGACCGACCGCATCGACGACTGGGACGCGCGATACGTCCCGCGGTCGGTGCGGCGGGGCCGGGAGAGCGAGGCCACCCGACTGTACGACCGCATCACCGACTGGGCCGACCGGGCCGGTGTCGACGTCCGGCGGCCGTTCGAGGTGCGACAGTTCCGCAACCGCTTCAGCGACGAGGTCGTCGACGAACTGGTGCTGCCGGTGGTCTGTCTGGTGACCCGCCGGGGACGCGAGGTCGTCGGGGTCGTCCCCTGCGAGGACGGCGACACCTGCATCTCAGTGTTCGACTACCTGGCGGCGCTGGACCGGGGGACGGACCCGTCGGTCGCCGTCGAGGCGGGGGCCGAGGAGACCGAAGAGACGGACGAGACGGAGGAGGCGCTCGCGGTCGACTAGCCGTCGAACGCGACGAGGTCGGCTGCCTCGTCGGCGAGCGACGCCGCGTTCTCGTCGAAGGAGTCGGCGTACCGCACCAGCAACACCAGCACCGTCTCCGGGCGCTCGACGGCGTAGCCGTCCTCGCGGGACAGCAGGCCGGCCGACTCCAATTGCCCGGCGTACTTGCTGATGGTCGGGCGGGAGACGTCCAACTCCGCCGCGAGGTCGCCACCCGTCGCGTCGGGGTCGCGGAGCAGTTCGACGAGCATCCCCCGCGGCGTGTCCCGTCGGAGGTACCCAAGCGCGACCTGCTGGAACTCGTCGAACCGCCCGGCCGGGAAGAACCGTCGGTAGTCGCCGTCCCGGCGGCTCTCGATGACGCCCTGCGAGACCAGATCCCGGACGTGGTACTGTGTCTCGCCGGTCGCGAGCTGGAGGTCGTCCCGGACCTTCGAGAGGTGCGCACCGGGGGTCGTCGCGAGGTACCCGACGATGGCGTCGCGGGCGTCGCTGCGTTCGCCGGCCTCGGCGCCGGAATCGGGCTCGGCCTCGGCGCCGCCGGTCAGCTTCGCCAGCGACCCGGCACCGGCGGTCCCCAGCGCCGCGAACCGCCGCAGCGTGGCCCGTTTGGACTCGTCGACGTCGTCGCCCATTTTTCTGTTCACCGTCGTTGTGGTCGCAACGAATAAAACGCTGTCGGTACCGCCGATCAGTCGTCGCTACCGCCGCTGCCTGACTCGCCGCTGGACTCGTTGGGGTTGAAGTCCTGGTCCATCTCCTCGATGACCTCGTCGGGGTCCTTGATGTTCGCCGGGTCCTCCCCCTCCTTGATCGCCTGGGCCTGCTGTTCCATCGCCTCGGTGTCGACCTCGGCGTCCTGCTCGATCTCGCCGAGAATCTTCTCGATGTCGTCCAAGCCGAGCATCTCCCGCTCGGTGTCGTCGAAGCTCAGGGCGTCCAGCGAGTGGCCGTTGCCCTTCACGTCGCTGCCGGTCAGGTGTTTGCCGTACCGGCCGACCAGCGAGGTGAGCTCCTGGGGCATGACGAACGTCGTCGACTCGGACTGCCCGATCTCCGCCAGCGTCTCCATGCCCTTGTCGATGACCGCGCGCTCGCCCATCGCCTGGGCGGACTTGGCGCGCAGCACCGTCGAGATTGCGTCACCCTGCGCTTCCAGGATCTGGCTCTGCTTCTCACCCTGGGCGCGGATGATGTTGGACTGCTTGTCACCCTGGGCCTGCTCGATGGCGCTGCGCCGCTCACCCTGCGCTTCCAGGATCATGGCGCGGCGCTTCCGTTCGGCGGAGGTCTGCTGCTCCATGGCCTGCTGGACGTCCGCGCTCGGGTTGACCTCGCGGACCTCGACGCTCTCGACGCGGATGCCCCACTCGTCGGTGGGCTCGTCGAGTTCGCGGCGAATCTTGGCGTTGATCTCCTGGCGCTTGTTCAGCGTGTCGTCCAGTTCCATGTCGCCCAGCACCGCACGCAGCGTCGTCTGTGCGAGGTTCGAGACGGCGCGCTTGTAGTCGTCGACCTCGAGGTACGCCTTCTTGGCGTTCATCACCTTGATGTACACCACGGCGTCGGCGGTCACCGGCGAGTTGTCGCGGGTGATCGCCTCCTGGCGAGGGACGTCCAGGGTCTGTGTGCGCATGTCGAACGTGTACGTCTTCGAGACGAACGGGGGCACGAAGTTGATGCCGGGTTCGAGCAGCTTCCGGTACTCACCGAACACCGTCAGTGCCTTCTTCTCGGTCGCGTCGACGATCACGACGGCGCTGTTGACCGCCACCGCGGCGAGGACCAACAACAGTACCGCAACGATCGTCACGGAAGTCGTCGCCTGGAGGGCTATCAACGATAGCATACCTTCGGCTTGTGTCCCCGGTGTAAAAAGACATTTGTTCGTTCGGTCGACAGCAAGTGTAGAAACCCCGAATACTGTTCTGAGTACCAATACTATCGATAGTGTCGACAGTATCTATCGTCACGATCGTCCGTCACCGTCGTCGGATGCCTTCGAACGGAGGGCAAAGCGTCGCAGAACGGAAGCGAGAATCGCTACGATCCGCCCGACGACTCGGCGTCGGCGTCCCCCTGGGTGTCGGCGTCCTCCGTCGCGCGTTCCAGTTCTCGGTCGAGGGTGTCGGTCTCCAGCGCGTCCGACGTCGCGACCGTGAGGACGTTGCCGCCGCCGGGGTCGACGACGATGACCGACTCGCCCTCCTCGATCGGGTCGTCGAACGCGCGCGCCTCGAAGTAGGGGTTGAACCCGCCGTTCTCGAGTTTCACCCGGCCGCCGCCGTCGGTGACGCGCTCGACCACGCGGCCCGTCTTGCCCGACAGCGAGCCGGAGTCGCTGGTCTGGGCGGTGCCCTTGTTCCCGTAGAAGTCGAACTCTCGGTAGACGAACAGTGCCAGCGCACCGAAGGCGGTGACCATCGTCGCCAACACCAGCGGGGCGGCCAGCGGCGTGAAGAGCATCCCCGCGAGACCGGCACCGAGGAGGGCGACGCCGAGGACGATCAGGTGCGCACCGGGGGCCAGCGCCTCCATGATGACCAGCACGATACCACTGATCGTGAGAAACAGCGGGAGGTTGTCGACGAGGGCGTCTGCCATGCGAGCCTCTTTGGGTCCGAGCTTTTTACTGTTTGGCAACGGTCCCACGGTACCTCAGACGCCGGCCAGCACGGAGACGAACTCGAGGAACACCAGGACGGACAGCACGACGCCCAGCAGGACGAACAGCGCGTTCTCGCGGTCGATCGACCCTCGTTCGAGTACCTCCTCGACCGACTCCACCGTGAGCCCTTCCATCTCGTCCATGTCGGTGAGGTCATCGTCGGTGAGTTCGTCGACCGTCTCTCGAGGCGTGCGGTCGTCCGTCCGCGCGTCGTCACGGCGGTCGGCGTGGCCGCGAGACCGACCGCCTGCGGCGGCGTCGTCGTCTCTCGCGACGCCGTCGTCCCCGTCTTCGACCATGTTCGGGTCTTGGACACCTCCGCGTAAAAGTCCGCGGGTCGGGCGGTCAGGGGAGGACGATGCCGACACCGAACCCGTCGTCGCCGTTGTCGTTGTGGAGGTTGTCCTTCGCGGCGGCGAACAGGTAGCGTGCCCCCTCCGGGACGACCACCGACACGGAACGGGCGGTCTGGTCGTGGTCGGCCACGAGGAAGTCCTCGGGGACGTCGGTCGCCTCCGATCCGTAGTAGGTCGCGGCGGTCTCGTGGTCGACCCCGGCGTCGCCGGGTTCACGGGTCGTCCCCGAGGCATTCTCGTCGCCGGAGCTCCCACACCCCGCCAGCGCGAGCGAGCCGCGCGCGACGAGCGAGGCGAGGAACGTTCGTCTGCGGTGGCGCCCGGCCGTCGGTCCGCTATCGTCAGGCGTCACGTTGGAACACGCCCCGACCCACACGGGGGCTCTAAATGTTCCAGGGCCAGGTACGTCGAGAGGACGAGAGATCGCCCGTGCTCACGTCGGTTCCTCCCGAGAGCTCCGGATGTCGCCGTCGTAGATCACGCCTCGCTCGCCGTCGACGGTGACGGTCGTCCCGTCGCGGGCCGAGAGGCTAGCGCCGCTGACCATCGGCAAGCCGAGTTCGCGGGCGACCATCGCGGCGTAGCCGGTCATCCCCGGGCGTTCGGCGACGATGGCCGCGAGCGTCCCGGGGTCGCCCGCGAACTCCCCGTCGAAGGAGTCCGGCAGGACCAGCACCGACCCCTCGGCGACGCCCGTCAGGTCACCGTCGGCGGCGCGAGCGACCGGTCCCACCGCCCGCCCGCTGACGACCCCGCGCCCGGTCGCCAGCGTCTCCGCGGCGACGTGGACCTTCACCACGTCGGTCGTCCACTTCTTCATGCCGCTCATCATCCCTGCCAGCACGACGACCGTGTCGCCGCTGTCGGCGGCACCGGCGTCCAGCGCCGCCTCCACGGACCGCTCGATGACGTCCTCGACGCCGCTGCCACCCCGCGGGACGTGTTCGGCGGTCACACCCCACGACAGCGCGAGTCGGCGCCGCACCGTCTCGTCGGGTGTCGCCGCGACGACGGGCACCTCGGGGCGGTACTTCGCGGCCTTCAGCGCGGTGTACCCCGACTCCGTGACCGCGACGACGGCACTGGCGTCGACGTCCCGCGCGAGAAAGCGGGCCGACCGCGCCAGCGCGTCGGTCTTGGTCTCGTCGGCGACGGGGACGCCGTTCTCGCGGCGGTCGGCGTACTCCTCGCAGGTCTCGACGTGCTCGACGATGCGATCCATCGCGTCGACGACCGCGACGGGGTGGTCGCCGACGGCCGTCTCACCCGAGAGCATCACCGCGTCGGTGCCGTCCAGCACCGCGTTGGCGACGTCCGAGGCCTCCGCACGGGTCGGCCGGCGCTCGTGGATCATCGAGTCGAGCATCTCCGTCGCCGTGATCACCGGCGTCCCCGTGCGGTTGCAGGTACGGACGATCCGCTTCTGGATCACCGGCACCTCCTCCATCGGACACTCCACGCCGAGGTCGCCCCGCGCGACCATCACGCCGTAGGCGGCGTCGACGATCTCTTCGACGTTGCCGACGGCGACCTCCCGCTCGATCTTGGCGACGACGGGAATCTCGACGCCGTGGGCGGCGATGGCCTCCTCGACGGCGATGACGTCGGCGGCGTCGCGGACGAAACTCGCGGCGACCAGATCGGCGTCGCCCTCGACGGCGACCTCGATGTCCCGGAGGTCCGCCTCCGTGACCGTCGCCAGATCGAGGTCGACACCCGGGACGTTCACCCCCTCCCGAGAGCCCACCTCGCCGCCGGCCGCGACGGTCGCGGTGACCGTCTCCCCGTCGACCGCGGTCACCGTCGTCTCGACGCGCCCGTCGTCCAGCAGGACGCGGTCCCCGGCTTCGACCCCCGTCAGCGGGTGCGAGAGCCCGATCACGTCGCCGTCGCTGGTCTCCCCCTCGACGAACTGTACCGTCGCGCCGTCGGCGAGATCGACGGGCGCGTCGGTCGTCGCCGTGCGAATCTCCGGGCCCTGGAGGTCGACCATCGACGCCAGCGACGTGTCCGTCGCGGCGTCGACCGCCCGGATTCGTTCGAGCACCTCGGCGCGGTCCTCTGGCGTCCCGTGGCTGGCGTTCAACCGGGCCACGCTCATCCCGGCGTCGGCCAGCCGTCGGATCGCCGCCCGCGAGTCCGAGGCCGGGCCGAGCGTACAGACGATCTTGGCGTTGCGCATGCCCTCGCGTACGCCGGTGACGTTCAAAAAGGCGTGCGGTCGGTGCGAGACTCCCGCGGCCGACGCGTCTCGGAAAGCGTTTCAACCGCCCCCGAGAAACACGAGTATGCCCACCTACACGTCGCTGGCGACGGTCATGGAACGCAACGTGCAGAACGTGCAGGAACTGGCGTCGATCTGGGGCGAACTCGCCGCCGAGGTCGACGACTTCGACGCCGAGCTGCTCGACACCTACGCCGTGCTGGGCAACTACGACTTCATCGTCCAGTTCGAGGCCAGCGACCGCGACGAGGCGTTCAAGGTCGCGCTGGCGATGGAACGCCACGGCCTCGACATGCAGACGATGGAGGTCGTCCCGACCGACCAGTTCGCCGATCTCGTCGAAGACGTCTAAGTCGGGTCGGACGGGAATCGACCCTTAGCGCACCCGCTCGCCGGGCTCCGCGTCGCCGTGGGTCGTCAGCAGATCAGCCTGTTCGCCCGCCGCGAGGATCATGCCGTTCGACTCGTAGCCGAACAGTTCTGCTTGCTCCATGTTCGCCAGGAGCACGCACTTCTCGCCGGGCAGCGTCGAGAGGTCGTGGAGTTGCTTGATGCCGGCGACGACCTGGCGGGTCTCGACGCCGATGTCGACGGTCAGCAGCGCGAGGTCGTCGGCGTCCTCGATGGGCTCGGCGGTCTCGATGCGGCCGACCCGGACGTCCAGGTCCTGGAAGTCGTCGAAACTGATCCGCTCGTCGGTGACGGGTTCGATGTCGGTCACGTCCCCGGCGTCGTCCTCGCTGCCCTCGTCGCTTTCGGTCTCGTCGGCGGTCGCCTCGGCGACCCGCTCCGCCAGGGCTTCGGTCAGTTCGGCGACGTGGTCGTCCTCGACCTCCGCGAACGGTTCGGTCGGCTCGCCGAACTCGGCGGGTGGGGCCTCCAGCGCGGCGTCGAGGTCGGCCTCGTGGACCGACCCCTCCTCGCCGAAGTGCGTCCAGAGGTCCTCGGCCTTGCCCGGCGCGACCGGTTCCAGCAGCACCGCGACGGCCTTCGCGATCTGGACGCAGTCGCGGATCACCGGCGCGGCCTCGTCGTCGTCGAGCTTCCAGGGCTCGTTGCGCTGGATGTACTCGTTGCCGAAGCTCGCGAGGTCCACGGCGGCTTCGCCGATGCGCTTCACGGAGTAGTCGTTGACCGCCGCGTGGAACTCCTCGGTGGCGTCCTCGATGCGCTCGCGGACTTCGTCGGAGACCTCGGCCTCGGGCGTGCCGCCGAAGTTGCGGTGCGCAAAGAGGAGGCTGCGGTACAGGAAGTTCCCGAGCGTGCCGACCAGTTCGCCGTTGACGCGGTCGGCGAACTTCTCCCAGGAGAAGTCGACGTCCTGCTGGAAGCCGCCGTTGGTCGCGAGGTAGTACCGCAGCAGGTCGGGGTGGAACTCCTCGTCGAGGTACTCCTGGGCCCAGATGGCCCGATTGCGGGAGGTCGACAGCCCCTTGCCGTCGATGGTGATGAAGCCCGTCGCGCACACCGCTCGCGGCGCGGCGTAGTCCGCGACTTCCAGCATCGCCGGCCAGAAGATGGTGTGGTGTTGGATGATGTCTCGACCGATGACGTGGATTATTTCCCCACCCTCGCCGCCACCGTTGCCCCACACCGCTTCCCAGTCGTACACGTCTTCGCCGACTCGCTCGGAGTACTGCTTCGTCGACGAGATGTACTCGATGGGCGCGTCAACCCACACGTACAGCACGAGGTCGTCCGCGCCCGGATAGTCGATGCCCCAGTCAAGATCGCGGGTGATACACCAGTCCTGCAGGCCGTCCTCGATCCACTGGCGGGGCTGGTTGCGGGCGTTGCTGGTGCCCTCCAGGTCGTCGAGGAAGTCGGCGAGGTAGTCGGCCAGTTCCGAGACGCGGAAGAACTTGTGGGTGCGCTCGCGGTACTCCGCGGGGTTGCCGGTGATCGTCGAGACGGGGTCCTCGATCTCGCCGGGTTCGAGGTGGCGGCCACAGCCCTCGTCGCACTCGTCGCCGCGGGCGGTCTCGCCGCAGTACGGGCAGGTGCCCTCCACGTAGCGGTCGGGCAGCGGTTCGTCCGTCTCGGGGTCCCAGCCGACCTTGATCTCCTTCTCGTAGACGTACCCCTCCGAATCGAGGGCCTCGACGATCTCGCGGGTGAGTTCCGTGTTGGTCTCGTCGTGGGTGTGACCGTAGTTGTCGAACTCGACGTTGAACTGCGGGAACGTCTCCGTGTACTGCTCGTGGTACTCCATCGACAGGGCCTCCGGGTCGATGCCCTGCTGGCGAGCCTGGACCGCGATGGGCGTGCCGTGCATGTCCGACCCGCAGACGTACGCGGTCTCCTGGCCCAGCGTCCCCAGTGCGCGGTTCAACACGTCGGCGTTGACGTACCCGCGCAGGTGGCCGACGTGCAGGTCGCCGTTGGCGTAGGGCAACCCGCAGGTCACCACCGCGGGGTCGTCGGTCGGGAACTCCTCGTTGCTCATCTGTCCTGTCCTCCGTGCCGTGCGGGCCTAAAACCCGCCGATATCGGTGCGTTGGCGTACATCGCTGTCGGTCGCAATCGCGTGGGTGTGATACGGGTTATTCTCGGCGTCTTCCGGGAGCGCGCAGCGCCGCACTCCCGGGACACTGTGAGAATACCCGTATGAAACGGTGCGCGCGTCGGAGTCGCGTTTCGCGCCCGCCCGGCGCCGGCATGACCCGACCGGGGGCGGACGCTCCACATGACGACCGTTCAGGGGTGCATACGCCGCTGTCCCGTGGGAGGACGAGTCCATCTGCGGTCGGCCGTCCGTGTCACGACCGCCGGTTGCGACGACGGGGACAAAAGTCTCGCGGTGGTTCGCGACGGCGTCTCGGGGTCAGGGGACGACGGCGAGGAAACTGCCGACGACGCCCAGCGTCACGAGCAGTCGGCCGACGCTCCCGGCGAAGGTGGCCGCGGCGAAGCGGTAGTAGTCCTCCTCGAGCACCGCGAACGCGTAGATGGAGATGGTATCGGGGAAGAAGGGCACTGACAGCGCGATCGCCAACCCGGCGTAGCCGTATTCGCGGGCCAGGGTCACCGCCTTGCTCTCGGACCACGACACGACGTCCCAGCGGGACTCCCGGAGCCACCTGATCACCGCCCCGGACTGCTTGGCCTCCTGGCCGATGTGGAACGCGAACAGACTCCCGGCGGCCTTTCCGATTCCGCTGACGACGATGATCAGCGCGTACACCACCGGTGTCGACACGCCGAGTTGCATCGACTCGGCCGGCGCGAGCACCACCTCGCTGGGCAACGGGAGGACGAACGCGATCAAAAACGAGTACACGCCGATGATCCCCAGTCCGGGCCACCCGCGGGCGGTCCTGACCGTCGTCTCCAGCCAGTCGATCCCCGAGAGATTCGGCAACACAGACTCGACGGCGACGGGCGGCCCGCTGGCGAGCCCGGCGAGCAGGTCAATGGGGAGGGCGGCGACGAACACCACCTGATTCTTCGGGTGGCCTGTCGTAAATTTGGTGGTTCGGAACGCACCGAAACTATCGATTGGTCCCGAGCCCTCCGTAGTCCTCTGGAGCCGTCCACGGAGACGTTCAGTCCGCGGTCGCCGGGACCCGCCGGCGGTCGAGGTCCGCGAGGAACGACTCCAGCGTGGCGCGGGTGACGTGGGGCATGTGGACGACCCGCAGTTGCCCGTCGCCGGTCCGAGAGACGCGCCACCCGTCCTCGCGCAGCGCCTCGAACACTCGCCCGTCGACGTCGGCGGCCACCAGCGGCAGCGAGGGCTCGACGATGTCGAACCCGCGCTCGCGCAGCTCGCCGGCCAGCCACTCCGCGTCGGCCATCGCCCGCTCGTAGTTCGTGCGGTAGCCGTCGGGCCACAGCGCCCGCAGCGCCGCCACCGCCGAGGCGACGCCGGCACCGCTTCGGGTGCCCGTCAGCGTCGCCTGGGACTTCGATTCGAGGTACGGCGTGTCCACGGCGAGTTCGTCCAGCAGTGCCGGATCGCGCGCCAGCAGGCCGCCGGCCGGGATGGCCGCCTGTCCGACCTTGTGGGGGTCGATGGTCATCGTGTCGACGGGGGCGTGCTCGAAGTTCCAGGACCGGTCGGTAAAGGGCAGCAGGAACCCACCCCAGGCCGCGTCGACGTGGAAGGTCGCGCCGACCGAGTCGGCGACACCGGCCAGTTCCGGGATGGGGTCGACTCGGCCGAACTCGGTGCTGCCCGCGACGCCCAGCACCATGGCGGTGTCCTGGTCGGCGGAGGCGCGCATCGCCTCGACGTCCGCGCGGCGGTCCTCGGTCAGCGGTGCGATCCGCAGTTCCACACCCAGGAGGTCCGCGGCCTTCTGGAAACTGAAGTGGGCGCTCTCGGGGACCACGACGTTCGGAGCGGCCGTATCGGCCCGCTCGCGAGCGATCCGCACCGCCTGGACGTTCGCCTCCGTGCCGCCGCTGGCGACGTACCCCGCCGGGTCGTCCAGTCCGGCGACGTCGCCCAGCAGTTCGACCGCCTCGTCTTCCAGGTCGGCGACCGTGGGGTAGGTCGCCGGGTCGCCCGGGTTGGTCGCCAGGAACTCCTCGGCGGCCTCGCGGGCCGCGGGGTGTGGCTCGGTGCACATCGAGGAGAGGACGCGATCGAACTCCTGGGGCCGTTCGCGCATGCCGTATACTGATGCCACCGTCCGGTTTGTAGGTTGCGAAAACCGTCGTCTACGAACGGAGCGTTTCCGTCCGCGTCACTCCTCGTCGTCGTCGAGCGTCTCCGCGTCGACGATCTGGCCGCCGTTGCTCACCAGGACCTGGACCGGGCCCTCGATGGGGGCGGCGTCGGCGTCGGGTCGGTCGCCCACCGCGAACGACCCCTGCGCGGCGTCCGCGGTCTGCCGGTAGACGTACACCGTCTCACCGGGCTGAACCGGGGCGGTCAGCTGGACGACGTACTGCTGGGCCGACGGGCCGAGACCGCCGGCGGTCGCGACGCTCACGAAGGTGCCCGTCGGGATGGCCTCCTCGCCCTCGTTGGTGATGGCGACGGTCCCACCGACGCGCTCGTAGGAGAGGTCCGCGAGGGTCGCTCCCGCGACGGCGTCGTCGACCCACGACGGCCGCTCGGCGGCGGCGAGGCTGCGCGCGGTCATCTCGTAGTCGATGGTCGTCGTCGAGGTGCCCGCCTCCGCGTCCGACGCGATCGTCGCCTCGAACGACAGCAGACGGCCACGTTCGTCGACGACCAGCGTCGCCTCGAAGTCGGTGACGTTGGCACCGAGGCCGTCTGCGTCGCCGACCGAGGTCGCCTCCAGGGTCACCCGCCCATCCTCGACGGCGGTCGGGACGTACTCGCCGACCGCGAGGTACGCTCTGAGTCCGGCGGCCCCGGCCTGCCGTTCGACGTACCCCCCGGCGTCGAACACGCTGATCGTCTCGCCCGCCGCGGTCCGCTGTCTGACCGCCGAGACGGTGCCGTTGGTGTACTGCTGGATCTCCGCCGACCCCCGGCCGACATCGTTGACCGTCCGGGTGCCGATCGTCCCGTCTGCGCCCCAGCGAACCGTCGCGTTCGAGGAGATCGACGACTGCGGTCCCGCCACCGAGAGGTTCGTGACGGTGACCGCGCCGTTCTCCTCGACGGCCGCGCGGTGAGCGTCGAGCAACGCGTCGACATCCGCGACGCCGCTGTCGTTCAGGCCTGGCGGCGGGTTCTCGACGGCAACCCGCCGGTCTTCGAGCGTCGACTCGTCACCGGGGGTCGTCGTCCCGTTCGTGGACGGAGCGTCGGTGCCGTCGGGCGTGGGCGTGATCACCTCGCCGTCGCCGGCGAGGCCGCCACAGCCCGCGAGCAGGACGGCGGCGACACAGAGGACGGTCAGGAGGGCGCTGCGTGTCATCGACCGACTCTGGGGCCGAGCGACTCAAGAACCTTTCAGTTCGACGGCAGAGGAACGTGGATCGGCGAGCGTCAGCGGATCGAGTCAAGCAGGAGCTTCTGCTCGACGCGCTTGACCTCGTGCTGGACGTCTCGGACGGCGTCGATGTTCGCCGAGATGGAGGAGACGCCCTCGTTGACCAGGAACCGGACCATCTCGGGCTTGGAGCCCGCCTGCCCGCAGATCGACGTGGCGACGTCGTGCTCCCGACAGGTGCGGATGGTCTCGCCGATCAGCTCCAGCACGGCGGGGTGGAGTTCGTCGAAGCGGTCGGCGACCCGTCCGTTGTTCCGGTCGACCGCCAGCGTGTACTGGGTGAGGTCGTTCGTGCCGAAGGAGGCGAAGTCGATGCCTGCCTCGGCCATCTCCCCGACGCACAGCGCGGAAGCGGGCGTCTCGATCATCACGCCCCAGGAGCGCTTGTCCGGGTCGATGCCAGCGTCCTCCAGCAGCGACTTCGCCCGCAGGACGTCCTCGGCGTCGTTGACCAGCGGAAGCATGATCTCGACGTTGTCGTACCCCATCTCGTACAGGCGCCGGAACGCGTCGAGTTCGTGCTCGAACACCTCCGGGCGATCGAGGCTGCGGCGGATGCCCCGGTAGCCGAGCATCGGGTTGTGCTCGTCGGGTTCGTCCTCGCCGCCCTCCATGCCGCGGAACTCGTCGGTCGGCGCGTCCAGCGTCCGCACGCGCACGGGCCGAGGGTAGAACTCCTCGGCGACCCGCTGGACGCCCTCGACGATCTCGTCGACGTAGGCGGTGGCCCCGTTGTCGGCGATGAACCGCTCGGGGGTCTTGTTCAACGACAGCACCATGTGCTCGATGCGCAGCAGTCCGACGCCGTCTGCGCCCGTCGCGGCCGCGCGCTCGGCGGCCTCCGGGATGGAGACGTTGACCTTCACCTCCGTCGCGGTCATCGGCTTGACCGGCGCCTGCGGGCGCACCTCCTCGACGGGTTCGCGCTCCTCGTCGGCCACCTCGGCGCCCTCCCGAACCGCGCCCTTGTCGCCGTCGACGGTGATCGTCTGACCGTCCGACAGCGTCGTCGTCGCGTCGCCGGTGCCCACGACGGCGGGCACGCCCAGTTCCCGGGAGACGATGGCGGCGTGGGAGGTCATCCCGCCCTCGTCGGTGACGATGGCGCCGGCCCGCTTCATCGCCGGGACCATGTCCGGCGTCGTCATCTCGGTGACGATGACGTCGCCGTCGCCGACCTTGTCCAGTTCGTCGAGTTTGTCGACGATGCGGGCGGTGCCGGTCGCCGTGCCGGGACTCGATCCGAGCCCAGAGACGAGGCGGTCGTCGCCACCCGACCCGCTCGTCTCGGCGGCGCCGGACCCGTCGGTGACACCCGCTGGGCTCTCGCCGCTGGGGGCGCCCGCGTCGCCTGCAGCGGGTTCTGCGTCGCCGCCGCCGATGGTCGTGATCGGGCGGGACTGCAGCATGAACACCTCGTCGCCGACGATGGCCCACTCGACGTCCTGTGGGTCGCCGTAGTGGTCCTCGACGCGGGTGCCCAGCGCCGCCAAGTCGGCGAGTTCGTCCGCCGAGAGCACCCGCGCCTCGCGGCGGTCGTCCTCGACCGCTCGTTCGACGGTCTCACCGGTGTCCGGGTCCCGAACGTGCTCGACCTTCTTGTCCGCGACGGTGACCTCGTCGACGTCGCCCGTCTCGGGGTCGACCACGTAGTTGTCCGGGGACACCGACCCCGAGACGACCGCCTCGCCGAGCCCCCAGGCCGCCTCGACGATGGCCTCGTCGGCGCCGGTCGAGGGGTGGCTGGTGAACAGCACGCCGCTCTTCTCGGCGTCGACCATCCGCTGGACGACCACGGCGATGTTGACGACGTCGTGGTCGAACCCCTGCTGTTTGCGGTAGTAGATCGCGCGCTGGGTGAACAGCGACGCCCAGCACTCGCGCACGCGGTCCAGCAGGTCGTCCTCGGTGACGTTGAGGAACGTCTCCTGCTGGCCCGCGAAGCTCGCGTCCGGCAGGTCCTCGGCGGTCGCCGACGACCGCACGGCGACGGACTCGGCACCGTCGCCAAGCGCCGCGTAACTCGTCAGAATCTCCTCGCGCAGCTGCTCGGGGAACGGCGTCTCCAGGATCAGCTCCTGGGCGCGCTCGGTCGCCGTCGCGAGCGCCGACGAGTCCTCGACGTCGACGTCGACCGCGGCGAACAGCTCCTCGTCGATCCCCGCATTCTCGATGAACGCACGATACGTCCCCGCGGTGACGACGAACGCGTCCGGTACCGGCAACCCCGCGCCGGCCAACTCGCCCAGTGAGGCACCCTTGCCGCCGACCGCCTCCAGGTCGTCGGCGTCGATCTCGTCCAGCCAGAGTACTGGCATCAGCTCGGTCTTTCACGGATTGTCACATATAGGTTCCGAACGTGGCGAACGTCCCGTCGGTCGGCCAATGTTTTCGCGTCGAACTCCCCACCGCCACGGCGCCACCGAGCGGGCCTGCACGGTCGAACTTGACCTGGCGCTGGGCCGCAGATATTATGCTCCGGGGCCCTCTGGGCTCGGGCATGGAAACCGGACGCGTGCTCAAGCTGGCGGCGTACTACCGCGCCATCGCGACGGTGTCGTTCCTGGTGGGCTTCGGCATCGTGATGGCAGGTGCCGCGCTCGGTCTCGGCCCGACGATCGAGCACATGCTGAACAACGCCCCGCAGGACTTCGACGAGTCGGTCCGTCGAGCACAGCCCGGCCTGTTTCTCGCGCTGACGGTCGTCGGCCTCCTGATCTGGCAGTTCGGCAAGTCCTTCGCGTTCGTCAAGGCCGTCTCCGTGGCCGCCGACGACGGCGACGGCGTCGATCAGGAGTCCCTGCGCGGCGACATCGCACAGGTCGTCGACGACCGCCTAGCCGCTGCGAACCTCGACGGCTCGCGCTCGGCGAGCGGTCAGCGCCGGTCGGCCACCCGCCGGCGGTCCGCGAGCACCGCGAGCGGGAGCGAGTCGACCGGGGAACGCGCCGCCACCGGCGGCGACGGTCGGAGTGGCGGGTCGACCCGGTCGGGTGGACAAGCGTCCCGAACCGGCCAGTCGTCTCGGTCGTCGCGAACCGCGCAGTCGTCCCAGAGCAACGCGCAGTCCTCCCGGAGCGGTCGCCAGTCCACCCAGTCCTCCCGAGCCCGGGAGCGTTCGACGCGGACGGACGACCAGTCCGGCGGCTCCGAGGGACAGTCTCGGTCGGAGCGCCGCCGGGCCGCCGAGGGGTCGGGGGCCAGCGACGACGACGAGTCCCGGAGCGAGCGAACGGGGGGCGCCGGCGACGCGAGCGGCCGCACACGAACCGCGGACGACGGCGGCGACTCCCATGGCGCCGCCACCCGAACCGGCACCACCGGATCGGTCGACGACACCGCGAGTTCCGAGACCGACGACGGTTCGGGCGGCCGGACGCGGACCGGCGCCGCCGGCGCTTCGGCGTCGACATCCGGCGGCGACCGCGAGACGGAGGGAAGTGACGCCAGCGACACCGCCAACGGCGGGAGCGACGACCCGCTGGCTGGCGGTGCTGGCGGTGGCGACGACGACGGCGACGACGACGGCGACGACGACGAGGAGTGGCGGCCCTCGAACTGAGCCGCTTAGGCCTCCAGAATCTCGTCGTCGTCCGCCGACGGCACCGTCAACTCGCCGTCCAGCGCGACGACGCCGCGACCGCCGACCCGGACCTCCTCGCCGATGCGAACCCTGACCAGCCCCGGCCGGTCGACGAAGTGCCCCTGTTCGAACCGCATCTCCTCGGGGAGCTCGTCCTCACCGAAGGCCTCGAACTCCCGGAGGTAGGCGCCGACGGCGCCGCTGGCGGTGCCCGTGACGGGGTCCTCCGGGACGCCCGCGCCGGGCGCGAACATCCGCCCGTGCAGCGTCGAGTCGCCGTCCAGCGCGTCGAAGGTGAACAGATAGATGCCCGTCGCGTCGACGGAGTCCGAAAGCGCCTCGACGGCCCCCATGTCGGGATCGGCGTCGCTCAGATCGCTCAGGTACTCCGCCGGGACGACGAGGAACGGCAGTCCCGTCGAGGAGACCGCAAGGGGCAGGTCCGCCGACAGCCCCGTCAGCGCCGTCTCGTCGACGCCCAGGACCTCGGCGACCTCGGCGTACTCCAGGTCCACCGCGCGCACACTCGGGCGGTCCTGAGTCATCCAGACGACGCCGTCGTCGGTCACCTCCACCTCCAGCACCCCGACGTTCGTCTCCAGACTGTGCGTGCCGGCCCCGACGACGTCGTCCTCGAACAGGCCGACGTGCGAGCCGATCGTCGCGTGGCCGCAGAGGTCGACCTCTTGGGTCGGCGTGAAGTAGCGCACCTTCCGGTCGGCTGCGTCGCTGTCCAGCAGGAACGCCGTCTCGCTGACCGACAGTTCCCGCGCGACCGCCTGCATCTGCGCCTCGGTCAACCCGTCGGCTTCGGGCACGACGCCCGCGGCGTTGCCAGCCAGTGGCTGGTCGGTGAACGCGTCGACTAGCAGCGTCCGAACGGTGTCCATGCCCGTACGCCCGGCCGGTCGCGGCTTCAACCCTGCGCTCCGGGCTCGGCCGCCGCGTCGCCGACCGCCGCCGCGAGGTCCGCGACCACCCGCTCGGCGACGTTGCTCGTGACCCGGTAGGCGTTCCCGCCCGGCACGGTCTCGACGGGCGTCAGCAGGTGGTTCAACCCCTCGTACAGTTCGAACCGCGTGTTCGGACGGTTCGCCAGGCGCTCGCGCCACAGCTCGAAGTCCCGCGCGACGGACACCTGCACGTCGCCGGTCCCCTGGCGGAAGGTGAGGGGGACGCTCGTCGCCCGGGCTGCGGCGAAGCGGTCGTACTCGGCGAGACTCTCGAGGAACGACGCCGGCAGGCCCAGGTTCGCGAACGACTCGGCGGCCGCGTCGTACGCGCCGGCGTCGACGCGGTCGACGCCCTCCCGAAGCCGGGCGTAGGTCTCGTTCTCGCCGGCGGTGAGGTCGCCGTCCGCGCGCTGGATCGCCCGCACCTGCTCGGGAAGCAGGGCGTACAGCGGTCGCGCGTTCGCCGCCAGCGCGGCCCCGCCAGCGGGGTCGGTGGCCCGCCGCAGGATGCGAGGGGTCAGCGCACCGCCGAGACTGTGCCCGACGACCGCGACGCCGCTCACCGCCGCCGCCTCCCGCAGCCGACCGACCGCGCGGATCGCATCGTCGACCACGACAGAGTCGACGGTGACGCTTCCGAGCTCGCCGGGGCAGACCGCGGTCACCTTGTCGTACCGCAAGACTGCGACGCCTCGACTGGCCAGGCCCCACGCGAGGTCGCGGTACGGCCTGACGGCGCCGACGCTCCCGTCCATGCCCTGGGGCCCGGAACCGTGGACGATCACCGCCCCCGGGAACGGTCCCTCACCGCGGGGCACCGACACGCGCGCCGGCAAGTCACAGGTCGCCCCCGGGACGGTCGTCTCCACCTCACGGAACGCCGCGCGGTCGACGTAGTCCGCCGGCGACCACGGCCCGTCCGGCACCGCGGGGGTCGCCGGAGTCGCCGTGGACCGGCCGGTGCCCGTCGTCCGGGTCCCGCCGCCGACGGTCGTCCCGTTCGCGACGGTCGTGCCGCCGTCGTCGTCCTTGCCAGCACCGCCGTCACCACACCCCGCGAGACTGCCGGCACAGGCCGCCGCCGCCGTCGCGAGGACCGCCCGCCGGGTCGGGTCGGCGTCGTCGGTGCTCGGAGTGTGCCCATCGTCGCTCACACGGCCCCATGAGTCTGCCAGGAACTAAAACGGTTCCAGCACCGCGGGACTGTTCGCCGATCGACGGGTCAGTCCGCGGTGACCTCGCCGGCGTCCGTCGCCGCGGCGGGGTCCTGCAACCAGAGGTCGCCGAACAGGTCGTCCTGCTGGAGCCGAATCGTCCCACGGTGGGCCAAAAACAGCACGGCGAGGAACGTCTGGACGCGGGAGCCGCCGGCCTCCGCGACCTCCTCGTACAGCACCTCCGTGCGACCGTTGTCGTAGTGTGTCCGCAACGTCCCGCGCACGTCGTCGATGGTCGCCTCGATGTCCTCCTCGTGGGTCTTGCCCGTCACGTCGCCCTCGGTCGGTTCGTCGTCTTCCCGGAACTCGCCGGCCCCGCGGTAGTCAAGCGTCTGCGTGCCCCGACCGTAGCCCGAGGGCGAGTCGCTGGTGTCGTACGTGCGGTGTTGCTTCCAGCGGGACTCGCGCTCGGCCTCGCGCAACTCCCGGACGAGTTCGTCGAGCGTCTCCGGCGTCCCGCGGGCGTGCTTGCGCTCCAGCCGCCGCTCCATCTCGTCCTCCAGAGCGGCGACGGGGTCGACGTCCGGCGCCGGGGCGCCCTCGCCGCCCTCCAGGGCCACCTCCCACGGCTCCGGCTCCGCCTCCTCGGCGTCGTCCTCGGTCAACAGGTCGTCGCCCTTCATCCGCACCAGCACCGACGCGTAGAACAGCGCCCGCCCCGAGGCCCGCAGGTCGCCGTCGTCCAGGGCGTCGAGGAACTCCTCGGTCACCTGCACCACGTCGATGTCCCACGGGTCGATCCGTCCGTCCTCGGCGAGCTGGACGAGCAACTCGACCGGTTCGACCGCCTCCTCGTCACCCTCGCCGTCGACGTCGTCGGGCAACACCGTGTCCATCTCCGCCTCCTCCTCGGGCGGGTCCCGGCGCTCGTGGCCCGCGATGTTCAGGGGGATGTCGTCTTCGGTGTCGTCGCCCCTCTCACCGCCGTCCGTGCGAACGCGCTCTTCGGAGCTGCCCTCGCCGCTCCGCTCCTCGGGCTCCTCACCGCGACCGCTCGCTCGCGGGTCACTTCGTTCCCCGCTCGCGTTCTTCGAGATGCCCTCCTTGCTTCGCTGCTCGCGGGTCACTCCGTTCCCCGCTCGCTTCTCCGAGACCTCCTTCTCGCTTCGCTCGTCGGAGGTCTCGCTAGTCATCGGCCGGCACCCCTTCACTCAGATCGATCCCGGTGACCGTCGAGAGGTTGTTCTCCTGCATCGTCACGCCGATCGCCCGCTCGGAGCGGTCCAGCATCGCCGAGCGGTGGCTCACGACGACGAACTGTGCGTCCTCGGCCAGTTCGTCGACGAGTTCGCCCACGCGCTCGGCGTTGGCTGCGTCGAGGAACGCGTCGATCTCGTCCAGCGCGTAGAACGGTGCCGGGTTGTACCGCTGGATGGCGAAGATAAAGGCCAGCGCCGTCAGGGACTTCTCGCCGCCGGACATCGCGTCGAGTCGCTGGATCGGCTTGTCGCCGGGCTGGGCCTTCATCGTCAGGCCGCCCTCGAAGGGGTCGTCCTCGTCTTCGAGATACAGGTGGCCCGTGCCGTTCGAGAGGCGCTCGAATATCTCCTGGAAGTTCTCGTCGATGGCCTCGAACGCCTCCATGAACGTCTCCTTCTTCTGGGCCTCGTAGGAGTCGATGCGCTCGCGGATGCCCTCTCGCTCATCGACGAGGGTCTCGCGGCCCTCCTGGAGGGTCTCCAGTTCGGCCTCGACCTCGTCGTAGTCGTCGATGGCGCGCATGTTCACCGGCTCCAGCGCCTCCATCTGCTCGGTCAACTCCTCGACTCGCTCGACGACGGTGTCGTGGTCGGGCACGTCCTCGGGGTCGTAGTCGCCGACCTCGCTCTCGAGTTGGTCGATCTCCCACTCCAGGGTCTCGGCGTCCTCGCGCAGCGAGTCGAGCCGGGATTCGGTCTCGTTGACGGCGTCGCGGGCCTCGTCGCGCTCGTCGCGGGCCCCCCGGAGGTCCTCGCGCAGTTGCTCGCGGTCCTCCTTCAGGTCCGCGAGTTCGTCCTCCAGCTGGAGCACCTCGCGGCGCTTCGCCTCCAGGGTCTCCTCCTTCTCGGCGATCTGGTCCTCCAGCTTCTCGATCCGCTGTTCGTGTTCTGCCTTGCGGTTCTGCGCCGTCTCGACGTCGTCGTGCAGTTCCTCGATGGCGTCCTCGGCGTACTCCTTCTCCAGCTGGTGCTCGTTGAGCTGGGCGTCCAGGTCGTCGATGCGGTCCTCCAGGTCGTCGATCTCGGCCTCGATCGACTCGGCGCGCTCGGTCAGTTCCGGCACCCGCGAGTCGGCGAGTTCGGCCTCCAGCTCCTCGATGTCGGCCTCGATCTCGGCGATCTCGGCGTCGCGCTCGTCGATCTTGTCCTCGATCTCGCGCATCCGCTCGTCGACCTCGCCCCGCTCCTCGCGCAGCGACGCCAGTTCCGACTCCAGCTCGTCGATCTCCGCGCGGACCTCCTCGCGCTCGTGCTCGACGCGCTCGATCTCGGACTCGATCGACCGCACCTCGTCGGCAGCGTCGGTCTTGCGGTCGCGGGCGTCCTCCAGGCGCTCCTCGACGCCGGCGATCTCCTCGCGAACCTCGTCGCGGTCGTCCTGCAGGTCCCGGATCTCGGCGGCGAGTCGCTCCAGTTGTCCCTCGCCGCCCGCCGAGAAGGAGTACCGCGACCCCCGCTTGGAACCGCCAGTCATCGCGCCGGACTTCTCGACGAGGTCGCCCTCCAGGGTCACCAGCCGGTACTGCCCCATGTATTCGCGGGCGGTCTCGATATCCTCGACGACCAGCGTGTCGCCCAGTACGTACGAGAACACCCCCGCGTACTGCGGGTCGAAGTCGACGAGGTCGTAGGCGAACCCGACGACCCCCGGATCGCTCGGGGCCGACGGCAGCGAGCGGTCGTCCATCTCCGTCAGCGGGAGGAAGGTGGCCCGGCCGGCGTTGCGCTGCTTGAGGTACTCGATGCAGCGCTGGCCGACGCCATCGTCGTCGACCACGACGTTCGCCAGTCGGCCGCCGGCGGCGGTCTCGCAGGCGACGGCGTAGCGGTCGTCGACCGACCCCAGGCCCGCGACGGGGCCGTGGACCCCCTCCAGGTCGGCGTCCAGCACCGCGGTCACCGACCGGGGGAACGAGGAGTCGCCGTTCTGGTCGGCCTTGGCCTCCAGTTCCGCGTACTCCTGCTGTGTGGCCTCCAGTTCGTGCTCGATCTCCTCCAGGTCGGCGTTCAGCGAGCGCTTCTCGTCTTTCAGGTCCGCGACGACCGACTCGACGTTCTCGACGTTTCGCTGAGCCTTCTCCAGTTCCGTCTCGAGGTCGGCGATCCGGTCGTCCAGTTCCGGGAGTTTCCCCTCGGCGGCCTCGATGTCGCTCTCGACGCTCTCGATGGCCTCGGTCCGGCGGTCGGCCTCGTCGATGAGGCGGTCGCCCTCCCGCTGGAGGTCGTTGCGCTCGTTCTTGGCGGCTTCGAGGTCCGCCTTACGCTCCTGGAGGTCGGCCTTGAGTTCGTCGAACTCGGTGTCGACGGCGTCGATCTCCTCGCGAACCGACTCGAGGTCGGCCTCCTTCCCCTTGACGTCGGCCTTCAGCGAGGACTTCTCGAGTTTCGTCTCGCGAATCTCCGACTCCAGCTCTTCGATCTCCTCGCTCTTGCGGTCGATCTCGACGAACGCCTCCCGGCGCTCGCTCTCGGCGTCCTCGATGGCGGCCTCGCTGGACTCGATCTCCCCCTCCAGGCGCTCGACGTCGGCCTTGATCGACTCGATCTCGCTTTTGATCTCCAGCTGTTCGTCCTCGCCCTTGCGCTCGATCTCGGCGTTGAGGTCCTCCAGGTCCTCTTCGAGGCGCACGACGGTGCCCTCGCGCTCGTCGAGGGTCCGCTGGCGCTCGTCGAGTTCGGCCTCGGCCTCCTCGATGCGTGCTTCGAGGTCGTCCAGTTCCGCGCGCTTGTCCTCCAGTTCCGCCGCCTTCAGGTAGCCCTCGTACTCCTCCTTCTCGTCGCGGTACTCCTGGTACTGCAGCGCCGTCTCGCGCTCGTCTTCGAGCTGTGCGAGGCGGTCCTCTTTCTCCTCGATGCGGAGATCAGCCTCCTCGATGCGCTCTTTGACGACCTCGAGTTCGTCGAGCGCGTCGGCCTTCTTGGCGTCGAACTCCGCGACGCCGGCGATCTCGTCGATGATCTCCCGCCGGCTGCCGGGCGTGGTGTTGATGATCTCGGTCACGTCGCCCTGCATCACGACGTTGTACCCCTCCGGAGTCACCCCGGCCTGCGCGAGCAGGTCCTGGATGTCCGAGAGGTTCACCGACCGCCCGTTGAGGTAGTAGTAGGAGTAGTAGTTGTCCTCGGTGCGTTTCACCCGTCGCTTGATGGCGATCTCGTCGACGTCGCCGACGTCCTCGGTCCCCGCCGCGCTGGCGACCTGCGCGCGCTCCAGGGTCCGGTCGGCGTTGGCCAGCACGACGGTGACGCTCGCCTCGTCTGGTTCGGACCCGCCGGCGTCTGCGCCGGCGTCGTCGGCGTGGCCGGGGTTGTAGATGAGGTCGGTCAGCTTCTGCGCGCGGATGCCCCGGGTCCGGGCGAGTCCGAGCGCGAACAGCACGGCGTCGATGATGTTGGACTTGCCGGAGCCGTTCGGGCCGCTGACGGTCGTGAAGTCCTCGTAGAAGGGGATGCGAGTCTTCCGCCCGAAGCTCTTGAAGTTCTCGAGGACGATTTCGGAGATGTGCATTGTTGGGGCGCCGGGGTCGCGACGCTCCTCACGCGACGATGATGTCGTCGAGTTCGGAGTCGTCGCCGTCGTCGTCGTAGTCGTCGGTATTGGCCTGCTTATCGGCTTCGACTTCGGGTTCCGTGTCGGGGTCGGGCGTGGCTTCGGAGTCGGCCTCGGCGGCCGCCGCCCGGACGTCGTCCGGTTCGGCCTCCTGCGTCGGCGCCTCCGTGCTCTCGTCGTCCCGCGGCGGGATGTCGGCGTCCAGTTCCCGCTGGAGAACCTCCTCCAGCGTGCGGACGCGCTCCTTGGTCTCGACGAGTTCCTCCGTGAGACCGTCGATCGTCGATTCGAGTTCGGACACCGTGAGTTCGAGTTCCTCGACCCGGTTCGGCATGTCCAGTACTCCCCGGCGCGACGACAATAAAGGTGCGTCAGACAACCACACCCCAGTTGATAGTTCGGAACGGGGCGCCGACGGGACCGTCTCCCCGACCGTTCGTTAGTCTTTACTCGCACCGTGCCGAACCGGTGGTCAATGACCGCACGGGCCGCCCAGACGGAGGAGTACGTGGTCGTCATCGGCCTGGAGACCCACGTCCAACTCGAGACCGACACCAAGATATTCTGCGGCTGTTCGACCGACCCCGCCGAGGACGAGGCGCCGAACACCCGGACCTGTCCGGTGTGTCTCGGTCTGCCGGGCGCGCTGCCGGTGCTCAACGAGGGCGCCGTGGAGGCCGCCGTGAAGATCGGCAAGGCGCTGGACGCCGAGATTCCCGAAGAGACCACGTTCCACCGGAAGAACTACTACTACCCCGACCTGCCGAAGAACTTCCAGTTGACCCAGTACGACGCGCCGATCTGCCAGGACGGCCAGTTGACCGTCGAGGTCGAAGGCGACCGACGGACCATCGACGTCCGTCGTGCCCACCTCGAAGAGGACCCCGGCAGCCTCCAGCACCAGGGCGGCAACATCGACACCGCGGAGTACACGCTGGTCGACTACAACCGCGCCGGCACGCCGCTGATGGAGATCGTCACGCGGCCGGACTTCCGCGACCCGAGCGAGGTCCGGGCGTTCCTGGCGAAACTGGAGGAGGTCCTCGAGTACCTCGGGGTGTTCGACGCCTCCCGGGACGGCTCGTTACGCGTCGACGCCAACATCTCGCTGGTGCCCGGCGACGAGGTCGACGACCCCGAGGACATCGACACCGACACCCTCGAAGCGGCCAACCGCACCGAGGTCAAGAACATCTCCAGCCACAAGGGCGCCGAGAAGGCCCTGGCCTACGAGGTCACCCGCCAGCGCAACGCCCTCCAGCGCGGCCGGGCCGTCGAGCAGGAGACCCGCCACTGGGACGAGTCCCGCGGCATCACCGTCTCGATGCGCACCAAGGAGGAGGAGAAGGACTACCGCTACTTCCGGGAGGGCGACCTGCCGCCGCTGCAGGTCAGCGACTGGCGCGAGAAGATTCCCATCCCGGAACTCCCCGACGCCCGCCGCGAGCGGTTCCGCGAGGAGTACGGCCTCAGCGAGGAGGCCGCCGCGAAACTCACCTCCACCAAGGAGGTCGCGGACTTCTTCGAGGACGTCGCCGCGGCCTACGACGCCGACCTCGCGGCGACGTGGGTCGCGGACAACCTGCTCGGCGAACTCAACTACCGCGACATGGCGATCACCGACGTCGACGACCGACTCGACGAGGTCACCCGCCTCGTCGAACTGATCGCCGACGAGGAGATCACCGCCAAGAACGCCCGCGAGGTCGTCCTCCGCGGGATGCTCGACGACGGGGACGACCCCGACGAGATCGTCGACCGCGAGGACCTGGGCAAGACCGGCGGCGACGAGGTCCAGACCGCGGTCGAGACCGCGATCGACGAGAATCCCGACGCAGTCGCCGACTACCACGCCGGCGACGACGGCGCGATCAACTTCCTCGTCGGCCAGGTGATGAGCGCGACCGGCGGCTCCGCGGACCCGGGCGAGGTCAACCGCCTGCTGCGCGAGGAACTGGAGGAGTAGCCGGCGCCTCCGGCCGATTCGGCGACCGGTACGTTTTTGTTCCGCGGATGTAGTTGTCGCACAATGACACGACGCCGGCAGTTTCTGGCGGCACTCGGCGTGGGGACGGTCGGTTCCCTCGCCGGCTGCAACGCGATTCGAGGGGTGATCGGCGGCGACGGATCCCGGTCGGCCTCGTCGACCGACGTCTGGCGCGCGCCGGAGGGCACCGCCGAGGCGACCGGACTGAGCTCCTCGGGCGGTCCCGGCCCGGACGCGAGCGAGGCGGCGGTGGCGCAGTTCCGGGACGGGTTGCATGTGCGGAACCACACGTCGCCGCTGGTCGGCGACGATGGCGTCTACGAGGTGACCAGCCGCGAGGCACCGTACGAAGACCAACCGCCGGTGTTCCGGGTGTACGCACACGCCCACTCCCGCGAGGACGGGAGCGAGCGCTGGCGTACGACGGTGGTCGAGACGGAGGGCAACGACGAGCCGATCGGCCCCGGAGACATCACCAGCGCGCTCGGTCCGGATCGACTGTACGCGGTCCGGAACGGCGGGCCGAACCGCGCGACGGTGTTCGTGGACGCGCTGTCGCGCGAGGACGGCGCGACCGAGTGGTCACGACAGTTAGACGAGTACCCCCTCGGCGGTCAGCCGGTCGTCCACGACGAGACGCTGTACCTGTTCGCCGGGGCGAGGGTGATCGCTGTCGACGCCGAGAGCGGCGATGTCCACTGGGACCAGGAGGTCGCGGTCAGGCAGCGTCACCCGGTCGTCGGGGAGGGCGCAGTCGCGATCTACAACACCGGCCTGGACGGGACGTACGACGCCGAGGGACAGGTGACCGTCTTCGACGCCGACGACGGGAGCGAGCGCTGGAGCGAGCCGTTCCCCACCGCGGGGATCACCGACGGTCCGATACCGACGATCGCCGACGGTACCGTCTACCTGATCGAGGGCGACACGGTGGTGCTCACGCCCGATCTCGGCGTGGACGTGTCGCCCCGCAAGGTCCACGCCCGCTCGCTCGACGACGGGAGCGAGGAGTGGACCCACACCTACGAGAGCGACGCGATGCAGGACGCCGTCACCGCCGGCGGGACCAGTTTCGTCACCGTCGCCGGCGACCACCTCTACTTCGCGCTGGTGTTCGGCACCCCGCAGCAGATCGTCGGCCCGCAGGGCGACCCCGAGGTGATCGAGCGCCTCCAGGGGCAGATGTACGAGGGACCCAACGTGTTCGCGCTGGATCGCGGCGACGGGTCGGTGGCATGGGAGGCCCAGCTGGGCGACCGGGCGCAGGTGTTCCTCCCGCTGGTCGTCGACGACGAGCACCTGTACGCGCGGCGCGGGCCCCCCGGAGTCGGCGAGGGGGCGATCCACGTGCTGGACCGCGACGACGGCGAAGTGCTCGGGTCGTTCGGCGAGTTCGAGGGACGCGGTCCAGTCGGGATCGCCGGTGGCGACCTGTACGTCCACGACGAGGACCGCGTGCGGATCTTCCGGTAGTCTACCCGTCCGCGGCGACGTCCTCCTCGCGATCCATGACCGACTGGTCGTCGACAGCCCCCTCGTCGCCGTCCGCTTCGTCGACCAGCCCCTCCTCCCAGCCGCCCCGACGGAACCAGAGGACGCCGACGACGAACGAGGCGACGCTGGCGAAGGCCATCCCCCACCAAACGCCGATGGCCCCGTACGCCAGCGGGAACGCCAGCACCAGCGCGACGGGGATGCGAAACACCCACCGCGACAGCAGCGACAGGAGGAACGCGACGCGGGTCTGGCCCGCCCCGCGGAACCCACCCTGAACGACCATCAGCCCGCCGAAAAACGCCCAGAACGGCGCGATGACGCGGAACGTCTCGATCCCCTCGGCGACGACGGCACCCTCCACGCCGAACAGTCGCATCGTCGCCCCCGGGAACGCGAACACGACGCCGGCGAAGGCGAACAGCGCCGCCATCGTCCCCGCAGTGCCGATCCAGGTGACCGACCGCGCCCGGTCGGGCGTGCCAGCGCCGAGGTTCTGGCCGACGCCGGTCGCGGTGGCCTGTCCGACCGCCCCCGAGACGGTCCAGGAGACGGACATCACGCGGATGACGACCCCGTACGCGGCGGTCGGCACCGTGCCGAACCGCGCGACGATGCCCGCCAGCGCGACCGCGGAGAACGAGCGGGTCAGGCCGTCCAGCGAGGCGGGGTAACCGACGTCGATCAGTTCCCGGAGCATGGCCGGGTCGGGCGCGAGGTCGGCGACCCGCATGCGGATGCCCCACCCGCCGTCGACGAGGATGTAGACGCCGGTCACGGTGGCGATACCTCGCGAGAGCAGCGTCGCCCACGCCGCTCCCCGGACGCCCATCGCCGGGATGCCCAGCGGCTCGTACCCGAGGATGAAGAGGGGATCGATCACGATGTTGATTCCCGCGCTGATCGCGACCAGCCACATCGCGGTGCGGGTGTCCCCCGCCGCACGCAGCGCCGCGCGGAACGCGAAGAAGAGGAAGGTGAGCGGGATCGACAGCAGGATGACCTCCAGGTACGCCAGCGCGGCGTCGTACACCGGCCCTTCCGCGCCGATCAGCGCGACCAGGGGCCGCCGGATCGCGAAGCCGAGCAGCGACAGCGCCACCCCGAGTCCGATCGCCAGCAGGACGCTCTGGGCGACCGCGAGTTCGGCGGTGCGCTCGTTGTCGGCGCCGATGTGCTGGGAGACCAGCGCCACCGTCGCCGCGGAGACGCCGGTGGCCGTCGAGACGAACATCCACGTCGTCGGGAACATCAGCGACACCGCGGCGACGGCGTCCTCGCCGACCCGACCGACCCAGAACAGGTCCGCCACGTTGTAGGCGGTCTGGAGGAGGTTCCCGGCGACCAGCGGCCACGACAGGGCGAGCAACTTCGGCGCGATGTCCCCCGTGGTCATGTCCACGCGGGCGTCGTCGGCGTCGCTGTCGGACACGCCCGGGCGTTGCGACCGGGGGAACTAATCGCTCCGGGTTTCGGAACCTCACTCGCCGACCAGGTCCACGACCGTCTCGTCGTCGACGACGAGGTTGTACGCTTCCTCGTCGTCGTTCCACAACACCAGCGCGGACTCGACGGAGAGCAAGGCGCCGTACTCCGCGGTCGCCAGGGTGCGGTTCAGCGCCGTCTCGCGGGTCAGCACCGCGAAGTGGTTCGTCGACTGGCTCCCGTCGCCGACGCAGAACACGGGGTTGCCACCGTCGGCGAGGTCGCGGCTCAGCTTCACCACGAGGACGTCGACGCGGTCGGTGACGTGGTCGTCGCTGTCAGCGAGTGGCGCGTACCGCTCCGCCGAGGGTGTCACGTCGAACTTCCGTCGCCCGTCGACGCGCAGCAGCGAGTGCGAGAACTGCACGTCGACGTTGACGAACTCGCCCTCGCTCCCGGCGGGGCCGTCCAGGCGCTCCTGAACCGGCGGCACCGCGATGTCGGGGCGGACATCGAACGACCAGGGGTCGTCGGTCGGCCGCCACCCGGGCCAGAGCCGCACCGTCGGCGCGTAGACTGACGTCTCGGCGGTCGCCGCGGCCTCGTCGGGCACGTACCCCGCCACCGCTCGCTCGATCCGGCGGAGGCCGAGACTCGTCTCGCGGTCGGCTGGCGAGAGCGCCAGCACCGTGCCGTCGGGCGCGAGGTGGTCGAGTGCCCGCCGGAGCACCGTCTCCGGGTCCGCCAGTTCCGACAGGACGTTGCCGAACAGGAACAGGTCGACGTCGCCGCCGTCGTCGTCCGCGTCGCCGTCGCCACCGGCCAGCCCCCCGAAGTCGACGACTTCAGCGGTCTCGCGGTGGACCGTCGCGTGGACGTTCCGACCGGTCTCCTCCAGCATCGCCGCGAGGACATCCGCGGCGGCGCTCGGTTCGACGGCGTGGTAGTCGACCAGCGCGTCGTCTGGGAGGTGGTCGAACAGCCCCAGCGCGGGGCCGCCGACGCCGGCGCCGACGTCGACGACCCGCAGGTGCCGGTCCAGCAGGCCGGCGCGGGTCAGTTCCGCGAGGGGGTACTGCACCGCGGCGTAGTAGTCCGGGAGGTGGTAGATGGCGTAGGCCAGCGCCGTCTGGCGGTCGTACTCGACTGGGTCGCCGTCGAGGTACGCCGCTTTGACCTCGCGCAGGCGCTCGCGCAGGCCGTCGCCGCTGTCGCCGCGGTGCCAGTCCGGGCCGTACGTCTCGACCAGCAGGTCCTCCAGACGGCGGCCGTAGCGCTCCGGGAACGCCGTGACGGCCTCGAATTCCGGGCGGAGCGGCTCGTCGGGGACGGGGACGAACGTGCCGTCCTCGCGCTCGATCAGGCCGAGGTCGACGGCCTCCTCCCGGAGCGTCCGCGCGACGACCGCCGGATGGGGATCGCCCTCGACGTACTCGGCGAGTTCTTCGGGGTCGATCGGTCGGACGTTGCGCAGGTATCGCGCCGCGTCGCGCACGCCATCGCGGTCGATCACTCGTCGGCACCCCCGTCAGCGGTGGCGCCGTCGCTCCACCCCTCGCCGGCCCGCTCGTACAGCTCGACGAACGCCTCGCGGTCGGCGGCGGCGAGGTCGGCGGCAGCCGCGGCGACCGCGTCGGCGCCGTCGAAGGTGGCCTGCACGTCGGCGTACACCCGCGACTCGCCGCCGACGACCATCTCGGCGGCCTCCGCGAGGCGCCGGGAGACCGGCGTGTGGAAGGCGGTCGGGACGTCCTCGACGGCCAGCGCGTACGCGAGCACGGCGGCGTGGGCGGCGGTCTGGACGGACTCCATCGCCCGGTCGTGCTCCGCGGCGGTCGTCCACAGGAGGTCGTTGCCGGCCGCTTCGAGGTCGGCGACGACGGCGTCGGTCGTCGGCCCCTCGGCGTCGACCACGGCGGCGACGCGACCCGGCGCGCGCTCCGGGGCGAACAGCGGGTGGAGGCTCAGTCGTTCCAGGTTGGACGCGTGCTCGCGCATCGCCGACAGCGGCCCGGCCATCGCGCCGGTGACGTCGACGACGGCCTCGGTCGCGCGGTCGGCGTACGCCGCGACGGCCTCGCCCGCGGCGGGCATCGGCACGGCGACGCAGACGACCTCGGCCGTCGGCGGATCGTCGGCCGGGGCGGCGCGACCACCGACCGCGGCGGCGGCGGCCTCGGCGGCAGCGGGGTCGACGTCGACGAACGTCGGGTCGGCGTCGACGGTGTCGGCGAACCACCGGCCCATCGCGCCGGCGCCGACGACGAGACAGTTCATGCCGAGAGGGTGCCACGGGCCGTGCAAAAGGCGTTCGGTCGGGGACACCGCCACGGCAAGGTTTTACTGGCTTTCGCGTCTCAGGCTGGCCCGTGATGCGACGACGAGGCTATCTCGCGACGGCCGGCGCACTCGTCCTCGCCGGGTGCGCCGGCGGTGGAGGCGACGGCGATGACGGCGAGTCCGAGACCACCGAGCGCGACGGCGGCACCGACACCGACGGTCCGGGCGACGGCACCGAGACTCCCGTGGAGACGACCGCGGGGACGGAACAAGGGACCACCGAGACCACGGACGAACCCGGGTCAGCGGTGACCGAACGCTGGAGCGTCGGGGTCCCGGGGCGGTACCTGGCGCGGACGGACGAGGTGCTCGTCGCCGGCGGCGAGAATCGGGTTACGGCGGTGGACGCCGGTGGCTCGGTCGTCTGGGACACCACCCTGGAGGCGACGGTGGACGACGTCCGCGCGACCGCCGGGACCGTCGCCGTGGCGCTCACCGGGGGTGGCGTCGTTGGGTTCGACGCCGCCTCGGGCGACCGGCGCTGGTCGTTCACGCTCGTCGAGGACGACCGGGCGCCGTACGCGCTGGCGACCGCCGGCGACTGGATCGCCAGGCTCGCCGGGCGCGACGAGGCGAGATACCGCGTCGTCGACGCCCGGAGCGGCGAGCAGGCGCTCGCGGGGGCCCTCGACGCGACTGGCTTCGCCCTCGCCGGCCGCGCCGACGGAACCGTCGTCATGGCGACCGCCGAGTCCACCGTCGCCATCGACGTCCCCGCCCGCGAGACCCTCTGGACCAGCGACGCGGCTCCGTCGGGGGGGACGATCGCGCTCGGCGAGGACAGCGTCGTGCTCGGACGGATCGGTGGCGCCGTGGCGCTGAACGCCGCCGACGGGAGCGAGCGCTGGCGCTACCAGGACGGCGCGTTCGCACCGCGACGGGCCGCCATCGGTGGGGGACAGGTGTACCTCGGCTCCGGCACGGACGACCGCCTCACCGCCGTCTCGGCCGACGGTGGCGAGGAGAACTGGACCTTCGAGATCACGGGGCGGGAGACGCTGCCGCCGGTGACCGTCGGCGGCGCCGTCGTCGCGACGCCGCTGGCGGACACCCTAGCGCTGCTGGACCCCGCGAACGGCGAGGCGGTGTACGAACAGGGGGACTTCCGAGCCCCGGACGGCGTGGCCGTCGAGGGGTCACGGCTGGCGGTCGGCACCGAGGAACGGGTCCGAAGCTTCGACGTGAGCCTGTGACCGCCCGCGGCGACTCGCCTGCGGTCCCCGCTCGCCGACTCACTCGTCGTCGCGCGGGCTGGACGGATGGTAGTCTGTGTCGTACTCTCCCGGGCGGTCGTCGACGCGGTCGGGGTTGATGCGCCCGGCGAGCAGCATGAAGTCCACGAGCGTCAGCGCGAGCATCGCCTCGACGACGGGCACCGCCCGCGGCGGCAGGGAGGGGTCGTGTCGGCCGGTGACGGTGACCTCCTTCCGCTCGCCGGTCTCCCAGTCGACGGTCTCCTGGGTCTTCGGGATCGAGGTCGGCGCGTGCCAGGTGGCCTCGCCGTAGATGGGGTCGCCGGTCGTGATCCCCCCCTGGAGCCCGCCGTGGCTGTTCCCTTCCGGCGTCGGGTCGCCCTCTCCGTCCAGTTCCCAGTCCTCGTTGCGGTCGTGGCCGGTGACCCCCGCCGCCTCTCGACCGAGGCCGAACTCGAAGGCGGTGGTGGCGGGGATGGCCATCATCGCCTGTCCCAGGCGGGCCGGCACGGAGTCGAACCGCGGCGCGCCGAGCCCGCGCGGGACCCCGCGCGCCTCGAAGTAGATCGACCCGCCGATGGAGTCGCCCTCGCGCTGGTACTCGTCGATCAGGTCGCGCATCCGCTCGGCGGTCTCGGGGTGGGCACACCGGACCTCGTTGTCCTCGGTGAGTTCGAGCATCTCCTCGAAGCTCACCTCTGGCGCCTCGACGTCGCCGATGCGGTTGACGTGGGCCTTGATCTCGATGCCCTCTCGTGCCAGCAACTTCTTGGCGATCGCACCGGCCGCGACCCAGTTGACCGTCTCGCGGGCCGACGACCGTCCACCCCCGCCCCAGTTGCGCGTGCCGAACTTCGCCGAGTAGGTGAAGTCGCCGTGGCTCGGTCGGGGGGCGGTCACGAACGGCTCGTACTTCCCCGAGCGGGCGTCCTTGTTCTCGATGACCATCCCGATGGGCGTGCCCGTCGTGTAGCCGTCCTGCAGCCCCGAGTTGATCGTCACGGCGTCCGGCTCGTCGCGGCTGGTCGTGATCATCGACTGGCCGGGCTTGCGCCGGTCGAGCTCCCGCTGAATCTCCTCCTCGGACAGCTCCAGGCCGGCCGGACAGCCCGACACCGTCGCGCCCATCGCCGGCCCGTGGCTCTCGCCGTAGGTCGTCACCTGGAACAGCCGCCCGAACCGGTTCCCGTTCATACCCGCCCGTGGTCGCTCCGGGGGCTTAGTCCTTTCAGAACGACCTGGTCTGTCCACCGATGCACAGCGTCGTCCATCGGCCGAGCACCGGGCGTCACGCGTCGCCGGCCAGCGTGTCCAGCCGGACCGCGCCGAACGGCACCAGCGCCTCCCGGGGGTGCAGGCCACCGTGCATCCCGACGAGGTCCAGGTCGCCCATCGCCGCCCCCTGATCGTACCACGTCATCCCCTCGCGGGACACCACCAGCAGATCGCCGACGCGCCGTTGGAACGTCGCCGACGGCTCCTCGGGGCCCCACAGGTCCTCTGCCAGCGCCGCCTCCCGTGTCAGTACCAGCGCGTCGAGCTGCTCGGCGAGATGGGCCCGGACCGACTCGCGTTCGCTCTCCCGAACCCGGAGGTGGCAGTTCCGCGGCCCGCCCAACACCAGTGGTTCGCCGTGGCGGTCCCGTTCGACGGCGTCGTCGACGACGGGGTCGTCCAGCAGGTCGACACGGTCCTCGGGCGCGGTGTCGACCTGGCCGTGGTCGGCGACGGTCAGCAACAGCGTCCCGGCCGCGGTCCCGTCGTCCAGTTCGTCGACGAGTTCACGCTCCAGGGCCGCCGACAGCGCCGCCAGTTCGGCGTCGTGGCGGTCCGAACGGGTCCCCTCGACGTGGGCCGCCGTGTCGACGTTCGGGTAGTAGGCGTACACGTAGCTGGGGCCGTCCTCGGCGGCGGCGTCCTCGAGCGTCCGCCGGAGTGTCAGCGCGAACGTCGCCGTCGAGTCGTAGGTGCGCCCGTCCGCGCCGGCCAGCGACGCCTCGCTGTAGCCCTCGCCGAGGTGGCCCTGGACGGCGTGGCTGGTCACGCCCTGCTCGGCCAGTCGCTCGTACGTCGTCGGGCCCTCGAACAGCGCGTCGGCCGCCAGGTCCGGGGGTTCGCCGGTCCCGACGCTCTCGTGGGGCAGCGTCGAGAACACCTCGTCGGATCGGTCGTCGTAGGCGTCCCACCCGAGCAGCCCGTGTTCGACCGGCGTCCGACCGGTGTGCATCGTCGTCACGCAGGCGGCGGTCTCGGTTGGGTAGATGCCGGTCAGCGGCGTCACACGGCCCCGCTCGGCGAGCCGGTCGAAGAACGCGTGCTCGCCGCGGGCCTCCCGGAACTGCTCGTAACCGAACGCGTCGACGAGCAGAACGACGACCGTGTCGACGGCCGTATTCACGCCGTCGAGGGCGTCCTCGGGCAGCGACCGGTCCAGGTCGGCACCCAGCACCGACGCCGCCGCCCCGGGCACGTTGGCGAAGCAGTACCCGTCGTAGTCCGGACGGACGTACCCCTCGGCGACCGTCCGCGACCGAAGGCGTTCCGCGAGGTCCGTCCCGTACACGTCGCCACGGTCCGGCGCCGGTGACATAAACCCGCCCGGTCGTGCAGACCGCGGGTGTCGCCGGCGGCGAGTCCGACCAGCACTCACTCGGCGGTCGTCGTCACGGCCGCGCCCAGCGACGACAGCGTCTCGAAGAAGCCCGGGAAGGAGACGTCGACGTCTTCGGCCCCGGTGACGGTCGTCTCGCCGTCGGCGGCCAGCCCCGCCACCGACAGCGCCATCACGATCCGGTGGTCCCCACGCCCGTCCAGGCGCGCCCCGGAGAGGTCGCTCTCGCCGCCTCGCACCACGAGTTCGTCGCGAGACTCCTCGACGACCGCGCCCATCCGCGACAGGGCCTCGGCCATCGCGGTCACGCGGTCGGTCTCCTTGTACCGGACGTGCTCGCAGTTCTCGACGCGCGTGACGCCGTCCGCGACCGCGCCCAGCGCCGCCAGCGTCGGCAGGAGGTCCGGTGTGTCACCGACATCGACCGTGATGCCGGACAGCGGTGCCCGCTCGACGGTCACCTCGCCCGCCTCGCGGTCCCAATCGACATCGGCGCCCATCCGCCCGACGTGATCGACGACGGCCGCGTCGCCCTGCGCGCTCGGTTCGGCGCCGGCGACGGTCACGCCGCCGCCTCCGCCCGCGACGGCGCCGGCCGCCAGCAGGTACGACATCGACGAGAAGTCTCCGGGCACCGCGTACTCGCCGTCGGTCGGCTCGTAGCGCTGGCCGCCCGGCACGCGGTACCCCGCCTCCGTCTCGGTGGCCTCGACGCCGAACCGCGCCAGCACGTCCAGCGTGATGTCCACGTACGGCGCGGACTTCAGCGGCGTCTTCAGCTCGATCGTGACCCCTTCGTCGGTGACCGCACCGGCCATCAGCAGGGCCGTGACGAACTGCGAGGAGACGTCGCCCGGCATCGACGCCGCCCCGCCGTCGACCGGGCCGCCGACGACCAGCGGCGCCCGGCCGTCGCCGCGCGTGCTCTCGGCGCGCCCGCCCAGTTGCCCGATGGCGTCCAGCAGCGGCCCCTGCGGTCGCGACCGCAGCGACGCGTCGCCGGTGAGCACGGTCGCCCCCTCGGCCAGCGCCGCCGCCGCGGTCGCCAGGCGCATCGTCGTCCCGCTGTTCGCGCAGTCGATCACGTCGTTCGGCACGTCGGGCTGCCCTCCGAACCCCCGAACCTCGAGCGGGCCGTCGTCGTCCAACCCCTCGACGTCGCCCCCGAACGCCTCGACCGCCCGTGCCGTCGCTCGGGTGTCCGCGCTGCGCAGCGGTCGGCGCACGGTCGCCCCTCCGGCGTACCCCGCCGCCAGGATCGCCCGGTGCGTGTAACTTTTCGACGGCGGCGCTCGCGCCGTCCCGCCGACCGTCGACCGCCGAATCGTCGCGTCCATGTCCCCGCTCTGGGCCGAGGCCGGCAAGAGGCTACCGGAGTGGTCACCCTCAAGTCCGCGGCGCTCCATCAGTCGAACGATGCCGGACAGCGGGCGCACCGGGGGAGACGACCCCGCCGAGATCAGGTCGATCGCGGTCACCGCCGAGGACGTCCTCGCCGCCTTCGAGGCCAACCGGCAGCGAGACGCCGGCACCGTCCTCCGGGTCACGCCGCCGTTCTCCGGGCGGATGCGCGCCCGCCTCCACCGCGGCCCGCCCGCCGACGACGCCTCGCCACCGCCGCTGCGAATCATCCCGGAGCGCCTGCTGGCCGACGACGTCATCGCGGAGTACCCCCACCCCGACGACACCGCCGACGAACTCCGCGAGGCCCCCACCGAGACCTACAGCCGCGAGCGCCACCGCGAGTACCACGCTGCCGCCGTCGAGCGCTGGCGTGAGACCGCCCGCGAACGCCTCGCCTCGACGGTCACCCTGGAGACGGCCACCGGCCCGAACGAGGTCCGCGTGGTCGCGCTGGGGTGACCGCGAGGCGCCGCAGCCGCCGCTCGCTTCGCCCACGGCGAGGAGTCACCACCGCTACCACCACCCGCGGCGACCGTCGCCCGCCGGAACCCTTGCCGTTTTCTACCTCCCGACCGACCACCTCCCCATGGAACCGGACCTCTCCGCACTCGACGAGTTCCTCGCCGACGAGGACCACGACGGCTACCTGATCCGCGCCGGCAGCGACGACTCCAACCAGCGGTATCTCTCCGGGTTCGACGCCCCCGACCCCTTCGTCACGCTGTACGCCGACGACACCACGAGCCTGCTCGTCTCCGGCCTGGAGTACGGCCGCGCCACCGCCGAGAGCCGCGCCGCCGAGGTGGCCCGCCTCTCCGACTACGACTACCGAGACCGCGTCGCCGACCACGGCCGCACCGAGGCCCACCACGCCGTCGTCGCCGACTTCCTCGCCGACCACGAGGTCGACGACGTGGCCGTCCCCGCGGACTTCCCGCTGGGACTCGCCGACGGTCTCCGCGAACGCGACCACACCGTCACGCCCGACGAGGACGACGTGATCGGCGACATCCGCGCGATCAAGACCGACCAGGAGGTCGAACACGTCCGGACCGCCCAGCGCGCCAACGAGGCCGCGATGGCCCGCGCCGAGTCGATGCTCGCCGACGCCACCGTCGAGGACGGCCTGCTCCACCTCGACGGCGAGGTGCTGACCAGCGAGCGAATCACCGAGGCCATCGAGATCGAACTGCTCAGACACGGCTGCGCGCTCGACGAGACCATCGTCGCCGCCGGCGCCGACGGCGCCGACCCCCACGACCGCGGCAGCGGCCCCATCCCCGCCGGGGAACTCGTCGTCATCGACATCTTCCCCCGCGACAAGGCCAGCAACTACCACGCCGACATGACCCGGACCTTCTGTCGCGGCACCCCCACCGACGAACAGCGGCGCCGCTACGATGTCACGCACGAGGCCTTCGAGGCCGCCCTCGACGCCGTCGAACCCGGCGCCGACACCACCGTCGTCGACGACGCCGTCTGCGACGTCTACGAGGCCCACGACTACCCCACCTTCCGCGTCGACGACGCCGCCGAGACCGGCTTCATCCACTCCACCGGCCACGGCGTCGGCCTCGACGTCCACGAGGGCCCATCCATCTCGCAGGGCTCGGACGACACACTCCAGCCCGGCCACATGATCACGATCGAACCCGGCCTCTACCACCCCGACCACGGCGGCGTCCGCATCGAGGACCTCCTGGTCGTCACCGAAGACGGCTACGAGAATCTCACCGAGTACCCGAAAGGGCTGGCACCGGAATCGTAGCGGTCAGCGCAGTCTGAACAGGAATCCGATCACGAGCGATACGCCGACGACAGCGCCGAACGCGAGTGCGGTCGCGAACAGGACGTTCGTATCCAGGGTCCCTCCGCCTGATCCGTCAGAGACGTTCGGTGTGAACTCGTAGGAGTTCTCCTCGTAGGGGGGTCTGATCGGCTCGAACGACTCGTTTCTGATCTCGACGCCATCTTCGAGGCTCCCCTCGAAGTATATTTGATCGCGGATTCCCGAGTCGTTCTGGACCGACCCTCGGTACAGTCTGACCTCGCCCATGACTCGTTCGCCGGGGTCTTCTTCCAAAGGAATGTAAGCAGTATGGAAGTTGTTGTCTGACGGTACACGCCCAGGTGCAGAGTTGCCCTTTGTTTGGTTTGTATGAACATACAAATAGGTGAGATAAGATCTTCTGGCAGGATTTTTTGTCGTTACGGCAAGATAGAGACCCTCACGATTCGGAGGAGGATCAAGTACCAATTCGGCGTCAACGATTTTTGGCACCGGATATCGATCTGGACTGTCAGTTCCGATTTCTTTGGTGAAATTGAACGTTACGGAGGCGTTCTCCCCCCAGCTGTAGACGGATACTGAATGTCTCTCTCGTCCGACTTTCAGTAAGTCGTTGAGTCGCCATCTGAGGGTCCGCCGTTCACCCGGTCGTAGGTCCACCGTCGTCTGGTTGATTCGGCGGTCGTAGACGTAGAATACGACGCCCGCCGAAGACTTAGTTTCGTTCGTGGGGTTGTACAATTCGACGGTCAAGACATCGCTACTCGTATTCAGACGCGCGGTGATTTCCGTTCCGAATTCCGAGGTGAAGTTCTCCACCACTGTCTCGTTGTCCGGGTCGAGCTGGTTCGATTTACCGACATCCTGTGTGGCCTGTTCCGCGTCGACCGTGGTACCGACACTCCCCATCGCGAAGACCACGAGAAAGACGAGCAGTACTCGTTTACCCATTTTTGTACCCTCCACAGCCGGAAGTGATCGGATCCTTGCCGCTACACTCCGTTTCGCCCTCTCTACGGTCGAGCACCTCGCGAATCTCTGCCTTGCTGAGTTCGCCATCGAACCTGATCCGCTCCTCGAACTCCGAGACAACCGCTGTCGATCCGTCGGTACCGTTCCGTCTGACGAGGTCTCCGGACACGTACACGATAGTCTGTGTGACGTCGTCCTCGTCCCGATACTCGTTCACCACCGTCTTTCGGCTCTCGTTTCGTTCCAGAACCCACTCGGTCCGGTACTCGGTATCCGTGATCCGGAGATCCTCATTGCTCTTGATACGCTGGCGTTCGCTCGGAGTCGCCGAGACGGTACCGTCGTCACGCCAAACGGTCTCTCGCTGTGACACCGTGCGTTCGACGACGTACCGTCGAACTTCTTTCTTTTCGTATCTTTCGACCTCGTATTCGTATCTCGTTTCGAGTGTTTCCTCTCCCGGAACCAGACGGGTTGCACCGGTCCGAGAGTGATCCGGGGAGTCTGGCGTCTTCGCCCAGTACGTACGTTCGCGAGTGACCGTCTTCTCACGAGTGACTTCGGTGAAACGTGGTCCGGCGGGCGTCGGGAGCACGACCTCTTTGGTGACGGTTAGCGTTTTATTCACCGTCTCGACATACTCCCGTTCGATCGCCATCCCCGTGTTGGGAACCAACACCTGCTTGGTCCTCCCGGTGAAGCTGCCAGAACCATCCTTCGACGCGCGCCAGACGGTCTCGGTAACCCGGCGTCGTTCGGTCGTCGTCTCCGTACCAGCATGTCGCCACTCCTGGGCTGCCGTCCGGAGGAACCGACGCATCGCCTGCTGAGAGTCGAACGTTTGTCGCTCCATCTCGGTCCTGCGTCGCTCACTCGCTCGTTCTACGTCGTACGCGATAGCGTCCTGTCGTTCAGCGACCACCGTATACCCCCGATCTTCGTACGCCGCCCGCTTGTCTGGTTTCGGAGTGACGACTCGCTGCTTTCGATCCGTTTTGACCTCATACTGTACGTCCTCGATCGTCAGATCCTGTCGCGAAAGCGTCTCCTCGGCAGATCCTTCGGTCAGAGTCGCCGAGTACGACATCGCCGTGGTCTCCGGTTGCGCGTCGTTGTAGATACTCACCTCGACGCTACCGTCCTCGAACTCGTCGCGATCGATCGCAACCAGACCCGTGTACCGCTGTTCGAGACCGTCTTCGGCGGATCCCGGCGAGTTGGCTCCACCACCGTCGAGGCTCGCTTCCTCATTACGCCACTCGACCACTCGGCCGTCGCCTGCGATCGAGATCGACAGATCCGCATCGTAATTATGTTTTGTAAACGCGTATACCGGGGTCGAGATACGGAAGTATACGTCGCCCTCACGACCTGCGCTATCTACAGATGCACGATCTATCGTCGCGATCCCTGGATTAAAATAGTCTAGAAAATCTCCGTTGATATTCACCGATCTATTCTCATCATCCGAGATAGCTAGTCTTGCTCGGGCCATCGAGTCAAACTTGGCGATAGACGGAGACAATTTTTGTACTTTCCCTTCCCACTGGAAACTTAGCGGCGTTCCGTCCGGGTCGAAGGACTCGCTCGCGTCGACAACCATCCCCCAGTTCTGAGCGTCCGGATTCGTTCCGGACCGGCTGATGTCGAGTCTCGGTTCGGGCTTACTCGGAGTGACGGGGAACGTAGAGGCATCCCTATCTGCCGAAGTTTCATCGTCCACTAATGAGAATACGACTTCGTACTCACCGGGATTCTCGGCAGCGAAGTACGATCGAACGACGAGCGTGTCGTCCAGTTCATCGTACCGCTTCCTAGTCCGATCAGGAAAGTGACGGATCGAAGCCACCATCTGTTTCGGAACAAGTTCGACCGCCGCTGGATCCGCACCGTCCAGATCGATTCGCGTCACGTGCTCGGCGAGGTACCTGTCGGGGGCGATCCGCTCGTGGTACGAGTCGACCGGGCCGTTCACGAACTCGGCGCTGACGATCGTCGGATCGGGCTCATCGTCCTCCGACTGGGTCGTGTTGGCAGCGTCGCTACCCGTGGTGATCGTTCTGGTGATCCGGTGGGTCTGACCGCGGTCGTCGGTCGCGGTCACCGAGAGTTCGTAGCTCTCGTTGGGGGCGAGGGCGCGCTCGAACGGGAGGAACCGGAGTGATTCACGAACCGGGCCCGGAGCTGTGCCGCCGTCGCCGAACGAGTCCGCGATGCGGGTGCCTCCGATGGCGACGTGGAACCCCTCCAGCGTGCCGTACTGATCGATCGCCGACGCACGTCCGGTCACCCGGGTGCCGTCGACGGAGACCTGCTCGAACGCGACCGTCGGCCGAGGGTCAGCGACGACGGTTTTCGATCCGTCCGAGAACGTCACCGTCAGCGACTCTTCGTCGGTGAGGACCCGCGCGATCAATTCGTGCTCACCGGGATCGAAGGTGACCACCGTGGAGGACCCACCACCGACGAGCTCCCCGTCGACGTACCACCCGACCGATCTGATCCCCGCGTCGCCACCGTCGACGGCGAGCGAGTAGTTCCCGCGCAGGGGCCGGTCGCCGGTCAGGAGTTTCGGTCCGTCGACGGTCATCGACACCGAATCCACTGGTCCGGTGTCGTTTCCGGGCGATCGGTCGGATTCGTTCGTCACGGGGTCGGTCGTCTCCGGGGGATCGGTCGGCCCCCCACTACCGTCACCGGCCGGCGCGGAGACATCGATCCGAGTGCTGGCGGTCGCGCGGAGACCGGCGTCGTCGACGACGACGGCGCGGACGGTGAGCGACTCGTCGCCGGCGGTCGGGACGGTCCGCGAGACGGTCGCGGTGTCACCGTCGAGGGCATCGCTGCCGAACTGGACGCCGTTCACGCGCCACCGGAGTCTGTCGAGCGACGCGGCACCCGCATCGACGGACGCGGTCACCGACACCGGATCGCCGGCGGTCGCGGACGTCGGCGCCGACAGCGTGACCGTCGGTCCGTCCCCGGGGCTGGCCTCGACGTACAGCGTGTCGTCCCGGGTCGCACCGTCGTCGTCCGTCGCTCGCACGGTCACCGTGTACGTGCCGGGGTCGTCGGGGACGAAAGATGTCCGTTCGCACGTCGGACAGTCGGGGGCGGTTCGGGTTCCGTTCGGTCCACGGATCGTCCACTCGTACGATCTGATCTCTCCGTCGGGGTCGTAACTGCCGCCGGCGTCGAGGTACACCGTCGCGCCGATGGTTACCGACTGGTCGAGACCGGCGTCGACGACCGGCGGTTCGTTGGCCGTCGCGAGTGCCCCGGGGACCTGTACCGACGCCAGGACGAGCAGCAGACAGAGGGCCGTATATCTCATTCTTTCTTGCCCCGGAATTAACCCCACTTCCCGGTATAAATCCTCGTGATGGCGAAGGACTCTGGGACACGATGCTACGGAACGCGATAACGCGGCTCACGCTCGTGCGGTCCGGTCAGCGCTCGTGTCCCAGAAACTCCAGGGCGTTGACGAGGTAGTGTGCCACCACCACGGCCGCGAGACTGTCCGTGAGGACGAACCCGACACCGAGCACGAATCCGAGCGCGCCGGTGACGACGACGCCGCCCGCGCCCTGAGCTCCGTGGCCGGCCGCGAACAGCACCGAGGAGGCGACGACCAGCAGCCAGGGGTCCACGCCGAACCCAGTCGCGAACGCGCCGATCAAGATGCCGCGAAACAGCAGTTCCTCGAAGACGGCGACCAGCGGGAGGACCCCCAGGAGCAACGCCGCCCATCCGCCGGGCGAGTCCGGCGCCAGCAGTTCGCGCAGGTCCTCGCTGAAGGCGACATCGAACCGCCGGAACAGGGCGGCAATTCCCTGGTTGGCGACCGCCAGCGCGACACCGAGCCCGACCCCCGCCAGCAGGACCGGCGGGGCGAGTCCCGCCACCGAGACGCCGACGGCGTCGGCGGGCACGCCGGTCGCCAGCGCGGCGACGGCGAGGATGACGGCCAGCGTCCCTTGCGAGGCGGCAACGTTCGCCAGCAGGACGCCGCCGGACAGCTGGCGGTCGGCGGTCAGCGTCTCGGCGGCGGGGCTGTCGGCGACGGGGTCGCGTGTGGCGCCGTCCGGCGGGGTGGTGCCGTCGGCCGGCGGCGACGCGGCGTCCGCGCGAGACGCGCCGTCAGCCGGTGCGCGCTCGTCGTCGCCAAGCGGCGCGTGGTCTGCCGGCTGCTCGGGGGCCGGCGACGACTCGTCGCCGCCGAGTTGGCCCGACGCCGCCATGCCCTGCTGGGTGAGGTACGAGAGCGAGAGGAGAAGGGCCACGACGACGGCGACGACGGCACCGAACGCCGTCCAGGCCGCCATCGCGGGTTACTGCGGCTGCGGGCTACCGCTGGAGCGGCCGACGTTCTGTTCGAGCGCGGAGCCGGTGATCGACTTCAGGCGGTCGATCAGCGAGTCCTTCTCGGGTTCGCCGACCAGCGCGACCTCCAGCACCTCGCTGATGTGGCTGACCGGGATAACCTCGACCATCTCCTCGTACTCTTCCTCGATCATCACGTCCTGCTCGTTGGCCTTCGGGATGATCACCCGATCGAGACCGGACTTCGCGGCGGCCTCGATCTTGTGAGTGACCCCGCCGACCGGGAGCACGTCGCCCCGGACCGACAGGGACCCGGTCATCGCCAGGTCCTGGGCGACGGGGATGTCCTCCAGCGCGGAGATGACGGCGGTCGCGACGGTGATCGACGCGGAGTCGCCGTCGACGCCCTGCTGGCCCGCCTGGACGAACTGGATGTGGATGTCCTTGTTGGTGATATCCTCGTCGCTGAACTTCTTGATGATCGCCGAGACGTTCTGGACCGCTTCCTCGGCCATCTCCTGCAGCTTCCCGGTGGCGATGACCTCGCCGGGCCCCTGGCTGGGGGCGACCTCGGCCATCACGGGCAGGACGATGCCGCTGTCCTCGCCCATGACCGCCAGACCGTTGACCCGACCGACCACCGAACCGTCGCTGACGGTCAGTTCGTAGTCCTTGCGGCGGTCGATGTAGTTGTCCGCCAGCTGCTGCTCGATGCCACGGGAGCGGCGCTTAGCGGCGATGACGTCGTCGCGAGTGGTCTCCTCGCGGTCGTCGCCGCGTGCGATGTCGCCGGCGACTCGGACGAGTCCACCCAGATTCCGCAGCTTCAGCGTGAGGTGGCCCTTCCGGCCCGAGCGGCGCTTGGCCTCGAGGACGACCTCCTCTGCGGCCTCACGGGTGAAGTGGGGCAGGCGGCCGTCGTTCTCGACCTCCTGGGCGATGAAGCGGGCGTACTTGCGGCGCATCTCGGGGGTCGACTCGATGGTGTCGTCCATGTACACCTCGTAGCCGTACCCCTTGATCCGCGAGCGCAGGGCGGGGTGCATGTTCTCCATCGCGTCGAGGTTCCCCGCAGCGACCATCACGAAGTCACAGGGGACGGGTTCGGTCTGGACCATCGCGCCCGAGGAGCGCTCGGACTGGCCCGTGATGCCGAACTCGCCCTCCTGGATCGCGGTCATCAGCTTCTGCTGGCTGCGGATGTCCAGGGTGTTGATCTCGTCGACGAACAGCACACCCTTGTTCGCCTTGTGGATCGCGCCGGGTTCGACGCGGTCGTGACTGGGCGTCTCCATGCCGCCGGACTGGAACGGGTCGTGGCGGACGTCGCCCAGCAACGCGCCGGCGTGTGCGCCGGTCGCGTCCTCGAACGGCGCGGTCGTCTGGTCGGCGTTGTTCACGATGAGGTTCGGGATCATCGAGTCCGACCCACGGGACGTGTAGCGGAACGCGATGTAGATGATCCCCGCCGCGAGGATGCCGATGAGGATCTGCCGAACGAGCAGCGAGTAGCCAAGCACGATGGCCACGATGATCCACATCAGGAACGACCGCATCTGGTTGCGCTTGCGCGCCTCTTCTTTGTGTGCCTCGATGATCTGTTCGCCTTTCCCGGCCGGGACGGTACGAGCCTTCGGCTCGTTCCCATCGTCCGGGTTGTGGTAGACCAGGACGTCTTGGAGGTCCTCCTTGGGCAGCAGTTCGGACATCGCCTTGGCCAGCATCGACTTGCCGGTGCCGGGCGAGCCGATCATCATGACGTGGCGGCGCTGCTTGGCCGCCTTCATCACGATGTCTCGTGCCTCGTCCTGACCGATGACTTGGTCGACGAGTCGGTCGGGGACGGAGATTTCGCTGGTGCTCTCGATCTGGAGCCCACCGAGCAGCCCGTCCGACTTCTCTTCGTCGATCTCGACTTCGTCGTCCACCTCGACTTGGCTTCCCAGGTCGTCGAGGTCCTCGGAGAGGCTGGAGTTCTCTTCGTCGGTGTCCCCGTCGGGATCGTCGGCCTCGGCTGGCGCGCCGAGTTCGTCGCCGACGTCGACCCCGTCCGCGTCGTCGGTGATCCCCTCGACCAGCTCGTCGGGGAGCTCCTCGGACTCGGACGCGTCGTCGCGCGGACTGTCGTCGTTGGTGTCGTTGCTCATAGAACGCTTCTGCTACCCGGAATCAAGTGCCTGGCGCTGATATACTTTCTCCCCGGAGAACCGTGCGACGGAGAGGCGAGATCGCCGCGTAACGGGCGTCTACGGGCGAGACGGTCCAGACGCGGCGACTCGCCACCCTTATAAATCACTCGCGCCTCGGAGCTCACATGACCCGCGGCTGTTACATCGGTCGCTTCCAGCCGTACCACGACGGCCACCACGAGATGGTCGCCACCATCGCCGAGGAGGTCGACGAACTCGTGCTCGGCATCGGGAGCGCCGGCGACTCCCACACGCCCCACGACCCGTTCACCGCCGGCGAGCGCATCATGATGGTCACGAAGGCCGTCGACGTGTTCGACCTCGTCACCTACGCCGTCCCCATCGAGGACCTCGAGCGCAACTCCGTGTGGGTCAGTCACGTCCGCTCGATGAGCCCCGAGTTCGACGTCGCTTACTCGAACAACCCGCTGGTCGTCCGCCTGTTCCAGGAGGCTGGCGTCGAGGTCCACCAGTCCGAGATGTTCGACCGCGACCGCCTGGAGGGGTCGGAGGTCCGCGAGCGGATGATCCACGGCGACCCCTGGCGGCCGCTGGTCCCCGACCCCGTCGTCGAGGTGATCGAGGAGACCGACGGCGTCGCCCGACTCCGGCAGGTCTCCGAGACCGACAGCAACGGGGAGTGACCGCCCCCGGCGCCACCACGAGCGGCCGGTGACGGAATATTTGTGCATCGCCCGTGCAGTTGACCCCATGATCACGCTGTCCTCGGACTTCGGCTCGCCGTACCCCGCGGCGATGAAGGGCGTGTTGCTCTCCGAGACGGACGCGCGACTGGTCGACGTCTCCCACGAGTTCCCGCGCCAGGACGTCCGCGCGGCAGCGTTCTGGCTGCGCGAGGTGCTGCCGTACTTCCCGCCGGCGGTCCACCTCGTCGTCGTCGACCCCGGCGTGGGGACGGACCGCGCGGCGCTGGCGGTGTCGGCCGGCGACGCGTGGCTGGTCGGCCCGGACAACGGCGTCCTGCTGCCGGCAGCGCGTGCGCTCGCGGACGACGGCGGGCTGACCCTGTTCGAGGTCGTCGTCGACGACCCCGACAGCAGCACGTTCCACGGGCGGGACGTGTTCGCGCCCGCGGCGGGCCGCCTCCACGAGAGCGGCGCCGACCCGCTCCGGGAGGCGGGGCTGCTGCGGCCGGCCGACGGCCACGTCGACCTCGAACTCCCGACGGCGACGGTCCGTGACGGTGGCGCCGACGGCGAGGTGCTCGTCGTCGACGACTTCGGGAACGCGATCACGAACGTCCCCGGGACGGTGCTCGACGGCGCGAGCGAGGTCAGCGTCGACGGCGCCGACCCGATCCCAGCGGCCCGAACGTTCGCCGCCGTCGATTCGGGCGACCCGTTGGCGACCGTCGGGAGTCACGGCAACGTCGAACTGGACGTCAACCGCGGCCGCGGCGACGAGTGGTTCGACCTCGCGCCCGGCGACGCGGTCTCGCTGGAGGTCCGGTGAGGTGGCCGCGAGTCTCGCCGCGCTCCCCACGGTGTCGCCGTTCGCCGTCGCCAACGCCGTCGGCCTCGCGGCGTTCGCGCTGGTCGGGTCGCTGAAGGCCGTCGAGGCGGAACTGGACTTGCTGGGCGTGGCCGTCGCCGGGGTCGCGACTGCGCTTGGCGGTGGGATCACCCGCGACGCCCTGGTCGGGCGGACGCCCGCCGCCCTCACCGCCGAGACGGACGTGCTGATCGCGCTGGCCGGCGTGGTCGTCGCGGTGGTCGTCGCGTCGCTGGATCGGCGGGACCTCTCGATGTCGCCCCTGGTGACGGTGCCCGATGCGGTCGGGCTGGCGGCGTTCGCCGCGACGGGCGCGCTGGTCGGGGCCGACGCCGGGCTGTCGGCGTTCGGGGTCGTGACGCTCGCGGCGCTGACCGGCGTCGGCGGCAGCGTCATCCGGGACGTGCTGCTGCAGGAGGTGCCGTTCGTCCTCCACGAGGACTTCTACGCGACCTGCGCGGTACTCGGTGGGGTGGCCTTCCTGCTGACGACGGCGGCGGGGCTCTCGACGTCGGTCGGTGCCGGCGTCTGCGTGGCGACGACGCTCGGCCTGCGGCTGGTGGCGCTGCGGCGAGCGTGGTCGCTGCCGACCGTCGACGCGCTCGGAGAGAAGTAGCGGGCGGCGCTACGGCGTCACTCCGCGGAGATGACGTCGTCGATGCGGGTGATCATCGTGGCGGCCTCGGTGGCCGACTCGATGGCCTCGCGCTTGACGCCCGCGGGGTCGATGACGCCCTCTTCGAGCGGGTCCTCGACGGCGCCAGTCTCGCCGGCGACGACGATGCCCCCGCGGCCCTCGCTGTCGTGGCGGGCCCGCAGGTCGACCAGCGCGTCGATGGGGTCCATGCCGACGTTCTCCGCGAGCGTGCGCGGGATGGAGTCGACGGCGTCGGCGAACGCCTCGACGGCCAGCTGCTTGCGGCCCTCGACGGCGGCGGCCTCCTCGCGGACGGCCGCGCTGATCGCGATCTCGGTCGCGCCGGCGCCGGGGACGACCTCGCCGGAGTCGGCGGCCAGCGAGACGACGTCCAGCGCGTCGCCGATGGTGCGCTCGAGCTCGTCGGTGACGTGCTCGGTGCCGCCGCGGACGAAGACGGTCACGGCCTCGGCGGCCGCGCCACCCTCGACGAACACGTAGTCCTGATCGTCGTAGGTCTCGAGGTAGGTGCGCTCGGCGTAGCCGAGGTCGTCCTCCGAGAGGTCCTCGAGGGTGCCGACGCGCGAGGACCCGGTCGCCTTCGCAACGCGGCGGGCGTCGTCGTCGTCGACGTTGTCGAACCCGAGGATGTCCTCGCGAGCCATGAAGCTCGCGACGCGGTCGTCGATGCTCTCCGTGCTGAACACGAAGTCGACGCCGGCGTCGACCAGGCTATCGACGTAGCCGCGGAGTTTCTGTTCCTCGGACTCCATGGCGGCGTTGAGCTGGTCGTAGGACTCGACGTTGTACTCGGCGTCGAACTCGCCGGCGCCGACCTCCAGGGCCGTGTCGAGCACGGCGACGGTGGCGTCCTCCTGCGAGCGGGGCATCTCGTCGTCCTCGGCGTAGGTGTCGACGATGATGCCCTCGACGAGGTCCGTGGCCGTCGAGGAGGCGCCGGTCTGGGTCTGGACCTGGATGCTGTCCCGGCCCGCCCCCTCGGCGTCGCGGACGTGCTTGACCGCGTCGACGACCGTCTCCGCGAGCACGTCGGCGGTGACGCCGCCGGTACCCTTGCCGGTCATGCTGGACTCGGCGACGCTGCGGAGCAGATCGTCGTCGACGTCCCCGTCGAGCACCATCTCGTCGACGGCGTCGCGAGCGATGTCGGCGGCGGCGCTGTACCCCTCGACGATCGTCGTCGGGTGGACGTCCTGCTCGAGCAGGTCCTCGGCCTCGGCCAGCAGCTGGCCGGACAGCACCGCGGCGGTGGTGGTGCCGTCGCCGACCTCGTCCTCCTGGGTCTCGGCGACCTCGACGATCATCTGGGCCGCGGGGTGCTCGATGTCCATCTCCTCGAGGATGGTGGCGCCGTCGTTCGTGATGACGACGTCACCGGAGTCGGAGACGAGCATCTTGTCCATCCCGCGCGGGCCGAGCGTCGTGCGGACCGACTCCGCGACGGCCTTCCCGGCGGTGATGTTCGAAGACTGCGCGTCCTTGCCGGACGTGCGCTGGCTGTCCTCGCTCAGTACGAAGAGGGGCTGTCCTCCCATGCGTCGCTGTTGGGCTCCATCTGCCATGGTGAATCTGTATCTGTATACTGCCCAGCGGTTCAATATAAAGTTTTCCCTGTGCGCCTGCTGGCTGGGGTGTGAAATCGCCCCACGAAACGCGGTGACACGGTACGTGCAACCGCGACCGACACCGCGTCATGTGGTACCGCGGGGCGACCAGTACACCGAAATACTCCGCGGCGGTACGACCGGGCGGATGCTGGAACTGGAACACCGATTCCGCGTCGTCGACGTGAACGTGCGACTCGACCCCGAAGACGAGGCCGTCGACCGCGGACACGCGATCACTCCGGACCGCCTGGAGCGAGAGATGCACCAGGCGGGGGTCGTCCGGTCGGTGGTGTTCCCCGGGAACCGATCCGACGAGCCGTACCTGAAGCACAACAACGCCGTCGCGCGACTGAGCGTCGAGCGACCGTTCGTCGCGTTCGCCCGGATCAACGGTCCGCGGGACCCCGGCGACTCCGCCGGGGCACGCCTGCGGAACTTCGCGAGTTCGCGCGGGGAGCACCACACCGCACCCGACGAGATCGAGCAGTACGCCTACGACGACCGCTTCCACGGCTTCCGACTGGCTCCCGCCGTCGACGGCCTGCCCGACGACGACGTGCTGGCGGAACTGGAGTCGGTCGACCTCCCGCTTATCGTCGACGCCGGCCGCGAGTTCACCCCCACCCAGGTCGAGCAGACCCTGCTCGACCGCGACATCCCGCTCGTGCTGACCCACTTCGGCGGCCACCCCCTGGACCGTCGCCTGATGGACCGTGCCATCGACCTGCTCTCCGACCACGAGAACTGCTACCTCGAGACGAGCTTCGTCCGCTACCGCGAGCAACTGGAGCGTGCGCTCCTCGAACATCCCGACCGCGTCCTGTTCGGCTCCGGCGCCCCGGACTGTCACCCCAACGTCGGCGTGATGGAACTGCTCACGCTCGACGTCTCGGAGGACCGCATGCGCAAGGCGTTCACGGGCAACCCAACCCGGCTCGTCCCCGCGCTGGCCGCCGACGCCGAGGCCTAAGCCGGACCGTCGTCGTCTGCGACGGCCGCCCACGTCACCGCCAGTCGTAGGTCGTCACCGCGCGGTCCGAGCGGGCCGACAGCCCGTACGGGTTCCGGCGCGGGTCCCGGTCTCGGGCCCGGGCCGCCAGCCCCGACCTGACGCCACCGACCGTCCCGACGAGGACGTCCTTCCCGTTGGCGAACCACCCCGACGGTTTCGCGTCGCCGCGCAGCGCCGCTCGCCCGTTGCCGTACGCGTCGCCGCAGGCGTGGCTCACGACCCGGCGGACGACCGTCGGCCGGAGTCCGTAGTTCTTGAACAGGCGGTAGGACAGCGACCGGTACTTCGCCCCCCAGTCGGTCGCCGTGTCGCCACCGTCCGTGGAGTACGACGATCGGACGCTCATCCCGCCGCACCAGTCGACGTCGTACTCCAGGCCCGCGAGCCGGTGGGCCGCGTCGCGGGCGCCGCCCACCGCGATGCGCTCGTCGAAGCCGTCGATGGCCTCCAGAGCAGACCGCCGGAACGCCACGTTGTCTCGGTTGAAGTACGTCACCTCGCGCCCGCCGATGGCCCGAGACTCCTCGGACTCGGTCGTCATCCCCGCGCGCAGTTCCCGGTGGGTCGGCCCCGTCACGACGGCGCCACCCGCCTCGACGCTCGCCGCGAGCGTCGACCGCCACGACGACTCGACGCTGCGGTCGTAACTGACGAACGCCACCGTCTCGCCCGTCGCCGCCGCGGCGCCGGCATTGCGGGCCACGTTGACGTTGCGGTCGGACAGCTCCACCAGCGCCGCCACGTCGTCGCGCCCCTGCACCATCCCGGTGGTGCCGTCCGCCGACGGCCCGTTGACGACGATGACCTCGGCGTCGGGTGCCGTCGCCGTCAGCGCGTCCAGGCAGTCGCCCAGCTGGTCGCGCCCGTTCAGCGTCGGGACGACTACCGAGAGGTCCATACGCCTCGGTATCCGTGAAACGGTTAAAATCCACCGGACGGGATCGGCGGCTCTCCGACCCGAGACCGCCGCGCTCAGTCGCCGACGCTGGCGTGCCAGTACGACACCGACGCCAGCCGATCGCCGCCCGGCCACCCGCCGAGGGTCCGGTCGACGGTCCGCAGGCCCTTCGCGAGGCCGTCGGGAATCTTCCGGTAGAGGCCGTACGGGAGCACGAAGTCGTGTGCCTCGCTCGCCAGCCGGAGGTCGGCCTTCGACAGCAGCTCCAGCACCTCCCGACGGGAGTACAGCCGCGACCCCATCGGCAGCGCCCAGTTGTAGATGCTCCGCGTCGAGTAGCGGTTGAACGTGTCGAAAAACACCGCCCCGCGTGACACTCGCCGCATCTCGCTGAGGAACGACGCCGGGGTGTCCGCGAGGTGGAAAAAGCGCATCGCGATCACGGTGTCGAAGTGATCGTCCGGGAACGGGAGCCGTCCGGCGTCCCCGCGCATGAACTCCACGTCGACGTTCGCCGCGCCGGCCTTCTCGCGGCCCTGCCTGAGCATCGGACCGGAGATGTCCAGACCGGTGATGTCCGCGCCGCGTTCGGCCAACATCACGGTGAACCGGCCGGTTCCGCAAGCGATCTCGAGGACTCGCTCCCCCTCGACCGGACCGATGGCGTCGAGCACGGCGCTCTTCTCGCGACGGTCGATCAGTCGACCGCCGCGCGAGAAGCGCTTGTCCTCGTACTCCTCGGCCACCTCGTCGGCCTGGTACCACTCCTGTCCTTTCACGCTGTCGGGATTTTCTACCCCGGTGGAATAAAACGGTACTGAAACTGGTCGCCGGTCACCCGTTCGTGACCACTCTGTCGGGGCGGATGCGGATCAGCACGCGGGGGCCCCGCTCCTCGCCGAGATGCGGGTACTCCTCCTCGCCGAAGTACCGCTGGGTGAGGCGGTTGATCTGGTCGACCGCCCCATCCTGGGTCACTTCCGCGACCTCGCCGCGGACCGAAACGTACCGGTAAGGGTCCTCCGGGTCGGGGATGGAGACACCGACCTTCGGGTTCTCCCTGACGTTGCGCTCCTTGCGCCGACCCTTCGCGGTGTTGACCAGGACGTGGCCCGTCTCGACGTCGTAGTCGATCCAGACGACGGTGACCTGGGGCGTGCCGTCGGGCATGATCGTCGAGAAGTGCGCGAACGTCTCCTTCTCGAACAAGTCGTGGTGAGACTCCGGGATTCGCTCCATACTTCGGGTCTGCGGCGGCGTCCTCAAATTCGTTCCCGTCGCGGGTTTAAACTCCTTAAATTCTACCAACTGTATGGTTCCCCATATAGCCAAACTTTACCACCGACCTCGGCCGACCTCGCTACATGAGCGCACGGACCGGCGAGGAGATTCCAGACGATGCCCCCCTGTCGAACAGCGAGTACCGCGACCGCCTGCGAGAGTTGCCCCCCAGCGCGAAGCTCGTCGCGAAGGTCCTGGAGGACGACGCCGCCCTCTCGCAGGGCCAACTCGCCGAAGAGTCGCTGCTGCCGGACCGCACCGTCCGCTACGCTCTCAATCGCCTGGACGAGGAAGACCTGATCGACTCCCGGTACAGCTACCAGGACGCCCGCAAGCAGGTGTACTTCCTGCGGGCCTGAGGCCGACCACCACCACGGTAGTGCGTCCTCCTCGACTCCATCCCACCCCAGAGCGCCGCCAGCGCCCAGAATCGGTCGGGTTCCACCACGCTCTTGAACTCGCTCGCCGACCGACGCGCATGGACACGCTCCGCGTCTCCGTCCCCACGGACACCCGCGCACCGGGCGGCGAGACGAACGCCTACGTGGTCGGCCGGGACCCCGCGCTGCTGATCGACCCCGCGGGCCGCACCGACCGCCTGGACGACGCGGTCGCGGACCGGAACGTCGCTCACGTCGCCGTCACCCACGCGCACCCGGACCACGTCGACGGCGTCGCCGAGTACGCCGCCGCGCAGGACGCGACGGTGTGGGCTCGCGCCGGCAGGACGGAGCGGTTCCGGGCGGCCATCGGCGTCGCCCCCGACGAGACGTTCCGCGAGGGGACGACCGTCCCAACCGGCGACGGCCCCGTCCCCGTGCTGGACGTCCCGGGCCACGCGCCCGACCACGTCGCGTTCGTGGCGGGCGGAGACATCCTCGTCGGGGACTGCGCGGTCGCCGAGGGCAGCGTCGTCGTCGCCGACCCGGAGGGAGACATGCGCGGCTATTGCACCGCCCTGCGGCGTCTGCACGCGTTGGCCCCCGAGCGCCTCCTCCCAGGCCACGGCCCCGCGATCGACGACCCACGGGCGACCTGCCGGCGACTGCTCGCACACCGTCTGGACCGCGAGCGTCGCGTCGAGCGTGCGGTCCGCGACGGCGCCCGTGCGGTCGACGCGGTGCTCGACGCCGCCTACGACAAGGACCTCGCCGGCGTGCGCGACCTCGCCGCCGCGACGGTCCGAGCCCACCTCGCGAAACTCGCCGTCGAGAGTCGCGTCAGGTGGGACGGGACCGACGCCAAGCCGCCGTGAGACGGTGCCACCGAAGAGGCCCCAACCACGACGGCACAAGATTCTCCTCGGTGACCCCCCGACCGCCTGCCGATGTCAGACGAGACGGACTCGCGGCCGAACCCCCGCGCGGAGATGGAGTCGCTGGGGTACGACATCGTCTACAAACCCCACGAGGTGATGGCCAAGTACAACGCCTTCTACAACGTCGAGTACGAGGGCGAGCGGATCGCACCGCCGGCGGCCCGCCGGGTCGGCGTCCCACCGAACGAGGTGTGGCTCACGGAGTTTCTCGAGCCGTACGAGCGGTACGTCCTCCACCACGAGCTCAACGAGATCAAGTACCGCGCTGCGGGCTACGACGTCGAGACGGCCCACGAACGCGCCCTCGAAGACGATCGCGTGTTCGAGGGCGATCCGAAGTGGGACGAGCTGTGGAACGAGATCAACCTCGTGCCGCCGCGGCGGGTCACCGCCCTGCCGGGCTTCGGAGCGGCGCTGTTCGAGCGCATCCAGAACCACCGCCCGTACTGCGATCTGTCCGAACTACGGGCGGTTCCGGGGGTCGGGCCACGTCGACACGAACTGCTGTGCGAGGCGTTCTGGTGCTTCGACTGCGACCGCTGAACGCACCGCGGCGGCGCGACCCTGCCGAGAGCCTTTTGCCCCCGGCACCGTCATCTCGGGTGTGAACGACCTCGAATCCGAACTGGCCCGCGCCAGAGACCTCTCGGTTGCCGACCTGGCCGACGCCATCGAGTCCATCGGGTTCGAGTGCACGCGCTGTGGCGCCTGCTGCACCGCCGAGGACGACGACCCCCACACCGCCACCGTGTTCCCCGACGAAGTTCGGCGGTTGCAGGGCGCCGACCTCGACGCGCCTACCGACGGCGAGGGCTCTGCCGACGAGGACGAGACCGACGACGGGGACGCCGACGCCGGCAACGTCGCCGACCGCCCCCAGGAGCGCGACTGGCGCGATGTCGCCCGCCCGATGCCCTACGGCCTCTCGGAGGGCCCCGACGGTCCCGAGGGCGAGACGTTCGAGTGGGCACTGCAGACCGACGGCTGCGGCGACTGCACCTTTTATTCCGAGAGCGAGGACGGCACGGGCAGTTGCCTCGCGCACGCCGACCGCCCGCTGGTCTGTCGGACCTACCCCTTCTCCGTCGCGCTGGGCGGCACCACCCAGCCCATGGGCGAGGCGGTCGACGAGGCCGGGATGGTCCGCGCCCACGAGTGCGAGGGTCTCGGCCGGGACATCGACCGCGCCGACGCCGAGGACCTCGCCGCGGCGCTGAAAGAGCGGTCGATCCGCGAACTCGAGGAGGCCATCGCCGTCCGCGAGGAGTACGCCCCCGCCGACCCCGACAGCGGTGAGGTCGTCGTCCACGATTCCGAGGGGGCGAAACGACCAGACGGTGCTCCCCGGTAGTTCTTTAACCACCCGCGCCAAGCGAACGATTGGAGGTCTACGCTGTGGAAATCTCTGATAAGTTACTGTGTCTGTTCAGCGCGACCGTTAACGAAGAGGGCGACCGCTACGTCGTCGAGGTCCCCCGCCGCGAGGTCGACGCGGGCGACATCGACCCGAACGGCAACTACCGCGTGGCGCTCATCGAACGCGAGACCCACGAGGAGCACGACGACGAGGAGGAGCCGTCGACCGGCGCACCGCCGGAACCGCAACCGCCCGTCGAGATCGGCGAGACCCGCTACGTCGAGATCGAGGACCTCGGCAAGCAGGGCGACGGCATCGCCCGCGTCGAGCGCGGGTACGTCATCATCGTCCCCGGCGCCGAGGTCGGCGAGCGAGTCAAGATCGAGGTGACCGAGGTCAAGTCCAACTTCGCGGTGGGCGAGATCATCGAAGAGGACTTCTGAACCGACTTTTTTTACGCTCGGGTTCGCGCCGGCGGCGCGAACCGCTCGCGTAAAAAACCTCGACTAAAAAAGCCGCGAGCGTCCCTGGCTCGCAGTTCCACCGCTCGCCACTCCGAGACGCTCGCGTCGCTCGCGTCTCGCTTTCGCTCGCTCGCGGGTGCTGCGCTGGGCAGCTACAGCCACCGACCAGCTCCCGCACAACGACCGCACTGCTCCGCTACCCAACCGCCACAGCCCCGCCACCGCTACCGCCCCCCACGGATTTCTGTGTCACGGGGCTGTGCGACCCGGTTGACAGTCAGTCCGCGCTCGTCGACGATTCGGCCGTGAGGAACGTCGACACCTCGGCGTCGGTGTCGAGGTCGGTCGGCGAGCGGTACGGTCGGTTCACGACGATGTTGCCCGCGGTCTGCTGGCCGATGCCCGGGATGGCGGCCAGTTCGTCCATCGACGCCGCGTTGAGGTCCAGCGGGTAGGGCACGCCAGTGACGGAGCGGTAGCCGTGGTCGGTCACCGCCACGTCGATGGTCCGCCCCAGTTCGCGCTCACCGGGGATGCCCACGAGCAGGGGGTAGGTGCCCAGCTGCCGGCCGAACGTCTTGCCGTCCTGGTGGTACTCCAGGTGGACGTCCGGCAGGACCGTCCCGGGCGGTGCGAGTCGCTGGAGCATCGGGTTGTCGATCTCCTCGCGAACCTGCCGCTTGTACGGCTTGAACTGCTCCTTGTGCTCCTTGGCGATGTCCGCGCCCGTCTCGCTCATCTCCGTGCCGGCAAAGGCCATCACCTGCCGGATGTTCACGCGGCGCAGCATCAGGCCCTCGTCGTACACCCGGTGGAGGAATTCGAGGTTGTGCTCGTACGTCTCCGGGCGCTCGCCCATCAGCCCGTGGACGAGGTTGATCCCCGGCAGCAGTTTGGGGAGTCGGGCGGGCTGGTCGGGGTCGGTCGTCGGCCCGACGTGCTCGTCGTCGCCCGGCCGCCAACCAGCGGCCTCGTTGACGATCCGAACGGCCTCGAAGCACTCCTCGGCGGAGACGTTGAGATTGTTCTCCTCCTGGACGACCGGGTCGGCGCTCTCCAGGCCGAACGCCGCCACGTCGCCGGGCGTGTTGTGCTCGGCGATGACCCGAATGCCCTCCCGCGCGAGGTCGGGCCACTCGACGACCGTGATCGGGTTCATGTTGTCGAGGTGCAGCGTCTCCAAGTCGGGCGCAACCTCGCGGATGCCGCCGTACAGGTCCCGCAGCGCGTCGGGGTTGGGCTTCTCGCCGTCGCCACCGTACGCGAGGATGTCCGCCTGTCGGCCCAGGCGGAAGTGTCGCGCGCCGCGGTCGTACAGGGCCGCCACCTCCCCGACGACCGCGTCGACCGATCGGAACGCGGGATCGCCGTACAGCGGCTCCGTGCAGAACGAGCAGCGGTACGGACAGCCCCGCGAGGTCTCCATCTCGCAGATGAGGTAGTCGGGGTGGTTGGGGTGCTGTTCGAGGACGAACGCGCCGCCGGCAGCCCACCGTCGCAGTTCGTCGTTGTCGCGCATCCGGTCGCCGAACCCCTCCAGGCCGCCGTGGACGAGGTCGTAGGCCGCCGCCTCGACATCGCCTTTCGCGACGAAGTCGTAGTCCAGGTCCTCCCGCTCCATGTCCTGGGCCCCGGCGTTCTCGTCGCCGACGCCGAACTTCACGGGGCCGCCCATCAGGGTCGTTCCGTCGGCGGTCCAGGCGAGTTCCCGCACCTCGTCCGGCTCGGCGGGCGTCCCGCCGACGTAACTGCCGGGGACGGTCATCCCGCCGACGTAGACGAACAGGTCCGCGTCGGCGACGTCGCCCCACTTGTTGCGGTCGTCGCGCAATTCGTCGATGGTGTGGTACGTGATCTGCGCCTCGGGGACCCCGGCGTCGACGAGCGCCCCGGCGGTGAAGCGCGGGTACGTCGAGATGTACGGCGGCACCCCGAAGTGGGCGGGTTCGTCGACGTACCCGTCCACGATCGTCACGTCGAGACTCGCGGGGCCTGTCATGGACCGTCGTAGTCGACCGAACGGTAAAACGGTGCGGATGTGCCAGCGGCGCCGCGTCCGTTCGCCGGTGCCTCCGGGTTTATGGGCGTCGCGGCGCTACCGTCGGGTATGCCCAAGACTGAGGAACTGAAGTGTACCAACGACGACTGCGAACTCGACATGTTCGAGAACCACTACACCTACGACGTCCCCGACGACCTGGGCGTCGACGACCTGCAGTGCCCGTACTGCGGGGAATCAAGCGACCTGGAGCGCATCGAGCTATGAGCTTCCGGGACATCGGCGAGTCGGTGAGCAACGCGGTCCTCCAGCGAGTGGGCCGTGCCAGCGCCCGCGCCCAGGAGGCCCGGGGGCTCTCGACGGACGTCCTGGAAAGCGACGACGCGTACCTCGTCGTGTTCGACGCCCCCGGCGCGACCGGCAGCGACGTGCAGGTCCGGTACCTCGACGGCGCCGTCGAGGTCCGCGTCGACCGCTTCCGCCCGTTCCACGAGGGCTTCGAGATGCGCTTCCCCGGGCGCGGTCTGGCGCTGGACGGCGAGGCCCAGCTGCCAGAGGGCGCCGCCGTCGACCCCGACGGCGCGACGGCGACGCTGACCGAACGCGGCACCCTGGAGGTGCGGCTCCCGAAGGCCGACGACGACGGCGCGAGCGACGACGGCCCCACGGGCTCGGTGACGCTGACCGGCGACGCTGACGACGAGGACGAAGAAACTGAGGACAGCGCCGACAGCGAAGACGACGACGCCTGACCGGCGCGGTTGTCGGACGAGTCGCTTTCGAGGCCCGTCTCATACGGCTTATTCTCGGCTTCTTCCGGGAGCGAACAGCGCCGCGCTCCCGGAGACTGAGGAAACCGACGGTTCGCGAGGGTCGGGAGCGCGCAGCGCCGCGCTCCCGGGACACTGTGAGAATAGACCGTCTCAGTCGACGCGTTCCTCTGGCAACATCCCCTCGACGATCTCGAACTCCTCGTCGCCGTCGAACCGCGTCGGGTCGAACGCCTCGACCCACGTCCGGTCGTGCTCGTCGTCCGCGTCCAGCATCTCCAGCGCGAGGCGCTCGCCGAACGCCGGGGCGCGCATGAATCCGTGACCCTGGAACCCCGTCGCGACGTAGACGCCGTCGGCCAGTTCGCCGACCAGTGGGTCCCGGTCCGGGGTGGCGGTACACAGCCCCGCCCACGAGTCGACCAGGTCGCCCGTGGCGTCGACCCGCTCGGCGGCCGAGTGGGGGAGGTCTGTCTCGAAGTCGGCGTCGGCGGTGCGGTCGTAGTCGTCGGGATCGGCTTCGACCGTCTCGGTGCCGTCGCCGGCGAGCAGACCGTCGGCGTGTGGCCGGAGGTAGAACCCACCCGTGGCGTCGTAAACCATGGGGCCGTCGTAGTTGGCGTCGTTCGTCAACGCCTGCACGCGGTACGGTTTCATCGCGATGGACAGGCCCGCGTCGGCCAGCACCGACTTCGTGTGCGCGCCGGCGGCCACGAGGACGGCGTCGTAGGGCTCGCCGTCGACCCGCGGCGGGTCCGTCTGGACGGAGACGGCCGCGTCGGTTCGCAACTCGGCGCCCTTTCGCTTGGCCATCACCGCGAGCAGTCGGGCGTAGTCGCCGGGGTCGGTGTAGCCCGCCGCACCGGCGACCGCCGCGACCGCGACGTCCTCGTGGGCGACCGCGGGGAAGCGGTTCGCCAACAGGTCCGGCTCCAGCAGCAGGACGGTGCGGTCGTTGTCCTGCATTCGCGGGACGCCCTCGCGGATCGCCTCGGCGCGGCGCTCGTCGCCCTCGCGGGCCAGCCAGACGTACGGGCACTCGTGGAACTCGAACTCCCCGTGGCCGTCGAAGGTGCGAAAGCGTTCGACGGCGTCACCCGCGATCTCCGCGTCGACGTCCTCGGCGAAGGCGTCGTAGCAGACGCCCGCCGCGCGGCCCGTCGATCCGCCCGCGACCTCGTCGCGTTCGTAGAGGGTCACCTCGGCGTCGCGCAGCGCGAGGTCGAACGCCGCCGTGGCGCCGACGGCACCTGCGCCGACGACCGCGATCGAACGAGTCATCTCCCGGCCCCCTGGCGTGCGTGCGACGTCGCCAGCGACCACGCGGTGAGCGTCGTGTGCTCGACCAGTTTCATCGTCTCCCGTTCCACAGCGACGGGTCGTGGTACTTACGGTTCTCACCCCCCGCTCGGCCACGGGTTCAAGTGCGGAGACGGGACCAATCCGGGCCGTGCTCGATCCGAACGTCGACGCCGCCGCCGTCTGGGTGGGCCTCGCGCTGGCGAGTCTCGCCGTCGGCGGTGTCGTCACCGAGTTGCCTCGCCCGACGCCGCCGAGCGCGGACCCACTCGCGCGAACCGTCGACACCGCCGCAGCGACAGACCGCGCCGCGACGGCCAGCCACCCCGTCGCCGCCGACGCCGTCAGGGTCGGCCCCCGTTCGGTCGCCGTGCGCGGGCCCGGCGGCACCGACCACGAGACGCTCTCGTACGGGCCGATCACGCCCGCTCGCCCGGGGACGGACCTCTGTCGGGTCGCCCGCGGGACGCGACCGTCGAGCGCGTTCGCCGACGAGCGGGCGTTGGCCACCGCGGCGCGAGCGGCCCGCGAGCGCGACCCGATCTGGGCCGAGACCGACCGCGTCGTCGCCCGAACGGTCACCTGGGGAGAGGTCGATGTCACGCTCGTCTGCGCCTGAGCGAGTCCGGGTGGGGCCGTCGTCGTCCGCCGACCGCGGACAGGTCGACCCGCTCCCGGCGCTGGCCGCCGTCGCCGTCGTCGGCCTGGCGCTGGCGCTGTACGCCGGCTCCCTCGGCACGCTGCCCGATACGGCGGACGAGGCCGACACCCCCGACGGTGACGCGACGGTGGCGCTGGGTGCGGTCTGCGAGCGACTCTGCGTCGGCGGTCGCGTCGACCCCGCCGACCTCGACGACGCTCTCGCCGCCGCCCCCGACGGCCACCGACTCCGAATCGTCCTCCGGGCCGACGGCGAGGAGTGGACGGCCGGTCCCGCCCCGCCCGCCGACGCCGCCGGCGCCGCACGGACCGTGACCGTCCGCGTCGGACCCGCGGAGACGGTTCCGGGCCGACTCCGGGTGGTGGTGTGGGAGTGACGCCGACGGGCGAGCGAGGCGCCAGCACGGTGCTGGACGTCTGTCTGTGCTGCCTGCTCGTCGGGGCCGCCGCGACGGTGCTGACGGCCGTCCCGGCGCCCGAGGACCACCGGAACGCCGACCGCGCCGACGAGGCGGCGACAGCGCTGGGCCGGGCCACCGCCGTCGTGGAGTACGAGGCCTGTGCCGGCGACGGCGAGGACTGCCTGGAGCGACGCGAGCGCGGCACGCTCGCGGGACTGCTCGCACGGGCCGCCGTCGCGAACACCACCGTGGACGGCGACACGCTGGACCCTACCCGCCGAGGCTTCGTCGCCGCCGTCCGGGAGCGCGTCGACCGCCAACTGGGGTCGCTCGCCCCGGACGCGGCGGTCGGCGTCACCGCCGTCTGGCGACCGTACGAGAGTGCGCCGCTGTCCGGACGGGTTCGGGCCGGCGCGACGCCACCGCCGACCGCGGACGTCCACGCCGCGACGCTGGCCATGCCTGCGGGGACGCCCGTCCCGGACGCGGTGCTACGCCGCGCCGACGATCACCGCGACGTCGCCGAGGCGGTCGCGTGGGCGGTGGTCGCGAAACTGTACCCGCCGGGCCGGGGCGCCGCGGCGTTCCGGGCCGACGGGGCGACCGGCACCGTCGCCCTCGCGCGCTACCGCGGCGCCGCCGACGCCCTCGGCGTCGCGCTGCCGGACGACCCGGCCGTCGGCGAGGACATCGTCGCAGAGCCGTGGCTGGTGACGGAACTCGCAGACCGACTGACGGGAGACCTGCGGGAGCGCTTCGACACGCCGACGGCCGCCGCAGCGGCGGTCGAAGCGGGACAGGTCCGAATCGTCGTCAGGACGTGGTCCGCGTGAGACGCCGGTCGGGAATCGGACTGGCCGAGAGCCGCCGCGCACGAGTCCCCTTCGCCGTCCTCGGGGTGCTCCTGCTCGCCGGCACCGTCGTGGTTTCGGTGAGCCTGCACGACCGCGAGCGGGTGGGCGTAACCGCCGACGGCCGGGCGAGTGCCGAGCGGGCGCTGTCGGCCGGCGATTCGGCGCTGCGGGCGGCGGTCCGGTCGGCGAGCGTCGCCGCTGCGCGCGAGCCCGTGACCGACCCCGCATACACCCCGGCGGGGCGGGCGCTGAACGACTCGGCACCGTTCCGCGACGCCCTGCGGTTGCGCGTCTACCTGGCCGCCCGCGAGCGGTTCGACGCCACCGATCAGCGAGTCGGCGAGACCCGGTCGCGACTGTGGCTCCCCCCGACCACCGACGACACCGAGTCGCTGCGGGCCGCGAAGCGTCGAGTCGAGATCGAACGCGTCGAGGGTGGACTCCGGGTGAGGCTGCGGGGTGTGCGGGTCCGCACGTACCGCGACGGGCGCCGCGTCGCCGACCGCGAGCGCTCGCTGTCGGTCGTCGTCGAGACTCCCCTCCTGGCACTGCACGAGCGCGTCGAGACCTTCGAGCGACGCCTCGACCGAGAACCCGACGGCAGGCGCGGGCTCGGCCGCCGGCTCACCGGGTGGCTGTACGCGCTGGCCTGGGGCCGCGGCTACGCGCAGTACGGCGGCGCACCGATCACGAACGTCCTCGGCACGCGCCACCTCGCGCTGGGGACCAACGCCGCCGCGCTGGCGATCCAGCGGTCGGTGTTCGGCGCCGCGGACGCCGACGGGCTGGCCGCCCAGCAGCGGGCACGGCTCCGAGTTGGCGTCTCCGACCTGAGCGCCGCCGTCGACGGACCGACCGGCTGGACCGACCAGCTGTTCCGCGACGAGCCCGGCGACGCCGACCCGTCGCTGGACGCTCCACAGACGAGCGCCCCCGGCCCCGACGACCGGATGACCGTCCGCATCGGATCGAGCGCCGACGTGGCGTTCCGCGCGTTCCGGGACGACATCTTGGCCGCCGCCGAGGACGGCTACGAGGCGCGGGTGCGCCGCGAGACGGCGGTGACGGTCCTCGACACCGAACGGACCGTCGTCGAGCGCCCGCCGGGCGGCGGGTGGGAACGCGTCGAGACCGAGCGATCGACCACGACGACGGTGAGCGACGCCGACGGCGACGGCGCCGCGTCGATTCCGGACGACCACGACCGCTACGCGGAGTACGCCCGCCGGGTTCGAACGACGACCACGCTCAAGACCACCTGGCGTCGGGGCAACGAGACGCGGACGACGACCACCGATTCGACGGCCGTCCGACGGGTTTCCGTCGCCGTCTCCGGTCGCCCCGCCGGGCTCGGGGCGGCCCCGCCGGCGGTGGTCGACCCGCTGTACGAGCGGGGCGGCCCGCTGGACGGGCCGAACTTCCGGGGCATCCCGGACCTGGCCGTCGAGCGACTGATTCACGACCGTGGCGGGGTCGACGAGATCGCTCGCCACGCGGCCACGGCGGGGGCCGGCAGCCACACCCTCGTCGTCGAGGCCGAGCGGCCGGCAGAGCTGCGGGACTGGCTGTACGCCGACCTCGTCGACCTCCGCGAGCGGGTCCAGGGCGTCTCCGCGGAGGTGCGCCGTGGCACCCTCGGCACCGGGGCGAACGCGCCGGAGCAACTCGCCGCGGCGCTGCGCGAGCGCCGCTCGGAACTCCTCGATCCGCCGTCGACGTACCGGGGCGTGGCCGACCGGACGCGCATCGCGGTGCGGGCGGCGTACCTCGACGCCGTCCTCGACCGGCTCGACCGGGAGGCCGAGAGCGCGGCGACGACCCGCGACCGACTGCGAAACCTGCTCGCCGACCGCGGCGTCCTACCCGAGGGAGGCATCGAGGGGCTGCTGGACCGCCGGGGCGGCCCCGACCCGGACCCGCGGCCGGTGCTGGCGACGATGGGCGGCGACGACGTCTCGCTGACCGTCGACGGCGAACCGCCGTATCTCACCGCCGTCGCGGTCGACGGGCGGCGAGCGCCCGGGGTCGCCGGCGACTACCACGGGCTGGCGACCCGCAACGTGAACCTGTTCGCCCACCCGTACGGCGACGCCGCCGACGAGATCGTCTCCGCGTTCGTCGACGACGTGAGTCGGGTCTCGCTGTCGAGCGCCGCCCGGACCCTCCGGGCCGCCAATCGGTCGAGCGACGACGTCGACGACGACGAGCTGCAGGAGCGACAGACGGAGTTGGCCGACGCGATCGACAGCGCGATGGAGACGGTCGTCCACCGGACCGCCACCAACATGCGCGGCCGCTCGGACATCAATCGGACCGTCGCCAGCAACGCCGTCGAGGCGGGGCTGGCGACGTACCCCACGGTGGACGCCCGGGCCGCCGCGGTCGCGAACGGCTCGGCCGCCGAGCCCATCGCGGCGGCGCTGATCGACCGCCTCGACGCCGAGGGCCTGCGCGAGCGCGACCGCCTGCGGCTGTGGACCCGACGCGCGCTCCGTCGCGCGACCGACGTCTCCAGGACGCGGCCCCGCCAGACCCCCGTCGAGCGAACCGGCGACGCCGTGCAGCGGGTCGCCCGCTCGCGCGTCGAGTCTGCGGTGGAGAACGGCCTGCGGAACGCCTCGGATCGGGTCCGCCAGCGCCTGTTCGGGGAGGGCCCCGGCGCCGTCCCGAGCGGCCTCCCAGTGACGCCGATCCCCGGGATGTGGTACGGCACGGTCAACGTCTGGACCGTCGACGTCCGCGGGGAGTACGCCCGCTTCGCCGTCAGCGCACCCCTCGGCGGTCCGGGCGACCCCGGCGCGCGGATCAGCTACGTCCGCGACGGGGGGACGGTCTCGCTGGACGTCGACGGTGACGGCGAGCACGAGCGACTGGGCCGCAGCGAGCGGATCGGCTTCGACGTCGAGACGGTCGTCGCGGTGGCGGTGCCGCCGGGCGGCTCTGGGGTCGGCGACGCCGACGCCAGAGACGAACGCTCGGGGGGGTGGCCCTGTCCGGGGGCGGCCAGCGCCGAATGCGACAGGGCTAACTCCACGTCGCTCTCAAGTGAGCGCATGATCCACGAACAGCGACGCGACGTCGACGGGATGACGCCGGCGGACCTCCGCGCGGAGTACGACGCCGACCTCGCGGCGGCGGTCGAGGGCGTCGGTGTCGACGATGCCGTCGAGGCGACCGACGTCGACCGGGCGTCCGTCGAGGCGCTGCTCGCCGGGGAGCGCCCCGACCTGTCGCTGCCCGACGCGGCGGCGCTGCAGGCGTTGAACGAAGAGGCTCCGGACGCCGAGACGACCGTCGAGATGGGCTGCGAGCACCTCCTACTGGGCATGTCGACGGGCGTGATGGACGTCGACGCGCTGGCAGCGGCCCTGGAGATCGATCTGGGCCCCAAGGAGGTCCAGCAGAAACTGGAGCGACGCGCGCCGATGACCTTCGACGAGTTCGTCCACCTGCAGCACGCCATCGCCGACCGCCAGCGCTGAGCACTCACGTCAGCCACCCGAATCTACCACCATGCACGTCACCATCCTCGGCTGTGGCTACCTCGGCCTGGCGCTGGGCGACCGCCTCGCCGACGCCGGGCACGACGTCGTCGGCGTCCGCCGCTCGGAGCGAGGACGCTCGCGAATCGCCGACCGTGGGTTCGAGGCCGTCCGCGCCGACGCCACGGACGCCGACGACCTCGCGGCGCTACCCGACACCGACGCCGTCGTCTACGCCGTCAGTGGCGGCCGGAGCGGCGACCCACGGACCGTCTACGTCGAGGGCCTGCGGACCGTCGTCGAGACGTTCGGCGCGCGTGAGGCGCCGCCGAACCGGCTCGTGTACACCTCCAGCACGGGCGTCTACGGCGACCGCGACGGCGCGTGGGTCGACGAGGACACCGACCTCGACCCCCAGAGCGACCGCGAACGCGCCCTGGTCGACGCCGAGCGCGTGGCGGTCGCGGAAGCCGAGGCGGCGGGAATCGACGGCACGGCGGTCCGCCTGGCGGGCCTGTACGGGCCCGACCGCTACTGGACCGACCGCTACCTCGACGGGCCGATCGTCAAGGGCTACGTCAACATGGTCCACCGTGCGGACGCCGCCGGCGCGATCTCGCATCTGCTCGACGCGGACCTCGCTCGGGGGTCGGTCGTCGACATCGTCGACGACGAACCCGTCTCGCGGTGGGCGTTCGCCGACTGGCTCGCCGCCCGGACCGGGCACCCCGAGCCCGAGAAGCTGTCGCGGAGCGCCGCGCGGGAGCGCCCGGACATCTCTCGGCGCGTCCTGACGAGCAAGCGGGTGGCCAACACTCGGCTGCACGAACTGGGCTACGAGTTCGCGTACCCGACGTACCGCGAGGGGTACGCGCCGGCGTTCGACGGGCGCTGAGCGGAGAGGACAATCTTCTTGTCGGTGCCGGGTGTTCGGGTCGGGTATGGACGTCGCCGGGAGGGCCGTCCGAGAGGTGCTCGGTGCCGGACCGAAGGGCGCACCGGGCGTCGTCGGTGGGGTGCCGACCGATCCGGGAGTCGTCGCCGGAGCGGCGCTGGCACTGGCCGCGCTGTCGCTTCTGGTGTACGGACTGTACGTTCGGATCGTCCGCTCGCCGGCGACCGAGCTGCGGGCGGCGCTTTCGGACACCGACGAGGTCGCGATCCTCACTCACCCCAACCCCGACCCGGACGCGATGGCGAGCGCCCTGGGGGTGTCGTTTCTCGCGGACAGCGTCGACACGGACGCAACCATCCAGTTCCCCGGCGAAATCCGCCACCAGGAGAACCGGGCGTTCCGAACCGTCCTCGACCTCGACATGGAGCAGATCGACGAGCGGTCCGAGATCGCGGCCGACGACGTGGTGCTGGTCGACCACAACGTCGCCCGCGGGTTCGAGGGGGCCGGCGGCGTCGAGCCCTACGCCGTCGTCGACCACCACCCCGGCGACGGGACCGGCGAGCGCGTGACCGACGTGCGACCGGATTACGGGGCCTGCGCGACCATCCTCGCGGAGTACCTGGAGACGCTGGACGTGAGCGTCGGTGAGAACGGCGACGCGGCGCTGCCCGACGACATCGCCACGGGGATGGTGTTCGGCATCCAGTCGGACACCGACCGACTGACCCGGGGCTGTTCGACCGCGGAGTTCGACGCCGCGAGCTACCTCTACCCCGGCATCGACGAAGACCGTCTCGACCGCATCGCCAACCCGCAGGTCGCCGAGGAGGTCCTGCTCACGAAGGCCCGCGCGGTCCAGGCCAAGGAGGTCCGTGGCTCGTTCTCGGTGTGCGATCTGGAGAGCGTCCCCAACGTCGACGCCATCCCGCAGGCCGCCGACGAACTGATGCAACTGGAGGGGGTCACCGCCGTCGTCGTGTTCGGCGAGGTCGAGGGCACCCTGCACCTGTCGGGCCGCTCGCGGGACGACCGCGTTCACATGGGTAACGCCGTCCGCTCGGTCGTCGAGGAGATTCCGATGGCCGACGGCGGCGGCCACGCCCGGATGGCCGGCGGACAGGTGAGCCTCGACCACATGGAGGGGATCGGCCCCTCCGAAGGCCTGACCCGCGAGGAGTTCGTCGATCGGCTGTTCGCCGCGATGGCCGGCGAGGAGTGACCGCCACACCACTGTTGGCTCTCGTGAGGTACTGAACACGCGTCTCGCGGTCGTGTTCGCCCAGAAAGCCCCCGGGCGCTGGACCGCCCGCGACTCGCTGTGCGCCTCGGTCGCTTCGCTCCCTGCGGTGCTTGCGTCGCCGGGGACGATCCAGCGCCCGGCCCCTTTCAGTCCCACCCTACCAGGTGCTCAACCGGGCTCTGGTGGGGATTTCCGAGCGGGAAGGGAACTGGAGACCACAACCGCAACGAGACACGCCGGCGGAACAGACCCCTTTTGCCTGCGGGCGACCGAGAGCCGGCCATGGCGACCCGCGAGGGCACCTGGGCCTACCGCGACCGGTTCCACGAGTCGTTCGGGCGGACGTACTTCCGACGCTGCGGGGACGGACTGGCCTCCTCGGTTGGCGTCGGCACCTACCTCGGCGACCCCACCGACGCCGTCGACGACTCGTACCACGAGGCCATCGTGACGGCCCTGGAGAACGGCTGCAACGTCGTCGACACCGCCATCAACTACCGGTGTCAGCGCAGCGAGCGCGTCGTCGGCGAAGCCCTGGAGGCCGCCGATGTCGACCGCGACGAGGTCGTCGTGGCGACGAAGGGCGGGTTCGTCCCGTTCGACGGGTCGCGGCCGGCCGAGCCGGGACGGTACGTCCGCGAGGAGTTCGTCGACCCGGGGATCGTCGACCGCGACGCCCTGGTCCGGGGGAGTCACTGTTTGACACCGGATTTCCTGGATCACTCGCTGGACCGCTCGCTGGAGAACCTCGGCCTCGACAGCGTCGACGTCTACTACGTCCACAACCCGGAGACGGCCCTGGCGGCGTTCGACCGCGAGACGGTGTACGACCGCCTGGGGGCGATATTCGAGCGGCTGGAGGAACGGGCGGCGGCCGGCGACCTGAGACACTACGGCGTCGCCACCTGGGAGTGTTTCCGGGTCCCCCGGGACCACCCCAAGTACCTCTCGCTGCCAGAGGTCGTCTCCCGGGCCGCCAGCGCGGCCGACGCCGCGGGCAACGAGGCGACGCACTTCCGGGCGGTGCAGCTGCCGTTCAACGTCGCGATGGCCGACGCGTTCACCGTCGACGCCCACGAGGGGCCCGACGGGGAGACGAGCGCGCTGTGGTTCGCCAACGAGGCGGGGCTGGACGTGTTCACCAGCGCCAGCATCGGCCAGGGCGACCTCACCGCGGGGCTGCCCGACGCGGTGGCGGCGAAGCTGAGCGGCGACACCGCGGTCCAGCGGGCGATCAACTTCGCGCGGTCCGCGCCCGGGGTCACGTCGGCGCTGGTCGGCGCCAGCGATCCCGAGCACGTCGCGGAGAACGTCGCCGCCGGGACGTTCGACCCGATGGGCGCAGACGCGTTCGACGCCGTCTTCGAGTGATCAGCGCAGTTCGCGCCACTGTGTCCCGCACTCGGGACACTCCCGGACGGACCCGACCTCGTCGGGGTCGTTGGCCGTCGACAGTTCCGCCTCGCAACTGGCGCAGTTGAGCCGCCCGTACACGTCTTTGTCCAGGTCGCCGCTTCGGAGCGCCTTGCGGACGGAGTCCATGTGTCGGCCTACGTCGGGCCGAAGTAAAAAAGGGACCGACGGGGTGGAGCCGTTTCGATTCGAAAAGTTTGACCCCCCGCTGACCGAACGACGTGTCGTGTCCGAACGGGGAGCAGGTCAGGGACGGCGCACGCAACTGTTCGCCTCACTGTGCAGCATCGTGTTCCTCGTGAACATGGGTCGCATCGTGTTCGCGCCGCTGCTGGAGCCGCTACGCGAGGCGTTCGCCGTCGGCAGCGCCGGCGCCGTCGGCCTGGTGGCGACGCTGACGTGGCTGGGCAGCGCGCTGCCACGGCTCCCGACCGGCTACCTGCTGACGAAGGTGCCCCGCCACCACGTCGTGCTCGGCGCCGGCGCGGTGTTGACCGGCGCCGCCGTGCTGACCGCCACCGCCTCGACGCTCACCGCGCTGTACGTCGGCGCGCTCGCGATGGGGCTGGCCAGCGGCGCGTACTTCATCGCCGCGAACCCCCTCGTGAGCGAGCTCTACCCCGAGGGCGTCGGCCGAGCCATCGGGATCCACGGCACGGCGAGCCAGTTGGCCGCCGTCGCGGCGCCGCTGTTCGTCAGCGGCGTCCTGCTCGTCGGCAGCTGGCGACTCACGTTCTGGGCCATCGCCGGGGCCGCCGCGCTGTCGACCGCGGTCCTGTACCTCGTCTCACGGCGGGCGGCGCTGCCCGACGCCGGATCGGCCGACCGGAACCTCCTGGTGGCGCTACGCCGCCAGTGGCCCCTCATCGCCACCGGCGTCGGCATCATCGGGGCGACCGGGTTCGTCTGGAACGGCGTGTTCAACTTCTACGTCTCGTACCTGATCGACGCGAAAGAGCTCGCCCCCGGCAGCGCCCGGACGATGTTGACGGTGGTGTTCGCCGGGGGCGTACCGGCGTTCTGGGTCACCGGACGACTGGCCGATCGGGTGCGGGTCGTCCCGCTGATGCTGTCGATTCTCGGCGCCTTCGTCGCCTGCCTGCTCGCGCTGACGGCCGTCCAGTCGTTCGCGGGCGTCCTCGTGGCCAGCGCGGTGACCGGCTACGTGATCCACAGCCTGTTCCCGGCGCTGGACACCTACATGCTCGGCACCCTCCCCGACGAGCACCGCGGCAGCGCCTACGCCATCTACAGCGGGACGATGATGCTCGTCCAGGCGGCCGGCAGCGTCGCCATCGGGACCCTGCGGGACGCCGGGTTCGCGTTCGACCTCGTGTTCCGGACGTACGCCGTCGGGCTGGTCGCCGTACTGGTCGTGCTGGTCGTCTTGCAGCGGGCCGGGTGGCTCCCCAGCGGCGAGTGACCAGCGGGAGAGTTCCTCATCCGTGCGGTTCTTGTCGGACCGCTCCCTGGTACCTGCCGATGGAGTTCGCCCAGGAGCGGGTCGCGACGCTGCACGACCTCACCGGCGCCGACCCGGACGCCCCCACCGGCGACGCCGCGGTGGTCGTCCCGATGACCGCCCGCGAACACGCCAGTCTCGCCGCCGAGCGCGTGCTGACCGAACTCGAGGCCGTCGACCCGGCGCGGGTCGTCGTCGCGCTGCGGGCCCCGCCCGACCGCGTGGGGACGATGCGCAGCTGGCTGACCGACTACGACCTCCCCCTGGAGCTGCTGTGGTGCAACGCCCCCGCCGTGGACCGACTGCTCGACGACGCGGGGCTCGGCGGCGCGTTCGGTAAGGGCCGAGACGTGTGGCTGGCACTCGGGGTCGCCGCCAGCGAGGCCGACTACGTCGTCGTCCAAGACGCCGACGCGACGACCTACTCCGGACGGCACGTCCGCCGGCTGCTGGCGCCGCTGGGTCGGGGGTTCGAGTTCTCGAAGGGGTACTACGCCCGCGTCGAGAACGGCCAGCTGTACGGGCGCCTGTGCCGGCTGTTCTACGAGCCGCTGGTGCGGACGCTTGCGGACGCCCACGACGCGCCGGTCCTGTCGTACCTCGGCGCGTTCCGGTACGCGCTGTCCGGCGAGTTCGCCGTCACCGCCGACCTCGCGACGCAGCTGCGCGCCCAGCGCGCCTGGGGCCTGGAGGTGGGGACGCTCGGCGAGGCGTTCGCCCACGCCGGGGTCGCCGGCTCCGCACAGGTCGACCTGGGCCGCCACGAGCACGACCACCGCTCGGTGTCGGGGTCGTCGGGGCTGTCGGGGATGTGCGACCAGGTCGCCGACGCGCTGTTCCGGGTGCTGGACGACCACGGCGTCACCCCGGACTTCGAGACGCTCCCGGCGCGGTACCGCGACACCGCCGAGGAGTTCCTCTCGGCGTACGCCGCCGACGCCGCGTTCAACGGGCTGACCTACGACCGCGAGAGCGAGCGCGAGCAGGTGGCCACCTACGCCGAGAGCGTCGGGCCGCTCGGCGCCGACGAGCGCCTGCCGACCTGGAATGCGGCCCCGTTCGACGCCGCGGCGGTCCGGACCGCGACGACGGCCTCGCTCGCGGACATCGCCGACGTGGCGCCGCCGGGCGAAGACTGATACGGTTTATTCTCGGCTTCTTCCGGGAGCGCATCCGTCGCGCTCCCGGGGACTGAGCGACCCGACGGTTCGCGAGGGTCGGGAGTGCGCTGTGCCGCACCCCCGGGACACTGTGAGAATAAACCGTATGCTACTGTCGAACAGAACTTCGTGAAGCAATTCGACGGATCGTGTCGTCGGATTGCTTCGAGTGAGTGTGTCCGACAGTATCAACCCCGAGCGGCCCGACCCCACGGGCATGGACCTCTCGGACGACGAACTCGCGGGGGTGGTCGACGTGCTCGGCGCGCTCACGCGGCCGGAACTCGACGAGGCGCTGTCGGAACTGGCGTTCCGGCGCGGCACGGACCCCCCTGGAGACGACGCCATCGAGGGTGCGCTCGACCGGTTCGCCCTGCTGGAGCACCGCCCTGACGGGGCCGACGAGGCGCTGGTGCTCCCCGGCCCCGCGGCGTTCCCGGTCGAACCGGACGGCGCCGAGGACCTCCCGCACATCATGGACGTGCCCGACCGCGAGGTCGACCGCGTGGCCGCCGGTGAGACGGCGTTGGCGCGACTCGCCGCCGCCGCAGAGGGCGACCTCGACGAGGACCGCCGAGCGCGACTGTTGGACCTGACCTACGACCTGGAGGCGTGGGCGCCGGTCGACGCCGGCGACCTGCGTGCCCGCCTCGACGGCGTCGAATGAATCGCTGCTGGCCGCAGCGCCGCGTCTCGGTACGTTGATACGCCGTCGGCTCCTACCGACCGCCGATGGACCTGGGTCCGGTCGCCGCACACGTCCCGCGGACGATCGACGACGAGCCCAACGACGCGGGCGTGCTCGTCGCCGTCCTCGAACGCGACGGCCGACCCCACCTGCTGTTCACCGAGCGCGCCGACCACCTCTCGGAACACCCCGGCCAGATGAGTTTCCCCGGCGGCGGCGCCGAACCGGTGGACGGAGACATCGAGGCCACGGCGCTGCGGGAGGCCGACGAGGAGATCGGGCTGCGGCCCGACGAGGTCGACATCGTCGGACGACTCGACGACATCCGGACGATCACGGAGTACGCGGTGACGCCCGTCGTCGCTCGGATACCCGACCGCACGTACGTCCCCAGCGACGACGAGGTGGCCAGCGTCGTCGCGCTGGCGCTCGACGACATCGTCGACCCGGACAACTACGAGTACGAGCGCCGCGAGCACCCCCACTACGGCGAGATTCTCGTCCACTACTTCCACGTCGGCGACCACACGGTGTGGGGGGCGACCGGCCGCATCGTCGTGCAGTTCCTCGAACTGGCGACGTCCTGGCGGGCCCCCGAGCGGTCGGACTCCGACGTGGCGTAGCGTTGCGGCGGGCGACAGCGTTATCAACGGGAACCACGTCGAGTAGAGTAGCATGGCCTCGCACGCGATGGATCGAGTTCCGGCAGCGTAGAATCACACACACAGCAGCAGTTCTCAGGACGCGGGTCACCCGGGGTGAACGCCGATGGTAGACAGCGACGCCACCCTCGAGCGCCGCGGCCGCGAGTCGACGACGGCGTTCGACGCGCTCGCGCTGAAGCCCACCGAGCACGACCTCTCGGCGCTGGCCGCACGGCCGGCCGACGCGCTGGCCGTCGACGCGCTCGTGGTCGACTACGAGGGCCGGGCGGCGTTGCCCGACGACGCGACGATGGTAGCCCTCGCCGAGCGGTACGGTCTCCGGGTGACCACGCCCGTCCGGGCCGACGGGTTCGACCCCCTCGGCGACGACGGGCTGTGGGACCGCGTGCCCGCGGCGGCACGGCGCGTGCTCGTGGCGGGCCACGGCGCGTACCTCGACGATGCCGAATCCGCCCGGGCGGTCGCGCCGCGACTCGGCGCCGCCGTCGAGCGAACGACGGACCCCTGGGTCGGCACCGAGAGCGTCGAGCGGACGGCGCTGGCGACGGGCGCGGCCCAGTTCGAGTTGCTCGGGCGCGACACGGCGCGGGCGGTCCGCGCGCTGCGGGCCGCCGGCTTCGACGGCGACGTGGCGCTGTACGCGCCGACGGTGCTGAGCGACGACGAAGACGAGATCCTGAACGCCGTCGGCGACTACGTCGCGCGGCGCGGCCCCGTCCGGGCGGCGCTGCCCGACGGCGCGGCGACGGACGCCGCCGCGAGCGGCCGCGCTCGCGAGGTGCTGTCGGCGGCGGCGCGGGACTTCGCGCTCGTCGGCGACGCGGCGACCGTCGGCGAACGAATCGAGGACCTCCGGTCGGCGGGCGTGACGGCGGTCGTCGGCTACCCCGCGGGAGGCCTCGACCACTTCGAATCCCGATAATTTCCGCGTTACCGCCGCTTTGTATCAGGAAACAGACCGGTACGCGAGGGTCAGGCGAACTCCTGCTCGTAGAGATCCATCGCGTGCTCGATGGCGTCGTGGGCAGCGGCCTTGTCCTCCCAGCCCAGCGTCTCGACTTCCTTGCCCTCCTCGAGATTCTTGTAGGTCTGGAAGAACTCGTCGATCTCGTCGAGTTCCTGCTGCGGGATGTCCTCGAGGTCCTGGATGTGGTCGTAGCGCGGGTCCTCGCTGGGCACCGCGATGACCTTGTCGTCCTGCTCGCCGTCGTCGTCCATCTTCATCAGCGCGACCGGACGGGCCTCGATGACACAGCCGGGGAACGTCTGGTCCTCGACGAGGACGAGGACATCGAAGGGGTCCTCGTCGTCGTAGTACGACTGCGGGAGGAACCCGTAGTCGGAGGGGTAGTGGACGTTGCTGTGGAGCACCCGATCGAGGACGACACCGGGGACGTCCTTGTCGTACTCGTACTTGTTGCGCTCGCCCTTGAGGCACTCCACGACCGCGTAAATCTCCTCGGGCGGGTTCGGGCCCGTCTCGAGGTCTTCCCAGAGATTCACCATTGCACCCTCTGACTCGGCTGGACGATCAAAAATTACTTTCGCCATCGGTTCGGACACTCTCCTGCGAGGATGTCACACGGCTATCGAGGCGTCGGGCCGCGCCGACCGCGTTCGGTCGAACCCGCAGACGGCGGGGCGACCGTGAAAATGGTTGCGAAGTGTTAAATAGCTGCGTGACATGATTGTAACTATGTCAGAGGCACAGAGCATCACCGGCAGTTCGGGCATCGCACGGGAACTCACGGCGTTCCAGCACAACATCCTGACCATCCTGGCCGAGGAGCCGATGTACGGGCTCGCGATCAAGCGCGAGCTCGAGGACTACTACGGAACCGAGGTCAACCACGGGCGCCTGTACCCCAACCTCGACGACCTCGTCGAGCTGGGGCTGGTCGAGAAGAGCGAACTCGACAAGCGTACCAACCAGTACGAACTCACCGACGACGGGTTCGCAGCGGTCATGGACCAGCTGGGCTGGACGCTGGAGAAGGTCGTCACCGACGAGGACCGCGAAGGGCAGGTCCGCGAGCTGCTGGAGTAGATCAGGACTCGAACGGAGGCGCCTGCACCCCGGCAGCCTCGTAGACGAGTCGGATCGACTCCGCGACGACCGCGCGACGTTCGTCGGGCACCCAGACGTTGCGCGGATAGTACTCCTCGACGAACTCCCGTAGCTCCGCCGCCGTCAGCGACTCCACTGCCTTCGCGTAGTGGTTGCTGGCGAAATCCGCCAGGGCCACGGCGTTGTCACCGTGGACATCGCCGTGGGCGTCGCGGACGGCGGCGACCAGTTCGCGGTTGTGCTCGTCGACGCGCTCCCACCGCTCGGGGTCCCCCGGGCCCGACAGTGACACCTCCGCCGCGCGGTCGGTGTTCTCGACGCGGTCGGGTCGGACCGTCCCGTCCTCGACCCACTCTGCGGGGTACAGCACGAGCGTCTCGCCGGGGTCGTCCTCGCGGACCCGCGGCGTGAACCCCTGCTCCGCAACCAGCTCGTCGCGGCGCTCGCGGTAGGCCGCCGCGGCGGCGGGGTCGACCGCCTGGCGCGCGAGTCGCGTGAGTCGCTCGGCCTCCGAGACCACCTCCGCGGAGAGGTCCGGGCTCTCGTCGGGCGGCGTCTCTCCGTCTGCCGGTCCGTTCGCGGGCGGTTCGCCGTCGGCCGGTCGGCTCGCGGGCGACTCGTCGCCTCCCGGCGGCCGGCGGCGTCGGTCGGAGTCGTCGGCGTTCTCAGGCATCGTCCAGCGCCTCGTTTGCGAGTTCGTCGGCCCGCTCGTTTACCTCCCGCGGTACGTGCTGGAGCGACCAGCGCTCGAAGTTCCGGAGCAGTTCCCGGACGCTCACGCGGCGCTCCCGGAGGTCGGGGTCGTTCGTGTCGTACTCGCCGCGGACCTGCTTGACGATCAACTCGGAGTCGCCACGGGCGTCGATCTCGTCGAAGCCGTAGTCGCGGGCGACCTCCAGCGCCCGGATCAGCGCCTCGTACTCCGCGCGGTTGTTCGTCGCCGCGCCGATTCGCTCGCCGCCCTCCGCGACGACGCCGTCGCTGGTGACGACGACCCACCCGACCGCCGCCGGGCCGGGGTTGCCCCGCGCGGCGCCGTCGAAGTAGACGTGTGCGCGGCCGCCGCCCTCCCGCAGGAGGGCGACGAGGTCCGTCGGACTTCCCCCCTGGACGACGACCTTGTCGTCGTAGGCGACCGCGGTCGCGTCGCCGCGGGCGGCGCGCCACCGCTCGTGGTCGGTGTTGCCCGACTCGACGTCGACGCCGGCCCCCTCCAGGCGCTCGCGGGCAGCCCCGGGGTCGCACTCGATTACTGGCATCGGTGACGCTCCGGCCCCAACGCTCAAGGCGGTTTCCGTTCGTACTGTGTGCGTCGGCAGCGTTCGTCACTCGTTGGCATCCTGTCCTCTCGGAGACGATGTAACTTGCCCAAGAGTTTAAGTACGTCGCTACTACTACTATAAAAGTGCGATGACACGGTCCACCCGCCAGCGGGAGCGCGACACCGAGACGGAGCAAGACGAGGGACAGGAGGGGGTACAGGAGTGTCCCGAGTGCAGCTCCGAGAACCTCGTCAAGAGCTCCGACAGGGGAGAACTCGTCTGCGACGACTGCGGTCTCGTCGTCGAGGTCGAGCAGATCGACCCGGGTCCGGAGTGGCGAGCGTTCAACCACCAAGAACGCCAGGAGAAATCGCGGGTCGGCGCCCCGACCACGCAGACGATGCACGACAAGGGGCTGACGACGACCATCGACTGGAAGGACAAAGACGCCTACGGGCGCTCTATCTCCTCGAAGAAGCGAAGCCAGATGCACCGGCTACGAAAGTGGCAGGAGCGCATCCGAACCAAAGACGCCGGCGAACGGAACCTGCAGTTCGCGCTCTCCGAGATCGATCGGATGGCCAGCGCGCTCGGGGTCCCCCGGTCCGTGCGGGAGGTCGCGTCGGTCATCTACCGACGCGCCCTGAACGAGGACCTGATCCGCGGGCGCTCCATTGAGGGCGTCGCGACCTCGGCGCTGTACGCCGCCTGCCGCAAGGAGGGCATTCCGCGCAGCCTCGAAGAAATCTCGGAGGTCTCGCGGGTCGAGCGCAAGGAGATCGGTCGCACCTACCGCTACATCTCCCAGGAACTCGGCCTCGAGATGCGACCCGTCGACCCCAAGAAGTACGTCCCGCGGTTCTGCTCGGAACTCGACCTCAGCGAGGAGGTCCAGACCAAGGCCAACGACATCATCGAGACCACCGCCGAGGAGGGGCTGCTGTCGGGCAAGTCCCCGACCGGCTACGCCGCCGCGGCGATCTACGCCGCCTCGCTGCTGTGCAACGAGAAGAAGACCCAGCGCGAGGTCGCCGACGTCGCGCAGGTGACCGAGGTCACCATCCGGAACCGCTACCAGGAACAGATCGAGGCGATGGGCATCCACGGGTAGGGCCCGCAGGCGGTCCGCGGCTCGCGGTTTCTGCGGTGCGACCGTTTCTCCCGAGCGACTGTGATCAGTCTGGATATGCTCGTTCTCTCTCAGTTCTAGATCACGGTTGGCGGTCCCCCGCACTCGCTCTGATTCGTCTCGTCTCGACTCTGAACGGTCCCGCTCCGTCTTGACTCTGAACGGTCCCGCTCAGAAAGCCCTCGCGCGCTCGCTGGCTCTCGCTCGCTGCGCGCTTCGCTCGCTCCGCTCACTCCAGTGCTTGCGTCGCGAGACCGCAGCGACCGTGCGACCCCTTTCAAATCCCACCCGCCGCGACGGCAACCGCGGCCACGTCCTCCCCAACCGATTCGTTCGTCGCTCGCGGGCTCGCTCCTCACTCATCCCTCGCACGGCGCCCGTTCGCGGTCGCGCAGGCGGAACTGCGCGACCGCTCTCAGGCGCGCGCCTGAGGAGACAATCCACCGTGGCGCGTGTCGAGTGAGCGGAGCCGCGCGGAGCGAACGAGCGCGCGAGGGGACGGTTGGGGCGGTGTGGGTATGTGGTGCGGCGTGGTGCGGTGCGGCGCCGTGCGGTCCTGCCGGACTCGAAGGGCGAGGCCGGGTCGGGCGCTCCGAGGAGGGTGAGCCGAGCGAAGCGAGGCGAACGACGGGAGAGCGAGGCTCTCCCGGAACAAGCACTGCGAACGAGCAGCGCACAGCGAGTCAGAACCCCCGAACAGGCCGAGGGCTTCGTGGGCGTCTGAGGAGTCGAAACGCGTTTCCCAAGAGAACGACCCGAATCGTTCGCGGGGTGTAACACTCTTTGTCCCCGCCGTCCTACGAGGGCTCGAATGGACCTTGAGGAGTTCGTCGACGGACTCGACGACGACCCCGAGGCCGAGCGCCGCCGCCTCGCCGAGGAGAAGTCCTACGCGGTGACCGACTACCTGGAGGACTTCGAGCGGCGCTTCGAGGAGACCGTCCAGGGCGACGCGCTGGTCGGATCGACGGCCCCCTCCATCTTCGTCGGGCGGTCGAACTACCCGGAAGTCTCGACCGGCCTGCTGAATCCAGTGGGCCACGACACCGACGCCGCCGACTTCGCCACCGACGGCGAGTGGTACCGGCGCGGCTACGGCATCGACGACGTGCTCCAACGCCGAACGGGGCTGCTCAACTCCCGGCGGCGTGCCGCGGTCGACGTCGAGGATGTCTGGGACGGGTTCGTCGGCGTCCAGCGGGAGGTCGCCATCGCCGACGACCCCGTCGACGTCGAGGTGACCCTCTCGGAGCGCCCGGAGATCGACCTCGACGCCGGCGCGGGGGTGCGAACCCCGGTCGGCCCGAACGCCAGCGCCGAGTCCGTCGACCTCACGGAGAACCCGAGCGTCCCGAAACCCGTCGAGAAGACCTTAGAGGACGACGACTGGCAGGCCCAGGGCGCGATGACGTACCTCTACCGGCGCGGACTGGACGTCTACGACATCAACCGCGTGCTGTCGGCCGGGGCCTTGGGTCGCGGGCAGAACCGCCGGCTCGTCCCGACGCGGTGGTCGATCACGGCCGTCGACGACACGGTCGGGCAGTACCTCCGGGGGACCGTCCGCGGCGAGCGAACCATCCCCAGCACGGAGGTGTGGTACAACGAGTACCTCGGCAACCGCTACTGGGTGGTGCTGGCGCCCGGCGACTGGGAGTTCGAGCTCGTCGAGATGAAGGCGCCGGGCAGCGTCTGGAACCCCGCGCCCGAGGACTACTACCTCGCCAGCGCCCACGAGGGGTACGAGGGCCGGACCGGCTACGTCGAGGAGACCGCCGGCGCGTACTACGCCGCCCGCCTGGGGGTGCTCGAACACCTCCGCGAGCGCGGCAAGCAGGCCAAGGCGCTGGTCCTCCGGGAGGTCACCGACGAGTACTGGGCGCCGGTCGGCGTCTGGCAGGTCCGCGAGAGCGTCCGCAACGCCTTCGACGGCGCCCCCGAGAGCGCCGGCGAGCGGGTCGCCGGCGAGCACGGCACCAGCCAGACGTTCCACGACGCCGTCCGGCAGGTCGCGTCGGCGCTGCCCGTGACCACGACCCAGCTGCGCCGCAAGTCCCGGATGGTCGCCGGCCTGCAGTCGCGACTCGACCAGTTCTGACGCGCGCGGTGGGTCGCTCCGGACGACTCACAGCACCGCCCCCGCCCCGAGAAACGCCAGCAGATACGCCGCGGTGGCGGTACACAGCGCCTGGCCGACGCGGTAGCCGATCAGCGCGCGGTCCAGCCCCGCCGACAGCGCCGCCGCTAGCCCCGCGAGGATCGCAGACAGCGCGAGGACGTACGCCCCGACCGCCAGCCCGAGTTGCGGCGTCGGGATCGGATCGCCGCCGAACGCGCCGCTCGTCCCGACTCCACCGGCCATCGCGACCGTGGCCCCGGCGACCAGCGGGCCGAACAGCAGCGCCGTGCTCCGGAGCGTCCCCGTCACCCGCGAGAGGTCCCGCTTCGCCGCCCGCTCGACGCTCGCGAGGTCGTCGAGGTGTTCGGCCATCGCGACCAGCGCCCGCCCCGCCGGCCGACCCTCCCGGCCCGCCAGCGCGATCAGCGTCGCGACGCTCCTGGCCCGCGGACTCGGCACCGTCGCGAGCGCCCCGTGCTCGCCGAGGAACGCCTCGTGGACATCCACCCGGAGCCGCTCGGCGACGGCCCCCGCCTCTGCGAGCATCGCGCCCGTCTCGTCGGGCACCTCCTCGGCCGCGGCGGCGACCGCGCTCTCGACGGACTCCCCGTCGCGGACCCGCGCCCCGACGAGGTGGGCCGCGTCCGTCAGGCCCGCCTCCACGGCTTGCGCGTGAGCGCGGACCGACAGCACCGGGCGATACCGGGCGAGGAGCGCGCCGCCGACCGCCCCGCCGACGGCGACCAACGGTGCCGCCCACCCCAGCCGCGTCCGCGTCAGCGCGAGCGCCACCGCGATCGCCACGGCCGCCGCCGCGACGGGCGGCCACCGTCGGTCTGGGACGTTCGGGTGACTCCGGGAGACGGCCGGCGGGCGAAACGCGACCGGTCGGCGCGCGAGCAGCCACCCGCTGGCGAGCAGCAGCGCCGCCGGCAGCGCGAGGTCGTAGACGGCGACCAGCGCCGGGAGCCCGACGGCGACGCCGGCGACCCGGGCCGCCGGCAGCACCGAGACCAGCGCCAGCGGGAGCAACACGCCGAAGGCGTACAGCGCCGTCGTCGGCCCCGACACCGACCCCGCGAACGACGCCATCCGCTCCTCCGTCCCCGACAGCACCGTCTCCAGCGCGCGGTCGAGGGTGCGCGTCCGGTCGGCCGACGGCTCCGCCGCCGCCGCACAGACCAACCCGGTCGCCCGGCGCAGTTCCGGCAGCCAGTCGGCCCACGCCCGCCCGAACGCAGCCAGCCCTGACTCCGACCGGCCGCGCGTCCGGCGGAGGTGGCCCGCGAGACTGTCGGCGAGCGGTCCCCGACCGGTCTCCGCCGCGAAGTCGGCCGCCCCCTCGACGGTCGGGTCGATCCGCATCCGGAGGACCGCCCGCCCGACCAGCCCCGGCGCCTCACCAAGCGCCGCGGCGCGTCGGAGCCGCGCGAGGTACCGCGGCGCGCCGTGGACGGCGTGTGCGACAGCGCCGCCGACGAGCAGCGCCGCGACGACCATCCACGCCCCAACCGCGACGGGCGCGACGAGGGTCGCCGCGAGCGTCGCCACGGCAGCGAGCAGGCCGGCGCCGTAGCCAGCCCGCACCACCGCAACCGGGTCGAGATCGCTCCCCAGGAACGCCATCGATCGCCGGAGGTCGTCGCTCGGGGTGACCGAAACCGGCACCAGCCGCGCCGTCAGTCGCAGGCCGGCGGCGACACTCAGCACGGCTTCCCCTCCCCCTCCCGCGCGTATGCCGTCGTCACCGCGTCCGGCCCGGTCCGGCCGGTTCGGGCCAGCTCCGCAAGCAGGTCCCGGCGCTCGCCCAGCAGGTCCCGGACCGCGGCGTAGGATTCGCCAGTGGTGGCCAGTCGCTCGATCAGGTCGCTGGCGCCCCGCTCGACTCGCCCGGTTGCAGTCAGTCTCTCGTCGTCCGAGCGGTCGTAGAGCGGCGCGAACGCCCCGTCGACGGTCGGTTCCTCGACGGCGACGACCTCCCGGCGACGGCCCCGGTCGGTTGCACGCACCCCCAGCGTCACCACGAGGTCGACGGCCCCGAAGGTGTCGGGGTCGACGCCGAGTTCGCCCGTCACGCGGTCGCGGACGTCCGTCGCTCTCTCGCCGTGGACCGTCCCCAGCACGGCGCTGCCGCCGGCGCCGACGCGCATCGCCTCGAACAGCGTCGTCGCCTCCTTCCCGCGGACCTCCCCCAGCGCGAGCGCCCCCTCGCCCAGTCTGAGCGCGGTCCGCAGCGCCGCCGCGGGGTCCGGACCGCTCCCCTCGGGCGCCGCGCGGAGCCGCTGCACGTCCCGCCCCGCGGCGCCCAGCGCGTCGACCGGCAACTCGGGCGTGTCTTCGATGACGACCGCGCGGGTCGCCGCCGGCAGCTCCCACAGCAGGGCGCCCAGCGTCGTCGTCTTCCCGGCGCCGCGCGGCCCCGCGACCAGCACCGCCGCGTCCCGCCGCACCGCGAGCGACAGCAGCGCCGCCGGCGCGGCCCCGACGGTCCCCGCCTGAATCAGTCGGGGGAGCGTCCAGGGGGCACCGTCGTCGCTCCGCAGCGCGAACGCGAGGCCGTCGCTGACCGGATCGGCCAGCCCCGCGACCCTGACCGTCTCGCCGGTGGCCGTCTCGACGCTCGCGTCGACGGTGGGGGTCGCCCGCGAGAAGGCCCGCCCGCTGGCACGGCGCACACGCGAGGCGACCGTCCGTGCGCCGTCGCGGGTCAGGCGGACGTTCGTGCGGTACGTCTCGCCGTCGCGGACGACCCTGATCGGGCGACGCTCGACCGGAGCGGTCGCGTACACGTCCGAGACGGCGGGATCAGCGAGGAGGCTCTCGACGAGGCCGTAGCCCCGGGTGTGCCGCCGGAGCACGCCAGCGAGGCGCTCGACGGGGTCGTCGGCGTCGGCGACCGCGCGGACCGCCCGCCCAGGCGCGCCCGCCCCGTCGACGGTCCCATCCCCGAGTCGGCGACGCGCTCGTTCGAGCGTCCGCCGCTCGCTCGCCGACAGGCGGGTCCCGACGGGGTCGAGGTGGTACGCTCCGACCCCCGCTTCCGGCCGGTCGTACAGCCGCACCTCGTCGCCGGTCGACAGCGTCGTCACGTCGCGCAGTTCCGCGTCGTCGGGGACCGCCGGGTCGACCAGCCCGCCGGCCATCGAGAGCCCGACCCGCGGCGACAGCGCCGCGGCGGCCTCGTCGTACCGCTCGGCGAGCGGCCCGAGCGTCTCCTCGGCCACCGTCGCGACGGGGCCAGCACGGGCCAGCGCGTCCCGGGCCGCCGACAGCGGCCACTCGCGGGCCCGGTCGGCCAGCGCCTCGTCGTGGAACCCGACCCGCTCGACGAACTCCCCGGCGGCGTCGAGCAGGGCTGCGCTGTCCCGGTCGTACACTCGCTCCAGCCCGGCCGCCGAGACCGCCACCGCCGAGACTCGCCGGGTCGACAGCGCCTCGACGACTCGCCGCCGACAGGCCGGCGCCGCCGCGAGGTCGCCGCCGTCTGGACAGTCCTCGGCGTCGACGCGCAGTCGGTCGCCGTCGACCGCGGGCACACAGCCACACCGCTCGTTCTCGCCACGGAGCCACGCGAACGCGTCCATCGCCGTCGTTGGTCCCCTCATCGCACTTGAACCCGCGGCGACCGACTCGGCCCGTGCCCCGTCGCCGCCGCGACCGTCGACTCGCCGCACCGCGACCGCGTCGGTGCCCGGAAGCGGCCTGATGGCGAGTCGGTGTCGCCCCGGATCGGTCAACCGCAGGGCGCGGTCGTCTCCGTCGCGGATTCGGAGGTCGACGTCGAGCCGGACGACCACGGGCGGCCGGTCGCCGACCGCGACGGCGACGACGTCACCGTTCGGCCCGTCACCCGCGTCGCGTCCCGGGACCGCGCCGACCGCGACGTAGCGGACCGCGGCGCTGGTCGCCGACGCTCGCGGCACCCGCACCGTCACGACCCGGCGCGCGCCGTCGACGCCGCCGACCGCGGCGTCCGTGGCCGCGAGCGAGCGCGCGGCGCTCTCGACGGCAGCGAGGTCGGCCTCGACGGCGCCGACCGCCCGCTCTCTGCGGGCGTCCTGGACGGCCGGCCCGACCGCCGCCAGCAGTACCGCGGCCAGCAGCACCGCCAGCGCGACCCTCACAGCAGCCCGGCGAGGCGCGCCGCGAGTCCGGAGTCTTCGTCGGTGTGCTCCGCCGGTTGCTCGTCGCTCGCGGGCAGGCGCTCGTCGGCCCGCGCGAGCCACGCCGGATCGCTCTCGACGCCGACCGGACGTTCGGGTCGGCTCGGCTCGGTCTCGCCGCGCCTCTCCTCAGTCGATGGGCCAGCTCGGGCGTCGCGGGTCGGCGTCTCACTCTCACCGGGCGCCTGCGAGATCACCGGGTCGTCGCCCGTCCTCGACCGTTCCGCGGCACCCTCGAGCGTCTCGACGCGCGCTTCGAGGTCCGAGACAGCCGTGAGCGCCCGCTCGGCGCGGTCCGCGACGTCGCCCTCATCAGATCGCACCGCCCCGACGTAGCCACGCAGCGCCTGCGTCGCGGCCTCCAGCTCCGCGACGCGCTCGGCGAGGTCGTCGATGCGCTCGTCGCGTTCGGCGGCGGTGTCGACGGCCGCCGCCGCATCCGCCAGCTCCGACGGCGCCGCGCCGTCGCTCACCGCGCGTTCGACCGCCGCGAGACGCCGCTCGATCCGGTCGTCGTCCATGTCGCCCCTGGCCGCTCGATCCGGTATAAACCCGCGCCCCGGAACCGTGAAGTTCCCGGTGGTCGTTGTGTCGGCCATGAAAGTCGTTCTCATCGGCGTCGGCCAGGCCGGCGGGAAGGTCACCCAGGCCCTCGCCGAGTTCGACCACCGCATGGAGTTCGAGGCGGTCCGCGGGGCGCTGGCGGTCAACACCGCGAAGGCCGACCTCGGCGAACTGAACGTCGAGACGCTGCTGATCGGCCAGGACCGCGTGAAGGGCCACGGCGTCGGCGGCGACAACGAACTCGGCGCCGAAGTGATGCAGACCGACGCCGTCGAGGTGATGGACGCCCTGGACGGCAAGATCACCGCCGAGGCCGAGGCCGTGGTCGTCGTCGCGGGGCTGGGCGGCGGCACCGGGTCGGGCGGCGCACCGGTGCTGATCAAGGAACTGCAGGCCGTCTACGACCTGCCGATCTACTGCCTGGGTGTCCTCCCGGGACGTGGCGAGGGAGCGATGTACCAAGCCAACGCCGGCCGCTCGCTGAAGACCGTCGCCCGCGAGGCCGACTCGCTGCTGCTGATCGACAACGACGCCTGGCACGACGCCGGAGAGTCCGTCGAGGCCGCCTTCGACGCGATCAACGACGAGATCGCCCAGCGGGTGGGCCTGCTGCTCGCCTCCGGCGAGAACGTCGAGGGCGTCGCCGAGAGCGTCGTCGACTCCAGCGAGGTGATCAACACCTTCCGGGAAGGTGGCATCTCCGCGCTGGGCTACGCCTCCGCCGCCGCCGGCGAGGACGCCGGCGACAACATCAACGCCGTCACCTCGATCACCCGGAAGGCGCTGCTGACCGGGACCAGCCTCCCCGAAGCCGTCCGGGCCGACGCCGCCCTGCTGGTCATCGCCGGCCACCCCGACCGCATCCCGCGCAAGGGTGTCGAGCGGGCCCGCAAGTGGCTGGAGGAGGAGACCGGCTCCCTCCAGGTTCGCGGCGGGGACTTCCCGCTGGAGTCCGACCGTCTCGCGGCACTGGTCCTGCTGGGCGGTGTCGAGCGCTCGAACCGCCTCGACGAGTTCATGGACCGGGCGCGAGAGGCCCAAAAGCGGCGCGAACGGGAGCGCGAGGACCCCAGCGAGGCCTTCGAGAACGAGGAACTGGACGGGCTGTTCTGAGCCGGAAAACTGCGGCGCCGCAGCGGGATCGACCGCCGACGGCGCCATCCACCACCGCACCGTCTCTCGTGGCGCCATCCACACCGCGACGCGCTCACTCCGTCTCTTCGATCGAGGGGAGCACGCCGCCGCCCGCGACGATGGCGCCGGTCGCCAGTATCGCCGCCGACAGCGTCACGAAGTCACCCGAGGGGTCGAGCCCGGCGAAACTCGCGCCGGCGTCGACGATGAAGACGGTGATGTAGAAGCTGATGATCGCGAACACCAGCATCACCAGGGCGGCGATCACGCTTCCGACCAGTGCACCGAACGAATCTAGGACACCCATAGTAATACCTCCGTCAACCCGGTGACAGCCGAGACGGATAAAGGTCGGCGTCGGCGAACCCGAGTCAGGCTTCGGCGTGCTCTTTCGCCGTGACGTACGCCTCGCGCAGTCGCCGGAACTCCTGCTCGTCCCCACCGTGGTCGGGGTGGACCTCCTTGACGCGCTCGCGGTAGGCCCGCCTGATCTCCTCGGCGGTCGCCCCCGGCGCGACGCCCAGCGAGCGACACGCCGCTCTGACGCGCGTCTCCGACGCGTCTCCGGGGTCGTCGTCCGCGCGGTCCCGACCGGCGCCGACGAACACCTCCGGCACCTCGAACGGGAGGCGCGCGCCGAGGTGGTGGCCCGGCATCTCGTGTTCACAGAGGACCGGGTACGTGTCGGTGCGCTCGGCCGCGAAGAAGGCGGCGGCGTCGAACGTGATGGCGACGTCCCGCTCGGGCAGGTAGAAGTCGACGGCGTGGCCGGCCACCGAGTGGTCCTCGACGAACTGCTCGCCGATCGCATCGAGATACTCACGAATCTCGATCCGGCGGCGGGCGTCGCCGCTCACTCGCGGCCCCGCCCGCTGGCGTGGGCTCGGGTACCGCCGCTCCGCGAGCACGAACACGGCGGCGACGACCGCCGTCAGCGCGACGGCCAGGAGGCCGCCGGCGACCAGCCACGGCGGGACGCCGAAGACGGCACCTCGCACGAATCCGGATACGTGAGCGATCGACAAATGGGTCACGGAGTCGGGTGATCAGCCGATGTACCGCAGGTCGTCGTCGGTCGGCATCTCCATGGACTGCTGCTGTTCCATCTCCTGAATCTTGTTCATGACTTCCTCCATCTCCTCGGCGCGCTCGTTCAGCGAGTCGTAGTCGACCGCGAAGTCCAGATCTGCCTCCAGAACCTCCAGAACCGCCTGCGCGCTCTTGGGGTCGACGAGGTAGCCGCTGGTCTCGCCCATCAGACAGACCGCCTCCAGGCCGCGGCGCTCGCCCAACCCGAGGATGAGACCGCTGACGCCGACGATGCCGCCCGCGGGTTCGTCTTCGCGGAACTCGACGCCGAACTCCGCCATGCGCTCGACCGCGTCGGCGTCGGTGGCCGCGCCGAACACGTTGTACTCCTCGATGAGTTCTCCGGTCGGGACGCCGCCCAGGGCGAACGCCGTCTCGACGCCGAACGCCGCGGCGACCTCCAGCACGGCCCCGGCGGTCCGGTAGTGCCCGCGGTTGGTCTGGGCCTGGTGGTCGCCGGTCAACACCAGCAGGTTCGCCCCCTCAGTCTCGACGAGGTGGAACTCCGCGCAGGTGAGTTCGGTCACGCCACCCTCTCCGACCTCGACCTGCGGCGGGAAATGCTCGGTGTACAGGCGCCGCACGAGGGTCGACTCGTCGTCGTACTCCTCCAGCAGGTGCTCGGCGGCCAGTTTGCCGACGTGGCCGACGCCCGGCAGGCCCTCCACGAGGACCGGTGCGTCGTCGAGGTCGGGCTCGGCGACGACCTCGATGTCGATCTCGTTCATGCCCCTAGTCGCGTGCCCGACGCTTAAGTGAGCGGCGGTACTCGCCGTGCCGGTCCTCGGGGTCGAACGGCGCCGGGGCGCTGTTGTGTGCGGGCGCGCCACACTCGGGGCAGCGTTCCCCGAGCGTGTAGACGGGGCGGTCGTGTTCCGCCCGCCAGTCGGAACAGACCAGAATGTCGGACTTCACGGCCCTTACTCGTCGTCGGAGCGGCGCTCGCGGTGGTACTCGCCCTCGCCGCCCGCGGCCTCGATGGCCTCGCGGGCCCGCCGGGCGCTCTCCTCGAGTTCCCGCTCGGCGGTCTTGTAGTTGGGTGCCTGCACGCGGATGCGGTACTCCGGCGCGCCGACGTAGGTGACCTCCAGGTCGACCTCGTCGGGCACCTCGCCGTTGCCCTCGGCGGCCTGCAGCGCCTCCTGGACATCGTCGACACCGTCACTGTCGGGCGATTCCAGGTCGACGTAGCCCGTGACGGTGACGTACGGCACCGAGACGTTCTCGCGGGCCGTGTCGACGACCCGGTCGATGGCGTCGTCGTCGAGGTCCGTGTCGTCGAGCGCCTCGGGGCCGTGGATGGCGGCCTCCTCGAACCCCTCGTACATGCTGCCGTAGGCCGACAGCAGTTCGCCGGCGACCTCGCCGTACCGCTCGTCGGAGACATCCTCGCCGAACGCGAGCAGCATCCAGTTGTCGGCCTTCTGCTCGTTCTTCCACTCCTGAATCTTGTCCTTGCGCTGGTGGTCGTTGACGTCCTTGATCGAGAGGTCGATCTGCTGGGAGTCGGTGTCCACCTCCAGGACCTTCGCGACGACGGTCTGACCCTCGCGGACGTGGTCGCGGATGGACTTGATCCACCCGGAGGCGACCTCGCTGATGTGGACGAGACCGCGCTTGTCCTCGTACTCCTCGAGGTCGACGAACACGCCGAAGTCCTCGATCTCGTCGACCTTCCCGACGACCAGTTCGCCGGGGTCGGGCCAGCCGCTGTACTTCATCGTGCCTCGACGGTCTCCCCGACCTCGCCCTCGAGGTCGGCCTTCCCGCCGGTCGGCCGCGCGAGCGTGTGGCCACACACCGCGCAGGCGGTCTCGGTCGAGGCCTTCTCGAAGACGACCTGTTCGTTCTCACAGTCCGGACAGACGACGGTGAAGAAGTTTCCGGCCATGGTTACTCCGTCAGCTCCAGCCGGCTGGTGCGCCAGCCCTCGCGGTTGTGGGCCTTGCCACAGTCGCCACAGCGGTAGACGAGGTCGGTGCGCTTGGTGGGCTTCTCGCCGACCGGCGCCTTCGAGAACCGACCCGTGTTGCCGATCGAACCGCGGGCTCGTTCCGTGCGGCGAGCGTCCCACTTCATGCCCGAGGACCGGCCCGTCCGGACCTTCTGGACCTCGTGCTCGTGGTGTTCGTTACAGTGCGGACAGTACGTGTTGAAGCGGCGGGGCATCTCCATGGATATCTACCTTGGAGGTCGTTTGGACAGGGGCGTTTAAAATCGGCACGGTTCGAACCCACCCCGACGGGACGGTGCTCGGACCCCTCGACGACTCACTCGCCGGTCGTCTCGTCGTCGTCCGCCCGGTCGCTCCCGCCGCTGGCCCCATTCGCTGCCGGATCGGCGACGGCCGCCGGGTCCTGGAACGCGGCGCCGAGTTGCTCGCGCCAGGCCGTCGTCTCCTCCAGGTCGGCCGCCAGGTCGTCGAGTCGACCCTCGAAGCGGTCGCGAGCGGTCTCGACGGCGTCGGCGAGCGACCCGATCCGGTCGTCCATGCAGTCCAGTTCCGCCTCGAGGTCCGAGAGGTCCTCGTCGACGCGGTTCTGCACCGTCTCGATGGTCGCGACGAGATCGTCGGTCACCTCGTCGAGAGCCGCGACCTCCGCCGACAGCGTCGCGAGTTCGTCGTCGATCCGGCCCTCCAGATTCGCGAGTCGCTCGTCGGCGTCCTCGGCCCGCGTCGACAGTTCGGCGAGGTCGTCGTCGACGCCCTCGAGTCGGCCGTCGACGGCGTCGACCCGACCGCCGACCCGGTCGAGGCCGTCGTCCAGCCGTTCGAGAACCCGGTCGGTGCCGTCCAGTCGGCGGTCGACGGCGTCCATGCGATCACCTGCGGTGTCGAGTCGCCCCTCGACCGCGTCGAAGCGCTCGGCGGGCGAGTCGTGTGGGCCCGCGGCGTCGGCGACGGTCTCCGAGAGGCCCTCGACGGTCGCCGCCTGGTCGTCGACCCGCGCTTCGAGCGCCGCCAGATCGTCCAGTCGCCGTTCGACGGTCTCGAAGCGGTCGTCGACGCGGTCGAGACGGTCGCCGAACCCGTCGAGGCGCGCCGACAGCGAGTCGGCCTCGCCAACCCCCGCCGCGACCCGCTGGTCGATGTCCTCGACATCCGCCCGGAGCGCGTCGATATCCTCGCGGAACTGGCCGATGATCTCCTCGGCGGTGCCGTGCTCGTCGATCAGTTCCTCCAGCGCGTCGGCGTAGGCCGCGAACTCCTCGAGTCGGCTCCGCAGTTCTCGCATCCGGACCTCGTCGCTGCGGCGCTCCTCGGGGAGCAGTTCCTCGCGCAGCGTCTCGCGTTCCTCGTCGCTCAGGTCACCGGCCGCCGCCCGCTCGGCGAGCGTCGGTCGGTCCGGGACCACGGCCTCGCGGACCGCCGTCAGTTCCGCCTCGCCGACGTCGCCGTCCCGGAGCCGCTCGGGGAAACTGCGACGCTCGGGCAGCAGCGCCGACCTGAGTCGGGCGACATCGTCCTCGCCGATGGCCCCCGTCTCGACGCCCTCGGCCAGCGCCGTCACGAGCGTCGCCGGCGTGACCGCGGTCGTCTCGGGGTCGCCGCCGGTCTCGTCTTCGTCGTCGGGCCTCTCTCCGCCGGTCGGTCGCTCCTCGACCGCGTCGGACAGCGACTCGTCGACGGCCCGTTCGACGGCGGCCCCGGACGCCTCCTCGACGCCCCCGGCGGACGTCTCCGCGGGATCGCCGGTGTCGACCGGCGCCTCGCCCATCGGGTCGACCGTCTCGATGGTCGGTGCCACCGCCAGCGGGTCGATCGCGTCTGGGTCGTTACCCTCGACGACGTAGCCCGTGGTGAGTCGCTCGCCCGGCTGGAGGATGTCCACCAGCGCAATGTCGCCGCCGTCGACGAGCCAGTCCCCGTGTGTCAGCGCCGAGTCGAACCCGAGTTTGTCGGTCGGGTACCCGCTCGGCAGCGACTCGACGATGCGGACCGCCGCCGCGTCCGGTCGGTCCGACGTGATTCGGTACCGGACCGTCGTCTTCTGTTCGCCCGGTTCGATGCCCTTCTCGACGGTGATGCCCGCCGTCCTCGTCTCGTCCGTGTTCTGAAGTGTCGGTGACGAACTCATTTCGAACCCCCGCCTCGCTGGCGCTTGTGGTTAGTGTACGTCTCCCGAACGACTTAATTACTTTGCATAGAACGAGCAACTATTTTCTCGCGAGGGGCACGATAGGGGGCCGGCCGCCCGAGGCCATCGACGTCAGCGAGGACGGGCTTCGAAGCCCTTAATTGGCGAGTCACCGAACGTCGTCGCATGCGACGACTGATCATCAACGGGGACCCCGGCATCCGCAAGGACGCCGTCATCGAACACGACGGCGAGGAGCGGCTCTGCTTCTCCGTGACCCGCCAGGGGGACTGGCACGGCCCCGACCGCGTCCAGCTGTGGTGTGTCATCGGCACCGAGGCCGAACGCGAGACCTTCGAGAAGCGCAACTTCATCCCCCACTTCCTCGAGGTCGACCGCGTCGACGCCGAGGCGGTCGACGTCATCAAGGCGAAGGGCGACCTGGCGGTCTGAGACGGTTTATTCTCGGCTTCTTCCGGGAGCGCGACACCGCGCGCTCCCGGTACACTGTGAGAATAATCCGTATGAAACGGACTCCGCCGGCTACTCCTCGGCTGGTAGGGCGTCCTGGTCGACCGCGTAGACGGTCACCGACTCGAACTCCTGCGCGACGGTCACGCCCGGAATCGTCGCGACGTTCAGGTTCTCGCCGTATCTGGCCCGCTCGTTGGGGCCGACGTAGATGTACTGGACGTCGTGGGCCGCCAGCAGTTCGATCTGGCGCTCCCGTGGCCCCGTGAAGATGGTGTCGACGACGTCGACGCGCTGCTGGTAGACCTCGGCGCCGCGGTAGCCGACCTCGTGGGGCCACCCCGCGAGCGTCGGGACGCCGGTGAGACTCGCCTCGGCGTTGGTCCAGCGGTACAGCGACCCCGGCGCCGACGCGAGCGTCGGCTGGCCCTCCAAGTCCGCGACCCAGGCGATGGCCGGCGCCTCGCTCGGGTCCCACTGCGTGCGGGCGATGTCCGTGTGGTCCTCGGCGACGAAGGCGGTCGCGTCCAGCGTCGGGTCACCGACCATGTACTCGCCGGGACGAGTCACGTCGTCGCTCGTGTGCCGTCCGACGTGGTTCTCCGTCGCGAGCGCCGGGTACACCGAGAGGCCGATCAGCAGCGCGACGAGCAGCAGCGTCCCGGCGTTCTCCCGGCGCAACACGCGCGAGTTCGACAGGCGCCGGATCGTCCCGGAGGGCTTGCCCTCGTATCGCCGCTCCGAGCCCTCGCGAACCGTGCCGCCGTCGCTCTTGGGCTCGCCGTAGCGGAGAAGATGGTACTCCCGGCGGGCGACCGCTTTCACGCCCTGCCAGTCCGAGCGGAGGTCCCCGGGCACCGAGGCGACGGAGACGGCGTCGGCGAGCATCACCGCGCCGGCGACGCCGAACATGAGCCACACCTGCGTGTAGGTCTTGAACACCGTGTTGAGTCGCCCCGGGCCGGCGCTCTCGGAGATGTACACGAACTCCACGATCGTCAGGAGGCCCAGCGCGCCGACGAACAGCACCGCCTCGAAGCCGACATCCTCGCGGGAGCGGGCCAGCAGGAACAGGACGCCCAGCGCCGGCACCGCGACGACCAGCACCATCGCGTCTAGCAGCCACGCGAACGCGAACAGCAGGCCGCCCAGTCCGGCGTACTCCAGCCACGACCGGGGCTCCGGGAGTTCGAGACGGTCGGCGGCGTACACCGCACCGATCGCGAGGAAGGCACCGTGGACCAGTAGCAGGCCGACGAGCCCGCCGCGGCTCGGCAACAGTTCGACCGACCGGTTGCCGGTCGAGCCGAGCACCATCCCGGCGAAAAAGGGCGCGGCCCACAGCGCGCCGAGCAGGCCCGCGATTACGCCCGCGAGGGTGCCGTCGACGAGCCGCCCGAGTTCCGCGCGGACATCGAAGCCGGCCGAGTCGCTCTGTGTGCCGTCGTCCGCGAACAGCGTCCGCGGGTCCGCCGGCGCCATCGCGACGGTCAGCACGGTCAGCCCGAGCACCGACGGGAACGACCAGGTGTTGACCACGCCGATCAGGCCGGCGAGCGGCGGCACCGCGCCGAACACGAGCAGTCGGCGCCGCCAGCGCTGCTCGGCAGGCGTCGTCCAGTAACTGTACAGCAGCCCCGCCGCGAGCAACAGCAGCGGCATGCTCATCATGTGGGCGTGGAGGTCACCGTTGAGGAAGGCGAAGAAGGGGAACTCGTTGATGCCGCCGACCATCCCGCCGCTGGCGTCCCAGTAGCTGAACGCCCCGCGGCCCCGAGCGATCGTCTCCGACCCGAACCGGCTCTGGGTGATCCCGACGAAGTCCGCGACGGCGGTCCCGCCGGGGACGAGCCACGCCAGCGTCCGCAACGGTGTCGCGAGGTTGCTCGCGAACGCGACGAAGAACGCGCCCAGCGCCGCCGTGCGACGCCGCGGGAGGCCGCGCCCCTCGGCGACGGCCCCCGCCAGCCCGTAGGCCGTCGACACCAGCAGCCCGAAGAAGCCCGCCAGCGCGAGGTTGTAGGCGAACTCCGGTTCGGTGCCGGTCAGCGACGCCAGCAGCGCCGCGATCATGTGCCCGCCGTAGTAGTACTGGACCGATTCGCCGGCGAACCACATATCCTCCGGCGGCAGCGTCCCGCTGCGGGTCAGCGAACTCAACAGACCCAGGTCGAGGAACTTCTCGCCGCCGCCCGGCAGCGCGCCGGGATCGAGCGCGCGAATCCCGACGAAAAAGAGGAACGCCACGGCGAACACCGCCGCGATCTCGGCGTAGCCGTCCCAGTCGACATCGGCTTCGGTCGGGCGACGCCAGCGGACGAGCCCGGCGACCAGCAGCAGGACCGCCAGCCCCGAGAGCGCGGCGACGGCGCCGAACTGCACCCGCCCGACCCAGTAGCCGACGACCCCGAGCACGGCGATCGAGAGTGGCAGCGCCAGCGTCGCGCCGCGACGTGGCAGCGTCGGGAACAGCGCCGACGCGAGCGGGAGGGCGGCGGCACCGAGCAGCAGGTACCAGACGAGCCAGAGGGCGACCAACCCGTACTCCATCGTCAGGAGTCTTGCCGCGGACCTGTAAACGCTTTCCGCTTGTGGGCGGCGGATCGAGTCGAACGATTTTACTTCGTCGCCGTGCCGAGTATAGCAGGATGGCACCCTCCGTCGGCATCGTCGTCCCCGCGTACCGCCCCGACGTCGAGGCGCTCGCCGCGTACGTCGACGCCCTCCGCGCGGAACTCGACCCGGAGACGATTCGCGTCGAACTCGACGCGCCCGAACCGGGCGTCGAGCGCCGCGTCGCGGAGCTGCCCGTCGAGCTGAACGTCTCACCCGAGCGCCGCGGCAAGGGCGCAGCGATCACTGCCGGGTTCCAGGCGCTGTCGACGGACGTGCTCGCGTTCGCGGACGCCGACGGCGCGACGCCCGCCGAGTCGGTGGCCGACGTCGTCGCTCGCGTGACCGGCGGCGCGGACCTCGCGGTCGGCTCGCGGCGCCACCCCGACGCGACCGTCGAGTCCCACCAGACCCTGGCCCGACGACGACTGGGCGACGGGTTCGCGTGGCTGGCGCGCCGGCTGCTGGACGCCGACCTCCACGACTACCAGTGCGGCGCGAAGGCCATCGACGCCGACGCCTGGGACACTGTCGCCGACCACCTGTACGAACCCGGCTTCGCCTGGGACATCGAACTGATCGCGATGGCCGCGGCCCTCGAACAGACGGTCGCGGAGGTGCCGGTCCGCTGGGAGGACCAGCCCGACTCGACGGTGTCGCCGGTCGCCACGACCGTCGAACTCGGAGTGGCTCTGCTGTCGGCCCGCCACCGCGCCAAGCTGCTGCGGGACGACCCGCTGCACTCGGTCATCGCCGCGCGCCGCGACCGACCGACCGCGCTCGTCGACCGTGGCTCCGATGAGTGACGACGCCGCCGGCTTCCGGGCGCTGCTGTCCGGCGCCCGCGTCGGCCAGTTCGTCTCCGTCGGTGCCGTCGGCGCCGGCGTCGACACGGCGACGACGCTGGTCCTTCAGGAGGGCCTGGCGGTGTTCCCCGAGATCGCGAAACTGATCGGCGCCGAGTGCGCCATCGTCATGATGTTCCTGATCAACGAGCATTGGACGTTCGCCGAGGAGGGCGCGACCGGGCGGGGGGCGTTCCTCCGGCGGTTGCTCACCTCGAACGTCGTCCGCTCGGGCGGCCTCGCGGTCCAATTGGTCGTCTACGCCTACGTGCGACGGCTCCCGGTGTCGATCAGCCTGGCCGGCGTCGACCTCTGGACGGTGCTGCCGATCCTGATCGCCATCGGCTCGGCGGTGATCGTCAACTACGTCGCCGAGAGCCTGTTCACCTGGCGCGTCCACCGCTGAGACGCCCCACCGATCCCGCCGCCCGCCCACGACTCGAACCCACACACGGCACCCGAAACACAGCCCTTAAGTACCGGACAGAAGTACGAGAGGGTAGCGGGATGGGATAGCCAGGAGATTCCGGCGGGCTCATAACCCGCAGATCGGTAGTTCAAATCTACCTCCCGCTACCTTTTCGCGGCGACGACGGAACGAGGAGAGCGTGTTTCGAGCGAAGAGAGAAACACGGTTGCGAGCGGGGAGCGTCGCGACCCGCGAGCGTAGCGACGAGTGTCTCGTCGCCGCGTGAGTCGGTCACGGTAGATTTGAATGAGGCGACGAGGGAGCGAAGCGACCGAGTCGACGTGGTTCAAATCTACCTCCCGCTACTTCTCGCGGCGACGACAGAACGAGGAGCGCAGCGACCGAGGTTCAAATCCACCTCCCGGCCTCCAGACTGCACGGCGACGATCTGACCGCCGATTCCAGTACGAACGCCAGGGGGATCGAGTCAGTTCGAATAGATACTTCACGAGATGAAACGTCGAACTCCTCGTTCTCGAGGTTGCCAGCCACGTCGATCCAGGAACAGCTGAAACTTGTTTCAGAGTCTCGCTCGCTGTCAAAACGCTCCAAACCGTACACAGCCAATCCACCTAGACGGGGTGACTATGACCCCTACCGTATACGTCAGAGATGCATGAAAAACGATCAGGTTGACAACAGAGATACAGAACGACCGAGTCGTCGTCGGTACCTGGGTGCTATCGGTGCGTTCGCAGTAGCCACGCTCGCTGGGTGTTCCAGCGGGGGAAGAGGCACGACTGCTGACGACGAAGGAGACGGTGATCAGGACCCGACCACCGAGACGACCACCACCGACGACGGCGCACAATCGGGAACCACCGGAGGCACGGCATCTGAGAGCGCGACCGGGACGTCCGGCGGTGGGGACGGTTGTTCCCCGTCGCTCACCTACGAATCGTACACGTTCTCGGCTCGGGGATACGAAGGTGACATCGCACGGTGTGACGTCCCGGAGGCGGCGACCATCGAGGCCAGTAGCGGTGGCTACGCCTTCACCGTCTGGTACGACTACGGTGGCCGCGACGACGAGGGTGTCCAGCGCGAGATGCGGTACGACGTGGAGACCAACTACAGCCCGAACGTCACCGTCGACCAGTTCGCGGATGCAGTTCGTGACGGCTGGGTCGAGAAAACGAGCGAGTTCTCGTTTGCCGACGACGGGACGAGAATCTTCTATCAGGAGGACCAGCCGTTCCCGACAGACGCCCAGATACTGCTCCCGCTGTCGGAGGGGTCTCTCAAACTCGACGTCGCCATCGGGCGGAAACACTGCCCCGAAACCTCCGGGCAGATATGGCAGCGCCTCGCCGGCTCCGTGGAGACGGTGTAGCCTGAGTTCCTTGGTGAACTGGATCTGTCCATCGGCGTCGCGGGCCCGAGCCGCCGCGGTCAGCGAGGTGCTCACGGTCGCCCACTCGAGGAGGCTCAGCCAGCCGCGACACTGCCAGGCGGGTCGTCTACGATTCGTGTGGCACGCCCTCTGGCGGACACATCGGAGCGAGCCGTGCGTCACGCACTGAAACCCGTGACGGCTGCGACGAGAGTGGTCTGCCGAGGTGATCAGTCGTCGGCGGTGACCTCGTCGATGAGCGCCGACTGATCGGTCTCGGTGAGGTGACACGCCGCGGAGTGTTCCGGGGCGAGTTCGCCGTTGAGGTACCCGGCGGCGGCGTTGGGTCTGTCGTCGAGCGTCAGGTCGATCGCTTGCGAGACGATCCGTTCCGCCTCGCGATCGCCCAGCTGCTCCGGGAGTCCGGTGCGAGACCTGATCTCGCTGGCGAGGCGCTCGTCGTCGGGGATACCCCCCTCGTCGGCGAGCGACTCGCCGACCGTCTCACGGGACAGCCCCTCCTTGCTCAGCTGCTGTTGCAGTTGGAGGATACCCTGCCACTCCTCCTCGGAGACCGACAGCCCCTCGCGGTCGAGGTGGGTCGGTGCCTCGACCTCACAGACGGTACGGAACTCCTCGGAGAGGAGCTCGTCTGCACCCGCCAGGTCCTCCTGGGCGATCATCGACAGCGCCTCCTGGAGCGTCTGCTCGGCCCGAGCGTCCGACAGCGACGCCGGAATGCTGAACTCGTCGCGGATCGCCCCGGTCAGCTGCTCCTCGGAGATCGCCGCGGCGGATGCCATGTCCTCCGACTGGACGACGAACTCCCGGATGGACTCGACATCGACCTGTCGTCGCTGGAGTCGCATCCGGAGGTCCATCACGCCACGCCAGACGGACTGCTCGAAGTCGTACCCCTCCGGCTGGATGACGTCGGGACAGCGAGTGTGGAACCGGCAGGCCGACGGCGGATTCGTCGGGTCCGGCACGTCACCGCTGAGTTCGACCGTCTGCCCGCGGTCTCGCGGGTCGGCGGTCGGGACCGACGACAGCAGCGCCCGCGTGTACGGGTGCTGGGGGTCCTCGAAGATCTCCTCGGTGCGACCGGTCTCGACGATCTCGCCGAGGTACATCACCGCCACGCGGTCGCAGATGTCCCGGATGACCCCGAGGTTGTGGCTGATGAACAGGATCGCCAGCCCGAACTCGTCCTGAAGGTCCCGCATCAGTTCCAGGATGTCCGCTTGGATCGACACGTCCAGCGCGCTGGCGGGCTCGTCGGCGACGATCAGGTCGGGATTGACCGCCAGCGCCCGGGCCAGCGCGACGCGCTGTTTCTGGCCCCCGGAGAACTCGTGGGGGTAGCGGTCGACGTCGCTGGGCGGGATGCCGACCCGCTCCAGGAGGTCCTTCGCGATCGACCGGCGCTTGGCGCGGTTGTTCAGCCCGTGAATCTTCAGCGGCTCACCGATCGACTCCCCGATCGACATCCGCGGGTCGAAACTGGAGTCGGGGTTCTGGAAGATCATCTGGGCCCGGCGCCGGAAGTTCTTCAGCTCCTTCTTGTTGTACTCCGTGATGTCCTCGCCGTCGAAGACGACCTCGCCGTCGGTCGGCTCTTCCAGGTTGAGCATCGTCGTCGCGGCGGTGGACTTGCCACACCCGGACTCGCCGACCAGCCCCAGCGTCTCGCCGCGAGAGATGTCGAAGTTGATGCCGTCGACGGCCTTCGCGCGACCGATCTCGGTCCGCATGACCCCCTTCGTGATGGGGTAGTGCTTCTTGAGGTTGCGGACCTCGACGAGCACGTCGTCGGCGCTCATGTTTGCCCTCCAGTCCGTTCGGTGCCGGTGTTGCGGTCGGCGACGGCACCACCGTGATCGACGTCGAGCTCGGACTCGTCGTACCCGTCACCGTAGTACACGCACGACACATCGTGACCGGCGGCACCGGCGTCTTTGAACTCCGGCTGATCGCCGTGCTTGCAGTCCTCCGTGGCGAAGTCACAGCGTGGGTGGAACCGACACCCGTCCGGCGGAGACAGGGCGCTCGGCAGCGATCCCGGGATCGCCTCCCGGTCTTCGCCTCGCCCGGGACGACACCGCAACAGCGCCTTCGTGTACGGGTGCGCCGGGTCCTCGAACAGGTCGTACACGCCGCCGCGCTCCATCACCTTGCCGGCGTACATCACGACGACCTCGTCGGCGATCTCGGCGACGACGCCGAGGTCGTGGGTGACGAAGATGACGCTCATGTCGAACTCATCCTGCAGGTCGTTCAGCAGGCGGAGAATCTGTGCCTGGATCGTCACGTCCAGTGCCGTGGTCGGCTCGTCGGCGATCAGCAGGTCCGGGTTGTTCGCGAGCGCCATCGCGATGATGACCCGCTGTTTCATTCCCCCGGAGAACTCGTGGGGGTAGTCGTCGATGCGGGCGCTCGCCTCCGGGATGCCGACCCGCTCCAGCAGTTCGGTCGCACGCTTGCGCGCCGTCGACCGCGTGACCTCGTCGTGGATGCGGATCGCCTCGATGATCTGCTTGCCGACGGTGTAGACGGGGTTCAGCGACCCCTGCGGGTTCTGGAAGATGTGACTGATCCGGTTGCCGCGGAACCGACGCAGTTGGCGTTCGGTCAGCGACGTTAGGTCGACCCCGTCGAAGTCAATCGATCCCTCGACGACCTCGCCGGGCGGGGTCGGGATGATCCGGGTGATCGACTCGCTGGTCACCGACTTGCCACTCCCGCTCTCGCCGACGACACACACCGTCTCGCCACGGTCGACGCTGAAACTGACGCCGTCTACGGCGTGAACGGTACCTTCGTCGGTGTGGAAGTGGGTCTTCAGGTTCTCGATTTCGAGTAGTGGTTGGTCCTCAACACTCATGATTAGTCCTTGTCCCGTCTCGGGTCCACGGCGTCGTTGATCGCGTCACCGACGTAGTTGAACGCCAGCACGGTGAAGAACAACACAATTCCAGGCAGCGTCGCGATCCAGGGCGCGGTCGCGAGTTCACCACGACCCGCGGAAATGACCTGGCCCCAGGAGTAAATGTCGTCGTCGGCGAACCCGAGGAACGACAGTGCGGCCTCCTGGAGGATGAACGACGGGATCGCCAGCGTCGCGTTGGTGATCACCGTACTGGAGACGTTGGGGATGATGTGTCGGCGGATGATCCACGCCTGACTCGCCCCCGCAGCCTCCGACGCCTGGACGTACGACTCCTCGGTGCGCTGGAGCGCCTCCGAGCGCACCAGCCTGGCCGTTCCCTCCCAACTGAAGAACCCGAACAGCAGGATGATGATGAACAGACTCCCGCCGTACAGGTAGATCAGCAGGATCAGCAGGAGGAACGTCGGGAACGTCGCCTGGATGTCGACGTACCGCATCAGCACCTCGTCGACCATCCCGCCCATGTGGGCGGCGGTCGCACCGACGATGGTGCCGATGGTCACCGACAGCATCGTCGCGATCAGCCCGACCTCCAGGCTCACCCGCATGCCGAACACCAGCAGTTTCAGCATCCCGATGCCCTCGGCGTTGGTACCGAGCGGGTGCTGCCAGTCGCCCGTGATCGGCTCACCCTGTGGCGACGCTGTCAGGTACACCGGTGGCTTGTACGCGTTGCGCAGGCTCTCGATGGACGTCGCCGGTTCCTTCATCACGATCGGGCCGACGATGCCGACCAGGATCGCGAATCCGAGGAAGCCCAGCGCCGCGACTGCGGCCTTGTTCTTCTTGAACTGCCGCCAGTAGTAGGCGGTCAGACGCTTGTTCTGGTACAGCGGGAGTGCAACGTTGAACGTGATCAGAATCAGCGTCAGCAGGAACAGCCACTCGACGCTGAGCACGTCCCACACGAGCCAGTTCAGGCCCGGCACGTCCGTGACGTTGACCGTCGCGGACTCGTTTTCGATGATGAAGTAGTCCCACACCAGGCCGACGGCCATGGCCAGCAGCGCGAGGAGTTGGCCGATCGTGTCGCGGCCGATACCGATGCTGCGGCTCGACCGGACGTCGTCCCAGTCGACCTCGTCGAACGTTGAGTCCGTGTCTGGTTTCGTCGCCATCAGCGATCACCGTAGTCGATGCGTGGGTCGAGCGCCACGTACGCCAGGTCTTGCAACAGATTCCCACCGATGGCCAGGAACACCGTGATCAGGGTCGCCCCCAGCACGATCGGGGTGTCCTGGTTCGTGAACGCCTTGAACGTCAGCAATCCGAGTCCTGGGATCTGGAACACCACCTCGATGATCAGCGAGCCGGCGAAGAAGATCACCAGCAGCTGGGAGACGAAGATAGTCATCAGCGGCACGCTGGCGACCCGCAGGATGTGGCGGGTCAGGACGCGCCAGCCCGACGCCCCCTTCGCGCGAGCGACCTTGACGAACTCCTGATTCGTGATCTCCAGCGCCTGTGCGCGCGTGTAGCGCATGTTCCCGGCGAATCCGGCCGTCGAGATGACGAGCACCGGCAGGAACAGCTGCTGGAGGTTATCCAGCGGCGGGTAGGGGATTCCGTAGAAGTCCGTCAGTATCGGGACGCTCTGCTGGTAGAACGTCGGTACCTTCAACGTGTTGAGGTGGAACCCCAACACCGCGGTGTCCTGGAACCACACCCCCATTACCAGGACGCCCATGATCGCGAACCAGAAGTTCGGGATGCTCAACCCGAAGTACGCGACGAACGTCGCGACGTAGTCCGACCGGCTGTACTGGTTCATCGCCGAGTACAGGCCGAGACCGTACCCGATCAGCATCGTCAGCACGACCGAGGGGAGCGCGTACTGCAGGGAGAACGGGTACCGGTCCATGAACGCCTGCAGTACGTTCTTCTCAATGCGATCTGAGTACCCCCAGTTACCGGTGAGGTACCCCGTCATGTAGCTGATGTACCGCTCGTGCAGCGGTTCGTTGAGGTTCTGTTCCTCTCTGTACTGCTCGATCGCCTCGTCCGGGTCCTCACCGGAGGCAGCCGCTTGCTGGGCTGCCTGGAACTCTCCGGCGTTCGGCGAGACAGCGAGCATTCCGAACGTTACCGTCAGTGCAAACCACGCGGCGAAGGCTACCCACATGAGGCGCCGCGCCACGTACCATCTCATGCCCATAGTTGATTACTCCTCGAAGAAATTTGATCGAAACAGCTTACTGCTGCGGGCGGAGCCCGACGAGCCGACTGCTGTCGGGCGTCGTGAAGTAGCTCTGCGATTCGGTGCCGTAGTCGGTCGACTCACCGGGCAGCCCGGAGATGCGCTCGCGGTAGCCCGAGAAGATCATGCTGGACTGCGTCCACACCAGCGGCATGTCCCGGCTGAGGAATCCGAACAGATCGGTCATGGTCGACTGAGTCGTCTCTAGCTCGGACGCGGTCGACGCCGTCTCCAGCTCCTGACGGATGTCGACCTCATCCTGGGTGTAGCCCCAGAGGTTGAAGCCGCCCTTTTCCGTCATCGTAACCTGGATCGTCCCCCACGGGGCGTACGGCGACGTACTGAACCCGAGACCGAACATCAGGTCCCACTCGTTGTTGGAGGCCGACTGGTTCCACGGGCCGCCGTTGTAGCTGCCGGCGGACCAGTCGGGTTCGTCGACGCCGTCGACGTTGGCCGGGGAGTTGATCGCGTAGTTCCGAAGCACCGAACTCCAGTTGAGCGCGTCGACTTCGAGGTTGATGCCGGCCTCTGCGAGACGGTCGGCCATGTAATTGGCGGCGATCTCGGTGGTCTCCGACCCCGTCGGACGGGGGGCCTTCAGCTGGACCTGCGAGCCATCGGGGCCGCGGAAGGTGCCGTCCTCGTCGTAGCCGTAGTCGCTGGACGTGCCCGACTCCAGCAGGGACTTGGCGCGGTCGACGGTCCCCTCGGGGATGAACAGGTCGGACTCGTCGGGGTAGTACGGACCCCAGCTCGGGTGGTACGTCGACATCGGGAGCGCGTTGCCCTGGTTGACCTGGTTGATGATCGTCTCGCGATCGTACAGGTTACCCATCGCCTGGCGGACCTCCCGGCTCTCGCGCAGCGGCGCCCAGCTGTTGATCCGGTGGTTGATGTTCAGCCAGAACGTGCCGTTGTCGAACTCGCTCTGCCAGACGTTGATGCCACGCGATCCCTTGATGCTGTTGACGTTCGTGGCGCCGATCCCGGTGCTGTCGATCTCGCCAGTCTTCAGCGCCGACAGCGCCGTCGACGGCTCGTCGAACAGCTGGGTCCGGTACTCGTCGAAGTACGGGGAGTCGGCGTAGTCGTAGTAGTCCGACTCGACATCGTACGGGTCGTCGCCGACGTCCTGCATGTAGTACTCCCCGTTGCGGGAGTACACCCAGTTGGAGTCACGGTTCCACTCCTCGAAGGTGTACGGACCCAGGTTTCCGGTTCCAAGGGTGCCGTCTTCCATCGCGGAGACGATCGCCTGGTTGAGAGCCTCCTTGTCTTGGTTGTCGACGTGATCGCTCACGAGGCTCTTCGGAGCGGGGTACTGGTACTGCAGCGCGTTCTCGTGGAGCCACTGCGGCTTGGAGACCGGCAGCTCCTCGGTGAAGGTCAGATCGCCCGTCTTCTCGTAGGTCACATACTCGCGGTCGGCACCCAGCCGGTACTGGCCGGCGTCGGTGTGCTGGTACCAGTCCGCGAGGATGATGTTCTGCATCGAGTAGACGTAGGTCTCCGCGTTGAGCGGGTCGCCGTTGCCCCACTCGAGACCGTCCCGGAGCGTGATCTCGACCTGCTTGAAGTCGTCCGAAATATCCCAGCTCTCGAACCAGAAGCCACCGAACGTCTCGGGACCGACGGGCCTGCCACCGGCGTCGAACAGCCGACCGAGCCGGTTGGCGGTCGTCGTGTCGCCGATCTCGACGAAGTTCAGCCCAGTCGCGGTCGACGTCGACGCGGCGGTGAACTGGTCGCCCCGGGTCCGCTCGCCGACCGAGGAGCCGTCGCCACCGTCGGAGCCGTCGCCGCCGTCGCCACCGTCGTCAGAGCTGGTGTTGGTCGAACACCCGGCGAGGCCGGCGGCGCTCCCGGCGCCGATGTACTTCATGAGTCTCCGTCTGTCAAGGTCTGGCTTACCACTCTCGTGTGCCATACCAACAGACTGCGAGGTACCGTACTTATATCCTTTGGATGGCCCCCACCAAACTGCAAAAATCCTTGGAAAGCCAGGGCTATCGGCGAAAATCAGCGATCTGTTTGCGAAAGGCCAGCGGCTATCTCACCCGCTGCGATCGCGGGATAGTGTGACAATCAGGTGCACGTTTCGCCCCCATCAATAAAGTGGTTCGGATATCTCAAACGGTCTTTTGAGTCATTCCGATCCTCGCGCGCGCTGGAGCGCGAACACCTTGTCGTCGTAGTCCTCTCTCGGCTCCTGTTTGATGCAGGCTCCGACGAAAATGGTCTCGCCGGTGACGATCGGACCGCCGAACGCACCGGTCGCGCCCGGAATCGGGAACTCCCAGCGGACCGACCCGTCAGCGGGGTCGAGCGCGCGCAACTGGTTGCCGCCGACGTACACCGTCTCGCCGGTGGTCGCCAACCCGTTGATCAGGACGTCGCCGATGGACGTCCGCCAGCGGCCCTCCCCCGACGCGGCGTCGACGGCGACCAGCGCCCCGCCGGCCAGTGCGACGACCCTGTCGCCGTCGGTGACCGGCGTCGTGTACACGTCGCCCTCGACGGTCTGCTCCCACCGAACCGAGCCGTCCGCCGCGGACAGCGCGGCGAGTCGACCGTCCTTCGTCGCGGCGTACACCGTCCCATCGTGGACGACGGGTCCCGCGATTGCCCCCTCACCCAGCGAGCGCTCCCACAGGCGCTCGCCGCTCTCGCGGTCGACCGCCAGGACGAGTCCCTCGCCGTCGGTGCTCGACCCCCCGTTCACTGTCGCCGTGGTGTAGACCACCCCGTCGACGACCGCCGGTTCGCCGAACACCGCCACGAACCCCTCGGTCGGTGCCAGCTCCGCTCGCCAGCGCTCAGTTCCGTCGTCGACATCGCGGGCAACCAACGCCGAAGTGCCTCCGGTCGAACGACCGTAGTACACCGTCTCCCCCGCAGGGACGGGCGCAGTCGTGACGGGCGTATCCTGCTGCCAGCGAACCTCCCCCGAGTCCGCGTCAAACGCGTACAGACAGCCGGAACCGCCACCCGTCGAGGCTCCGCTCAGCGTCCGCGTCGGGACGAACATCGTCGACGACGTCGCCGCGACGGGGTAGTGGTGCCCCAGGAACTCGACGTTCCGGGCCCACAGTCGGTCCCCGCTGGCGGCGTCGACGGCGTAGGCCTGCTCGCCGCTGGCGGTGTACACCGTCCCGTCCCGGAACGCCATCTGGGACATCGTGTAGATGCCATCGACGTTGGACTGCCAGACTCGTTCGGGGAGTCCGCCCGGGCCGGCGGCGTCGCCGTTGTACCCCGTGTTCCCGAGATCGTACCCCGGAAGACTCCAGTCACCGCCCGACCCTGGCTCCGGCCGTGGGTCGGGCGGCGTCTCTGTCGTTTCCGGGGGACCCTCCGTGGTCGACCCCGCGGTCGTCGTCGGCTCGCCTGTCGCACCGTCGGTGGAGGGAGCGTCGTCGGAGCCGCCCGTGCATCCCGCGAGCGCTCCCGCCGCGAGCAGACCCAGCACGCGACGTCTGGAGCGAGGAGCATCGGCCATACTCGTTCCTACCGGTCGACGGACAAAAGGCTGGCCCTCCCCTACGCCCCACGGCGGTCGTCCCCCACCCCGTTGAGTCGTTCATTCGCACGCAGCGGCACTCACATGGCCGACGCCGACACGACTAGTCGTCGCCGTCCTCGTCGAGCACCACGACCTCGCCGTCGACGACGTCGACGTTGATCAGCGTCTTCACGTCGTAGCCCTCCTCTTCGACGGCGTTCTCGCCGCCGACCTTCTTGATCACCGCCACCGTGTCGACGACCTCCGCGCCGATATCGTCCAGCGCCTCGATGACCGCCGCCAGCGTCCCGCCCGTCGAGAGCACGTCGTCGAGCACCAGCACGCGATCGCCCTCGCGGACGTCGTTGATGAACATCTCGTTCTCCGAGTAGCCCGTCTCCTGGAACAGCTCGCGCTCCCCCTCCAGACCGTACTGCCGCTTGCGGATCACCACGACCGGGATGTCCGTCATCAGGGACACCGCCGTCGAGATGTGAATGCCCATCGCCTCGGGCGTGACGATCTTGTCGACGTCGGTCAACTCTACCTTCCGGATGATCCGGATGACGATCTCGCGCAGGAGTTCCGGCTTCAGCGTCGGGACCCCGTCGCTGATCGGGTGGACGAAGTAGTGGTAGCCGTCTTTCTCGATGATCGGCGCGTCGAGCAGCGACTGCCGCAGCTTGTCCATGCCGGGGCTACGCGACCTCGGCCTAAAAGGTGGTGGAACCGCGTCCGAGCCACGATCGGACGAGCGGGGGTCACCTGCACAAACCACCGCAGGGTGGGAATGGAAGGGGCCGTCATCGGGCGCGCAGCGCCCGATTGCTCGGGAGACCTCCGGTCTCCCGGTGAGGGGTCGGGCGTGCTGAGGAAGTAAGCACCGCAGCGAACGAAGTGAGCGAGGAGCACAGCGAGTCAGCACGCCCGACTCCGAGGGGGCTTCCGGGGCGGTCACGCCGCCGGTCGAGCAGTGCAGAACTGCCTCCGAGTGCAGAACTGCCTCCGAACAGTCTCCACGCTCACGAAATTCCGCGAGTAGTCACGCATTGCCGGTGAAGAGAATCGAGGAGGAGCCGCCGCTGGCCCAGATCACCTGCACCTCGTTGCCGTCGCCGATGGAGTCCTGGCCGCTGGCTTCGACCACGTCCAGCCGCGAGCCGGCCTCAACGTCGCCGGTCCACTCGCTGGCGCCGACGCGGTAGTTCGTCCCCACCGCACCGGAGCCACCCTCCCACGCCTTCGTGCCCTCGATCGTCAGGTACGTGTCCTCGGCGGCGAAGGACTGCCCGCCCTCCGAGGAGACGTTCACGTAGTCGGTGCCCGCCGCGCCGCCGACCGAGGAACTCATCGTCAGCGTGGCCTGCGGGCTGGGGTCGGTCAGCCCAGTCCCGATACCGAGGACGAACACGCCGACGCTGGCCGCGAGGATGATCGTCACCGCGACCATCAGGACGACGCCGACCACCGACGACACCGCCTCGTCGTCGGTCACCAACCCACGGATGTCGAGGTCGCTCACGGCCACGAGTACTCGACCGGCGGATAAGTAGTATGCGGCCAGGCCACCCGCCTGCCGGAGAATCGAACGGCGACGCGAGGGGAATCCGCTATCGTTCGCGTTCGTCGACGATGTAGGACTCGCCGTCGCTGGACTCCCAGACGATGCTCAGGGCCTCTCCGGACGGCGCCTCGTGACGGCACCGGTCGCCGTCGCCGTCGCCGCCCTGGTCGATCACGACGTCACCGGAGGAGACGTCGCCGGACACGAACCCGCAGTTCGTGGCGGAGCCGGTCTCGCCCCAGCCCTGGCCGAAGTCCAGCCGACTAGCGTCCACGGTGTCACCGCCCGCGTGCGTGACCACGGCTCCGGTATCGCTCCCGTTGAAGTCGTAGTCAAACTCCGCGTTCGGTGCGGCCTCGTTGCCGACCAGGCCGAACGCGAACGCGCCGACGATGGCCGCGAGGATGACCGTGACCGACACGAGGAGGACGACGCCCAGCGTCGAGGACACGGCGTTCTCGTCGGTGGCCAGTGTGCTAATCTTCATAAAAGTCAGTAAGGAATTACTTCAGAACGTGCCTTCTCCGATGATGTTCGAGTCGTCGCTGTCGGGGTTCTCCCAGATCACCTGCACGTCTCCAGTATTGGTGCTCGTAATTTCTTGAGATTCTCCGGCAGACCACGTTGTGTCACCACCACCGGGGTTAAACCCAGTACTCACCGTGCCATTGGGGTGCTCAATGCGGACATTATTAGTGTCGATGTCGTTACCGCCAGTGTGCTCGACAGTCCCACTACTTGAAGTGCTGTCGTAGTTGAACGTGAAACTCGCCTGCGGAGCCGCGTTCTGGCCGCCGCCGAGATTCAGCACGAACGCGCCGATCACTGCTGCCAGAATGACGGTGATCGCGACCATCAGGATGACCCCGATGACCGGCGACACCGCGTCGTCGTCTTGGAAGAGGTTCTGAATTTTCATTACACGGACCCCTCACCGATGATGTTCGAGTCGTCGCCTTCCGGATTATCCCAGATGACCTGCACGTCTCCCGTGCCACTGGTCAGGACACCAGAAGCGACCTTCGTCTGCCCACTGGACCAGTCACCGGAATAGCTGTCGTCTTCTCCGCCAGGGCCACTGATCGTGATCTGTCCTGCGTCGATGGTGTCACCGCCTGCGTGCTCAACGTCCGCGTCGTTGGTTGTACTATCGTTCTGAGTGAACGTGAAACTCGCCTGCGGAGCCGCGTTCTGCCCACCGCCGAGGTTCAGCACGAACGCGCCGATCACTGCTGCCAGGATGACGGTAATCGCGACCATCAGGATGACCCCGATGACCGGCGACACCGCGTCGTCGTCTTGGAATAGGTTCTTTATTTGCATGGTTTGCGTTGGTGTTTTCAGTATCCGAAAGCGCTGGTGGGGGATTAGTGGTCGCGACCGCGTGGTCGCGAACGCGAGGCCGGGGGAGGTCCGCCCGTCACCCCGGCCCGATGGTGTCACCCGTTGACGCTCTCGGCTACCCGCTGGTCCATCGTTTTCCTACATAAACCCTTGGCTCGCTTCACCGTTACTATCTCGTTTCGTACGTATCTTTCCCGGCGGTCAGACCCCCTTTCGCCCGTTCAATCGGGCCTATACGGCGTTATCGACCCGGCCACGTCTGGCGGTTCTCCGATCACCCCAGATTTTTGCCGGGGGCGAAGGATTGCATGAACTATCAGGAGACCGAAATCGAGGACCCAGCCCAACGACCCCGGAAAGGACCCGTTGATTGCGGGCGACTCGCGGGTCGGCCACAGCGCCTATTAGCGAGGAGTTACCGGCGAGTCGAGCCGGGGCTCGCGCGCGCTCCCCCGTCACGGCGTCGCGGCGCGCTCCCGTGCGCCCTCGCGCGGGTAGTCGTGGTATACTCCGTTCCGGGCGGAGCGCGACACGTGGGACCGCCGGCGTGACCGCCACGGAGCGCACCTCGGGCGCCCCCGGTTGGGGCTCGCTGCCTCCGAAACCCTTCGAGTTTCAGGATGGACGTGAGACTCGCGGTGTCTCGGGCGTGGTGTACGCACGGGCTGCTCCCCGAGCGATTCCACATGTGGCGCAACATGTATCAACAGCGGACCTGTACTGTCGGCTATGGCGACCAAGGACGCTCCCGAGGAGACGAAGGTTAGCGACCGGGGGATGGTCACGATCCCGGCGTCACTCCGTCGCCGTCTCGATATCGAGGCCGGCGACAAGCTCCGCTGGGACACCGACGACGAGGGGAACCTTTCGGTCGAGATCGTCCGGCAGCGGTACGGGGCGTTCGACGGGGACGACCTGAAGGCCTCGATGGGTGGTGACGGGCAGGAAACCCACGATCTCGCCGGGCACGAGGGAGACCCGGCGTTCACCGAGGACAGCTGAATGGCGGTCGCAGTCGTCGACTCCAACGTCCTCATCGACTACAAAGACACGAGCCCCGACAGCCGCCACGAGCGGGCAGAGAGCATCGTCTACGCCATCGACGCGGGTGAACTCCCGACGGCCCGAATCACGAACTACGTGCTGCTGGAGTCGCTCAACTGGATTCACGAGCGCCAGCGCCACGACATCGCGGTCGACCTCCGCACGCGTCTGGCCGACTCGGCGGGGTTCGAACTCGTTCACTCCGCTCAGAAGGACTTCCACCGCGCCGTGGAACTCTTCGAGAGCTACGAGCGACTGGCGTTCGGGGACGCGACCATCGCCGCGTACATGGAGCGTGAAGGCATCGAGTATCTGTACTCTTTCGACGACGACTTCGACGCGCTCGATGGCATCACTCGGCTGGAGATGGCGACCAACCCGTTCGACTGACCGATGACCAACGACGGTGTACCGGACTCGACAGTATCGGTGTAGTGTGCCCGGCCAGTTTTTTAGCATGTCCACGTCGAACAGTTGCCGGATCGGCCCCGTGGCGAAATCGTCCCGGTCACGGGTGACGAACGTCGCGCCGGACTCCCGAACGGGTCAATCGTCCGCCCGCAGTTCCGGGGGGTCCTCGGAACTCCCCAGGCGCATGTCCCGCTCGCGGTAGATGTGGACGGCCGCCGAGAGCGTGAACACGACGGCGATCAGCCCGCCCCAGACCAGGTCGTCGATGTCGGCGAACGGGCCGGGGAGGCCCAGCCACACCGCGACGACCAGCGCACAGGAGATGCCCCCCAGCGCGAGGTAGTACTCCCGCCAGGCGAACTCCCGGCCGGGGACGATCTCGAGGTAGACGTTCAGGTCGTCGGTCTGGTCGGTCGCGCGGATCAGCCCCGCGTCGGCGTCGTACGCGACGATGCCCGCCCCGTCCATCTTCTCCAGGTGGGTCTGCTGGAGCGTGGTGTACACCCGCTTGCGCTGCTCGGAGGTGACCTCGTCGGTGGTCGTCTCGTACTCCCAGGCGGCGACCTGCGTCGCGAGGTCGCCCAGTTCGACGGGGCCGTCGGCGTACTTCAGGTACTGGAGGACGAACCGCCGACGCTGGTTGCGGAGGACGTCGAAAATCTCGCCTTTCGTCAGCTCTCCGTCGTCGGACTCGGACTTGCTCGTCGCCTGACTCATGGCTGGGTCGTCGCTCGCTGGGGGTTCGGGTTCGTCCATCGAACCGGGTCGGTCGGACGACAACTCATTCGTTCGTCCACCACGTCTGTCTCCGATCTTATAAATGGTCGCTCTCGCCCGAGCGCGGTGGCGCACGGCGCGCCCGCCTTCCGCGGACCGCTTCGAGAGCCGGGAGCGGCCACGTCGTCGTCGCGTCGCCTCACGGACAGCGACGGAACAATAGCAGGTCGGTCGATCTGCCCGATTATTTCACGCTCTCCGTCTCCGCCATTGAAGTCAACCAGAACGAATCGGAGATCGAGGAGCGCAATACTAGTAACCTATCAGTCACTTCTCGGCTCGTTTTGAGAACCGTTAAGTCGCCGTTGGCCCCCAGACAGGAACGATGACCGAACCGTCCATCGCGGTCCTGCTCGCGCTGGTTGGCCTGCCGTTCCTGGGGGCGGCGCTGGTGCCGGCGGTATACCGCGTCCTGGGGGAGCGGACGGCCTACTTCGCCGCGAGCGTGGCCGCGATCTGTTTGGCCCTGGTAGCCTCGCTGCACGGCACCCACGGGACGGCCGGCGTCGAGTGGGTCCCGTCGCTGGGGGTCGCCCTGCGGTTCCACGTCGACGGCCTCTCGCTGCTGATCGGGTACCTCGCGACGGGCATCGGCGTGTTGATCCTCACCTACTCGGGCGGATACATGCACGGTGAACCGTCACAGCCGAAGTACTACGCCGCCCTGCTGGCGTTCCTGGGGTCGATGCTCGGGGTCGCGTTCGTCGCCGACCTCATCGCGCTGTTCGTGTTCTGGGAGCTGACCAGCGTCTCCTCGTTCGTCCTGATCGGCCACTACCGCGACGACCCCGCCTCGCAGTACGCCGCCCGGAAGGCGATGCTGATCACCGTCGCCGGCGGCCTGTTCATGCTCGTGGGGTTCGTCCTGCTGGTGGCCGTCTCCGGCGACGTCGGCCCGGCGACGTTCGCGCTGTTCACCGCCGATGGGACCGGGATGCTCCAGAACGCCGCGGCGATGCGCGACGCGCTGTCGGGTGCGGGCCTGCTGGTCCCCGTCCTCCTGTTGCTCGGCCTCGGCGCGGCGACGAAGTCCGCACAGGTCCCGTTCCACGTCTGGCTGCCCAACGCCATGGAGGCACCCACGCCCGTCTCGGCCTTTCTCCACTCCGCGACGATGGTCAAGGCTGGCGTGTACCTCGTCGGGCGGTTCCGCCCGCTGTTCGTCCCGAAGGGCGCCGTCGACCTCGGCGCCGGCCCCTGGAGCGAACTGTTCGTCGCGCTCGGCCTGGCGACCATGACGATCATGGCCATCCTCGCGGTCGCCGCCAGCGACATCAAGGAGCTGCTGGCGTACTCCACCGCGAGCCACCTCGGGCTGATCGTCGCCGGCTTCGGGTTCGCGGGCAAACTGGGCGCCGAGACCGGCGCGTTCCACATCTTCAACCACGCCGCGTTCAAGGCCGCGCTGTTCCTGGTCGCCGGCATCGTCGCCCACGAGGCCGGCACCCGCCGCATCGACGAACTGGGCGGCCTCGCGGAGGACCTCCCGGTGACCGCGGCCGTCGCCGTCGTCGCCTCCCTGGGGATGGCCGGCGTGCCGCCGATGAACGGGTTCTTCTCGAAGGAACTGCTGTTCGACGCCGCCTACCACGCCGCCGAGCACGAGGGCGGTGTCACCTGGCTGCTGCCCGCCGTCGCCGTGTTCGGGAGCGTGTTCACGTTCCTCTACTCGATCCGCTTCCTGATGCTGTTCTTCGGCGACAAACCCGACACGCTCGGCGAGGTCCACCGCCCGCCGCTGGCGATGGTGGCGCCGCCGGTGCTGCTGGGCGCCATCGTCGTCGTCGTCGGCCTCGTCCCGAACCTCGCCATCGACGCCATCGTGGGCGACGCCTACGCCGCCAGCGGCGGGAAGGCGTCGTTCTCGCTGGGCTACCCGACGAGCCTCAAACCGCCGGTGCTGATGAGCATCGCGACGATTGCACTCGGCGTCGTCGCCTACCAGTTCTACGGGCCGATCCGTGACGGCATCCGGCGCCTGCTCGCCGTCGACCCCCTCTCGGCGAACACCTACTACGACGGCGGCGTCGAGGGGCTGACGGCGCTGGGCCGGCGCACGGTGCCCGTCGTCCAGAGCGGGCTCGTCCGGACCTACGCCGCCTGGGTCGTCGGCGCGTTCGCCGCGCTGACGCTCGCCGCCTACGCCGCCGCTGGCGTCTCCCTGCCCGGCGTCGAGACGGTCGCCTACGACCTCGGCGTCGCCACGGTATCGGGACCGACGCTCGGCTCGGTCACCCCCGCGGTGGCGGTGATCCTCGCGCTGGCCTGCGTCGCCGTCGTCGCCGTCTCCCGGGCGCCCTCTCACATCGCGGGCGTGCTCGCGCTGTCGATCGTCGGATTCGTCGTCGCCATCTTCTACATCCTCGGCAGCGCGCCGGACCTGGCGCTGACCCAACTGGTCGTCGAGACGCTGCTCCTGCTCGTCTTCCTGCTGGTGCTGGACAAACTCCCGGAGTTCTACGGCGGCGACGACCGCGGAGTGATCGCTCGCGACGCGGTGCTGTCCGGCGTCGTAGGCGTGACCGTCTTCCTCTCGGTCGTGCTGGCGACCGCCGCCGACCCGCCCAAGATCGCGGCGTACTTCACCCAGGAGGCGACGACCGTCGACGAGGCCGGGGGCCACAACATCGTCAACGTGGTGCTGGTCGACTACCGGGCGCTGGACACCCTCGGCGAGATTTCGGTCGTGGCGATGGCCGCGATCTCGGTTGTCACACTGATCGCCATGCGACAGCGAGGTGAGAGCTCGTGAACGACGATACGACGGTCATCGCACGGACGGTCACGCGCATCGTGGTCCCGATCATCCTCGTGACGGCCATCGCGCTGCTGTTGCGCGGGCACAACCTCCCCGGCGGCGGGTTCATCGCCGGCGTGCTCACCACGACCGCGGTCGGCCTGATGTACGTCATCTTCGGCCTGGACTACCTCGAGGAGGAGATTCTCCACCGTCGGCCCACCGTCGACGACATCCGCCCGCCGATCGCCGCCGACTACCGCGCGATGTACGCGCTCGGGCTGACCACCGCGCTGGTCAGCGGCCTCGTGGCGGTCGCGGTCGGCGCTCAGTTCCTCGATCAGGGGTTCATCTACGTCAAGAGCCTGCCGGGGTCGAAGGCGCCGCTGCCGCTGTACGACAAGATCGAGGTCGCCAGCGCCCTGGCGTTCGACGTCGGGGTGTACTTCGTCGTCGTCGGTGCGCTCCTGACGATCCTCGGGGTGGTGGGAGCCGAATGATCCAGTGGCTGCTCGCGGTCGTGCTCGGGACGATGTTCGCGCTCGGCACCTTCCTGGTGCTCCGACGGGACGTCGTCCGGGTCGTCTGGGGCGTCGCGATCATCGGCCAGGCCGCCAACGTCTACCTCGTCACGATGGGCGGCCTCGTCGGCGAGGCACCGCTGATCGCGCGAGGCGACCACGGCGAGGTCGCCTACACGGACCCGCTGGTGCAGGCGCTGGTGCTGACCGCCATCGTCATCGGCTTCGGCACCACCGCGTTCGCGCTGGTGTTGACCTACCGGGTGTACGAGGAGAACGGCACCATCGACACCCACGAACTGGGAGGTGAGGGGCCGTGGTAGAGCAGATCGTCGTCGCACCGCTCGTCATCGCGCTGGGGGCCGCCGTCGCCTCGCTGCTGACTCGCCGCTGGGGCGGACTCCAGCGCGCGGTCAGTCTCGCCGGCGGGGTGGCGTACCTCGGTGCGGTCGCCCTGCTGTTCCAGCGGGTCGCCACCGACGGCACGCTGACCTACCAGGTCGGCAAGTGGACGGCGCCGTACGGCATCTCGCTGGTCGCCGATCCGCTGGCGATGTTCATGCTGGCGCTGGCGGCGGTCGTCTCCCTCGCCGCACTGGCGTTCTCGGTGCTGTACGTCGACGACGACGAGCAGCGGCTCTCCTATCACGCGCTGTACCACATGATGGTGCTGGGCGTCACCGGATCGTTCCTCACCGGCGACCTGTTCAACCTGTTCGTCTGGTTCGAGGTGATGCTGATGGCCAGTTACGTGCTGGTGGTGTTCTACGGCCGCGCAGAGCACACCCGCGCGGCGCTGCAGTACGTCGTCCTGAACCTCGTCGGCAGCGCGCTGATGCTGGTGGCCATCGGCGGCCTGTACGGCGTCACCGGCACGCTGAACATGGCCCAGATGTCCGAGCGGCTGGCGACGACGCCGGCAGGCGTCGCGGCGCTGCCGGCGCTGGGCCTGACCGCCGTGCTGTTCGCCGTCTTCGCGCTGAAAGCCGGGCTCGTTCCGTTCCAGTGGTGGGTGCCGGCGACCTACAGCGCCGCGCCCGCCCCCGTCTCGGCGATGCTCGCCGCCGTCGTCAAGAAGGTCGGCGTGTACGCGATCATCCGCCTGTACTTCACCGTCTTCTCGGGCCTGGAGATTCCTGGCGGTCTCGCGCTACCCGGCCTCTCCGGGACGGGACTGCTCGGATTCTACGGCCCCGTGTTGTTCCTGATGGCCGCCGCGAGCATCGTGCTGGGCGGGGTCGCCGCCGTCGCCCACGACGACCTCGATCAGGTGCTCGCGTACTCCTCCATCGGACAGGTCGGATTCATCGTCCTGCCGCTTGCGGTCGCGGCGACGGTTCCAGCGGGGACGATCGCCACCGTCCCCGGACTGGCCGAGCCGATCAGCCTCCGCGCGCTCGGGCTGACCGCCGCGCTGGTGTACGCCCTGAACCACGCCGTCGCGAAGGGCGGCCTGTTCCTGGCAACCGGGGCCGTCGACTCGATGACTGGGACGACCGACCTCCGGCGGCTCGGCGGACTCACCGGGGCCGTCCCGACGCTGTCGGCGGGCGTGTTCGTCGGCGGCCTCGGCCTGATCGGCATCCCACCGCTGTCGGGCTTCTTCGCGAAGTTCCTCGTGTTCGACACCGCGGCGCGGGCCGCGACCGCGAGCGGCCCGCTCGGGCTCGGCGGACCGGAACTCGCACTCGCCACGGCGTTGCTGGGCGCGACACTGACCATCGCCTACGTCACGCGGCTGTGGAACCGCGGGTTCTGGGGCGCGACCGGCGACGCGGTCGAACGGCTCAGCCCCGCGACTGGACAGGTCGCCGTCGCCCTGGTGCTGATAGCGGGCGTCCTCGTCATCGGCCTGGCCTTCGACCCGGTGTTCGATGCCGCCGTCGACGCCGCCCAGGCCGCGCTGGACAGCGAGGGATACATCGACGCCGTCGATCCCCAGGCGGAGGTGAGCGGCGAATGACCCGTCGCTGGCCGGTGCTGGGGGTTGCCCTGGCGGTGCTGTGGATGTTCGTCCGCGGCGTCCCGGTCGACCCGGTCACCGGGCCGAGTCCAACGGCCCGGTGGCTAGACGCCGCCGGCGACGCGTTCGGCGAGTTTCTCATCGGACTCGCGGTCGGGCTCCCCATCGCCTACATCTTCCGGCGGATGTACACCCCGGAGGTCGAACTGGGCGCTCTCCCGCGGGCGATCCCGCCGGCGGTCGCCTACATCGCGACGTTCGTCGTCGAACTCGTGACCGCGAACCTGGAGGTCGCCTACCGGGTGCTGTCGCCGAGCATGCCGATCGACCCCGAGGTGATCGAACTGCCGCTGCGCGTCGAGAGCGACATCGCCGTCACGACCATCGCCAACTCGATCACGATGACTCCCGGAACGCTCACCATGGACTACGACGCCGAGCGCAACGCCCTGTACATCCACGCGGTGTACTGCGAGGACCCCGAGGCCATCGCGGCGCCGATCCGCGAGTGGGAGGACTACGCACTCCGGATCTTCCGCGAGTCGGCCACGCCGGACACGCCCGCGGACCCGCCACGCGTGTACGACCCCGACGAGGCGCCGACGAGCGAGCGCGGTAATGGCGACGCGGCCGACGGAGAGAGTGGGGGTGAGACCGATGGCGAGTGATCTGCCGGCGCCGTACGCCGACCTGCTCGACCTCGCGGTCGGCGGCGGGCTGCTGGTGGCGAGTCTCGTGACGCTGCTGTGTGCCTACCGCGTGGTCCGCGGGCCGACGGTCCCCGATCGCGTGGTGGCGCTCGACACCATCAGCACCAACGTCGTCGCCATCGCGGTGCTGTTCGCGCTGTCGACGAACCGTGGGTTCTTCGTCGACGTGAGCATCGTGCTGGCGATCATCGGGTTCATCTCGACCATCGCCGTCGCACGGTACGTCACGGAGGGGGACATCATCGATGAGTGAACTCGCCATCGCCCGCGCGCTGCTGACCACGGCGCTGGTCGTCGTCGGCAGCGCGTTCCTGCTGATCGGGACGATCGGCCTCCTGCGGTTGCCGAACGTGTACAATCGCATGCACGCCACCAGCAAGGCCGCGACGCTGGGCGCGACCTCCATCTTCCTCGCGGGGGTCGTCCACTTCGGTCCGCAGGGGGCCGGTCTCGTGTCGCTGGTCGGCATCGTGTTCCTGTACATCACCGCCCCCACCGGCGCACACATGATCTCGCGGGCCGCCCGGAAGATGGGCGTGCGGTTCCTCCCGGGCGTCTACTGGCCGCGGAAAGACACCGAGAACTGGATCGACGCGGAGGCGACCAGAGACGGAGACGAGCACGGCGGTGAGGCGACGAGCGACGACGCCGACTCGACCGACGACTAGCCGAGCGTCGCCGCGAGCCGATCGGCCACGCGAGTTCCCAGGCCCGCTTTCGACCCCGCGTACTCGTCGACATCGTCGTCGACCAGCAGCGCGCGGGTGTCCGGCCGGCCCATCACGCTCGCGTCGTTGGCGACGACGAACGCACACCTCACCCGCTCGCGCAGGTCACGAGCCCGCTCGACCATCGCCGCGTCGTCGCCGCTCGTCTCGGTCTTGAACCCGACGATCGGGAGATCGGGGTGGCCGCCGCGAACCTCGTCGAGCAGCTTCGGCGTCGGCGACAGCGCCAGCGTGAGCTCGGACTGCCCGGACCTGATCTTCTCGTCGCGGGCGTCGACCGTGTAGTCGGCGATCGCGGCGGTCGACACCAGGGCGTCGGCGTCGGCGACCGCCTCGCTCGTCGCCGCGACCATCTCCGCGGCGCTCTCGACCCGGTCGACGGTCGCGTAGGTCGTCGGGTCGGCGTCTAGCGTGTCCTCGTTGGCGGGCGCCGGGCTCCCGGTCCCCTGGACCAGCGTCACGTCGGCGCCGGCGGCGTAGCAGGCCCGCGCGACCGCCCGCCCGGTCCGCCCCGACGAGCGGTTGGTCAGCAGGCGCACGGGGTCGACGCGCTCGGCGGTCGCCCCCGCCGTGACGACGACGTGGCGGTCCGCAAGCGGGCGGTCCCCGGTCGCGCGCGCGGTGGCCAGCGCGATGGCGTCGGCGGTCGCGATCTTGGCCTTGCCCTCCTCGATGCGCGGGTCGACGAACTCCACCCCCCAGGACTCGACGCGCTCGATCGCATCCAGCACGCCAGGGTGGTCGTACATCGGCTCGTGCATCGCCGGCGCGATCACGACCGGCACGTCCGCCCCCAGGGCGGTCGTCGCGCAGGTCGTCACCGGCGTGTCGTCGATCGCGGCCGCGATCTTCCCGACCGTGTTGGCCGTCGCCGGCGCGATCAGCAACACGTCGGCCCACCCTTCGCGGCCGCACAGGCCGACGTGTTCGACGTCGCCGGTGATCTCGGTGACCGGCGACTCGCCGGTGGCGAACTCCAGGGCCCACGGGTGGACGATCCCCTGCGCGCTCTCGGTCGTGACCGCCCGGACCGACGCCCCTCGTCGTCGGAGTTCGTGGGCCAACTCGACGGTCGTGACCGCCGCGATCGACCCGGTCACCCCCAGCGCGACGTTGACTCCTTCGAGCATCCCGCGGAGGTTTGCGGGCGAGCGTTACAGAACTTGCGGACGGCTACACCAGTCGGCGCCACACCAGGGCGCCCACGGCGATCATCGACGCCGCTCCGAACACCCCATCGAAACTGAACGGGTCGGGGTTCTCGATCTCCGCGGCACCGGTCGTCGCCGGCGTCGTCGGCGTCGGCGTCGCCAGCGGCCGCGTCTCGGTTGGCGCCGCGGTCGCCGTCGGCTCCGCGGTCGCGGTCGTCTCCGGGGGCGCCGTCGCCGAGTCGGTCCCCTCGCCGCGGGTGGTCGCCCGCGTGGTCTCCGGCGGCGCCGTCGTCTGGGTCGGTCGGTCGGTCGCGGGTGGTTGCGTCGCGGTCTCGGTTGGCGTCGGCGTCGGTCGGTCGGTCGTCGGCGGTTGCGTCGCGGTCTCGGTGGGCGTCGGCGTCGGCGTTGCAGTCCGCGTCGGGGTTTGCGTCGGAGTCGGTCCCGGGGTCTGCGTCGGCGTTGCAGTTCGCGTTGGGGTCGGCGTTGGAGTCGACGTTGGCGTCGGTGTCGGCGTGGCGGTCTCAGTGGGCGTCGGCGTTGGCGTGGCGGTCTCAGTAGGCGTCGGCGTCGGTGTCGGCGTCGGCGTGGCGGTCGGCGTCTCCGTCGCCCCCTCTTCGGTCACCTCGATGGTGTTGCGGACCCGGTCCCGGGCGGGTTCGGCGGTTCGCTCGGCGGTGGCGGCCTGAACTGGACAGCTGCTGCCGGTGCTCGCACTCGGCGACAGCTGAAACGTCGCCGTCGGGGTGCGGGACTCGCCGCTGGAGACGTTTCCGTACAGCCAGGTCCAGGCGTTGCCCTTCGCCGAGTAGAACTCGCCGCCGTCGTCCGACCGGTCGACCAGGCGCCACTCGGCGTCACAGTCGCGCCCGGTGGGGAGTTCCAGCCGAATCCGCGGCCGGACCATCGTCCGGTCCATCCGGTTCTCCAGGGTCAACTCGACGGTTATCTCCTCGCCGGGAGCGACGACGCCCCCGGTGACGGTGAGGTTCGGCCCGCCGGCGACGGCCATCCCCGCCGCGCCGACGTTCCCGGGCGTCGCCGTCGCGCCGTCGGCCCCACGCTGTGCGGCGGTCGGGGTCTCGACGGCCGACGGTTCGGGGACATCGCCGAGGTGCCCGCCGGGCGCCGCGACGACCAGGACTGCCACGAGCGCGCCGCAGAAGATCGCGGCCCGTGGCGATAGTTGTAGCATCGTGTTAGCCTCAATTATTCGTCTTCGTACTTAATGTATGCCCTCTCGACCCGGTTCGAAATGTCGGTGATCGGAGGTTCGCCGCCGGGCAGTCGCCGCGAGGGGAACGTTTAGGCGGCGCCGATCCAACGAGGAGGTGTGGACACTGTCGAGGTCAGCACGGTCGTTCACCTCCCGCCGAGAGAGGTGTACGAGTTCCTGGTCGACTTCCCGCGGTACGCCCGCTACTCGAAGTACCTGGAGTCGGTCGACCAGCGCGGCGACGGGTCGCCGGGCACGGAGTACGACCTCACGTTCTCGTGGTGGAAGCTGTCCTACACGGCCCGCTCGGAGGTCACGGCCGTCGACCCGCCGCGGGGCCTGTCCTGGCGGCTCACGAAGGACCTCACCGCCCGGGGAGAGTGGGACGTCGACCCCCTGGCGTCGCCACCCGATGGCGTCGACGAGGCCTGCCGAGTGACCCTGACCGTGCGGTTCGATCCCGACTCCGCCGAGTCGGGGACGATCGACCTCCCCCGGTTCGTCTCGCTGTCGTGGGTGATCGAGAAAGTCAAACCGAAGATTCAGTCCGAGGCCGAGCGGGTCGTCGAGCGCATCGTCGCCGATCTGGAGGGGGGGCGCCGCGAGGTCGACCTGCGTATTCACACGGTCGACACCGACGTCTGAACCCGGAAGGAAAACCGTCAAAACCCTCGCCACGGAATCCGGTGGCAATGAGACGGGTGATCGCCGGATGCGCGTGATCGTGATCGGCGCCGGCGAGGTCGGGTCGTCGATCGCCGCGGACCTCTGTGAGACTCACGACGTGGTCGTCGTCGAGCGCGACCCCGAGCGCGTCGAGGCGCTCACCTACGAGCTCGACGTCCTCGCGATCCGAGGGGACGGCACCTCCCTGGAGACACTGGAGGAGGCCGGTCTCGACGACGCCGAAATGGTCATCGCCACCACGGACAGCGACGAAACGAACATCGTCGCGTCCGCGACCGCGAAGACCCTCGGCAATCCGTTCACCATCGCCCGCGTGAAGAAGGTCGAGTACCTCCGAACCTGGGAACGGGCGACGGACACGTTCAACGTCGACTTCATGGTGTCGACCGACCTGCTGACCGCCCAGACGATCGTCCGAATCGCCGGGCTGCCCGGCGCCAACGACGTCGACACGTTCGCCGACGGCGTCGTCCGGATGGCACAGTTCTCCGTCACCGAGGCGAGTCCGATCGCCGGGCAGACCGTCGCGGCCGCCGACCGCTTCGACTCGCTGACGTTCGCCGCGTTGCTGCGCCACGACGACGTCGTGATCCCCGGCGGCGGGACGACCATCGAGGCCGGCGACGAGGTCGTCGTCATCGGCAGCCCCGAGAGCGTCAGAGAGTTCGCCGCGGCGATCTCGACGAACGGCGGCCAGCGCGCCGACGACGTGGTCGTGTTCGGCGGGGGTGCGGTCGGCTACCAGACGGCCAGACTGTTCGGCAGCGACGACCTCGACGCTCGCCTCGTCGAGAGCGACACCGACCGTGCGCGTGAACTCGCCGAGGAGTTGCCCCACACGCTCGTGATGGAGAGCGACCCCACCGACCGGGAGTTCCTCGAACGCGAGCACGTCGGCGACGCGGACCTCGTGGTCGCGGCGCTGGACAGCGACGAGCGCAACCTGCTCGTGTCTCTGCTCGCCAAGCGCCTGGGGGCCGAGCGCGCCGTCGCCGTCGTCGAGACCACCGCCTACGCCCCGCTGTTCGAGACCGTCGGCATCGACGCCGCGGTCAACCCCCGGGACGTCGTCGCCGAGGAGATCACACGGTTCACGCGCGGCCGCCACATGGAGAACGTCGCGCTGATCGAGAACGACCGCGCGGAGGTCGTCGAGATCGAGATCGACGACGAGAGCCTGCTCGCGGGCATCACGATCGACGAAGCAACCGACCAACTGCCAGACGGGGTCGTGATCGGAGCGATCACCAGAGACGGAGAGTTCGTCACCCCGCGAGGCGGGACCGACCTCCGGGCAGACGATCACGTCGTGCTGTTCGTCGATCAGGCGATCATCGACGAGGTCGTCGAACTCGTATGAGCGTCCGCGTCGACTGGCGCGCGAGCGTCGCCCTCGTCGGGACGGTCGTGCGGTACCTCGCGGTGGCGCTCCTCCTGCCCCTGGCGACCGCCCTGATCTACGGCGACGGGATCGGCGTCTTCGTCGTCACCATCGCGGTCGCGCTGGCGGTCGGCACCGCACTCGAACGACTCCACGACGACCCCGGCGACGCCCTGGGCGCCCGCGAGGGGTTCCTGATGGTCGCACTCACCTGGCTCGCGGTGGCGCTCCTCGGCGCCGTGCCGTACTTGCTCGCCGCCCACGGGATCGTCCTCCCGGAGCCGGTCGACATCGTCGTGCTCGAACCGATCGCCCCGACCTCGACGCTCGGCGCACCCGCAAACGCCGTCTTCGAGTCGATGAGCGGCGTGACCACCACCGGCGCGACGGTGATGGGCGAGATCGCCCCGGAGAAACACTCCCACGCCGTGATGCTGTGGCGCCAGCAGACCCAGTGGCTCGGCGGGATGGGCATCGTCGTCCTGGCGGTCGCCATCCTCCCTGAGCTGTCCGTCGGCGGCGCGCAGTTGATGGACGCCGAGGCGCCCGGTCCGGGCATCGAGAAGCTGACGCCGCGCATCGCCGAGACCGCCCGCGCGCTGTGGGGGCTGTACGCCGGGATCACGCTGCTGGAGATCGTCCTGCTGCTGGGGCTCAACCAGGCTGGACTCGCGCCGAAGATGGGCCCGTTCAACGCCGTCTCCCACGGGTTCACGACGATGCCGACCGGTGGGTTCTCGCCGGAATCCCGGTCGATCGAGGCGTTCTCGGCGGCCGTCCAGTGGCTGATCGTCCCGTTCATGATCGCCGCCGGGACGAACTTCGCCTTGTTCTGGCACGTCGCGCGCGGCGACCTCCGAACCGCCGTCGAGGACGCCGAGTTCCGGTTCTACGGCGGCGTCCTCGGGGTGCTCACCGCCATCGGGACGGCGCTGCTGTTCGTCGACCCCAACCTGGTCGCCCCGGTGACGACCGAGTTCGGAGACACGCTGCCCGCGAACGGCGACCTGGAGAAGTCGGCGCGCCACGCCGTCTTTCAGGTGGTTTCGATCGTCACCACCACCGGGTACGCGAGCATGGACTTCAACGCCTGGAGCGGCCCCGGCGAGGCGCTGCTGGTGTTCGCGATGTTCGTCGGCGGCTCGGCGGGGTCGACCGGCGGCGCGATCAAGGTCGTCCGCTGGCTGGTGATCGTCAAGTCGATCCGCCGGGAGCTGTTCGCGACGGTCCACCCCGAGGCCGTCCGCCCGGTCAGGCTCGCCGGGCGACCCCTCGACGAGGACGCCCTGCGGGGAATCTACGTGTTCACGCTGCTGTACGTGGTGCTGTTTCTCGCCGGCATCGTGGTGCTGTCGCTCGACGCCGCGCTGGTCGGCTACGGCGAGGCCGGGGCCCAGCTGTCGACGCTGGAGGCGGTCACCGCGAGCGCGGCGACGCTCGGGAACATCGGTCCGGGGCTGGAGGGTGTCGGACCGATGGGCGGCTACACCGGGTTCACCCCACAGTCGAAACTGTTCATGGTCGTCCTGATGTGGATCGGCCGCCTGGAGATATTCCCGGTGCTGGTGTTGCTCACCGACGCTTACTGGCGGTCGTGATCGGGCGCGGTCGCCGACTCTCTCGGGACCGCAGTGACCCCCTACTCGACGGACTCGTAGTCGCCGCCGTACTTCAGGAAGAAGAACGCCAGCGCCAGCGTCGAGGCCATCACGCCGATGGTCGTCACGCCCATCGTCAGTGCGCTGTCGGGCAGCGTGGGACGACCCGCACCGCCGCCACCGGCGTCGGCCGAGACGGTGATCGACGCCTCCATACCCGCGCTGAGGTGGGGCTGGCAGTAGTACGCGTACTCACCCTCCGTCTCGAAGGTGTGGGAGTACTCGTAGCCGGTGTCGTAGGTGTCGCTGCCGGGCGTTCCCTCCCAGTTGGCGCCGTCGGGCTGGCTGTCGACGACGATGTTGTGGTTGTCGCTGTCCCAGACGAAGTTCACCGTCGTCCCCGGCGTGATCTCGAGGTCGTCCGGCTCGTACACGAGGCTGCCGCCCGGACCGACGACGACCTCTTCCGTGCCACCACCGCCGCCGCTGCTGGTCGAGGTTCCCTCCTCCTCCTCTTGCGCGGCGGCGCCGCCGGCGGCGCTCAGGGCCGCACCGCCGGTCGCGGCGCCGACGAACGCCCGCCGGGACATCGACTTCTCCGCGTCGTGGGTGCTCATGGGGAGCGCTTGGGAGCGCCCCGTCCTGAATCCTTCGAAGGCGAGTCGGCCCAGTTCGGTCGGTCGGCTCAGTAGCTGTAGTCGTGGTCGCCGGTCTCGGTGTCGAGGAACGCCGTCAGGAGGTCGATGGTCGCGGCGATGTCCTCGTTGTGGGCGCTCTCGGTGACGGTGTGGAGGTACCGTGTCGGGATCGAGATGGCTCCGACCGGCGTCGCGCCGCCCGGCGTCTGGAACCCCGCCGTGTCGGTGCCGCCGGCGGGCAACACCTCCAGCTGGTGGTCGATACCCGCGTCTTCGGCGACCCCGCGGAGCCGCTCGTGGACCTTCGGCGTCGTGATCACGGACGAGTCCTTCAGCTTGATCGCCGTGCCCTCGCCGCACTCGGTCACCTGATCGCCGGGTTCGAAGCCGGGCACGTCGTTGGCGACGGTGACGTCCAACGCCACCGCCAGGTCCGGGTCGAGGTCGACACCCAGCGCCTGCGCGCCGCGGATGCCGACCTCCTCCTGGACCGTCGCCGCGAAGTGGATGGTCACGTCGGGGTCGTCGATGCGGCGGGCCGCCGACAGCATCGCGAACAGGCAGACGCGATCGTCCAGCGCCTTCCCGGTGACGTGGTCGCCGACGACCTCCGTCGTCTGGTCCATCGACACCAGGTCGCCCTTCGACACCGCCTCCTGTGCGGCCTCGGCGTCCAGTCCGAGGTCGACGTGGACGTCCTCGACGTCGGGGTCGCCGGCCTCCGCCTCGTCGAGCGTGTGCGGCGGCACCGACCCCAGCAGGCCCGAGACATCGCCGTCGTCGGTGTGGATCGTCACGCGCTGGGCCCGCAGGACGCGGGGGTCCCACCCGCCGAGGGCGTCGAGTTGGACGAACCCCTCGTCGGTGACGTGGCGCACCATGAACCCGATCTCGTCCATGTGGGCCGCGACCGCGACCTCGTAGTCGCCGTCGCCCTCGATGGTGCCGACGACGTTGCCGATCTCGTCGGTTCGTACCTCGTCGACGCTGTCCTCGAACTCCCGACGGACCAGTTCGCGGACGCGGTCCTCGTAGCCGGGGACCCCGTGGGCTTCGGTCAGTTCCGTGAGCAACTCGGCGTCGAAGTCGAAGTCGGCCGGATTCGCCATACTCTCCCGTGGTCCCGCCCGGCTGAAAAGTGATCTGGAGCCGGCAGTCCGGGGCGGTCGGGCCCGCCGCTCACACGTCGCGCTCGACGACGAACTCCGTGAACGCCGCCAGTTCCGCCCGCTGGGGCTCGGCGAGGTGCTCGTCGACCACGGCGAGGTGCTCACAGGCCTCGGCGGAAAGCGCCAGCGCCTCCTCGCGAGCGTACTCGATGCTGTCGGTCTCCTGCAGGATGTCGATGGCCTCGACGATCTCGTCGTCGGTGTTGTCGTCGGCCTCCAGGATCGACGTCAGGCGTTCCGCCCGCTCCGGGTCCGAGCGCTCGATGGCGTTGATCACCAGCAGCGTCTTCTTGCCCTCGCGGACGTCGTTGCCGAACGCCTTGCCGAACTCGCCGGCCCGATCGAGGCTGTGCTCGATGTCGAGGATGTCGTCGCCGATCTGGAAGGCGACGGACATCGACTCGGCGTACGCCGCGAGGTGGCGTTCGACCTCGGCTGGCTGGTCGGTGACGATGGCAGCCAGTCGGGCGACGATCCGACCCAGACAGCCGGTCTTGCAGGCGCACATCTCCAGGTAGCGCTCCCGATCGACTCGGACCTCCCGCTCGTTGTGCCAGCAGATGTCCATCCCCTGGCCGAGATGCGTGCGGTTCAGCTCGTACATCAGCATCTCGTAGGCCGCCAGCCGTGTCTCTGGTGGGAGATCGCCGGGGTTGTGGGTGATGATCTTCAGCGGCAGGAAGTACATCGCGTTGCCGGCGTTCAGCGCGATGTCCTCGCCGTAGACGTGGTGCAACGCCGGATCGCCCCGTCGCATCGCCGCCCCGTCCTCCACGTCGTCGACGATGATCGTCCCGTTGTGCAGAATCTCGGGGATGGCCGCGTACGGCAGGTACTCCTCGGGGTCCTCGCCGAGCGCCTCGACCAGCACCAGGAACACCACCGCGCGCCACCGCTTCCCACCACGGTCGAGCAGTTCCCAGATCGGGTCCGCGAGTGCCCGCTGGACGCTCTCGACGTCGTACCGGTAGCTGGCCGGGCCGAAGAAGGACTCGAGGTACTGCGCGTCGACCTCGCGGGGGAGCACCTCCTCGATGGCCTCGTCGACCTGCGGCCGCCACTCGGCTAACGTCTCCCGCATACCGGGACCGACACGATGTACCGCTAAAAAACTTGCATTCCGGGCGTCGCGTGGATCGCCGCGGTCAGTGCTGCACTTCGGGGTCGTCGACGACCGCCGCGCGCTGGTCGGCGAAGCGGGGCGGGTCATCGGCGTAGACGTGGTCGAACATCGCGGCGACGTCGATGCCCGTGCGTTCCTCCGCTTCGACGACGCACTCGGCGATCAGGTCATCGGCCCACGCCCGGACCTCGGCGTCGTCCTCGTCGTCCCATCCCGCGTGAGTCTCCAGGTACTCGCGGGTGCGGTCGATGGGGTCCTTCTCCGCCCACTCCTCGGGTTCGTCGTCGTCGCGGTACACCGAGGGGTCGTCGGTGGTGGTGTGGGGACCGCGGCGGTAGGTCACGGCCTCGATCAGGGTCGGCCCCTCGCCGCGGCGGGCTTTCTCGACGGCGTCGCTGACGACGTCGTGGACCGCGAGCACGTCGTTGCCGTCGACGCGGACGCCCTCGAACCCGTACGCGCGGGCCTTCTGGGCGATGGTCGCGCTGGCGGTCTGGCGCTCTGTCGGTAGCGAGATGGCGTAGCCGTTGTTCTGACAGAAGAACACGACGGGCGCGTCGAACACACCGGCGAAGTTCAGCCCCTCGTGGAAGTCTCCCTCCGAGGTCGCGCCGTCGCCGAAGCTCACCAGCGCGACGGTGTCGTCACCCCGGTAGTCGGCAGCCATCCCGAGGCCCGCAGCGTGTGGCAGCTGGGTCGCGATGGGGATGGCCGGCGGGAACGTGTTGCGGGTCCCCTCGGGGTTGGTGTCGACCATGTTCCCCTGGCCCAGCAGATGCAACAGGATGTCCGTCGGAGAGAACCCACGCGAGAGGTACATCGCGTGGTCGCGGTAGGTGGGAAAGCAGTAGTCCTCGGTGGTGATGGCGCTGATTGCTCCGACCTGCGCGGCCTCCTGTCCAAGCAGCGGGGCGTACGTCCCGATCCGTCCCTGCGCGTGGAGGCTCACGGCCTTCTCGTCGAAGGTCCGGGCGAGCACGAGCGTCCGGTACAGGTCGGTCACGTCGGCCGTCGAGAGGCCGGTCGCCTCGTCGCGAGACTCCTCGCCGAGCACACGCACGATGTCCGAAGCTTCTGTTGCCATCTATTGCACCAACGATGTATCGGTCTGACGCCTCCTGGGGTAATAAAACATCGCTCCACCGTGCCTCTATCGAACGTTTTCAGATGAAACCCGGTTTCTAGAGACGATACGTTGTCTCTACCCACTCAGATACCGGTTCGATCGACGATCTCTAGCCGTGCGGGCCGGTCGGCGGAGCGGCACCCGGCGACCGCGACCCCGAGGTGGCTCCCAATCCGCCGCATCCCGAACGCTGAACCACCCGGGGGTCCCAGGAGGAGCCATGGCCGAGTGGATCGGCGACACCTTCACGAGCGACCTGGGCTGGAACCACCTCGAAGACCTGGTCGACATCGGAAACCGGATGGCCGGCTCCGAGGGCGAACGGGAGGGCTTGGAACTGACCCGCGACGCCCTGACCGAGGCGGGCGCCCGCGACGCACGCATCGAGTCGTTCGCGGTTCAGGGGTGGACCCGCGGCGACAGCGAGATTCGCGCCGGCGGCACCACCCAGGACTGCATCGCGCTGCCGCGCAGCCCCGCCGACGAGGCCACCGCCGAACTCGTCGACGTCGGCTACGGGCTCCCCGAGGACTTCGCCGAGGCCGATCTGGAGGGGAAGATCGCGATGGCCCGCAGCGACGTCCCCGACTACCACGACCGCTACATCCACCGCCGGGAGAAGTACTACCACGCCGTCGAGGCCGGCGCCGCCGCGTTCGTTTACCGCAACCACGTCGAGGGGTGTCTCCCGCCGACCGGCTCGGTCGGCACCGAGGACGACCCCATCGGCGAGGTGCCCGCCGTCGGCGTCTCGAAGGAGGTCGGCGCCCGGTTGGCTCGGCGCTTCGATAGCGAGGAGATCACCGTCGGGGTCGACTGCGAGGTTCACGACGCCGAGAGCGGCAACGTCCACGCCGATCTGGGGCCGGACACCGACGAGGCCGTGTTGCTCACCAGCCACGTCGACGCCCACGACATCGCGGAGGGGGCGATGGACAACGGTGCCGGCACGGCCGTCGTCGTCGAGATGGTCCGGGCGCTTGCCGCCCGCGAGGACGAACTGGACACCCGCGTCCACGTCGTCTGCTACGGCGCCGAGGAGGTCGGGCTGGTCGGCTCCGGCCGCCACGCCGAGCGGGCCGCCCACGACGGCGTGAAGGCCATCGTCAACAACGACGGCGTCGTGCGCGGGCGCACTCTGTCGCTGTACACACACGGATTCCCCGAACTGGAGGAAGCCGCCGACGCCGTCGCCGACCGGACGGGCCACCCAGTCTCGACCATCCCGCGACTGGGCCCCCACAGCGACCACTGGCCGTTCGTCAAGTGGGGCGTCCCCGGCTACCACGTCATGAGCGAGACCGACGGAGAGGGTCGCGGCTGGGGCCACACGTACGCCGACACCCTGGACAAGCTGGACCGGCGCGACCTGCGCGAGCAGGCCATCCTCCTGACCGAACTCGTGGTCGAACTGGCCGACGACGACCGCACCGTCGCCCGCCGCGACCCCGAGGCCATCGCCGCACAGCTGGAGGACGAGGACCTGGCGGAGGGGATGAAGATCACCGGCGACTGGCCCTACGACGCGTAGGCCCGGAACCACCGCCACTTTTTGTGCCGAACCCGAAGAGACGGGCATGACATCCCCCGCGGGGTTGCGAATCGGCGTCGCGACCGGCGACGACGAGCGCGAGGCCGGCCAGCGGGCCGTCGCCGCCGTCGAGGAGGCGGGCGCGACCGCCGTCCGGGCGTCCCCCGCCGCGCTCGCCGACCGCGACGTCGACGCCGCCCTCCTGGCCGGCGAACCCGCGCTGCTGTCGTACGTCCGCGCCGACCCCGGCCCCGAGACGCCCGTCCTCCCCGTCGGGGCCGGCCGCGGCATCTGCTCGATCCCGACGGCGGACCTCGCTGCCGGCGTCCGCTCGGCGGTCGCCGCGCTCCGCGAGGACCGCGCGACCGAGCGCCGCTTCCCGATTCTGGCCGTCGAGGTCGACGGCCGCCGCCACCGCGCGCTGTTCGACTTCACGCTGGTGACCGCGGAGGCCGCCCGCATCTCCGAGTACGCCGTCTCGACCGGCGACCGAACGGTCGCCAACGTCCGGGCCGACGGCGTCGTCGTCGCCACGCCGGCGGGCACCCACGGCTACGCCGGCGCCGTCGAGGCCCCCTTGATCGCACCCGGCACCGGGACGCTCGCCGTCGTCCCCGTGGCCCCGTTCGTCACCGACCACGACCGGTGGGTCCTCCCCACGGCCGACCTCGCCGTCCGGGTCACCCGCGACGAGGGTGACGTCGCCCTGTTCGTCGACGACCGCGAAGTCGCCACCGTCGACCCCGACCGCCCGGTGACCGTCGCGCGCGAGGCCACCCTCCGGACGCAGGTCGTCCCCGAGAGCCAGTCGTTCTGGGGGCCGCCGTAGTCCGTGCGACGGGATTGGAAAAACTCTAATGTCGGAGCCACCGACTCACGGGTATGGACCCATCGACACTGCTCGGGCCGGTCGACCAACTCGAGCCGTACATCGAGTTCGTCATCCTCGGGCTCGTGGCCCTCAACATGGCCGCGCGGGCGCTGGCCCACCGTCGCCACGTCTCGCAGGCCGACGAGGGCGGCGCCGAGGCGCTGTCGCGCCACCCCGTCCACCACCTGAGCAACGCCCTGCTCGTGCTGGCGTCGTTCTACTACGCGACCGTGCAGCCCCACGCTGGCACCGTGATGTCCGTGCTCGTCGTCGGGGCCGTCCTCAGCGACATCTTCGAGTTCGAGGCCCGCAAGGTCGAGGCACGCAAGGAGGAACCGCTGGAGCGACCCAAGGCCGCGCTGTTCAGTTCGACGCTGGTGCTGCTGTACGCGCTGTACCAGACGCTGTTCTTCCTCGTCAAACCGCTCTGGACCTCGGTCATCTGACCCGGCTCGCGCCGGTCGGTCGTGCGAACCCCTTCGATCGCCCCGAAAACTGTCTCCCGTTGTCCCTCGGTCCCCGCTCAGTCACGCCCGCCACTCGGTCTCCACCGTCCGCTCGGTAGCCACTCAGTTTCCGCTCGCTCCCCCCGCCCGTGAGGCGACGCCCCGTCGATCGACGCCACCCGCCGAACACGAGCACCCGGACGCCCCCACCCCGTGACCGCAGGCCGGCTATCGGCCGAGACGAAGCTGGCCGGTGAGCGAGGCGAGGCCGGCGGAAGACAATCGGCGCAGACGGCGGTCGCACGACTGGTGAGGCGGAGCGAGTCGAAAGAACGGGCGGTCACGAGACGAATCGCGAGGGTGTCCGGTTCCGGTTCGGGGCCGGTCGACCGCGACCGGCCCTCAGTTGCCTCGGCGGTCGGCCATCGACGCCCGCAGCTCTCGTCCCACCGGGATGATGACCCAGAACGTCAGGGCGCCGAGGATGGCGAACCAGAACAGGCCGTCCTTGACGATGATCGCGAGGTCACCGTACAGCCCCACGTTCTCCGGATTGGCGCCGAGCAGCTGCGCCCCTTCGAACGACGGGGTGTTGTACCAGCCCGCGAACACCATCCACAGTAGCCCAGCGGTGGTGAGGATGCCGAGCCCCTTTGCGAATTCGTCAGCCATCACTCGAATTTTCGTCGGCGTCGTCTTTAGACTTTCCCATTCCCTCGGTTCGGAACCGGGTCGAGAGGACGTACACTCCCGCTCCGAGGGCGATCGACCCGAGTCCAGCCAGCGCGAACACACCGCTGAGAATCGGGTCCGGCGGCGTGACGCCGACGACCTCCAGCGCTCCCACGACGAGCGACCGGAGGCTACTCTGGCGAAGCGTCGCGGCGTCGAGCAGGACGAACCCCAGCAGCACCGCGACGACGGCGATCAGCGTGCCGAACACCGTGACACGCTTGTACAGCGCCAGCGGCACCTCCACCTCGCGCCGGCCGTCACCGTCCGAGGCCGCCGCCCACTCCGCAGGTGCTTCGGCGTCGTCGGACGTCTCCGCGTCGGCCTCTCCAGTTGCTCGAGCGCCGTCGCTGGTCGGTCCGTCGCCGTCGGGAGTCACGCTCGCGTCGGTCGAAGACTCGGCGACCGTATCTTCGCCGGCAACAGAGCCAGCGTCGTCCGCGTCGTCGTCACCCGCTGAGTCGACCATCGGGGACGAACCTCACTTCGGCGGCCGGAGCCGGTAGTACCGCCGGTTGAGGTCGTACATGTAGCCTTCGCGCATCGTCTTCAGCACCGCGTAACTGATCGCTCCGGTGACAAAGGGCAGCAGGAACGTCAGGTCCTGCAGCAGCTTCGTGTTCATCGGGACGAGATTCTTGATGGACAGGACGGCGATTGTCATCGCGAAGGTCACGCCGAACACGCCGACCGCTGCCCAGAACGGCTGCTCGACCGGGCGACGGGCGCTGCCCTTGTTCAGGAACGGGACGATGGCGATCGCGCCGACGACGACGATGTTCGCCAGCACGCCGTACGTCCGGTCGGCCATCAGCTTCTCGCCGCCGAGAATCGCCAGCTCGGGGTTGAGGTCACCGAGCTTCAGCAGGCCGAACGACCAGTACAGGTACCAGTCCGGCAGGATGATGCTCGGCGTCGACGATGGGTCGGCCGGTGCACCCAGGTGCGGCGGCAGCGTCGCCGAGAGGAACAGGATCATCCCCACGAAGAAACACGTTATCGCGAGGTTGCGGATGACCTCGTGGGGCCAGGTTGGGAAGCCCAGCACGTCCCGCTCGACGTAACTGGACTCCTGGCGGAGGTCTTGATCCTCGCGGCGCGCGCGCTCGAAGTACTCGTACGTGAGCCGGGCCAACCCCTGCTTGCGCTCCTTGCGCTCCCGCCAGGTCGGCACCTCGTCGTCCGGCGGGACGATGCCCGGACCACTACCGTCGGTGCGAACGTCGTCGGTGGTGTCGTTGTCGTCGCTCATGGTATCAGTGGGGTTCCGCAATGCCCTGCATCCAGACGATGCCGATGTGGATCGCGATCAGCGTGGTCACCACGAACGGCAACAGGAAGACGTGCAGGATGTACATCCGCTGTAGCGTCGCCTGTGTCAACGTGAAGCCGCCGAACATCAGTTGGGCGACCCACTCGCCGGCCAGCGGGATCGACAGCGACATCTCGACGCCGATCTGGCCGGCCCAGAACGCGAGTTGGTCCCACGGGAGCAGGTAGCCGGTGTACCCGAACACCATCGTCAAGCTGATCAGGACGATGCCGATCAGCCAGTTGAGCTCGCGGGGCTCCTTGTACGAGCCGGTGAAGTAGACCCGCAGCATGTGCAGGAACACTGCCGCGGTCATCACCTGGGCCGACCAGCGGTGGATCGACCGGAGCATGTACCCGAAGTTCAGGTCGGTCATGATAAAGGCGACCTGGTTGTACGCCGTGGAGGGGTCGCCAGTCGTCGCCGGGGAGTAGTAGAATCCGAGCAACGCGCCGCTCACTGCTGCGACGACGTACGCCAGCGTCGAGAAGAACCCGAGCGCGTACAGCGGGTACCAGTACCAGAACTTGTTGTCGAGGTTGTACTGCTCGGTGTGGCTCTTGGGCATCTGGAGGTTCGTCTTGTAGTAGAGGTTCTCCAGCAGCTCCAGGTAGTCGACGACGCGGAGCCGCTTGTCGAGCCACATCAGGATCGTCAGGTACGTCTTCTCGACGACCGTCAGATCCTTCTTCTGCATCCACGTCGAGTGGTCGTAGTCGTCCTTCTTTTGCAGACTCATCTGTCAATCACTCTCCGGGCGCGGGAGCGCGGTGAACTGCGCCTCGACGACGCTGAACGGGTCGTACACCGACTGGTGGCACTGACAGTAAATGTCGTTTTCGGCGCCGAACTTCACCGACCCCTCCTGGGTCTTGAACCCCGGCACGCAGCAGAAGTGCGTGCACTTGTTGAGGTTCGCGATGAACCCCTCGGGCGCCGCCTCCTGGACGAAGTCGTCGTCGGTGTTGGCGGTCATCTCCTCGACCCGCGTCGACTTGATGATCTGGACGGGCATCGTGTCCTTGCCGCCGACGTCCTGCGAGCGCCAGGTCGCCGAGGCGGGCTTGCCGATGCCCGACTCGCCGATACCGTTGCCCCACTCCTCGTAACTGGTGAACTCGTCGCCACCCTCGAAGTGCGAGCGGTGTACCTTCTCGCCCTCCATGTCGGCGTGCCACTCGTAGTTGCTCGTGTACCGGAAGTACTGGTCCTGGTCGGCGTCGGGCTGGAGGCCGGCGTAGCTCTGGACGCCGCAGTACTGGAACCACTCGGCGCCGTAGGTCACGCCGCCGATATCGGTCTCCGCGATCTGGATCGTTCGCCCCTGCCGTTCGACCTCCTCCCACTCGGGGAACAGGCCCTGCAGGTACCCCTCCTCGTCGAACTGGATGGGGATGACGGGCATCCCGCGCGGTGCGGGGCCGGCGGTGTTCTCGATGACGCGAGAGAGCACCGTCCCACCGCCCGCACCGGACGGGTTGGTCAGCGAGTCGACAGTGATGGCACCGACGCCGCCGAAGCCGGTCAGTGCGGCGCTGCCGACGACTCCCTTCACGAAGCGACGACGGTCCGATTCTGCCGGATACTTGTCTTCGTCGATAGGCATTGTTCTATTTCTTGTAGTAGGGGTAGACCGCGCGCTTGACGTGACCCCACACGTCGTCGGTCAGTTCGACGCCGTCGACATCCTCCTCCTCGATGTACAGGTCCTCCCACTTGCGTCGGCGCTTCTTGACGATCATCACGTCCGGGAGGAACTCCTTGCGGTACAGCAGGAGGATGAACGCGAGGTCGACGAAGATCGCCGCGAGCAGGAACCCGAGGAACATGTTCCCGACGTCGTCCAGTCCCCAGCCGGAGACCAGCCCGTAGGTGAACAGCGCGACGAACGCCACCTGCAGGACCGTCAGAACGACGATCGCGATGGCTGCCGCGGTGCTCTCGCGCGCCGGTTCGTAACGATGAATGTCGCCGTAGGTGCTTCCTGACGATGACATTGTCAATCCCTGTTCGGACTGCTGGCGTGCGGTGATTCACCGTACTTCAGGAGGTAGAAGGCGAACACGAGCGAGACGACGATCGCGAGCATCGTCGCCGCGCCCACGTAGTGGGCCTGAAACGGCACGCCCATGTGCTCGGGGTCGAGTTCGCCGGCGCCGCCCGCCGCGGCTCCGCCCTCCTGGACGGTGATCGACGCCTCCATCCCGGCGCTGAGGTGAGGCTGGCAGTAGTACTCGTAGGTCCCTGTCGTCTCGAAGGTGTGGGAGTACTCGTAGCCGGTGTCGTAGGTGTCGCTGCCGGGCGTACCCTCCCAGCCTGCGCCGTCGGGCTGGCTGTCGACGACGATGTTGTGGTTGTCGCTCTCCCAGACGAAGTTCACCGTCGTCCCGGGGGCGATGGTCAGGTCCGCCGGCTCGTACACGAGGTTGCCACCCGGACCGACGACCACCTCCTCGGTCGGACCGGACGCGCCGCCACCGGAGGTTCCCGTAGCGGTCCCGTTCGTCGTCCCTGGAGCCGTCGTCGTGCCGCCGGCCGCCGTCGTGCCACCGGCCGTCGTCCCCGGAGCCGTCGTCGTTCCGGGACCCGGAGTGTCGGTGGTCTCCTCCTCGTCACCGGCGGCGGCCGGTTGTGCCGCACCGGCGGCCGCGGCGCCTCCGGCTGCGCCGCCCGCCGTTCTCAGGAAGTCCCGTCTGTTCATACAGGTCAGACTCAGGATTCCCTTCGGTTAAACCCACCGATGCCGCCGAACAGCCCCGCCCCTACGTGCGGTTTGGTACCTCACTCGGTCTCGTCGTTCTCCGGGTCCGACAGCGGCAGGAACTCCGGGCGCTCGCCGTCTTCGAGGCCGACCGCCTGCAGTCGCTCGCGGTACTGCTCGGCGCGGAACTTGTCCGACAGGCGCGCGTTCGCGACCGTGCCGAACAGCAGCACCGACACGACGACAAACCCGAGGCCGAGCACGATCATCAGGACGCTGCCGATGTTCTCGCCGGGGCCTGGCGAGTCGACCACCACGGCACCCGCAAGCAGCGCCAGCCCCGCGATCCCCTGCACGCCGGCGATGACCTGCAGCATCAGGTTCCCGAACTCGCCGCTCCCTTCCGGGACATCCTCGGGATCGGGCAGATCCGTCGACTCGGGTGGGGTCTCGGGCTCGTAGCCCTCCATCGAGCACAGCGCGACGATGGGCTTGACATCTCGCAGCAACGTCCCGAACCCCTCGACGCTGCCGTCGGGGTACACCAGCGCGTAGTCCTCGTCGGAGTACGCCAGGATGCAGCGCTGCCCGTCCTGCTCGATCTCCTCCAGCACCGCGAACACGTCTCGGGTCGCGACCTTCGTCTCCAGGTCACGCCTGACCCGATCCAGCAGTTCGTCGCCGGTGATCCAGGTGTCGGCGTCGAACGCCACCTCCCACTCGTCGGCGCTCATCTCCGCCATGTCCGCCGGACCGAAGTTCTCGAAGTCGTACTCCTCCTCGACGCGGTCGCGGAGTTCGTCCTCCGACAGGTCCGCGAGGGGGTCCCCCTCGTCGGCGGCCGCCTCGGCGTCGACTGCCGACGCCGCGTCGTCGGTCGCCGCGTCCGCGTCGTCGGTCGACTCCGCGTCCGGCGCTTCCGGGGCCGCCTCGTCGGGGGCGCTCCCGTCGTCACCCGCTTGTTCGCTCGACGCTCGGGGGGAGTCCTCCATCGCCCAGGCCTTCGGCTGCCAAGTGGTTAGCCCTTGCGACGAACGGCGGCGGCGCCGGAGTCGGAAGACATAGGCGGCCACCGTCGAACAGTCGGGTATGGTCTCGACGTCGACCGCCGCGACCGCCGCGGCGCTGGTCGTCAGCGCCACGCTGCCGTTCTACCTGTACGGCGCCTGGATCGTCATCGACGCGGAGGTCGTCACCTGGGACGTGCTGATGCGCCACCTCTCCTTTGTCGTCCCCGGCGTGGTCCTCAACACGATTCCCGTCGTCGTCTGGATGATCCCGCGGCTGACGGTACAGTTCGGCGGCGGCGTCAACGTGCTCCACGCCTTCCTCGGCCTGCAGGCGTACGCCCTGCTGTTTTTCGGGCTGACCGGCATCGTCCAGATATTCAGGGCGAAGCGAGAACACGGCCTGTACGACCCCGACGCCGAGCAGAGCCTCAGCGACCTCCACGAGAACGCCGACTCCTGGCGGGGTCGGCTGCGGATCGGCGTGTTCGGCTACGTGATCTTCTGGATTCTGGCGTACGTCGTGGGGATGTACCGCTACGTGACCGGCTACGTGCTGTAGGGGTGAGGGTCTCCGGGACCGTCACCACGCCTCGCCGCTGGCCAGGTCAACCTCGCTGTCCCCACGCTCGGAGGGACAGACGTCCGCGAGCACGCAGTCGTCGCAGTCGGGGTTGCGGGCGGTGCAGACCGCCCGCCCGTGGTCGATCAGAAGGTGTGTGAACTCCTGCCAGTCGTCCTCGTCGACGACGCCCATCAAGTCTTGCTCGATGGCCTCGGGGCGCTCTTCTTCGGTGAGCCCCAGTCGTCGGGAGATGCGCTGGACGTGGGTGTCGACGACGATCCCCTCCACGACATCGTGACCGTGCTGCAGGACGACGTTGGCCGTCTTCCGACCGACGCCGGGCAGGTCCGTGAGGTCGGCCATCGTGTCGGGGACCTCGCCGTCGTGTTCCTCGGCGATGATCTGCCCGGCCTCGCGCAGGTAGCCGGCCTTCTGGTTGTGGAAGGTGATCCCGTAGATGTCCTCGGCGAGTTCGTCCTCGGTGGCGGCGGCGTAGTCGCTGGCCGTCTCGTACGTCTCGAAGAGGTCCGCCGTGACTTCGTTGACGCGCTCGTCGGTACACTGCGCCGAGAGGACGACCGCCACGAGCAGTTCCAGGCGGTCGCCGTACCGCAACGAGATGGTGCTGTCGGGGTACGCCTCGGTGAGTCGGTCGACGACGACCTCGGCCTGCGCGGATCGCGAGTCGCGGCGGGTTCCCATGGGCTCTCGGTGGGCTGGCGACGGTTTCATACTGTCGGACGTGACTTCACGGGGAAGCGGCGGCGTTCGCCGGTGTCGGCCACCGCTACTTTTATGCGCCGGAGCGACGGCCTCTGGTGCATGAAAGCGACGGCGCTGGCACATCCGATCCAGGGGCTCGTGAAGTACCATGGCATGCGCGACCACGTCGAGCGACGCCCGTACCACGACAGCATCAGCGTCTGCACGGCGCCGAGCCACACCAAGACGACCGTCGAGTTCGACATCGACTACGAGGAGGACACGTACGTCGTCGACGGCGAGGAACTGGCGGGCGAGGCGTTCGACCGACTGGAGCGCGTGGTCGAGCAGGTGCGCTCGCTGTCGGACGCTGCGCACACGGTCTACCCCGTCCGACTGGAGAGCGAGAACAGCTTCCCATCGAACGTCGGCCTGGGATCGTCGGCCTCCGGGTTCGCCGCCGCGGCGATGGCGCTGGCCGAGGCTGCCGAACTCGACCTCTCTCGTCCAGAGATTTCCGCGATCGCCCGCCGCGGCGCGGCGTCGGCGGCGCGGTCGGTCACCGGCGGCTTCTCGCACCTCCACGCGGGCCTCAACGACGAGGACTGTCGCTCGAACCGGATTCCGACGGACCTCGGCGAGAACCTCAAGATGGTGATCGGACTGGTGCCCGCCCACAAGGACACCGACGACGCCCACCGCGAGGCCGAGACGAGCCACATGTTCGACGCCCGGATGGCCCACATTCACGAGCAGTTGCAGACGATGCGAGACGCCCTGCGGGAGAACGACTTCGATCGAGCCTTCGAACTCGCCGAGAAGGACTCCCTGTCGCTGGCGGCGACGACGATGACCGGCGACGCCGGCTGGGTGTACTGGAAGCCCGCGACCCTGGCCATCTTCGAGAAGGTCCGCGAGATGCGCGCCGAAGACGACATCCCCGTGTACTTCTCGACGGACACCGGCGCGACCGTGTACGTCAACACGACCGAGCAACACGCCGACCACGTCAAATCGGAGATCGAGGACGTCGGCGTCAACGCGACCGTCTGGGACGTCGGCGGTCCCGCGCGACTGCTCGAGGAGAGCGAAGCGCTGTTCTGAGACCGGACGACCGCCCTGCGGGCGGCGTCACTCCGTCACCCTCTTTTGGGACGCCCAACACAGGACTGACCGATGGTACTCGGATTCGTGCTCGCCGCCGCGCTGTCGTTCGCGTTTCTGATGATCGCCGCCTACGCCGGGACGCTGCGGGCGCTGGAGGTGTACTTCGACCCCGACGCGGACAGCATCTTCCTCTCGGACGAGGCTGGCCCGCCGGAGCGACGCTGACACGGCGAGCCCGGACGACCCTCCTCACGCGGCCGACCAGAACGCATCCGGACCGTGATCGTCCTGCCAGGCGAACGCGAACAGGCGACGGGCGGGGAGTCGCTCCAGTCGGCGGCCGTCGTCGCTCTCGCCGGTCGCGCCGTCCCAGACCGCCCCGTCGGCGCGGAACGTCCCCTCCGTCGCCCCCGGGTCGAACGCAAGCCCCGGGTTCGCGAAGGCGTGGACGCCGTCGGGCGTGACGAACACCGCGACTTCGTCGCCGCCGACGGTGGCAGTCGCGACGCCGCCGGCGGATGCGAGACGCTCCAGGGGGAACCCCAGCGCCGCGTCGCCGCGTTCGACGCCGAGCACGACCGCCTTCGGGTCGAGGTCCTCGCGGTCCCACTCCCGGCCCCCGCCGGTGCCGCGGTGGGCGTCCAGCCCGAACCCGCTGCCCTCGAAGTAGTCGCGGTAGGGGTCCTCGTCGTACTCGATCGGTTCGGGTTCGTCGCCGGGGCCGGCGGCCTCGCTCTCGCCGCCAGGCCGGACTAGAATCGTCCCCTCGGGCGCGTCGGCACGGAATCGCTCGACGGTCGTCATCGCCGCGGGCAGGACGGTCAGGTCGGCCCCCTCGAGGGGGCCGGCGATGGCCGTCCCCAGCGACTGCTTCCACTCCGACTCTGTCTCGCGGTCGTACAGCACCAGATCGTCGTCGGCCAGTTTGCCGCTCACACCGAACGACAGCACGCGATCGGCGACGACCCGCTCGTAGACCACGGCGCTGCCACACAGCGGGCACCAGGTGACCGCGACGGGGGTCCCGTCCGACGTGGTGGCGTTGACGACTTCGTGGTAGTTCAGGTACCGAACCGGGAACGCCCGTGGCGGGTCGCCGTCGAGGACGACCAGCTCGTCGCCGTCGTCGTGGGGGTAGTCGGCGACCGGTTCGTAGGTCGGGTCGTCGACGCTCGGGATGGCGTCGCGGGGGACGACTTGGCGGACGTTCATGTGCCGCGGTTCGGCGCCCCGTGTCAAAAGCGCCGGGCCGTCGTGTGCCTGCCTCGACCGTCCGCCGCAGGCGAGCGACGGATCACTCCAGGCGGAAGGAGAGTCGCTCCTCGCCGCTGCCCTTCGTCTCGCGGCCGGTCACCGTCGCCGTCCCCAGATCGCCCGTCGAGGTCACATGCGTGCCCGCGCAGGCGGTGCGATCGTACGGAGCTGCGGCCGCGCGGTCGCTGTCGGTCGCCCCCGCCGGGCCGTCGCCGCCCACCTCGACGATGCGCAGCTCCCGGATGGAGTCCGGCAGGAGGTCGATCCGGGTGCGGTCGGTGTCGAGTTCGCGTTCGGCGGCCTCGCGGTCCATCTCGTACCACCGGACGGGCAGCGCGTCGTCGATCAACTCGTTCATCCGGCTCGCGACGTGTTCGCGGTCCTCGTCGGTGAACCGGTCGTACTCGCAGTCGATGCGGGCGCGGTCGGCGTACAGCTGGTTGCCGGTCGTCGGCGCATCGAACTCGTCGAGCAGCAGCGCCGACAGCAGGTGCTGTGCGGTGTGATACCGCATGTGAGCGTGCCGGCGCTCCCAGTTCAGCTCGCACTCCACCGTGGCCCCTTCCGTCGGGAGGTCCGCGCTGTCTTCGGGTTCCAGGTGGTGGTAGATCGTGTCGCGCTTCTGGACGTCGACGACGCGGAACGCCGCCTCGCCGTCGGCGACGCGCAGGCATCCGTGATCGGCAGGTTGGCCGCCGCCCTCGGGGTAGAAGTGGGTGCGGTCGAGCACGAGGCGGTCGTCGAGTCGCCGCGTCACCTGCGCGGTGAACGTCCGGACTGTCGCGTCGTCGAGGTACGCTTGCTCGGTCACGATCGCGCATTCGGGTCCGGTCACACTAAATTTGGGCTGTCGTAACGCTAAAGAGTCGAACACACCTCAGTAGAGGTAACATGAACGTCGGAACTCTACGGGTGATCTTCTGTGGGCGTTGAGATCAAGGAGTCGCGGGTGAGCGAAGCGGAGTTCGAGGAAATGGCCGAGTTCGTGCGGGAGTACCTCGTCGCCAGCGTGCAAAACGAGGACGAGGGCGGGCGGATGCGGTGGTACCCCTGGCACTCCGCGGAGTACCGCTACAACCACATCCGCAACGTGGTCGCGATCGCCACCGAGATCGCGGAGGGAGAGGGCGCCGACGTCGACGTCACACGGGTCGGCGCGCTGTTCCACGACGTGGCGAAACTCGAGGCCGAGCAGGATGTCCACGCCGAGGCGGGCGCCCGCGTCGCCCGTGAGTACCTCCAGTCACGCGGTAACTACCCCGAGTCGTTCGTCGACCAGGTCGCCACCGCCGTCGACGAGCACTCCTACCAGGGCGACGTCCGCGACCTGCCCCTGGAGACGCAGTGTCTCATCGAGGCGGACCTGCTGGACAAGGTGGGAGCCAACGGCGCCGTGCTGATGCTGTTGCGGATGGGCTACGAGTCCCGGACGCACATGGACGCCGCGGACATGGTCGATCGCGTGCTCGAACGCGGGCAGGACCACGCCAGCCGCGTCGAGAGCGAGACCGGCGAGGCCATCGCTCACCGGCGACTCAAGCGCGTCAAGTGGTTCCGGGAGTGGCTGGAGGACGAGGTCGCCGGCATCTAGAGGAGCGTCCCCGCGGCGTCCGCGAGGAAGACGACCCCGAACCCCGCGAGCACCAGGGCGCTGAGCGCCGCGACCGCCGGGGCGAAGGCGTCGACCCGCCGGCCGGCGGCCACCAGCGCCGCCGGGAACCCCGTGATCCAGACGACGATGCCGCCGAAGAAGCCGACCAGCAGCGCGGGGCTGCCCGTCTCGACGACCAGCAGTCCCGCGAGCTCGCTCCCGACGTACGGCGTCTCCGCGAGGACGTCCAGTTGGCCGGGTTCCAGCAGCGCGACGCCGACGGTGAGCCAGAAGACGATCTGGTAGGGGTTCGTCAGCGCGAGGACGAACGCCCGGCGGAACCCACGGCTGTCGGCCTCGGCGTCGGCGAGGAACTGCTCGCTCTCCATGGCCTCCCGGACGGCGTCGTAGGCGAAGTACAGCATCAGCGCGCCCCCGACGCCGACCATCACCGCCTTGACGGTCGGTACCCGCTGGACGACCGTGACCACCCCGAGAAGCGCCAGCACGAAGAAGACGGCGTCGGCGGTCATCGCCCCCAGTCCGGCGACGAACCCCGACAGCCAGCCCCGGACCACGCTCTCCTCGGCGATGATGGCGTTCATCGGGCCCGGCGGCGCCGCCAGCGCCAGTCCGAACACGACGCCCGCGAACGCGGAGGCGATCGGCAAGTCCATCGGCCGAGCACAGCACACGAGACGGCAAAAGGGTGCCCCCTGCGGCAACGGCGACGGACTCGGACGGATGCCGATCGGCGTCGCCCGACGACCCGACACCGCGTCACGCGGCCTCGCGTTCGACGCCCGACGGCCGGACGCGAATCGTGCTCGCGACATCCTCGGGGAGGTGGCGCTCGGTCCCCTCGACGGCGACGGTGACCATCCCGATGGGCGTCACCTCCACCACCTCGACGCTGGTACCGGGCGTGATGCCGACGTCCTGGAGGTAGCGCAGTTCCTCGTCGTCGTGCTCGCGGACCCGCGCGACGACGAGTTCGGTCCCGGAATCGTGGTCGGTCAGCGGCGTCGTGTCGTCCTCGGGGGGCGTGAGGTCGGCGTCGGGGATGGGCGCCCCGTGGGGGTCGACCTCGGGGTCGTCCAGCGCCTGGGCCAGCCGTCGCTCGAACTCCTCGCTGATGTGGTGTTCGAGCACGTCGGCCTCGTCGTGAACCTCGGCCCAGTCGTAGTCGAGGTGCTCGGTCAGGTAGGACTCCAGCAGGCGGTGGTGACGGAGGACCTCCAGCGCGACGGTCTCGCCCTCCTCGGTCAGTTCGACGCCCTTGTACTTCTCGCGGTCGACCAGCCCCCGCTCCTCCAGTTTCTCGATCATGCTGGTGACCGTCGGCGAGGTGACGTCGAGGTGCTCGGCGATGGCGGACGTCGAGACGGGCGAGTCACCGCCGTCCTGGAGGTGATACACCGCTTTGAGATAGTCCTCCATGACGTCGCTGAGCATCGTCACACGCTAGACCGCGACGGGTACTGAATGTGTCGGACCTCGGACTTACCGGTCGTCCGCGGGTTGCCCCCAGTTGCTCACGCCTCGCGACGCAGCGTCCACACCATCTCTCTGCCCCAGCCGTCCAGCGGTTCGCCGTCGAAGCCCCCCTGCACCGACCACTCGTCGAACGGCGACAGCCGCGCCAGCAGTTCGAACTCGTCGCGAGTGAGCAGTTTCAGCGTGTAGGCGCTGTCGGCGACGACCGCGCCGCTCTCGTCGAGCAGGCGCCACTCGCCGCGGGTCCGCAGGGCCACCTCGTCGACGACCTCCTGGCGGGTCTCCAGCGTGTGGGCCTCGCCGTCGACCGTCAACTCGACCGTCTGGACCTCGCCGTAGGCGTCACAGATGACGTCGAGGTTCGGGACGAAGAAGTTCAGCGCACACTCCCCGCCCGGCGCGAGCGCGTCGTGGAACCGCTCCAGCGCCGCGAGCATGTCGTCGACCGTCCGGAGGTGGAGGAACGCCCGGAACGGACAGATCACCAGGTCGTAGGCCCGATCGACCGCGACGCGGGTCATGTCGCCCTGCCACACGTTCGGGTCGAGACCACGCTCGGCCGCGTGATCCCGTAGCACGTCCAACATCCCCGCCGAGAGGTCGAAGCCGTCGGCGTCGACCCCAGCTTCGAGCAGGTCGAGGTAGATGCGGCCGGTGCCACAGCCGGCCTCCAGCACCGGGCCGTCGGCGGCCAGCGCCTGCTCGCGGTAGAACTCCAGATCGCCGACGTCGACATCGTCGCGGTCGTACTGTGCATCGTAGAACGCGGCGACCGCGTCGAAGTGCGCGCGGTCGTCGGGTTTGTCGGGTCGGTCCTCGTCTCGGTCGGTCTCGGTCATGGCCCCGACTGCGCCGGCGGGGACAATGAGCGTTGCCGCCGCGTGTGAGTCGGTGACACCCCTCGGCGTGGCCCGATCAGATACCCTTGCTCATCAGGTGACTGCGGACGACGTCGGCGTCCTTGTTGCCGGTGCCGGTGTTCAGCAGCACGACGGTGTCGTCGGGACCGAACTCGCCGCGCTCGGCCAGTTCCCAGGCGCCGGCGGCGGCGGCGGCGCAGGTCGCCCCCATCTCCAGGCCCTCCGTCTGGGCGACGGCGGCGGCCGACTCCAGAATCTCCTCGTCGGGCACCGCGACGGCGCCGCCGTCGGACTCGCGGATCGCCTCCAGGATCAGCGGGCTCGCGCCTGGGTCGGGAATCTCGATGCCGCCGCAGATGGTGTCCGGCGTCTCCCAGACATCGTGGACGTCTTTCCCCTCATCGTGGGCCTTCACGACCGGCGCACACCCCTCCGACTGGGCGGCGTACAGCGGCAGGTCCTCGTCGACCAGCCCCAGTTGCTGGAGTTCGCGGGCAGCCTTGTGCATCCCGACGAGGCCGACGCCGCCGCCGGTCGGGTAGACGACGGCGTCGGGCGCCTCCCAGTCGAGTTGCTCGTACAGCTCCAATCCCATCGTCTTCTTGCCCTCGTGGCGGTACGGCGTGACGAACGTCTTCACGGAGTACCAGTCGGGGTGGTCGTCCATCGCCTCCGACAGCGCCTCGCCGGCGTCGCCGATTCGTCCACCGACGACGGTCAGGTCGCCGCCGTGGACGTTGACCATCGCCTTGTTCGTGAAGTTCGACCGCGAGGGCAGGTAGACGTGTGCGGTCTGGTCGGCCCGTCCGGCGTAGGCTGCGGCGGCCTGCCCGGCGTTGCCCGCGGAGGACAGCGCCACGTCCTCGGCGCCGTGCTGGGCGGCGGCGGTGACCGCGACGGTCTGGCCGCGGTCCTTGAACGTCCCCGTCGGGTTGCGGCCCTCGTCCTTCAGGAGCACGCGACCGACGCCCATCTCCTCGGCGAGGTCGGGGCACTCGACCAGCGGCGTCGCCCCCTCGTCCATCGACACCGCCCGCTCGCGGGAGAACGGCAGCAGTTCCTCGTAGCGCCACATCGAGTCCCACGCGCGGTCTTCGAACGTCTCGCGGTCGACGTCGAGCGCGTCGAGGTCGTAGGCGGGGTCGAGGATGCCGCCGCAGTCGGGACAGCGGTGGGTGCCCGTCTCGGCGTCGAACCGCTCGCCGCAGTCGACACAGTCCAGTCCGACGAACGCCGCGGTCGTGTCCATGTCTGTATCTGGGGTCCGGTGGGGACAAATACGGTTTGCTCTCGGCAGCGCCGGGGTCCACACCGGAGCGGAAGTCGCCGAAGCACCGGCCGAACCTGCCGCTCGCGGTGGTTTTTGACGGGAAGGGTGCGTACGTGCCAGCGTGGAACCGAGCGCCGTCCGTCGAGAACTGCGGGCACGGGCACAGCAGGTTCGTGCCGAGCTGCACGCCCAGTGGGGGGCCGCGCCCGACCGCGAGCGCGTGCTGGCGGCGCCGTTCGACCGCCCAGAGACGCCCGACGACGCGATTCCGTGGGCCGCGGTCGCGGTCGTCTGCGACGGCGGCGCGGCGCTGTACCTCCGCGAGAGTGGCCACGATCACCTCGACTGGGAACCGCCGGGCGGCCGCGGCGAACCCGGCGAGCGTCCCGCCGACACCGCCCGCCGGGAGGTGCGCGAGGAAACCGGCGTCGAGTGTTCGGTGCGAGAGCTCCTGCTGACCGAGACGCTGTGCTGGGACCACGGCGACGAGGGCGTCTACCCCATCGAGCAGGCGGTGTTCCGCGCCGCCCGCGTCGCCGGGGCCGCCGTGGCGCGCGAACCGAACGTCGAGGTCGTCGCGTGGCATCCCATCGACGACCTCCCGGCGGGCGCGCAGTACGCCGACCTGCTGGGAGCGCCGAGCGACGAGTGAGCGACGACCGACCGCCCGACTCCACAGCGGTTTTGCCCCCCCGAGCCGAACCGCCGGGCATGTCAGCACAGGTCGTCGTCGCCGGCGGCGGACTCGCGGGGCTGGTCGCCGGCGCGCGCCTCGCGGAGGACGGCGCGGACGTGACGCTGTTCGAGCGCCGGGACACCGTCGGCGGCAGGGTCCGCTCGCGGACCGTCGACGGCTACGTCTGCGACCGCGGGTTCCAGGTGCTGTTCCCGTCCTACCCCGCCGCCGAACGTGAACTGGACCTCGACGCACTCGACCTGCGCTCCTTTCGCCCCGGCGCGACGCTGTGTCGCCCCGGCGAGCGCTCGGTGCTGTCCGACCCGCTGCGCGACCCCGGCGCCTTCACCGAGTCGCTGTTCAACCGCGAGGTGAGCCTGAAGGACAAGCTCCTGACGCTCAAACTTCGGCGGGACCTGCGCGGCCGTTCCGAGAGCGACATCTTCTCGGGGCCCGACGAGACCATCCGCGAGTTCCTCCGGGGGTACGGCTTCTCCGAACGCTTCGTCGAGAACTTCGTCGCGCCATTCTACGGCGGCATCACGCTCGACCGCTCGCTGTCGTCGTCGGCGCGCGTGTTCCGCTACACCTTCCGCGAGCTCACCCGCGGGCCCGCCGCCATCCCCGCCGACGGGATGGGGGCGATCACCAGACAGCTGCGCGACCGCGCCGAGAGCGCCGGTGCGACCGTCGAGACCGACCGCGAGGTGACCGCCGTGGGCGACGAACTCGTCGTCGACGGCAAGACCCTGACCCCCGACGCGACCGTGGTCGCCACCGACCCGCCCACCGCTCGCGACCTCACCGGCGTCGAGACCATCCCGACCGAGGCCGAGGGCTGTGTCACGCTGTGGTGTTCGCTCCCCCTGGAGCGAGACATCCCCGGCAATCCCCAGGACCCCCTGGGGTCGGACCGCCGTCTCCTGTTGAACGCCGCCGACGCCGACCCGAACACCGTCGTCTCGCACACCGCCGTCGCCCCCGACCTGGCCCCCGACGGGCGGGCGCTGCTCAGCGCCACCTTCCTGGGCGACCGCGCAGCCGACGACGAGACCCTGCTCGCCGAGACGCGCGCGGCGCTGAACGCCTGGTACCGCCGGCGCTCGTTCGACGACCTCGAACTGGTCGCCGTCGACCGCATCCCGTTCGCGCAGTTCGCCCAGCCACCGGGCGTCCACGAGTCGCTGCCGAGCGTCGACGCCCCCGACGGCGACGTGTACCTCGCCGGCGAGTACACCGAGTGGTCCTCGATCCACGGCGCGATGGAGAGCGGGCGGGCCGCCGCACGGGCGGTGCGCGGGGACTGACCGCCGCACGCTCGGCGAGCGCCGGGCCGCTTAGAGGTGCTCGCGGAGTTTCGACAGCGGCGGGAACGGCAGCGTCTCCTCGCCGGCGGCGTCCCGGACGATCGGTCGGAACCGACCGGGGCGAGCCAACAGCGGCGACTGGAGGTCCCCCGAGCGGGCCCCGTTGACCGCGACGCCGCGGGCGAGCGGCGTGAACGCCGGCAGCGCGAGGACGTCGCTCCCGCGGTAGACGCCGGGGCCGTACAGGAAGCAGGGGTGGCGCTCGCCCTCGATCTCGATGGCGGGGTGGTCGTGGCCGATCACGTATCGCTCGGCGTCGCGCTCGGGTGCCTGGTGACCGTGGCAGACGACGGTACTCTCTCCCAGTTCCAGCTCCGGTTCGATCCGCCCGTCGAAGACCGCGTCCAGCATCGAGTCGTGGTTGCCCGGCGTCACGGCGAACGCCGCGCCGGCCGCGGCGACGCGGTCGGCGATGTCGCTCACGGTCTCGGCGACGCCGTGGGGAACCGTCGAGAAGGCGTGCAGCAGGTCGCCGGCGACGACCACCACGGCGGGGTCGGTCCTGTCCAGCAGGTCGTCGACGCGGCCCAGCAGTTCGCCGCGCTCGTCGACGGGAAACTCGACGTTCGAGGCGCGGGCTCGACCCAGGTGGAGGTCGGCGAGCACCACGGTGTCGGCGTCGGCGAGGTACGCGGCACGCTCGAAGAACGAGAGGTCGTCCGGGGTTGTCACGCGTCTCCGTCGACGGCCGTCCCGCCGTCAGCCACTGCCGGCTGGATGTCGAGTTCCTCCCGGAGGTCGTACTCCGTGCCGGTCAAGACGAACAGCGCCTCCTCGAGGATTGACAGCATCTCCGGCAGCCGGTGGACGACGATCCAGGTGATGCCGACCAGCGCGACCACCGACAGCGTCTGGGAGATCACGCTGTGGGCCACCCAGAAGGAGACGTGCGGCCCCTCGACCCCGGCGGCGGCCCCCGCAACCGACGCGACGGCGTCGTGCTGGAACCACTGCCGGCCGGCGGCGATGGCGACGAACACGTTCCGGACGATGTTCAGCACCCAGATGATGCCCGTCGCCAGGGCGAACGAGCGCAGTTTCCGGCGCAACGGCGCCGCCGTCGCCGCGATGAGACCGGCGAAGATGGCGATGCTGCCGATGCCGGTGCAGGCGTAGATGATGTACGTCGAGAAGCCCGCGAACACGAACTCGTTCTGGTAGCCGTAGATGGGGCCGGTGGTGTACTCCGGGGAGTACCCCAGCGCGGTGATCCCCCAGTACGTCTGGTCCGCGACGGTCTCGATCAGGAGCTTGCGGACCCAGGGAATCGCCTGCGTGGGGAAGTACAGCACGCCCATCACGCCGACGGCCGTCGACAGCGTCAGCAACGACTCCCGACCCTGCAGCAGGAGGTAGCCGGTGTACAGCGACGCAGGGACCGCCACGAGACTGCCGACGCCCTCGATGACGCTCTTGACCTCGAACATGAAGTGGGGAAACACCGACAGCCAGAACACCGCGAAGATGGCCCACGCGCCAGCGGCGACGTACCGTGCGGCCTCCCGGCGGTCGGCCACGACCAGCGCGGTCCCCGTCAGGAAGGCGGCGATGACGACCCACCCGAGCGGGTCCGAGTAGGCTGCGAGAGCGTCCAGCGGGGCCAAGAGGGAACTCACGGGCGAGAACTGGGTCTCTCGGAATAAAATTGTATCGGGTCTGGGCGTCCGCCGGACACCATCGGAACCTGACGGACGACCGGCTCTGGGCCGGCGTTACGGACGGAGCAAACGGCGAGCCCCCAATCCCCGAGTGGGGAACGGTGGTCCCCCAGGACGCCACCGCCCCGCGTCGAAGGAGGGGCTCGCCATGGACGCCTGTGTCGTGAGGTGTAATAAAAACGTCGCTATCCGGAAACCGTACGGCCGGGTCGGCCGTCACTCAAGCGTCTCGCGCACGCCAGCCAGATCGCGCTCGACCGTCGGGCCGTTCCAGCGCTCGTCGAGGTGCTCGACGGCGCGGTCGGCGTCGTCCGCCGCCGCCAGCGCCGCCTCGGCCGCCTCGACCCACGCCGGGAGCAGGTCGCGGTACGCCGACAGCGCTGCGACGGCGTCGGTCCGCGCGCCGAAGTGGGCGTAGCACAGCACCGACGGGTCGGCCTCGAGGAGGCGGTCGACCGTCGCGAGGCTGTCGGCGAGGTCGAAGTCCGGCGGCGGCGTCGACGGGTGCAACTCCCCGGCGACGTACATCCCGGCAGCGTCGGCGGCCAGCAGTGCCCCCGTCCGGCGGCCCAGCAGACAGTACTGGTGGGGGGCGTGGCCCGGCGCGTCGACGACCGACAGCGCCCGGCCGGCGGCGGTGACCGTCTCGCCACCCGTCACCGTCCGGCATCGCTCCGGGGGGACGAGGTCGGGGTCACCGTAGCCGTCGGCGACCGCGCCCATCGCCGCACGGGCACCCGCTACCAGTCGATCCAGCGCCGCCCGGTCGGTGAGGTAGGGCAGGCCGCGCTCGTGGACGACGACCGCGGCGTCGGGGCAGGCCTCGGCGAGCGCCCCTGTCGCGCCCGCGTGGTCGAGGTGAACGTGCGTCGGCAAGAGGTGCGTCACGTCGCCAGGGTCGTACCCGAGCCCCTCGACGGCGTCGAGGACGCGCTCGGCCGCCGGCGCCGCGCCGGGATCGACGACCGCGACCCCGTCGGGGCCTTCGAGGAGGTACGCCGACATCAGCCCCGGCAGGCCGAGCAGTTCCGTGTCGACGGCGTGCAGGCCCGCCACATCGGGGACCGACTCGACGCTCATCGACTCGGAGTGGGGCGGTCGGGCACTTCAGCGTTCGGTCGGGAGCGTTGGCGGAGGGGAAGCGTCGACGGACGACTACAGTCCGTCCAGGGCGTTCTCGACGAACCCGAGAGCGCTCTCGGCCATCTCGCCGGCGTCGCCCGCGACGTCGCCCGCGACATCTGCGGCCCCCTCGGCGGCCTCGGGTGCGGCGTCGACGGCGTCGCCAGCCATGTCCCCGGCGTCGCCCGCGACGTCGCCCGCGGCGTCGGCGGCGCCCTCCGCCATCTCCGCTGCCTCGTCGGGGTTGGTCGCCGCCGCTCCGGCCCCAGCACCGAGTGCGCCCGCTCCGAGCGCCGCGCCAGCCGCGGTCCCCTTGGAGACGCCGTCGCCATCACCGTCGTCGTCGTCCGACGCCGAGGCGGCGTTCTGAGCCCGCTGTCCCTGAGGCTGTCCCTGACCCTGCGCGCGTCGCTGCCCCTGGGGCTGGCCCTGGTGGTGTTGCTGGGGCTGGCCCTGCGGTTGGCCCTGTGGCTGGTGAGCCTGCTGAGCAGCGTTCGGCACACCGCCGCTGGTGACCGCCTGAAGTTCACCGGGGTCGAGCCACACGCCACCGCAGTTGCCGCAGTAGTCGATGACGACGCCGTGAGTCGTCTTCTGCGCCATGTTCACGCCGCACATTGGGCACACGAGTGTTCGGTTGGCTGACATCGTAATCCCATTACAGCGCATGCACGTATCGGAATAAAAAGCCAGCGGCTAGGTGATTGGTGTTCGGCCAGACCGACTCGCGGGGGAGCGGGAAACGGCCAGCCACGTCGCGTAGGCACCGCTTACCCCCGACTTTCCACCACGGAACCATCGCGTCGCGCTCGGGACAGACGACCCGGCGAATGGCTCGGAGACACCGCCGAGGCGGTCCGAGTCGGAGCGCTTTTCTACGACGGTGGCGCCCTCTCGAGGGTGCGCGTCCTGAACTACCTGGAGCTGGCCGGGCCGCTGGAGCGAAGCGGCATCGGCACCGCCGCCGACCAGCAGCGGGCCGCGCTGGCCGCGACGGACGTGGAGGTGGTGACCGACCCGCTGCCGGACCCCGCGCGGGCGCCGTTGCGGGTGCTGCGCGGCGAGCGCGTGCTGGCGGACTACGACGTGGCGCACCTGAACATGATCGGTCCCGCGTCGCTGGCGGTCGCCCGCCACGCGAAGGCCACCGGGCGGCCGCTCGTGTTGCACGCCCACGTCACCCGCGAGGACTTCCGGGACAGCTTCCGATTCTCGAACCACGTCGCCGGCCCACTGGGGGCGTACCTCAAGCGGTTCTACTCGCAGGCCGACCTCGTGCTGTGCCCCAGCGAGTACACGAAGTCCGTCCTGGAGTCGTACCCCGTCGACGCCCCGATCCGCGCCATCTCCAACGGGATCGACCTCGACTCGGTGGCCGGCCACGAGCGGTTCCGCGAGGAGTACCGCGAGCGCTACGACCTCGATGGCTTCGTCGCCTTCGCAGTCGGCAGCGTGTTCGAGCGCAAGGGACTGTCGACGTTCTGTCGCCTCGCGGAAGCGACCGACCACGAGTTCGCCTGGTTCGGCGCCGTCGACGAGGGGCCACAGGCCTCCCGGGAGGTTCGGCGCTGGACGAACGACCCGCCCGACAACGTCACGTTCACCGGGTGGGTCGAGGACAAGCGCGGCGCCTTCGCCGCCGGCGACGCCTTCTGTTTTCCGACCCACGTCGAGAACCAGGGGCTCGTCGTGCTGGAGGCGATGGCCTGCGGCAAGCCCGTCGTCCTCCGGGACATCCCGGTGTTCCGCGAGTACTTCACCGACGGCGAGGACTGCCTGCTGTGTTCGGACCGGGCGGAGTTCGCCGCGGCGCTGGATCGCCTCGCCGACGACCCCGACCTCCGCGAGCGCCTCGCCGAGAACGGCCGGGAGACCGCCCGCGAGCACTCTCTGGACCGCGTCGGTCCGGAACTGGTCGCCCACTACGAGTCGCTGCTGGCCGACAGCGACGGGTACCGCCTCGACTGACGACGCCGTCTCGGTGGGTCGAGGCCCGCGAGCACCCTCCGGCGCGAGCGGAAGTCACATCGCTTAAGAGACTGACCGGCGTTCGTCTGGTACGATGCCCCCGGCAGTCGCCGCGTTCACGGACACCTACCTGCCGACCGTGAACGGCGTCACCTACACCATCAAGTGCTGGCGCGACCGCTGGCGGGACCGGGGCGGGCGGATGGACATCGTCTACCCGCACTCGGAGTACGACCCCGGGCCCGGAGAGTTCCCCGTCCGCAGCGCCGCCTTCCCGTTCTACGAGGGGTACCGTGTGGGTTCGCCGAGCGTCCCCGACGAGGTGACCGACGTCGACGTCGTCCACGCCCACACCGCCTTCTCGCTGGGACTGGGCGCCCTGCGGCTCGCCCGGGACCGCGACGTGCCGCTGGTGGCGACCTACCACACGCCGACCTCGAAGTACACCGACTACTTCACCGATATCGGCCCCATCTCGAACGGCCTCGAACGCCTCAGCGAGGCCTACGAACGGTGGTACCTGAACCGGGTGGACCTCGTGCTGGCGCCGACCGAACCGACCCGGCGGTACCTCCGGGAGACCGTCGGTGTCTCGACGCCCGTCCGGGTGCTCTCGAACGGCGTCGACGTCGAGCGGTTCCACCCGGTCGACGATGGCCCGTTCCGCGAGCGGTACGACCTCGACGGGCCGCTGGTGGGATACACTGGTCGGCACGGCCACGAGAAGCGCCTCCGAGACCTCGTCGAGGCCGCCGCACACCTGGACGCGACGGTCGTATTCGGCGGCGACGGCCCCGCCCGCGAAAAACTGGAGGAGCGAGCGGCGGCGCTGGACGCCGACGTGCGCTTCCTGGGCTTTCTCGACCGCGAGGAGATGTCCGCCTTCTACTCCGCGCTGGACGTGTTCGCGTTCCCCAGTCCCGTCGAAACCCAGGGGCTGGTCGCCATGGAGGCCAATGCCTGCGGGACGCCCGTCGTCGGCGCCGACGACGGCGCGCTCGCCGACACCGTCGAGGACGGTGTCACCGGCTACACCTACGAGACCGGCGACATCGAGGGGCTGGCGCGAGCGGTCGAGCGCGCGCTCGACGAACGAACGGCGCTCTCCGAGCGGTGTCTGGCCCGCCGCGACGCGGTGAGCATCGACCACACCGTCGACGAACTGGTCGGTATCTACACCGAGATGGAGACGCCGCCCTCGGTCTCGAGGTAACCAACGACGACGGTCGCGAGGCCGAGTCCGAGCAACACGCCCGCTGTGAGGAGGTACGCGATCCCCAGCGGCGGCGCCGCCTCCGCGGCGGGCTCTGCGAGTGCGACTGCGGCGACACCCGGACCCAGCGCCACGAGCGCCCGCTTGGCGGTTCGGCGCGGTAGGTCGTACAGCGCCTTCACGACGAGCAGCGCAGTCAGCGACACGGTGCTGGCCGTACGAAATCCGGATAAAAAACGTTTTGGCCGCAGTTCGACGGTCACCAGCCGAAACGAACCCCTGGACGGGGTTTCGAACCCGGACGCAGAGGGGTCAGACAGGTTACGCCCACAGTTTGTCGGCGAGCGCACCCGTCGGGTTCCCGGACGAAGCAGAGAATGAACCGTCTCAGTCGTCTTCGAGCGCGTCGGCGATGCGCTTCAGTGCGCGAGTCTGGTCGCGGAGTTCGTCGCGCATCTGTCGAATCTCGCGGACGAGTTCCTCGTTGTCGGCGCCGCCCTCCTCGCCGCGGGGACCGCCGGGACCGCCGGGACCGCCACCCATACCGCCCGGGCCGCCGCCGGGGCCGCCGCCCATCATGCCGGACATCATCTGCGCGAACGGGTTGCCGCCACCGCCGCCGCCCATCCCGCCCGGACCGCCGCCAGGGCCGCCACCCATCATCTCTTCCATGCGCTCGGAGCGCTCCTCGTCGCCCTCCTCGGCGCGCTTCTCCCGAATCTCCTCGACGCGCTCGCGGAACGACTTCTCCTCGTCGCCCTCGCCGTCACCGTCTGCGTCGGTCTCCGCTGCCTCTCGCTCCGCGTCCTCGTTGTCGTCGGTCATACCTCCGCGTTCCCGTCGCGGCCCGAAAAGGGTTGTCCTCGCCGCCGACCGAACGCCCTTGTCCCGCGCGGGCGACGACGGGGAGGATGTCCGACACGACGCTCCGCCTGGCCACCGACGAGGACCTGCGCGTCGTCGAACGACTGCTGGACGACGCGGGACTGCCGACCACGGACTGCCGTGCCGACGACGTCACCCTGTACCTCGCCACCCGCGAGGACGAGGTGGTCGGCGCCGGCGGCCTCGAACGCCACGGCGACGCCGGCCTCCTTCGCTCGGTCGTCGTGGCCCCGGACCGGCGCGGCGAGGGGCACGGCGCGGCCGTCGTCGACGGCCTGGAGACCCGCGCTCGCGAGGCCGGCGCCGAGACGCTGTTCCTCCTGACGACGACCGCCGCCGACTTCTTCGCCGCACGGGGCTACGAGCGAACCGACCACGAGGTCGTGCCGGAGCCGATCGCGGCGACCGCGGAGTTCTCGGAACTGTGCCCGGACGCGGCGACGTGCCTGCGAAAGCGGCTGTGAGCTGAGCGTGCCAACGAGAGCAGCCTCGCGGTTGCGGTAGCGGTGAGTCAGCGCAGCACCCGCGCGAGCGAACGGCGTTCGCTCGCGCGGCTTTTTTTATTGAAGTTTTTTAGCCGAGGGGTTCGCGCGAAGCGCGGACCCGAGGCTAAAAAAGTTCATGAGTGGAACGGACGACCGAGGTGGCCCGGCGTTCCGACCCGGGGAATCCCGTTTGCCTCCTCCACCCCGCGACCCCACGAGCGACGGGTGTCCGACGGTGGGCTGCTCGCTTCCGCGCCTGACCCGGTGCCGCCGACCAACCGCGGGGGACCACCCCTGCAGGTGGCACCCGCGGACCGCCGCCCCCGTGGGACGAGGCTTCTCCGTTGGCTCCCGAGGCCCGGCCCGGTCTGACCGGACGTCCTCGGCGTTCGGTCCCCGCTCAAGACCGTAGTGCGGGCGAGGAGCAGGGCCTAACTGCCCGACCTAGTCCGACCCGACTGTACCGCCGCGACTCTTAAGGGCCTTTCGGATCGCCGAGGAAAATCGGCCGAGGGAACCGGGGCGCTGGCGGCCGCCGTGTGACCGCCGAGGGGCCGCCGCGCTCCCGGCAAACTGTGAGAAGAACTCGTATCAGCCCCGCAGGACGCCCAGCGCGTCGGCGTACCACAGCGCGCTGGCCGGGAGGACCGCGCTGGTGGCGACGAGCACCCACCGCAGCGTCGGGAGCCACGTCGCGGAGGTGCTCTGTGCGATCTCGGCGTCGGCGGTCAGCGCCCACGCCAGCGCGGCCACGGTCGTCACGAGCCCGAGCACGAGCGTCGCGCCGGCGATGGTGTCCGGTTCGGTTCGCCCCTGCCGGCCCGCCGCGAACGCGACCAGCGAGATGCTGGCGAACAGTCCGATCACGTTCGGCCCGACGACCCCGCTGCCGTAGTACAGTCCGAGCGCACCCGCGTCCTGGCCGGAGACCGCGACGTACGGGACCAGGACGACGACGCCCGTCGCGAGTGCGCCGAGGATGCCGAGCGTCGGCGCCTGCCGCAACCCGTTCATGCCCGGGAGTCCGGACGCCACCCGCAAAAGGGCGACGTTGTCGGCGGCAGGAGACGGACCGCCACGGCGCCCGGAGGGGTCCGGACGTGTCGCGTCGGCGGGTGCCGCCCACGACGCCCGCGAACAGAGCACAAGACACAACTCCCGAGGTCGCCACCTGTCGACCATGGGACTCGGTTCGACCGCGAAGAAGGTCCAGAAACTCGCCGAAAGGGCCGAACAGCTGTACGCACAACTCCAGGACGTCCGCGAGCGCATGAGCGGGCTCGAGGAGTCCGCCAAGACCACCGAGGAGCGCGTCCAGCGCATCGAGCGCGAACTCGAGGGGCAGCGCGCGCTGCTGGTCGCGCTCGCCGAGGAGCAGGGGCTCGACCCCGACCGCGTGCTCGCGGAGTCGGCGATCACCGACGCGGACGGCGAGAGCGAGAGTGAGGGCCAAGCGGGCGGCGATGGCGCTGACGGCGAGGCAAATTCCGCCGGAACCGACGACCGATAACAAGACCTAACAGCGGGGCCGACCGACCGTTCGGTGATGACGACACACCGCGAGCCGCTCGACTCGGTCGTCGAGACCGTCGGCGAGACCCCCCTCGTGCGGGTGCAGGCGTCGCCCGACGAGGTGCCGGTGTACGCGAAGCTCGAGTCGTTCAACCCCGGTGCCAGCATCAAGGACCGCATTGGGAAGTACATGCTCCGGCGGATGCTCGACGAGGGCGACCTCGAACCCGGCGGGACGGTGATCGAACCGACCGCGGGCAACACGGGCATCGGCTTCGCCGTCGCGGCCAACCAGATGGACGTCCAGGCGATGTTCGTCGTGCCCGAGCGGTTCTCCGTCGAGAAACAGCAGTTGATGCGGGCGCTCGACGCCGAGGTGATCAACACCCCAACCGACGGCGGCATCGCCCAGGCCATCGAGCGCGCCCACGAACTGGCCGAGGAGCTGGACGGCGCGGTCGTCCCCCAGCAGTTCCGCAACCCGCTCAACGCCGAGGCTCACTACGAGACGACCGGGCCCGAGGTGTACGACGCCCTGGACGGCGAGGTCGGCGCCGTCGTCGCCGGCTGTGGCACCGGCGGGACGCTGATGGGGATGGCACGGTACCTCCGCGAGCAGGAGTCGGAGACCGTCGTCGTCGCCGTCGAACCGGCGGGGTCGATGTACGGTGAGTTCTTCGACGAGGACCCCGAGGAGGGCGAGTACAAGACCGAGGGCATCGGCACCCACGACACCTCCTCGAACGAGCTGTTCGACCCCGAACTCGTCGACGACCTCGTCTCGATCCCCGACGAAGACACCCACGCCGAGATGCAGCGGCTGGCCGCGGAGGAGGGCCAGCTGGTCGCCTCCTCGGCGGCCGCAAACAGCCTCGCCGCCCGTGACGTCGCCGAGCGCATCCGCGACGGCGACCTGGACGCTCCCCACGAAAGCGTCGTCACCGTGTTCGCCGACTCCTCGGAGCGGTACCTCTCGAAGGGCGTGTACCGCTCCTACGAGGAGTGGGAGGGATAGGTGCTCCGCCGGAGCGACCTCCGGGTGGGCCTCTCGATCGCCCGCGTCGAACTGCTCCGGAGCCTCCGGACCGTCCTGGGCGACCGCCGCCGCGTCGCCAGCGGCATCGTCGTCGCCGCCGTCGTCGCCCTGCCGTACCTCGGGGTCCTCGGCGCCGTCCACGACGCCGGCGCCAGGGTCGCCGCCGGCGACGATAGCCTCGTGACCGCGCTCCGGGGCGCATTCCCCGCGACGCTGGGCGGGTTGATCCTGCTGGCGACCGTCCAGCGCGTCGCCGAGTCGTCCGTGCCCGACGGCGCCGAACTCCTGCTGACCGCCGCCCGGACGCCCGCGGTCGTGCTCGGCGAACTGCTGTCGGCGACGGCGACGCTGTACGCCACCCTCGCGGTGTTGCTCGGCCCCGGACTCGTGGCGTTCGCCCTCGGCGCGAACTCGCCGGCGACGGTCCCGGTCGCGCTCGCGGCGGCGCTGCCGGTGGTCGCGTTCGCCGCGACCGTCGGGTACCTGCTGGCGCTGTCCGGCGCGGTGCTGGGCCGACGGCTCCCGCACGTCACGGGGCTGAAGTTCGGCGCCTACGTCGGCGGGATGGTGCTGGTCGGGCTCTCGGGGCCGCTGCTCGCGGAGTACGCCGAGTCGGGTGCGGCGGGACCGCTCGAGCGAATCGCGGCGGTCCCGGTGACCGACTACGCGCTGCTCGCGCTTTTGGGGACGCCCGCCGGCGTCGTCTCGCTCGCCGGCGTCGCGACGGGGCTGGGGCTGTGCCTGGTGACAGTCGGCGGCATCCTCGCGGCGCCGCGGCTGGCCGCGCACCTCTGGTTCACCGATGTCGGGAGCGGCAGGGGGGCCGTCACCGAGCGGTACGCCGACGTGCCGCGATTCTTCGCCGCGACGCCGAGCCTGCGGGTCGCCTGGCGGTACCTCCTGCTCGCCCGTCGTGCTCCCCGTCGACTCGTCCACCTCACCGTCTTCCTGTTCATGCTGTTCCCGCTGACCGGCGTCGTCGTCGCGGACCCGGGCCTGGTACCGGCGGTCGCCAGCGGGACGGCCGTGGTGCTCGGCGCCCTGCTGTCTGGCGCCGCGTTCGGGCTGAACCCGCTGGGCGACGAGGGCGACGTGCTTCCGGCGCTGATCGTCACCGGCGTCGGCGGGCGACGACTGGTCCGCGGGCGCCTGCTCGCGGGGCTGTCGGTGGGTCTGCCGCTGGCCGTCCTCGGGGCGGTCGGGCTGTGGCTTACGCTCGCCCTCCGCGCCCGCATCGGTCTCGGGCTGCTCGCCGGCGTCGGGCCGGTGTCGGTCGCGGCGGGCTGTGTCGCGCTGGGGATGGGCACGGCGGTGCCGAAGTTCGAGACAGAGGAGATATTCGGCGTCGAGACGGTCCACCCCTCGCGCATCCCGCTGTTGCTGTACGTCTACGGCGGCCTCGTCGCGGTCCCGCTCGGCATCGCGCTGGTGGCGCTGCCACTCGACACCGTCGACCGGACGGTGCACCTCGCCGCGCTGAGCGCCTACGCCGTCGTCGTCGGCGGGCTCGCGGTCGGCGGCTACGTCTACGCCGTCCGGCGGGTCGACCGCTACGCCGAGTGACCGTGTGACTGACCGGGGGACTTTTTCGCCAGCGCGACGCCACGGGCGGTAGCGATGACCGACGACGCGACGCTGGCCGGCGACGGGTGGCCCGCCCGAGCGCCCCTCGCGCTGACCGCGGGGCTGACCGTCCTCGCCGTCGAAGCCGTCTCGCTGACCGTGACGCGAGTGTACGGGCTGAACGTCTCGGTCACCGGGCCGACGGTGACGACGCTGCTGGTCGCGGGACTGGTGACCGCCTGGAGCCTCCCGGTGGCCCGGACGGCCCCGCGGCGGCTGTGGTTCGGCGCGCTGGCGGTGCTGCTCGGCGGCGTGGCGGCGGCAGCCACCGGCGGCTTCCTCGGCGCGCTCGGCGGCGTCGCCGTGGCGACCGCCGCGACGCCGCCGCTGGTCGCGCTGGTGGCCGCGCTCCGGGACCGGGCCGCCGTCGGCGTCGCCGGCGGGCTCCTCGTCGTCGTCGGCCTGCGCCTCTGGCTCCGGACCGCGCCGCCGTGGGCGACCCTCGCCGGGAGCCTCGCGCTGTCGACGCTGGCGCTGTGGACGGTCGGACTCGCGCTGGTGCTCGACCGCCGGGACGCGCTCCCGACCCTCGACGGCCCGCTCGACGTCGCGGCGGGACCGCTGTGGGCCACGCTGGTCGCCGCCGCCACGGTCCTCGCCGTCCCCGGCTTCTTGATCCGCTGGTCGCCGCGCCCCCGCGTGGCCACCGCCGCGCTTGCGGTCGCGGGGCTGGTCGCCGGGGTCGTCCTCGTCGTGTGGCGGGGCGGGGCGACCCGCCGCGGCGCCGTCGGGGCCGGGGCGGCGTACGTCCTCGGCTGTGGCGGGTTGCTGGCGCTGGAGGGGCCGCCGGCGGCTGTCGCGGTCGGACTGGCGACGTTCGGCGCGGTCGGACTGCTCGCGGTCGGCTGTCGGCGCCGCCACCCGCGCTCGCGGCGCCGGGTCGCCGCCGGCCTGGCCGCGGCGCAGGTCGCCGTCGTCGGCGCGGCGTTCCTGTTCGTCGTCGCCGCGAACTGGGCCTTCTTCCCCGCCGCCCTGGGCGAGCCGTTGCGCGGAACCGCCACCGAGCTCCTGCTGGCGACGCTGCTGGTCCTCCCCGTCACCGCCGCCGCTGGCCGACGCGAGCGGCCGCCGACCGCGAGCGAGGACCGCGATCGGCCGGACCCGGACCGCCGGGGGGCGCTGGCCGCGGTCGCCGCGGGCGCGCTGGGGTTGGCGGGACTCGCACGGCCGGCCGTCCCGGTCGACGCCGACGACGACGGGACGCTGACGGTGACGACGTACAACGTCCACCAGTTCCTCGACGGCCGCGGCGAGGACTGGAACCTGACGGCGGTGCGCTCGGTGCTCGCCGAGAGCGACGCCGACGTCGTCGGCCTCCAGGAGTCCGAGGGCGGGCGGCTCACCTCCGGCGGGGTCGACGGCGTCGGCTGGCTGGCCGCCGAACTGGGCTACTGGCCCTGCCGCGGCCCGCCGACCGGCGCGCTCACCTACGGCGTCGCCCTGCTGTCGCGGTACCCCATCCGCGACTCCCGGGTCGTCTACCCACCCGTCCACCGCTCGCCGCCCCGCCCGTTCCTCGTCGCGACCGTCGCCGCCCCCGATGGCGACGTCCCGGTCGTCGTCGCGCACCTCCAGACGAAACAGGCGGTGCTGGGCGAGCGGCGAAGCGAGCGCGCGGTCGCCGCGCAGGTCGCACAGGCCGACGCCGTCGTCGACGCGGCCGCGGACCCGCGGGCGGTCGTCCTCGGGGACTTCAACTCCCGGCCCGGCGACGCCGCTTACGAGCGGCTGGCCGACTCGCTGACCGACGCCTGGGCCGGCGCCCGCCCCGACGCCGACGGGGACACCTACGCCGCGGGCGACCCGACCAAGCGCATCGACCATGTGTTCGTCGGGTCGGCGTGGAATCCGACCGACGCCGCCGTCTCGGTCGGTCCCGCCGCCTCGGACCACCGCGCGCTCACCGTCGACCTGACCCGCCGGGAGTGACCGGTTCCCGGGCCGACCGGCGAGCCCACTTCAACGGACGGCCAGGTTCGTGCCAACGCTTACCGCGCTGGCGGTCCCCGTCGAGAGTGTGCAGATCACAGGCGTCAGCCAGCACCACTGCTCGTACCCGCTGGGGGACACCTTCGAACCCAACTGGATTCCCGGGTACCCGCAGGGGAGCCACGAACTCGAACTGTTCGAGGTCGAGACCGACGCGGGGATCACCGGCGTCTGCGCCAGCCCCAGCTTCGCCGGCGGCGTCGACTACGCCGACCCGCTGGCGCTGTTCCTCGTCGGACAGGACCCCCACGACGTCCGCGGGATTCGGCGCCGCCTGGACAGCGTCGACCTCGTCGGCCCGCGGCCGTGGCACATCGAACTCGCGCTGTGGGACGTGATCGGGAAAGACGGCGGCAAGCCGGTCCACGAACTGCTCGGCGGGACCGCCGCGCCGATCCGCGCCTACGCCAGCGCCGGGAAAGTTGGGACCGCCGAGGAGCGCGTCGAGTACGTCGAAGACCGGGTCGCCGAGGGGTTCGAGGCCGTGAAACTCCGGGTCGCAGAACCCGAGGACATCGAGATCGTCCGTGCGGTGCGCGAGGCGTTCCCCGACCTGACGCTGATGGTCGACGCCAACCGCGGCTGGGCGGTCCGGGCGATGGCGGCCGAGCGCGAGTGGGCCTACGGCGAGGCGCTGCGGGTCGCCCGCGAACTGGAGTCGCTGGGCGGGATCGAGTGGTTCGAGGAGCCGCTCCCGCGACACGGCCTCGACGGGTACGCTCGGCTGCGCGCCGAGACCGACGTCCCCATCGCCGGCGGCGAACTGACCGGCGGCCCCGAGGCGCCGAACCGCCTGCTCGACGCCGGCGCCGTCGACGTGCTCCAGCCGGACGCCGCGATGGTCACCGGAATCCGCAAGGCCGTCGCGGTCGCCGAACGGGCCGACGACGCCGGCGTCGAGTTCGTCCCCCACACCTGGACCAACGGCATCGGCCTGGCGGCGAACCTCCACGTCATGGCCGCCGTCGACGCCGACTGGTGCGAGTACCCGATCGAACCGCCCTGGACCCCCGAGGCGCGGGACTTCGTCCTGAGCAGCCCCATCGAGCACGACGACGGCCACGTCAGTCCGCCCGAGGACCCGGGCCTGGGCGTCCAGCTGGACCGCGATCACCTGCCCGACGACTGAGCCAACGACATGACCACGACCGACACCACCGACGCGACCGACCTGCCCGAGGAACTGCTGGAGAGACACCGCCGCATCGCCGGGGAGGTCGTCTCCGAGGAGGCGTACGGCCACCTGATCGGCGGCGAGTGGGTCACCGGCGACGGCGAGTCCGCCCCGGCACGCGACGCGACGACCGGCGAGCGACTGGCGACGGTGCGACGCGGGACCGCGAGGGAGGTCGACCGCGCCGTCGCCGCGGCCGAAGATGCGCTGGACGGCGCGTGGGGAAACAAGTCGCCCCGCCAGCGCTCTGATCTCCTCCGGGAGGTCGCCGAGCGACTCGACGGCCGCGACACCGAGATCGCCCGCCTGGACACCCTGGAGGTGGGCAAGCCGAACATGCACTCGCTGTTCGTCGACACCACCGTCCTCGTCGAGACGCTGCGGTACTTCGCGGCGCTTTCCCGCACCGCCGACGACGGCCGGCGGCCCCCGACCGACGCGGACAAGCACGTCTACACCCGCCGGGAGCCGTACGGCGTCGTCGGCTGCATCGGCGCCTGGAACTTCCCCGCGATGTTCGTCGCCTGGAAGCTCGGTCCCGCGCTGGCGGCGGGCAACGCCGTCGTGTACAAGCCGTCCTCGCGGGCCAGCCTCTCGACGCTGGAGGTCGCCCGCACGTTCGACGCCGTCCTGCCGCCCGGCGCGGTCAACGTCGTCACCGGGTCGGGGAGCGAGGTCGGTGACGCGCTCACCCGCCACCCCGACGTGCGGAAGGTGAGCCTGACCGGCGGCCAGGCCGCCGGCCAGAAGGCGATGGAGAACGCCGCGCCGCGGGCCGCGCCCGTCTCGCTGGAGCTGGGCGGCAAGAGCCCCGTGATCGTGTTCCCCGACGCCGACCTGGAGAGCGCCGTCGAGAGCGTCCTCGTGGGCATCTTCTTCAACCAGGGCCAGCAGTGTACCGCCGGCTCGCGGCTGTTCTGCCACGAGTCCATCGCCGAGGAGTTCCTGGAGCGACTGGTCGAGCGCACCGGCGAGCTGAGCGTCGGCGACCCGCTGGCCCCGACGACCGACATCGGCCCGATGGTCGACGCCGACCACGCCCGTAGCGTCGAGGGCTACGTCGAGGAGGCGCTGGCGGGGGGCGCGACCGCCCGGTACCGCGGCGACGTGCCCGAGGACCTTGTGGCGGCGCCGTACGTGCCGCCGACGATCCTCACCGACGTCGGCGACGACGACGCCGTCGTCCGCGAGGAAGTGTTCGGCCCCGTGCTGTCGGTCATGGAGTGGTCCGACCGCGAGGAGGTGCTCCGGCGGGCCAACGACACCGAGTACGGCCTGGCGGCGGGCGTGTTCACCGACGACGTCGAGACCGCCCACGAGACCGCCGCCGAGATCGAGGCCGGCACCGTCTGGGTGAACACGTACAACGACCTGTTCGAACCTGCGCCGCACGGCGGCGTCAAGGCCAGCGGCATCGGCCGCGAGCTGTCCGAGGAAGCGCTCGACGACTACCGCGAGACCAAGACCGTCACGCTGAGCCTGGGTGAGAGCCCGACGCTGTGAGCCCGCGCTCCGACCACCGCCGACGAACCGCACGCCAACTACCCACACACTGACGCCACCCCACCACGAACCACCACCCATGTCCACCGACACCACGACCGACGACCCGGAGGCACAGAGCGAACAGATGCGCGCCGTGGTCTTCCAGGGCGCCGAACAGACGATGGAAATCGAGCAGGTCGACCGTCCGACCGCCGACGACGACGAGGTCGTCGTCGAGACCGAGGCCTGCGGCATCTGTCGGTCGGACTGGCACGCCTGGCGGGGCGACTGGGAGTGGATCGGCGTGATGCCCACGCCCGGCCTCGTGTTCGGCCACGAACCCGCCGGCCGCGTCGTCGAGGTCGGCGACGACGTCGACCGCCTGTCCGTCGGCGACCGCGTCACCAACCCGTTCAACCTCGGCGACGGCACCTGCCACCACTGTCGCACCGGCCGGACGAACCTCTGTGAGAAATCCGTCCCGATGGGGTTCGTCCCGTTCCAGAAGGGCGCGTTCGCCGAGTACTACACCGTCCGCGAGGCCGACCACAACGCCGTCGTGCTGCCCGACGGCGTCGACCCCGTCGACGTGGCGGGCCTGGGCTGTCGGTTCGCGACGGCCTTCCACGGCCTGCTGCACCGCGTCGAGGTCGAACCCGGCGAGTGGGTCGCGATCCACGGCTGTGGCGGCGTCGGCCTCTCGGCGGTCCACGTCGCCGACGCCGTCGGCGCGAACGTCATCGCCGTCGACCTCGACGAAGACAAGCTCGACCGCGCCCGCGAACTCGGCGCCGACCGCACCGTCGACGTGACCAGCGTCGCTGACGTCCCGCAGGCGGTCAAGAAACACACGGAGGGCAGCCGCGGCGCGGACGTCTCCGTCGACGCGCTGGGGGTCGCGGAGACCTGCAAGAACGCCGTGAACTCGCTGGGCAAGGCCGGCAGACACCTCCAGATCGGGATGACCACCGCCGAGGAGGGCGGCGAGGTGTCCCTGCCCGTCGACACGATGGTCACCGACGAGCGGGAGTTCTACGGTGCTTACGGGATGCCCCCCGTCGAGTACGACGAGATTTTCTCGATGATGGAGACCGGCAAGCTCGATCCGAGCCTGGTCGTCGGCGAGACGGTGTCGCTGGCGGAGGTGCCCGGGGTCGTCGAGTCGCTGGGCGACTACGACACGCTGGGTATCCCGGTCTGTACGGAGTTCTAGGCGGGCGGTCGGGGTGCGTGACGCCCGCCGGGCAGGTGGTGCTCGTGGTGTCCCACGTCCTCGTCGCGGTGCCGCTGGTCGCGGCGCTGCTCGGCGTCGGCGCGCCGTCATCGCGTGGCCCGACTTAAACGGACGACTCACGCCGGGAGAACCGATACCACGGTGGCGCCCGAAGCGGGGCCATGGCGATCGCACTCCCGAGCGAGGCCGACGACTGGATCGACGCCTGGCAGACCCAGCTGAACGACTCCGCGGCGTACACCGAGGCCGGCGCCGGTTGGGGCACCGACTTCGACGGCTCCTTTCTGTTCGTGATTCGGCCGGACGACACCTACGACGGCGACGCCGTCCACCTGTACGTCGACCTCGTCGACGGCGAGTGTATCGAGGCCCGCGCCGTCGAGAGCGAGGACGCCGTCGAGTACGGGTTCGCCTACCGCGGCGACTACGCCGACTGGAAGGCGCTGATCCACGGCGAGGTCGGCGCCGTCGAAGGGATGATGGACGGCACGTTCGACCTGGAGGGCGACATGCAGAAGGTCCTGCAGTACAGCGACGCCGCGGTGGCGATGACCGAGAACGCCGCCGCCGTCGACACCGACTTCGAGTACTGAGAGCGCGGCTATCACCGGTCGGTCTCGGTAACCCCGACGTTCAGAGACACGACCCTGGCCTGCACGGGCCACCGCGGGGTGGGACTGGAAGGGGCCGAGTGCTCGCCGCCGGTGACGAAGTAAGCACCGCAACGAACGGAGTGAGTGAGGAGCACAGCGAGTCAGCGGCGACGAGCCCGAGGGGGCTTCCGAGGCGGTCGCGTCGTTGCTGTCGGAAGTAGCGGACGTGTCCAAACAGTAACGCCGGCGGACGGCAGAGATTAGTAGCCGCCCGTTCCAGATTCAGGGGATGCGGGTCGCACGACTCCACCTCGCGCCCGAAGCGGGGGCGTTCCCGGGCGTCGACCGCGCCATCGCGGCAACCCCGGGGCTGCGGCGGGAGGCCCTGCTGAACATGGAGTGGCTGGCCGACGGCTCCCACGCGCTGCTGTACCGCGTCGGCGGTGGGCCCCCGGAGCGACTGCAGGGGGTCCTCGACGACCACGAGGAGGTGCTGGGGACGGATGTCGTCCCGACCGGCGACGAGCAGGTGGCGTTCGTCCACGTCCGCGAGCGGGCGGCGCTGGCGGAACTGCTCGCCATCGCGGAGGCCCACGCGCTGGTTCTGGACCCGCCGTTCCCGTTCACCGACGAGGGCGTCCGCGTCAGCGTCGTCGGCGCCGAGTCGGCGCTGCAGGACGCCTACACGGAGATCGCCGGCGCCGTCCCCGTCTCCGTCACCGTCGAGGGAGTCGGCGAGTACGAGGCCGGCGGCGGGCCGCTCGCGCGGTTGACCGAGCGCCAGCGGACGGCCATCGAGACGGCCCATCGACTGGGGTTCTACGAGACGCCGCGAGCGGTCTCCTACGAGGACATCGCCGCGGAGCTGGACTGCGCGCCGACGACCGCCAACGAGCTGTTGCGCCGCGCGGAAGCGCGGCTCGTCGACGCGCTGCTTCGGTGATCAGCCACAGAGCCGTCCGTGTTCGACCTTCATACAGCGGTCCTCGACGACGACGACGCCAGCGTCCTCGGCGCGGTCGGTCGCTTCCCGGTCGCGGATATCGAGTTGGGTCCACAGCGCGGTCACGTCCTCGCGGGCCAGCACCTCGTCGACGATGCCGGACAGCTCCTCGCTCGGGCGGAACACGTCGACGACATCGATCGGGCCCTCGACGGCCGACAGCGAGTCGACTACCTCGCGACCGAATATCTCGTCGGCGTGGGGGTTGACGGGCACGATGTCGTAGCCGTGTTCCAGCAGGTACTTCGGGATGTCGTGGGCCGCCTTCCCGGCCGTGCTCGAACAGCCGACGACCGCGATGCGGTCCAGTCCAAGCACCTCGCGAACCTCCGCGTCGCTCTGGACGGGCATGTGTGAAGAGAGGCGACCGGCGGGCAAAAGTGTGTGGTCGGGAGTGCGGGACAAACGATAAACCGCCAGCCGGCGGACCTACACGTATGGTGGTCCAGACCGAGCACGACGACGCGACCTGGTACGAGTGCGAGGCGTGTGGGCTGCTGTTCGACGCGGAGTCCGACGCCAAACAGCACGAGAAGAACTGCGACGCAGAGGAACCGTCTTACATCCAGTGACCGGCCACGCCGCGTCCGACTACGTCAGCGCCGCTCGCGGTGCTCGCGGGCCAGTTCCTCGGCCCGTTCGCGGGAGGGGGTCGCCTCCCAGCGCACCTGTTCGGCCGACCCGTAGGCCAGCGCCGACTTCAGTTCGTCCCGGAGGACGCCCGCGCCGACCTCGGTGACTTCGCCGTCGACGCCGAGTTCGTACACGCCGTAGCGTTCGGGGGCGCGCCCGACAGTCGCGCGGTCGAGATCGCGCCAGGACTGCTGGAGCGGCATCGGATCACACCAGTTCGTACGACTGCTCGCTGACCTCGTCCTCCGCGAACACGAACACGCGACCGCGGGCGACCTCGGGGTCGGCCTCGACGTGGACGGCGTGATCCGCCGCGGAGACGGTGACGCCGGGGAACAGGGCCTCCGAGTCGCCGTCGGGGACCAGCACCCGGCCGACGCCGCTGTCCTCGAGGATGGAGTCGGCGGTCTTGCGGTCGTTGACGTAGGTCATCACCCCCTCGGTCTCGGTCGGGTCGGTCACCAGCACCTGGACGTGCTTGCCCGGCGCGGTCTGCACCGACCCCTCGCGCTTCTCGGGGGCGCCGTGGTAGAACACCTCCCGGCCGTCGGTGTACTCGACGAGGATACCTCCCTCCTGCAGTTCGATCGAGAGCGTGTCCGGCGAGATGTTGCTGCGGTCGACCATGGTGGCCCGTTCCGGGCCGCCGGGCAAAAGGCGTCCGATCACCTGGCGACCGCCCGCCCGCCCGTGCCGGAACCGCCAACCGTAAGTGCGTCCTTGGCAACGGTTCGCACATGGAGGGACGGGCCGTCGCCCCCGCCGCCGGGACCGTGTTGAACGCGCTGGCGACCGGCACGGGGTCGGCGTTCGCCATCGACCTGGAGACGACCGCCGAAGTGCGGCTGGACCCCGAGCGAGCGGGCGTCGAGGGGGTCGTCGTCGACCACCCCGACGCCGACACCGCGCTGATCGAGCGCTGCGTCGAGCGGGTCGTCGCGCGGTTCGGCGACGGCGAGGGCGGTCGGGTCGAGACCGACAGCGAGGTCCCGATGGCCGCCGGACTCAAGTCTTCCAGCGCCGCCGCGAACGCCACGGTGCTGGCCGCCCTCGACGCCCTCGAGGTGCCCGTCGGTTCCGACGGACAGCTCGATCGCCTGGACGCCTGTCGCATCGGCGTCGAAGCCGCCCGCGAGACGGGCGTCACCGTCACCGGCGCGTTCGACGACGCCAGCGCCTCGATGCTGGGCGGCGTCACCGTCACCGACAACGACGCCGACGAGCTGCTCGCCCGCGAGGCCGTCGACTGGTCGGTGCTCGTCTGGACGCCGCCCGAACGGGCGTTCAGCGCCGACGCCGACGTCGACGCCTGCCGACGGGTCGCCCCCGTCGCCGAGCACGTCGCCGAGTTGGCGCTGGAGGGTCGGTACGGCCTGGCGATGACGCTCAACGGCCTGGCCTTCACCGCCGCCCTGGAGTTCCCCGCCGCCCCCCTGCTGACCGCCCTCGGGCCCGCCGACGGTGCCTCGCTGTCGGGCACCGGACCGAGCTACGTGGCGGTCGGCGAGCGCACCGCTCTCGAATCGCTGCGAGCCGACTGGAGTCAACGAGATGGTACGACATGGCTGACGACGACACGGACCGACGGCACCCGGACGAGATGAGTCTGGAGGAACTGCGCGACGAGATCGAGACGATCGACCGCGAACTCGTCGAACTGATCGCCCGGCGCACCTACGTCGCCGACACCATCGCGGGGGTCAAGGAGCGTCGGGACCTGCCGACGACCGACGAGGCACAGGAGCAGGCGGTGATGGACCGCGCCGGTGAGAACGCCGAGCGGTTCGACGTCGATTCGAACCTCGTGAAGGCGATCTTCCGGCTGTTGATCGAGCTAAACAAGGTCGAACAGCGCGAACAGCGGTGACCGTCGATCCGACACTGCGCGCCGCGAGGCCCGCGGACGCGGAGGCGATCCTAGTGGTCCACGTCGCCGCGATCGTCGCCCACGGCCCGTCGGCCGACACCGACAGACAGGTCGCGGCGTGGGCGGCGAAGACAGACGGAACGGACAGGTACGACGACGCCGTCGCGGACGCGACGACAGAATCGAAGTGGAGTCGGTGTGGATGGAACGGGGTCTCTGAGCCGGATCGACCGCAGGTCGCTCGCCTGCCTCTCCCCAGCGCCCCTGGTCGCTGTCGACCACCGTCGTCGTCACCGGCGACGTAGTCGTCGTCGGAGCTGTTGCGGCACCGTCGTCCCTCGACGGTCGTACCGTGTGGTGAATCGGACGCAACCGACCGACGACGTTCGCCGAGCCGCCCGTTGACCAAGTTTTATGAAGCTTGTGGCCGTTGGGGATAACGACTCAGGATGTCGATGGAGTGCACTCGCTGCGGCCAGGCGATAACCGACGACGACGCCAGGTACCGGCAGCGAACCCCCCAGGGGACCGACGAACACTACTGCTCGCTGAACTGCCTGACGAACACCGACGAGTACGACGAGGCCGCGGTACAGAATCGGCTGTTCGACGCGATTCCGGCTGAGTGATCGCCGGAGAACTCACCGACCACTTTTCGCCGCCGCCAGCGGTTCTGGAAGCGACGGCGCTCCGTCGAACTCCCCGGCCATCGACGCCAGCGCCTCGTCGAGGTCCACCTCCGAGGCCGCGTCGCCGTCGCCGACCCCGACCGAGGACAGCACCGCCTCGACGCTCTCGTCGGCGACGACCCGCGTCGGCCCACCGCCGATCGCGGCGGCGGACCCGGTCGGCTCGGCGTCTACTGGCCCGGTCGCCTCGCGCTCGACCGCATCGAAGGCGTCGGAGAGCGCCGCCGCGTCGCGCCCGAGATCGCCGGTGACCGTCGCCACGATGTCGTCGACCCCCTCGCCGACCGTGCGGGTCGGGCCGCCGCCGACCGTCGCAGTCGGCCCTGACGAGTCGGCCGCCTCCTCGTCGTCCAGCACCGACGACAGGTCCGCCAGCAACCGGTCGACGGCCGCCGTCTCGACCCGCGGACCCGGATTCGGGGACTCGTGACGCCCCTCGCCGAGCGTCGCCGGATCGACGGGCGTCTCGACGGTCGGTGCCGCCACCGTCTCGCTCGTCGCCGCGACGCCGTCGGCCGTCGTCCCGACCCCACCGCCGTCGGTCGCCGGGGCGTAGGCCCGGGCCCGACCCTCGAGGAAAGCCCGGGGCTGGTCGGCACACAGCAGCGCCCGCCCGAACACCGACAGCCGGACGCCCAGCCGCTCCTGGAGGTCCGTCAGGCGACGCTCGGGCAGCAGCGCGAGTCGCCACACGTCCTCGCGCTCGCTCAACAGCACCAGCGTCAGGCCGGTGCCGTCCAGCAGGTCCCGGTCGACCGCGCCGGCGACCGCCGGAAGCGAATCCCCGTCTGGCAGCGCGGCGGGCAGCGACAGCGTCGTCGACCGAGTCTCACCGGCGGCGTCTTCGGCCTCGACGGTGACCGGGTCCTCGCCGCGCACCGACAGCGTGCAGTCGTAGCGTTCGAGGGCCTCGCTCAACGCGTCCGCCGCGGTCGCGAGGTCGTGGTCGCGCGGACACTCGATCCCGCGATCGGATCGCGCGACGGACTCGTGCAGCAGGTCGTACAGTCGACGGTCGCTCGTGTCCGACAGCGTCTCCGACAGCGCCGCGACCGGATCGGAGCCACTCGCCCCGTAGCGGTCCGCGACGTCCGACGGCGGGACCCCCATCGCCCGCAGCACATGGACGCACTCGCCCACGCGGTCGGCCGTCGTTCTCTCTGACATGTTACCTCCGAATCTTTCGTCGTCTGTATTAAATTTAACCCACGAAAGATTCCGGATGCAAAAAGTGGGCGCGAGCGACGATTCGCATCCACAACCGACCTGAAGTTCCGCGTTCACTCCGGGCGCGGAGCGGGCAGCGCGCGGTGTCGGCGCGGGGGCACGAGGAAGTTGCCGCGGTGGGTCGTGAACACGTACTCCAGGATGCCGTTGTTCACGCGCTGGCGGATGGCGGGGTTGTCCGTCAGGTCGGCGCCGTTCATCGCTCGACGGACCTCCTCGAAGGCCGTGATCCCCCGCTGGAGCGAGGGGAAGTGGAGGCTCGCGACGTCGTCGTCGGTCGATTCGATGTGACGACGCAGCAGACGGACGTTCCCATCCTCGTCGCGGTTCGCGCGGGCGGCCTTCTGGGCGTGGCCGACCCGGCCGAACTCACGAGCGTGGCTCTCGATGTCGTCGAGGAACCGGTCGATGCCGCTGTCGTCACCGAGGTTCTCGCCGACACCCTCGATCAGGTCCTCGGCGTCGTGGCCGGGGCTGAACAGCTCCTGGACGCGCTCGCCGTAGTCCTGCTCGACGTACCAGTCGTCCAGTCGCTGGCGGAGATTCGCGACGTGCTTGGTCGTGCCGCCGGCGAACGGGCCCTGCTGGATGGTCACATGGTCCTCGGTGGCCTGGTTGCCGGCGAAGCCGGCCTTGAACCCCATGAACAGCGGCGACGCCTCCGGGACGTGGTCGCCCTCGGGGATACCCGCCAGCCCGTCGGCGCGCTCGGCGGGCATCCCCGGGCCGAAGAAGCCGGTCCGGCGGTCGTCGACCGAAAGCGCCGCGGTCAGCGGCGTCTCGACGTCCTCGCCGTTGACAGTCTCGCGCTCGCCAGTCAGTCCCTCCTCGGCGGCCAACACCGCGTCGGCGCGGTCGCTGGCGAGGTGGATCAGGGCGTCTTGCTCGTCGAAGGTGGGGTCCTCGAACGACGACAGCTTTCGTGGGCGTGGCAAGTCGACGGAGTCGGGCAGCGAGGCGTCGTATCGGTCGAAGTACGCCGGCGAGTACGCGATCGAGTGGATCAGCCCGGCGGGCGAGCGCTCGAACGCCCGATCCAGCGTCGCCAACGCCGACTCGACGGCCGCGCGGTCGTCCTCGCCGGGCGGGCCGTCGCCGGGCAGCGTGCAGTACAGCAGCGTCTGGTGGCGCGGCAACACGACGTTGCCCCCGTCGTCCCGCGAGAGGGCGTCGTTCCACCCGTGCTGTCGGGTCGGCAGCGTCGACGGATCGTCGACACCCGAGGGGATCGGCTCGGCGTCGTCGAACCGGTCCAGGCAGGCCGACAGCGCGCTCGCGCCGCCGATGGCGACCGCCGCCTTCACGAACGTCCGGCGGTCGACGGCGTGGTGGGGGTCGAGTGTGTCCGGGTCCCAGGCGGAGGGCATACCCGACGCTCGGAGTTCCTCGTCAAAGGCGGTTGCGGTGGCGGCTCACGCCCGGCGCCGGGCCGCGGCGCCCAGCGCCACCGCCGCCAGCGCCGCGAGCGCGGCCCACGTCCCGAATCCAGGGGTGTCGCCCTCGGATTCGGCGGTCGCGGTGTCGCTCGCCGACGCGGTCGTCGGCCGGTCGGTCCCGCCCGCGGTCGTCGGCACGGGGGTGTTGATCGACCAATCGTCCTCGGAGGCGTTCCCGACCTCCATCGAGAACAGCGTCCGGACGGCGTCGTCGCCGACGGTCACCGCCTCGCCGTCGACGGTGACGGTTACCCACAGTCTGGCGCTACCGTTCTCGCCCAACGACTCGAAGTACGCCTCGTCGAGGGGCACCGCCACCTCGTCGTGGCGGCCCGCCGACAGCGACCGCTCCCCGAGACGCTCGCCGACCGTCAGCTCCTCCGTGGCAGCGTGGACCACGACAGCCCCGTCGTCGGGCATCGTGACCGGGCCGACCGTGACCCGGGGTTCGGCGACCGTCTGGCCGTCGAACTGCTGGGCGGCGACGTGAGCTCCCCGGTCGCCGACCTGGACGGTGAACGTCGCGACCGCGGTGCCGGTCGCGGGCGAGCGCAGCAGGGTGTCCGTCTCGGGGTCGAACTCGTCGTCGCCGTCGTCGTTGTGCAGCGCCGCGTGGACCGTCGTCGGGCCGTCGCGACCCTCCCAGTACGAGCGATCCGTCTCGACGGTGACCGCGCGGTGGTAGCCGCCCTCCAGTCGGGTCGTGCCGATCACCTCGCCGAGTCGGCCGTCGTCGTCCGCGCGGATCACCAGGTAGGCGCCGTCGATGGCGAACAGCGACTCGACGAGCACCTCGCCGTCCGCGACGACCTGGGCGTCGGCGCTGACGTGGTTGCCGTGCAGCGCCGCTGCGTCCGCCGCACCGTCCGCTGGCGACGGGGCGGCGCCGCCCGCAGTCGCCGCGCCGGCGGCGAGCAGACAGAGCAGCCCGACGACCGCAACCGCCCGGGCCGCGACACGGCGCGGCCCCGTCACAGTTCCACCGTCACCGGCGGCATCCGGAGGAACGCCTCCTCGTAGCCCTCGTGGCGGGCCACCTGCGGCGGCGTGTCCACCGTGATCGTCAGTCGATCGCCCTCGCCGGCGTCGGGCACCGTCGCGCCGTAGTGGTAGTCGAGATTCGGGTCCAGCGTCCGCTCGAACGTCGGTTCGGCGACGGTCTCGCCGTCGCGCTCGACGGTCCCCGACAGCGCCATCGACGGCACCACGAGCCCGTTGTACCGCGTCCGGGCCGACACCGCGAGGTAGGTGTCGTCGGCAATCTGTCCCCCGTCGGGCAGGGTCGTGACGACGAACTCACAGTCGTTGCTCCGCAAGGGGTCGCCGTCTGGCGTCCCCGTGCGGACGCGCCCGGGCAAGGCGTCGGGGGCGGGCGCGACCCCGACGGGCACCCCGCCCATCGACATCGGCTCGACAGCGCCGGGCTGGCCCGACTGCTCGATGTCGCGTGCGGCCAGTTGCTGGCGGAAGTCGTCGTCGAACGGCAGCGTCACCGTCGTCGAGGCGCCGTCCTCGAACCGCCCCGCGAACGCGCCAGTCGTCTGGGCGGCGGTCCCGCCGATCCGGACGTCGACGGCGTACTCGCCGTCACCGTCGAGCCCGAAGTTGCCGCCGTAGTGGTACCCCATCCGCTGGGACAGCATCTCGTAGATCGTCTCCTGGCTCACGAGGTCGCCGTCGCGGGTGAGTTTCACGTCGACGCCGACCTCCGGCACCTGGGTCTCCGTCTCGGGGTCCCAGACGTTGACCATCAGGTGGAGGTCGTGATCGTCGGTCTGTGGGTTCGCTGTCGTCTCGGCGTTGGTCACCGTCCAGAAGCGGTGTGGCACCGCGGCGGTCACCAGCAGTTCGTACGGGCCGGCCGAGGTCCGGCCGATCCGCGCGGTCTGCTCGCGGAACGGCTGGACGTAGACTCCCCGGAGGTCGCCGGGGGCGGCCGTCGGCGGTGCGGTCGTGGTCGGGTCAGCGTCCCCGTCGCTGTTGGACCCGTCCGATCCGTCGGTGCAGCCGGCGAGCATGGAGGGCAAGAGCCCGGCGCCGGCGCCGAGCAGGTGGCGGCGTCGCATCGCCGTGCGCTACGGACCCACAGTTCAAGGCGATTGCGGTCCGGGCGTCGTCGCCCACCCCCGGAGGACGGGCGCTCCGCCCAGCGGCGTCGGACGGGCGTCTGACGAGTCTTGAAGTGAGTGAGTGTCCAGTGAACGCACATGACGACACCCGGGAGGAGGGGTCGATGAGCGACACCGAACGGATCACCGTCGGCGAGACCACCGACGGCGAGGCGTTCTCGTTGCCCGTCATCGACGTGTTGACCGGCCGCGGGTTCGCGACCGGGAAATCAGGGGCTGGGAAGTCGAACACCGTCAGCGTCGTCATCGAGGAGCTGCTGGAGGCTGGCTTCCCGACGATGATCGTCGACACCGACGGCGAGTACTACGGCCTCAAGGAGGAGTACGAACTGCTGCACGCCGGCGCCGACGAGGAGTGCGACGTCCAGATCGAACCGGAACACGCCGAGCGGATGGCGACACTGGCCCTGGAGGAGAACGTCCCGATCATCCTCGACGTGTCGGGGTATCTGGACGCCGACGCCGCCAGCGACCTGATCCGCGAGACCGCCCGGCACCTGTTCGCCAAGGAGAAGAAGTTGAAGAAGCCGTTCCTGCTGGTCGTCGAGGAGGTCCACGAGTACATCCCCGAGGGCGGCGGCCTGGACGACACCGGGCGGATGTTGATCCAGATCGGCAAGCGCGGCCGCAAGCACGGCCTGGGCATCGTCGGCATCTCCCAGCGACCCGCCGACGTCAAGAAGGACTTCATCACGCAGGCGAACTGGCTGGTCTGGCACCGCCTCACCTGGGAGAACGACACCAAGGTCGTCGGGCGCATCCTCGGCGACGAGTACGAGCGACGCGTCTCCGACCTCCCGAACGGGCGGGCGTTCGTCCAGACCGACTGGGCCGAGGCCGACGTCCAGGAGGTGCAGTTCCGCGAGAAGCGCACCTTCGACGCCGGCGCCACGCCCGGGTTGGAGGACTTCGAGCGGCCGGACCTCAAGAGCGTCAGCGACGACCTCGTCGCCGACCTGGAGGAGATCAGCGACCGGAGGGACGACGAACGCGAGCGCATCGCCAGCCTCGAACGCGAACTCCAGGAGCGGGAGGCCCGCATCGAGGACCTCGAAGAGGAACTCTCCTCCGCACAGGACGTCAGCGAGGCCGCCCGCCAGATGGCCGCCGCGCTGACCGGCGACGTCGACCTCGACCGCTCGGCCCTGGAGGAGCGCGTGATGGAGAAAGACCGGGAGATCAGCGAACTGCGCGGCGAGGTCTCGGACCTCGAGGCCGAACGCGACCGCCTCCAGCGGAAGGTCGACACCCTGGAGTCGGAACTGGACCGCCCCGGCGAGACCGAACTGGACACGTTCGCCGAGTACGAGGCTCGCATCGAGGAACTGGAAGCCGAGTTGACCGACCGCGAGGAACGGATCGCCACCCTGGAGGCCGAACTCGAGGACCGTGAGGCCGACCTCGCGGCCGCCGAGACCGCCGTCCGCGAACGGGAGAGCGAGATCGAACGCCTCCGCGAGCGCCTGGAGGCCCGGAGCGAGGCTGGCGACGCCGAGACCGCCGAGGCCGCCGCGGAAGAGGCAGGCGACGACGCGACCGTTGCCGCGGACGACGCGAGCGCGCGGACCACCGACGAGTCCGCACGATCCGGCGACCCCGGACAGTCCGGGGACGCCCCATCCGACGAGGCCAGCGAGGCCGCGGAGCCGACACCGAGCGCAGACGCCGCCCCGACCCAGACGGCGCCGGGCGATCCCGTCGAGGTCGAGACCGACCCCGACGACGACGCGGTGTTGCTCGAAGACGGCCCCGACCGCTCGACGACCGCGGAGACGACCGACACGGACGACGACCCCGCGGCGGAGGCGGACGTCGCCACCGACGAGGACGCAGAGATTCTGACGACCGCCGACCCCGGGGCCGACGGCGACGCCGACCAGGAGACCGTCGCGGCGGCGGTCCAGCAGGTCGACGAGGACGACGGCGACACCGACGAGGGCGTCGAACTCATCGAGGACGACGAGACGGAGTCACCGTCGGTGCCCGACGACGCGACGCTGGTCGACATGGTGCTCGCCGACCCGGTGACCGAGCGCATCCTGATGGCCTACCGCGAGGCCCGGTGCAACGAACGGCACACCTGGCAGGTCGTCTCGGCGCTGGCGACGGCGGCGCCGCTGTCGGTCGCGGAGATTCAGCCACACACCGACGCCGGCGAGAGCAACGTCCGGGACCTGCTGACCGAACTGCGCCGCCTGTCGCTGGTGGTCCGCCACGACGACGCGACCTACGAACTCGACCGGGCGGCCATCGAGCGACTCATCGAGAACCCCACCCGCGTCGACGGGTTCGACGACCCCGAGTACGTCCAGCGACTCGACTGACCCCGCTCAGTACGGCAGCGTGAGGTACTCCCGCGGGACCGCGTTCCGCGCGGTCACCAGCGGGTCGACGACCTGGCTCACCTCCAGCCCGCCGACGAGGCTGGCGAAGGTGTAGGCCTCCGTCGTCGAGTACCCCCCGACGGCCGCGAGCAGGTCCACCAGATCGCGGTGGGCCAGTTCGACGGCCTCGTCGAGCGTCTCGGCGCTGGCGAGCGTCTTCACCCTCTCCTCGGTCGCCAGCAGCGGGCGGCCCGTCGCCACCGGCGGGTCCGAGACCACCGACACCGTCAGGTCGATCTCGACGGCGATCTCGGCACCCGTCCCGCACATCTCGCCGTCGGCCATCGCGGCCTTGGCGTCGCCCATCGCGAGCATCGCCCCCTCCTGGAACACCGGGAAGTACGCCGTCGTCCCCGCGGTCACGTCGGTCGTGTCGAGGTTGCCGCCGTGGGGCCCGGCGTCAGCGTCGGCACCGCTTCCGTCTCGGTCGCGACGCCGATGGTACCGATCACCGGGTCGACGGGCACCGCCGTCCCCTGGAAGTCGATCGTCTCCGCCGCCTCGTCGACCGGCGTCGTCCGGGTGAACGGGTGCTCGACGTCGTCGTGGTCCTGCAGGAGACCGAACCCGGGCGTCGTCACGACCCGCCCGCGATCCTCTGCCAGCCGAACCGCCTCGATCTCGACCGCCAGCAGGTCTCCCGGCTCCGCGCCCTCGACCGCGATTGGCCCGGTCGCGGCGTTGACCTCCTCGGGGATCGACTCCAGCAGGTCGTCGTCGGACTGGATCGTCCCCTCCAGGCTGTCGACGGTCTCGACGGTCAGCGACTCGCCGTCGGTCGCGGTGTACACCGACTCCATCTCCGGGGTGAACTCGTAGACGTGGCCGTCCTCGGGCGTGATGCGGTGGCGTGCCATGGTCGGCACTGGACGGGGCGCGTGCAAAAAGCCACGCCCCGCGGCGAACGGCGCCACGCCAACCGTTTTCAGTCCCCGCTCCAACGATCGGACATGGCAGAAGTCGATCCCGACACCCTGTTGCCGACCGACCGAATGCGAACGCGTGCCGTCGACGGCGAGGTGACCCAGATTCACCGCGGACACCAGTACGTCGACGAGGGCGACACGTTCAGCGTCGACGGCACCGAGTTCGAGGTCGTCGCCGTCGAGGAGCGCCGACTCGGCGACCTCACCGACGCGGACGCCCGTGCGGAGGGCGCCCGCGACCTCGAACACTATCGCGAGATGCTGAACCAGGCGCACGATCACTTCGAGTGGGACGACGACGCCGACGTCGTCTGTCACCGCTTCGAGCGCCGGGACTGATCGCGACGCCGGGCGGCAACCTGGATCGCCCATCAACTACATACCGTATCCGCGGGCAACTGGTACCGATGCACCGAGCAGCAGCGACCGTGCTCGTCGCGCTCGTGGTGGCGTTGGCGGGCTGTGGCGGCGCCACAACGGAGACGACCGCCCCGGACCGCGACACCGCAGACGCGACCGAACCCGCCACGACGACCACACCATCCCCGAACCCCACGACGACCGACTCCGCGACACCGGCGACGACAACACCACCCCCGAGCGACGAGGGGCTCCCCGTCGACCGGCTGGCCTGGGTCAACGAGTCCGGGATCGACACCACCGCGCTGTTTCGTGCACACACGTTCACCGTCACCAACGCGAGCAGTTACACGACCAGCCGGACGCTGGTGCTCGAGGAACGCGGCGGCGACGCCGAGAACGTGCGAATGGCGACGTTGCGAGCCTCCCAGACGCAGGACCGGGCGCTGGTCAACAGGACCCGCCGGTCGACGACCGCGGACGGAAGCGACACCGAGACGAGCGCCGAGTACCGGACCGTCACCGACGACGGCGACGTCGTGTACGTCCGGACCCAGGTCGGCGGCGAGGTGAACTACCGGGTGCTGGAGGACCCCTACCGGTCGTTCGACACGTTCTACGACCAGGCGACGCTGTACGAGCAGCTCAGGCTCGTCGAGTCGTTCGCCTTCGAGTTCGACCGGACCGTCACCGTCGACGGGCGACCCGCGTACCGGTTCACCGCCGACTCCTTCCGCGCCGACCCCCCGAGCGAGAACGCGACCGACCCCACAGCCACGCTTGTGGTCGACGACCGCGGCGTCATCCGTTCGCTGTCGTTCTCCTACGACACCGTCTCCGGCGGGACCCCGGCCACCTTCTCGCTCACGTTCGAGACCCGCGACCTGGGCGAGACGACCGTGAGCGCCCCCGACTGGCTCGACGACGCCGACGCCAACGCCAGCGGCCGTGTCGCTCCGGGCGTCCGGAGCGCTCCGTCGGCCGCCACCGTCGACCGCTCGGGACCGGTGCCCGCGCTCGCGTCCTCTGCCGTCGGACCTGCTCTGGTGGCGCTCGGAGAATCACACGGGTGACCGCGGCGTCGGGCGCTCGCAACCGCCCGTCGAGTCCGCCCACCCTCAGTGGAGCATGTCCAGCAGGAAAATCGAGAGGAAGCCGACGAAAAACAGCGTCGTCGACACGGGCGTCTCCGGGACCTTCGCGGCTTTCACCAGCAGTTCCTCCGTGACGAGATACAGCAGCGCCGCTGAGCCGAAGGCGAGGATGATTGCGATTGGTGCGCCGGTCACGCCCTCCAGCGCGAGGACGCCGACGGTCACCCCCGAGGCGAGCAACAGCCCGAACGCCGCCGGCACGGCGAGTTTCTTCGCCGTCGCCGTCCCCTCAGGCAGCGCGATGACGCCTGCGACCCCGAGAAACAACACCTCGATGGCCAGCGCCACCGCGATGATGATGCCCGTGTCCGGGTTGTCGAGGAAGGCGACGCCGATCAACACGCCGTCGATGAGCATGTCGATGCCGACGGTGATCAGCAGCCCCGAGGCGCTGGCGAACTGGCCCCCGACGTCGCGCTTCTCGAGGAGTTTGCTCAGCCGATGAATCCCCAGCATCGTCGCGACGCCGATGGCGAACCCCAGCACCACGACCTCGGGCGCTCGCCCGTGGACATCGGGCAACAGCTCGGCGGCGACGGCGGCGAACACCACGCCGGCCGCGAAATGTTGGACGTTGCTCTCCATCTGTGGCCCTGGCGGGCGATAGACCGCGATCAGGCCGCCGAGCAGGGCGGCCACGACCGCGAGCGCCGTGTACGACAGCGCCTGCGTCAACACCATGCCGATGTCCTGCGACCGGTCCATCAAGAAGCTGATCGTCTGCCCACGACCAGCGGCGCCGCCGAAGTCACGCGGTCGCCATCCGAACCGACCCCACGTGGCGGGAGCGAGTCGTCGGCACGCTCACGTTCGCGTCGCCGATCCCCTCCATGGGGCGTACCTGTCGCTGGCGTGTTTGCTCGCGGGAGGAGAGCCGGTGGAGAGGATTCTGAACTACGCCGGCTGCTCGCGACGCTCGCCGCTGTCCGGTTCAAATCCCACGTCGCCTTCCGCTCCTCACGTCTGTTCGTTGCAGGAAGCCGGTGGAGGGATTTGAACCCTCGACGCGCCGAGGCACGCCGTACCTCGCCGCTACCGCCGGTCCCTACGCGGCCGCGTCGGAGCCCAATGGCCTACACCAAGGTCAGCAATGGAACTCAAGCAAACTCCACCCAGAGACGCCAAGAGTCGATACCTGACTCGAAAGGAATCCCATGTCAGCGAGAAGACGCGCTACAATTACAACACGGCCCTCAAACGGTTCGTAGAGTACCTCGATACCCAGAACATCGAGGACATGAGGGAAGTAGACAGCGACGAGATCGCCCGTTTCGAGGCGTGGCGGTTGGAGGATGTCAAGCCGATCACGGCCCGGAACGACATGCGAACGGTCAAGAACTTCATCCAGTTCTGCGAGTCCATTCAGGCAGTCCCTCGCGGTCTCCACGAACTCGTGCAGATCACGAAGGTCTCCGAGGAGGACGAAATCTGTGACGACGTCCTTACACGGCAAGAAGCGACGGCCATCCTCGACCGTCTCTCGAAGTATGACTACGCGAGCCTACGCCACGTCATCGTTCTAATCCTCTGGAAAACAGGGATGCGGCTTGGCGGACTGCGGACCCTCGACGTCGGCGACTTTGACGAGGGGCGTCCGGCGATCGAACTTCGACACAGGCCGGAGACTGGAACACCACTCAAGCGGAAAGCAAAGAGCGAGCGCGACGTGCTGATCACTCCTGAAGTGGCTGAAGTTCTGTCCGACTATATCTCCGACAAGCGTCCGGATGTGACCGACGATCACGGACGGGAGCCGTTAGTCGCTACCGACTACGGACGTGCGGCGCGGACGACGATCACGAAGCACATCTATCTCTCAACCAGCCCGTGCTTCTACAACGGCGGGAAGTGCCCCTTCGACCGGGATCGCGAGACCTGTGAAGCGACTCAATGGGGCCACGCATCCAAGTGCCCCGGTTCGGTCAGCCCCCATGCACTCCGACGGGGGTACGTAACGGCGGCCCGCAATGCTGGACAGCCCAAAGATGTGACCGGGGAGCGAGTCAATATGAGCGGGAAGATTCTGGAGAAGCACTACGACAAGGGGTCTTATGACGAGAAGGCCGAACGTCGGAAAGACCACCTGAGGGACATATAAGCCAGAATCTCCCTTTCTGAAGCCTTCAATTCTCGTATTATTCTAATACATGCCTCAAGAGGCGGGTCTCAAACCCAGAAGACGGCTTCTGCTGGATGGCTGCGTAGGGGGTTGATGACAGAACGTTGGGAACATTTATATACCCGTATGAGGACGATATGGAGGGTACAGTCCCCCTTGAGGATTCTCCGTTCCTCCATCCAATAGCAGCAGGATAGTCCGGGCGGGAAGCGGCCTTCTCGCCTGTGTTGACGTACCACTTCGAATCATGAGCAACGCAACTACTGACAAGTCTACGAGTCGCACGACTACTGACCACATTCCTTGTGTCCGATACGGATTTTCCGATGACTCGGATAAGGCCCGACAAGCACCGAGGCTCAAGTCTATCTACGAAAGTATCCCAGATGATGCAAAGACAGCCAGCCCCATCTATCTCCTCACTCCCGACGAATACAGGCGACAGTGCGAGATAAAAAACGGGTGGGCAATCCCGGGAGAGAGTTGCATCGCCAATGCTCTCCAGAACGATTGTGAGGCCCGTGACGGGGTTCTTTACCCAGTGTATATGGAGAGCGATACGTTCCCAAAGAACGACGCAGGGACGCTGCTGGAGTGGTTCAGCGAGTTCCTACAGGGTGAGTTGGAGCTGTCTCCGGAGAGTTGTACGTACTACTTCTCGGGAAATCGGTCAATCCACGTTCATGTCCCACGGCTCATCTCTGGGGAGCAGGACTTGACTCGGTTCAAGAAGCGAGCGAAGGCCTACTGTGAGGAGAACGATGCGGACCTCGACCTCGGCATCTACTCCCGGAAGCGCCAGTTCCGTCTCCCCGGCGTCGTCCATCAGAAGACACGATTGCCGAAGGTTCAAATCGAACCGGAGTGGGACCACGACCAGATAATCGCTGCTGCCACCGGCCCACAGCGCCCAATGCCGGACACGTTCGCTGATGTATTAGAGGCGACCTTCGGGCCAGGGCCCGGACTCGGTGAGTCTGGAGTGGCGAGAAGGCGGCGTGATGAATCCGACCTGCTTGAGAGGATTAGCGGCGATGAGTCAATCCTGTCGTTTGCCTCCGAAACTCCGTCATCTATTGCAACTCCATTAGTTGAACAGCGGGATCCTCCCAAGTCTGAATCAGAACGCCGGCTATGGGGGCCGTACAACCACAAGGAGTTCTCTCCTTATGCCCACGCGGGGACGGGCAATGGTCGAAGCATGGCTGCCATTCGCGTCCTTGGCGGTGCGTTCGCCAGGAAGGGGGTTCGGTCGGAGACGACCCTTGTCCCGGCGTACTTCTATGGCGCTCACGGCTGCCGTGGAAAGGAGTTCACGATGTACGATACCTATGCGCCGCTCCAGGTGTCAGAACCCGATTACGCGAAGTGGGAGTTCGATCAGGGCGACACCGTCGTCGTCATTGGCGGCAAGAGTGGTCGGTCACGGCTCCTTGAGGTAGACACGACAACGGCGGTCGTCATGGGTCGCCTTCTCCATCCAGAGGAAGGCTGCCGGCGGGATGCGCTGACGTACCTCGAAAACAGGGGCTTCAATACCGGCTCGTCAGGGCGGGCCAGTACGGAAGAGTCGAAGGCTGCGAGAAGGCGCGCCGACTTTGAGCAGGTACTACCCGTTGACGACCCGTCGGTTTCCCCGGCTGCTCGGTTGCAGTGGAGGGCCGAACAAGAAGGGATTCAGACACTCGGACACGGCGAGAAGCAACAAGTGGGCTTCCGGCTGTTGACGAAGTACGACTGGGACCCGGTTTGGAAGTGGTTTCAGGACCAGTTTGGTGACGACTTCAAACCCGGGGTGACATGGCGGCAACTGAAGTCCGTGGTCGAGGCGTATTCCGACCAGCGAACCCATGTGGAGGTTCCCCCCCAGCCATGAAGCGGAATCAAAAGTTCGAGACCGCTACGGGATACGCCTTCATCGACTACTCCTATGTCGCCTCTATTGATCCCCCCTCGGAACACGGGGCCCGCCACTTCGGTCTCTGTGGTCGATCTGAGGGGGCCCTCAATGGATGGTTGGACCAGGGTGTCCCCTAACTGGGAGTGGGTACCGGGTTCCCCCTGTCTCCTGTAATAGTAGTACGGAACCGGACCGCACCCAATATTACTGTTGCGAGAACCACCAGACTGAGGCCTGGTGAACTATTGGAATGGCTGATATGCTTATAAAGGGTTTCTGCTGGTGATGCGCCTCGATAACGAGATCGGGCCACCCTAAACCGTCGAGTACGGGACGGCCGAACGCGATAGAGCCACCCCTTCGCGCGTGAGGAGTTACCAAAATTTCCGCGCCGGCTAACCACATATTTCGGGTTCCGAATTCGACTGGTGTCAAAACTGGGTCATTCGGCTGGGGCTGGTCGCCACCAGACAACGGCCAGCCCGCCGATGCTCTTCTTCCGAATGTCGCCACCCTGGCTCGCTCAGTACAGAGGGTGTCCTCCTCACTCTGGGTCTTGAACCCGAAACTCCGAAGCGAGATACGGCTCAGTAAAAAGCAGCACAAGCCTGTACCGTCCCGGGTCGAGGTCCTCTTTTACAACTTCCGTCCGTGATTCCAACGCAGATTCTGTCAGGGTGACTTCTTCAGTGTGACTTGCTCCAGCAGCAAGGGAACTGCCGCAACCTCCGAATCCCTCAGCAGACGTGAATATCATATCGCGCCATTCGTCATCTCGGAACGTTTGTAACGTCCACGGACTGCCGCAGCCCAACGAAATGCTGGTATCGCTGGTGTTCGTTGCCGTGTACTCGAATGTTCCTCCAAGCGCTACCGTATCCGTGGAGAGAGACAGACCCACCTGTTCGTGTTGATACACAACACCGTGATCACCAAACAGAGAGGTCAACGATTCCTCGTCCGAACCGAACAGTGAACATCCCGCTAATGCGGTGAAACCGCCAACGGAGAGCGAGAGGACTGTTCGACGCGAACAGGGACCGCGCATACGTTCTGCTTCGTTCAGCAAACAAATAAACTCTTTCCGGGAGATTCGCAGATGTACTGAACAGTCGGCTCGGTCTCTACGTTCCTGAAAACAGCCACTGTGCGAACTATTCTATGACACCCACAGTAAGAAGCGCGCCTTCCCGCCGAATCAGAACTCCTTTTTCAAAACCGCGAGACGGAGCGGCCACGTGTCGGTGACCGAATCAAATGTAAGCGGCAAAGTAGGGTGGACGGACCTAATCAAATGTCTCTCCGAAGTAGTTGGACAGACGGAATATACAAGAGTGAGCGCCTCTAATGGGTAAATAAGGTCATTCGGGAGGCGTAGCCGACCGGAAGCCGGTGGAGGGATTTGAACCCTCGGCCTATTCCTTACGAAGGAATCGCTCTAGCCAGTCTGAGCTACACCGGCGCGCACACTCTGATAGGGGCGAAGACGGTCATAAGGATTGCGAAGTCGCCGGGCCCGTGGGTGGTTCTCACCGGCGGCGCAGGCGGACATCCAGACAGACGTTGTACTCGTGGGGGGCGTACGACCGCACCGTGTGGCGGGTCTCGACGGTCACCTCGTAGGCGGGTTCCGCGGCCGCGCGGATCGCCGTCTCGCCAGGATCGTAGGGGTCGTCCTCGTGCTGAATGTCGTAGTAGTGAACCACGGCATCGTCGCTCGCCAGCGCCACGGCGGTGTCGAGGAACTCGTCGGCGCTGTGGGGCAGGTTCATCACCAGGCGGTCCGCCCGGTCGGTGTACTCGTCGGCCACCTCGCGGACATCGCCCTCGATGGCGGTCACGCGGTCGGCGACGCCATTGCGCTCGGCGTTGGCTCGCAGATACTCGACGGCGACGGGGTTGAGGTCGACAGCGACGACCTCGGCGCCACGGGTGGCCATCGGAATCGCGAACGGCCCCACCCCGGCGAACATGTCGAACGCGCGCTCGCCGTCGGCGACTTGCTCGACGACACGGTGGCGCTCGGTCGCCAGTCGCGGCGAGAAGTACACCGCCGCGAGGTCCAGCGCGAACTCGTGGCCGTACTCGCGGTGGACCGTCTCCGTGCTCTCCCCGACCAGCACCTCCCAGTCGCGCACCCGCAACTCTCCTTTCACCTTCGACGCACGATTGAGAACCGTCTCGACCGGCAGGTCGGACTCGACAACTGCCCGTGCGACCGCCGCCGCGCGCTCGGAGTCGTCCTCGTCGAGGACGACCACGTCGCCCAGGCGCTCGTAACTGGGCTCCTCGTCGAGCAGGTCCGCCGGCGTCTGCTGGGTCGTCCGCTCGGGCGCGGTCCGCTCGACGACCTCGAACTCCGCGGGGACCACCCCGCGGTCGGCCACCGGGAGGTACAGCCAGCCGTCCTCGACGACGATCTCGTGGTCGTCGTCGATGGCGTCGCTCTCGGCGAGGCGCCGGCGCGCCCGCTCGCCATCCTCGCGGGGGACCCGCACGCACGGAACGCTCATCACCGGACCGACGGCGCCGACGGCTTTCCCCGTTTCGACTCCTCCGCGCCGCTTAAGCGCTCGCACCGACGAGTGGCCCCATGCTCACTTTCGTCGGGCTCGGCCTGTACGACGAGCGCTCGATCACCGTCGCCGGTCGCGACGCCGTCCGCTCGGCCGACCGCGCCTTCGCCGAGGCGTACACCAGCCGCCTCGTCGGCGCCGATCTCGCCGCCGTCGAGCGCTTCCACGACATCGAGATCGAACGCCGGAGCCGTGCCGGCGTCGAGCAGGACCCCAGTCCGATCCTCGACGCCGCCGCCGACGGCGACGCGGTCTTCCTGACTGCCGGCGACACGATGATCTCGACGACACACGTCGATCTTCGCCTGCGCGCTCACGAGCGCGGGATCGACACCCGCGTGATCCACGGGACGACCGCCCAGACCGCCGCGAGCGGCCTCACGGGGCTCCAGAACTACCGCTTCGGGAAGGCGACGACGCTCCCGTTCGCGTACGCCCACGCCGGCGCCGGCGTCCCCGATAGCGTGGTCGAGACCATCGGGGACAACGCCGACCGGGGCCTCCACACCCTCGTCTACCTCGACATCAGGGTCGGCGACGACACCGCGACCGGTCCCGACCGCGACGGCGACGAGTACATGACCGCCAGCCGCGCCGCCGAGCGTCTCGCCGAACGGTTCTCCGACCGCCTAGCCGTCGGCGTCGCCCGCGCCGGCGCCCCGGACCCGTTCGTGCGCGGGGACACGCTGTCGGCGCTGGCCGAGGTCGACTTCGGCGACCCGCTGCACCTGCTCGTGATCCCCGGCGACCTCCACCACGTCGAGGCCGACGCCCTGGCCGCACTCGCGGACGCCCCAGACGAGTTGCTGATCGTCGACTGAGACGACACAGTTCTATCACACTTGTCGGATTCGCAGGGTCCCCACAGCGCCAGTGACGCGCGGACGCTCACCACCGACGGAGGCGTTCGTGCGCAACTCCTCGTGTGGCGTCAGCGACGGCGCCACCGCTGATCGGTAGCGTCGAAAGAATGGAAACCGCACCGCGAAACCGCGAACCGCAAAACCGGACTACGTCCGGTGGTTAGCTAGTTAGTTCCGACGGCGCAGCGCCAGGAGCGCAGCAGCCAGGAGCGCGACGATGCCGACGCCCATCGTGAAGCCAGGCTGACCGCCACCCGACTCCTCGGTCGTCGTACCGTCGTCACCCATGGTCTCCGTGCCTGTCGGCTCCTCCGTCGTCGGCTCGGCCGTCGTCGGCTCGGCCGTCGTCGGCTCTGCCGTCGTCGGCTCGGCCGTCGTCGGCTCTGCCGTCGTCGGCTCTGCCGTCGTCGGCTCGGCCGTCGTCGGCTCTGCCGTCGTCGGCTCGGCCGTCGTCGGCGTCGGCGTCGGTGCTTCCTCGATGGTGATCTCCGCGGTCGCCTCACCATCGCCAGCAGTGATGCCGTGCGTGTACGTCTGGCCGGCCGCGACCTCGTCAGTCACCGGGATGTTGAACTCCACGGTCTGGGAGGCACCGCCTGCCAGCGTGATGTTCTGACTGTCGAGGGTCTGACCCGCGAAGACGAACTCCACAGGCGTCGAGCCCTCGAGGTCACCGGTGTTCGTGACCGTCGCGGTCACCGTCACCGTGTCGCCGATCTGGGCCGTCGACGGGGCGCTGAGGTCCGAGACCTCGAACGCAGCCGCCGAGGCGACCTGACCGGTCGCCGTTGCGGCCGTGCCGCTCGGGTCGCTCAGACGGATCGACACGTTGGTGCCCTCCGGCAGGGCCGAGAGGTCGAACTGCGCTTCGAACGTGCCGTCGCCCTGCACCGCCACGCGCTGGCGGTCGACGAGCGGGTTGTTCGGGTCATCGCTCTCGATACGAACCGTCACTTCCGTACCCGAGGTGTACGTCGAAGTGCCGGTGATGCTCTGGTTGTCAGCGGACTGGAACGACCAGGTGTCCTGATCCAGCGACGACGAGGCCTCGGAGGTGCTGAACGTCGCACCCACGGACTGATCGGAGTCCGCAAGGTCGCCTTCCGGCACCGTGAACGTGACCTCGTAGTTCTCGCCGGCCTCAAAGCCGAGCGTCCGAACGCCATCGCCGCGGTTGAGCACGTCCGCACTGGTGTCCAGCGCGATGTAGTACGTGCCCTCACCCGGGATGACCGTCAGCGCGCTGCTGTCGACCGCCGACAGGTTCAGCTGCTTGGGGTCAGTGTTCGGGACGTTCGTTTCGGTCTGCTCGATGCTCAGCTCCAGCTCACCGCTGTCCAGCGCGTCGATGAACTGGCCGGTCGCCGTGCTACTGGACTGGTTGGCCAGCAGGCCCGCCAGACCAGTCGCGTCGACCTGGTGGATCAGGACGTCCTCCGCATCGGGGTTGATCGTGTCCGTCTGAGTGATGTCGCCGGCCTCGACGCCCGCAGCGACATCCTCAGCCGTGCTGACACCGCTGAGGTCGCCCGCCCGCCAGAGCTGCATCTGGTCGGTCGAGCGCGTCTGGATGAACAGGGTCCCGATGTTCTCGGGGTCTTCCTGAGCGTTGGCCTTGTCCGTGCTCACGCCCAGACTGTAGTCCGTCTGCGCGAGGATGTTCGACAGGCTCGTGTTGGACGTCAGCGTCGCCGAGTCGCCGTCGGCGGCGGCGGCGGCACTGACGATGTTGGCTTCCGGACCGTACCGGCCAGCAGTGAACGTGTTGAACTCGACGGTGACCTGATCGTCATCGTTGCCGTCGGTGACCGTGACGTTCGCCTGGAATCCAGACTCAGTATCGTCACCGATGACAAGGTAAGCCGTATCAGTGTTTTCGACGCTGAGAGTGATTTCCGCGATGTCACCCTGCGAGACGTCGACGGTGTTCTGGCCTGCGAAGTCAACGCTCGGCTGTGCAGCCTGCGAGACCGTGATCGTGTTCGTACTCACGGTCTTGCCGGTCGAGTTGTCCGTCACTTCAACGGTGTAATCGCCGGCAGCCTGCGTGCCGAAGTCGTAGCTCGCGGTACCAGTACCGCTGGTGGTCGTCCCCTTCGTGTCAACGACCTCGTCGTCGGCGTTCAGCAGCTCGATCGTGAGTTCACGACCAGCCTCACTGTCGACCTCGCCCGTCAGCGCGTCGTTCGTCGTGAGGTCGGTCGCGTCCGCCGTCGTGCTCAGCGTGAGCGGGCGGAGCGAGAAGTTCCCACCGACAGTTTCGGGGATCTCGTCGTTGTTGTCGTCGATCAGGACCGTGTACGTCTCACCGGTCTCGAAGTTCTCCGAGTCCAGGACGAACGTCCGGCTGTCCTCGCCAGAGGCGAAGACACCCGCGACCTGATCGCCGTCCTCGTTCTCCACGGAGAAGAACGTGTTGTTCGCCGAGAAGTTCAACGCGATGTCGCCACCCTGACGCGTCGTCAGGTCGGAGCCACCGCTTGCGTCGATATCGACCGACGCTGCGGTCGTCGTGACCGACGCGTTGTCGATGAGGGTAGTACCACTGCTGGTATTAGTCACCGTCACCGTCAGGTCCTGAGTGGGGAGGATGTCAGGTGCGCCGGTGATGACGTGACGCTGACCGTCTGTCACAGCGACAGAGGTACCGGAAGTGGCATCGGACCCATCGAGGTAAATCGAGTAGCTGATGTCACTGTCACTTAGATTGACACTTGTGTCTGTAACGATCTCAACCGCACCGTTGTACTCCACGGCGCTGGTAGCGCTGACGTTGTTAGCGTCAGACGCTGCTGCTGCGCCACTCAGCGCGATGGTGCCCGCGAATACGGACAGAACCATCAGCGCTGAGAGGATCAGCGCGCGGAGTTTGTCTTGTGAATCTCCTGTCATAGTTTGTTGTAATCTACTGGTCGGCGCCAGCACCTTTCTCCCGACGCTCGGCCACGCCGCGTGACCTGCGTCCCGGGATACTCACTACTGTCACCATGGGTAGGGGTACGAACGAACGAACGGACCATTGTTATAAATGCTTTGTGCTTTCACACCCCCTCTTGGTACGCCGTAACACCCCCAGAACCCCGAAAACCGGCGTTTCGGCTGGAGAAACGTGGGCACGCTCGCACAACACAAAACATATAAGTTAGAGATTTGCGGCGACGTGTCGCCTCACCGGAAGAACTCGGGAGCGACGGAGCGGGGTGCGCTACGGCTCCAGAATCTCGATCTCGTGGCCGTCGGCGTCCTTCGTGAACGCGTAGCGGTCGTCGCAGGACTCGGGGTCGCGGTAGTCCTCGGCCTCTCGCTCCATCAGGTCGTCCCAGAACTCGTGGAGGTCGTCCGCGCGCACGCAGACGTGTCCCCAGGCGTCGCCGAGGTCGTAGGTCCGGCCGTCGTAGTTGTAGGTCAACTCCAGCGACATCGCCTCGTCGCCGGCGTCGTCGGGCTCCACGAAGTAGTTCGCGAACGTGTCTGCCTCCCAGCGGCCGATCTCGGTGTAGCCCAGTTTGCGGGTGTACCAGCCCAGCGCGCGGTCGGCGTCCTCGACGCGGATCATCGTGTGGTCGAGGCTCCAGCGGGCGCCGTAGTCTCGCTCGACGATCTCGATCTCGTGGCCGTCGGGGTCCGTGACGAACGCGTAACTCCCGCCACAGGAGTCTGGATCGCGATAGTCCTCGACGCCCTCGTCCATCAGCTGTTCGTAGGCGTCGTAGACATCCTCGACGCGGACGGCGACGTGGCCCCACGCGTCGCCCATGTCGTACGTGCGGTCGTCGTGATTGTAGGTGATCTCCAGGAGGGCCGCCTCCTCGGCACCGTCCTCCGGCCCGAGGTAGACGTTCGTGAACGTGTCGGCCTCCCAGCGGCCGTGTTCGACGTAGTCGAGGTGGGTGGTGTACCAGTCCAGCGTCTCCTCCAGGTCCTCGACGCGGATCATCGTGTGGTCGAGCGTCGCGCTCATGTGAGACGGGTCGCTCCGGACGCTCCTATGTCTACCGGAGCCGGAAGCCCCAGGGATGCCGCCACGGTTGGGACCGCGAGTTTTTGTACGCCGCCGACCCAACGCTCGGCCATGCGAATCCGCGGCGAACGGGAGTGTACCGACTGCGGGCACCGGTGGACCTACTACGAGACCGGGAGCGTCGAGTGCCCCGACTGCGGGAGCGTCCGGAGTGTCGGCGTCGACGAGCGCACCCAGCACACCGACGCCGCCGTCGAACTGGACCTGACGCCCGCGCGGGCGCTGCTCGACGACGAACCGATCGAACGGGTCGCCGAGCGCGCCGCGGACCTGGCCGGCGAGTACGTCCGCCGGCGCGGGTTCATCGACGCCGGCGAGCTCCGGCGCCTGGACGACCGCTACCTCGCCGCCGCGGAGCTGAGCCACGTCGCCGACCGCCTGCGCCGGGCGATGCGCCCCGACGACGAGACGGAGTACCACTTCCTCGAACTGCTCCGGTTGGCCGAGGCAGGCGAGCGGCCCGACCCCGCCGACGTCTCCGAATCCCTGCGGGCCGAGCGCGGACTGGCGTACGTCGACGCCGTCCGGACCTACCGCCGAGAGATCGGCGACTGGGACGGGGCCGACCGCGAGACGATCCGCGGCGATCTCGACCGACTGGAGACCCACGCCCGCCGGATTCGGACCCTCGACGGCGACGTGTCCCCACGAATCGCAGAGACGCTGGTCTCGGCCGCCCGAAGCGTCGGCGACTACTGCCGGACCGACGCGGAGGCGACGCTCGTCCGGGCCCGCGACCGCCTGGACCACCTCGACTCGCAGGACCGTCTGGACTGAGCGCCGTCGCCGGACCCGCGGCCCGCTCGCCGTGCGCGCAGGCCGAGCATGCCGAGCGCGCCAGCGACGCCCGCCAGCGCCCCCACCGACCCGACGCCAGAGAGCGGTTCCGGCAACAGCGACGGCGGCGCGTCGTCGAGCGATCGGCGCACGACCCACCCCTGTTGGCCGTCAGCCCGCGTCGTCCGCGTGCCGGCGACGACGTACGCTCCCGCCGAAACCGCCACGCCGTCGCCGCGGTCGTCGCCGGGGCCGCCCAGCACGCGCCCCCACCGCTTCTGGCCGTCGGGGCCGACCCGCACGGCCCAGAGGTCCCGAGCGCTCCCGTCGCGTTCGTCGGAACGGCCCACGAGCACCGCACCGCCGTCCGGCGTCGCGGCGGCGTCGGCTAGTCGATCGCGCCGGGATCGGTCGAACGTCGCCGTCCACCGGCGGTCCCCGGCGGCGTCGACGCTGGCGACCCACAGGTCGAAGTGGTCCCGGGGACCCTCGTGGGTGCCGGCGACGAGAGTCCCGTCGTCGGTCGGAACGAGCGCCGTCACCCCCGTCGCCAGCCCGTCGAGGTCGTACCGTCGTCGGTCGGCGAGCGCGCCACTCGGGGTCACCGTCGCGAGCAGCCCGTCGCCGCGGTTCCCCCGCCGGGAGGCCAGGCCGGCGACCAGCGGCGTCCCGTCTCGGACGACGACGGCGTTGAGCGCGACCTGGAGGTCGCGGCCGACGGTCCGGCGGTAGACGGGATCGCCGTCGGCGGTCACCCGCACCAGCCACCCCTCGACGCCCGTCAGACCGCTCTGGGCGCGGCCGACCACGAGGACGTCACCGTTCGGCGCCACCGCCACCGACCGTGCGACGCCGCGGGTACCCGAGAACGACCGCTCCCAGCGCACCGCGCCGTCCGCGTCGACGGCGACCACCCACCCCCGTTCGGTGTCGGTGCCCGCGGCGACGGTCGCACCGCCGACGACCGCACCGCCGTCGCCCGTCGCCGCGACGCAGGTGGCCCGGGACGGGCGGTCGCCGCCGTACGTCTCCAGCCACACCGGCCGGTCCTCGACGAGGCGGACGGCCCACGCTGCGGTGGTCTCGCCCGCCGGCGCGACGCCCGCGAGGACGTGCCCGTCCTCGACCGGGGCGACATCCCGGAAGGCGTACCGACCCTCGCCGCCGAGCCGGAGCGTCCACGACTCCGTCGTCGTCTCCTGGGCGGCGCTCGGCTCCGTCGCCGCGCCGACCCCGAGGCCGGCGCCGACGCTGGCCAGGACGGCGCGCCGGGAGACCGGTCGCTCGCTCGGCGGCATCGGCCGGAACTCGTCGTGGAGGGGAAAAACGCCGTCGGCCGTCGCGGGGGCCGATCAGGGCAGTTCCACGGCGACGCCGGCGTCCCGGCTGGCCGCCCGGACGGTGTTGTACATCAGCATCGCGCGGGTCATCGGCCCGACGCCACCCGGGACGGGCGTGATGAGACTCGCGACCTCGCGGGCGCTCTCGAAGTCGACGTCGCCGACGAGTTCGTACCCCTTCTCCGTGTCCGCGTCCACGCGGGTGATGCCGACATCGACGACGACGGCACCCTCCGCGAGCATCTCGGCGTCGATCAGTTCGGGGACACCGCAGGCTCCGACGACGATGTCCGCCCCGCGGGTCTTCGCCGCGAGATCGTCGGTGTGGGAGTGACACAGCGTCACCGTCGCGTGGCCGTCCGGCGCGCGCCGGGCCAGCAGGTTCGCGAGGGGCTTGCCGACGATGTTCGACCGGCCGACGATGGTCACGTCCGCGCCGTCGGTGGCGACGTCGTACTCGGTGAGCAGCTTCTGGATGCCGTGAGGCGTGCAGGGGCGAAAGCGCGGGTCGCCGCGAACCAGTCGCCCGACGTTCTCCGGGTGGAACCCGTCGACGTCCTTCAGCGGGTCGACCTCGCGGATCACCGACTCGTAGTCGACGTGGTCGGGGAGCGGACTCTGAACGAGGCAGCCGTCGACCTCGGAGTCCTCGTTGAGCTCCTCGACGACCTCGTACAGTCGCTCGGCGGGCGCGTCGCCGTCGACGTCGACGTGGCGACCCTCGATGCCCAGCTCCTCGCAGTCGCGCTGTTTCATGCTGACGTACGTCTCGCTGGCGGGGTCGTCACCCATCAACACCGTCGCCAGCGTCGGGCGGTGGCCCGCCTCGGCCAGTCGGTCGACCGCCCCCTGAAGGTCCTCGCGGAGCGACGCCGCCAGCGCCTCGCCGTCCATGATCTCGGCCATGTGCGACCGTGACCGCGCGCGACTCTTCAACTTACTGGTTCGTGTATGAAACAGCCCCGGAGCGGCCAGAAATATACACGAACGTGCCTAACCCGGACAGTCCCGGCCCGCCAACGACGACCGGTCTGACCCCTGATCGTGGAACGACTTCGTCCCATCGAGGGTCACCAGCGCTGCCCGTCCACCGTACCCGTGCGTCTGGTCGTGTCCACGAACGACGACGCAGGCGACGTCGTCGGGCACCGTCACCGTCGTCGAGCGGGTGAACGGCGCGGTGCTGTGGGCGTGGGCGAGTTCTCGCCGACCGAGTTCCGTCCCGTCGCGCCGTTCGACGACCCACCGGTCGGCGTACCCGTCCTCGCCGTCGTCGTCGTGGTAGAGGGTCACAGAGAGGCGGTACTCGCCGCCGCCGTTCTCCGTCACCTCGACGCCGGTGACGTTGGCTTCCCGGAGGTCGAGTTCGCCCGTTCCCGTCGCGTCGCCGTCGGTCGTCGTCGTCCCGTCGTCGCCGTCCGAGGTCTCGCCGGCGTCTCTGGCGTCGTCACTGTCGTCGCCGCTGGTACAACCAGAGAGCGCGACCGTGGCGCCCAGTGCCGTCGCCCCGGCGGCCAGCAACGTCCGCCGACACACCGGTCGCTCCGCTCGCTTCGCCATGCGACGGTGTACCGGCGGCAGGAACAAACCGGTTGTGACCCACACGCCAACGCGCTACAGGTCGGCTTCGATGCCTTCGACGGTGTCGTCGAGGCCGTCCTCGGAGACTGCGCGCGACGCCTCCGCCTCGACCGACGCGGCCTCCTCGTCGATGGGGGCTCGGGAGGGGCCCTCTTCCTGGGACTCCGTGATCGTCTCCTCACCGGTCACCTCCACGTACAGGTCGCCGAGTGCGTCGGTCTTCGTCGACATACGAGAGTGATTGATTGTTCTTCTATATAAATGTTTCTTAAGTCAGGGGATCAGACCTCGTACACCCGGTCCAGAAACGTCTCGATGGCCGTCGAGACGGCGTCGGGGTTCTCCAGCGTCGACGTGTGACCCGCTTCGGGGATGCGCGCGAGCTCGGCGTCGGGGATGGCCTCGGCCATGCGCTCGGCGCCCTCGATGGGCAGCGAGCGGTCCTCCTCGCCGTGGACGACCAGCGTCGGCACGTCGATCTCGTCCAGGCGGTCGGCGACGTCGGGCCGGTCCAGCCACGAGTGGACCTCGTGGTGGACGGCCTCGGGCACGTACGTCTCCCAGCGGGAGACCCACCGCTCGACGAGGTTCGGATGCTGCTCGGTCGTCGTCTCGCCGAACAGGAAGTGCGCGCTCGCCTCCGCCAATCCACGGGAGACGCGGTCCGCTTCCGGCAGGTCTTCCACCATCGCCCGGTACTGCTCGCGGTCGGCCTCGCCGTGCGGTTCCGCGGCGGAGTCGATCAGCACGAGCCCAGACAGACGATCTGGGTGCTGGAGTGCGTACCGCAAGGCGGTGAATCCCCCCATCGACATCCCCGCCAGCACCGGGGCGTCCATCCAGAGGCCGTCGGCGACGCCGAGCGTGTCCGCGACGAGGTCGTCGAGGTCGTACGGCCCCTGCCAGAACTCCGTCCGGGCGCGGAAGTCGAACGCCGCCGCGCGGTACTCCGGGGTCAGCGCCGCCATCTGCGGCGCGAACATCGTGCGGTCCATCAGCGTCCCGTGGGCGAACAGGATCGGCGGGCCGTCGCCGCGGTCGGTGACGAACGGGTCCGGTCGCGTGCGGTAGGCGTCGGCCGGCAGGTCGGTGTCCATACCCCTGGCTCGCGGGGCGGCGACAAAAGTCCCGGGCCCGAGTGCCCCCGCTCTCGGACGGGCCTGGCTCAGACGCGCTCTCGAACGGGGGTGGGAACAACCGTACGGAGCCAGGCCCGGCCCCACGCCCGGGCGCTCTCCCCCCAGGCCGCGATCGCGCGGCGGTCGTCTCGGCCGGCCTCGCGCCCCTCGCCGTCGCCGCGGCGGCGCGTCGCCAGTTCCGCGCCGCAGTCGGGACAGCGCAGCGCGACCCCGCCGGCCGTCTCGACGACGCGCCAGTCGCCGTCGAAGCGACTGCGGTGGTCGCAGTCCGGACAGAACAGCGTTCCCTTGCGCGGCGCGTCGGTGGGCGCCGCGGAGCGGTTCGTGGTCATGGCTACACGGAGCTCGTCGCCGCTGAAAAGGCTGCGCCTAAGAGTGTTCGGAGACCTCCCGGACCCCTAGGGCTCTGGATACTCCTTAGTCGCCTCGGGGGAGCGGCCCGTTCGCTACTCGTCGTAGACGGGGAACCGCTCGCAGAGGTCGGCGACGGTGTCGCGGACCTCCTCGCGGACGTCCTCGTCGTCCGGCGCGTCGACGACCTGCGCGATGCAGTCGGCGACCGTCTCCATCTCCGCCTCCTCGAAGCCGCGGGTGGTCACGCCGGGCGTGCCGACGCGGATGCCGCTTGGCTCGAACGCCGACCGCGTCTCGCCGGGCACGGTGTTGCCGTTCAGCACGATGTTGCAGTCCTCCAGGGCCGCTTCGGCCTCGGCGCCGGTCGTGTCGGGGTGAGAGGGGCGCAGGTCCACCAGCACGAGGTGGGTGTCGGTGCCGCCGGAGACGAGGTCGAACCCGTGCTCGGCCAGTCGGTCCGCGAGCGCCTCGGCGTTGGCGACGGTCTGCTCGGCGTACTCCCGGAAGTCGGGTTCCAGCGCTTCCTTGAACCCCACCGCCTTGCCGGCGACGTTGTGCATCAGCGGCCCACCCTGGGTGCCGGGGAACACCGCCGAGTCGATGTCGTCGGCCAGCTCCTCGTCGTTCGTCATCACGATGCCCCCCCGACCAGACCGGATCGTCTTGTGGGTCGAGCCGGTGACGATGTCGGCCGTGCCGACGGGACTGTCGTGGACGCCCGCCGCGACCAGCCCCGTGATGTGGGCGATGTCGGCGAGGTGGTAGGCGTCGGCCGCGTCGGCGGCGGCCTGCACGCGCTCCCAGTCGACCTCGCGGGGGTACGCCGAGTAACCGGAGACTACGATGTCGGGGTCGAACGACTCCGCGGTCTCCTGTAGCGCCTCGTAGTCGATGTACCCCGTCTCCGCGTCGACCTCGTACTGCTCGACCTCGTAGGTCTGGCCCGTGAAGTTCGCCGGGTGGCCGTGGCTGAGGTGGCCACCGTGGGTCAGGTCCAGCGAGAGAATCTTGTCGCCGGGCTCCAGCAGCGCGACGTACACCGCCATGTTCGCCTGCGACCCGCTGTGCGGCTGGACGTTGACGTGGTCGGCGCCCCACAGCTCCTTGGCGCGCTCGATCGCCAACTCCTCGACCTCGTCGGCGTGCTCACAGCCCGCGTAGTAGCGCGCGCCGGGGTAGCCCTCGGCGTACTTGTTGGTGAGGGCGCTCCCCTGGGCCTCCATCACGGCCGCCGAGGCGTGGTTCTCGCTGGCGATCATCGCCAGCGTCTCCTCCTGGCGCCGGCGCTCGCCGGCCAGGGCCTCGGCCACCGCCGGGTCGACCGCCTGGACGTGCTCCCTGTCCATATGCGAACTCGCGGGGGGCCGCCGCATAAGCCTGTCTCTACCGGACCGGCACCGCCCGAGTTCTTCCCGCCGACCGCCGCCGCTTCGCCCGGCAGAATCGAGGTCTGGCGCCAGGAAGGCTCCCGATACAACTAACTGCGCGTAACCCGTTCCTCGATTCGAATGATCGAGTGGGAGGTGACCGAATCCGGGCTTCGCGTCTTCGAACCCGGAGCAGCCGAGGTTCACCTCCGGTCGCCGGACATCGCCGTCGACGGCGACGGTGGGTCGCTCCCACGGGCGACCGAGACGGCGCTGACCGTCGCCACGAGCGAACTCCACCTCCCGAGCGACAGCGTCCGCGTGACCGTCGACTCCGAGGGGGCGAGCACCACCGTCGACCCCGACGGCGACCCCGTTCGTCTCCCAGACGACGGCGCCGTCCTCGACGTCGACGCCGAGGTCGCGGTCGTGGTCGCCGTCGAGGGGCCGGCCACGCTTGGCAGTCCCGCGGGCGTCGAGGGGACCGTGCTGTCGCTGCCCGCGCGGACGTCGCTGACCGTCGGCGTCGGGCGCCCCGACGCTCGCTCGACGCCGACCATCACGACGCCCGTCACCCCCGAGGGGCTGGCGACGACGTTCTCGCACCTCCACGCCGCTCACGAGACGACCGGCCCCGAGCGCACCTTCCCCGATCGGCGGAGCCACCCCCCGCTCGTCGAGACCGGCTCGGAGCTGTCGGTGCCGGCCTCGGTCGCCGCCGCCACGCCCGACAGCGGGATCGAACTCGTCGCCCCACCCGCAATCGACCAGCTGTTCGTGCTCGCGCCGCTGGCCTATCATCTCCAGGCGGAGGTGACCGTCGAGGAACGACTCGGCCCGGTCGTCCGGGCTCCCGAGACGGGCGTCGAGCACGAACTTGAGGCGATGCCTCACCTCGAACGGGCCGCCGCGCAGTTCCTGCGGAAGACGTTCTTTCTGGACTGTCTGGTCCGCAACGTCGGACCTCGCGGGACGAACCTCGCGGAGGCTAGTCTGCTGGACGCGCTGGGATTGGACGCCGACCGCCTGTACGACGCCACGCCCGCCGAACGGCTGGCGACGTACGTCGACGTGCCCCACGCCGCCCTGGAGAACCGGCTGCCCGACTGGCACCTCTCGGCGTACGTCAACCCCGAACCCCAGCACGTCCCGACGCTGCCGTTCCTGCTCGACGACATGGCGCTGGTGTACCTCCCCCGCACCTCGGAACTGGAGGGCAGCGAACTCGTCGAGCGCTCGCTGGACGACTTCTACCGCTCGGGGGCCGGCCAGGTCGCCAGCGTCGACATCGTCAAGCCCGAACTGCGCGGCGGTCGCATCCACGGCTGGCTGGCCGACGGCATCCCCATCGACGTGTTCAAGTCCACGCCGACGGCCTACGACAACCGCCTGGACCACGCCGACGGCGACGACCACCTCGAGGTCGCCGTCGTCCTCAACGACGAGGAGATGTACGACGAGAGCGCCGACGTCGCGGACATCTACCGCTCGCGGGCCGACGACCTCCCGATGGACCTGACCGTCGAGACCAAGCTCTCGACGGACCGACTGGCCCGAATCTTCGAGTCAGACGCGGACTTCGTCCACTACATCGGCCACTGCGAGACCGAGGGGCTGCGCTGTCCGGACGGCTACCTCTCGGCGGCCAGCCTCGACCGCGTCGGCACCGAGGTGTTCTTTCTCAACGCCTGTGGCTCGTTCCACGAGGGGATGGAACTCGTCGAACGAGGCGCCGTCGCCGGCGCCATCACGTTCTCGCAGGTGCTCAACGACCACGCCGTGAAGGTGGGGTCGACGTTCGCGCGGCTGGTCGTCAACGGGTTCGGCATCGAGCGGGCGATGCGGCTGGCCCGCCGCCGGATCATGATGGGCAAGGACTACGCCGTCGTCGGCGACGGCACCCACCGCCTGACCGGCGACGACGAGACCGAACCCGCGAGCGCCGTCCTGCAACAACTGGACGGCGGGGGCTTCCTGCTGACATACGACCAGTTCTCCGCGGCCACCGCCGGCGGTCACTACCGACCGGACGTCGAGGCCGACGGGTACGCGTACCTCTGTGGCAACGAGTCGGAGTTCGCTCTGGACGGCGAGGAAGCCGCCGAGTTCCTGCGGACGGCCGAACTGCCGGTGGTGTACGACGGCGACGTCTACTGGTCTCGCGACCTGGTGTCGCGACTGGACGGCGACTGACCGACGAGCGTCGCCGGGCGCGGACTCCCGCCGAACGTTCCGACGCCGTAACCGCCACCTACCCAACTTCTATCGGCGATTGTGCGTGTTTTGGCCAACAAAATTAAGTCTCCGAGGCTCGCTACAGTATCTATGGAGACGACTTCGAATTTACTCGACACCGACCTCGACGATATCCTCCGGACCGCGCTGGACGGGTCCGGAGAGGAACTGTTCGTGGTCAACCCCTCCGGCGCCACCATCGAGGCGTTCGTCCGGGTCGCGACCGACTACGACGGCGACCTGCCGACGACGAAACTCCTCGCCGAGGAGCGCACGCTCAAGGACGTACTGGACGACTTCATCGTCGCGAGCAACGCCGCGGACCTCGTCGACGCCGGCGACCTGCACCTCCGGACCGCCGAGGCGCCGTCGGACAACTCGCTGCTGGTGACCGACGACAGCGTGATCGCGCTGATCGACGCGGGCACCAGCGTCGGCGGCGTCGTCGCCGACGAGGCCGACTTCGTCGACGCGACCGGCGACACCTACGCCGACCGCTGGGCCGACGCCGAGGAGTACGGCCTCCGCACGCCCGCCATCTCGCGGGTCCGCCAGACGCTGGCCGACGAGATCGGTCCCGACGCCGAGCGGGACTTCGACAACATCCTCGACAGCCTCGAGACCGCCCGCGGCGACGGCGATGGCCTCGACGAGGTCACCATCTCGCTGCTCGTGGCGGCGAAAAACGAGGCGCTGCTGTACGACATCAGCAAGTGGGGCGAGGACGTGGGCATCGCCTCGAAGGCCACCTTCTCCCGCACCAAGACCAAACTCGAGGACATGGGCCTGATCGACACGGAGAAAGTTCCCATCGACGTCGGTCGGCCCCGCCTGCGTCTGAAACTCGCCGACGAGCGGCTCACCGACGCCCAGAACGGCCAGCTCGCGACCGTCGCCGGCTCCATCCTGAACTGATCGCACCAGGGGGTCGCCACCGGCCTCCGACCCGGCGATCAACCCTGGACCGACAGTCACTTGCCGCCACTCGCCCTCCCGAGCGGTATGTACGAGGCCGTCCACGCGCGTCCCGACGGGACGGCGACGGTCGCCCGGTTCGCCCGCGACGCCGCCGACCACGGCTACGACGGGGTCGTCGTCCGCAACCACGACGACGCCAGGGCCGACTACGACGCAGACGCCGTCCGCGAGGCACACGGCGTCGACGTCGTCGATGCCGTCGAGATTCGTGCCGACGACCCGACCGCCGCCAGCGGCGCCGTCGGCAACTACCGCCCCAAGCACACGCTAGTCTGCGTCCACGGCGGCACGGACGCGATCAACCGTTTCGCGTGCGAGCAGGAGCGCGTTGACGTCCTCTGTCACCCGCTGGCAGAGGGCGGCGAACTCAACCACGTCCTCGCGAAGGCCGCCGCGCGCAACGGCGTCCGCGTCGAACTGAACCTGCGCCGCGTCCTGCGGGCGACGGGCGGCCGCCGAGTCCAGTTCCTCGACGCGCTGGAGCGACTGTGGCGCGTGCTCGACCACTACGACGCGCCGTTCGTCGTCAGCGCAGACGCGACGAGCCACCTCCACCTGCGCGGCCCCCGCGAACTGGTGGCGCTGGGCGAGGTCTGCGGGCTCGACGGCGAGACGATCGCGGAGGGCCTTCGCGAGTGGGGGCGGCTGGCCGAGCGCAACCGCCGCCGGGACTCCGAACGATTCATCGAGCCGGGGGTCGAACGGGGCAGGTATGAAGAAGACGATCGCTGAGCACGCCGCCCGCTTCGACGAGCACGCGCCGGACTACGACGAGGACAAGAGCGAGGAGTACCGCGCCACCGTGAGCCTCGTCGTCGAGCACGCCCGTCCCCACGCCGCCGACGGCACCGTGCTGGACCTGGGCTGTGGCACCGGCGCCATCGGCCTCGCACTGGCCGACGACGCGGCGCGCGTGGTGGGCCGGGACATCAGCGAGGGGATGCTCGAGGTCGCCCGCGAGAAGGCCGCCGACCGCGGTCTGGACAACGTCGCGTTCGGCGAGGGGCGGTTCCGCGAGCCGAACCACGACGGTCCCACGGACCTCGTCGTCTCGAACTTCGCGATGCACCACCTCTCGGACGCCGAGAAGCGCGAGGCCGTCGAGACCATCGCCGCCCTCGACCCCGCGGCGTTCGTCCTGGGCGACGTGATGTTCTTCGGCGAACCGGACCCCGAGGAGCCATTTTACAGTCCCGAGGTCGACGACCCCGCGACGGTGGGCCACCTCGCGGACTGTCTCACCGACGCCGGCTTCGCGCTGACCGCCGTCGAGCGCGTCCACGACCAGGTGGGCGTGCTGGTCGCCGAGCGCGGAGACCGATGAAGCACCTCCCGAAGCACCTCCGCGCGCACTGGCGGTATCTCGGCGTCGAGTTGCGGAGCGATCCCGACCTCGACCTGAACCGGGGGACGTTCCAGCGCGAGGTCTGGTACGCCCTCCAGAACCTCCTGGGCGACCCCGGCGCCGCCGCCGTCGACGGCACCGTCGTCCGGTTCCACTTCGACGCGCCGACCGGCGGCGCCGTCGTCCGGGTGCGCCGCGGCGAGGTCGACCGCGGCCGGGCGGCCCTGGCCTGCGTCGACGCCGTCGACGACCGCCCGCTCCGTCCGGTCGTCCGCGGGACGAGCGGGACGATCCGGGCGTGTGAAGAAAAGTATTTACCCGGCCCACGGGAAGCCCGTGAGCAGAGCGACGTCGCGTTCGAGGGCGCCCAGCGGTCCGCCGTGCTCGACGGCACGGCCGTCGACGTGCGGACCGACGAGGGCGTCGTCGGGGCGACGCGACGTGATCTGGAGTAACCATGCAGGGCCAACAGCAACAACAGGCGTACGACCGGGGCATCACCATCTTCTCGCCGGACGGGAGGCTGTACCAAGTCGAGTACGCGCGCGAGGCGGTCAAGCGCGGGTCCGCCAGCGTCGGGATTCGGACCCCCGAGGGGGTCGTCCTGCTGGCAGACAAGCGCATCGGCTCGCCGCTGCTGGAGAGCGAGAGCGTCGAGAAGCTGCACAAGGCCGACGACCACGTCGGCATCGCCTCGGCGGGTCACGTCGCCGACGCCCGCAAACTCATCGACGTGGCGCGCCGCCAGGCGCAGGTCAACCAGCTTCGCTTCGGCGAACCAATCGGCGTCGAGACGCTGACGAAGGACATCACCGACCACATCCAGCAGTACACGCAGGTCGGCGGCGCCCGCCCGTTCGGCGTGGCGCTGATCGTCGGCGGCGTCGAGGACGGCGAGCCCCGACTGTTCGAGACCGACCCCTCCGGCACCCCCTACGAGTGGCAGGCGCTCGCGGTCGGCTCCGAGCGCAGCGACATTCAGGAGTTTCTCGAAGCGGAGTACGAGGCCGACCTCGACCTCGACGGCGGCATCGATCTCGCGTTGCGTGCGCTGGCGTCGGTCAGCGACGACGAACTCGACCCCGCCGGCATCACCGTCGCGACGATCCCCGTCGACACCGCCACCTACCGCGTCCTCGGCGACGACGAGGTCGCCGCACACGTCGAGTCGTTGGGGCTGACGGGCGAGGGGGAAGACGCGGGCGACGAGGACGACGAGACCGAGGAGTGACGGCCTCGCAGGCCGAGGCCGCGGCCCTCGACGTTACCCGTTCGGATCGACCTGCGTCCCGCACTCGGGGCACTCCAGCAGGGGACCGTCCTCACCGGCCACGAACGCCAGCACCTCGCTGTCGCCGCACTCGTGGCAGGCTTCTGGCACGCGGACCTCCGTGCTCTCCGCGGGCGCACCCAGCGCCAGCGCGACCACCCGCTCGTCGCCCTCGTTGCGGCCCTGCTGGAACTCGCCGGGTGCGAACCTGATCGCCCCGCCCGGGCCGACCGCCGTCGTCTCGGTCTCGGCGGTCGCCTCCGGCGCGTGCTCGAACGTCGCGGTGCCCTCGAACACGTAGAACACCTCCTCCTGATCGAGGTGGGCGTGCAACCCGCCCGAGAACGCCTCGCCCGGGTCCAGCGCGTAGTAGTTGGCCGCGAGGTCTGTCGTGCCCAGCGCGCCGGTCAAGCCGCGTCGGTCCAGGTCCTCGCCCATACCGTCCGGTTCGATCGTGGAGACATCGACGTGCTCCATGGCTGGCCGTTCGAACCGATCCGTGGTAACTGTGGGCATGGCGGCGGTGCCGACCGGCTCTCGAGGGGAGCCACTTTTTATACTACCCGCCGCAAGGGCAAGGTATGATATCACTCGACGAGGCGGTGACGGCCCGTCTCGAATCCCACGGGGAACGGTTCGAAGTGCTTGTCGACCCGGACGCCGCGCTGGCGATCAAGCGCGGGGAGTTCGACGACGATCTCGAGGACGTCATCGCCGCCGAAGACGTCTTCGAGAACGCCTCGCGCGGGGACCGACCCGCCGAGAGCGCGCTTGAGGAGGTGTTCGGGACGACCGATCCGATGGAGATCATCCCCGAGGTGATCACGGACGGAGAGATCCAGATCACCGCCGAGCAGCGCCGCGAGATGCAAGAGCAGAAGCGCAAGAACCTCATCAACCGCATCTCCCGCAACGCGGTGAACCCCCAGATGGACGATGCGCCGCACCCACCCGACCGTATCGAGAGCGCCCTGGAGGAGGCGGGGTTCACCGTCGATCCGATGGAACCAGTCGAGAACCAGGTCGAGGAGGCGCTCGACGACCTCCGGCCGGTGATCCCGATCCGCTTCGACGAGGTGACCGTCGCCGTGCAGGCGCCGGCCGACTACGCCGGCAGCGCCCAGTCGAAGATCCGGCAGTTCGGCGACTTGGAGCGCGAGGAGTGGCAGAGCGACGGCTCGTGGGTCGGCGTGCTCACGTTCCCGGCGGGAATGCAAAACGAGTTCTACGACCTGGTGAACGAACACACCAGCGGCGAGGCGGAGACCCAAATCGTCAAAGACGAAGACGAACTGGAGACGCGCTGACCGCGGGTGCCGACCCGCAGATCGCCGCTATCCGCGCTTGAAGCCGACGAGGAAGCCGCCGGTGAAGCCGGCGCCGATCGATAGCGTCGAGATGATCGCCTCCAGCCAGCCGGTGCCCTGCTGGGCAGCCTGTTCACCAGTGCCGACCAGCCCACCGGAGATGGCGTCCCAGTCCACCGAGACGTACCCCTTCGTCTCCAAGAAGCGAAACAGCGCGAGTTCGAGGCCGATGATCACGGCGATGATCTTGGCGATCTTCTTCGCCGCGAACCCGATCAGCCCACCGATGACGGCGCCGGTCCCCATCTCGAGGCCGATCTGGGTGGGATCGATCTGTACCATGCACCCCCGTTCGACACCCCGGATTAAGACCTTTGTGGGACTCGGGGACGGGAGCCGGTCCTGCCACAGATTGAAGGGTGCGCGCACGCTACGGCGTACTAGCACATGGAGACGACGCGAGCGTCCACAACAGAGGTGAACCGCCGGCGCGGTTGACCGGAGCGGGTCACCCCCCACGCGGGTGACCGACGGGTGTCGGCGATCGAACGCGACCGTCGCGAGCGGCTGGCACGCGACGGCGACTCGCCGAGACCCGGCTCCGGAGGCCGACACAGCATGACCGACCGCGCCATCGTCGCCAAGCGCGTCGACTCGGGAACCGCCGACACGAGCGAGATCCGCGACCTCGCCGCCGCGGCGGGGTACACCGTCGTCGACGAGGTGACACAGACCAGAACCGAGGACGCGGCGCTGCACGTCGGGGAGGGGAAGGCCGACCGCATCGCCGCATTTGCCGCTCGCCACGACGTCGCGGCGGTGATCTTCGACAACAGCCTCGGCCCCTACCAGACGTACAACCTCGGCGAGAAGCTGCCGCCCGGCGTCGAGGTGATCGACCGCTTCAAACTGATTCTGGACATCTTCGGCCAGCGCGCCCAGACCCGCAAGGCCCAGCTGCAGGTCGAACTCGCGGAGCTGCGCTACGAACTGCCGCGGGCCGACGCCAAGACGAGCCTCGCCAAGCGCGAGGAACACCCCGGGTTCATGGGGCTGGGCGAGTACGACGAGAGCCGCGAACAGGACATCAAGGCCCGGATCGCCCGGATTCGCGACGAACTGGAGACCATCGAGGAGACCGAACGGCACCGCCGCGAGGAGCGCCGAGAGTCAGGGTTCGACCTCGTGGCGCTGGCGGGGTACACCAACGCCGGCAAGTCCACGCTGTTGCGCCGGCTCGCGGCGGACCTCGACGTCGACGAGAACGAGGACCTCCACCCCGACCTCGACACGACCGCCGAGTCCGAGGACCGCCTGTTCACCACGCTGGGCACGACCACTCGTCGCGCCGAACTCGACCGGCGAGACGTGCTCGTGACCGACACCGTCGGGTTCATCTCGGACCTCCCCCACTGGCTCGTCGAGTCGTTCAAGTCGACGCTGGACTCCGTCTACTACGCCGACCTCGTCCTGCTGGTCGTCGACGTCAGCGAGCCGACCGAGGAGATTCGGGAGAAACTGGTCACCTGCCACGACACCCTCTACGAGCGCAACGAGGCGCCGATCGTCACCGTGTTGAACAAGATCGACACCGTCGACGAGCGCGAGCTCGCCCGGAAACGGGAGGCGCTGTCGGCGCTGGCCCCGAATCCGGTCGCCGTCAGCGGTCTGGACGGGACGAACGTCGACGCCCTGCGCGACCGCATCGAGGTCGAGTTGCCCGAACGCCAGCGCGAGCGACTGGTGCTCCCGATGACCGGCGAGACGATGAGTCTCGTCTCCTGGATTCACGACCACGCCCACGTCGAGGACATCGACTACGGCGACGAGGTCGTCGTCGAGTTCGAGGCCCGCCCAGCCGTCGTCGAACAGACCCGCGCGAAGGCCGCCGAGCTGCCGACCGCCGCCGAGTCGGCCTGAGCCGACCACGGATTCAAGTGTGGAGCAGCGGCCAGCCCCGGCGTGCGCTGACCGATCGCCGCGAGCGGTCCAGGCGGGTGCGTGGCACACCGCTCGCGAACGAACGCAGATGCCACCTGTTCGCCACGGGCGTCTCGCCGACGACACTCACAGCGGCCGCTTGGTCTTCTCGACGACCTCGACGCCCTCGATGCCAGTCTCGGGGTAGTCGCCGTCGGCGTCCTTCTCGGCGGCCTTCACCATGTCCCAGACGACGTTCAGCCCCGTCGTCACCCCCTCCAGCGCCTCCATCTCGCAGCCGGTCTTGCCCGTCGTCTCGACGGCGACGGTGAGTTCGATCGACGACTCGCCGACGTCGAAGTCGGTCTCGACGTTCGTGATCGGAATCTGGTGGCACAGCGGCACCGTCTCCCAGGTGTGCTTGACCGCCTGGACGGCGCCGATCCGGGCGGTCGCCAGCACGTCGCCCTTCTCGACGGCGTCCTCCCTGACCGCCGCCACCGTCGACGGTCGGAGGTCGATGCGCCCGCAGGCGACCGCTCGCCGAGCGGTGTCGGGCTTGTCCCCGACGTCGACCATCTGCGCGTCACCAGCGTCGTCGACGTGGGTCAGGTCCGAGTGATCGGGCTCTTCAGGCATCCCGATCACCCCACAGCACGCCCGGCAGTTCGTCCAGCAGGTCCGTCGGGAGCATGCCGTACCCCGAGGCCTCGACGACCCGGTCGCCAGCCATGCCGTTGGCGTAAGCGGCGATCGCTCCCGCGCGGTGGAGTGGTTGCGTGCAGGACAGCGCCGCCGCGACGCCCGCGAGGACGTCGCCGGTGCCGCCGACGGTCATCCCGGCGTTGCCGGTCCGGTTCCGGCGCGTCTCCGTCCCGTCGCTGATCAAGTCCTGTGGCCCCTTCACCAGCAGCGTCGCTCCCACGTCCGCGGCGAAGGCGGCCACCTCGTCGGCCTCGGCGCGGGCGTCCTCGACGCTCGGGCCGCCCATCCCGCGCAACTCGCCGCGGTGGGGCGTACACAGCAGGTCGGCGTCGGTGTCGACCTCGGAGACCACCGACAGGGCGTCGGCGTCGACGACCGCCCGACCGTCGTACTCGTCGAGGAACTCCCGCACCACCCCGCGAGTGCCGTCGGCGTCGCCCAGGCCCGGCCCCACCAGCACGGTGTCGACCTCGGCGGCGTAGTCGAGCAACTGGTCGAGGTGGGCCGACCCGACGAGGTCACCGGCAAGCGGCCGAACGATGACACTCTCGTCGTACCCCTGCACCGCGTCGGCGACGCTCGCGGGGCAGGCGACGGACGCCAGGTCGGCGCCAGCCCGTAGCGCGGCCCGCGCCGACAGCGCCGGCGCGCCGGTGTAGGGCCCGCCGCCGACGACGAGCACCCGTCCGAAGTCGCCCTTGTGCGCGGTCGGGTCGCGCTCCAGGAAACCGAGGTCTCCCGGCCCGACGAGCGTCTCCGCCGCCTCGGGGATGCCGATGTCGGCGACGGTCACCGCGGCGTCCAGTTCCGAGAGGCCCGGTTTCGCGTCGTGGAACGTGACAACGCGGTCCGCCACCACCGCCGGGCCCGCGGCGTCGCCGGTGTCCGCGTCGACGCCCGAGGGGACGTCCACCGAGACGACCGTGGCCGCGGCCTCGTTCGTCGCCCGGGCGGCCGTCGCGGCGGGTTCGCGCAGGGCCCCGGTCACGCCGGTCCCGAGCATCGCGTCGACGACGACGTCGGCCGCGGGCACCTCCACCGCCGTCGAGTCGCGCCACTGTTCGGTGAGAATCTCGGCGGCGGCGAGCGCGTCCCAGTTCTCACGGGCGATGTCGGTCGTGATCGTCTCGGGACGGCCCAGCAGGTGAACCGAGACGTCGTACTCCTCGAGGAACCGCGCGGCGACGAAGGCGTCGCCGCCGTTGTTGCCCCGGCCGGCGACGACGACGACCCGATCGCTGGGGTCCGCGACCGCCCGCACCTCGCGGGCGACGGCGTTGCCGCTGGACTCCATCAGTTGCTTGCGCGGGACGCCCAGCGCCGCGGCGTTGGCGTCGACCGCAGCCATCCGTTCGGCGGTGATCATATCCGGCGGTTCGGCCCGCCAGTCCCTAAACGTGCCGTCACCACCGCACAGCGAACCCGTCGATCCCCTCCGGATCGCCGTACTCGACGGCGACACCTGCGACCTCGGCGCGCGGGCTCCCGGTGTGACACCACTCGACCATCGCCTCGACGGCCGACTCGGGCCCCTCGAAGACCGCCTCGACGCGACCGTCGTCGAGGTTGCGGACCCAGCCGTCGACCCCCCGCTCGCGGGCGGTGTCGCGGGTCGTCGCGCGGTAGGCGACGCCCTGGACGCGGCCAGAGACGAACACATGCGCTCGGACGCGGTCCTCGGTCATGCGAGGGCGTTCGACCGCCGCCGACAAAAGCCCTAGCGCAGGGCGATCGCGAGGACACCCAGCACCAGCCCGACGGCGACGAACCCGCCGCCGACGGCCGCGTCGCCCGCCACCACCGTCCCCAGACCCGCGAGGACGCTCCCGGCGGCGCCGCCGGTAAGGGCCGGGACGGTCGCCGGCGGCGCGTCACGGTCGTCGCTCGACTCGTCGACCGTCGCCGCGAGGCCCTCGACGCGTTCTCGGAGCGCCGCCGGATCACCGTCGCCCTCCAGATCAGACTCGACGGCGGCGAGTCGCGTTTCCAGATCGTCCTGGCGCTCTACCCGGGTTTCGAGGTCCTCCAGGCGGTCGTCCAGGCTAGCGACCCGATCGGCGAGGTCCCTGTCGGCGTCGTCGTCCACCGCGGTCCGCAACTCGCCGACGTCCGCCCGGAGGTCCGCGACGCGGTCGTCGAGTGCGGCCACGTCCTCGGCGACCGCCCCCGCGTCTGGGCCCCCATCGAGCGAGTCGACCAGTTCGCGGAGGTCGTCGAGGTCCGACCGCACCGACTCGACGGTCGCCGCCGTCGCCACGTCGTCGGTACGGTCGTCAAGCGCGTCCAGACGCCGTTCGAGGTCGTCGGTCCGCTCGCGCAGGTCCGTGACGGCCGTCGTCGACGGCGTCGCCTCGCGGACCTCGTCCAGATCGGCCGTCGTCGCCAGCTCGGTGTCGGCGCGCGCCGACAGGTCCGTCAGGTCCGAGCGGAGGTCGTCGAGCTCCGTCCGAGCGCCGTCGAGGTCGGTCCGGAGGTCGTCGGTTGTCGCGTCGACATCGGCGACATCCTCGGTGAGTCCCGAGCGCTCGTCGACCGTCTCCCGGAGGGCCTCCAGCGCCTCGTCGACATCGTCGAACCGATCGTCCAGGCTCGCAACCTCGTCGTCCAGTCCGTCGAGACGCTCCTCCGTCGCCGAGAGGTCCGTACGCAGTTCGTCGGTCGCCGTGTCGGCGTCGTCTGCGGTCGCCGCGGCCGCGTCGAGGTCCGCCTGCAGGTCCGAGAGCTCCTCCTCGACCGTCGACAGTTGCGCCTCGACGGTCTCGACGTGGTCGGCGGTCGCCGCCGTCTCCGCCAGGTCGTCGACATCTGCGGCGACCGCGTCGAGGTCCTCGCCCACCGCGTCGATCCGGTCGCGCAGAGCCTCGACGTCGTGGTCTCTGGCCGCGTCGGCGGCGAGGTCCGCGTGATCCTCCCGGAGCCTGTCGTGGTCCTCGGCGAGCGCCGCGTGGTCGCTCCGGAGGTCGCCGACGTCGTCGGCGAGCGAGTCGTGGTCGGTACGCAACGCCGAGACGTCGTCGGCGAGGTCCGTAGCTCGGTCGTCGAGGTCCGCGAGTCGGCCGTCCAGCGTCGCCGTGCGGTCGTCGAGGTCCGATACGTCCGCCGCGAGGTCGTCGTGGTCCTCACGCAACCGTTCGGTGTCCGTCCGCAGCTCCTCGTGGTCCGCCCGAAGGTCGTCGTGGTCGCTTCTGAGGTCCCGGTGCTCCTCGGCAACCGTCTCGTGGTCCGTGCGGAGCGTCTCGTGGTCGCCCCGCAGGCCGTCGACGTCGTCGGCGAGCGCGTCGAGCGCCTCGTCAGCCTCGTCGAGCCGTTCCCCCAGCGCCGCGACATCGTCCTCGGCGTCGGTCAGCGACGCTGCGAGCTCGTCGACCCGGTCGGCGTCGGCCGCGCGGGCAGCGAGGTCGTCCAGACGCTCGCCGAGCTCTCCCCGGGCGTCGGCGGCGTCGTCTAGGCGTTCGTCGAGGTCTCGGAGGTCCTCCGTGAGGTCCGCGAGGTCGTCGCCGAGTGCGTCCGCCTCGGTCGCCAGTTCCGACACCGACTCCTCAACGGCCGCCAGGTCCTCGCCGAGGGTCGCCACCGAATCGTCCAGCTCGTCGAGCGCCGAACGCACCTCCGCGAGCGCCGTCTCGGTGGCCGCCGCTTCGTCCAGCGCTTCGAGGTCTTCGCGCAGGTCCGGGAGGTCGGCCTCGAGATCGTCGACGGCGGTCTCCAGCGCGGTTACCGCGTCTTCGAGCTCCGCGACGGCCTCCTCTCTGGCCCCAAGCCGCTCGAACAGTTCCGACACCGCGGCGTCGCCCGGATCGGATCGGGAGTCGTCGTCGGGGCGCTCTTCGAGCGACGGGCCGCCGCCGAGATCGCCGGCCGCCGACTCGACGGACAGGCCGTCGTCGCCCCCATCGTCCGCCTCGTCCGCGTCGCCGTCCGCCCCTGGAACCCAGTCGACGCCCTCGTCGTCGGCGACGCCGGCGTCGGCCGCCGCGAGCGCCCCGCGGACGACCGAGTTCGCCGGGTCGGAGACGCAGCTAGTCTCCGCGACCGAGACCCGCAGGTCCGCCGCGTCGAAGCGTCCGCCGAGCAAGGCGTCGACGCCCTCGACCGCCGCGCCGGGACCGCCCAGCACCAGCGGGACGGACATCCCCTGGCGCAGGTCCGCCGCGTCGGCCTCGCGCCCGACGGCCGCGACGAGATCAGAGACGAGGTCGTCGAACGCCCGACCCAGCGCCCGTTCGACATCGTCGGCGTCGTCGCCCGGCGAGAGGCCCACCCCTGACTCCCGGATCGAACGGACCTCCGACGGTCGGTGTCCGAGGTCCCCGGCAGCCTGCTCGTCGACCCACGACAGGCCGCGGTCCAGCGACAGCTCCAGCACCGGCACCCCGTAGTAGGCGAGACAGACACTGGTGTGATCCTCGCGGATGCAGACGCCCAGCCCGGTGTACTCGCCCGGCGACCGCGCGTCGTAGACGACCGCCAGCCCCTCGGTCACCGGGACGGGGTCGTACCCCGACGCCGACAGCGCGCCCTCGACCGTCGAGCGGTGGCGTGCGGCGCGGTCGTCGTCGCCCTCGGGCCGCCCCGGCACGGCGACACAGCACCGCTCGCCGTCGTCGGCGCTGCCCAGAACCGCCTCGACGAGCGCGTCCAGACAGCCCGAAACGTGTGCGCCCTCGACGAGCGACCCGGCCTCGATCAGGTGCTCGACGGCGACGTCGCGGTCGGCAGCCAGCTCGACCGCCGCGTCGCCGACCACCCGCTGGCCGTCGGCGGCGACCAGCGCACCCGCCGGCGGCGCGCCATCGAGCACCAGCGTCGCCGCCGCCTGCATCTCGATGTTGGGGTCGGTTGCGTCGCCACGAGCGCCGCGAACGCCCTCCCGTCCGACGTCTAGCCCTGCTACCATCACCTCCCGCGTACAGGGGCGGCCATCTTGGTAGTTGCGTCCCAGACGGTTTCGTTTCACTGCGTACCGGTGAGGACCAGCACCATACGGGTTCTCACCGGGAATAGACGAGACGAACCCGTATCAGTAAGTGGGACTCTCCTCGGGGACACCGTCGCGCTGGTTGACCAGTCGCCCCCAGGTGAACAGGCCGTCCGAGAGGCGATTCAGGTACTGGATGGCGATGTCGTTGGCTGGGTCGTCCGTGGCGAACGCCACCGCGCGGCGCTCGGCGCGCCGGCAGACCGTCCGCGCGTGGTGGAGCTTCGCCCCTGCCTCGCTCCCGGTCGGGAGGATGAACGACTCCAGCGGATCGAGCTCGTCGTCGTACTCGTCGATCCACGCCTCGACGTCGTCGACGTGCTCCTGGCGGACCTCGGGGTCGTCCTCGTCTGGGTCGGGGTTGGCGAAGTCCGCCTGCACGACGTGGAGGTGGTTCTGGACCGCCGCGAGTTTCTCGTCGACGTCCTCGTGGCCGGTCGGTCGGATCGTCCCGATCAGCGCGTTCAGTTCGTCGACCGTGCCGTAAGCCTCGATCCGCGCGCTGGTCTTGGACACCCGGGACATGTCCCGGAGATCGGTCATCCCCTCGTCGCCGCGGCCGGTGTAAATCTTCATGCCCAGGGGTTCGGTCGGCCCGCAGATAAATCGTCGTGCGAACGCTCGCGGCACCACCAGAATTCGATATAGCGGATACTGGTGTACGACGGCCGCTGGGGGAAGACCGATCCGACCGCAGGCGAGCGGGCGGAATCCTCCGAATCGGCGCCGAGAAGCGTCGCACTACCCATCGAGCGTGGACCGTCTGGCGGGCGCCCGACCGCCAGTCGGTCTGGGCTGGGCCGGGGGCGCCCCAGGAGCGTCGATCCCAGGCTGCTCGTCGGTACGATCCCGGCGTCGAAACCAACACCGTGAAGGGCCGACATCGACCACGCCCACGTATGGAACTGGATCACCACTGTCCCTCCTGCGGGGAGGACCGGACCTTCGGGCTGACCGCCAGCACCAACACCCACCTCGGCGAGAAGGCGAAGTGGCGCTGCCCCGACTGCGAGTTCGGCTTCGTGACCATCGGCGACGCCGTCGACTCCTCGACGGCCTGAGTCCGGCGACGACGGTTCTGGTTCTCGCCGCCCCTCGAGACACGTCGGGAGAGCGGCGGCTGTCGTTCGCGACGCCCCGCCGATTGGCCAGAGCGCCGACCTCGACGACCCCGATTCGACCCGGGGCGCCCCACTACTGTGGCCCCGAACCAGCGTCGAACCACCCGTGGCGTCGGTGCGTAAATCTCATACCGCGATAGCAAATCTGCCGGCAGCGCGATGATACCCGCCGATGGGGGGCACCGGCGAACGAGACGGCCGGCCCACGGTCGAGACCAGCGTCAGACGCCCGTCTGCCGGGGTTTTATTCTGGCGCCCGGGGTGTGAGAACACATGAGCCAAACCGAGGGGGCGGTCGACGAACTGTTCGAGGAGTTCGAGGAGGACGGCCCCGAGGAGGTGATCGCGCTCGCTGGCGAAGAGCGCGACGAGCGCCCTGCAGCCGCGGCATTCGAGGGGTTCGCGACGCTCCCCGAACGGGTCGAGACGGACACCGAGACAGAGTCGAACGAACCCGACCTCGACATCGACCGCCTGTTCGGCGACCGCTAGTCGAGCAGTTTCTGCAGGCGCTCGATCCGGTCGGCGACCGGCGGGTGTGACCTGATCTCGACCGCGTCGTCGCTCGATCGTTTCTCGAACCCGTGTGGCAGGAAACAGAGCCGCTCGACTCCGCCGTCGTAGGCGCGGCGCTTGTCGGTCGTCGGCGTCGCCGACCCTTCGAGGGTCCGCAGCGCCGCCGCCATCGCCGCCGGACTCCCGCAGATGCGGGCACCGCCACGGTCGGCCGCGAACTCTCGGTACCGGGAGAGTCGGCGCGCGAGGACGAGCACCGGCGCGGCGAGCAGCCCCAGCGCGACCGCACCGACGAGTGCGGCGACCGCGAGCGCGGCGAGAAAGGCCAGCAGGGACCCACCGAGGTGGGGGATGCTCAGCACGTAGAGGACGGCGACGCCGACCACGGCCAGCGACGTGGTCGCCGGCGTGCGCGGCAGAGACAGGTCGCCGTCGGCCAGCGCGGGCAACAGCGAAGCCAACGTCATCACCCGCACGTCGCGGTTGGCGACGTGCGCGAGTTCGTGGGCCAGCACCGCGTCGAGTTCCTCGGAATCGAGCGCCTCCAGGAGGCCCTCGCTGACGACCAGCGTGGCGTTGGCGACCCCGCCGACGGTGAAGCTGTTCGGCACCGACGACGGTGCGACCGCCACCGCCGGCGTGCGCACGCCCGCGACCTGCGACAGTCGCTCGACGCGACCGACGAGTTCCGGACGGTCGTCCGCCGAGACCGTGGTCGCACTGGCGGAGGCGAGCGTCGCCCGACGAACGTACGCCAGTTGGAGGCCGACGAAGGCGACGAGAACGACCGCGACCTCGAGACCCCACCGGACGGTTCTCGCAGGTTCGCCGACGCCCAGCGCGCGGGCCATCCCGGCGACCCCGGTCGCGACGAAGGGGTCGACGAGCAACGCGAGCAGACAGACGAACAGCAGGTCGATGGCCAGGACCGCTCCGAGCGCGGCCAGCACGCGGACGCGGTGCGTGTCGTCCCGTGACATTCGTACCAGTCATCGGTACGAAATGTAAAAGGATATATTAAACGGACGGTATCGTTCAGATATAGTGGCACCGAATCGTGGCCGCACGAGTGTCGTTCTGCTCTGTCTGCTCGCAGTCGCCCTCGTCGGCGTCCAGTTTCCGGTGGCAGGACTCGGGAGCGCACCGGACGCTGGCGGCCCCCTGGGAACACCGGCGGGTGTCGCCGGCGCTCCGGACGGGAGTGACGACGGGGACGCGACCACACTGGACCCGGGCGTGACGACGGACCTCGATCGCCAGCCGGCGACGACGACCCGGAGCGACGAGACGGCGACGGACGGGAACGACGAGACGGCGACACCGACGGCGACGCCGACGGAGCGTCCGACGACCGTCGCCGCTGGCGGCGAGAGCGAATCCGGCGGCGGCGGACTCCTGGAGACGCTGGCCACCGGCGTGGCCGTCGTCGTCGCGATCGTCGTCGGCGGGTACGCGACCGTGATGCGCACACGGCGCGGCCACAGACTGTTCCGCGGTACCGTGAGAGCCGCCGAGGGACTCCCGGTCGTCGGCACGGCGGTGAGCGCGGTGGTCGGCGGGGCCGGTCGGGGACTGTCCACGCTACCCCGGCGGACGATGCGGTTCGCAGTCGGCGCCTCCGCGTCTGCGCCGCGGTTGCTCGACGCCATCGGCGGCGCCGTCGGCGAGGTGACCGGCGGTCTGCGAGTCGCCGTCGGGAGCGTCGGCGGCGGCGTCGGACGAGCGCTGCTCCGGGCCCCCGCAGGACTGGCCGCCGGCCTCGCCGGGATGGGACGGGCGTTCGGCGGTGGCCTCCTGTCGCTTCCCGGCGGGGTGACGTCGATGTTCGACGGTCTGCGCTCGGGCGGGACCGAACTCCGCGAGGACAGACCGGCCGCGGACGCACGCTCGGCCAGCGACGTCGACCCGGAGGAGCCCGCGGACCCGGACCCACCGGGCTCCGTCGCGGAAGCGTGGAGGCGGATGGTGGAGGCGGCCCGAGTGCGCCGCCACGAGACGAAAACGCCCGTGGAGGTCGCCCGGGCGGCGGTGCGACGCGGCCTCCCGGCGGAGCCCGTGGGACGGCTCACGAACCTGTTCCGGCGGGTGAGATACGGCGGCGAGGGCGGGCCAGACGTGCTTTCGACCGCCCGCGAGGCGCTCGACGACGTCGAAGACGCCGACGGAGGTGAGGGGTCGTGAGCCGACGCGGCTCCGATGTCGGCGGGAACCTCGGGAGCGGCGCCAACTTCTGGCGTCGGATCGGCGCCCCGCTCCGGTGGCTGCTGGCGGCGACGGACCACCCCGCGACGCTGCGGCGGGTCGGGACCGGCGCCCTGGTCGCGGCGCTCCTGGTCTCGTTCCTGCCGGGACTGGTGCCGTGGGGGCTGGTGGGGTGGCTGGAGCCGCTCGCGTCGGTCGGCGTGGTCGTCCTGCTGGGGGTGGTGGTGGCGGCGCTCGGCGCCGCGCTCCTGCGCAACACCGACACGGTCGAACGCGGCGACACGGTTCGCCTCCCCGACTACGACGACCGCACCACCACGGAGACGACGACGGTCGGCGCCGCCGTCGACGACCCGCTGGCGACGCTGACGGAAGCCCCCGAGTCGACGAGCGGCGCCGACAGAAATCTCGCCGCCGGGACGATCCACGACGAGCTGTTCAGCCTCGCGGTCGAGACACTGGCGGCGGCCGAGGGCTGCGACAGCGGGGCTGCCGCCCAGCGGGTCACGAACGGCGACTGGACCGACGACCCGAGAGCCGCCGCATTCCTCGGCGACGAGAGCGTCCCGCGGGTGCCCGTTCGCCTACGGATCGTCGACTGGGTGCGCGGCGAACCCGTCGCCCGCCGCGTCGAGGCGACGGTCGACGCCATCGCCCGCCACGCCGAGACCGACCCCGACGTGACCGCGAGTCTCGGCACCCAGGCGGACGACTCAGAGGAGCGCGACGAGGCCCTGGAGCGACTCGACGAGGTGCTCGAGGACCCGTCGGCGCGGGCCCCGGCAGCCGACGGAGGTGAGCGCCCGTGATGGAGCGCCGGACCGGCCGGTGGGAGGTCGGGCTCCTGGCGGCGGTGGTGACCGGCGGCGTCGGCGCCCTCGCGGGCAACACGACGCTGGTGCTGGCGGCGACGGTCGGACTGACGTTCGCCGCGTACGGCTACGCGACCCGACCGCCGTCGACGAACGTGTCCGTCGAGCGAACCCTGTCGACGGCGACCGCAGACCCCGGTGAGACGGTTCGGGTGTCCCTGGAGGTGCGCAACGACGGCGACGAGGCCGTCCCCGACCTGCGACTGCTGGACGCCCCGCCGCGGGACCTCTCGGTCGTCGAGGGGGCGCCGAGCCTCGCGACGAGCCTGGAACCCGGCGAGACCGAGACCGCAGAGTACGCGCTGGCGGCCACCCGGGGCGACCACGAGTTCGGCGACCCGGTCGTCGCGACGCGGTCGGTCGACGGCGGGACCGAGCGACGCTGGACGGTCGACACCGACCACGCGCTGACGGTCACGAGCGTGCTGGACTCGTTCCCGCCGGCCGACGCGACCGTCGACTACACCGGCCGCGTCCCGACCGACCGGGGCGGCCCCGGCGTCGAGTTCCACTCGGTGCGAGAGTACCACCCCGAGGACCCGCCGAACCGCGTCGACTGGAACCGCTTCGCCAGGACCGGGCAGCTGCGGACCATCGACTTCCGCGAGCACCGCGCCGCGCGGGTGTTGGTGCTCGTCGACGAGCGCGGCGGCGCCGAGCGCGTCCGCGAGGCTGGCGAGGCCGACACCGTCGAACTCGGCCGAGAGGCTGCCGGACAGATCGTCGACGCGCTGCTGTCGTGGAACAACCTCGTCGGCGTCGCGCGGATGGACACCCACATCGAGTACCTCGAACCGGACGTCGGCGACGCCCAGCGCCACCGGCTCCGCGAACTGCTCGACGACGACGTCGCCACCCCGGAGCACGCGGACCGACTGGCCGTGCTGTCCGACGGCCCCCAGAAGTACGTCGAGCGCTTGAACGGCCGGCTCTCGGAGAGCACGCAGGTCGTGTTCGTCTCGCCGCTGCTGGACGACGACGCGCCGGCGGTCGCGGCGGGGTTGCGCGCCCACGGCCACCCGGTGACGGTCGTGACCCCAGACGTGACCACCGCCGAGACGCCCGGCGGGACCGTCGCCAGGATTCGCCGCGCGCGTCGCGTCGAGTCGGTCCGCGAAGGCGGGACACGCGTCGTCGACTGGCCCGTCGACGAACCGCTGTACACCGCCGTCGAGCGAGCCAAGCGGGGATGGTCGGCGTGACCGCGGCCGCCGAGCGCCGGGTCGCCCGCACCAGCGCGGGCGCGACGGCGCTGGTCGCCGTCGCCGTCGCGGTGGCGCTGGGCCTCGGGACCGGCACCGTCGACGCCGTCCTGATCGCGACGCTGGGCGCCGGCCTCGTCGGGGTCGGTGCGTGGGCGTTCGCCGACGACGACCCGCGCCTGGCCGTCGGCAGCGTCGCCACCGCCGCCGGCGCGGTTGCGCTGGGTGGCGGGGTGGTGCTGGGGCTGGGCGACGCACCGCTGGTGAGCGTCGCCGTGGCCGTCGCCCTGCTCGTCGTGGCGGTCGACGCCGGGCCGGGGTTCTCGTGGTCGGGGACCAGAGAGATCAACCACAGTCTCAAGCGATCCGCCGGCGTCACCGCCGTCGCGTTCGCCCTGGCCCTGCTGGCCCACCAGGGGGCGTTCGTCGCCGTCGCCACGGTGCTGTCCGGGGTCTGGATCGCGGCGGTGACCGACTCGGCGCTGGGCGGACTGGTGGCGCTGGCCGTCGAGGTGACGGCCGTCGTCCTCGGGTTCGGCGCCCTCCTGCCGGTCCTCCGACGGTGGGCGCCGGTCCGGGCACGCGACCGGGTCGCGGCGCTGTCGACGTACCGCGTCACGCCGACCGACGTGCCCCCGTGGGTGTGGGCCGGCGTGATCGGGGGGGCCATTTTCACGCAGTTCGCCGGCGTCCCCGCGTGGTTCGCCGGCGTGCTCGACCAGCTCGCGCCGGTCGGGCCGGTGCTCGCGACGGCGCTGTCGAGCGTCGCCCTCCACCTGCTCCCGGCGGCGGTGCTGTGTCTGTTCGCCCTCGTGGGACTCGTCGAGACGGGTCGTCGTCTCGTCGTCGCCTGGCTGGGGGCCTCGCCGCCGCGAGCGGTCGCCCACGCCGGGGGCGGCCTCGTGGTGTCGGCGGGCGTCCTCCTGACGCTCGCGATTCCGCCCGTCGGCGGCGCCGTCGCCACGCGGACGGGGTTCGGCGCCGACAGCGCACTCGGCGTCGGCGCGGCGGCGCTGGTCGTCGTCCTCGTCGCGATGGCCGCGCTGTGGGTGACGCTGGCGGCGACGCTGCTGTTCTCCGACACCGACTTCGTCCCCGAGAACAGGGCCGGGTTCGCGCTGGGCGGGGCGGCGCTGTTCGTCGCGACGCTCGCCATCGGGGTGACCGGCGCCACCGCACCGCTCGTGTTCGTCGGGGTCGCCGGGGCCGTCCTCGTCGTCGACCTCGGGGGGTACGCGGCGGAGCTGGACGCGACCGTCGCGGCGGGCAGCGAGACCCGCCGCGCCGAGGTCGTCCACGTCGGCGCGAGCCTGCTGGTCGGAGCCGGCGCGGTCTGTGCGGCGCTGTTCGCGGCGTACGTCCTGGTCCCGCTGGCCCCGCGAGCGGCGGTGGGCACCGGTCCCGAGTGGGCGCCGCTGCTGGCGCTCGTGCTCGCGCTGTTCGCGACGGCGGCGTTCCTCAGACTGCTCGCCGTCGACGCCGCCGAGAGCGGGGAGTAGCTACTCCAGGTCCTGCCAGGACAGCCGGAGGTTCCGCGCGGCGGCGGTCTGGTCGATGCGGGCCGCGGTCGTCCGCTCGGGCGCGCTCGTGACGGTCGCCTCGTCCTCGCTCGCGACGGCGTCGAACGCCCGCGCGAGGTCCGCGAGCGTGTCGCGGGACTCGACCTCGGTCGGCTCGGTCATCAGCGCCTCGTCGACGATCTCGGGCCACTTGGTCGTCGGCGGGTGGACGCCGTAGTCGAGCATCCGCTTGGCGACGTCGGCGGCGTCCTGCTCGCCCGCACTGGCGACGAACTCGTGGTGGAACGGGCCGTACGGCACCTCGTAGTCGATCTGTTCGGCGAGGTAGTTGGCGTTCAGGACGGCCTTGGCGCTGGCGTCTGCCAGGCCCTCGTCGCCCAGACGGGCGATGTAGGCGTAGGTCTTCACGAGGACGAGCCAGTTGCCGTCCCGGCCGTGGACCTTGCCGATGGTGTGTTCGGGGTCGAAAGTCTCGTAGGCATCCTCGCCATCGCGCTTCCTGACCCGAGGTTTCGGGAGGAACGGCGCCAGTCGGTCGACGACGCCGACCGGCCCGGCGCCGGGGCCGCCGCCACCGTGGGGCGTCGCGAACGTCTTGTGGACGTTGTAGTGCATGATGTCGAAGCCCATGTCACCCGGGCGGGCCCGGCCGAGCAGGGCGTTGAGGTTCGCGCCGTCGTAGTACAGCAGCCCGCCCACGTCGTGGACCATGCGGGCGATCTCCTCGATGTCGCGCTCGAACAGCCCCAGGGTGTTGGGGTTGGTCAGCATCAGCGCCGCGGTGTCCTCCGAGAGGGCGGCCTCCAGCGCCTCCAAATCCACGCGACCGTCCTCGCCGCCGGGGAGTTCGACGACGTCGTACCCACCCATCGCCGCGCTGGCGAAGTTGGTGCCGTGGGCCGACTCGGGGACGATGACCTCCGAGCGGTCCCCCTCGCCGTTGTGTTCGTGGTACGCCTTCGCGACGAGGATGCCGGTGAACTCGCCGGCGGCGCCCGCGGGCGGTTGCAGCGTCACGGCGTCCATCCCGCCGATGCGTCCGAGGTAGTCCTGGAGATCGTACAGCAGTTCCAGCGTGCCCTGGGTGGCGTCCTCGGGACGGTCGGGATGGACCAGTCCGTCCGGCAGCGCCGCGACGTCCTCGGTGAACGGCGGGTTGTACTTCATCGTGCAGCTGCCCAGCGGGTACGGGCCGGTGGTGACGCCGTAGTTCATCTGGGAGAGCCGCGTGTAGTGGCGGGCCAGTTCCGGCTCTGCGAGTTCGGGCAGTTCGAGTTCGTCGCGGGTCAACCCGTCCGGCAGCGGCCCGTCGACGTCGACGCTCGTCGCGTCCTTCTCGGAGAGCAGCGGCTCGTAGCCCTCGCCGTCCTCGTCGGTGAACCGCGCCTGATCGTAGTCGGTCATGCCGCCACCTCCGACAGCGCCGCGACGAACGCGTCGAGTTGCTCGTCGGTGACCCCCGTGACACAGCACTGAATCTCGTGGTCGTCGAGCGCGTGGACCGCGAATCCCGCCTCGCGCAGGTCCGCCGCGACGTCGTTGGCGGGGCGGTCGGTGCGGGCGACGAACTCCCGGGCGTGGTGGCGGTCGTGGACCGGTGCGGCCACGCCGTCAAGGTCGTCGACGCGGGCGGCCAGCGCCTGGGCGCGGCGCACCTCGCGGTTGGCCAGGTCGACCAGTCCCGAGGGCCCGAGCGCGGCGGCGTGCATCGCCGTCCGCAGCGCGACCCACGCCTGGTTCGTACAGATGTTCGAGGTCGCTCGCTCCTTACGGATGTGCTGCTCGCGGGTCTGGAGGGTCAGGGTGTAGCCGCGCCGACCGTCCTCGTCTTCACTCGCGCCGACGAGTCGCCCGGGCACCTGCCGGACGAACTCCTCGCGGGTGGCGAACAGGCCGAGGCCCATCCCGTAACTCGTGGGCAGGCCCAGCGCCGCGCCGTCGCCGACGACGACGTCGGCGCCGACGCTGGCGGGCTCTTCGAGAACCGCCAGCGAGACGATGTCGCTGCCCAGCGCGAACAGCGCGCCGGCCTCGTCGGCCAGCTCCCCGATCGCCGACAGCTGCTCCTCGACGGTGCCCCGAACGGTGGGGCTCTCGGCGTAGACGAGGATCACGTCGTCGGCCAGCCGATCGGCGAGGGCCTCGCGGTCGACGTTGCCGTCCGCCGTCGGGTAGGTGTCGACGGTGATGTCGGGCCCGTCGGCGTAGTTCTCCAGCACGGCGCGTTTCTCCTCGCGCAGCAGGTCCGGCACGAGCACGCGGTCGCCGGAGGTTCGGCGGACGCGGTCGGCGAACAGTGCGGTCTCGGCCAGCGCCGTCGCGGCGTCGTACATCGAGCAGTTCGCGACCTCGAGCCCGGTGAGTTCGCGGACGATCGACTGGTACTCGAACAGCGCCTGCAGGAACCCCTGGGTCACCTCGGGCTGGTACTGCGTGTAGGAGGTGAGAAACTCCGAGCGGTCGGCGAGGTGGTCGACGACCGAGGGGACGTAGTGGCCGTAGTGACCCCGCCCGAGCAGTTCGACGAGGTCCTCGTTGCGACCGAGCGTCGACCTGATCTCCTCGCGAACCGCCCGTTCGTCGCGCGGGTCGATGTCGAACTCGCCGTCGAACCGGACGGGTTCGGGGATGTCGAACAGCTGTTCCTCGTCGTCGACGCCGACGGCGTCCAGCATCGCGGCCGTCTCCGCCGGTGAGTGTGGCGCGTACGGGCTTCCGGGTGCGGTGTGGTGGTCTGTCATGCGTGGAGCGGGAAGCGGTGGGTTCGAGCGGGGCTAACGCCTGGGCCGTCAAGATACCCCCGGTTTCCGGAACTCCTAGAGACCGCAAAACTCAGGGTGCCGCGCTTTCCCCGTCGCCGCAGGTGGTGTCGGTCTGCTGGTCGTCGACGAGCATCCCCGTCTGGAACTGGCAGGTGTAGGGCACGCCACCCTGGGGCGGCACGTCGAACGTCTGGCCCTGCGCCGCGAAGGTCAGTCCGAACGTGACCTCCACGTCGGTGACCTCGTCGTTACGGACGTGGCTGCGGAACCAGTCGTCGATCTTCTCGTTGTCCATGTCGACGGCGTAGACGACGGTTCTGGTCTCGCCGGGCTCGATCGAGTCGGTGCTCGAACGCATCTCGAACTCGTCGCCGGAGACGTCCATCAGGTTCACACCGTTCATCTGGATGTTGGCCCGCAGGCCGTCGGGCTCGGACGGAATCGCGACGCTGTCGGAGGGGTTGGTGATGTCGAACTTGAACAGCACCGTCGTCTGGTTGTCCTCGACCTCGCCCCACTCGGCGTAGCCGCGCTCGACGACGTAGCCCACCTCCTCGATGCCGGCGTCGACGGTGTAGCGGCCCTCGCTCTGACTGGCCGCCGCCGACAGCGAGTCGATCATCGGCGTCTCGTCTTCCATCATCCGGCGCTGATCGAGCGAGAAGTTACGGGAGAACTTCTGGCCCAGCAGCCCGGCCTCGGCGGTGACGGTGGTGTCCATCACGATGGTCTCGTTGGCGCGGACGAACTCCGCCCACCACGGGACCAGCTGCTCGTTGTCGATGTAGGTCCGCAACTCGATGGTGGAGTTGCCCTTCGGGATGTTCACGCCGCGTTTCTCCCCGGTGGCGACGCGCACGTCGTTGAAGTACAGGTAGTACTCCGCGCCGACGTTGCCGCCCAGCGAGATGGCATAGTCGTTCTTGTTCTGCACCTGGATGGTCGTCACGACCTCGGTGCTGGACTCGTTGACCTCGCCCCACTCGCCTTCGTCCTCGACGGAGGCGTCGGGCGGCTGGAAGGTCAGCGCCAGGTAGCCGACGCCGATGCCCAGCACGAGGACGACGACGCCGACCGCGATGGCGACTTTCTTGAGCGTACCCATAGACACCGACACGCCCACTCGGCAAATGTGTCTTGTGGGTCAGTACCTAGAGTCGGCCGCGGGGGCGGCCCGCCGCCCTCAGCGAATCTGGGCCTCGTACTCGTCGGCGCTCAGCAGGTCGTCCAGTTCCGACTCGTCGTCGAGTTCGACCTCGAGCATCCAGCCCTCGTCGAACGGCCCGTCGTTGACCAGTTCGGGTGCGTCGAACAGCTGCTCGTTGCGGGCGACGACCGCGCCGGACACCGGCGCGTACAGGTCCGACACCGCCTTGATCGACTCGACGACGCCGAACGCCTCCCCCGCGGTGAGCGTCTCGCCCTCGTCGGGAAGTTCGACGAACACCACGTCGCCCAGTTCGTCCTGCGCGAAGTCGCTGATCCCGACCCGGACGATGTCGCCGTCCCGGCGGGCCCACTCGTGTGACTCGGCGTACCGCAGCTCGGATGGAACCTCGTAGCTCATTCGTCTTCCTCCAGGAACGGCAGGTTCACGACTCTTGCGCTTTTCGGCTCGCCGCGGACCACCACCGACAGCTCCGTCCCTGGGTCGGCGTGGGCGACGGGGACGTACCCGAGCGCGATGGGCTCGCCCAGCGTCGGGCTCATCGTCCCGCTGGTGACCTCGCCGACGGTCTCACCGTCGACGCTGATCTCGTGGCCGTGTCGGGCCACCCCGCGATCCAGCAGGCGCAGCCCGACCAGCTGCTCGTCGACGCCGGCAGCCTCGACCGCGGCCAGGGCGTCCCGGCCGACGAACTCGGTGTCGAGGTCGACGGTGAAGCCGATGCCCGCCTCGTAGGGGTTGCGGGGGTTGTCCGCGACGTCGAAGTCCTGGCCAGACAGCAGGAGGCCCGCCTCCAGGCGGAGCGTGTCCCGCGCGCCCAGGCCGCAGGGCTGGCAGGCCAGCGCCGACCAGACGGCCCCCACCTCGTCGCTCGGAATCACGAGTTCCAGACCGTCCTCGCCGGTGTAGCCGGTGCGGGCGACCCAGCAGTCGACGCCCGCCACCGAGGCCCACCGCGCGGAGAACCGCGAGAGGTCCGCGACCTCGTCCTCGGCTTCCGCCTCGACGAGGGCGACCGCGTCGGGGCCCTGTACCGCGATCATGCCGTAGTCGTCGGTGCGGTTCTCGACGGTCGCCGAGAGCCCCCACTCCTCGCGGTGGGCGACCCAGCGGTCGAACGCCGCCTCGTCGCCGCCGGCGTTGGGGACGAACAGGTACGCCGGGTTGCCGTCGCGGTCGGGCAGGCGGTACAGCACCGTGTCGTCGATCATGTCGCCGTCGGCGTTCGGAATCGTCGCGTACTGGGCGTCGCCGACCGACAGCGCCGCGACGTCGTTGCTCGTCAGGCGGTTCGTCAGTTCCGTCGCGTCCGGGCCCGACACCTCGATTTCGCCCATGTGCGAGACGTCGAACTTCCCGACCGACTCCCGTACCGCGTCGTGTTCGGTCCGGATCGAGTCGAACTCGACGGGCATCTCCCAGCCGCCGAAGTCCGTGAACGAGGCCCCGGCATCCTCGTGGGCGCCGTGCAGGGGCGGTTCGCGCAGGCTCATGTCCGACGGTGCGCGGGGCGGCAAGTAATGGCTTTCCGTCTCGGAACGGTGCTGGGTCGCGGTGGACGGTGCGGCCGCTGTGCGCCGGGCGAGTCCGAATCGGTTCAGAAGGCGACGGCGCGTGAATCGGTGCCTCTGGCCCGTCCGCGGCGGAGACCGTCGACCCCTGCGGCGAGGGGTCGTGCCCGTCGTCGTCCGTTAGGCGCCCAGTTCCTCGACGGTGACCGTGTAGTCGCCGGCCCCGGAGTAGGAGTCGACGGTGATGCCGAACTCCTGGCCCGGCGCGACGCCCTCGACGATGATCCGCTCCTGGCTGTCCTGGGTGATCGAGCGCTTGTCGTAGTCGTTGGGCGAGGGGGTGCGCCCGTCGGCGGTGAGGAACAGGTCGAAGTCCGCGCCTGCGGGGCCGTCGAGCGTCACCGTGAGCTGACAGGGGTCCGAGAGTCGGCCAGCGTAGGTGAACGACTCCGAGTCCCACCAGCCCGACAGCGAGCTCTGCGCGCTCCCGCCGTCGGAACTGTCGCCACAGGAGCCACCGCCGCCGGTGTCCTCCTGGATCGAGACGGTCAGCGTCGCCGAGTCGGTCGCGCCGTCGCCGTCGGTGACCGTCAGCGTCACCGTGTAGTCGCCGGCGGCGTCGAACGCCTTCGAGGCGGTCGACCCCGAGGCCGAGGTGCCGTCGCCGAACGACCAGTCGTACGCCGCGATCGAACCGTCGGGGTCCGACGATCCCGACCCGTCGAAGTCGATGCTCTCGCCGACGGTGGCCTCGGTCGCGCTCGCCCGGAGGTCGGCGGTCGGCCCCTCGTTGGCGGTGCCACCGATGGAGACGACCGCCGACTCGGTCCCGGTCTCGCCGTCGTCGTCGGTGACCGTCAGCGTGATCGTGACGTCCTGGGCCTGGCTCCACGAGCCCTCGACCTGGGCGCCGGTTGCGGTGCCGCCCGTCGAGGCCTCCCACTCGTAGGACTCGATGCCGCCGCCGTCGGGGTCCGACGAGCCCGACCCGTCGAAGGTGACCGTCTCGCCGGTGTCGGGGCTACTCGGACTGACGTCGATGCTGGCGACCGGCGGTTCCGTGCCGCCGCCACCCCCACCGCCGTCGTCGCCACCGCCGCCGCCGTCGCCGCCGACGATGTTCAGCGCGTCGACCCGCCCGGCGCCCTGTCTGTCCTCGGAGAGGCCCACGTCGACGGCCGTGCTCTTCAGTTGCGTCCGCAGTTCCTCCGGTGCGAGGTCGCCCTGTGCGGCCAGCCCCAGCGCGGCCACGCCCGAGGCGGCGGGGCAGGCCATCGAGGTGCCCGGCAGTTCCTCGTAGCCGCCAGACCGCGTCGACGTCGAGAGGACGTTCTGGCCCGGCGCGACCACGTCGAGGTTCGGCCCGTACTGGCTGAAGTCCGTCAAGTTCTCGTTGGAGTCGACCGCCCCGACCGCCACGCACTCGTCGTAGGCCGCCGGGTACGACACCGACCCGGAGCCGTCGTTGCCCGCCGCACAGATCGGCAGCGACCCGTTGTTCAGCGCGTACTGCATGGCGTTTTTCATCGTGTCCGTGTAGCCGCCGCCACCCAGCGACATGTTGATGATGTCCGCGCCTTGGTCGGCGGCCCACTGCACCGCGTCGGCGATGTCGGAGGTCGACCCCTGTCCCTGCTCGGAGAGCGCCCGTCCGGAGAGGAGTCGGGAGTCGCTGATGCCCGCGACGCCCGTGCCGTTGTCCGTCGTCGCCGACGCGATGCCCGCGACGTGGGTACCGTGGTACTCGTTCTGGTCGCTGTCCGGAATCGGGTCGCCGTCGTCGTCGACGAAGTCCCTGCCCTTGTTCGACCCGAACTGTGCCTGCAGATCGGGGTGCGTGTAGTCGACGCCCTGGTCGACCACCGCGATGGTGACGTCCTCGCTCCCCTGGGTCGTCTCCCAGGCGTCGACGGCGTTGACGAGTTGTGGCGCGTACTGGGAGTTCAGCTGTGGGTCGTCGACTGCGTCGGGCCGGCTGTTGACCTCGTTCTCCTCGACGAACTTCGCGAACTCCAGCCCGCGCAGCTGGTCCGCCAGCGACCCGTACGCCGAGATCGAGGCCACGCTCGGGTCCTGCACCGCGACGTAGCGGAGTTCGTCGTTGCGGTGTGCCACGCGCTGGCTCCCCTGCAACAGGTCGTCGAGGCGTGCAGTCGCCTCGTCCATGTCGGTTCCCAGCGAGACGCCCACCAGGAGTTCGTCTCGTTTCGGTCCCGGTTCCCGCCCAGGTGTCGCCTGCACCACGTTGCTCGTCGCCGCCGCCAGTCCAACCGCACCGGTCGCCTTGAGGAACGTCCGGCGTCCCCATCGTCCAGTGTTATCCTCTGCCATGATACGCTCAAACGATACACGGTATCCTATTTAAAAATTCCGAACGCGAGAATTGAATTAACTAAGATAGCAAATTCAAGGCCCGTTTCGATCGGTTTTCAAAAAACGTTCGTGTCGTTACCGACGGTTGCACTACTCTGAGCGGCCCGCAGAGGTCTGTTCGGTGACGGCACTCGCTGTCGACTCTCGTCGACGGTCCGATCGCCGACACGTCAGGTCGCTCGAATCGATCGGCACACCTAACCGCCGGCGACGGCTACGCCGGGCCATGCTGCGACGACTGCTGGGGCGCGATGGCGAGGACGGTGCCGACGGCGACGCTGCCGGCCCGGCGCGGGTCGGCCTGTTCGTCGACGGCCCGAACGTCCTCCGCGACGAGTTCGACGTCGATCTGGGAGCGGTGCGAGCGGCCGCCGAGGGTGCCGGGCGGGTCGGCGTCGCTCGTCTGTACCTCGACGAACACGCCACCCCCGGCCTCGTCCAGGCCGCGGAGGCCAACGGGTTCGAGGTCGTCGTCACCAGCGGCGACGTCGACGTGAAACTCGCCATCGACGCCACGGAGTGTGCGCTGTCGGGCGCCATCGACACCGTCGCCGTCGCCTCGCGAGACACCGACTTCAAGCCCGTCCTGGAGAAAGCCGGCGCCGTCGGCGTCGCGACCCTCGCGATCGCACCGGGCGAACACGGCCGCTCGGACGCGCTGGCCAACGCCGCCAACGAGGCGCTGGTACTGGAGTAGCGCCGCCGCTATCCTGTCGATCGAACCCCCGATGGGGGGATCACACTGCGAGTGGCAGAGGAAGAGACAGTGTGGATGACGCCGGGTGGCGTCGTGGGAGTTACTTGCCGAGTTCCTGCACTTCGATCGTGTAGCTACCCGAGCCGGAGTAGGAGTCGACGAGGATGCCGAACTCCTGGCCAGCCGAGACGTTCTCGAAGATGACCTGCTCGCCGCTGTCGGGACTGATCGAGCGCTTGTCGTAGTCGCTCGTGGTCGGCGTGCGACCGTCGGCCGTCGCGTACAGGTCGAAGTCGGCGTACGCCGAGCCGTTCAGGGTGATCACGACCTGACACGGGTTGGCCGTCTGGCCGGCGTAGGCGAAGGACTCGGAGTCCCACCAGCCCGACAGCGAACTCTGCGCGCTGCCGCCCTCGACGACATCGCCACAGGAGCCACCGCCGCCGCCACCGTCGCTGTCGACGGTGAGGCTCTCCGACAGCGTGTCCGTCGCGCCGTCGTCGTCGGTGATCGTCAGCGTGACCGTGTAGTCGCCGGCCTCCTCGTAGGCGTAGGAGCCGGTCTGGCCCTCGAAGGTGGTGCCGTCACCGAAGTCCCACTCGTAGGAGACGATGTCGCCGTCGGAGTCGGAGGAGCCGCTGGCGTCGAAAGTGACTTCCTCGCCGACAGTCGGGTTGGTCGGAGCGAAGTCGAAGGAAGCGTCCGGAGCGTTGTTGTCCGGCGGGCTGGGATCGCCGCCACCACCGTCGCCCGCGGCGACGATGTTGGCCGCGTCGACGCGACCGGCACCCTGCTCTTCCTCGGAGAGACCGATGTCGACGGCGGTCTCCTTCAGGCGAGCGCGCAGTTCGTTCGGCCCCAGGTCGGGGTCGGCGGCCTTGCCCAGCGCGGCCACGCCCGAGGCGGCGGGACAGGCCATCGAGGTGCCTGAGATGCTGTTGTACGGCGAGTCGTTCCACGTCGAGAGCACGTCGACACCGGGCGCGGCCACGTCGAGGTCGGGGCCGTACTGGCTGAAGCTCGCCAGGTTCTCGTTCTCGTCGACGGCGCTGACGGCCATACACGCGTCGTACTTCGCGGGGTAGGAGACGCCGCGGCTGCCGCTGTTACCGGCGGCACAGATCGGCAGCGCGCCGTTCTGGACCGCGTAGTCACAGGCGTTACGCAGCGTGTCGGTGGCACCGCCGCCACCCAGGGACATGTTGATGATGTCCGCACCGTTGTCGGCGGCGTACCGGATCGACGACGCGATGTCCGAGATGGAACCGCGACCGCCACCCAGCGCACGACAGGCCAGCAGCCGGGAGTTCGAGATGCCCGCGACGCCCGTGCCGTTGTTCGTCGTCGCCGAGGCGATGCCCGCGACGTGGGTGCCGTGGTTCTCGCCTGAGGGAGCCTGCGGGTCGTTGTCGCCGCCAGCCGGGTCGGTACCCTTGTCGGCGCCGAACTGCGGCGAGAGGTCGGGGTGCGTGTAGTCGACGCCCGTGTCGACGATGGCGACCGTGACATCCTCGCTCCCCAGGGTGTCCTCCCACGCGGTGGGTGCCCGGACCTGCTGGGGCGCGTACTGCTGGGAGAAGCGCGGGTCGTCGGACTGCGTCTCGAGGATTTCGTTCTCCTCGACGTACTGGACGCCCGTCTGGTTCTCGATGCGGCTCGCCAGCCAGCTGTCGGAGCTGGCGGTGCCCATCCAGTCGGGTACCTCGACGGTGAAGAAGTTCAGCTGCTCGTCCTCGTACGTGATCTCCGCCGAGGCCGGCATGGCGCTCTCGACGTTCGACTGCGTCGCGGCCATGCTCTGTGCGCCCGCCGAACGACCGACCAGCAGTTCCTTGTTGGGATCGTACGAGCCCGGTTCACGACCCGGCGTCGCTTGCGTGATACCTGCGAATGCCGTCGCGGCCACCGCGCCGGCCGCTTTCATGAAGTCGCGTCGTCCCCATGGACCAGTGCTATCGTCTGCCATGTTACATCCCGTCACAAGGAAGCCCCCTATTTAAATCTGTCTTTTCCGAGATAAATTTTATAGACTGCTGAAATTATAGAATATATAAAATTCTGCGTCAATTTCTCTGAAATAGGGCTTCAGTACGTCGATTCCCTCGGAATACACGACACACTTGCGAGTTCGTGGCTAACTCTCACGCCGCACCCCGATGAGAGATAGGTTTATATATTGGAATTTCCGGGCCGACTGGACGGAGTTCGGTAACCGATCCCAATATCTCGCAGCACGACCGTCTCGACCCACCTGCAGCCCAGTTCGTCGCACACGAGTCGGCCACCGTACACTAGTGGGTGAAGTCGGACATCACACCCCAGTTCGGGTTCGCGCGCGGTGGTGCGGACGACCCCCGGAGCCACGGTGGCGCTCGCCCTGTGAGTCGGTCGCCGTCCGTTCGAGTTAACCTCGCGCACGCACGAGAGGCGGGCATGGACGACCTCGACACGCCGGTGCTCGACGACCACATGCACCTCGACCCCGAGCACGGCAGAGGGATGGACGCCGTCAGAGAGTTCGCCCGTCTGGGCGGGACCCACCTGCTGGTCGTGAACAAACCCTCCTGGCAGATCGCCGGCGTTCCCGCCGAGGAGGCGGACTTCCGCCCGGCCTTCGAGGCGACGCTCTCGGCGGTCGCCGACGCCTGCAAGATTCTCGACGGCACCGCCTGGCCCGTGCTGGGCGTCCACCCAGGACTCGTCTCGAAGCTCGTCGACGCCGGTCACGACCCCGACGACGCCGGCGACCTCATGCGGGCCGGACTGGACGTCGCCGCCGAGTACGTCGCCGACGGCGAGGCGCTGGCGCTGAAGTCCGGGCGCCCCCACTACGAGGTCGACGAGGCGGTGTGGGCCGCCTCCAACGAGACGATGCGCCACGCCTTCGAACTCGGCGCCGACCTGGACTGTGCCGTCCAGTTGCACACCGAGGCCAGCGAGGACCTGACGACCGTCGCGGAGTGGGCTCGAGACGCCGGCCTCCCCCCGGACTCGGTGGTGAAACACTACGCCGCCGGACGTCTGGCGGGGCCGCTGCCCAGCGTCATGAGCGACGAGGAGCGCCTGGAGCGGGCCGCCGAGCGCGGCGAGCCGTTCCTGATGGAGACGGACTTCGTCGACGACCCTGACCGCCCGGGCGCGGTGCTCGGACCCAAGACCGTCCCGCGCCGGGTCCGCTGGCTGCTGGACGAGGGGTACGACGAGGCCGTCCGAATCGCCCACGTCGAGACGCCGAAACTGGCGTACGGCGTCGACACCGAATCGACGCTGGATCGCTCGCCCGCCGAGTGACGGCGGCCCGAGGACCGATCGGAGAGAAAGGCCTTTCAGGTCGCCACCGTACCGTGAAGTATGAGCGAGGCCCCGAACGAGTTCTACTCGGAGGACCGCTGGAACAACTGGATCGACCGCATCCGCGACGAGGAGATCGATCCCGAGGACGAGGACAGCGCGCGCCTGCTGTTGAACCTCCAGGACGACGCGGCCATCGCCGTCGCGAAGATCGTCCGCGCACACGAAGACGAGAACCTCTCCGAGGAGGAGGCGCTCGACGAGATCGGCGACATCCGCGAGATCGTCCTCTCGGAGGTCGAGTTCGACGACGAGGAGAAACTCATGCTGATCGACGGCGTCCAGACGAGCCTGATGTGCGTGTTCTACGCCGCCGAGGAGTACGTCGTCGACGGCCCGGCCGACGAGGCCGACATCGAGGAGTACGTCCGGGCGGCCGCCGACGCCGAGGCCGAGGAGGACTTCGACGCGGCGCTCGGCTACGTCGCCCAGGCCGGCACGCTGATCATCGACGGCGCCCAGCTGGACATGAGCGTCGCCGAGGAACTCGAGTACGGGCTGGTCACCGAGTGGATCAACGGACTGGACAGCCTCCAGTCGGCGATGAGCGACCCCGAGGTCGTCGAGGAGGACGAGGAGAGCGACGACGACGAGTAGGGACCGCACCGGCGCAGCCGACGGGTTCGGGGCTATTTTTCCGCTGTCAGTTCGCGAAACGGCAACAAGGGTTATCACCGCGCGGGGGCTACCCTCACCGCAATGCGACTCGTCGGGGACGACCGCGCAGCCGCCATTCAGGTCGGCGCGATCATCCTGTTCAGCTTCGTCGTGCTGGCCATCGCCGCCTACCAAGCTAGCGTCGTCCCCGCCCAGAACAACCAAGTCGAGTTCGACCACAACCAACTCGTCCAAGACGAGATGCTGGAACTGCGAAGCGCCGCACAGACCACCGGCAGCGCCGGCGGGAGCCGCGCGGTGTCCGTGACGCTGGGAACGACCTACCCCGCCCGGACCATCTTCCGGAACCCGCCGGACCCCAGCGGCCGACTCCGGACGATCGGCACCGGCGACAGAGCGGTCAACGCGACCATACGCGGTGCCAACGCCACCGGCGAGATCGGTGACTACTGGAACGGCTCGACCAGGCACTTCGACACCGGCGCGATCCAGTACGAACCCCGCTACTACGAGTACCAGCAGGCCCCGACGACCGTCTACGAGCACTCGCTGGTGTACAACCGGTTCTCGAACGGCGCCAACCGATCGATTGCCGGCCAGAACGTCGTCGACGGCAGCACGATCACGCTCATCACGCTGAACGGCAGCCTCGACGAGCAGGGCCGCTCGGCGGCCTCCGTCGACGTCCAGCCGGTCAGCGTCGCCAGCAACAGTATCACCGTCTCGAACAGCAGCGGGGTCAACATCACCCTGCCGACCCTCGCCAGCGAGCAGCTCTGGCGCGAGCAACTCGCCGACGAGAACGAGACTGCCGGCGGCAACGTCACGAACGTCGACTACCGGGAGGGGCCCGGACGGCTCAACTACGTCACGATCGACCTGGCACCCGGCGAGTACACGCTCCGGCTCGGACGGGTCGGCGTCGGCGAGAACGTCGAGGAGGGCCAGAAGAGGGGCCAGAGCGCGTACGTGACGACCACCGGGAGCACGACCCGGAGCGTGCAGACCGGGGAGAGCTTCCAGGTCTCCGTGGAGGTTCGGGACGCCTACGACAACCCGGTCACGGGCGAGGACGTGACGTTCGACCCCTCCTGGACCGCGTCGACCGTCTCGGCGACGACCGGCGACGACGGCCGGGCGACGGTCACCGTCGACGCCCCGAGCACCGGCGGGAGCGACTACAACGTCACCGCGAACATCGACGGCGGCGCCACGACCGCCCGAACGGCCGTCTTCGACGTCGAAGTAGCCAGCAGTGGCGGCGGTGGTGGCGGCGGCGGGGGTGGCGGTGGCGGCGCCTACAACGTCACCTGGCAGAACCCCAACGGTAACGCTGCCGTGGACTGTTCCGAGGCACCACCGCGCGGGAAGTGTACGATCAACGCCGGTGGCGCCCCTTACAAGGCGGTCACCCTGACCATGCAGACCGATCCCACCGTCGACGGCGCACAGGTTTCCTACGCCGTCAGCAACCAGACGGTCGGGACGCTGGACCCGACCAGCGATGTGATCACCGCAGGAACCGACTCGACGACGCTGAACGTCACCGCGAACGGGACCGTCTACGCGTACACATCCAGCGGCGACGACGGTGATCGGATCAACTTCACCGTGACGAACGTCAGCGACGCCGACATCACGGCCCCGAGCATCAGCAACTTCGACGCGACCAATCCCAGTGGGACGACCATCGAAGTGACGTTCGAAAGCGACGAGCAGCTGTCGACGATCGACGTTGGGATAGTCGACGGTGGAAGCACGGTGACGAACCTCACCGCCACCAACTTCTCCGAAAGCGGAAGCGGGCCCTACACTTACACCGCAACGTACGACCCTGGCGCGAGCGGGACCTACGATGCAGTGCTGAACACCGCCACGGACGCCGCCGGCAACGACGGTGCGAGCGGACAGAGTAACACGGTGACCGTCAGCGGTGGCGGCGGGGACACCACGCCACCGACCGTCCAAGCGGTCAGCGTCCAGAACGCCCCGTGGAACCAGAGCGACACCGGAAAGGAACTCACCATCACTATCCGGTTCGACGAGACGATGGACACGAGCGTTCCGGCGACGGTCGGGCTGAGCAACCTCGCGAGCAGCGGTTCGTACAACACCAGTCTCGCCGCGAACGGGTCCTGGATCAACGACACCACCTGGCAGGCGTCGCTGACGAGTGCGGAGACGACCTTCCAGGACGACGACGAGGATGTCGTCTCCACCATCGCGATCAGCGGTGCCCAGGACGACAGCGGCAACACGATGGCGACGGACACGTCGAACACGGTGGTCGTGGACACGATCCGTCCGAGCGACCCCAGCGCGGTCCGGATCGTCACCGACCCGATCAACGCGAGCAATCAGGACTCTGTGACCGTCCAGGTCGACGTCAGTAATCCGGACCCCGACGGCGGGACCGTGTACGTCCAAGTCGAGGACAACGATGGCAACGTCGTGACCGGAACTGCACCCCTGCAGACCGGCAGCGGGACCGTGACGACGACGGTCACCGGCATCAACGTCACGTCGCTGAACGACGCCAATCCGAACGGGGATGGCGGGATAACCGCCACAGCGCGGATAGAAGACGACGTGAACAACAGCAACGGCAACTTCGTCGGGCGTGACAACGAGGTGCTCAAGGATACCGAAGAGCCCGTCATCGAACGGTTCTACGTGGAGGACCGTTCGACGCCCACCACCGGCGGTGGGAACAAGTACGCTGTCGAGTACTACGCCGAGTGGGAGGCGACGGACTTTTCGCAACGGAACGTCCGCGTCGAGTTGGTCGACAATACTGGGACAGTCGTCGACTCCGTCACGGCCACTGGAAACAGCTCTGCGACGCTCACCGACAGCGAGTGCAAGACGAACCAGAACCAGTGCCAGGGCTACACGATCAGACTCACTGTGACCGACGCCGTCGGCCAGACCAACACCAGCACCGTTACCGACACCGCCGATGGTTCGGATACCTACACGAACCCCCGGCTCTACAGACCCATCCCCCGCCAGGGAGGGTCGAGCACCGATGACGCCAGCGTGATCTCAGCCCGACGACCCGCCCCGACGTTCTCACTGGTGGCGGCTCGGGCGAACGACGCCTCATAGCGGACGCCGGGAGTGGTAGCGACGGCCGACGTGGAGAAAATGTTCGACGATAGTCGAAAACCCCATCGACACATCCTTGTACCTGATCGCCGACTAGGAGGGCAATGACAGGAGTCGGCATCGACGCGGTGGAGTTCCACACGGGCAACCTGAAGTTAGACCTGCCGGAGACGTTCGCGCCGGCGAAAGACGAGGACCCCGGCAAGTACACGAAGGGCCTGGGACTGAACGCCTCGTCGTTCCCGGACAGTTACGAGGACATCGTGACGATGGGGGCCAACGCCGCCAAGCGCCTCATGGACCGGAAGGGACTGGAACCGGACGACGTGGGCCGGATCGACGTCGCCACGGAGTCGTCGTTCGACAACTCCAAGCCCATCTCGACGTACGTCGCGGGCTGTCTGGAGCAGGTGTACGAGGGGGACTTCCACCACGCGAACAAGGGCGAGCGGAAGTTCGCCTGCATCGCGGGCACCCAGAGCATCGACGACGCGTACAACTGGATTCGCGCGGGGCGCAACCGCGACCGCGCGGCGCTGGTCATCGCGACCGACACGGCGCTGTACGCCCGCGGCGACGCCGGTGAGGCCACGCAGGGCGCCGGCGCCGTCGCGATGCTGATCGACGAGGACCCCGATCTCGTGGAGCTGTCGACCCATCAGGGGTACGGCAGCGCCGACGAGACTGACTTCCTCAAGCCCAACCAGCAGTTCCCCAGCGTCGACGGCAAGCGGTCGGTGCAGGTGTACCTCGCGCGGATGCGCGAGGCCCTGGAGGACTACGAGGCCGTCGCGGGCGACGTCCACCCCGACGACTTCGCGTACGCGCCGTTCCACACGCCGTTCCCAGGGATGGTCCGGAAGGCGGCGCTGCTGGCGTACCGCCACGTCACCCGCGACACCGAGATCGAGGACGAACTGGCCGAGGAGATCGGTCGCCAGCCCCGTCCCGAGGCGTTCGACGACGACGAGGCCTACCAGGATGCCATCCGCGAGTACACGGACGCGCTGAAGGAGACCGACGCCTACGCCGAGTGGTACGACGCCACGATCGAGCCGACGTTGGACATCTCGCGAGAGGTCGGCAACTGGTACACCGGCTCGGTCCACGTCGCCCGCATCGCCGCGCTAAAGCGCGCGCTGGAAGAGGGCCGCGAGCTGACCGGCGAGAACCTGCTGGTCGCCTCCTACGGCAGCGGCGCGCAGGCGGAGATTCACACCGAGACCATCCAACCGGGCTGGGAGGAGGAGATCGCCGCGCTGAACGTCGACGATCAGCTCGACGCCCGGTACGACCTCTCCTACGAGGAGTACGAGGAGATTCACGACACCCACAACCACGACACCGACACCCTCGGGGAGGAGCTGACAACGCCCAGCGAGGAGTTCGTGTTCGACGGCTGGGGGCGGATGGGTGAGCGGAAGTACACGTACGTGGAGTAGGGTTCTCCGAACGAAGCGAGGAGAACCGAATTGCGAGCGGCGACCGTTGGGAGCCGCGAGCAGGGAGACGTGAGCGCAGCGAGACTCTCCGAGAGACGGCCGAAAAAATGTCAACCCCTGACGAACCACGGAAAACTGAAGCCGAACCGCCGCCGATGCTAGCTCGGCGTAATTTTCTCCCCAGTGACCCCTTCGTTGAACACTCAACCTCTTAATTGATTGTGATGAGTCTGCTAACAAGTAGCTGCGATGGCGACATCCGGGGGGACCACGACGATCGGGGGAGTACGATGGCAGCGGCTGGCGAGCGGTGCGGTCGCCGTGCTGGTGCTGCTGGGACTGCTCGGACGCGAGAGCGTCACCGAAACGGGGACGATGGTCGCGCTGGTCGTGACCGCGATGCTGACGACGGCGCTGCTGGCGGTGGTGGTCGCGCGGGTCGTCGTCCCGCTGTGCGTGCGGTGCTGTCGGGCGTTCGCGGGCGGCTACCGACGAGTCACACCTGACTCGGCGGCGGCGCGGTTGGTCGCGCTGGCGCTCGCGTCGTTCGTCTGCGTCGGGGCGCTGTACCTCGGCGTCGGGCTGCTGGCGGGCTGAGCGGCCGGCCGGCGACCCATCGAACCTTCGAGAACCGCGGGGAGAAGAAGCGTCGCTACTGTTCCTGGGCGGGGGCGTCGAGCTTGTCGAGGTCGACGCTCTGCTCCATCAGGACATCCTTCTGGTCGGCGACCTCGCGTTCCTCGCGCATCAGCTGCTTGTACTGGGACTGCGGGGCGAGGTCGCCGATGAGCACGCCGCCGACGATCTTCCCGTCCTTGAACGCCAGCCGTCGCCACTCGGTGTCGGAGTACTTCGCCTCGGCGTGGTCCTCACCGATCGTCGGGTGGCCGAAGGAGAGGAACGGGAAGTCGAAGTGCGTGATCGAATACGAGGACACCCAGCGGAACGCGTCGCGCTCGTCGTCGGCGACCATGTTCTTCGCGGCGGTCTGGCCCTGCTCCTTGGCCGAGCCCCACGAGCCGTTCTGGGCGTGCTCGCCGAGGATGGTGTCGAAGAAGCGCGTGATGTCGCCGGCGGCGTACACGTCCTCGACGTTGGTCTGCATGTACTCGTCGACGACGATCCCACCGTCGAGTTCGACGTCGGTGTCCTCGATGAACTCGGTGTTGAAGTCCAGCCCGATGGCGACGCCGACGAACTCGCCGTCGTACGCCTCGCCGTTGGGGTCGACGGCGCCGGTGACCGCCCCGTCGTCGTCGACGGTGAACTCGTCGACGCCGCTCTGGAAGACTGGTTCGACGCCCTTCTCGCGGAGGCCGTCGTGGATGATCTCGGCGCCGTCCTGGGTCAGCGCGTAGCGCCACCAGCAGTCGCCGCGCATCAGGTACTTCGCGTCGACGTCCTGGGCGCCACAGATCGCCGCGAGGTCGATGCCCAGCAGCCCCGCACCGACGACCAGTCCGGTGTCGGCCTGCTCGGCGTGCTCCTTGATCCGGCGGGCGTCCTGGAACGTCCAGAAGTGGTGGATGCCGTCGGCGTCGGCGTTGCCGATGCCGAACGACCCGAGACTCTGTGGCGTCCCCCCGCTCGCCAGCAGCAGCTTGTCGTACTCGATGGTGTCGCCGGAGTGGGTGTACAGCTCGTGCGCGTCGGTGTCGACGGTGGTGACGTGGGTGTTCAGTTCGAGGTCGATGTCACGCTCGGCGTACCAGTCTTCCTCGTGGATCGAGATCGGCGCCTCCGGCAGTTTGCCCTTGGCGAACTCCTTGATGAGAATCCTGTTGTACAGGGCCTCCCCCTCGTCGGTGATGACGGTCACCTCAGCGTCCGGAGCCTCTTCGCGAAGCGTCTCGGCTGCCGAGGAGCCCGCGATCCCGTCACCGACGATGACGTAGGACTCGGTCATGTCTTCGGAAAGTTCGTGATGGGGGTTAAAGTGGATTGCTATCCGGGCGAGCAACGCCACCGTCGGAGCGTGGACCGGTCGGCTTTTGCCCCTGGCCGCTCCCCCTACCGACCGTGAGTCTCGAGGTCGCCGTCGCCGCGCCGTTTCGCCACCGCGGGAGCGAACGCATCGCCGAGAGCGAGTTCGTCGTCGCCCTGAGCCTCGACCGAGACTGGTTCTCACCCGACCAGGCCAAGCGCCTGATCGACGTCGCCACGGGGCGAGGGCTGCTCGACCGCGAGGACGGCGACCTCGTGCCCGCGTTCGACGTCGACGGCGTCGCGGTGCCCGAGGACTTCACTCCCGACGAGGACCTGCTCCGAGAGCCCTCGCCGTTCGAGGCCGCGCTGGACGCACTCGTCGCCGCGGGCCACGAGAAACGAACCGCCGTCGGCGCGATCAACGCCCTCCAGAGCGACCTGGGCGTGACCGCCGAGGCCGCCGCCGTCGTGTACGCCCGTCGCCAGGGCGTCGACGTCGACGAGGCCGCTCGCCGGCACCTCGCGGCGCTGAAAGCGGGGGATTGAGGGAGCGCCGCTCCCGAGTCGAGGCATGGTCGAGGAGCGCATCGAGGACGGCACGCGCATCGCACAGCTGCTGGCCTCGGAACTGGACGGTCGCGAGGACGGTGGCTTCGCAGAGATGGCGCTGGCCGAAGCCGACCCCGACGTCGATCCGACGGCCGACGGCGCGTTCGCCTACGCCGTCCACTTCGAGCGCGCGGGCGAGGACGAACGGCTCGCGGCGGTGTTCGTCCACCCCGACCGCGTACGCGTGGAGTTCGTCGCCAGCGTCGAGCGAGCGGCCGACCGCGCGAGCGAGGCGGGGCTGCGCGTCCGCCCGAAAGCCGTCGACCCACCGCGGACGCTCGTGTTCGTCGAGTCCGGTGCAGCGGTCAAGCGTGTCGCGGACGTGTTCGAGGGCCTGGTGGGGGCCTGATACGGGGTAATTTCACTGTTTACCGGTGAAATCAGCATGGTGCCGGGACTCTCCGGGAATTGATGAAACGAAACCCTATGAGCGGTCCTCGCAGTCGCGGCCGGCAAGTGCGTACGGATTTCCGCTACCCGCAAGGATTGAGTCCCACAAGCCCTGAGTACGGGAAAATGGACGAGCCAGTTCGCGTTCTCCTCGTCAGCGACGACACGGACTTGACAGGGGGTGTAACGGCCGCCTTCGAAGAGGCACACCACGAATTCACAGTCACGGTCGAGGCGAGCGCGAGTGCCGGCCTGGATCGGCTCCGAACCGATACTGTCGATTGCGTTGTCTCCGAGTACGATCTGTCGGAACAGGACGGCGTCGCGTTTCTCAGGGCCGTCCGTGACCGGTACGGTGGTCTCCCGTTCGTGCTGTACGCGACCGAGGGCGACGAAGCCGTCGCTGCCGACGCGATCGCGGCGGACGTTACGGAGTACCTGCGGCGGGGAGACGCGTCGGACCAGCACACGACTCTGGCCGACACGGTGGTCGACGCTGTCGCGGACGCTCCCGCCAGTATCGGCAGGGACAGCCGTCCCACCCAGACCGAGCAGATTCTCAAAACGGTCCCCGGATGCGTTGTTCAGCTGGACACCGAGGGCCGGTTCACGTACGCGAATCGACGCGCCGAGGAAGTGCTCGGGCTGGAACAGTCGGCGGTGGTCGGACGGGCCTACAACGACCCGGAGTGGGAGATCAGAGATCCACACGGGAAGCCCATCCCGGACGAGGAACTCCCCTTCCGGCAAGTCCGGGACTCGGGGGAACCACTGTACGACTACCACCACTCGATACGGTGGCCCGACGGCTCCGAGAAGATACTCTCGGTGAGCGGTGTCCCACTGATCGACGACCACGGTACCGTCGAACGCGTCGTCTTCTCGCTAACCGACATCACGGAACAGACACTGCGGGAGCGTAACCTGGAGCGGTATCGACAGATCGTCGCACATCTCGACGACATCGCGACGATCATCGACCCGGACGGAACGATCGAGTACGTGAGTCCCGCCGTTGAGCGGGTTCTCGGGTACGAGCCCCAGGAACTGACCGGCACGAACGGGTTCGGGTACCAACCGCCGGAAACAACCGACGCGGTCGCCGAGGCCATCGAACGCGTGCTCGACGACCCAGCGGAACCGATCACCGTACAGACGAAGTTCCGTCGGGCCGACGGATCGTGGTGCTGGATCGAGTCGAGCCTCCGAAACAGCCTGGACAACGAGGCCATCGACGGGATTCTGGTGAGCAGTCGAGACGTGACCGATCGGTTGGATCGGAAACGGCAGCTCGAACGGCGCGAACAACAGCTGGACCGGCTTCACCGGGCGACGCGCGAGTTCCTGAGTTCCGAAACGCCCGAGGCAGTGGCCGAGACGGCGAGTCGGACCGCAGTCGACGTTCTCGACTTTCCGCTGAACGGGATCCACTTCTACGACGAGAGCGCGGGTGGACTGGCACCAATCGCAGTGTCCGACGCCAGTCAGGCGTTGCTCGACGAGGTGCCGGTCATCGACGAGGGAATCGCCTGGCAGACGTTCGAATCCGGCGAGGAACAGATTTACGACGACATCGCGGCGGCAAGCGAGGTGTACAACACGGACAGTCCGATACAGAGCGAGATGCACCTTCCGCTGGTCGGACACGGCGTGTTTATCATCTCGTCGACCGAGAGCGACGCGTTCGAGGAGGCCGACGTAGAGCTCGCACGAGTGCTCGCCGCGAACACCGAGGCTGCACTCGAGCGCATCGCCAAGGAGCAGCAACTCCGCAGCCGCGAGTCGGAACTCGAACAGCAAAACGAGCGACTCGAGGAGTTTGCCAGCATCGTCAGCCACGATCTTCGAAACCCGCTGAACGTCGCACAGGCCAGCGCAGCGCTCTTGACCGAGGAGTCTGACGGCGAACACGTCCGGTCGGTCAACGACGCACTCGACCGGATGGAGGAACTCATCTCGGACACGCTCACACTCGCCAGACAGGGCAGCGTCGTCGCCGAGACGGAGCCCGTCCATCTGACCGATCTCGTCACCACATGCTGGAACAACGTCTCGACGGGCGAGGCAACGATCGAGATCGTAGACGAGAGTACGATCTACGCAGATCAGAGTCGGCTTCGGCATGTGTTCGAGAACCTGTTCCGGAACAGTGTCGAACACGGTTCGACGGGCAGTCGGACGCAGTCCGACGACAGCGTGGAGCACGGCTCCACGGGCAGTCGGTCGGAGTCCGACGACGCCGTAGAACACGGCACCACGAGCTCTCGGTCGGAGGCTCCCGAGGACGCCCTGGCACCCGACGGAGAGGAGGTAACCGTCCGGATCGGACGACTCGACGACTGCGGCATCTACGTGGAAGATTCGGGACCGGGGATTCCCGAAGCGGACCGAGAGACCGTGTTCGAACCGGGCCACACGTCGGCGACGGGTGGCACAGGGTTCGGCCTGACGATCGTCAGACGTATCGTCGAAGCCCACGGGTGGACCGTCGACATCACTACCGGGACCGACGGTGGCGCCCGCTTCGAGTTCAGCGGCGTCGAGATGGCCGACACCTGATACGGTCCGGGAGCAACAAACGTCGGCGACTGCCGATCCGGGATGAGCGTTCGTCAGTGACCGGTACCCGACCCCGAACCAGACGGCCGGTCTCCCGACCACCCCGGCCCGGATGGCAAACCCCATGATCCTCCCCTGTCGACCCCTCACCGATGACCTTCTTCGACCGGCTGGCCGACCGCATCGCCGCCGCCGACAGCATCGTCTCCGTGGGGCTGGACCCCGACCCCGACCGCCTCCCCGAGTTCGTCGCCGACGCGGACCTGCCCCGGTGGGCGTTCAACCGCCGGATCATCGACGCGACGCACGAGCACGCCGCCTGCTTCAAGCCCAACGCCGCCTTCTACGAGGACCCCGACGGCTGGCGGGCGCTCGAGGAGACGGTCGCGTACGCCCACGGGAAGGACGTCCCCGTCCTGCTCGACGCCAAGCGCGCGGACATCGGCAACACGACCAGGCAGTACGCCGAGATTCTCGACACCGTCGACGCCGTCACCGTCAACCCGTACCTCGGCCGGGACGCGCTCCAGCCGTTCCTCGATCGCGCCGAGGCCGGCGTGTTCGTCCTCTGTCGAACCTCGAACCCCGGGGGTGCCGACCTGCAGGACCTCGAACTCGCCTCGGGTGAACCGCTGTACCGTCGCGTCGCCGCGCTGATCGACACCTGGAACGAGCACGGCAACGCCGGGATGGTCGTCGGCGCGACCACGCCCGAGGAGCTCGAGGAACTGCGCACGGAGGTCCCTGACGTGCCCTTCCTCGTCCCCGGCGTCGGCGCCCAGGGGGGCGACGTCGAGGCAGCCGCGGCGTACGGTCCGGCGAGTCGCGAGGACTGGCCGGTCGACGTCGGCCTGGTCAACTCCACCCGCGGGATCGTCTTCGCCGGCGAGGGCGCCGCCGACGAGAGCGCGTACGTCCGCGCGGCTGGCGACGCGGCCAAACGACTGCAGGAGCGACTGAATCGGCACCGCTAGGGCGGCGTGGGCACCCCCGCCGCTCAGAACTGGAACGTGTCGCCCGGCGACGGGCCGTCCTCCGGGTTCCGGCCGTCCTCGCCCATCGCCCGGGCGCAGTGGGCACAGAAGCCTCGGGTGGTCCGGAAGTGGCGGGCACACACCAGCGCCCCGCAGCGGTCACAGCCGTGTTCGGCCTCGCGGGACTCGCAGATTTCGCAGAGTCCGCTGACGCTCATGCACCGAGCTACGGCGGCCAGCGGTTTGAATGACCGGGTGGGCCCACCCGGCCGACGCTCTCAGACGAGCACGCGCTCCAGTTCGACGGCGGTCCCCTCGTCGCCGTCCAGGTCGCCGACGACCCGTCCGAGACACACCGCCGACCCGTCCGGCGTCTCGCAGACGACGAGGTCGTCGGGGCCCGCCGCGCGTGCCGCGTCGTCGGCGTCGACGACCCCCGGCGCGAACACGGGCGCCCCCTCGGCGATCTCGCGGGCGGCGGACGCGGCGACGACGACCGTCGGGAGGTGCGAGAGGGCACGCTCTGCGGGCAGCACCGCCTCCCGAAGCGGCTCCTCGTCGCCGTCCTCGGTCCAGAACGCCAGCGCGTCAACGAGGTCGGTGGCGCTCACGAGATCGGCGTCGTCGAACGGCGTTGTCGCCGTCCGGCGCAGCGCGCCCATGTGCGCGCCGGTGCCCAGCGCCAGCCCGAGGTCGTGACACAGTTTCCGGACGTACGTACCCGACTCACAGGTGATCGACAGCAGCGCGCGCCGCTGTTCGCTCTCCAGCACCGTCAGATCGTGAATCTCGCGGCTCCGCAGCCGTCGGGCCACGGCGCTGCGCTTGGGCGGCTTCTGGATCACCTCGCCCTCGAACTCGGCGACGACCCGCTCGACGTCCGCGGGCACCGTCGCGTGACACTCCAAGACGGCGACGTACTCCTTGCGCCCCAGCGTCGCCTGCGCGAGTCGGGTGGCGTCCCCGAGCAACACCGGGAGACAGCCGGTCACCTTCGGGTCCAGCGTGCCCGCGTGGGCGGCGCGGTCGATCCCGACGGCTGCATCGGCGTCGGCCAGCACCTCGTCGACGGCGTCCCGCAGCCACCCGGACACCTGGTGGGAGGACGGGCCCGGTGGCTTGTCCAGCGGGACGACGCCAAAGGTTAGCAGGTCGGCGACCGACCGCTCCGCGGGCGGGGGGCGCAGCGACATCTCAGAAGTCGTAGTTCACGCCGACGATCGGCTCCTTGCCCTCGTCGCCGTCGGCGTCGAAGCGCTCGATCGCGTCGACGAAGATGTCGATCATCGCGGCCTCGCTCCAGCGGGCGGTGTTCATCGTGAGGTCGTATATCGACCGGTCCCCGATGTCGATGCCGTAGTACTCCTCGTAGCGTGTCGCCTCGCTGTCCTCGCGGGCGGCGGTCTCCGTGCGGGCCTCGTCGACGGACTTGTCCTCGCGGGCGGCGATGCGCTCGGCCCGGACGCCCAGCGGGGCGTCGAGCCAGAACCGGAAGTCAGCGTGGTCGCCGGCCAGCCAGCCCGCCAGCCGCGACTCCAGGACGACGCCGTCGCGCTCGACGGCGATCTCACGGAGTCGGCGGTCGAGGTCGCGGTCGATCTGGGGGTCGTCTTCCGCGAGACGGTTGAACTCCAGGGGGGTGTAGCCGCGCTCGTCGGCCAGCTGTCGAAAGATGTCACCGCCGGAGACGTGCTCGTAGTCCAGGGCGTCCGCCAGCGCCGCGGCGGTCGTGCTCTTGCCGGTGCCGGGCGGTCCCGAGACGGTGATCAACATACTCCCACTGCGAGTGTCGAAAAGAAAACCGTTGTGAAAGTCCGACGGCGCCTACCCGGGCGTCGTCTGGATGTTCAGCGCCTTGCGGAGCAGCTGCGAGAGGCTCATCGAGCAGAGGAAGTACCACACGATCCAGGCGGGGAACGGCACCACCGCCAGCGCGCTCTCGCGCCAGCCCATCTCGCCCAGCATCGGCATCACCATCGTCTGGCTGGTCACCGACGGATCGGTGCCGAGCTGCCAGTACATCCACAGGAAGATCGGGATGGAGACGGCCATCGTCCACACCATCGGCCGGAAGTTGCTGGCGAAGTTGCCGAACTGCTCCATCACCAGCTCCTGCTGTTCCTGGTTGATCTGTTCGAGCGCCTCCTGGTCGTCGTTCTCCTGGGCCCGCTTGCGGCGCTCCTTGAGTTCCTCCATCTTCTCCCTGTGACCGTCCATCGCGGAGTTGTCCATCATCTGGCCCTGGACGAGCACGCTCGCGACGCCGGTCAGCACCGCCGCGACCAGGACGACGCCGTAGAACGGCAGCGATCCCGTCACGGGCCCGAGCACGAGGTCCAGCGTGTTGCCGACGGCGTTGCGGATCGGACTGAAGTTGTACCCGAGGATCATCCCGACGGCGCTGACCCCCGCGAGTTTGTCGATGGTCCGCCAGCCACCGTCGTCGTCCTCGGACGCCTCTTCGACGTCGTCGTCGTACAGCGCGTCCTCGACGTCGTCGACGTCGGCCAGCTGGAACCCCTCCTCGTCGTCGACGAGGATGCCCCGCTCGATGAGTCGTCCCCACTGTCCGCTCGTGATGTCGTCGCGGACATCGCTCCACTCGACCGTCCCGTCGTCGTCGTCCCGGGTGCGCTCGAGCACCGCCTCGATGGCGTCGGCCATCCCCGGTTCCTCCTCGACGAGGTCCGTTACCTTCTCCGCTGTGCGTCCCATGTTGTTGGGGCTAGTTCCGGAGGCATAATCAACCTTTTACTCTCGGACGCAGACCGACGGGAGACGAGACGGCCTCTCCCCGGTCGAGTCGTCGCGGTGATCGGTACCGAGCGCCATCCGGTTGCTATTCCGCCACGCAGGGTAAAAAATATCCACCACCTGTACTAAACAATCCTAATCGCAAGCCGCTATCGGTTTGTTTAGTTCAATTTACTGGCCAAAAGCGTGCTCAACTAGAGCCTACCCTTATACCGATGGGTACCGTCCGGTTCGTATCATGAGACCGGATGCTCCGCAGGGGGACGACCGTGGGCAGGCCGCGATCGTCGGGATCGTCCTGCTGATCGCGGTGGTCGCGATCGGGTCGACGGGCATCCTGCTGGTCGGGTTGGACGCGACCGACCGAACCTCCGACCGGGTCGAGGACGAACAGATCAAGCGCGCGTTCAACACGCTCGACAAGCGCGTCGACACCGTCGCTCGCGAGGAGAGCGGCAGCCGGGAGGTCGACCTCGGACTGAACGCCGAGAACGACGCCCTCCGCAAGGAGTCGACCGGCAGAATCGTCGTCAGAACCTCCGAGTCCGACACGGAAATCCTCAACACGACGATCGGATCGATCGAGTACGGGAACGACGGAAACACCTACACCTACCAGGGCGGGGGCGTCTGGTTGGGGACGGGTGCGGACGCCCAGATGCTCTCCTCGCCGGACGTCAGTTACCGCGAGGCCTCGCTGTCACTACCGCTGACGGTGCTCAGCGGTGACGAACGACTCGAGGCCGACCCCGTCCGCATCGAGAAGAGCGAGACGCCGAAGTTCACCCAGTACGACCTCGTGGAAGGAGAAGTGCTGATCGTCGAGATCACCAGCGAGTACTACGGCGGCTGGGCGGAGTACTTCCGCACCGAGGTGGACAACACCGGCGTCACCGTCGACGACGCCAACGAGACGGTGACCGTCGAACTCGGGCAGTTCACCCCGCCCGAGGGCGTCTTCGACGACGGGCTGACCGCCACCGGCGACGTGGCCTTCGGCGGCGGCAGCGCAGAGATCGTCGGCAACGTCAGTGCGACCGGGAGCGTCGACGACAGCCGCGTCACCGGCTCGACCAGCACCGCCGACGGGAGCTATCCCCCGATCGATCGCATCATCGAACGCAAGATCGAGGACGCCGCGGAGAACACCTCGATAACGCGCCTGTCGCCGGACATGAGCGGGGTCTCGACGCTCCAGGGCGGAGAGGTCTACTACGCGCCGAACGGTATCGATCTCGGCAACGGCGACGGCGCCGTCGCCGATCTCTCGACCGGCAACGTGACGCTGATCGTCGACGGTGACGTGCACATGGACAAAGGGGACGTCGAGGTGCTCAACCCCTCCGAGAACACCGCCCTGCGGACCTACGCCAGCGGCAACTTCTCGATGAAGAACACCGAGTTCTGCGTCGCACCCTGTGGCGGGTCGGTCGACGCCGAACACAACCAGGTGTACGGCACCTCCGAGATGCAGGTCGGCCTGCGTGGCGGCGGCAGCAACTACTTCGAGGGCACCGTCTACGCCCCGCGTCGGACCGAGGTCGACGGGACCAACGGCGCCTGGCAGCGCGTCGGCGGCCCCGACAACAAGTGCGACAAGCCCAGCGGAAGCGACGACTACGACGTCTGCCTGGCGACCGGGAACTCCGGGTTCGACGGCTCGATCGTCGCCGGGTCGACCCGCCTCGCGCAGTCGACGCAGCTCACCGAGGACGGCGGCGTCGAGGGGATGCAGCCCGTCTACGCCGACGCCAACACCGCGCTCCCGCCGCCGGTGACGTACTTCACGATCACCGTCTACGAGGTCGAGATCAGCGACGGCGACGAAGAGAACTAGACGGCGAGCCTACGCGTCGGCGACGGCGTTGCGAACGTCTGCCCAGACGGCGTCGGGCGCGCGGTCCCCGTCGACGGTGACGAACGCCGCACGATCCTCGTAGTGCTCGACGACCGGCGCGGTGTTCTCGTGGTAGACATCCAGCCGGTTGCGGACGGTGTCGGCCTCGTCGTCTTCGCGTTGGATCAGGTCGCCGCCACACTCGTCGCAGACGCCCTCGGTCTCGGGTTGGTCGTACTCGACGTGGTAGTTCGCCCCACAGTCGTCACACACCCGCCGACCGGTGAGTCGGTCGATCAGTTCCTCGCGAGGCACCTCGACGTAGAGGATGACGTCCAGCTCCGTGACGCCCTCCAGGAACTCCGCCTGCTCCAGCGTCCGGGGGTAGCCGTCCAGGACGAACCCCTCGCGGCCCGACAGCCCCTCCTCGACGACCGCCTCCATCACCTCGTCGGGGACCAGTTCGCCGGCCTCCATGTACTCTCGCGGGGTCCCGTGCTCGGTCTCCATGTCCTTGTTCGCCCGCAGCATGTCCCCGGTGGAGACGTGTTCGACGTCGAACTCGTCGGCGATGCGCGTCGACTGCGTGCCCTTCCCGGCGCCCGGCGGCCCCAGAATGAGCACCTTCGGCTTGCTCATGCCCTGGGATTCGAGGGCGCACCTAAAAGGGTTTGAGAAACGGATCGCGCCGGAGTTTTCATCCCGGCTATCCCATCGACAGCCATGACCCGATTCGACGCCGACACCGCCCAGCACCGCCGGGACCTGATCGCCGAGGCCGTGCGAGCCCACCGCGAGCGCGAGAGTCGCTTCTGCACCGTCGAGGCCGACCCCGCGTTCGCCGACGAGATGGGGGTCCAGTGGGTGCAGTTCGGCGATGGGCTCGTGAATCTGGACTGCACCGACCAGGAACTGTCCCGACTGACCGACCTCCTCTCGGCCCGCGGCGGGATGTCCGTCACCGAGCGCGAGAGCCCCGAGGACGCCGAGGGAACCAACGTCCGCGTCGAGGTCCACGGCGACGCCGAGCGGGTCGCCGGCCTCATCGAGGACTGCTTCCGCGAGGTGTACGAACTGCCCGAGGACGTCCGCGTGTGGGCCGTCGAGGTGTGATCGCCCTCGGGGACAGGCTTTTTCTCGCCCGGCGGCGTCGACCCGGACGATGCGACCCACGGTCGTCCTCGCGGTGGCACTGCTGGCCCTCCTGGCCGGCTGTGGCGGCGGCGGGACCGGCGGCCCGGCGACGCCGACGCCCGGCGACGGGACGGGGACCACCGCACCGACGCCCACGCCGACCGCCACGCCACCACCGACGACCGTCGACACCACCACGCCAGACCCCCGCCCGGCGTGGGTCGGCGACGACGGGCGCGTCGACGGCGAGGCGCTCGCGCGACTGCACGCCCGCGCGCTGCCGGCGACGGTTCGCGTCGCCGTCGACCGCGAGGGGCCGCCCGATCTGCGCCTCTGGCGGGGCCCGGGCGCCGACCGACTCGACGTCGGCGACGGCCCGACGCGGGCCCTGTACGACGCCGGACCGGTCGCCGCCAGCCGCGAGGCGAACGCGACACCGCCGACCCGCTACGAGCGCGGCCTCCCGGGGCCGAGCCGCGAGGCCGCCTACGCCGCCGTCAGAGGCACGTTCCCCGGCGCGTACCTCCGGGCCGCGACGCTCGCCTACGACGGCCCGATCGCCGACGGCGGCCACCGCGTGACCGTGACCGGGCTCGCCGGGGAGACGGCGGCGCCCAGCGCGGCGGGCCGACTGGTCGACCTCTCGGGGACCGCGAGGGTCGGTCCAGACGGGGTCGTCCGCTCGCTGTCGGTCGTCGAGACCGTCCGCACCCCCGACGGCGACCGCGTCGAGCGCCGCGTCGAGGTGCGCGTCGCCGCCGTCGACGCGGTGCCGGCCCCCGACTGGCTGGACGACAGTCCGCAACCGCGGGCCACCCGCGGCGCCGACGCCCGGCAGATCACCGTCGCGGGCGGCGGCGCGACGCTGGCAAACGGGACCACGCTGCGCCTGCTGAACGACTCCGGCGTCGTCGGCCGCGTCGCGCTGAACGCCTCGCTGGCGCCCGGCGACGAGCGGTCGCTGGCCCTGGTCGTCGAGAACGGCACGGAGCGGCTGGTCGTCGTCAACGGCTCCGTCCCCGAGAACGCCACGCGCCTGCCGTCGGACCTCGTGGTGGCCGTCGATACCGACGCCGCCGCGGTGCGAGTCGCGGTCACCGACGAGGCGACCCGCTACTCGGCCAGCAACCCGTCGAACAGCTTCGACTGCGCCAGCGTGAGGTGCTCGGCGAACGTCGAGACGTCGATATCCAGCGCCTCGGCCACCTCGGTGGCGCTGGCCGAGCGGGGGTACTCGAAATAGCCCATCTCGACGGCCGTCTCGACGACCTCCCGCTGGCGGTCGGTCAACCGCCCGACGTCGACGACGGCGGTCCGCTCGTCGTCGCCGTCCGTGCCACCGTGGACGAGATAGCGCACCGAGACGCGCTCTGCGACCGCCCGGAGGTCCTCGACGACCGCCCGCAGTCGGTCCGCCGAGTCGACGTGCAGCGTGACCAAGAGCGACCCATCCGCCGCCCGCACGTCCGTGACGGGCACGCCCAGCTCCTCGACGACCTCGCAGGCACAGGGGTCGGCGGCGTCCCGCCGGAACTGGTAGACGCGCTCGTCGCCGACATCCATCACCGGGCTCGCGTCGGCCAGTTCGCCGTCGCTCTCGTCGACGGCCGTCTCCGCCGGGACCCGGAACTCCTCGGTCACCGTGCCGTCGTTCGCGCGCGTCCAGGTCACCCCGTCTACCGTCGTCTCCCCGTCTCCGGACAGCGCCGCGACCGGACAGCCACCGCCAGCGACAGCCAGTTCCGCTCGCACTCCCTGGGTCATGGGCAACACTTCGACGCCAGCGCCCATCAGGACGGCTCCGGTTCCCATCCCCCGACGATTGGGGGGAACGCTTATGTCACCCGACGAGAGCGACTCCCCCGACCGACGACCGTCGGCCGGGCCAGCCGTTTTGCCTCCCCAGTCCGTAGGGCTGCCGTGACGACCGACTGGCGACCGCCCGGGGCCACCGAACCGCCTCCCGAGACCGACCGACCGTACCCGCCGATCCGCCATGGCTGAGAACGACGCGGAGCCGTCCGAGTCGGCCGAACCGCCCCGAGAGCTCGACCCCATCGAACGGATCGCGGGGCTGACCGACCGGTTCGTCCACGGCGTCGAGATCGCCGCCGCGGCCGTGTTCGCGGTGCTGTTCGCGATCGGCGTCCTCGACCTGGGCATCCAGATCGTCGGTGCGGTCCGCACCGGCGAGATCACGGACCCCCTGGTCGTGATCGGGTTCATCGACACCGGACTGCTGTTGCTGATCATCGTCGAGGTGTACCAGACCGTCCTCGCGTACGTCCGCGAGAGCAACACCCGGCGGATCGTTCGTCTCGTCATCTACACGGGCGTCATCGCGATGGTGCGCAAGGCGATCATCTTCCGCACCGGCGAGTACGACACCACGCTCGACGCGCTGGCCGCCGCGGGGTCGTACACGCTGATCATCCTGGGACTGGTCGCCCTGCTGTTCGCCGAGCGAGTGTACGGCGACGACGTCCCGGACGGCGAAGACTGATCGAGACGGCGCCGCTGCTGTCCAGTGAGGCGACGAGAGAACGGCAGGCGGAGTCGAACGGCGACGCGATCAGTCGCCGAACATGTTCCGCATCATGGGGTGCATCTCCATGAGCTGCTCCTCGGCGATCTCCTCGTAGATCTTGTAGGTGATCGACACCGTCAGCAGCAAGCCCGTGCCGGTCACCTGCCCGATCGTGCCGAGCAGGTTCGCCGCGACCGCCAGCAGCCCGACCAGCGCGCCGCCGATGACGGTCACCTGCGGGATGTACCGCTCCATGACCTTCTCGATGACGCCGACGTTCTGTCGGAAGCCGGGGATCTGCATCCCGGAGTTGTGAATCTGCTGGGCGGTCGCCTCCGGGCCCATGTCGGTGGTTTCGACCCAGAAGATGGCGAAGATGGCGCCACCGAACACCATGAAGGCGAGGTCGATCCCGACCCGCAGCAGGATCTCGTACCAGGTGTGGCTCAGGCTGGTCGCCCACCACATCCACTGGTCGGGCGAGTACACCGGGTTGAGATACCAGAACAGCCCGCCGGTGACCTGCCCCTGCTGGTCGTAGATGCCGACCCACGCCGGCAGCGCCGTCACCCGGTTGAGGATCTTGCCGAGGAACTGCACGTTCGCCTGCACGGCGCGAACGAGGATCATCGGCAGGACGCTCGCGTAGATCAGTTTCACCGGGAACCGGCCCCGGGCGCCCTTCACGCGGGCGTGACTCAGCGGAATCTCGACGCGGACGCTCTCGGCGTACACGACGATAGCGAAGATCGCGAGCGTCGTGACCAGCGGGAGCAGCCCGAACGACCGGTTGAACATCACGGTGCCGAAGCCGGTGCCGCCGAGCACGTTCCCGATGTTCTGCGCCCCGGTCGCGATGGCGATCCAGTTGGCGAAGAAGCCACCGTCCGGACTGATGAACCCGCCGACCAGCGACTGGCTGACGCCAGCGATGATGAACAGCCCAATACCGGACCCGACGCCCCACTTCGAGACGATCTCGTCGAGGAACAGGATCAGTATGCCCCCGACGAACATCTGGACGAACATCAGGCCTCGTAACGCGCCCGGCGAGAGCGCGATGCCGGCGACGGTCAGCCCGTTCTGGGCCACCGGAATGAACCCCGAGGCGACCATCGGCACCGCGGTCAGCACGATCATCACGACCACCAGCAGCTTCTGCAGCCCCTGGTAGAGAATCTGGTCGCGGGGGTCGTCGGTGTCGAGCCCCAGCAGGTCCGCACCGCCCAGCAGCTGCAGGACGATGCTCGCGGTGACGATGGGACCGATACCGAGGTGGAGCACGGAGAACTGCGCGCCGGCAAGGATCGACCGGAACTGCCCGAAGAAGTCCGCACCCTGGGTCTGCGAGCCGTTCGGCAGCCCGAACAGGTACACGTTCGTCAGGAAGAAGTACAGCACCAGCACGCCCGCCGTCCAGCCGAGCTTGCGCTTGAACGGGACGTGCCCCTCCGGACGACTCACGGAGGGCATCCGCGTCAGGACCGGTTCGGCAGTCTCCTTCCAACCCATTTTACTCGGTTTGAGCGTCGGTCTCGGATACGTCTTCTGGTTCGTCCGACAGCGCGACGGCCTCGCCGCCAGCCGCCTCGATGGCTTCTGCGGCGGCGTCGGAGAACTCGTCGGCGGTGACCGCCAGGGCCCCGTGGACCTGGCCGCCGGCCAGCACCTTCACCGCGTCGACCTCGTGGCCGTCCTCGACGACGTCACGGGCGTCGATGGCGTAGCCGTCGTCGGTCTCCTCGGCCAGCCCCTCCGCGGCGTACAGCGCCGCGTCCTCGTCCAGCTTCTGGATCGAGATTTCGGCGACCTCGCGGTCGGTCGCCTGGGGTCGCTTGAAGCCCTCTTTGCCGGAGTGGTCGTAGTGGTGGAACTCGTGTTTCTCGCTGCCTGCGTTGCCGCGCCCGCCCCGGTGGCCGGCGCCACGGCGGTTCTTGTGGGAGCCGCCACCGTGCGTGCGCGACCCGCGCTGGCGCTTGTTCTTGCTCGTCATTGTTATCGCATCGCCGTCAGCAGTTGATCGATCGCTTCGGTGCTGTGGACGCCGATCTGTCCGCCCGTCGCCGCCGGGGACTTCTGGCCGTCGTGGCCCGACCGCGGCGGGTGCAGGCGCAGCGCTGGCGACAGGCCCTCCTCCCGGAGGGTCGTCTCCTCGTCGACCAGCGCCGCCGCCAGCGCGTCGAAGTCCTCGTAGTCGGTGTGGTCGGCCAGCCACTCGGCGTCGACATCGGCGTCACCCGCCAGGGGCTCGGCGCGCCGCTCGAGCAGCGTCGCGACGACCTCCTGGCTCGGCTCGCCGTGGGCGACGTAGTCGTTGACCTTCGTGATCATCCCCTCGTAGGCGTCCGTCTCGGGGACGAAGGTACAGTGGTTGACGTCGTGGACGTTCAGCATCTCCAGGGTGTCCGCGATGTCGCCCGACATGTCGACTTCACCGCGCAGTTGGACGATCGCTCGCATCAGTCCGCCCCCTCCGCGGCGATCGAACGCGGGCCGCGGGCCTCCGCTGCGTTCTCCAGGGCGTTGTACGTCGCCTTCGCGAGGTTGATCGTCGTCCGCGTGTTGCCGTGGCTCTTGGTCCAGGCGTCCTCGATGCCCGCCAGTTCCAGCACATGGCGGACGGTGTCGGACGCCGCCAGCCCGAGTCCCAGCGGCGCCGGCTCGAGCTCGACGGTGACCGAGCCAGCCTTGCCCTCGGTGCGGCGGGTCAGCGAGTGCGGTTGGTCCGACCGGTCCTCCCACGACCCCGACCCGCGGGGCACCTTGATGATGTTCATCTTGGCGACGCCGATGGCCTTCTGGATTGCGCCACCGACCTGGTCGTCCCGCCCCTCGGCGTAGCCGACGTAGCCGTTCCGGTTGCCGATCGCGACGACACACCGGAACTTCACGCGCCGCCCGGAGTCGGTCATCCGCTGGACCATGTTGATGTCCAGCACCTCGTCTTCCAGCCCCGGCAGGAGCTGGTCGACGACCTCCGGCTCCTTCAGCGGGAGCCCGGAGGCGAGGGCGTCGTCCATCGTCGTGATCTCGCCCTCCTGTACCTTGCGCCCCAGTCGTGTGACCGGGGTCCAGCCGTCGTCGTAGTCGTTACCGCTCATAGCTCTAGCAGTGCCTCACGGACGTCGTCGAAGTGCGCGGGCAGTTCCGTGGCGTCGAAGTCGCCGCTGTACAGCGGCTCGTCGCGCTGTTCGGCGTACTCCGCGATGTGCTCGCCGCGGTTGCGCGGCCACTCGGCCAGCACGTCCTCGTTGTGCGGAATCTCGACGCCAGCGTCGATCGCTCCCTCCTGCATCGCGAAGACCTTCGAGCCGGGCGTCGGGCTGTTGAGCCCGATGTCCAGCACGGCCTCTTCGAGGCCGGCATCGAGCGCACGCTTGCCTGCGAGCAACCCGGTGAGGTACGCGCTGGGCAGGTTCCCCGTGGGAGCTTCCCAGCCGTGCTCGGCCAGATCGCTCGAGTGTGCGCTCGCGACGGTCTCGTCGCCGTTCGCTCCGGTCACGATCAGCTGCGCCGTGACGTGTCTGTTGCTCTTGCGAGCGACCAGACGCGGTTTGCCGGATTTGAGCAGGCGCAACCTCTGGTGGTAGTCCGTCCGGACCTCCCGGCGGCGTCGCATCGGTACGTTGTAGCGTGGTCCTGTTGCCATTACTGATCACCGTAGTGTTCGTCGACGTAGTTCAGCAGGTACCGGACGCTGTCGAACTCCCCGCCTGCTGCCTTCCGGTACAGTTCGCGGTACTCGCCGGGTTCGATCTCACCCTTGTCGCGGAGTTCGCGCAGCTTCCGGCGCTGTGCTCGGATCGTATCCTGCCACTCCTCCTTCTCGTCGCTGCGGGCGCCGGCCTTCCCCTTGCGGGAGCCGGGGCCTTCACCGTGCCCGTAGGCACGCTTCTCGTCGCGCTCGCGTGCGCGACCGCGGGAGTTGCCCCCCTTGGCATCGGCGTCGATGGTGCCCTCTGCGACCAGCTCTCGGATGTCTTCTCGCGTGATCGCCTCGGCGATCTCGCCCTGGGCGTCGGGGTCGAACCAGACGCGGTTCTTCCCGACGTCCAGCACGTCGGCCGCCAGGCGCTTCTGTGCGCTCAGGTCAGTCATCGTTGCCCTCCACTTCGACCACCTCATAGGTGGGGTTCAGCACGCGAATCCCCGCCTCCTCGGCCTGTTCTTCGATGCGCTCACGCTTGCGACCGCCGACCGACGAGGCGATGCGGACCGCCTCGCGGTCACCGTCGACACCGTCGAGGTCGTCGGTGTTGTGAACGTGAACCTCCTCGAAGCCCGAGGGGTGCTTGCCGCGCACCGTCGTCGGCGACCGGAACCCGGCCTCGACGGTGTCGCCCTTGCCCTTGACGCCGCGGCGCTGCTTCGAGAGCTTGCCCCGCGGGGCGCGCCAGGAGGTGGGCGTGCGCTTCTTCTTGTGGTAGTCCTGTCGGTTGAACTGCGGCGTGCCGACCCGCTTGCGCTGGGTCAGCAGCCGCTTCTCGTCGTCCGACAGCTCCGGCGTCTTCTCCGAGAGCCCGCGAGCCCGCAGCTCCGTCTCGACCTCGGCGTCCTCCTCGTCGGCGTCGGTCTCTTCTTCCTCGGGCTCTTCCTCTTCGACCTCGGCCTCGGTGTCCTCTTCGACCTCCAGGTCACCGACGCTGGCCTTGATCCGGGCGGCCAGCGCGTTGCCGATGCCGTCGATCTGGGAGAGGTCGTCCTGGCTCGCGGCCTTGACGTCCTCGACCGACTCGTAGCCGGCGTCGCGCATGGCCTCGGCTTTGCTCGCGCCGACGCCACTGATGTCCTCTAACTCTTCGAGTTCGTCGTCTGCCATCTATCAGGCACCTCCCGTGCTCGGCTTCTCGGTGATGTACACGCCGTCCTGGAAGACGCGGGTGTCTTTGTCCGTGACGCGTGTCAGCTGTTCGATGTCCGCCGCGGTCTGTCCGACCGCCTCGATGTCGGAGCCACTGAGCGTGATCTGCTCACCGTCGACCTCGATGTCGGTGTCGCCGCGGACCGGCGTCCGGCGCGGCGCCTTCTCTCCGAGGAAGTTCGAGATCACGATCTCGTCGCCCTCGACGTCGACCTGCATCGGGAAGTGGGAGTAGAACACCTCCATGTGGTACTCCCAGCCCTCGGTGACGCCGTGGAACATGTTCTGCACGTGGCTCTCGAAGGTGCCGACCGTCGCCGCGGTCTCGGCGTCCTCGTTCTCGCTCTCGATGACGACCGCGCCGTCATCGACCGAGACCGAGACGTCCGGGAACCACAGTCGACGGGTGACCGAGCCGTTCGGCCCCTCGACGGTCAGGTCGAGGTGGTCCTTCTCGGCGGATACGTCGTCGGGGATGTCCAGTTCTGTTCGCATCATCAGTACACGTAGGCGATGACCTGGCCCCCGATGCCCTGTTCGCGCGCCTCGTAGTGGCTCATGATGCCGTGACTGGTCGTCACGACGAGGGCGCCGTAGTCACGGGCCGGGAGGAACCGCTTCTCCCAGCGCTCGAACTCGTCGGCGCCCGCGCTGTAGCGGGGCTTGACGGGGCCACACTCGTTGATCGCTCCCTTCAGTTCGACCTCGAACCGACCGGCCTTGCCGTCGTCGACGTACTCGAAGCCGTCGATGTACCCGCGGTCGTAGAAGACCTCGAGGACGCTGCCGATCTCGTTCGAAGCGGGCGATACCGCGTGCTCCAGGTGCCCGACGCTCTCGGCGTTGTCGAGCCCCGAGAGCGCGCTGCTCAGCGGATCGTTGCTTGTCATGGTTATCGGTACTTCCTGAATCCCATGTCGCGGGCGATCTCGCGGAAGCACTGTCGACACAGCCAGATGTCGTACTTGCCGACCAGACCCTGCTTGCGGTTGCAGCGCTGGCACTCCTCCATCTGACCGGTGCGCTTCCCGGCGGTCTCGCCCGTCGATTCGGTCTCTGATTCACTCATCGTCGATCGTCACTCCGAACTCCGTTTCGAGGAACTCAGCGGCGTCGTCGGGCGTGAGTCGGTGTCCCGACGGGATCGAGCGGGTCTCCTTGTCGCGCTTGGCGATCCGGTACCCCGGTCGCACGAGGTTGACGGTGACGTCCAGCCCGAAGATACCGACCGTCGGGTCGTACTCCTGGCTGGGGAAGTCGGTGTGCTCCTCGACGCCGAAGCTGAAGTTGCCGGTGTCGTCGAACTGCGAGCGGTCGACGTCGGCGAGTTCCAGCGCGATGTCGAGGAACTCCGCGGCGTCCTCGCCGCGCAGCGTGACCTTCGCGCCGATCGGGTCGCCCTCGCGGATGTCGAACTCCTGGCGGGTCCGCTCGGCCAGCGTGCGAACCGAGGTCTGGCCGGTGATCTCCTCGAGGATCTCCTCGGCCCGGCCCAGTTCGCGACCACCCTCGCCGACGCCCATGTGGACGACGACCTTCTCGACGCTGGGGCGACGCATCTCGTGGAAGGCGTCGTCGGCCTCACTCATCGTCGCTCACCTCCTCGTCGTCGGTCTCGCGGCTGTCGCCGCTCGACGTGTCCGATTCGGAATCCGAATCGCTCGTGAAGTTCTCGTCGATCACGACGACGTACTCCTCGATCGTCTCGAAGGTGGAGCCGTCCTCACGCTCGACGGTCACGGCGTTGGCGCTCGAACCGGTGGTCACCTCGACGTCGGCGATCTCGCCGACGTCGCCGGCGTGACCGCCGCGGACCGCCGTCACCAGCGCACCCTCCTCGTAGGGGAAGTGCGCGACGATCTCGTTGTCGTCGTTGCCGACGACCAGCGAGTCGTTGGTGTCGTAGGCGCCGGCGTCCTCGACGACGACGTTCCGACCGTCGTGCATGGTCAGCTGCGTGTCGCCGCCGCCGACCTGCGTCTTGTTGACGAGCTTGCCGAGTTTGCTCTGGGCGGCGTCCTCGTCGATGGGGGTCAGTGAGAGCCGACCGCCCTCGTCGGGGAACACGCGGTAGTACTCCCCGCGCTCGACGAACGCCAGGATGTCGAACATCCCGACGGGCAGCTGCTCGTCGCCGATCGCGTCGCCGTTGAGCAGGACGCTGTCCTGTTCGAGGGCGTAACGCGCCTCCTTCCGGGAGTCGACGTAGCCCAGCACGTCCCGCAGGAGGATGACCAGCGGAACGCCGGCCTCCCCGTGCGGGCCGCCCTCGGCCTTCACGGTGAACGTCTCGGTCTTGCGCTCGACCGGCCAGGACTTCGGGACCGACAGTCGCTTCTGGTGGTTACTCATCCGTCTCACCTCGCAGTCGCGCCTCGCGGCGCTCGTCGCTGGTGTCCAGGTCCGTGATGCGGAGGTTCGAGGCGTCCATCGGTCGCGGGACCTCCTCGCCGTCGGCCTTCTCGACGGTGACGTCTTCGAGGTGGACGACGCCGTCTCTCAGGTCGACGGCGATGACCTCGGCCTCCTCGCCGGCGAAGTCGCCGCGCATGACCTCGACCGTGTCGCCCTCGTTGACGCGGGCGCGACGGCGGTCGTACTCGTCGCGCAGCCCGTCGCTCAGCGTCGAGTGGACCTGCTTGTGTCGCTCGTGCAGCGGCGCGTCCTCGACGGCCGCGCGCTGTTTGTGTGGTTGCTCGCTCATGACTATACGATCATCGTCGCGGCGCTCGCGATGCTGCCGAACCGTTCGGCGACCTCGCGAGCGATGGGGCCTTTCAGCTCAGAGCCCCGTGGTTCTTCGTTCTCGTCGACGATCACCGCCGCGTTGTCCTCGAACTTGAGTCGGGTGCCGTCGGGACGACGGATCGGCTTGCGCTGGCGGACGATGACCGCCTCCAGCACCTGCCGTCGCATGTCCGGGGTGCCCTTCGTGACCGAGACGGTCACCTTGTCACCCAGGCCGGCCTTCGGGTGGCGGTTCTTCGTGCCACCGTAGCCGGCGACGCTGATCACCTTCACCTGCCGGGCGCCGGTGTTGTCGGCGCAGGTCAGCAGCGAGCCTTTCTCCAGGCCCTGCGTGACATCGGCGTTCAGCGCCTCCATCAGTCGTCACCACCCGACAGTCGTTCGACGACCGCGTGGCTCTTCGTCTTCGAGAGTGGTCGTGTCTCTGCGATGCGGACCGTGTCGCCGACCGACAGCTCCATGCAGGGCGGGTGGTGCGCGGGAACGCGACTCCGCCGCTTCATGAAACGGTCGTACTTCGGGACCTTCACGTCGTACTCCCGCTCGACGATCACGGTCTTGTCCATGTCTGTGGAGGCGACCTCGCCTTCGAGCGTCTGGCCGCGCACGGAGAGCTCTCCGTGGAACGGGCAGTTCTCGTCGGCGCAGGCCTCCTCCGGTTCCGGTACGTTGAGTCCTATCGCCATCGTGAATCTCCTGTTGTCTCTGTCCGCAGGGCGGGTCGTGAGAGCAGTCGCGTTCCATCCACCGTAACGTAGGCCCCGGCCTCGCAGGGCCCGGACTGACCGGGGGTCGCCCCACCGGCAGTATCCGAGCCGAGTTCGACCGGAGTCCCCCCGTCCTTCGCTCGCTGGCTCTCGGACGGGGCGGCTTCATCTGTGCACGCGAACTCGAACCGCACCCCTCGTTTCGGTACCTGCCACCGACGCCCCGAGGCCGCGATCACCAGCGTTTGCTGGGTCTCGCTGACGACACGGCCGCCGATCCCGACGTAGTCGGGACTGGCGGCGTCGACCACCCGCACGGGGAGGCCGACGAGTTCGTGTCGCGGCAACGTCTCGGGGGTCAGTGGCATCGTCGTCACTCCTCGCTGAGGTCGAGGTCGTCGCCTTCCTCGTTCTGGATCGTCTTGATCCGCGCGATGGTCCGGCGCAGCTCCGAGATGCGCCCCGGGTTCTCCGGGGCACCACCGGCGGCCTGGACGGCCTTGGCGTTGAGCAACTCGGTTTCGAGCTCCTCGAGTTCCTCGGCGCGCTCGCGTTCGGACATGTCGCGAATCTCCGACGCGCGGAGGATCGCCATCAGGCGTCACCTCCGTCGTCTTCGTCGTCCTCGTCCATCTCCTCCATCAGCTGCTCGGCTTCGCTCTCGATCTCCTCGTCGAGCTCCTCGAGTTCCTCGTCGACCTCCTCGGCGTCGCTGCCGGGGGTCTCGACTTCCTCGAACTCCTCGTCGGGGGCCGCCGCCGCGTCGGTGTCGACCTCCTCGACGGGTTCGGCGTCGCCCTCGTCGGCGTCGCCGTCGAGAACCTCGTCCAGTTCCTCGTCCTCGGCGGGCTCCTCGAGCAGCTCCTCGACGCCCTCGTCGGTCTCGACGTCCTCCGGTGCGAACTCGGAGGTGTCGACGTCGTCGCGGATGTGGAAGTCGTCGGGCAGCTCCGCACCCGGCGGGATGATCTTGACGTTCACCCCGATGGTGCCGAGTTTCATCACGGCGACGCCCTTGCCCTCGTCGACGATGGACTCGGCGGGTTCGCCGTTGTGCTTGATGTAGCCCGCGTTGAACTTCTCCACGCGCGAGCGCGCACCGGTGACCTTCCCCGAGAGGACGATCTCGGCGCCCAGTGCGCCCGCGTCCATGATCCGTTCGAGGGTGGTGCGACCGGCCTGCCGGAAGTACCAGCCACGCTCCAGGGCGTTCGCCAGTCGGTCGGCGACGATCCGGGCGTTGAGGTCCGGCTCGTCGACCTCCTGAACGTCGATCTGGGGGTCCTCGAGGTCGAACTCCTCCTCGAGAGTGGTGGTGATCTTCCGGATGTTCTCGCCGCCCTTGCCGATGACCATCCCGGGCTTCTCGGCCTTCAGGACGATCTGCATGCCCATCGGGGTCGGCGCCATCTCCATGCCGCCGTAGCCCGCACGGCCCAGCTCCTCGGCGAAGAACTCGTCGATCTGCGAGCGCTGGAGGCCGTCTCGGATGAACTGGTGTTCGTCCGCCATCAGTTCTCACCCTCCTCGTCGTCGGTCTCCTTGAGGACGAGTTCGACGTCTACTTCCGGCGTGTTCCAGTCGGAGGCCCGACCGAACGCCCGGGGCTTGCGGCCCTGGGACTCGCCGACCTTGTGGGCGGCGACGTGTTCGATCGCCATCGACTCGCCGTCGAACCCCTGGTGGTCGGCGTTGTTCACGCCGTTCTCCAGGAGGTCGAGGAACTCGCCGCTGGCCTTCTCCGGCGATCGCCCGGCGTCCCAGCCGTCGACGTCGCTCGCGTGGCCGACGCCGCTGTTGTGGGACTTGAACGGGACCGACCGGTCGCCGTCGCGTACCGCCTCGAGGTACTCGATGGCGTCGCCGGCGGTCATCCCCTTGATCTCTCGGGCGATGGCCTTGCTGTGCTTGTGGCTCATGTGACGCTCCCGGAGCATCGCTTTCGCCGTCTCGTCCGGGTCCGCGTCGACGCTGTAACTGATTCCCATGTCCTGTCACCTCACTTCAGCGGCACGAACTTCGAGGAGCGGGTCGCCCCGATGCCGGCCTGACCGTGCTCGACCGAGGTCCGGGTGAGCTGGAACTCCCCGAGGTAGTGGCCGATCATCTCCGGTTCGACCCGCACGCGCTCGAAGGCCTGTCCGTTGTGGACCGCAAACGTCAGGCCGACGAACTCCGGCAGGATCACCATGTCCCGCAGGTGCGTTCGGATCGGGTCGTTGGCCGTCTCCTCCTCGCCGGCGTCGCGCGCCTCCTCGAGGAGCTTCTGCTGTTCCTCGGTCAGGCCGCGCTCGATGCTTCGCCGCTTGCGTGCGGGCAACAGTTCCGCGACTTCCTCGACGCTCAGCTCCGACAGCTCTTCGAGCGTGTGACCGCGGTAGGTGAACTCCTCACCTTCGCGGCCGGTTCGGTACTCTCCGGAACTCATCAGTTGTCACCTCCGCGACCGGTGCGTCGCGACGCGATGTCGCCGACCTTCCGGCCCGGCGGGGCGTCCCGCGAGATCGACTTGGGCTTGCCAGGGTGCTGGCGGCCACCGCCACCGAACGGGTGGTCGACGGCGTTCATCGCCACACCGCGGACGTTCGGCCACTTCGTCCCGCGAGCTTTCATCTTGTGGTGCTTGTTGCCGGCCTTCACATGAGGCTTCTCGGTGCGACCGCCACCGGCGACCACGCCGATGGTGGCCCGACACTCGGGGTCCAGACGCTTGCTCTCGCCCGAAGGCAACTCGACGACCGCCGCGTTGCGGTCGTGAGTGATCAGGTCGGCGCTGGTCCCCGACGCGCGGGCGAACTTCCCGCCGTCGCCGGGCTGACGCTCGACGTTGCACACCGGCACGCCCTCTGGAATCTCCGCGAGCGGGAGCGTGTTGCCTGGCTCGATGGCCGCCGAGACGCCGACCTGCAGCTGGTCGCCCGTGCCGACCCCCTCCGGGGCCAGCACCAGTCGACGGTCGCCGTCCTCGAACTCCACGGCGGCGACCGGCGACGACCGCGCGGGGTCGTGCTCCACGTCGACGACCGTGCCGCTCACGGTGTCGGCGTCTTCGGGGGTCTTGTGCTTCAGATCGGCCTTGTAGCGGTGCGACGGGGCCCGGAACGTGGGCGTGCCGCGACCGCGTCGTTGTCCCTGAATTCGTCGTCCCATGATCAGAACACCCCGATCCTGCTGGCGATCTCCTGTGCGTCGTCGTCCTCGCCGAGCGTGACCGTCGCCTTCTTCTGGCCCTGCATGGTCACCTGCGTGTTGACGTTCTCGACGGTGACGTCGAACTGCGACTCGACGGCGTCGCGGACCGACGGCTTGTCGGCGCTGGTGTCGACGACGAACTGGAGCTTGTTGTCGAAGTCCATGACGTTCATCGCCTTCTCGGTCATCAGCGGGTAGTGGATGACGTCCTGGCTCATCGGTCGGCCACCTCCGAGAGCGCGCTCTCGGTCCAGACGGTCAGCCGACCGCCCTCTGCGCCGGGCGCGAGGTCCTCCGTGTCGACCTGGTCGGCCGTCGTGACGTCGACGCCCGCGAGGTTGCGGGCCGCCCGCGAGGGCTCGTCACTGGTGACGAACAGGATCGACGTCGGGCGGCGGTACTTCCGGCCACGGGTCGTCCCCTGGCCGGCCCGCACAGACCGCTCGTCTGCTCGTTCGATGTCGGCGTGCGCGCCGACGGTCTCGAGGAACTCGACGACCTCCTTGGTCTTCTCGAGGTCCTCGAACTCGTCGTCGACGACCAGCGGCAGGTCGAGCTCGTCGTCGAACTCGTGGCCGCGCTCGGCGACGAGTTCGGCGTCGGCGGTCGCCGCGATGGCCGACCGCGTCGCGAGCTTGCGCTCCTTGTCGTTCATCTCGAGCGACGGGTCCGCGTCTGCCTTCGGCGGGTGGGCCGCACGGCCCGAGACCGCCTGGGGAACTCGTCGCGCCTGTCCGTTCTGTCGCGGGACGTGTGCCATCCCGCGACCGCTTCCGGGGGATTCGGCCGGCGTCCGCAGGCCGGCGTACTCGTCGGCTCCGGTCGCTTGCTTCCGGTTGGCCTGGGCCGCCAGGACCGCCTTCCGGATCAGGTCCGGTCGGTACGGGGTCTCGAAGACCTCGGGGAGGTCTACCTCCCCGTCGTCCTCGCCGTCCAGGTCGGTGAGTGTCGCGTTCATTGTCCTTGGTTCGATTCAGTGGAGACGTACCGCACCTCGGGATCGAGGCGCGGCTGGTCGTTCGGTCGGATGGCCGGTCGGAAGCGCAGCAGGCGCTGGTCCGGACCTGGCAGCGAACCCTTGAACAGCGCGTACGAGCCGTCGACCTCGCCGTAGTTGACGAAGCCACCGTCGGGGGAGACGTCGTCACCCTCGCCGATGTCGATGATGCGCTTGTTCAGTTCGGTGCGCTGGTGGTAGCCGGTCTGGCCCTGCTGGGGGACCGTCGAGCGAACCCGCGAGGGGTTCCACGGGCCCAGGTTGCCGATGCGTCGGCGCCAGCCCTGGCGGGCGTGCTTGCCCTTGCGCTTCTGGACGCCCCAGCGCTTGACGGGGCCCTGGGTGCCCTTGCCCTTCGTGATCCCGCTGACGTCGGCGTACTCGCCGGCGCGGAACACGTCGGTCATCTCGTGGCTGCCGCCCTCCTCGAGCAGGTCGAGTCCGTACTCGACCCGGTCGGGGAGGCTCCCGCCGCCGACGCGAGTCTCCATCACGTCGGGGCGCTTCTTCGGCACGTTGTCCATCTCGCCGGGGACGGTGTGGGTGATCATCCGCACCTCGTCGACCGCACCCTCGTCGACGAGGGCGTGCAGGTCGTCGGCGTCCGTGGCGCCGTTCTCGGGAACGTCCAGCGCACGCTCGAGTGCGTCGCGCTGATCGTCACCCCACACCTCCGTCACGGGTTTGCGTCCGTACGGCGTGTCCTCGTACGCTCGCAGTGCTACCGCCTCGACCGGCGGCGTCTCCACGATGGTGACCGGGACGGTCTCCTCCATCCCCTCTCGGGGGGAGTCGGACTCGTCGTTGATCATCACCACGTGGGACATGCCGGCCTTGTAGCCGGCGAAGCCCTGCAGCGTCGGCTGTCCGTCGTCGTCCGGCCACGAGTTGAACCGCGGCACCTCGTCGGCGGCGCGGCTCCGTGGACCGAACCCCATCGAGCCTTTGCGTGGTCTGCTTGGTTGTGGCATGGTCTCACTCTCTCAGTTGCAGGAGAGCGAGGGTGGCGAACATCGCTTCCTCCGTTCGCACGACCTCGCTGCCCTGGTTCGGAACCGTATTGAGCCAGAGATCGAACCCTTCCTCGGGTTCGGTCTCCGAGTCGGCCGCCGCGCTGGCGACCGACTCGACCGCCACGTCGAGTATCGCCGGCAGCCCTCTCTCGGGCGCACCGAAGACGACCGTCAGGTCGCCGTCGGCGCGGCCGGCCAGGTCCGCCACCCCGGACACGGTGATCGACTCACCGTGTCGCGAGGCCGCGATGCGGAACCCGGCGTCCTCACGGCCGAGCGCTGCCGACAGGTCCGCCGACTCGACCGAGAGCCCCGGGAGGGGCTCGTCGACGAGCCGTGCACGGACCGGACGTCGCGAAGAGATCCTGATGGTCACGCGCTCCCCCTCGTCGACCTCCATTTTCGGAGGGACGACGAGGGAGATCGGGTGTTGCAGGCCGCAATTGACCCGGACGCGCCCTTCAGGTCCGACCTCGGTCACGATTCCCTGTCTTGACGACCCGGATTCGTTCGAACCCGAGCCGGTCCGTGGCGTGGCGCGGAGCGGCGGCAAGACGCCCGCGTACTCCAGTTCGTCCCGCTCGCCCCACACCTCCTTTCGGAGGTACGGCGGCGTCGCGGCGTACCGCAGCACGGTTTCGACGAACCCGCCGCCCCATCGTCGTTCGCCTGCGTCGTCGTCGAAGACGACCAGGCGATCGACCCGGAAGACCGTCGCCGCGCGGGCGACGTAGCCGAGTTTGCGAGTCGCCTCGCGTTTGTCCTCGGCTTCCCGGACGAGGGACGACGGCACGAGCACGCTGACTGTCATGCCGGACGCTTACGCGCCTCGCCACTAGACTGTGGCGATGCTACCGTATCCGCGCTGAAAAGGGTGCCGGAACGGATTCGCGGCTGTGACGCGTTGACACGTTCCGTCACGGCCGTATCCGGGCTCGGCCCGCAGAGCACCGTTTCGGCCACCGGAACGAACCGCCGGGATCACGAGCGGTGGCCCCCTCACGGGCCCGTCCGAGATGGTCGCTCGACGCCCCGCGCGCACAGGCGAGTGGACCACTAGTCCCCCGCCGCCGCCCCGCGGTTTCCGCACCGTCCCGAGAGCGATTCAAAAGCCTTATACAGCAGTCCGGACAACCCCTGAGTGCACACACTGCGCTGGTGGTGTAGTGGTATCACAGGACCCTGCCACGGTCCTAACCCGAGTTCAAATCTCGGCCAGCGCACTTCTACCGAACACGAATTGCCAAGTCGTAGGTGCGGTTGTGTCCATACACGGGTCACAGCACCACGCAAAACGAGATGCTCCTCACCGTGAAGTTTTTTCTATGATCGCTGCGCAACAACGAACGTGACAGATACGCTGCCGGTCCACGTCAACCGTGATCAGTTGCACGGGCTTGAGGTACCTAACGAGGTCGAGGTGAGCGGATCGTTCGACGTGGTCCTGCAGAACCACGGGGAATCAGTCCACGTCCACCTGCACTTAGACGACGATCTATCGGATATAGCGACGCTATCGGCGAATAACCATCACGTTGCAAGCGATTCGACACGACGGATTACGGTCGAGGTCTCGGAATCAGATGCCGTTCGCGGCAAGCTCAAAGTCGCCACGGCATACGGTGCGACGACTCGGTACGTGGACGTGATACTCACCGAGCCGGAGCCTGAGACACAGGACGTCACCGTCGACGAATCGCTTTCGAAGCCACAGCCGCGAGCAAGTCCCACTCGTACGGGGGACCGCACTGTCGACGTATTCGACGTCTCGATCCGCCCGGAAATCGGAGTACTCGTGCTCGGGGCCGTCGCCTTGGCAGTCGCTGTCGCTGCAGCGCTCTTGTTTGAAAACACGGTCGTATTACTGGGATCGTTTGTCGTCTTGGCTGGCGTTCTCGTTGCGAGTTATCTTCTCGTCGCTTAGGCCGGTGTTTCCTCACGCATATCCGGCGGCAGCAGGTTCGGGATACCGTCCTCAATGGGATACGTCTCGCCACATTCGGTGCAAGTCAGCGTACCGGTGATGATCTCACCCTCCACACGGTCCTGCACGTCGAGGTCGAGTGTCGATTTATCGAGCGGACAACAGATGATATCGAGCAGGTCTTCGTTCATACCCCGAGTTCGGGGTCGGCTGAACAAAAAGGCCTCGGGTACGCGATCAGACTGCGCTGTCGTCCTCGACGAGTTGTCGCATCGACCGCTCGAGTTGACTGATCTCGGAAACCTGTTTGCTGTTCGCGTCGGCGATTTGCTGGATCTCGTCAGCAGTGTCTTCGGCCATCTCCGCGATCTGGTCCATCATCGAGGCAACCTCTTCGGTCGAGGCCGCCTGGTCGTCGGTCGCGTTGGCGACTTCCTCCATCCCGGTCGTCGCATCGCGAATCTTTTCGGCGATTTCGTTGAGCGCTTCCATCGTTGCTTCGACTTCCGAGACACCAGTTTCGATCTCGTCGGTCGCCTGCTCGAGACTCTGGACTGTCGTTTCGGTGTCTTGCTGAACACCTTCTAGCATATCTTCGATAGTCTCGGCGTGTTCCTGTGATTCCGTCGCGAGGTTTTTGACCTCGTTGGCGACGACGGCGAACCCGTCGCCTGATTCCCCGGCACGGGCAGCCTCAATGTTGGCGTTCAGCGCCAGGATGTTCGTCTGGTCGGCGATGTCGTTGATTAACTCGACGATTTCATCAATTTCGTTGACACGCTCTTGGAGACGCATCACGTCATCGGCCACGCCAGTCGCCGCCTCGTCGATGTTCTCCATCGCGGACATCGCACTTTCAGCCGATTCCTGACCGTCATTGGCAGCTTCGACGGCATCCTCGCTGGTCTTGGCAACGTCATCGGCTGTCGCCGCAATCTCCTCGACGGTCGCAGACAACGTCGAGACCTCGCTGTTTGCCTGCTCGATCTGGGTCGTCATATCCTGTGTGCCCTCACTGATATCTTCGGAGCTATCAGCGACCTGCTCAGAGCGCGACCGGAGTTCCTGTATCGACGAGTCGAGGTCTCTGGCAACGTCTTGGCGACGCTCCAGGTCGTCCTGTATCGAGTCTATCAGGCCGTTTACGCGGGTCGCGATCTCCCGGAAGTCCCCTTCGAGATCGGCCGTATCGATCCGCACGTCGAGGTTGCCGTCGGTAGCAGCGTCGACAGTCGTGTAGATACGGCGGCGTGTGACAACCTGTTCGACGATTTCCTGCAGGTCGCGTTCGGGGCGATCACCCGGCCAGGGCCGGACGAGATTCGAAACACCGGCGTCGAGCGCCATCTGAACGATGTCGTCGTTGCCTGTCTCGGAGATGAGGACGTACGGAATCGTGGACTGGCGGGCCTCGACTGCCTCGTACAGTTCAATACCGCTGATCCACTCGTTCCCTCGGGAGTCACGAACTTCGACGAAACTTACCACGCAGATCACTTCTTTCGTGTCAAGTACAGTCTGAGCGTCCGGAACGGACGTGACCGTCTCGACGGGTACGTCAGTAGTCACCGGTTGCAACGTGTCGACGACGTGCTCTCGGTTATCGGGTCGACAAACGACAAGAACGCGTCCAGTGTCTGTGGCCATTATTCGGGTGTGTGTTCTGACAGCACATAAATAGTGGACGTGATTATCACAATTGACTCTCCGGGCGCAGACGGCTACGGCACGTGGCGCCGATTCGAGATGTGATACTCGCACGACAACGCTTATTTGTCCGATCACGCAACCGTTGGACAATCACATGCAAGTGCAAGATATCAATAAAAACGACCAGCTGATATCCAGCATCCGCGAGCAGGTCGAATCCGGCACCCACGAGATCCTCATCGGGACATCGCCCCAGATCTATGAACAGATCGAAGACTCACTTGCGAAAAGCTACGCCGACGGCGCGTTTATCGCACTCTGTCTCTATACGGACACAGAGACGGCCGCCGAATACGACTTCGAAGAGACCGCGACGTTAGTTCGAGCCTGGGATCAAGAGCTCGATACGCTGTTGGCTGTCGATCAGCAGACCGGTGTCATCGGTATGCCCAACGAAGAGGAAGACGAAGTGATCGGGCTCAACTACGACACGGATCGGCTCTACGGGTTGGCGTTTATGCAATTTATGTCCCAACACTGGGACGAGGGCGAAGAAGTCTACATCACGGACGCACAGCCGTTACCGTACGAGACTGCAAATCTCCGGGACGCGGCACTCAACACTGCATTGCACCTCCGGGAAGACAATGCCGTCGGGTTCCGAGCGCGTGTTCGGGAAGCACCTGCCGAAGAGGACGCGACTTGGGAGACGATGGAGGGACAGCTAACGACCGTCCGTCAAAGCTTCGTCGAGCCGAGTACGAACTCCTTTTTCGGCGAGATCGGCCTTGTCGGCCATACTGATCAAGAGGGGCGTGTGACGATGGGAGGCCACGGTGCGTACTTTGAGGACTACGAAGCACGGGACATCGTTCTCACGCCGATCTGACGGCGTCGGCCACTCGCAATTACTCAGGACGTGTCGACGAGTCGCTGCTTGTCTGTCCGTGACAGTTGTTTAATCTCGTACTCACGAGACATAGCGTCGCTTCTCGTTTCGTAGGACTCGACGTGGAGGAGTTCGACTGGCGTGCGTCCGCGTGTGTATTTCGCCCCCTGCCCGGCCTGATGCTCCTCAACGCGGCGCTCGACGTCCGTTGTATAGCCAGTATAGAATGTGTCGTCGGCACAACGGAGGACGTACACGTAATGTTCGTCTGACATTTACGTCTGGCGAGCGCGCTGCTGGGCCACTTCGGCGATACCGGCGTTTGCCGAGCAGTTGGGACACGCGAGGATCTCGCCGAACTCGTTGGCAAAGACTCGCGCGAACTGATCCGAAACATGTGCGTCGCAGTGATTACACCTGGGCATTCGACTCCGCCGGTCATTGCCGGCATATTGTTGTTGGGGATACGGGGGGAATACCCTTGGCCCGATATAGTTGGGTATGCTAGTCAGATTGCCCAAGCGGTATGCAAACAGGCGCGAGCGACTCCAAGAGCGGCCGGAAACGGGAACGCTTATAAACTCCCCTCTGGAATACCAGTCCTGTATGGCAGACCTAATCGTCAAAGCCGCTGTCAAGGAAGCGCTCGATGATATGAACGTTGCTTCGGACTTCTACGATGCCCTCGACGAGGAAGTCGACGAGCTGCTGGAAGACGCCGCTCGTCGCGCCGAGGCCAACGACCGCAAGACGGTGCAGCCGCGCGACCTGTAAGTCGGGCATCACACTCCATTCGTTTTTTATGCGCTATCTCACCAGCAGCAGCTATCGACAGCCGCTAAACGCTAGTATCGTCTGTCGTCGTGGACGTACAGCAGCTCGGAGTAGTACTGTCGGTCGTTCGTTCGCTGGTGACGTCGTCCGGGGCGTGTGTCAACGTGGTCCAGACCCATACTAGCAGTACAGCACTGGACAGTATAGAACTTGGGCACTGCTAAGTTCTGTCAAACGCAGTGAAAACCCGAAGTGAGAAGACACGACCAGTACAGCGTAGGAAGTCCCGACAGCCGGGAGTATGACTACACTCGGTTATGCGTCGAGGCCGAGGTCTTCAGCACGGCCGTCGATCCACTCCTGCAGTTCCTGGATAGCCTGCTCGCCGTCCTCGTCGTCTTTGAACAGATGCTTGAACCGACCCTGTGGCTCGAGCCACTCCTCAATGGGTTCGCGGTCCCGGATCTTGTTGACGCTGGTGACCTCGCCGTCTTCCATCTCGAAGACCGGGAACAGACCGGTCTTGACAGCCTTCTCGGCCAGATCGATCGTCTGGGCGGAGTCGAAACTCCAGCCGACAGGACACGGCGCGTAAACATGCAGGAATTTCGGCCCCTCGATGTCGAGAGCCTTCTCGACTTTCTGCTTGAAGTCGTGGGGGTTGGAAATCGACGCCGTCGCGGCGTAGGGAATACCGTGATCGGCGGCGATCGAGATCATATCCTTCTTGTTGGTGTCGTTACCGATGCTCTCTTCACCGGCAGGTGAGGTGGTCGTGGATGCGCCGAACGGCGTCTGACTGGAGCGCTGGACGCCCGTGTTCATGTACGCCTCGTTGTCGTACATAACGTAGAGAACGTCGTGGCCACGCTCCATCATACCAGACAGTGCGCGGAAACCGATGTCAGCGGTCGCACCGTCGCCACCGATGGCGATGATATTGAGGTCGTCGCTGTCCTCGACGTCGAGGTGATCCGGATCACGCCGGTCGAAGGACTTGTATGCGGCCTCAACACCCGCCGCGACCGACGCGGCGTTTTCGAAGATATTGTGAATGTAACTCGTACCCCAGGCACTCTCAGGATACGGCGTCGACACAACCTCCATACAGCCCGTCGCGTTGCTGACGATGGTGTTTTCGCCTGCGGCTTCGGTGATGTATTTCATCGCCAGCGCAGGGCCACAGCCAGCACACGCGCGGTGGCCGGGGTTCCACAGTTCCTCGTCGTGTTCGAGTTCGTCAGTGTAGTCTTGATCTTGCAGATCGGAGCTCATTGTTCGTCTCCTCCCTTAAGCAGTTCCGGACGCAGTTGCGGCCACGATTCGCTTTCCTTGAAGCCCATCTCGGGACTCGCCGTCTTGACGTCCTCGACAATCTCGGCGATGTCTTCTGGCTTGACGTCACGACCAGCCATACCGAGGACGTAGCTTTTGATCGGGGGCTGGCTCTCGGCGTGGTAGAGCGCGCCCTTGATCTCCCCGGCAAAGGCACTTTCGTAGCCGGGTGACATTTCCTTGGTCAGCACGGCGACGCTCTCGGCACCGGCCAGCGCGTCCCGAAGCTCGGGAGCCGGGAACGGTCGGAACACGCGTGGTCGGACCAGTCCGACCTTCTCGCCGTCCTCGCGGTAGGCGTCGACAACGTTTCGGATCGTTCCGGCAATTGAGCCCATCGCGACGATAATGTGGTCGGCATCGTCGGCATAATAGGTGTCGAGCATCCCGCCGTACTCGGTGTAGTCTCGACCGAACACGTCGTTGAACTCTTCGACAGCGTCGGCCCAGACCTCGCGAGCGTCCATCATCGCGCGCTGGATCTCGTAACGGCTTTCCGTCCAGTGTTCCGGCCGGGCGTATGCGCCCATCGTCTTCGGGTCCGAGGGATCGAGCGTGTACTCGGGGTCCCGCGGCGGGAGGAACTCGCTGACTTCCTCCTCGCTGGGGATATTGGCGGGTTCCTGAACGTGAGTCAGAATGAACCCGTCGAAGTTAGACAGCGCCGGCAGGTTGACCTGCTCGGCGACCCGGAAGCTGAGCAGGACGTGATCGATTGCTTCCTGGACATCTTCGGCGTGGAACTGCAGCATACCGCCGTCACGTTCGGCGAAGGCGTCAGTATGATCGGCCCAGATAGAGAGGGGGGCCGACAGCGACCGGTTGGCGACTGCCATCACGATTGGCAGACGCATCCCCGCCGCAGTAAAGAGAGGCTCGCTCATCAGCTTCAGACCCTGACTGGACGTCGCGGAGAACGCGCGAGCGCCGGCAGCCGACGCACCGATACACGTCGAGGCGGCGTTGAACTCGCTGTCGACTTTGATGAACTCGCTGTCCAGCTTCCCGTCGGCGACCAGTTCGGAGAGTTTCTCGACAACACCCGTCTGGGGCGTAATCGGGTACGCCGAGACGACGTCGGGATCGGCGGCCATAACGCCTTTCGCGACCGCCGACGTCCCCTTCATCACTTCCTGGTCGTCAGACGGATTCTCTTGTTCTTGAGGTTCAGCTCGGGCCATATTATGCCTCCTCCCGTACCATTTCGATTGCGTCGGTCGGGCACACGTCCGCACAGATGCCACAGCCTTTGCAGTAGTCCAGGTCGAACGCGTAGAAGTCCTCGCCCTCGACTGGCTTGGCGGCCTGATCTGGGCAGTACGTTTCACACTGCCCACACTCGATACAGGTGTCCGGATCGACGACCGGTTTCAACTCTCGCCAGGAACCGGTCTTGTTCGCTCGGGACGTGTTTGGCTCTGCGACGACGCCAGTCGTGATTTTCAGATCCTCGTATGGGTCCTGTGTGTCGCTCATACGTGTACCTCCGAATATGCGTCAGTCGTCGCAGCGACGTTCTTCTGGCCGATCTCGCCACCGAACTTGCGCGTGATAACCGCCTCGAGACTGTCGGTGCTCAGTTTGTCTGTCGCGCCTGCGAACGCCCCCAACAGTGCCGTATTCATAATCGGGCGCCCGAGGTTCTCCAGTGCGATCTCAGTCGCGTCGACAGTGACAATCTCCGCGTCAGTGTCGATATCGACATCTTCAGGGTCAGCGTCGGTGTTGACGAGCAAGGTTCCGTCCTCGTTGATCCCTTTCGTCACGTCCACGTACTCGAGTAGACTCGTGTCCTGAATGATGACGAAGTCCGGCTCTTCGACGTGGCTTCGCTCAGTGATCTTTTCGTCGCTGTAGCGTACGTAGGCCTCAACGGGAGCACCACGTCGCTCGACACCGAACGACGGTGTTGCCTGTGACCAAATGCCCTCCTCGTGACCAGCCTGTGCAAGCAGTTGGGCGAGCGTAACTGAGCCCTGCCCGCCGCGTCCATGAATTCGTATTTCGTACATCGTGTGTCCCTCCGGAATGGTCCCTGACAGCCACACCGACGCAAACCGTCGGTATTTGGACCACCGTAAACAGTTCTATGTTTTCTAGCCACTCACCAGTTGACCCCCAAAATACGGGGTGTTTAAGAGATGTGCCGGTATGGTTCAGAAACGTTCATCATCGTAGGAAAAATCGTTACAGATTCCCAGATTATCAATTATAAACTTTCTCGGGCAGTTACCTCTCGATAGGGAGAAATGTGCAGCTGACAGCGTCGTGACGGGCTAATTGACCCGTCTACGATCCAGTACTCGACAGTGCACAGGACCCCCAATATTTGGGGTCGTGTGTGTCAATTGATACCAAGGGCAACAGCCCGACACGGCCATAGGATATTATAATAAAATATATTATATTAAGATCGGACGCATGTCCAGAAACACGCATATAGGGCCAAAGCGACCGATATTGATACCCTCCTGGGCGCATCTTTAACGAACAATGCGATGATATATTCGTCCCGATTCGCCAACGTTATACCCTAGCCCCTATCAGAGGGTGGTATGACTTTGCACGCCAGAGAGATCAACCAGGATGTCAGGGAGCTGGGCGAACTCCTGGGATCGGTCATTAAACATCAGAGCTCGGAGGAGGCGTTCGACCTCGTCGAGACGGTACGGAACGCGGCGATACACTACCGACGCGGCGAAGCCGACAGTCGTGATCCCATTCACGACACACTCGATCGTCTCTCACCGGAAAAACAGGACGTCATTGCGCGTGCGTTCACTACTTACTTCGAACTGATCAACCTCGCCGAGGAACGCCAGCGTGTCCGGGAAATCAGAGAGGGCAGTCAAGACGGGACACTCGAGGACAGCGTCCGAGAGGCCGCAGAGTACCTGTATGAAAACGATGTCGATCCGGAGACCGTCGAATCGATTCTCGGCGATATTCTCATCCAGCCCACATTTACGGCCCACCCGACCGAAGCACGACGGAAAACGGTCAAAGCGAAGCTTCGAGATATTTCCGGAGACTTGGAGGAGCTCGATGAAGTACGACTCACGGATAACGAAGACAAGCGCGTGCGACAGAACGTTCGCGCACAGGTAACGAGTCTCTGGCAGACGCCACAGGTCCGGGACCGGCGACCCGAAGTCACCGACGAGGCCCTGAACGTACAGTGGTACCTCGAAAACGTCCTGTTCGATGTCATCGACGAGATCTACGAGGAGTTCGAGTGGGCGCTAGACGACGTCTACGAGTCGGAAATCGAGATTCCCAAGCTCTATGAGTTCCGTTCGTGGGCTGGTTCCGACCGCGACGGCAACCCGTACGTGACACCCGAAGTCACCGCCGAGACGCTTGAGCGACAGCGTGATGTCGTGCTCCCGCTGTATCGGGACCGTCTCAAGGAGCTGTCTGGCGTGCTGACACAGGATGGCCGACAGATCGACGTTGGAGAGCGCTTCCAGGAGCGGCTGGACGAACACTGCGATCGGCTGCCGGACGTCGCCAAAGAAGCGAACGAACGCTATCCGAACGAACCCTACCGCCAAAAGCTCAAGCTGATGCGCGAGTCGGTGCTCCGAGTATCGGATGTCCGGTCGGGCGGATACACCGATAAAGAGGAACTGCTCGAAGATCTGCAGGTCGTCGCCGAAAGTCTCGAACAGAATGGTGCGGGACAGATATCTGAGCGGTACGTCGAGCCGCTTGCCCGGAAGGTTGCGACATTCGGATTTAGCCTTGCAAGTCTCGATCTGCGGGACCACCGCGGGATGCACACCACTGCCATCGACGAAGCGCTCGATCAGCAGGAAGGCATCGACTACAAGGGGATGGACGAACAGGAGCGCCAGGAGTTCCTGACCGAGGCAATATTGCAGGACGAGCCGGTCATCGATATCACAGATAGAGAGGGGCTCTCCGACGACGCCGAACGTGTGCTCAGGCGGTTCGAAGAAACGGCCAACTGGCAAAGAGAGTTCGGTGTCGACGCGATCGACACCTACGCCATCAGCTGGTTCGAAGAGCCAAGCCACGGGCTGGAAGTGCTGTTCCTCGGCGATCAGGCCGGCATCGTCGACCTGCCAGGCTACTGTGGGTTCGACATCGTCCCACTGCTCGAAAGCGAGTACGCGCTTTCGGGCGCACGACGGATTATGGGGGCGCTGTTCGAGAACGAGGCCTACGCACAGGCACTGGAGGCGCGCAACGACACCCAGGAAATTATGCTGGGGTATTCCGACTCCAACAAGGAGAACGGCTATCTCGCCGCTCAGTGGTCGCTGTACCGCAACCAGAAGCGACTGGCAGCAATTCACGACGATTACGACGTGGATCTGCGGCTGTTCCACGGCCGTGGGGGGTCGATCTCCCGCGGCGGTGTCCCGATGCACGAGGCGATGCAGGCGCTACCCAACGAGACCTGCAACGGGCAGATCAAGTTCACCGAACAGGGCGAGGCCATCTCCGAGAAGTACGCCAACGACAGCATTGCCGAGCGGAACCTCGAACAGATGGCTAGCGCGCAGGTCAAGGCACGTCACAACGCGATGCACGAGCCCATCGAGGAAGTCCCCGACAAGTGGATGTCGGCAATGGAGACCGCGTCCGATGCCGCTCGTGAGGAGTATCAGGGACTGCTGGAGACCGACGGGTTCGTCGAATTCTTCGGGCAGGCGACGCCGATCGGCGTCATCGAAGACCTCAATCTCGGTTCTCGGCCCGCCTCCAGAAGCGGGGATCGCAGCGTCGAGGACCTCCGTGCGATCCCGTGGGTGTTCTCCTGGACCCAGGCCCGCTGTATCATCCCGGGCTGGTACTCGCTGGCCTCCGGGCTAGAGGCCTACCTGGAGGACGGCGGAGACATCGAGACGCTCCAAGAGATGTATGAAGAGTGGCCGTTCTTCAACACGATCCTGGACCACGCCGCACTGGCGCTGGCCCGAACCGATATGGAGATTGCGGAACAATACGCCGACCTGGCCGACGACGACCTTCGCGAGCGCATCTTCCCGACGATCCGCAGCGAATACGAGAACGCAGTCGAGATGATACTCGAGATCACCGGGCGCGACATTCTCACCCACCGCGAGTGGCTCGAAGAGAATCTCGAACGCCGCAACCCCTACGTCGATCCGCTGAATCTGCTTCAGACGCGGCTGTTGGCTCAGAGCCACCTCACCGAGACCGAAAAACAAACGCTCCGGTTGACCGTTCACGGCATCGCTGCCGGGATGAAAAACACCGGATAACCGAAAGAACGGGTCACCTGACAGCGGTCGTGTCGGCTGTCGCTCATTCTCCGTCGACACAGAACCATTTATTTATGTCCGGGAGAACATATCCAATAGGAATGACGCTACAGACGATCCTACTAGCAGTCGGGCCGGAAGACAACGATCGTGCAGAAGAACTCGCTGAAGCCGTCGTCGAGGTCGGGAAGCCAGCTGGCGCAGAAGTCGTCCTCGCACACGTGTTCACAGACAGTGAGTTCCAGCAGACCGTCGAACGGCTTGACTTCGACGGCGATATGGCGGACCCGGACGAAGTCGCGAAGCGCCACCAGACAATCCGAACGATGGCGGGACTGTTCGACGAGGCCGACATCGACTACTCGATCCGAGGAGAAGTCGGTGAACACGCCGAAGAGATCATCGACCTCGCAACGAAAGTCGAGGCCGGCCGGGTTGTCGTCGGCGGCCGCAAGCGCTCGCCGACCGGCAAAGCCGTCTTTGGCTCGACGGCCCAGGCCGTGATGCTTGATGCACCCTGTCCAGTGACGTTCGTCCGCGGCGAAGACGCAGAATAATCGGTATCGAAGTTTTTTCGCCCAAGCGATTACTTGACTAGCGCAGCCTCGATCAACTCAAGCGGATGGCGAATGTCGTAGCCAGTACCGTGCTCCATTTGACTCGCACAGGTCGGACACTCAGTCATCCCAGTCGTCCCTTCAGACGCCTCCATATGCTCGAACATCTCAGAGCCAATCTCCATCGACTTCTCGTATTTTTCGGATTTCCAGCCGTAGGTACCTGAGATACCCGAGCAGGAGTCGCCGACGTCCTCGATTTTGACACCGTCAAGGTCGCGGAAGAGTTCGACAGCCTGTCGTTCGAGCCCTTGATTGCGTGCGTGACACGGTGCGTGGTAGGAGAACTCCTCGGCAAGTTCACCTGAGACTTCAGCCTGCTCAAGTTCCTTGCGGACATCGGTGTGGATCCGGAGATATTCGACAGCGTCGTACGTGTGGGCAGCGAGATCGTCGATACCGTCGATGTCGAACAGCTCGGGGTACTCGTTTCGCAACGCCATCGAACAGGAAGTACACGAGGCAACGACATCGGCGCCCTCTTCGATCGCAGCCGTGAGTTCCTCGACGTTGGTTTCGGCGTGGCGACGCGCGTCATCCAGCATCCCGTTTGCGAACATCGGCGTCCCCGAACACTTCTGGGGCGGCACCATGACCTCGTAGCCGAAGTGCTCGTAGATGCGGACCAGCGCCTTCGCGACTTCCGGGGTGTTGTAAT